>Ga0187894_10000074_pt1 | contig 126445 bp, 125 predicted proteins | sample GBC1701081metaG_FD_136650 | JGI IMG/M metagenome (GOLD analysis project Ga0187894, IMG submission 136650) | White microbial mat communities from a lava cave in the Kipuka Kanohina Cave System on the Island of Hawaii, USA - GBC170108-1 metaG ... | reverse complement strand
GAGCACCTTGACCATCGTCTCGGTGACGATCGCGCTGTCGGTCGTCACTGCCGCCTTGAGACCGGTGACGGGCACCTTCGGCCCCGGATCGCGAACGTAACTGTGCAGGTCCCTCGTCACGCAACCTCTCTCCTTCGCTCAGGCACCCGTGGATACAGCCCTGTTTCCGCTGTCGTCGCAGCGGTTCCATACAGGCATGTCATGGCGGACAATTCAGGTCAAGTCCGATACAGTACTGCATACTGCAATGCGGTCCAATGATTCATCATGGATACGGGGACGCGAAAACGCCCCTTTCTGCCTCACGCCTCCGCGTCCGTTCTGAGGTGTCGTCCGACGTACAGCATGAAGGCGCCGTAAGGCAGGAAGGTGGTCATGACGACAATCAGCGCATAGCGCAGCCCCTCGCCTTCGCCGAGGCTTTGCCCAAACAGATCGCACAGCGAACCCGCAATCAGCGGGCCGAGGCCCAGTCCGACAAGATTGGCGAAGAAGAATGCGATCGCCACCGCCATCGCGCGGCGTGATCCGCCACAGACGATCCGCCGCAGACGATCTGAAGCGCGGTGAACATCGTCCAGACCACGAGCGACACGGTGATGACCAGCTTGCGGTCGCCACGGTCCGCCAGCGTGCGACGGGAATGCCGAGCGTCGCGTAGAAAATCGCGAAGGAGAGTCCGGACAGCAGGCCGGGCATCGCGTCGGATGCGCCGAACTCGCGCTTGATCGGCTCGAGCAAGACCGAGATGATGTTCCGATCGACATAATTGGACGTGCCAACAAGAAAGAGCACGAACAGATAGAGCCCGCGCTGGCGGCTCGTATAAAGATCCCACGGCTTGCCGAAGGACTCACCGGCGATCTCAAACTTTCCAGCCTTGTCCATCGGTCCACCCCTTTTGCCGGCGTGCCCAGATCGGCGGCGTGGCGCACGTAGAATCGCCGGAACCGCTCCATTCAGGCTTGTCTTGCACGAAAAAGCAGGTCAAGCCGATACAGTACTGCATCCAAAAGGCGAGGCTGGCAACCTTGTCGACGTACCGTGTTACGGATCGGGTAACGAAAGGAACAGCATATGGCTTCGATAGAGAGCGGCAATTTCGGGCGGGCACTCCGCGTCATCGACGACGTCTGGCAGCAGCTCGCCGACACGCTCTATGTGCAAACCAAGCTTGGAAAGCCGGTCGATCGCCTCGCCGATCTCAGCGAAGCGGCGGCGGCCCGCAGGTCGGCGTTCGGTCGGGCCCTCCTCGCCCGGATCGACAAGGTCGATTCCGGCGGGCTACCGTTCGATGTCGCGACGACGCTCGAAGTGGCGCGGCGGCGGGCCGCAATGTGGGCGCGCGAGGAGGATTATTATTGGCTGGTGTTCGATCCGCCTGGCGTCGGTTTCTTCGGACTGTTTGCGCCGACCGCTTATTGCGGCGGCTTCCTGCTCAACACTCTGAGCTCGATTTTTCGCAACTTCGCCTTCGAGACGCCTGGGGACCTCGATCGCTATCTCGGCCTGGTCGCCGATTATGCCCGGCTCGTCGACCAGCTGCGGACCCGGACTTCGGGACAGGCCGAGCGCGGCATCCGGATGCCCCAGGTTCAGCTCGATCAGGCGATCCCGCTCATGACCAGGCTGAAACAGGCGGCGGGCGCGACGCTGGCGGTGGATCCCGCGCGCCTCGCTGCGCTTGGAGAGAAGGCTGCTTCCGAGCTGATCGCCAGCCGGATAGCCTCCGAGGTCGAGCCCGCCTTCGACGCGCTCATCGCCGACCTTGAGCATCCGGACTATCGCGCCGCCGCGCCCGAGGCGGTCGGCATGAGCCAATATCCGGGGGGCGCGGAGGTTTATGCGGAGCTCATTCACCTGCATACGACGGTCGATCTGACGGCAAGCGAGGTCCATCAGGCCGGGCTGGACCGGATGGCAGCGGTGCGCGCCGACATGCGGAATCTGCTCGATAAGGTCGGCTTTGCCGGCTCGCCCGCCGACTATTTCGGCAAGATCGAGGCCGATCCCGCCTGGCGTGCCCAGGGAGAAGAAGCCATCGGCGCGGTCTTCCGCCGCTACATCGACCGTATCGCGCCGCATATCGACCGCAACTTCGCGTTCAAGCCCGCCGCGCCGCACGACGTCGCGCCGCTGCCGCAGGCGCTGACCGCATCGATGACCTTCGGCTATTATGATTCGCCGAGCCCGAACGATCCTACGGGCCGCTATCTGTTCAATGCCGAAAATCTCTCGAACGGCGGGCTCGCCAGCGTCGCGGCGCTCAATTATCACGAGCTCGTTCCGGGCCACCATTTCCATCTCGCGTCCCAGCAGGAGAATGAGGGCCTGCACCCGTTGCGGCAGCACAGCTTCTTCAACGCGTTCAACGAGGGATGGGCCGAATATGCAGCGACTTTGGCCGGCGAGATCGGCATGTACGAGCAACCCGAAGAGCGGTTCGGCCGCCATATGAACGACGCCTTCCTGACCTGCCGGCTGGTCATCGACACCGGAATGAATGCGCTCGGCTGGAGCCTCGAACAGGCGCGAGATTATATGCGCGAGAACGGGTTCATGCCCGAGACCGAGATCCGCAGCGAAACGATCCGCTATTCCTGTGACATTCCGGCGCAGTCGCTCGCCTACAAATTGGGCGACACCTACCTCATCGACACCAGGGAGAAGATGCGCAACCGGCTCGGTTCCGGCTTCGACATCCGCGATTTCCATGACGCGGTGCTCAAGCCCGGCGGGCTCCCACTGCCGCTGGTCGCCGCCAATGTCGCCGCCGAAACCGAGCGCCTCGCCGGCACATCATCTCGCTGAACCCTAGCTTCGGAGTTCCATCTCATGACCTCGATCCTGCTTGAAAATGCCCGCATCTTCGACGGCTTCAACGAGGATTGCGCGGAGGGCATGTCGGTGCTGGTCGCGGACGGGATGATCCGCGAGATTTCCGACAAGCCGATCAAGGCCAAGGATGCCAAGTCCGTCGACGTCGGCGGCAAGACCTTGATGCCCGGCCTGATCGATCTCCACATCCACGCTTATGCGAGCGACGTCGCGGTGCAGAAGATCGACATCGCCGACTCCCCCTATCGCACCGCCCATGCGGTGCGGATGCTCGGCCACGCGCTCGATTGCGGCTATACCACCGTGCGCGACATTGGCGGCGGCGACTGGAGCCTGTGGCGCGCGATCCAGGAAAAGCTGATCCGGGCGCCGCGCTTCTTCTATGCCGGCAAGATCCTGTCGATGACCGGGGGCCATGGCGACATGCGCCAGATCAGCGACAGCCAGCACAATCACGGCTATTGCTCGTGCGGCAGCTTCAACTCGCTGTGCGTCGTCGCCGACGGCGTCGACGAATGCCTGAAGGCGGTGCGCGAGGAGCTCAGGCGCGGCGCCCATTGCATCAAGATCATGGGCTCGGGTGGAGTCGCCTCCCCCACCGATCCGATCTGGATGAACCAGTATCGCGAGGACGAGATCCGCGCGATTGTCGGCGAGTGCACCGAGCGGCGGACCTATGTCTCGGCGCATTGCCATCCGGCGAGCGCGGTCCGGCGATCGATCGAATATGGCGTTCGCGTGATCGAGCACGGCACGCTGATCGACGCCGAGACCGCGGCGTTCGTCGCCGAGCAGGGCGCCTATATCGTGCCGACGATGAGCATCATCGAAGCGCTGGTCGAGCTGGGGCCGAAGCTCGGATTTCCGCCGCAAAGCCAGGACAAGGCCATGATCGCCTGGGCCGGCGCGCTCGAAGGGCTCGATCATATGCGCAGCGCCGGGGTGAAGGTCGGGTTCGGCACCGACCTGCTCGGCGAGACCTATGACCGGCAGTGCCGCGAGTTCATCATCCGCGGCAAGGTGTTCTCGCCGCTCGAGATCCTCCGTCAGGCAACCTCGATGAGCGCGGAAATCCTGATGGAGCAGGACAGACTCGGCTGCATCAAGCCCGAGGCGCATGCCGATCTCCTCGTCGTCGACGGCGACCCGCTCAAGGATATCAACCTGCTGGCGCAGGACGGCGGCAAGCTCGGCCTTATCATGCGGGGCGGAGAGATCGTGAAGAACAAGCTCGGCTAAGATCCGCGGCGGTCAGCGCAGCCGGGCGATCTTCAGCCCGTCGAGCTTGGCGCGGTCCTTGATCGACTCCTCGCTGCGGGTGAGCGCCTTGGCGATCGCTTTCAGCGTCATGCCCTTGCCGGCGAGAAGATGGAGCTTCTGAAGCTCTTCGGACCGCCAAGGCTGGCGGTGGCGTTCGAACCGTTCGCTCATGCGGCCATTTAACCGGCTCTGGTGAGCCGGTACATCGGATAGTCGCCATAATTCTTGGCGAGGGCGATCCGGCCGACATAGCGGCAGGCGAACAGGCCGGCCGCCTCCAGCGCGAGGATGGCGGCGAACGGCTCGGTGACGAACACCGCGCCGGGCGGCGTCACCGGCTCGATCCGCGCCGTCTTGGAAACTTCGGTGCCGTAAAAGGTGGTGCGGCCGGTGATATGATCCGTGGTGCGATAGGCTGGGCCGTAATGGACGCCGACCCGCATCCCGCCCGAGCCGTCGAGCCCGAGCGTCGCATAGTCGAACGCGGCGAGCGCATCCTGCAGCGCGAGCGCGATCTCCGCGGCAGCCGGGGCACCGGCGATCACCGCGTAGAGCGCGTCGCCCCAGCTGTTGCGGCACAGCACATCGCCGCCATGGCCGTCGAGCACCTCGGCGACGCGGCGCATCACGCCGTCCCAGAAAGCCGGCAGCGCCTCCTCCGACAGCTTCGAGAATCCGGCGAAATCGGTGAACAGGATCGCGGCGAGCACCCGTTCGCAGTCGCTCGTGACATGCGGAGCGAGCCGGGCGAGGCCGCGCGCCACCGCGCCGGGGTCGATCACTCGGGCACGACCGCCTCGCTCCTGCCAGGAGGCGACGTCGGCGGCGGTGCCGGCGGGGCCGTCGGTGGGCGCGCCATCCCAGATCGCGACCTGAACCGGTTCGGCGCCGAGATGCTGCGCGCGCAGCCGCGCGAGCCCCATCGCGATCCGGCTGCCATAGCCATATTGCCGGTCGTCGCCGAAGAAGCCGGTCTCGCTCGCCAAAGTGACGCTCGCCGCCGCCGCGCGGCAGGCGCGGTAGCGCGCTTCCCAGGATTCGCCGCCGGGGAGGACCGACTGGGCAAGGAAATCATCCTCGGCGAAGGGCAGGACGACGTGAAGCTCGACCCCCCGCTCCAGCGCGGCCTCGGCGAACAACAGGTCGGCGCCGCAGGCGAGCGCGCCGAACGCGAAGCCGATCCGCTCCTCGACGAGCGCCCGAGCGATCTCTTCCTTGAGCCGTTCTTCGGCACCGGCGTCGGCGGCGAACATATGACCGCAGAAATGCGCGACGCGCGGCGGCGTCAGCGGCGCGAGCAGCGATACCCGCAATTCGGGATTCATCCGCCACTGCGCCGCGACCAGGCCAAGCTGCCGCGCGGTGGTTGCACGTGCGCCATGGTCCTGGCTCTCGGCGACGACCGGGCGCGCCAGCGCCTCGGCCACTTCGGCAGTCCGGCCGAGGATCAGCAGCGCCTCGGCGCGGGTCACGGCCATATAATAGTCGCCGGCCGCGGCGACCGACGGATCGGCGAGCAGCGCCTCGGCGAGGGCATCGGCACGCGCGCTGTCGCCGGCGAGCAGCGCCAGGGTCGCGGCGTTGATTCCCGGAAACGGGTCGCCGCTATCGAGATAGATGGCGTGATAGGCCTCGAACGCCCGGCCGAGCTCCGCGATGCGCGCCTCGCCGCCCGGCAGAGCGAGCGCGCGATCTTTGAGCAGTCGGGCGCCGGCCGCGCGTTGGTGCGGGTCATCGGCGCGATCGAGGCTGTAAGCGGCGAACAAGGCCATCGCCCGCTCGGTGTCGCCGATCCGCGCCAGCGCGAGCACCTGCTGGTGGCGGATCGAAGCGGATTCGTCCCCCGCCGCGATCGCCGAGGCGGCGATGTCATAGGCCGCGATCAGATCGCCGCGCGACAAGGCGTCCCGGGCACGTGCGGCGGCGTCGCTCATCGCCGCGCCTTATGCCTGCGGAGACAGAGCGACACAATTGACGACAAGCTGCGACACTGTTGTGCTGGCGCGCGCCCCGCCGCTCGCCCTAAGAGCACGGCTATGGCCGAAGAGCCGCACATCCTGCTCGTCGACGACGAGCGCGACATCCGCGACCCGCTCGCCGCCTATCTCTCGCGCAACGGCCTCCGGGTCAGCAAGGCCGAAAATGCGGCGGCGGCGCGGCAGATCCTGTCGGCTTATGCGATCGACCTCGTCCTGCTCGACATCATGATGCCCGGCGAGGACGGGCTCGCGCTGGCCGGCTATATCCGGGCCACGACGACGCTGCCGGTGATCTTCCTCACCGCCCGGACCGAGGAGATGGACCGGATCGTCGGACTCGAGATCGGCGCCGACGAATATGTCACCAAGCCGTTCTCGCCGCGCGAGCTGCTGGCGCGGATCAAAGCGGTGCTGCGCCGCACCGGCGATGGCGGCAGCCTGGTGCGCCCGCCCGACAGCGACAGCTACGGCTTCGGCCCCTGGGTGCTGAAGACCGGCGAGCGCGAGCTGGTCGATCAGGACGGCGTCGCGATTCCGCTTTCGACCGGCGAATATAATCTGCTCCACGCCTTCGTGACCCATCCCCGCCGGGTGCTGAGCCGCGACCAGCTGCTCGATCTGAGCCAGGGCCGCGAGCTCGCCGCGTTCGAGCGGAGCATCGACAATCATATCAGCCGCCTTCGCAAGAAGATCGAAGCCGATCCGTCCGATCCCAAGCTGGTCAAGACGGTGTGGGGCGGCGGCTATATGCTCGCGGCCGAGGTCAAGAAGCTGTGAGGGCCGTTTCATGAAACGGCTCCTGCCGAAAAGCCTGATCGGCCAGATCGCCCTGGTGATGGCGGCGGCGCTGCTGATCGCGCAGGCGATCAACTTCACCCTGATCTTCACCGAGCGGCAACGGGTCAGCCGGGCGCAGATCGAAGGCCCGGCGGTCGGCCGGTTCGTGACCGTCGCGCAGCGGCTCGCCGCCGCTCCGGCTTCCGCCCGCGCCCAATTGCTCCCCGAATATGGGCGGCGCAGCCGCTACGCGCTCGGCGCCGAAAGCCTGGTGCCGCCGGGCCGCAGCGAGCCGATCCTGACCGAGCGGCTGCGCGATGGCGCGAGCGCCGGCGGCCTCGTCTTGCGCGACGCCCGCGCGGCGATCAGCGACGAGGTCCGGCTGCCGCCGGGGATGCGCGCGCATATGCGGCCGGACCATATGCGGCGGCTGCGGACCCTGATCCTGTCGGCGCAGCTTGCCGACGGCAGCTGGGTCAATGCCCGGATCGTGACCTTCAGGCCCAATCGCTGGCTCGCGCTGCGCCCGCTGGCGGCGACCCTGCTGACCTATTTGATCATCCTGGCCGCGATGATCTGGGTCGCGGCGCGGCTGGCGCGGCCGTTGCGCGCGCTCACCGCCGCCGCCGAGCGCTTCCAGGGCCGCGGCGAAGCGCCGCAGGTCGAGCCACGCGGCCCGGCCGATCTCGCCCGGGCGATCGTCGCGTTCAACGCGATGAGTGCGCGGGTCAGCGCGATGCTCGACGAGAAGGACCGGATGCTCGGCGCGATCGGCCATGATCTGCGCACCCCCCTCGCCTCGCTCCGGATCCGCGCCGAGAGCGTCGAACCCGAGGAAGAAAGCCGGCGGATGATCGCGACCATCGAGGAGATGACCGCGATGCTCGACGACACGCTCGCGCTTGCCCGCTCGGGCCGCGCGGTCGAGCCGCCGCGGCCGGTCGACATCAGCGCGCTGGCCGATGCCGTGGTCGAGGAGTTCCGGACGCTCGGCAGCGCGGTCGAGATGGAAGCGGGCGGACGCCATGTCGCGACCGTCCAGCCCAATCTGCTGCGCCGCGCGCTGCGCAACCTGATCGAGAATGGGGTCAAATATGGCGCTGCCGCGAGAGTCGCGGTGCGCGACGCGGGCGACAGCCTGGCGATCGAGGTCAGCGACGATGGCCCCGGCCTGCCCGAGGGCGAACTCGACCGCGTGCAGGAAGCATTCTATCGGGGCGAGCCGTCGCGCAGCCGCGAGACCGGAGGCTCGGGGCTGGGCCTCACCCTCGCCCGCGCCGCGGCGCAGGCCCATGGCGGCAGCCTCGTTCTTGAAAATGGTGCAACCGGCGGACTGATCGCCCGGATTTTGCTGCCGAAAGGCGGCGACGCCAAACTCTAGGACTCTTCTTTCGCGGGAAAGCTCCGGACCTTGCGCTTGCCGCACCAGAGCTCGAGCGGCCCGACGCCGGCCTGCGCCTCGGCCAGTCGCACCGCCTCGGCATCGTCGGCGGCATCGATTTCCTGAAAGCCCACGAACTTGCCGCCGGTCTCAGCCAGCAAATAGAGTCGATAATAAGCCACGCATACCTCTGCAGCGCTTCCGCACTCCACCGTCCTCATTGCACGGGCGGCGGCGAAACGATCTAAGCGAGATCAAAGAAAAACGCCCGACGGCCGAATAAATTCACCAAGAGAATCGCGAAAGGGCGGGCCCCCGTTGGGACCCGCCCCTCGTTTTCTCTTCGCGTCTCTAGTTCGACGCCGGGTGACGCTGCTCCATCCGCTCGCGGAAATGTTCGCGCATCCGCTCATGCGCCTGTTGGCGCTCGGCGGCGGTCAGAGTGCCGTTGCGATCGGCGTCGAGCCGGTCGAAGCGCGCCAGCGCGCGCTCGCGCATCTGCTCGCGGGTCACATAACCCTGCTCGCCGAATATCCGCGCACCATGCATGCCCTGCCCCATATGGTGGCCACGCATGAAGCGGCGATGGTGACGACCCATCGCCGGACCGTCGCCGCCATGCTCCGCGCGCTGGGCCTGACGCTGCGCGCGCGCCTGGCTCATCTCCTCGCGGGTGATGCTGCCGTTGCGGTCGAGGTCGAGCCGGTCGAACATCCGCTCGGCGAAACGCTCGCGGCGCTGATCGCGGGCCTGACGCGCCTCTTCGGGAGTGAACCGGCCGTCATTGTTGATGTCCAGTCGCTGGAAGCGCTGGTCGGCGCGCTCGACGGCCTGCTGGCGGGTGACATCGACATTGCGGTCACGGCGCGGACCCTCGGCGGGCTGTGCCGAAGCGGCGCCGGCGGCGATCGCGGCGACGCCCGCGGCTAGAATCCATGTCTTCATGGGATGAATCCCCTCGCTGGGAAGTTTCGGATGAGAGCTTCCTGACCGCCTCCTGTCCCCCAATTGTGTCGGCGCGGCGGGAAAATTGTCGCAGACTGTCGCCGTCCGCCGCTGCACGCGCTGAACTGCCCTTGACGCACGATACATGCCAGGTTCAGGCTTGATATAACATCACCTACGTTTTAGGGCGGCCCCCGAAATCGGAGTAAACTTCTTGCATCATCACCTGCTGTTGGCGGGGGCGGCGGCTTTGATTTCGCCGGCTGCCGCCCTTGCCCAGACATCGCCTGCGCTGATCGCGACGGACGAAGCCGGCGCCTCGGATGCCGGCGCGGCCGATGCCTTGAGCGAGGCCGCAGCGGCGCAAGCGCCGCGCGGCCGTTCCGGAGATTTTCATCGGCCCGAAGAGCAGGAGATCATCGTCACCGGCTTCACCCGCAATCGCGGCGACGTGCTGTCGGGGACGTCGGTGGTCAGCGACGAGGAGCTGGCGCGCGACCTGCGCCCGACGATCGGCGAGACGCTGGCGCACCAGCCCGGCGTCTCGGCGACCTCATTCGGCCCCAATGCCTCGCGGCCGGTGCTACGCGGCTTCCAGGGCGACCGGGTGCGGATCCTGACCGATGGCATCGGCAGCCTCGATGTCTCGAGCAGCAGCGCCGACCATGCGGTGGCGATCAACCCTCTGACCGCCGAGCGGATCGAGGTGCTGCGCGGTCCCGCCGCCTTGCTGTTCGGCTCATCGGCGATCGGCGGCGTCGTCAATGTCATCGATTCGCGGATCCCGCGCCACGTCCCTGAAGAGGCGATCCATGCCGAGGGCATATTGACCTACGGCTCGGCGGCCAGCGAGCGATCGATCAACGCCACTGTCGACGTGCCGCTCGGCGGCCATTTCGTCGCCCATATCGACGGCAATTACAGCAAGACCAGCGATCTGCGCATCGGCGGTTTCGTCCTGACTCCGGCGCTTCGCGCCGATGCCGCAGCCAGCGCCGATCCCGCGATCCGTGCGCTGGCGACGCTCCGCGATCGCCTGCCGAACAGCGCCGGCGAGACCTCGGATGTCGCGGCCGGCATCGCCTGGATCGACGGCGACAACAATGTCGGCTTCTCGATCAACCGCTACGACAGCCTTTACGGCGTGCCGATCCGCTATTCGCTCGATCCGGCGATCGAGGCCGAGGCACCGCGGCTCGATCTGGGCCAGACGCGAGTCGACGCCCGCGCCGAGATCGACACCGGCAGCGGCTTCATCGATTCGGTGCGCTTCCGCGGCGGCCATTCCGATTATCGCCATTTCGAGTTGGAGCAGAATGGCGACATCGCCACCACCTTCCTCAATGATGGCTGGGAGGGACGGCTGGAAGCGGTCCAGTCGACCCGCAGCGGCTGGGGCGGCGGCTTCGGCGCGCAATTTTTCCAGCGCGACTTCTCGGTCGATGGCGAGGAGAAATTCCTCCCCCCCAACCTCACTCGGCAGTTCGGCCTGTTCACACTCCAGACGCTCGATCGCGGCGCATTCAAGGCCGAGGCCGGGGCGCGCTACGAGCACAGTTCGCTGCGCGCGGACGCCGACGCCGATCTCGGCAATCCCGAGCTGCGCCGCAGCTTCGATGCATTCACCGGCTCGCTCGGCGCGAGCTATGCGCTCGCCGAAGGCCTCCGCTTCGGGCTCAACGCGTCGCGTTCGGAGCGCGCCCCTTCGGCGGAGGAACTGTTCGCCAACGGCCCGCATGCCGGCACCCAGGCGTTCGAGATCGGCGATCCCGATCTCACCACCGAGCGGAGCTGGGGGCTGGAAGCGAGCCTGCGCCTCTCGGGCGCGGGCTATTCGCTCTCCGGCTCGGTCTTCGGCAGCTGGTTCGACGGCTATATTTACGAGCAGCCGACCGGCGCGATCGCGGACGGTCTCCCGGTCTTCCAATATTTCCAGGACGACGCCCGATATTTCGGCGTCGAGCTCGAAGCTTCGGCGCGGCTGGCGCGAATCGGCGGCATCACTCTCAACGCGGACGGCGTCGCCGACTATGTCCGGGCAACGATCGACGGCGTCGGTCCGGCGCCGCGCATCCCGCCGATGCGGCTGCTCGGCGGACTCGAAGCGCAGTCCGAACGGATCAACGGCCGGATCGAGGTCGAATGGACTGCCGACCAGAACCGGATCGCGGCGTTTGAGACTCCAACCGACGGCTACGTGATGGTCAATGCTTCGGTCGCGATCCGTCCATTCGGCGACGGCAATGACAGCAGCATCACACTGTCGGCGAACAATCTGTTCGACGTCGACGCCCGCCGCCATGCCAGCTTCCTCAAGGACTATGCGCCGCTCGCCGGCCGCGATTTGCGGATCACGGCGCGGTTGAGCTTCTAGGGTCCGGTCCCGGAACGTTCGCATTGCGGAAGATACGGTCTGGATTCGTTCCACCGCATCCGCGAAACGCTTCGCCGCCGTTCGGCAGCGATTAAGCTGACAGAAACGCGGCGACGGCTAGAATCCGGTGCCTGGGGTAATTGGCGTTGCGTGCGGAGGAATGATGAACAACGGGGCGATCAACAAACGTAAGCTTCGGCTGCTGGGACTGGCGGGGGTGATGCTCGCCGGCTGCATTCCCCAGGCGCACAGCTCGCAACTGCCGTCCCCGCCTGCCGCGCAGGCTTATTCGCCCGCGGCGCAGCAGATCCTCGAAGCGCGGATCCGCGAGCTTGGCCGCACCTTCGCCGGCGACGTCGGCATCGCGGTGCGTGACGTCGAGACCGGCTGGGCGACGAACTGGAACGGCGACCAATATTTCCCGCAGCAGAGCGTCAGCAAATTCTGGGTTGCGATTACCGCGTTCCAGCGCGCCGACGCCGGCCAGCTCGACCTCAATCAGCAGGTCACGCTGCGCCGCGAGGACCTGACTCTGTTCCACCAACCGGTCGCCGCCGATATCGGCGCGAACGGCTACACCACCAGCATCGACAATCTGATCTTCCGCGCGCTGACCACCAGCGACAATACCTGCAACGACGCGGTGTTGCGCCGCGCCGGTGGGCCGGACGCCGTGCGCACGATGCTGACCCGCAGCGGCCTTGCCGGGGTGCGCTTCGGCCCCGGCGAGCGGATGATGCAGAGCCAGATCGCCGGACTGCAATGGTCGCCGAGCTATTCAGTCGGCAACGCTTTCTATCAGGCGCGCAACAACGTGCCGATCGAGCGGCGGCGCGCCGCCTTCCAGAGCTATGTCGACGATCCGATCGACGGCGCGACTCCCGACGGCATCACCGCCGCTCTGGTCCGGCTGCAGCAGGGCGACCTGCTTTCGCCGCGCTCGACCCAGCGGCTGCTCTCGATCATGTCGCAGACCCGTACCGGCCGCCAGCGGCTGACCGGCGGCCTCGCCGACGGCTGGCAGATCGCGCACAAGACCGGCACCGGCCAGGTGCTCGGCGCGATCCAGGCGGGCTATAACGATATCGGCATCCTGACTGCGCCCGACGGCCGGCATTATGCGGTGGCGGTGATGATCGGCCGCACCGCCGCGCCGATTCCGCAGCGCATGGCACTGATGCAGAACGTCACCCGCGCGGTGATCGCCTATCACAACAGCGGAAATAGCGGCTCCACCGCCTTACGCTGAGCACTTCCTCGCCAGCTTTTGCCGGCGAGGAATTCATCGTCATTTCAATCGGGCGGCGACCCGGTCTAAGCTCGCCGCGATGGCAAGGCCGCAATCCCCCGATTACGACAAGCGCCGCGCGGCGATCCTGAATGCCGCGGCGCGACTCTACGCGCGGCGCGGCTTTCCCGGCGCGTCGGTGGCCGAGCTCGCGGCCGCGTGCAAATCCTCCAAGTCTCTGATCTATCATTACTTTCCGGCGAAGGAGGACATTCTCTACGAAGTCATGGCGAGCCATCTCGACGATCTCGTCGCGGCCGCCGAGGCGGCGACGCGGAGCGGGACGGCGGAGGAGCAACTGCGCGCGCTGACCCGCGCCTTCATGCGGCTCTATCTCGGCGCGCAGGACCGCCACAAGGTGCTGCTCAACGAGCTCGACCATCTCGCGCCCGCGGCGCGCGGTGAGGTGATCGGCAAGCAGAGGCGGATCATCGCCGCCGTCGAGGAGCTGGTAAAGGAGCTTCGCCCCGACAGCGGACCGCTGGCGCTGCCGCTGACCATGCTGTTCTTCGGCATGATCAACTGGACCCACACCTGGTTTCGCGCCGAAGGGCGGGTCTCGGCCGACCGGCTCGCCGCGCTCGCGGTGGACCTTATGCTCGGCAGCGTGCACCAAAGTTGAGAGCCTGATTCACGCCTCGCGCCGAAACGCTGAAAAGCGTTTCGCCACAGGACGATCAGGCTCTAGGCGTCGTAGTCGAGCTCGACGCCGTCGCCCTTGGGCACCGACTGGCAGGTCAGGACATAGCCCGCGGCGACCTCCTCGTCGGTCAGGCCGTAGCGCGCCGCCATCTCGACCTCGCCGGTGACGACCCGGGCGCGGCAGGTGGCGCAGACTCCCGCCTTGCACGCGAACGGCGCCGGCAGACCCGATTTGCGCGCGGAATCGAGGATGTTGCCGGCGGCGGCGTCGAACGCGACGCGGCGCTTGCGGCCGTCGAGGGTGACGAGCATCGTCAGTCCGGCCGCTTCCTGGGTCAGCGCCTGCATCTGGGCTTCCAGCGCCGCCGAGGGACGATCGGCGGTGAAGCGCTCGAGATGGATGCGGTCCTTGCCGACCCCGCGGACGAGCAGCGCCGCCTCGGCGGCGTCCATCATCGGTCCGGGGCCGCAGATGAAGAAGGCGGCGACGTCGGCCGGATCGACCAGATTTTCGAGGATGTCATCGCATTTGGCGCGATCGAGCATGCCATTGAACAGCTCGAACTCCTCCGCCTCTTCGGCAAGGAAATGATGGATTTGCAGCCGATCCATGAAGCGGTTTTTGAGCTGTGCGAGCGCTTCGAGGAAGATCACCGAAACGCTGTCGCGATTGCCGTATAGCAAAGTGAAGCGGCTGTCGGGCTCGGTCAGCAAAGCGGTCTTGAGCAGCGACATTACCGGGGTGATCCCCGAACCGCCGGCGAAGCCGACATAATGATTGGCGGCGCCGGGCGCGAAGTCCCAGGTGAAGCTGCCGTGCGGCGGCATCACGTCGAGGCTCATCCCAGGCTTCAGATTGTCGTTCGCCCAATTGGAGAAGACGCCGCCCGCGATCCGCTTGACCGTGACCATCACCTGCCCGTCCTGCGGCGCGACGCAGAGCGAATAATTGCGGCGCACCTCCTCGCCGTCGATCTCGGCCTTCAGGGTCAGATGCTGGCCGGGCTTGAACGCGAAGGTCTCGCGCAAGTCCTCGGGGATGGCGAAGCGGATCGAATGCGCCTCGGCGGTCTCGGGGACGATGTCGGCGACCGTCAGGCAGTGGAAGGCAACGCTCATCGCTCGGCGATCAATGACATTTGAACAGGTCGAACGGCTCGAGGCAGTCGCGGCAGCGCCACTGCGCCTTGCACGGCGTCGAGCCGAACCGGCTGATCTCTTCGGTCCGCGCCGATCCGCATTGCGGGCATTCGACCGCGCGCTGCCCGGCAGGAGTCGGCGGGGCGATGCCATAGGCCTTGAGCTTCGCCCGCCCGGACTCGCTGATCCAGTCGGTCGTCCACGGTGGCGACAGGGTCGTCTCGATCGCAACATCGCCGAATCCGGCCTGGTCCAAGGCGGCGCGGACCATGGTCTCGATCACCAAGGTGGCCGGGCATCCGGTATAGGTCGGAGTGAGCAGCACGCGCCGGGGCGAGACGTCGCGGACGATGCCGAGATCGACCACCGAGACGGCGGGGATTTCGGGATCGGGAACGCCTTCCAGCACTTCCCAGATCGCATCGGTGGACATGACCACTACCATGTCGCGTCCGGATAGGTGCGCGGCAGGAACTGCATCACCGCCAGCATATGGCCGAGATGCTCGCTGTGATGGCCGCGGCGCCCGCCCAGGATCGGGCGCTGATCGGGCGGCGCATCGAGTGTCGCCTCGGCCAGCACCGCGCGGATGCGGTTGTCATAGTCGGCGCGGAACGATTCGACGTCCGCGCCGATGCCGCGGGAGGCGGCCTCGGCAGCGACCGCGTCCATCTCGAACAGCTCGGGGACAAACCGCCAGTTCCAGTCGAGTCCGTCGATCATCCGCCGCCGGCTCTCCTCGGTCCCGTCGCCGAGGCGGATCACCCATTCGGCGCTCAACTCGGCATGATAGCGCACCTCCTTGACCGCCTTGGCGGCGACGCCGGCGATGAACGCATCGCACGATCCGGTCAGACGATCGAACAGCATCTCCTGCCAGGTCGAGAACAGGAACTGGCGCGCCATGGTCTGGGCGAAATCGCCATTGGGCTGCTCGACCAGCAGGCAGTTGCGGAAATCGAGGACGTCGCGGTGAAAGGCGAGCTTGTCGCCGTCATTGCCCTTGCCCTCGACCTCGCCGGCGCGGCCGAGGAAATGGCTCGCCTGCCCGATCAGGTCTAGCCCCATATTGGCGAGGCTCAGATCGACCTCGACCGACGGCGCATGGCCGCACCATTCGCCGAGCCGCTGGCCGAGGATCAGACTGTCGTCACCGAGCCGCGACAGGGTCTCGAACAGCACCTGATCCTCCCCTGCAAGGGGAGGATTGTCGATCGGCGGGAGCGACGCCATCAGATATGCTTCACGTCGTCGGGGATGTCGTAGAAGGTCGGGTGACGGTAGATCTTGTCCTCGGCGGGATCGAACATCGCGTCATCGTCGCCGGGATCCGATGCGGTGATCGACGCCGACGGCACGACCCACAGGCTGATCCCCTCCATCCGCCGCGTATAGGTATCGCGGGCATGACGCAGCGCGATCTCGGCGTCGGGCGCATGGACGCTGCCGACATGGCGGTGCGACATCCCGCGCTTGGCGCGGACGAACACTTCCCAGAGCGGCCAGTCGTTGCTCACGCCGCTTCCTTCCTTGCCGCATGCTTCTCGGCATGCGCCACCGCGGCTTCGCGCACCCAGGCATTGGTTTCCCAGGCGTCGCGGCGCGCCTTCATCCGCTCCTTGGCGACGGGACCCTCCCCCTTCACCACGGCGTAGAATTCGTCCCAGTCGACCGCGCCGAAATCATAGCCGCCTTTAGCGTCGTTCCAGGCCAGATCGGGATCGGGCACGATCAGGCCGATCGCCTCGGCCTGCGGCACGGTGATGTCGACGAATTTCTGGCGCAGGTCATCATTGGTGTCGCGCTTGATCCGCCAGCGCATCGACTGGGCGGTGTTGGGACTGTTGTCGTCGGTCGGGCCGAACATCATCAGCGACGGCCACCACCAGCGATTCAGGGCGTCCTGCGCCATCCTTCTCTGGTCGGCGGTGCCGGCGGCGAGATGCATCATGATCTCGTAACCCTGGCGCTGGTGGAAGCTCTCCTCCTTGCAGACCCGGACCATGGCGCGGGCATAAGGCCCATAGGAGGTGCGCTGCAGCGGCACCTGGTTCATGATCGCCGCGCCGTCGACCAGCCAGCCGATCGCGCCGATATCGGCCCAGGTCAGGGTCGGATAGTTGAAGATCGTGCTGTACTTGGCCTTGCCCGAATGGAGCGCCTCGATCATCTCCTCGCGGCTGGTGCCGAGGGTCTCGGCCGCCGAATAAAGATAGAGGCCGTGCCCCGCTTCGTCCTGGACCTTGGCGAGCAGGATCGCCTTGCGCCGCAGCGACGGCGCCCGCGTGATCCAGTTGCCTTCGGGCAGCATGCCGACGATCTCGCTATGGGCGTGCTGCGAGATCTGCCGGGTCAGGGTGCGGCGATAGGCCTCGGGCATCCAGTCCTTGGGCTCGATGAACTCGTCGGCGGCGACCCGCGCCTCGAACGCCGCGAGCCTTTCGGGATCCTCGGTCGAGACGATTTTGGCCGTCTTCTGCAATTCGGTGGTGTACATGCGGGTCTCCTGAGTCTCCCGTATCATTAGCCGACCGATCGGTCAACGAATTCTGCGGCGGCGCTTCGCCTCAAGACCTCAATCGAACGATGCCGCTCGCACCATGCCACGGTCAAAATCGAAGGCCGCCTCGATATCGCTTTCCAGCACACGACCAAGAGACAGATCGGGCAGCCGTCCACGCCGAAAGAAACGCGCGTCGCTGGTCTCGGCTCCGGCGCGCGGCGGGGTGGCATCCCCGCGCTCGCAGATGAAGAACATCTTGTAGAAGTCGCGGGCGTCCGGATCGTAGGGCCGCTTCGCCTTGTGGCGAACGCTGTAAAGCGCCCGTGCCGACACTTTCAAACCCGCCTCCTCCCGCATCTCCTTCTCGACATTCTGAGCCGCCGACAGCCCGACCTCGGCAAATCCGCCCGGCAGGGTCCAGCGCCCGTCGCTTCGCTCGCGCACGAGCAGAATGGCATCATTTTCGATCAGCGCGCCCCGCACATCGACCTTGGGCGTGGCATAGCCCTTGGCGAAATCGGAAACGAGGCCGGCGATGCGCTCGACCGGAACGCTGCCGAGCGCGGCGAGCATGTCATTGGCGATGTCCGCGACTTCCGCAAAGCGCTCGCGGTCAAATTCGTTGCTGGTGAAATGAAGGCCGTTCGAGGCGATTGCCTGCAGGCGCTTCGCAAAAGTGAGCCACTGGCTTTCCATTGCTGCTCATCCCGAGGCGGCATCGGTCGGATTGGCTATGGTTGGACCGACCTTGGCCGATTGACCGGACGGTGCGCGGCCGGGCTCACACCCGCTCGATCACCATCGCGATCCCCTGCCCTACGCCAATGCACATCGTGCATAAAGCGTAGCGCCCGCCCGTGCGCTGGAGCTCTTCGGTCGCGGTGAGCGCCGGGCGCGCGCCGGACATGCCGAGCGGGTGGCCCAAGGCGATCGCGCCGCCATTGGGGTTCACCTGGGGGGCGTCGTCGGCAAGGCCGAGCTGACGCATCACGGCGAGGCCCTGCGCGGCAAAGGCTTCGTTCAATTCGATCACATCCATGCCGGCGACATCGAGGCCGAGCCGCTCGAGCAGTTTCTCCGAGGCCGGCGCCGGGCCGATGCCCATGATCCGCGGCGGCACGCCGGCGATCGCGGCGCCGACGATCCGGGCGCGGGGCGTGAGGCCGTTGCGCCTGGCCGCATCCTCGGTGGCGACGATCAGGGCCGCAGCACCGTCATTGACGCCCGAGGCGTTGCCGGCGGTGACGGTGCCGTCTGGACGGACGATGGGCTTCAGCTTCGCCAGCGCCTCGACGCTGGTCTCGCGCGGATGCTCGTCGCGATCCACCACCACCGGATCGCCTTTGCGCTGCGGGATCGTCACCGGCGCGATCTCGGCGCCGAACCGGCCGCTGGCCTGCGCCGCCGCCGCCCTGGCCTGGCTGCGCACGGCAAAGGCATCCTGGTCGGCGCGGCTGATCTGGAATTCCTGCGCGACATTCTCCGCGGTGCTCGGCATCGTGTCGTCGCCATAAGCCGACTTCATCTTCGGGTTGACGAAGCGCCAGCCGATCGTGGTGTCGTAAATCTCGGCGTTGCGATCGAACGCGCTGGTCGCCTTGGCCATGACGAACGGCGCCCGGCTCATGCTTTCCGATCCGCCGGCGATCAGCATGTCGGCCTCGCTGCCCCGGATCACCCGCGCCGCCATCGCCACCGCGTCGAGCCCCGAGCCGCAGAGGCGATTGAGCGTCACCCCGCCCGATGTGTCGGGCAGGCCGGCGAGCAGGCCGGCCATCCGCGCCAGGTTGCGATTGTCCTCGCCGGCCTGATTGGCGCAGCCATAGATGACGTCGTCCAGCTCGGCCCAGTTGACTCCGGGATTGCGCGCGATCAGCGCCTTGATCGGGATCGCGGCGAGATCGTCGGCACGGACTTGGGCGAGGCTGCCGCCATAACGGCCGATCGGAGTGCGGACCGCGTCACAGATGAAGGCTTCGGGCATTCTATTCTCCGGCGTCGAGGAAGGACCCGCCGAGCGAGCGGGAGAAACCCTGGAATTCGGCGATCGGGCGACCGTCGCTGGTCCGCACGCTGACATTGTAGACGCCCGAGCGGCCGACCAGCACCTGCTCCCGCGCCTCGGCGACCAGCATTTCGCCTTCGGCGGCCTGGTCGAGGAAGGTGATCGAAGCCTGGGCGGCGACGGTGCGCAGATTGCGGCTGTTGCAGGCGTAAGCGAAGGCAGTGTCGGCGAGCGCGAACAGCATCCCGCCATGCGCGATGGCGTGGCCGTTGAGCATTTCGGCGCGCACGGTCATGCGAATCCGGGAATAGCCTTGGCGCGCTTCCTCGATCTCGATGCCCCAGGCGGGGCCGGTGCCTTCGCGCGCGAGCATGGTCTGTGCTACTTTCGCGGCGAGCTGGTCTGCGCTCACACTTGCTCCTTGGGTTTCCCGACCGATCGGTCTATGAATTCCGCCATGGCCTACGAAACGATCGACTTCAAGCTCCAGGACGGCATCGCCCGCCTGACGCTCAACCGCCCCGACCGGCTTAACAGCTTCACCGTGCAGATGCATGAGGAGGTCGCCGACGCGCTCGGCCGGCTGGACGGGGCACGGACGCTGATTCTCACCGGCGCCGGCCGCGGCTTCTGCGCGGGACAGGATCTCAGCGACCGTGCCGTCGCGCCCGGCGAAGCGGTCGACATCGGCGAGTCGGTCGAGCTGCGCTACAACCCGCTGGTCCGGCGGCTGACCTCGCTGCCGATACCGATGATTGCGCGGGTCAACGGCGTCGCCGCCGGGGCCGGCGCCAATATCGCGCTCGCCTGCGATATCGTCATCGCCGCCAGGAGCGCGAAGTTCATCCAGTCGTTCGCGGCGATCGGCCTGATTCCCGACAGCGGCGGCACCTGGGTGCTGCCGCGGCTGGTCGGCCAGGCGCGCGCGCTCGGGCTGGCGCTGACCGGCGAGCCGCTCGGCGCCGAGCAGGCGGCCGATTGGGGGCTGATCTGGAAGGCGGTCGACGACGAGGCGCTCGATGCCGAGGTCGATGCGCTCGCGGCGCGTTTCGCCGCCGGGCCGACGCGCGGCCTGGCGAAGATCAAGGCGATGATCCGCGAAAGCTGGGGCCAGAGCCTCGACGCCGAGCTCGACCGCCAGCGCGACGCGATGCGCGAGCTCGGCTTCTCCGACGATTATCGCGAGGGCGTCGCCGCCTTCACGGAAAAGCGCAAACCGAATTTCACCGGGCGCTGAGCCGATGGCCGGGCTCGAGCCGATCGAGACCGCCTCGCGCGACGAACTGGCCGCGCTCCAGCTCGAGCGGATGCGCTGGTCGCTGGGCCATGCCTATCAGGGCAATCCGCGTTGCCGCGCCAAGTTCGACGCCGCCGGCGTCCATCCCGACGATCTCGAAACGCTCGACGATCTCGCCAGATTCCCGTTCACGACCAAGGCCGATCTGCGCGACGCCTATCCGTTCGATTTCTTCGCGGTGCCGCAGGATCGGCTCGCCCGCATCCACGCCTCGTCGGGCACCACCGGCAAGCCGACCGTGGTCGGCTATACCCGCCAGGACATCGACATCTGGAGCCGGGTGATGGCGCGCTCGATCCACGCCGCCGGCGGCCGGCCGGGGATGAAGGTCCATGTCGCCTACGGCTATGGCCTGTTCACCGGTGGGCTCGGCGCCCATTACGGCGCCGAAGCACTGGGCTGCACCGTGATCCCGATGTCCGGCGGCCAGACCGAGAAGCAGGTCCAGCTGATCCGGGATTTCGCGCCCGAGATCATCATGGTGACGCCGAGCTACATGCTCGCTTTGCTCGACGAGTTCCATCGCCAGGGGATCGATCCGCGCGGCTCGTCGCTGCGCACCGGCATTTTCGGCGCCGAGCCCTGGACCGAAGCGATGCGGCGCGAGATCGAGGCCGATTTCGCGATCCACGCGGTCGACATTTACGGCCTCTCCGAAGTGATCGGCCCCGGCGTCGCCCAGGAATGCGTCGAGACCAAGGACGGACCGACGATCTGGGAGGACCATTTCTACCCGGAGATCATCGACCCGGTGACCGGCGCGGTGCTGCCCGACGGGGCGGAGGGCGAGCTCGTCTTCACCTCGCTGACCAAGGAGGCGATGCCGATCGTCCGCTACCGCACCCGCGACCTTACCCGGCTGCTGCCGGGGACGGCGCGGACGATGCGGCGGATGGCGAAGATAACCGGCCGCTCCGACGACATGATGATCGTCCGCGGCGTCAACGTCTTCCCGACCCAGATCGAGGAGCAGATCCTCGCCTGCCCTGCTCTCGCGCCCCATTTCCGGATCGAGCTGACCCGGCCCTACCGGCTCGACGAGGTGCGGATCGAGGTCGAGGGGCGGCCCGGCAGCAGCGCGGAGGAGCGCGCCCGCGACGGCGGCGCGCTCGCCGAGCGGATCAAGGCCAATGTGGGGATCAGCGTCCAGGTGGAGCTGTGCGCGGAAGGGGCGATCGACCGCTCGGCGGGGAAAGCGCAACGGGTTTCCGACCTGCGGCCCCGCGACTGAGATCAGGGCGCGAGGATCCGGCGAAGCTCGGCCCCGTCGAGATTGCCGCCCGAGACGATCGCCACCGCGCGCTCCGACGCGATCTGCGACGAGGCGGCAAGCGCCGCCGCGCCGGCGCCCTCGGCGATAACGTGGTGATCCGCGACGAGCCGCCGGATCGCCGCCTCGACCTCGGCGACGGTGACGATCAGCACGTCGTCGACCAGCCGCCGCAGCAGCGGCCACATCGCATCGAGCACGCGGGTGCTGCCCATGCCGTCGATGAAGCTCGGGCGGCGTTCGACGGTCACCGGCGCGCCGGCCTGGAGCGCGGCGTGCAGCGGCAGCGCGGCCTCGGTCTCGACCGCGAGAATCCGGCAGCGCGGCCGCTTCGCCTTGATCGCCTGGGCAATGCCGGAGATCAGCCCGCCGCCGCCGACTGGGACCAGAACCGCGTCGACCTCGGGCAGGTCTTCGAGAACTTCCTCGCCGATGGTCGCGGCGCCGGCGATCACCTCCCGCTCGCAGACCGGGTGGAAGAAGGCGCCGTCATCGCCGGTTTCGCGAGACTCCATGATCCGCCACCAGTCGGCGAAGCTGTGCTGGCGCACCAACGCGCCGTGGCGCTCGAGATTGTCGATCTTCACCCGCGCGGCATTGTCCGGGACATGGACTATGGCCTTAGCGCCCAGACTATGTGCCGCGGCGACGATCGCTTGGCCGAAATTGCCAGCGCTGGCGCTGACGATGGTCCGCAATGCGACGCCGCTTTCGCTCCGGGCCATGAGCGCGTTGGTGGCACCGCGGATCTTGTAGGAGCCGGTGGGCTGCAGGCATTCGAGCTTGAGCCACGGCCCCTTTTCCAGTGCCGCCACCAGCGGGATGCACAGTGTCCGGCCCGCGATCCGGCGGCGGGCCGCTTCGATCTCGACCGCGGTCAGCGGCGCATCGAGCGCTTCGGCCTGGTCGATGATGCGCCCCCTTGCTTCACCGCGAATTCCAGCCACCTTATAGGAGCGCCGATCGCTGCGCACCGGGCAAATCCATCGCGCTGGCGCCGGACAGAATTCGTTGACCGATCGGTCGGTTAACCGCTAGGGAGCAAGCGAGGAGACCGAAGATGAAGACGCTCAAGCTGCTCAATTACGCCGCCGATTCATGGGTCGCGGGCGATGGCGGCCTCGCCGAGGTTCACAATGCGATCACCGGAGACCTGATCGCAGAAACCGGCAGCAAGGGCCTCGATTTCAAAGCGATGCTGAACCATGCGCGCGAGGTCGGCGGGCCGGCATTGCGGGCGATGACCTTTCACGAGCGCGCCTGGATGCTCAAGGATCTCGCCAATGCGGTGATGACGCGCAAGGAGGAGCTTTACGAGCTTTCCTACGCGACCGGCGCGACTCGCGGCGATTCGTGGATCGACATCGAGGGCGGCGCGGGGACTTTGTTTTCCTTCTCCTCCAAGGGCCGGCGCGAGCTGCCCAACAGCCGGGTGCTGATCGACGGCGCGATGGAGCAGGTGTCGAAGACCGGCAGCTTCGTCGGCCAGCATGTCTACACCTCGCTGCAGGGCGCGGCGGTCCACATCAACGCCTTCAATTTCCCGGTCTGGGGGATGCTCGAAAAGCTCGGCCCGACCCTGCTCGCCGGAGTGCCGGCGATCGTCAAGCCGGCCTCGGCGACCGGCTATCTGACCGAAGCCTGCGTGCGGATCATGATCGAGGCCGGGGTGCTGCCGAAGGGCGCGCTGCAGCTGATCATGGGCGGGGTCGGCGACCTGCTCGATCATCTCACCTGCCAGGACGTGGTCAGCTTCACCGGCTCGGCGGCGACCGCGATCAAGCTCCAGTCGCACCCGGTGATGGCGCGCGAATCGGTGCGCTTCGTCGCCGAGCGCGACAGCCTAAACGCCTCGATCCTCGGCCCCGACGCGGCGCCGGGTACGCCCGAGTTCGACCTGTTCGTCAAGGAGGTCGCGCGCGAGATGACGGTCAAGGCAGGGCAGAAATGCACCGCGATCCGGCGCGCCATGGCGCCGGCGCAGCATCTCGACGCGGTCGAGGCGGCGCTGCGCGAACGCCTCGCCAAGGTTCGGATCGGCGATCCGCGCGAGGAAGGCGTGCAGATGGGCGCGCTCGCCAGCCGCGATCAGCTCGCCGCGGTGCGCGCGGCGGTCGCCGAGCTCGCCAAATCGGCGCGGATCGTCGCCGGCGATCCCGACGCTTCGCCGGTCGCGGGCAATGGCGCGTTCCTCGCGCCGATCCTGCTTCGCTCCGACGATCCTTGGGGTTCGCCAGCGATCCACGACGTCGAGGCGTTCGGCCCGGTGTCGACGATCATGCCGTATAAGGATCTCGACGATGCGATCGGGCTCGCCAATCGCGGCATGGGCAGCCTCGCGCTCTCGTTGTTCACCTTCGACCCTCAGGTCGCGCAGGACTTCGTGCTCGGCGCCGGCGCCTATCACGGGCGGATGGTGATCCTCGACCGCACCAGCGCCAAGGAATCGACCGGCCACGGCTCCCCGCTCCCGGTCCTGGTTCATGGCGGCCCCGGCCGCGCCGGCGGCGGCGAGGAGATGGGCGGGATCCGCGGCGTCACCCATTATATGCAGCGCAGCGCCCTGCAGGGCTCGCCCGACATGCTGTCGGCGGTGATCGGGCAATGGCTGCCGGGCGCGGCGAAGCCGACCGGCGATCGCCATCCGTTCCGCAAGCGCATTTCCGAGCTGGAGATCGGCGACACGCTGAAGACCGCGAGCCGGACGGTGACGCTCGAGGATATCGAGCATTTCGCCGCGTTCACCGGCGACAATTTCTACGCCCATATGGACGAGGAAGCGGCCAAGGCGAACCCGATCTTCGACGGCCGGGTCGCGCACGGCTATCTGATCCTGTCGTTCGCCGCCGGCCTGTTCGTCGATCCCGATCCCGGCCCGGTGCTCGCCAATTACGGCCTCGAGAATCTCCGCTTCCAGACGCCGCTCTACCCGCGCGATGCGATGCGGGTCGAGCTCACGGTCAAATCGAAGAGCGTCCGCAACGAAGAGATGGGCGAGGTCCGCTGGGCGGTGCAGGTGTTCAACCAGAAGGACGAGGCGGTGGCGAGTTACGACCTGCTGACGATGAACACGCCATAGCGGGTTGACTCTTCGGTAAGCATCGACTAACGGTTAGTGATGGCTAACCGATCAGCCGCCTTCGCCGCTCTGGCCGAGCCGATGCGCGCCGCGATCGTCGAGCGGCTCGGCGAGCGGCCGATGGCGGTCGGCGAGCTTGCCGCCGGCCTGCCGGTGACGCGGCCGGCGGTGTCGCAGCATCTCAAGATACTCAAGGAGGCCCGGCTGGTGCGCGATCATGCCGTAGGCACGCGCCGCATCTATCGCATCGACCCCGAAGGGCTCGGCGCGATCCGTCTCTGGCTCGATCAATTCTGGGACAAGACCTTGGCCGCTTATGCCAGGGCCGCCGAACGGGAGGACCGCGAATGAACGTCGAAACGCAGCGCATCAGCCCCGCCCCGATCCGCCGCTCGCTGCGGATCAAGGCCAGCCAGAAGAAGGCGTTCGACACCTTCGTCGCGTCGATGGGGAACTGGTGGCTCAAAAGCCATTCGCTGCTCAAGTCGCCGCAGGCCGACGTCGTGATCGAGCCGCGCGCGGGCGGGCGCTGGTACGAGATCGGCGAGGACGGCAGCGAGCAGGACTGGGGCAAGGTGATCGCCTGGGACGCGCCCGATCGCATCGTCCTGGCCTGGCAGCTCACCGCCGACTTCAGCTACGATCCCGATTTCGAAACCATTGTCGAGGTCCGCTTCACCGCCGACGGCGATCACACCATCGTCGATTTCGAGCATCGCGACCTCGACCGGTTCGGCGCCAATGCCGAGGCCGTCCGCGGCGACTATGACACCGGCATGGACGGCGGCTGGCGCGCGCTGCTCGACGGCTATCAGGAGGCGGCGGAGGCAGCGTAGGGCGGACCTAGAGCATCGTGCGGAAAAGTGGGTACCGGTTTTCCGCAATAACGATGCGGAAACAAACAGCTAGAGCGGAATGCGCGATTCTGAAATCGCGCATTTCGCTCTAGTCGGCCGGCCAATTCTCCAGCACCTCGACGAAGCGCGTCAGCCAGCCATTGGTCTGGTGGCCGTCGACGACGCGATGGTCGATGGTCAGGCTGACATAGGCCATCGGCCGGATCTGGATGGCGTCGACCCCGCCGACCTCGCGGACGACGACGCGCTTCTCCAATTTGCCGACGCCGAGGATCGCCGATTGCGGCTGGTTGATGATGATCGGCGCGGCGAACAGCGAGCCCGAGACGCCGTGATTGGAAATGGTGAAAGTGCCGCCCCTGATGTCGGCGGCGGTTAGTTTCTCGCGGCGCGCTTTTTCGACCAGCTCGTCGAGCCCGGCGGCGATGCCCTTGAGGTTCAATCGCTGGACCTGGCGCAGCACCGGGACGATCAGGCCCTTGGTGCCCAAGGCGGTGCCGACGCCGATATTGATGTCGTCGTAAAGCTCGAGCCGGTCGTCGTGCCAGCGGCTGTTGATCGCCGGCGCGGCCTTCATCGCCTCGGCCGCCGCCGCGACCAGATAAGCGGTGTAGGTGAGCTTGACCCCCTTCTTCGCGAACGCCGCCTTGTGTGCCTCGCGATGGGTGATGATCGCGCTGAAATCGGCCTCGAACACCGCGGTGACGTGCGGCGCCTGGGTGACCGAGGCGAGCATATGGCCGGCAATCGCCAGCCGCATCCGGTCGTGGGGGACGAAATGCGAACGGATGTCATCGCCTGTCCTGAGCGACGCCGCAGGCAGCGTCGAAGGGGTGGCCGCGGGCAGCACGCCCTCGACCACGTGCTCGACCCGGGTCGCCGCCTCGACCGCGCGGTCGACGTCGGCGCGGGTGATCCGCCCGCCCCGCCCGGTCCCTTCGATCCGCGCCGGATCGAGATCGTGCTGGAGCACGGCGCGCTTGACCGACGGCGACAGGCGGGCCTCCTGCGCGCCGTTCGGCGCCCGCCGCGACGCGGGACGCGCGGCCGGCGCCGGGATCGGATCGGCAACCGGATCGACCGCCGGCTCGGCGACCTTCTCGACCCCGACCGCCGCAGCCGGCGCGATCCGTCCGAGGATCGCGCCCGGCACCGCGTCCTCGTCCGAATGGAGCAGGATCTCGCGCAGCACGCCGGCGGCCGGCGCCGGCACCTCCATCGCGACCTTGTCGGTCTCGAGCTCGACCAGAGGGTCGTTTTCCTCCACCCGGTCGCCGACCTGCTTGAGCCAGGCGCGGACCACCGCCTTGGTGCCCTCCTGCTCCTCGGGGACGAGGACGTCGATCACGACGGCGCCCTCAGGCCGTCGCCCCGGCGAAGGCCGGGGTCCATTCGGAGTCAGCTTGGACCCCAGCTTTCGCTGGGGGGACGGGAGAGGATTTACCGCGTGCCATCTCTAAAAGCCGACCAATTCGTCGATCTTCGCCCGAATCTTCTCGACCGACGGCACCGCCCAGTCGAGCAGAGCCGGATTATGCGGGCTCGGAATGTCGGGCATGGTCACCCGCGCCACCGGCGCGTCGAGATCGAGAAAAGCCTCGTCGGCGACCACCGCGGCGATCTCGGCGCCGAAGCCGCCGGTACGCAGATCCTCATGGACGATCAGGCAGCGCCGGGTCCGGCGGACCGATTCGAGCACCATCTCGCGGTCCCACGGCATCAGCGTGCGCAGGTCGATGACGTCGGCCGAGACGCCCTCCGCCGCCTGCTCGCAGCGCGGCACCATCGCGCCCCAGGTGACGATCGTGATGTCGCGGCCCTCGCGGGTCTTCTTCGCCCGGCCGAACGGCAGCACATAATCATCGCCCGGATAAGGCCGGCGCGCCCAGGCATCGTCGAGCATCGCGCGGTGCTCGAAGAACACCGTCGGATCGTTGCCGCGCAGCGCCGAGCGCAGCAGCCCGACCGCATCCTCGGCATTGCTCGGTGCCGCGACCAGCCAGCCGGGATTGTGGACGAACTGCACTTCGTTGGTCTGGCTGTGCCAGGGATCGCCGCATTTGAAGAAGCCGACCGGCATCCGCAGCACCATCGGCGCGGCAAAGCGGTTGGCGGTGCGCCAGCGCATCGTCCCGCAATCGTTGATCTGCTCGAGCGCGGGCTCGGCATATTTGCGGAACTGGATTTCGGGCACCGGCATCAATCCGGCGAGCGCGAGGCCGACCGCGCGGCCGACAATGCCTTCCTCGGAAAGGCTGGTGTCGAACACCCGCGCGACGCCAAATTTGTCCTGGAGGCCCAGGGTCACGGCGTGGACACCGCCTTTGGGGCCGATATCCTCGCCGAACAGCAGCACCCGGGGATTGACCGCGAGCTCGTGGTCGAGGGTGCGCCGGATCGCGGTCACCATGTTGATCCGCTGGCCCTCGGGCCGCGGGGTCTCGGTCGAGCCGGGCGCGCGATAGCCTTTGGTCCACTGCCCGCCCTGAACCTGCATCTCGCCATCGTAGAAGACGTTGGCGGTGACGCTTTCCGGCTCGGCGACGCCGCGCGCCTCGGCCTCGGCGCGCGCCGCCTCGACCGCGGCCTCGGCCTTGCGGGCGCTCTCATCCCATTCCGCCTCGCTCATCACCGATCCGACGAGGAAAGCCTTGAGCTTGGGCAGAGGATCGCGCGCCCATTCGGAACGGACGAATTCCTCTTTCTTGTAGGTCTGGGTGTCCTGGAAGCTGTGCCCCTGGAGCCGCGGCACGGTCAGCCGCAGCAGCGCCGGCCCCTGCCCCTTGCGGACATGAGCGACCGCTTCGGTCAGCAGCCGCGCGGCCTCGGCCGGCTCGGTGCCGTCGCCCGAGAGGATCTCGAGATTGGTGAAGCTGGCGAGGTTCCGGGCGATGTCGCCGCCCGGGGTCTGAAAGGAGGACGGCACCGAAATGCCGTACTGATTGTCCTCGACATAGAACAGCATCGGCAGCTTCTGGGTGGTGGCGATGGTCAGCGCCGACCAGAAGCCGTTGGTCGCGCACGAGGCGTCGCCGCCGAGCACCACCGCGACCGCGCCGGCGTAGGACTCGTCCTTGAGGACAGCGCGATAATAATCGATCGCCTGCGCCCAGCCCGCGGTCGGGGTATATTGCGCGCCGACCCCGCCGCACATGGGCAGCGCCGGGCAGCCGTTTGGATTGGGATAGTTGAACACCGCGCCGATATCGCGGCCGTCGGAATAGCCGCCGGCGCGTCCCATGCTGGAGCCCAGCGCGTCGGCCGGGGGAACGCCGAGCGCGAGCAGCAGCGGGCGCGAGCGATAATAGCCGCAGGCGCCGTCGCGCGGATGATCGAGCAGCGCGCCGAGCATGATCTGCGCCATGTCATGGCCGCGGGCGCTGAACTGGTAGAGGACCTTGCGCTCGGGGACGAGACTCTTCTCCTCGAGCGTATCGAGCGCGCGGCTCAGGTGAATCAGATAAGCAACGCGCTTCCAGTCGAAAGCGGGGTCCGGCGCTTCGGTTTTCGCCTTGCGCTCTCGGACCGTCGCTTCAGCCATCCATTTTCCCCAATATCGCCTCGGCGAACCGGCCGACGCTTTCGTCCGACAGGCCAACGACGTTGAACCGCCCCGATCCGGCCATGTAGATGCCGCGCTCCGCGCGCAGCTCGAGCACCTGTGCCGGGGTCAGCGGCAGCATCGAGAACATGCCCTTCTGGCCGGCGATATAAGCCAGCCGCGGATCGGCCGCGGCGAGCTTGGCGCGCAGCATCCGGATGCGCGCGCCCATCTCGTCGAGCTCCGAGCGCCACAAGGCGCGCAATTCGGCATCGTCGAGAATGATCCGCGCCGCCGCGGCGAGATGGTCGGGCGGCATCGACCACATCGTCCGGGCGAGGAGCAGCAGATGGCCGAAGGCGATATTGGCCGCCTTGGCGCTCGATCCCTTGACGAACAGGCTGCCGAGCCGATCGCGATAGCAGCTGAAATTCTTGTCGCAGCTCTGCGCCACCACCGCCTGCTCGGCGGCCTCGACCACCAGCCGCGCGCCTGCGGCATCCGCTTCGAGGCCGTCGCCGAACCCCTGATAGGCAAGGTCGACGAACGGAATCAGCCCGCGCCGGCCGATGATCTCGGCGACCGCCCGCCACTGGTCCGGCGAGAGATCGGCGCCGGTCGGATTGTGGCAGCAGCCGTGGAGCAGCACCAGATCGCCGGCTTCGGCCTTGCCCAGCGCGTCGAGCATCTGGTCGAACAGGATCGTCCGGCTGTCGCGGTCATAATAAGGATAAGCGACCATTTCGACGCCGGCAAAACCGATCAGCGGCTGGTGGTTGGGCCAGGTCGGCTCGCCGACGAAGATCCGTGCCTCGGGGTTCGACTGGCGGACGAGCTCGGCACCGAGCCTCAGCGCGCCGCAGCCGCCCGGGGTCTGCAGGCCGACGATGCGGTCGTCGGCCGCCGCGGCGTCGCCGAACACGATCGGCTTGATCAAAGCGACGAAGCGCTCGTCGCCCTGCGAGCCGAGATAGGATTTGGTCGCCTGGCTATCGACCAGGACCTGCTCGGCGGCCTTGACGCATTTGAGGATCGGCGTGTTGCCGGCGGCATCGCGATAGACGCCGACGCCGACGTCGATCTTCTCGGGACGGGGATCGGCCTCGACCAACGCGATCAATGCAATCAACGGATCGGCCGGCTGCTCCTCGAGCCGGTCGAACAGAACGGGCCGTTCGCCTACCAAGAGCCCCTGTTCCATCAATGCCTCCATGGTTGAATGTATAATCGAAGACCGCGCGGACTTTTCATCAAACTTGCCGGCGATCGCTCCGTTGCTGAAACAGTTGTTTCACGATATGGCAATAGAATGAAAAACCAATTTCAGCTGGATGCGATCGACCGGCGAATCGTCCGCGCGCTGCAACGCGATGCGAGCATGAGCCACGCCGCGCTCGCAGACAAGGTCGGCACCTCGCCGGCCTCGGTCTGGCGGCGGGTCCGCAATCTCGAGAAGGAGGAGGTGCTCGGGGCGACCGTCCGGCTCGCCAATGCCGAGCGGCTCGGCCGCGCGGTCAACGTGCTCTGCCACGTCCGGATGCACCGCCAGACGATCGACGCCCGCGACGAATTCGAGCGGTTCATCACCTCGCGCGAAGAGATCGTCGAATGCTATGCGATGTCGGGCGAGTGGGATTATCTGCTCCGGATCGCGGTCGAGGACGTCGCCGATTACGACCGCTTCATCCGTCAGGGCGTGCTCGCCCATCCCAGCGTCGCCAACGCCGCTTCGAACTTCGCCCTGCGCCAGATCAAATACACCACCGAAATCCCGGTCTGAGAAGGAACCCCTCCCTTTCCCGACGATTGAATCGGCCGCGATACGATCAGGAGAGCGACGATGGCCGCGCGGCCTTATTGGAAGGGACAGATCCGGCTGGCGCTGGTCTCGATCCCGGTGGAGATCTACTCGGCGACGCGGAGCGGCGCGACCGTCGCCTTCAACCAGATCCACGAGCCTTCCGGCAAAAGAATCAAATATGAGAAGGTCGTGCCCGGCATCGGCGCGGTCGATCCCGACGACATCGTAAAGGGCTATCAATATAGCAAAGGCAGCTACGTGCTGCTCGACGACGACGAGCTCGAAGCGGTCAAGCTGGAGAGCAAGAAGGTGCTCGAGCTCACCCAGTTCGTCGACCCGGAAGAGATCGACCCGCTTTATTACGAGCGGCCTTATTATGTCGTCCCGGCCGACGACCTCGCCGAGGAAGCCTTCATCGTGCTGCGCGAGGCGCTCAAGGATACGCACAAGGTCGCGCTCGGCCAGCTCACCCTGCGCGGCCGCGAATATATCGTCAGCCTCAAGCCGTGCGGCCGCGGCATCCTGCTCGAAACGCTGCGCTATTCCGACGAGGTGGTGAAGGCGCAGGGCTATTTCCGCGACATCGGCGACGCCAAGCCGGATGCGGAGATGCTCGAGCTTGCCGAGGCGCTGATCGACCGCAAGACCGCCAAGTTCGACCCCGGCAAGTTCCACGACCGCTATGTCGACGCGCTGCGCGACCTGATCGATAAGAAGCGCAAGCTCAAAGGCCGCAAGATCCACGCCGAGGAAGAGGACAAGCCGCCGAGCCGCGGCTCCAACGTCGTCGATCTGATGGCGGCGCTGAAACGCTCGATCGAAAAACCGTCCGCGCGCAAGGCTTCGGCGGCCAAATCCGCGCCGAGACGCGCGACGGCGCGGAAGCCGGCCGAGAAAAAGGCGCCGGCGCGCAAGCGGGCTTGAGCGATGGCCAGTCGCAAGGCCGATCCGCTCACGACCTACAACCGCAAGCGCGACTTCGCGAAGACGGCGGAGCCCAAGGGAAAGGTCGCCAAGCAGGACCGCCATCGCTTCATCGTCCAGAAGCACGACGCGTCCCGGCTCCATTATGATTTCCGACTCGAGCTCGACGGCACGCTGAAGAGCTGGGCAGTGACCCGCGGCCCGAGCCTCGATCCGACCGACAACCGGCTGGCGGTGCGCACCGAGGACCATCCGCTGAGCTACGCCACGTTCGAAGGCACGATCCCCAAGGGCCAATATGGCGGCGGCACGGTGATGCTCTGGGACCAGGGCCGCTGGACTCCCGAGCCGGGCAAGGATCCGCGCAAGACGCTGGAGAAAGGGCATCTCCACTTCACCCTCGACGGCGAGCGGATGAAGGGCGAGTGGGTGATGTTCAAGCTCAAGCCGCGCCCCGGCGAACGCGGCGAGAATTGGATCCTTAAGAAGGTCGACGATGCCTTTGCCGGCTCGCCGACCGGTCTGACCGAAAAATATCTGACCTCGGTCAAGACCGAGCGGACGATGAACGAGATCGCCGAGGGTACTCCTCCCCGCGTCGGGGAGGGGGACCGCGGCGCCAAGCGTCGCGGTGGAGGGGCTGGCACGAAGGCCGGGAAAACCCCTCCACCACGCGCCGGTGGCGCGCGGTCCCCCTCCCCGTACCGGGGAGGATTTCCCAGATTCCGCGAGCCGCAAAAGGCGACGCTGGTCGACAGCGTTCCGGCCGGATCGGGCTGGATCCACGAGATGAAATATGACGGCTATCGCTGCCTGATCGGCATCGCCGGCAGCGCGGGCCGGATCTACACCCGGTCAGGGCTGGACTGGACCGACAAGTTTCCGGAGATCGCCGAGGCGGCACGCCGGCTCGACGTGCGATCCGCGCTGCTCGACGGCGAGATCGTCGCGCTCGATGCCCAAGGCAATACCAGCTTCTCGGCGCTCCAGGATGCGATCAGCGAGGGTGGGCGCGGGCTCACTTTGGTGCTGTTCGACGCACTCGCGATCGATGGCGAGGATCTGACCGCGCGCCCGACGATCGAGCGCAAACAGCTACTCGCCGCCCTGCTCGCCGGGAGCGAGCCGCCTCTGCTCTATGCCGACCATCTGATCGGCAAGGGCGAGCAGTTGCTCGAGGCGATGTGCGAGGCCGGCCAGGAAGGGATCATCGCGAAGCGGGCCGACGCGCCTTATCGCGGGGGCCGCTCCAAAGCCTGGCTCAAGATCAAATGCACAAAGCGGCAGGAATTCGTCATCGTCGGATGGTCGGAAAGCGACAAGAAAGGCCGCGGCTTTCGCGCGCTGCTACTTGCGGTCAACGAGAAGGGCAAGCTGCGTTATGCGGGGAAGGTCGGCACCGGCTTCTCGACCAAGGCCCAGCACGATCTGCGCGCCCGGCTCGACAGGCTGGCGACGGCGAAGCCGCCGGTCGACGTGCCCCGGGCCGAGGCGCGCGGCGCGCATTGGGCCAGGCCCAGCCTCGTCGCCGAGGTCGCCTTCGCCGAATTCACGTCGGAAGGCGTGGTGCGTCAGGCAAGCTTTCTCGGCCTGCGCGGCGACAAGCCGGCTTCCGAGATCGTCCGCGAACTGCCAGAAAAGCCGCCCGCCATGCCCGACGACGATATCAGGATCAGCAACCCCGACCGGGTCATCTTCCCCGATTCCAAGGTCACCAAAAGCGAGCTCGCCGATTATTACCGCGCGATCGGGCCGGCGATGACGCCGTGGATCGTCGACCGGCCGGTCAGCCTGGTCCGCTGCCCCCAGGGCCGTGCCCGCAAATGCTTCTTCCAGAAGCATGACAGCGGCACTTTCGGTCCGCACGTCCTGCACGTGCCGATCCGCGAGAAGGACGGCCAGAAGGAGGACTATCTCTACGTCGCCGACATCGCCGGGGTGATCGCCTGCGTGCAGATGGGCACGATCGAGTTCCACGGCTGGGGGTCGCGGGTCAAGGACGTCGAGAAGCCCGACCGGATGATTTTCGATCTCGACCCCGACGTCGGGCTCGACTTCGGCCTGGTCAAGAAGGCGGCCAGGGATCTCAAGCGCCATCTCGGCGACATGGGCCTCCAGACCTTCCCGATGCTGACCGGCGGCAAGGGCCTGCATGTGGTCGTGCCGCTGACGCCGAAGGCCGAATGGCCGGCGGTCAAGGATTTCGCCCAGCGTTTCGCGCTCGCCCTCGCCGAGGCCGAGCCGGAGCGCTTCACCGCCAATCTCGCCAAGGCCAAAAGGCAAAGGCGGATCTTCATAGACTATCTGAGGAATCAGCGCGGATCGACGGCGATCATGCCTTTTTCGGTACGCGCCCGCGAAGGCGCGCCGGTTGCCGCGCCGATCCATTGGGAGGAGCTGGACGACTATCAGAGCGGACATCATTTCGACGTCCGCGACGCCGACAAGCTGATCGAGCGTGCGTCGGGCCGGGCCCTCCAGGGCTGGGGCGAGGCCGCCCAGCTGCTGCCCAAAGTCTAGCCTGCAAGGACTCCGCTGATCCACAAGGTCGCCGCGGCCGCGAGCGCCGCGGCAAGGACGAACCGCCAGGCCGGCGCGGGCCGCATCGGCGCCGCCGTCTCCGGCGCCTCGCGGTGTCCGGTCAGCATCGGCCCGACCAGATTGTCCCGCTTGAACAGCAGATAGAACAGGATCGCGGCGACGTGGAGCGCGATCAGCGCCAGCAGCAGGTTGAACAGATCCTCGTGGAAGTCGGTCGCGTCCCGAGCAAGCTCGTAGCTGACCAGATGCGACAGGGGGCCGGCCTCGAGCCCATCCTCGTCGGTCGCGATCAGCCCGAGCCCGACCTCGAGCGCGGTCAGGCCGAGCAGGCCGATCACGCTGAGCGCGCCGAGCGGGTTGTGGCCGAGCGCGACGGGCAGCCGGCCGCGGGCATAATCGAGGATCGCGCGCGGGCCGCGAACGAAGCCGGCGAACCGCGCCGTCGAGCTGCCGACGAAGCCCCAGAGAAGACGGAACAGGATCAGGCCGAGCACGACATAGCCGGCGGCGCGGTGCGCGGGCAGCATCTCCGCCTCGGCGGTCCACCACAGGATCGGCATCATCAGGACCAGCAGCCAGTGGAACAGCCGCGTCGGCAGATCCCAGACGGGAACGCGCCTGGCCGGGCCGTCCGGCGGCGCGTTCATTGCTCGGGTCCGCGATAATGATCGTGGCAGTCGCGGCAGGCATTGCCGAGGCCGCGGGCATCGGCGCGGATCGCGGCGAGGTCGCCCCGGCGCGCCGCCGCGTCGAACCGTCGGGAAGCGAGGATGAAATTGACCGCCGCGGCGCGAAAACCGGCGGGATCGGACCAGATTTCGGGAAGCGCGCGGGTCCGCACCCGCGCTTCGGCGCCGGTGCCGTGCGGAAACCAGCCGCTGACCCGCGGTGCGAGACCGGCAATCAGGCCCGCATTGCGGCGGATCACCGGCAGCGCCGGTTCGCCGGCGCGAAGCTGATCGTTGATCGCCTTCATCGCCGCGCCGATCTGCTTGTAATGCGCCTGGCGGGCATGGATCGCATTGGCCGCGCCGGGCCGCGACTGCGCCGCCGCGACCCCGATCAGAGCGGCGGTCGCGGCCAGGCCAAAGACAAGATGTTTCATCGGCGAGCCTCCGTCGGCGTTTCATAGCCGCGCCGCCCGACGCGTCCAGCGCCAAAGCAGACAGGAAAACGCCCCGGCCGGGGGAATGGCCGGGGCGCCTCTTCGCAACCGACCCGGCGGGAAACAGGCGCCGGATCGGAACTCTGAAGTCAGCGGCGACTGCGACCGCCGCATTTCGAAGCCGGCTTAGGCGGAACCGACTGAGCCCTTTCTGAATCAGCCGGTTAGCTGCGGTTCATGCGAAGCGATCCCCAGCCCTGCCCGCCAACGAGGGACCGCCCGCTTCGTGCCCGAGCCACGGTGGCTTATAAAAATAATACACCGAATGTCTTGCGCTGCGCTCCGGCAAGTCCCAATCTCGGGGCGAATGACAGGAGTGGGAATGACCATGGCCACCCAGACCGAGACCGCCACCGAGACGGCGTCGACGCTGACGCTCGATCCGCCGCAGGCGCTGCAGACCGTCCAGCCCGAGCAGGCGGCGGGGCTGGTGCCGCTGAAGGAGGAGCAGAAGAGCGCGCTCGAGGAGCGGGTCGACAGCTTCGTCAACGAGCTGGTGGCGCTCGACGCCAATTCGCCGGATTTCGGCAAGAAGGTCGATCAGCTGACCGCGATGGGCCGCAAGGAGATCGCCGAGGCCGCCGGCCATTCGAACCGCTTCCTCGATCGGCCGGTCAAGGCGATCGACAAGGACACCGGGATCGGCGCCAATCTGACCGAGCTGCGCAAGACCGTCGAAGCTCTGGATCCGGGCCGCGGCGGCGTCCTCGCCAAGCCGCGCAAGCTGTTCGGCATCATTCCGATGGGCAATCGGCTGCGCGGCTATTTCATGAAATACCAGTCGGCGCAGACCCACATCTCGGCGATCCTCTCGGCGCTCGCTTCGGGCAAGGACGAGCTGCTGATGGACAATGCGGCGATCGACGTCGAGCGCAGCAACATGTGGAAGACGATGGGCAAATTGGAGCAGATGATCCACATCTCCAAGGCGCTCGATGCCAAGCTCGAGGACAAAGCGAACGAGCTCGACGCCACCGAGCCGGCCAAGGCCAAGGCGATCCGCGAGACCGCTCTGTTCTACACCCGCCAGCGCACCACCGACCTGCTGACCCAGATGGCGGTCACGGTGCAGGGCTATCTGGCGCTCGACCTGGTCAAGAAGAACAATGTCGAGCTGGTGAAGGGCGTCGATCGCGCCTCGACCACCACCGTGTCGGCGCTGCGCACCGCGGTTACCGTCGCCCAGGCGATGACCAACCAGCGGCTCGTGCTCGAGCAGATCACGGCGTTGAACACGACCACCGCCAACATGATCGAATCCACCGGCGAGCTGCTCAAGAGCCAGACCGGCGAGATCCACAAGCAGGCGGCGGCGTCGACGATTCCGCTGGAGACGCTGCAGCGCGCCTTCCAGAACATCTACGACACGATGGACGCGATCGACCGGTTCAAGGTCGAGGCGCTCGGCAACATGAAACAGACCGTCGATACGCTGGGCCGCGAGGTCGAGAAGAGCCGCGGCTATATCGCCCGCGCCGAGGGCGTCGAGCAGAACCGGCTCGCCGGCGGCGGCGCGGCCGAATCGCCGCTGACCGCGCTCGAAGGCTGAACCAGGGAGCGGAACGGTCCCGATGAGCATGTCGCGTCAGGTCAACCAGGCGATCGCCCGCTTCGACGAGGTGATGGGCCGAATCGACCGGACCGCCGCCTCGCGCGCGGTCCAGCAGCGCGTTTCCTCGCGCGGCGTCGCGGCGTTCGGACGCAAGATCGGCAATATCGGCATCGCCCTGGGCGCGCTGATCGCCGCGACCATCGCCTTCGGGCTGGTCGTCGCTCCGATCGGGATCACCGGCGTCTTCATCGTCGGCGCGCTGATGCTGCTCGCCATCCTGCTGTTCTCGATCTGGCCCGGCGAGCGGGCGATCGTCGCGTTCAAGGAGGACATGCCGAACAAGGCGGTGGTGCAGCGGCTCGAAAGCCTGCTGGTCCGCCGCCGTGCCGCCCTTCCCGCCCCCGCCGCAAGCCGGGTCGACGCGATCAGCGCGCAGCTTCCCCTGCTCGAAAGCCGGCTTTCCCAGACCAATATCCTCGATCCGCTCGCCCAGGACGCGCGCCGATTGCTCGGCAGGCACCTACCCGAGCTGATCGAGCGCTACGAGCGCGTCCCCCAGGCCTACCGCCACGAGCGCGATGGCGAAGGCCTGACCGTCGACGAGCGGCTTGTCCAGGGGCTCGACGCCGCCCGGACCGCGCTCGACGATCTCGGCCGCAAGCTGGCGCGCGAGGATCTCGACGCGTTCGAGACCCAGGGCCGCTTCATCGAGAGCCGGTACAAGGACAGCGACGTCCGGACCGACTGAGAGTGGAGCTCGAACGCATCCTCTACGAGACCGAGGATTTCCTGCGGCGGAGCCTCGGCGCCGCGCCGCGAGGCGCGCAGGCGCCGCTGGCGGCGCAAGTTCGGCGAGGCGATGCGGCGGGTGCGGCGCGCCGGCCTGCTGTTCGCCGGCCTGCTGCTTGCCTTGCTCGGCTGGAGCCTGTTCGGCGGCGAGGTCGGCTTCCTGACCTGGATCATGGCGATCCCGATCGCGCTGCTGATCGCCTTTCTTTCTTTATTCTTCGGTTCGGGCCGGCGCGAACCGCCGACGGTCGAGACGGCGGCAGCCTCCAGCATGCCGCTCGCCGAGCTCGCCGCCCGCGCCGAGGAGGCGCTGCTCGACCGCACCGATGCGCTGCCCGGCCGGGCGCTGCCGGCCGCCGACGCGATCATGGCCCGGCTCAACGCGCTCCAGCCGCATCTCGGCGCCCTCGAGCCGTCCTCGCTCGTCGCCGGCGATGCCCGGCGCCTGATCGGCCAGCATCTGCCACGGCTGATCGATTCCTATCTCGACCTGCCGGACAGCGCGCGTGCGCCGGGCTCGGAGAGCAGCCAGCGCTTCGCCGAGAGCCTCGGGATCGTCGCCGGCGAGCTCGACAGCCTGCTCGAGACCTGCTGCCGCGACCGCCAGATCGACTTCGACACCCAGCAGCGGTTCATCGAGACGCGATATCGCGATGAGGAACTGCCAGGCAAATAGTTGTCGCCTCGAATACGCGTCGGAGCCCGACATCGACACCAGAGCGAAATGTGCGATTTCAGAATCACACATTCCGCTCTAGGCATTTGTTTTCGCATCGTTATTGCGGGAAACCGGTTCCCACTTTTCCGCACGATGCTCTAGGGAGAGGACGATGCTCTATCTCACCATCAAAGCCATCGTCTCTGGAATCATTATCGCAATCGTCTCGGAAGTGGCAAAGCGCAATCCTGGCGGCGGTGCGCTGATCGCATCGCTACCGCTCGTCTCGATCCTGGGGATGATCTGGCTCTGGCGCGACACCAACGACCCGGCACGGCTCGCCGCGCACGCTTTGGCGACCTTCTGGTTCGTGCTGCCGTCGTTGCCGATGTTTCTCTTGATCCCGCTGATGCTGCGCCAGGGCGTCTCTTTCTGGTTCGCCTTGTTCCTCGGCTGCATCGTCACGATGACGCTCTACAGCGGTATGGCCTTTTTCGGGCCGCGGTTCGGGCTGCGGTTGTGAGCGCCCACGGCGGCGCTCCGCTTGACAGGCTTCGCGTGCATGGCTCTAATCAGGCGATGGGGATCGCGATCACCCCATGAGGCGACATGCTGAAGTATCGCGTCCTGCCTTTTGAAAGGACGCCGCATGCCTGCAATCAACGCCATCTCTTCCGACAAGCTGGTCCGCCTGATCGGGACGCCCGCCTGCCCTGCCTTGATCGACGTCGGCGCCGAGCCCGGCGCGCTGATCCCCGGCGCGCTGCGCCGTTCGCCCGCAACCGTCGACCGATGGGCCGGGCAGCTCGCGGTCGCCTCGGCGATCGTCATCTGCCGCGACGGCGGCGATGCAAGCCCGGGGGTGGCCGCCTGGCTGCGCCATGCCGGAATCCGGGCGGAAATCCTCGAAGGCGGCTTTGCCGCCTGGCGTGACGCCGGGCTGCCGACGGTCAAGGAGGCCGCGCTGCCGCCCCGCGACGAGCAGGGCCGGACGATCTGGGTAACCCGCGCCCGGCCCAAGGTCGACCGGATCGCCTGCCCCTGGCTGATCCGCCGCTTCGCCGATCCCTCGGCCGTCATCCTGTTCGTCGCGCCCTCGGAGGTCGCCGGAGTCGGCGAACAGCTCGGCGCGGCGCCGTTCGACATGGATGGCGTGTTCTGGAGCCATCGCGGCGAATTGTGCACCTTCGACGTGATGGTCGACGAGCTCGGGCTCGGCGACATCCCGGCGCTCAGGCACCTGGCGGCGATCGTGCGCGGCGCCGACACCGCCAGACCCGACATCGCGCCTCAGGCCGCAGGGCTGCTGGCGGCGTCGCTGGGCCTGTCGCGGATATATGCCGACGATCTCGAACAGCTCGACGCCGGCATGCTGATCTACGACGCTTTCTATCGCTGGTGCCGCGACGCGGTCGACGAGACCCATGACTGGGTCTCGCACCAACCGAAGGCGAGGGCCCGGGCGTGACCGGCGCCCTCGTCGGAGGGCGCCCGGACACCCTGATCCTGTCACGCGGCGACGTCGCCGCTTTGATGGCGACGAGCGACTGGGTCGATGCGGTCGAAGCCGGCTTCCGGGCCGGCGCCGAGGGCCGCGCGGACTCGCCGCCACCGATGGCGATCCACGGCGACGGCGGCACCTTCCACGCCAAGGGCGCGAGCCTCCGGCTCGACCGTCTTTATGTGGCGCTCAAGCTCAACGGGAACTTCCCCGGCAATCCGGAAAAGCGGGGCCTGCCGACGATCCAGGGCGCGATCCTGCTGTGCGACGGCGGGACCGGATCGCTGCTCGCGATCATCGATTCGATCGAGGTCACGCTGCGCCGGACCGCAGCGGCGACGGCGCTGGCGGCGCGCTTCCTCGCCCGGCGGGATTCGGCGACGATCCTGGTCTGCGGCTGCGGCGCGCAGGGGGCGGCCCAGCTCGACGCGCTCCGCGCCGTCCTCCCGTTGAGTCGCGCCTTCGCCTGGGACCGCGATCGCGCTCGGGCGGCCGCGCTTGCCGAGGCCGCGGCTGGCGACGGCCTTGTCGCCAGCGCGGCCGGCGACCTCGCGGCGGCCGCCCGGGCCAGCGACGTGATCGTGACCTGCACCACCGCGCCCGCACCCTTCCTCGGTCGAGCGGCGGTCAGGCCCGGAACCTTCATTGCGGCGGTCGGCGCCGACAGCCCGGACAAGAGCGAGATCGAGCCCGCTTTGATGGCGAAGGCAGTGGTGGTGGCCGACGTGCTCGATCAGTGCAGAGATATGGGCGACCTTCGCCACGCCATCGCCGCCGGCGCGATGACATGCGCCGACGTCCATGCCGAGCTTGGCGACCTCGTCGCCGGACGCGCGCCGGGGCGGACGTCGGAGGAGCAGATCACCTTGTTCGATTCCACCGGAACCGCGCTTCAGGATGTCGCTGCGGCGGCCATGATCTATCAGCGTGCGCTTCGAGGCGATCACGCCACAGCCGTAGAGCTAGGTGGACGATGACGGTCCCGGCACATGGCCTGTCGCTCGGCGAGGCGACCCGGACCTGGGCGAAGATCGCCGCCTTGAGCTTCGGCGGACCGGCCGGCCAGATCGCGGTCATGCACCGCATCCTGGTCGAGGAAAAACGCTGGATCGGCGAGGAGAGATTTCTCCACGCGCTCAATTATTGCATGCTGCTCCCCGGCCCCGAGGCGCAGCAGCTCGCGACCTATATCGGCTGGCTGCTCCACCGCACCAAAGGCGGCCTGATCGCGGGAGCCCTGTTCGTCCTGCCCGGCCTCGTCGCGATCATGGCGCTGTCCTGGCTCTATGCCGCGTTCGGGCGTGCCGCCCCGGTCGAGGCCTTGTTCTTCGGGCTCAAGGCGGCGGTGCTCGCGATCGTGCTCGATGCGGTCCGCCGGATCGGGACGCGGGCGCTGAAGAACGATGTGATGCGCGCGATCGCGGCCGCCGCCTTCATGGCGATCTTCTTCCTCGCAATCCCCTTCCCCGCAATCATCCTCGCCGCGGCCTTGATCGGCTATGCCGGTGGCCGGGCCGGCGTCGTCGCCTTTGCCGGCGGCGGCGCTCACGGCGCCACGTCCGGCGCAGCGCTCGCCGACGCCGACAGCCTGCTCGGCGCGCATATCCCCGACCATGCCCGGCCGAGCCTGCGCTGGTCGTTGCGGATCTCCGCCTGGTTCCTGATCCTCTGGCTCGGGCCGGTCGCGGCCTTGCTCGCCTTGCTCGGTCCCGACGACGTCTTCAGCCAGATCGCTCTGTTCTTTTCGCAAATGGCGGTGGTGACGTTCGGCGGCGCCTATACGGTGCTCGCTTATGTCGCACAGCAGGCGGTCGGCCATTATGGCTGGCTCGCGCCCGGCGAAATGCTCGACGGGCTCGGCATGGCGGAGACGACGCCGGGCCCGCTGATCATGGTGACCCAGTTCGTCGGGTTCATGGGCGCTTTCCGTCACGCCGAAGGGCTTCACCCGATGCTCGCCGGCACGCTGGGCGGGATCCTCACCATTTGGGTGACCTTCGTCCCCTGCTTTCTCTGGATCTTCCTCGGCGCGCCGTTCGTCGAGCGGCTGCGCGGCAATGCGGCGATATCGGCGGCCTTGTCGGCGATCACCGCCGCGGTCGTCGGCGTCGTGCTCAATCTCGCCGTCTGGTTTGCGGTCCACAGCCTGTTCGGTACGGTCCGCCCCTTCGCGGCGGGGCGGCTGCGCTTCGACCTGCCGATTCTCGTCAGCCTCAACATTCCCGCGGCTTTGCTGACGCTGGCCGCGCTGGTGGCGGTGTTCCGCTTCAAGGCCGGGCCGATGATGGTCCTCCCGGCCTGCGCCGCGGCCGGGCTGGCCTATTGGGCGGTGACCTGATCGACCTTTGCGTGGGCTTCGAGCAGGCGCGCCATCGCCGCCGCCTGGACGCGCCGCGCGGACACCGCGGTCCAGTCGGTCCGGCGCATTTCTACCAAGTCAATAAAGAAAGAGCGGCCAGACCGCTATCCAGCGAGCAGCGCCCTTGCCTTCGCCAGGCCATCGATCCCCGCCGCCAGCGTCTCCTCGCGCTTGGCGAAGCAGAGGCGGACGACGTTGGTGACGGGATCCTCGGCGTAGAGCGCCGAGAGCGGGATGGCGGCGACGCCGGCCTCGACCACGGCGCGCTCGCAGAATTCCCGGTCGGACAGGCCGATCCCGGAAGCGGTGAGGTCGACCGGGACGAAATAGGTGCCCTCCGCGGGCAGCACCGCGAAGCCCGCTTGCTCGAGCCCGCTCGCCAGCCGATCGCGCGAGGCGGCGAAGCCGGCGCGCATCGCATCGTAATAATCATCGCTCTTGCCGAGCCCATAGGCGACCGCGCTCTGCAGATTGGGCGCGGTGGTGAAGGTGACGAATTGATGCGCCTTGGCGAGCGTTTCGGAGAGGGCGCCGGGCGCGACGATCCAGCCCACCTTCCAGCCGGTCAGCGAGAAGATCTTGCCCGCCGAGCCGACCTTGACCGTCCGTTCGGCCATGCCCGGAAGGCTCGCCAGCGGAATATGGCGGCGGCCGTCGAAGGCGACATGCTCCCAGACCTCGTCGCTGAGCGCGAGCGCGCCGCTTCGCACGCAGGCGGCGGCGAGCAGCCCGAGCTCTTCGGCGTCGAACATCCGCGAGGTCGGATTGTGCGGGTTGTTGAACACGACCAGCCGGGTGCGCGGGGTGAACGTCTCCGCGAGCGCCTCCTCGGTGATCCGCCAGCCCGGCGGCGTCAGCCGCACCAGCCGCGGCATGCCGCCGGCGCGCAGCACCATCGGCAGATAGGCGTCGTAAAGCGGCTGGAACAACACCACCTCGTCGCCGGGCTCGATCAGCGCGATCAGGCTCGAGGCGAGCGCCTCGGTCGCGCCCGAAGTGACGATGACATTGTCGGCGGACAGATCGAGGCCGTGATGGCCGCGATAATGGGCGGCGACCGCCTCGCGCAGCGCGGGAATGCCGCGCATCGGCGGATATTGGCTGGCGGCGCCGGTCAGCGCCACCGCAGCGGCGGCGACCACATCCTCGGGCCAGCCGAAATCGGGAAAACCCTGGCCGAGATTGACCGCCTCATGCGCGCGGGCGAGCCCGGACATATGCTCGAAGATCGAGGTGGGCTGATCGGCGAACAGCGGATTCATCGTGCGGCGCTTAGGGTTCCGACCCGCGCCGGGCAAAGGAAAAGGTTCGATGCGCGCACACCGAACCTTTCCAAGTTTGGCGGGCTGGAAGGGGGTTCCAGCGTTCCGCCGGTGCGACGGCCCGAGCGCCTAAGGAGGAAACCGCGCGCGGGGGACGCCGCTATCGGCTGGTTATGGGTTGGGCCGCCGTTCGCGGCGCGGCGCGCGCGCGGCCGCATGGCCACTGCCCGAGGCCTCGCCTGAAGCGGAGACGGTGGCCGAAACGGGGACCGAATCCAGCGCGCCCTTCGCGCCGCTGACCGCGTCGCCGGCCTGGTCGCGGACCGTGCCGACCGCTCCGGCGGCGCGATCGCGCGCGTCGCCGACGGTGCTGCGGACCTGGTCGGTGCCGATCAGCTGCGCGTCGGCGCCGGCACTGCCCGAGGCGTTGCCGCCGGCATTGCCGGACAGGGGGCGCGACCCAAATACCGAATCGGTGGCACCGTCGAGCGCCGCGTTGCCGCGGGCATTGCCCGAGGCGCGGCCGCTGGCGCGGCCCGAACGCCGGTCGATGCTGCGCTCGACGCCGAGATCGCCGGCACCCGACAGGCTGCCGTTGAGAGTCTGGCTGACACCGCCCAGCGGGCCGCCGAGCGTGCCACCCAGCGAACCGCCGAGGCCGCCGCTGCCGCCAAGCAGCTGCGCCGAAGCCGGCGCCGCGATCAACACCGCGCAACCGGCGACGAGCTTGAATCCGTATTTCATGATCACTTCCTTTGCCTGATCGTGACGAGCAGAATCGGCTCCTCACCTCAGGCAAACGACCGTGGTTGCGGATTTAATCCCAGGAGAAAGCGCGTCAGTCGCGGCGGTAAGGCGTGCGGCATGCGCCGCAGACGATGCCGCGGCCGGTCCCGCGCCCGCCGCGGCGCGCCTCGGCGTCGAGCGCGGCCAGCGGCTGGGTAACGCCGACGTGCTGGGCGAGCCTACCGGCGACGAACGGCACGGCGAAGGACGTGCCGCGCACCGGTCCGAGTCGGCCGTCGGCGCGCGCGGCGGCCATGTCGGCGCCCGGGGCGGCATAATCGAGATGAAGCGCGCGGCCGGCCTCGATCAGCACCTGGCCACGACCGTCGACTCCGGTGACCGCGATCACCCCGGGATAGGAAGCGGGATAAGCCGGCGGCGCCGCCGGCCCATCGTTGCCGACCGCGGCGACGATGAACATGCCGCGCGCCCGCGCCTGCCCGATCGCGCGCGCCACCAAAGGGTTGGCCGGTCCCACCAGGCTGATCGCGACCACCGGGACACGCTGCTGCGCCATCCAGCCCAAAGCGCGAACCAGCGCCAGCGCGTTGCCGCCCGCCGGATCGCGGCCGAATATGTCGGCGACCCGCAAAGCCGCTCCCGGCGCCGCGCCGCGGACGCTGCCCTCGCCCGCGATCAGGGATGCGACCGCGGTGCCGTGCGCGCTCGGCGCCGGCGCGCCGCGAACGAAGCCGCGCTGGTCGAGCGGGCCGCGCAGCGCCGGATGCACGGCGACGCCGCCGTCGATCATGCCGATCGAAGCGCCGCCCGGCACGCCTTGCGCGGCGGTTGCGGTGGCATGGCTCGTCGCCACCGCCGATCCGCTCGGACTATGCAGATGGTTGGCGGCGAACGCGCCGGACGGCGCGATCCGGCGCAGCCGCGACAGAGCGCGGTCGACCGACCAGCCGCGCGGCACGCGCAAAGTAACCTCGTTGATATCGAGCCCCTCGATCCGCTCCGCGCCGGCGCGGGTAAAGCCCGCAGCTTCGGCCGCCGCGAGCGCGGCTGGATCGGGATCGATCGCGATCACCTCGCCGCGTATTGCCGGACCGAGATCGGTCATCTCCAGAATTTCGGGATTGCGGCGGACCAGATTGCGGAGCCGATCGACCCGCACCGCGTCGAGCCGGCGCGCGCTCGTCCGCACCGCCTGGCCGCCAATCTCGCCCAGCCGCTCGGTCCCGGCCCGGCCGATCTCGCCGACCTCGCCGATCAAACCGCCGGGATCGGGAACGGTCGGCGGCGCCGGGAGCAGCTGCGCGCCGGCGCTGCCGGCCAGCATGCAGGCAAGCCCGGCGCACCAGGCCAGGAGACAGAGAGACTTCATGTTCGTACCCTCATCGCAGATTTCCACTTGTTTGGGGATGAAACGCGCCGGACTATTCGTTTCCTCCATCAAACGGCCAATGGAGACGCCTGTTGCAGGCTTTCGAGCGCGAGCTGCTGACGCTGCTGCCCCGGCTGCGGCGGTTCGCGCGCGCCTTGTCGAGGGATTCGGCCGATGCCGACGATCTTACCCAGGTGGCGCTGGAACGCGCGCTGAAGGCGAAGGAGCAATGGATGCCGGGGACGAAGCTGGATGCATGGGCGATGCGGATCATGCGCAATTGCTGGATCGACGAGGTGCGGAGCCGGACGCGGCGCGCCCGGACCTTCGCGCCCGAGGAAGCGGGCGAGCGGATCGGGTCGGACGCGCATCACGACATCGAGCGCCGCGCCGAGATGCGCGATGTCGACCGGGCGATGGCGACGCTGCCGGCCGAGCAGCGCGAGGTGATCGCGCTCGTTCTCGTCGACGGCCTCGCTTATCGCGAAGCGGCGGCCTTGCTCGACATTCCGATCGGCACCCTGACCTCGCGGCTGACCCGCGGCCGCCACGCGCTCGCCCAGATGCTGGAGGCCGCATGACCGGAATGGATGACGACATGCTGATGGCCTATCTCGACGGCGAGCTCGGGCCGATCGAAGCGAAACGCGTCGAGCAGGCGCTCGCCGAAAACCCCGAGCTGAGGCGCCGGATCGAAGTCCAGCAAAGGCTCCGCGCACGGCTTGCGGCGCATTACGATCCCGCGGCGCGCGAGCCGGTGCCCGAACGCTTCCGCGCCATGCTGGAGAGCGATGTCATCGCGCTCGACGCGCGGCGCGCGCGGCAGCCGGTGTGGCAGAACCTGGCCGCGCTCGCCGCGACTTTGCTGCTCGGCCTGTTCGTCGGCCGTGCGCTCCCCACCGGCGCGCCGATCGCGATCGAAGACCGAGCGATCATCGCCCGGGACGATCTTGCCACGGCGCTCGACCGCCAGCTTGCCTCCGCCCAGCCGGCCGACGCGGCGACCCGGATCGGGATCAGCTTCGCCAGCAATGACGGGCGGCTCTGCCGCACCTTCGAGCAGGCCGCGATGGCGGGCCTGGCCTGTCGCGGCGAGGCCGGCTGGCAGGTGATGGTCGCCAGCGCCCGCCGCGCTACGAGCGGAGGCGACTATCGCCAGGCCGGCAGCGACTCGGCGCGGGTGCTCGAGGCGGCGCAGGAGATGATCTCCGGCGCGCCGTTCGACGCCGCCGCCGAAGCCCGCGCGCGCGATTCAGGCTGGCGGCCCGTCCGTTAGCGGCTGCCCACCGCCATCGGTGCGCCGGTGGCGGACGAGGCTTCGGTCGCCGACGAACTCCTGTTTTCCTGGGACGGAGACGGCGTCGTTCCCCAGCGGCCGAGCGGGCGCTGCTGCGGCTCCTCGGCCTGTTCGTCGCTGCCGGTCAGCGCCCAGCGCTGGCTGTTCGAGAGCGATCGATCGGCGCCGGTTCGCTCGGCGATCACCGCATTGGCGGTGTCGCGCCTGAGCGGCTCGTAGCGGCGCAGGACGGCGCGCTGGAAGCTGTCGACGGTACCGGCGGGATGCGCCTGTGCCGCGGCCGCGGCGGCGGCCGCATCGCGATCGCCGGCGGCGAGCCGTTCGGCCGCGGTCGGCTGGCCGAAGCCGCCACGCCAGGCAATATTCGGCTCGACGCCGCCATAGCGCGGCAGGAAAGCGGCCGGACGACCCCAGCCGCCGCGCCAGCGGTAGAAGATATGGGCGCCGACATTGGCCGATTTGACCAGGCTCGACGCCCAATAGGGCACGACATAATTGGCGTGATAGTGGGTCGCCCAGCCGACCGGGGCATAGACATAGCCGTTCAGCGCGGCCTGCGCGACCTGACGCGCGCGATCCCAATAGCCGGCCATCGGCGCGAAGCGCAGCGATCCGTCGCAGCTGAAGGTGAACTGGCATCCGGTCGTCCGCCGCGCGCCTTCGAACACGACGCCGCAGACCGTGGCCGGATAAGCCGGGTGGCGGACGCGGTTGAGCACCACCTGGGCGACCGCGCGCTGCCCGTCGACCGGCTCGCGCGCGGCCTCGTAATAGATCGCCGCGGTCAAGCAATCGAGCGAGCGCAGCCGATCGGCAGCGCCCGCATTGGCGACCGAGAAGGGCCGTGCCGCGGGATTGGCGAGGTTCGCAACCGGGATCGACGCGTTCAGCGCCAGCGCGTCGGTCGGCGCGATCTGGCGCAGCTGGGTTGCATTGGTCGATTCGGCGGCGGCGCGCAGCCGCGCCGGCGGCGCGGTCGCCGGGCCGACTTCGATATCGAGGTCGGGCGCGCGAGTCGCGAGGCTGAAGCCGGCAATCACCCACAAAGCGAGCATCACCACGGCAACCAGGATCGCGGCCCAATAGCGCCGCAGGAAACGCGCCATGGGCAGTTCGAAAAGCCGGAGGGCAATCGCTGTCATTCGGTCACTATCATCCTGCCGATACGAAGTGTATTGCTAGAATAAAACACTATATAGGCATTCCTTGCGCTCCGCAACATGAACACCCGACAGGCCGTTTTCAACGCGCGCTGTGGCGTTTGGTTGCGCGACCGCAATGACTCCTGGACCCTAGATGAAGATCAGCGCCAGCACATAGGCGATGCCGCCGACGCCAGCGATCCCGGTCCCCCAGGCGGCGCTGTCGATCGCGAATTCGCGGGCATCGACCGAGTGGCCGCCGAACTGGAGGGTCTCGCCCAGCGCCATCGCACAGCCCCCGAGCGCGGCATAAGCGGCGGCGCCGAGCGGCGCGACATGGATGAAGCCCATATAGACCGGGATCAGCGTCGCGACTGCGGCGATCGCGGCGGCCTCGATCCAGAATTCGAGTTCGCTGATCATGTTCTTGCCCCACCAAGCACCCTAGCAGAATGGGCGCCGCATGTAATCTCCACGTTGCGACGGCGCCGCCGCTGGCCTCGCCGCCGCGCAGCCGCTATGCGCGCCGAAACGTCCCTTGCCGGGTGAGAGAAGATGGCCGACCGCATCCCGCCCCCCGCCTCCGCGCTGCAGGACACGCACTGCTCCCTCGATCGATACCAGACGCTCTACCGCCGTTCGCTCGACGATCCCGACAGCTTCTGGGCGGAGCAGGCGCAGCGAATCGACTGGGTGCGCACGCCGACCCGGATCGCCGACTGGTCGTTCGATCCGGTCGAGATCAAATGGTTCGAGGACGGCATCCTCAATCTCTGCCACAATTGCGTCGACCGTCACCTCCCGGCCCGCTCCGGCGAGACCGCGATCCTGTTCGAAGGCGACGAGCCCGGGGTGACCCGCAGCCTGACCTACGGCGCGCTCCACGCCGAAGTGGTGCGGATGGCGAACAGCCTCAAGGAGCTCGGCGCCGACAAGGGCGACCGCGTCACCCTCTACATGCCGATGATTCCGGAGGCCGCGGTGGCGATGCTCGCCTGCGCGCGGATCGGCGCGATCCACAGCGTCGTTTTCGGCGGCTTCTCGCCCGAGGCGCTGCACGGCCGGATCGAGGATTGCGGCAGCCGGTTCGTGATTACTGCGGACGGCGGCAAGCGCGGCGGCAAGCTGGTGCCGCTGAAGGCCAATGTCGACGCCGCCTTGAGCCGCGGCGCCGAAATCGCCGGCGTGATCGTCGTCCGCCATCTCGGCAATGCCATCGAGATGCAGGATGGGCGCGACCATTGGTATGACGAGATCGCCGCGACCGTGCCCGACAGCTGCCCGTGCGAGCCGATGGGCGCCGAGGACCCGCTGTTCATCCTCTACACCTCGGGATCGACGGGAAAGCCCAAGGGCGTGCTCCACACCACCGGCGGCTATGCGGTGTGGACGGCGACCACCTTCCACTTCGTGTTCGATTACCGGCCGGGCGAGGTCTTCTGGTGCACCGCCGACGTCGGCTGGGTCACCGGCCATAGCTATGTCGTCTACGGTCCGCTCGCCAACGGCGCCGCGACGATGATGTTCGAAGGCGTCCCCAACCATCCCGACAACAGCCGCTTCTGGGACGTGGTCGAGCGTCACCGGGTCAACATCTTCTACACCGCACCGACCGCGATCCGAGCGCTGATGCGCGAAGGCGAAGGGCCGGTGAAGAAGCATGATCGAAGCGCGATCCGGCTGCTCGGCACGGTCGGCGAGCCAATCAATCCCGAGGCCTGGCTGTGGTATTGGCGCACGGTCGGCGAGGAAAGATGCGCAGTGGTCGACACCTGGTGGCAGACCGAGACCGGCGGGATCATGATCACCACCCTGCCCGGCGCGCACGACATGAAGCCCGGTTCGGCGGGCCGACCATTTTTCGGCATCGTCCCCGAGCTGGTCGATGGCGACGGCACGGTGCTCGACGGCGCGGCCTCGGGGAATCTCTGCATCGCGCGCTCCTGGCCGGGGCAGATGCGCAGCGTCTATGGCGACCATCAGCGCTTCGTGGAGACCTATTTCAGCGCCTACAAAGGCAAATATTTCACCGGCGACGGCTGCCGCCGCGACGAGGACGATTATTACTGGATCACCGGCCGGGTCGACGACGTGCTCAACATTTCCGGTCACCGGCTCGGCACCGCCGAGATCGAATCGGCGCTGGTCAGCCACCCTGCGGTCGCCGAGGCGGCGGTGGTCGGCTATCCCCACGACCTCAAGGGCACGGGCATCTACTGCTACGTCACCCTGATCCTCGGCGAGACGCCGAGCGCGGCGCTCGAGCAGGAATTGCGCCAGCATGTCCGCACCGAGATCAGCCCGATCGCGACTCCCGACCTGATCCACTTCACCCCGGCTCTGCCCAAGACCCGCTCGGGCAAGATCATGCGGCGCATTCTCCGCAAGATCGCCGAGAATGATTATGGCGCGCTCGGCGACACTTCGACCCTCGCCGATCCGAGCCTGATCGACGATCTGATCGAAGGCCGCCGTAACCGATGAAACTCGTTGTCGGCGACATCGGCGGCACCCATGCCCGTTTCGCGATCGCCGAGCTGGACGGTGCCGAACGCCCGACGATCGGCCCGATGAAGCGCTATCGGACCCGGGAATATCCCGGCCTCGCCGCGGCCTGGGCGAAGTTCGCCGCCGACATCGCCGAGCCTTTGCCCGAAGCTGCCGCGCTCGCGGTCGCAGCGCCGATCGAAGGCGACGAGCTGCGCTTCATGAACAGCGACTGGCGGATCCCGCGCCATGCGATCGCGGGCGAACTCGGGCTCGACCGGTTGCTCCTGCTCAACGATTTCGGTGCGGTCGCCCATGCGGTTTCGATCCTCGGCCCGGACGAGCTGGCGCCGATCTGCGGACCCGAGGCGTTGCCGAGCGAGGGCGGGATCAGCGTAATCGGCCCCGGCACCGGACTCGGCGTCGCCTTGCTGCTGCGCCGCCGCGGCGACGCCACCGTCGTCGAGACCGAAGCCGCGCATATCGGCTTCGCGCCGCTCGACCCCGAGGAAGAAGCGCTGTCGGACACGCTGACCGCGCTTTACGGCCGCGCCTCACTCGAGCGGATCGTATCCGGGCCCGGCCTGATCGACATCTACCGCCATCTCGGCGGCGGCGACTGGGATCCGCACCAGGCCGGCGACCTGTGGACCGCCGCGATCGACGGCAGCGACGGGCTTGCCGTCCATGCGCTCGACACTTTGGTGCGCTGCTTCGGCGCCGGGGCGGGGGACATCAGCCTCGCCCATGGCGCGATGGGGGTGGCGATCACCGGCGGCCTCGCCAACCGCATCGTCCATCTGCTGCGCAGCCCGATGTTCGCCGCGCGCTTCACCGCCAAGGGGCGCTACCGCGAACGGATGCAGCGTGTCCCGGTCCAGCTCGTCACTTATGCCGAGCCCGGCCTGCTCGGCGCCGCGGTCGCGTTTCAGCGGGAGGGCGGTTGATTGCAGCGGGCTCCCGAGGCGGAGGCTTCGCCGCCAAGTCTTTGAAAACGCGCAGAACGCGCTGGCTCGATTGGCCAGCCTTTGCACGTTACGAATTAGGACGCAACTTGGCGATCGGACATCAAAAGCCTCTGCTGGTGTCTCGATTCGAAAATGCCGGTGGGGCACGTATTCTTCGACAATGCTCCTGATAACTCTACCCGCCCACGAATCATAGCGCACTGATTGACTCGAAATGTGGAATGACCACACTGATTCCTGGGTTTTCAAGTACATGGCTGCCGCATGCATAAAATCTGTATGAATGATCTATCATATTGCTTTCAAATCTGTTCGAGTGCAGCGCGTCCGCCACAAACTGGCATCGCACAGAGTCCTCATGGGAGCGAAGCAGCCGGATATCACGAACAATGACTCTATAGATCGCCGACAGATATTATTGATTATTCAGGTCCGTCCAACGCGCTTAACCCGGCCTTAACCAGACCGCGATAACTCGGCTCCACCAGAAAACGGCGCTTATCAAGCCTTCGTTGAGGAGGCTGGTGCCTCAGCATCCAGAAAAGGACCTCAAAATGATTCGCAACCGCTTCTTCAAATTTCGGATCGCCAGCATCGCACTACTGACACCCATAGCGATCTCGTTGCCTGCCGCCGCTAACGCTGCGAGCACCAGCGGCACGTTGAACGTCAGCGCCACGGTCACCGCCAATTGCACGATTTCGACCAGCGCCCTGGCTTTTGGAAACGTCAATACGATCAGCGGCTCCAATGTCGACGGCGCGGGCGCGATCATCGTCACCTGCACCAACGGTACCGCCTGGACCGCGGCCGCAGGAGTCGGCTCGGGCAGCGGTGCCAGCTTTAGCGCACGGAACATGACCGGTGGAGCGAACCTGCTCAGCTACAATCTCTTCACCGATGGCGCACGCACGTCGGTGTGGGGCGACGGCACCGGCAGCACTGCGGCGCTCGCCAGTACCGGAACCGGCGCCGCGCAGAACATCCCCGTCTACGGGCGCATCGCTTCCGGCCAGACGGCGGTGCCGGCCGGCAGCTACGCGGACACCGTCTCGGTTACCGTTACCTATTGACCTTTGGGACAGCGAGACCGCACGTGCGCGACGATCACCCTCGAAAAGGCCTGTGCGGAATCCTCGCCATCCTGTGGGCGGTCTGGAGCGCGCAGGCCGCAGCCGGGACGCTCCAGGTCAATCCCGTGCTCGTTGCGGTCGATACCGATCGGCGCACCGCCAGCATCACGGTCACCAACGCTGACCCGAATAGGGTCACCATCCGGGTTCATGCCCTAAGCTGGCGTCAGCCCGCAGGCGAGGATATTTGCGAAGAAACCAGCGATGTCATCGTTTCGCCGCCAATCTTCAGCGTCGCGCCAGGTGCGAGCCAGGTCATTCGGGTCGGGCTCCGCAACCCCGCAGCAGCCCACAAAGCCTATAGGTTGATCATCGAAGAAGTGCCCGAAGCCTCGCCGGGCGCAGGAATCCGCATTGCGCTCAGGCTCAATCTGCCTTTCTTTGCAATGATCCAACCCGGCCAGGATGCGGCGCTCCGCTGGACTGCCTGGCGAGAGGCTACCGGCACTTGGATGCTGCAGGCCGCGAATGCCGGCACCGGATATGTACGGATCGACCCGGCGATGGCGACCGCGGCGACGGGCTTGCGATTCGACGAGACGACATATCTCGGAACCGTGCTCCCCGGGGCCCTGCGCCGCTGGTCGCTCGGCAATGAGCTCAGCATCGAAAATCAGAGCATCGTCCAGCAAATTTTAAGGGCAGAAGACCGTGCCGAGGTTCGCAGCGCTTCGCGCCGCCGCTAAGCTCGTCTTGCTCACTCTCTCGGCAGTCGCCTGCAATTCTGCCTCGGCGGAAGACGTAAGTGGCGGCGGTCTGCGCCCGGCGCTCCTCGAAGTGAAGCTGAACGGGCGATCCGGCGCCGAGCCGAGCTTGTTGCTCGCCGACCCGGAAGGCATGCTATATGCCAGTGCCTCCACCATCGCCGCATGGCGCCTGCGCTCGCCCGGCGGTGCGACCCTGCGGGTCAACGGCGAAGACTTTTACCCGCTTGAGGAGTTGCAGGGCGTTCGTTTCGACCTGGTCGAAAGTGAGCAGACGCTGTCTATCGATGCCGCGCCGACTGCGTTTCAGCCGCAGACCGTGAATATGAACATGGCGGATGCCATGCCGATGAGTCGATCTTCGAACGGCTTCTATTTGGGCTACGACATTTTTCTCGAGCAGATCCGCGGGCAAACCAACGCCAGCGGCGCGTTCGAACTGGGTGCGTTCACCTCTGGGGGGGTCGGGACCTCGACCTTCATCGCCCAAGCGGGATCGGGGCCGGAGCGGCTTGTTCGGCTCGAAACCGTTTGGACGATCGATCGTCCGGAGAACCTGACCAGCATCCGTATCGGCGATGCGATCACCTCTGTCGGACCAGGAGGAGCCCCGGTGCGGTTCGCGGGCGTTCAATATTCGCGCAATTTCGACACGCAGCCGGGCTTTGTCACCATGCCGCTCCCGGTGGCGACCGGAAACGCCGCACTGCCATCCGTGGTGGACATCTATGTCAACAATCTCCCCACGGGGTGTCGCGAAGTCGAGCCGGGGCCGTTTGAACTGTCGCGGGTGCCCGTTCCAAGTGGCGGCGGCACTGTCCAAGTCGTCGTTCGCGATCTGCTCGGGCGCGAGACGATAACCGAGCTGCCTTATTACGTATCCTCGCTGCTCCTGAGGCGCGGGCTTCACGACTTTTCCTATGAAGCCGGGTTCATCCGGCGCGACTTCGGGCGAAAGAGTAACCGATACGGAGATTTTATGATCTCCATAAGCCACCGATATGGCTTGAACGATCGGATCACCGGCGAAACGCATGTCGAGGGGACAGCAGAGCGTCAGATGGCCGGCGTGGCATTGACCGCTTTGGTCCTCGATCTCGGACAGCTTGGCGCTTCCGGGTCTCTCAGCCACTCGGCCCGCGGCACCGGCTTTCGCGCCGCTGCGGCCTTCGAGCGCGCCGGCTCGCGCATGGGGGTCGGGGCGCGCGGAGAATATACCAGTGGAAACTACAGTTTCGTCGGCATGACCGAAGAGCGCGCTGCGCCTCGATTCGTGCTGCAGGCTTTCGCGGACGTCGCTCTCGAACACGGCTCGATTGGCGTCAACCTGCTCCATCGCGAAATGCGTGACGCCCCCAGCGAGAGCCTTGCGAGCCTTTTCGGGACGTGGCGCATCGGCGACCGGGCATCGTTGCAATTCTACGCCCGCCATAGTGTGATCGGTCGTGGTCAGACCGGCTTCGGTGCGAATCTCGGCATCGCGCTGGGCGGGCGAAGCAGCGCATTCGCTAGCTTCGATCATGAACGGCGCGGGTCGACCGCTACCGTATCGTTCCAGGAGGACGCTCCCTCTGGCACAGGCAGCGGTCTGCGCGCGTCTGCGACGTTCGGCGCGACGAGGGCAATCGAGGCAAGCTATATCCGCAATATGCCGGCCGCTTCAGTGACCGCGCAGGTCGGCTACGCCCGCGGCGATGCGGGCATCCGGCTCTCCGCAACGGGAGCCGTAGGGATCGTTGGCGGCACGCGTTTCGCGTCGCGAAGCCTTGGCGAAAGCTTTGCCTCGGTTCAGGTTGAGGGGTTTCCCGGGACGCGCATCTATTCCGACAATCAACTGGTCGGCGTGACGGATTCAGACGGCAGGCTGATCGTTCCACGGTTGCGCCCGTTTGAACCCAATGTCATCCGCCTCGATGAAACGGACCTGCCGATCGACGTTCAGGTGGAACGGACGGAAATCCCGATTCGCCCTTTCGCAGGCGCAGGCCTGACGATACGTTTCAACGCCAGACGTGAGCGCGGCGTGTTGATGCAGGTTCGGCTCGAAGATGGTCGCGTGCTGCCGGCCGGCGCGACAGTTCGAATGACCGGTGTCGAGGGAGGTTTTCCGGTGGCTTCCGGTGGCGAAGTCTATGTGCCCGGTCTTTCTGGAACCGCGGACTTCTCGGCCACGTGGGACGACCAGGCATGTCAATTCCGCGCGGCCGTGCCGGCCAGCGATGATCCACAGCCGCGGCTAGCCGGGCTGATCTGCCGGAGCACGTCATCTTATGCCTCTCGCTGAACGCCTGGTCATGACCCTGGCGAGCGCTTCGCTTGCCGTCGCTCCCCATGCGAACGCGTGCACCATCAGCACCACAGCGGTCGCTTTTGGCACATATTTGCCAACAAGCAGCTCACCGCGTGATGGCACCGGAACGATTGAACTCCTGTGCCCGTTGACGGTACTTGCGCCCCAGGTCGCGCTCGGGACCGGGAGCTCCGGAACTTATTCGCCGCGGTCGATGGCCAGCGGCGCCTCGCAACTCAACTATAACCTCTATACAACTGCGGCTCGAACAACAGTCTGGGGCAACGGCAGCTCGGGTACTTCCGCACTGACATTGAGTGGACCTACATTGTCCGGCTTACAGTGGAGATACACCCGTACGATCTACGGCCGAATTCCGCCCGTTCAAAACGTGTCCGCCGGAACCTATGGCGATACGCTGGTGGTTACGGTTACCTTTTGATCCGGCTGGGACAGGATTCCGGGTCGATCAAGCACCTCGCGACCCTCGCAAATTCTCAGAGATCGCGTTCTTTGCTGCCACCTGCCGCGCGCTTCACGGCTCCGGCGCCTGAAACCGCGGCGCAGGCATAGGCTGAAGCACGCCGTCGATCGTCGCGAACGTGCCGCGCGCTTGATTGTGCGGATGATCGGGCGCCTCGGTCATCGACAGGATCGGCGCGAAGCAGGCGTCGGTGCCTTCGAGCAGAGCGCACCAATGGTCGCGGCTTTCGCTGCGGAAAATCCGCTCGAGCTCGGCGCGCAGGCTCGGGTCGCGCTGGCCGGACTTGAGGCCGAGCTTGTCGCTGAGCACCGCGAAGAAATGCGGCTCGAGCGGGCCGATCGCGACCCATTTCTCGTCGGCGCACCGATAGCTGTCATAATAAGCCGCACCGGAATCGAGGAAATTGACGCCGCGGGCGTCGATCCACAGGCCGGCCGCTAGCACCGAGTAGAGCTGGGCATTGATCAAAGCGGCGCCCTCGACCATCGCGCAGTCGATCACCGTGCCTTTGCCCGTGGCGCGGGCCGACAGGATCCCGGCGAGCATCGCGAAGGCGAGCAGCATCCCGCCGCCGCCGAGATCGGCGACCGCATTGGCCGGCGCCGTCGGCTGGCCGTCGGCGCGGCCATAGCCGTGAAGGTTTCCGGCAAGCGCGAGATAATTGATGTCGTGGCCGGCCGCCGAAGCGAGCGGCCCGGTCTGGCCGAATCCGGTCATCCGGCCATAGACCAGCCGCTCATTGTCGGCGCAGAGCGTCTTCGGCCCAAGCCCCAGCCGCTCCATCACGCCGGGGCGGAAGCCTTCGATCAGCCCGTCGGCTCCCGCGGCGAGCGCGCGCAGCGCGGCAATGCCCTGCTCGGTCTTGAGATCGAGCGTCAGAATTTCGACGCGGTTGCGGCAGAAGATGTCCTTGCTGCGCGGAATCACCGAACCCGCGCCGCTGCGTTCGATCCGCACCACCTCGGCGCCATGATCGGCAAGCATCATCGCGGTGAACGGCGCCGGTCCGATCCCGGCGAGCTCGATGATGCGGATGCCCTTGAGCGGCTGCAATTCTTCCCCCTCCGATGCCGGTCAGTCGACGCAGAAGTTTCCCTGGAGCCGGCCGCCCTCGACCGTCTCCCGGCAGCCATCAGGATAATTGAGCGCCTGGCATCGCCCTGGCGCGGGATCGCCGACTCGCGGCCGCTTGCCGCTCCCGCCGCGATCGTCGAGCAGGCAATCGCCGAGACAGTCGCTGCCACTTCTGCACGAGCGGCCGGCATCGGCCAGCGGCAGCGCGCACATGTCGTCGCCGGACAGGCCGGCGGTCGCGATCTGCCCGCCCCGCGCCTCGCAGCGGGCGCGCTCGGCGGCGTCGAACAAAGTCGGCTGACGGGAAGTCTGGCTCGCCGAAGCCAGCGCCGCGATGCCCAGGAGCGGAAGCAGCAGAATGCGCATGCGCCGACTATTTCACGCGCGGCAGCGTCCGGCAATATGACGCACGCGACGGCCGCTCAATCGATCGGCCCGCCGCGCCAGGTCGGCACCGGTGGTTCGCCGATCGCGACATCGACCGCGGCGCGCGCAAGCAAGCGGGTCGAGTCGCGTATGGGAAGCGGCGAATCCTCGGTCGCATAATCGCTTCCAATCCAACAAACCTCAGGCCCTCCACCATCCTCCACATCGCTTCGCGAGAGGGAGGAATTTCTAGCGCGGCGCCATTCTTATGGCGCCGTCCAGTCGTACATATTCGCCGTTGAGATAGTCATTCTCGGCCATGAACACGACCAGCCGGGCATATTCCTCGGGCTGGCCGAGGCGCTTGGGGAACGGGACCTGGGCGGCGAGCGCGTCCTTCACGTTTTGCGGCATCATCGCCACCATCGGCGTTTCGAACACGCCGGGAAGGATGGTGTTGACGCGAATGCCCTCGCTCATCAGGTCGCGGGCGATCGGCAGCGCCATGCCGAGCACGCCGGCCTTCGATGCGCTATAGGCGGCCTGTCCGATCTGACCGTCCTGGGCGGCGACCGAGGCGGTGTTGACGATCACCCCTTTCTCGCCGTCGTCGAGCGGATCGAGCGTCGCCATACCGGCGGCCGACTTGGCGAGCACCCGGAAGGTGCCGATCAGGTTGATCTGAATGGCGAGCTCGAACTGGTGGATCGGATAGGGCTTGATCGCGCCGGTCTCCTTGTCGCGACCGACGGTCTTCGCCGCATTGGCGACCCCGGCGCAATTAACGCAGATCCGCTCCTGGCCGTGGGCGGCGCGAGCCGCGGCGAACGCTGCGTCGACGGCTTCGTCTGAGGTGACGTCGCAGTGGGCGAAGATGCCGCCTATGTCGCTCGCGACGGCCTCGCCCTTGCCGGCGTCGCGATCGAACACCGCGACCTTGACACCCTTGGCGGCGAGCGCGCGGGCGGTGGCCGCGCCTAGGCCCGAGGCGGCGCCGGTGACCACCGCCGCGATGCTGCTGTCGAGTTTCATGACCTGGCTCCTGCGTCTCGTTTCGTCGCTCCTAAAGGGAAGCGCGTCGCTTCGACAAGCGGGCGCGGAACCGGGAAGACGCGATCTCGTTGCAGATGAGTCCCTAAATCATTGGAGTATTTCATGTCCCGTATTCCCAATAGCGCCACCCCCCATGCCGGCCCGGCCACGACCGGCACGGATGAGGGCGCGCCGACCGGCGCTGCTCGAGCGTTCAGCCAGCTCGCCGGCAAGGTACGCGACAATCCGAAGACCGCGATCGCCGCCGGCGCCGCGGTCGCGGCCGGCGTTGCCGCCGCGGCGGCAATCGGCGTGCGCAGCCGCAGCAAAAGCAACGGCAGCGGGCGCCGGAAGAAGGCTGGCTGACGCCCTCGCGTCGCGCCGACCGTTAAGCGAGGTTCTCGACGATCGTCACGTTCGCGAGACCGCCGCCCTCACACATCGTCTGCAGGCCGTAGCGCTTGCCGCGCGCCTTGAGCGCATGGGTCAAGGTCGCCATCAGCTTGGCGCCCGACGCGCCGAGCGGGTGGCCGAGTGCGATCGCGCCGCCATTGACGTTGATCCGCTCGGGGTCGGCACCGATCTCGCCGAGCCAGGCGAGCGGCACCGAGGCGAACGCCTCGTTCACCTCGTAAAGATCGATGTCGGCGATCGCCATGCCGGTCTTGGCCAGCGCACGCCGGGTCGCGGGGATCGGCTCCTCGAGCATGATTACCGGGTCGCCGGCGGTCACGGTCAGGCTGTGGATCCGCGCGAGCGGGGTCAGACCATGCGTCTTGAGCGCGTCGGCGCTGACGATCATCACGCCGCTGGCGCCGTCGCAGATCTGCGAGGCGCTCGCGGCGGTGAGCCGCCCGCCCTCCTTGATCAGCTTGACCGCGCCGATGCTGTCGAGTGTCGCGTCGTAGCGGATCCCCTCGTCGGCGCGATGCTCGGCGCCGTCGATCGGCAGCGGCACGATCTCGGCCTCGAACGCGCCCGCCTGGGTGGCCTGCGCGGCCTTGCGGTGGCTTCCGAGCGCGAACCGGTCGAGATCCTCGCGGGTAAAGCCATATTTTTCGGCGATCATCTCGGCGCCGGTGAACTGATTGAACATCGCGGTCCCGAAGCGCTGCTGGATGCTTGCCGGGAACGGGCCCACGCCGAAGCCGTGCTGCATCGGCAGGGTGAAGGGCAGGCCCATTGGTACCCGGGTCATCGACTCGACACCGGCGGCGATTACCACGTCCTGGGTGCCGCTCATCACCGCCTGGGCGGCGAAATGGATCGATTGCTGCGACGAGCCGCACTGACGGTCGACGGAAACCCCCGGGACGCTCTGCGGCAGCTTCGACGCCATCACGGCGGCGCGGGCGACATTGGCCGCCTGCTCACCGGCCTGGCTGACACAGCCCATGATAACGTCCTCGATCGCGGTCGGATCGATGCCGGTGCGCTCGACCAGCGTATCGAGCACCCGCGCGGCCATGTCGGCCGGATGCCAGTCCTTCAATGCGCCGCCCCTGCGGCCGCCGGCGGTACGCACCGCCTCGACGATATAAGCTTCAGCCATGATCGATCCCTTTTTCGCTTGCGGCCGGCTGTGGCGGCAGGCGAGCGCGATGGCAAGCACCCGTTCAAGGGTCAACCAGTGAGGGAGGTCAGAAACGAATGCTGAGGCCGACCGCGGCAACCCCGCGCTCGCGAGGCCTGGCGGCGGTCGGAGCGCGGTCGGCCTCCATATGGGTGCGTGGCCGCGCAAGCTCGGGCACGGTGAAGCGGCCGACGCCGATCTGGAGATTCTCGCGCACCGGATAAGCCGCGATCAGGCCGTTGCGCGGCACCTCGCCCGGCGCGCGCAGATCGCCCATCGTCATCCGGAACTGAGGCAAGGTTGGCTGGGCCGGTGCGACAAAAGGGGGAAAGTCGGTCGGCCCGGCCGGGAAAGCGGATGTCGTCTGCGCGCCGGCCTGGGCTGCCATCGACAAAGCGAGCGGAACCGACAGCGCCGCAGCAAGGCGACGCACGACCACCATTCCAAGTCCCCTGTAATAACTGTTGCGTAACAAGCGCTTGAAGCCGCCGGAAAGTTCCGATTGTTGCGGTGCCGATACCAGCCTAGTTTCCTTTTGGGGCAAAGGAGGAACGATGCGACGCATGTTGTTGTTGACCGCCGCGCTGACGGCGATTCCGCTCACCGCCGCGCTGGCACAGGCGCCGGCCGGTCTTACCCCCGAACAGATCGTCGCGGCGCGGCAATCCGCCTATCTGCTCTCGGCCGGCAATCTCGCCGGGATCAAGGGCGTGATCGACGGCGGCGGCGACCTCAAGGGCATCGCCTTTCCCGCCCGCGCGCTGGCGCGCTGGGCGCGGACCCTGCCGGCAATGTTCCCCGAGGGGAGCAACGTTCCGCCGACCCACGCCAAGGCGGAAGTGTGGAGCGACCGCGCCGGCTTCGAAGCCCGCGCCCAAGCCTATGCCGCAGCCGCGACCCGGCTCGCCGAGCTCGCCCCGGGCGGCGACCGGGCGGCGATCACCGCGCAGTTCGATGCGCTCCGCGGCACCTGCCAGGCCTGCCACGAGCAATATCGCGGCGAGCATTAGAGTCCCTGCCGCGCTGTCCGATTCCGCACGGCCTGTCCGTCGCCGGACAGGCGCGGACAGCCGCCGGCGCGTCGATCCGCAGCGCCGCCGCTGCCGCATCACGTGGCACGGTTCGTGCACCGCGCCTGGCCTGTTCGAGTGGGAGGTGTGGTTTTGACAAAGTACGGACCGCTGAGTGCCCTGCTCACCACTGGCCTTCTCTGCATCGCGACGGCCGCGCCCGCGTCGGCACAGGCACCGGCCGCCAATGGCAGGACGGTCTACGAGGCCGGCTATTTCCAGACTTTCTCGCCCTCGAACGCGCTGGACGTCGTCCAGCGCGTACCCGGATTCACGCTCGACATCGGTTCGCAGGAGGTGCGCGGCTTCGGTCAGGCCGCGGGCAATGTCGTGATCAACGGCGCCCGGCCGAGCTCGAAGAGCGATACGCTGGAGACGATCCTCGCCCGCATCCCCGCGGCGCGGGTGTTGCGGGTCGAAGTCGGGCCGGGCGACCTGTTCGGCGCCGAATTTGCCGGCCGGCCGCAAGTGCTGAACCTCGTGCTCGCTTCCACCGGGGGTCTTACCGGCACGTTCGACGGTATCCTGCGGCGGGATTTTACCGGCGAGGTGACGCCGGCCGGGACCCTGTCCGCTTTGCTCCGGCGCGGCCCCTCCAGCTTCAACGTCTCGATCGGCTATAATGACCGCCGGACGCCCGAAGAAGGGACCGACACGCTGACCGATCCCGACGGAGCGCTCGTCGAATTCCGGTGCAAGATCAACGACATCGACGATCGCGAGGCGTTCGTCTCCGGCTCATGGGAACTGGCCGGCGGCGCGCATCGCGGCGCCCATCTCAATTTCCGCGCCGCCGACGCGCGCTTCGCTTTGTCCCAGAGAAACGAAGTTTTCCCGGTCGGCGGCACGGTTCGCGACGACCGGCTGACCCAGGATAACAACATCCGCAGCTACGAGATCGGCGGCGACGTCACCCGGCCACTACTCGGCGGCGGGATCAAGCTGATCGGCCTCGCCACCTGGCGGCGACGCGACAATGCGGACAGGTCGTTCAACCGAATCCTCGGGCAGACCGTCGGCGGCTTCGTCCAGACGCTCGCCGACCGCCGCGACGAGACCCTGGCCCGTTTGGTCTGGTCGCGCGCCAATTGGGACGGATGGAGCGTCGAAGCCGGAGCCGAAGGGGTGCTCAACCAGCTCGAAAGCGACGTCAACCTGTCGTCGATCGGGCCGGGCGGCGTGCTGACCCGGATCGACCTGCCGGTCGACCAGGCGACGGTCACCGAATATCGCGGCGAGGCGTTCATCAACGGCGGGCGCAGCCTATCGCCGACGCTGCGCATGGACCTCGGCCTGGTCTATGAATTTTCGCGGTTGACCGTGCGTGGCGATACCCAGGCCGAGCGCAGCCTGCGCTTTCTCAAGCCGCGGGCCGCGTTCGACTGGCGGCCGCCCGGCGGCTGGCACGCCCAGCTTTCGATCGCGCGCACCGTCGCCCAGCTCAACTTCGAGGACTTCATCAGCATCGCCGAGCTGACCACCGACCGGGTCAATGGCGGCAATCCCGACCTCGTCCCGCAACGCGCCTGGGAGATTCTGGGCACGCTCGAACATCCGATCCTCGGCGACGGCGTCGCCAAGGTCGAGCTGGGGTTCAACCGGATCTCGCTGCTCCAGGACCGGGTGCCGACGCCTGAGGGCTTCGACGCGCCGGGCAATCTCGGCGCCGGCACCCAGGCCTTCGTCCGCGGCACGCTCGACGCGCCGCTCGGCCGGCTCGGCATTCGCGGCGGCCGACTGACGGTCAAGGGCACCTTGCAATCGACCTCGGTCGAGGACCCCTACACGCTCGAGAAGCGGCGCTTTTCGGGCTTCACGTCATGGGAGCTCGAGGCGAACTTTCGCCAGGATCTCGGCCGCTTCGCCTGGGGCGTCAGCTATTTGGGCGGACCGCCGACCACCTTCTTCCGGCGGAACGAGATCGACACCTCCAACAGCATCGAGCCGTTCGTCAACGTCTTCGCCGAATATCGGCCGACACAGCGGACCACGATCACACTTGCGGCCGACAATCTGTTCGACATCCCCGGGACCCGCACCCGGATCTTCTTCGCTCCGAGTCGCACCAATCCGCTGCCCGACCTCATCGAGCGGCGCGAACGCAACCAGCATGTGCTGCTTTCGCTGCGGCTACGGCAGAGCTTCGGTTAGAATTTCAGCCGGCGCCGATCGGCGAGAATCGCGCGGGCGGCATTGTGGCCCGGCGCGCCGGTGACGCCGCCGCCGGGATGGGCGCCCGATCCGCACAGATAGAGGCCGGGCAGCGGCATGCGATAATCGGCCGCGCCGAGCATCGGCCGGTTCGAGAAGAGCTGGTCCAGCCCCATCTTGCCGTGAAAGATATCGCCGCCGATCAGGCCGAAGCGACGCTCGAGATCGAGCGGCGACAAAGCCAGCCGCCCGACCACCGAAACGGCGAAACCCGGCGCGTAGCGATCGACATGGGCGATGACCGCGTCCGCCGCCTCGTCGCGGCGCGCATCCCAGCCGCCGGCAATGTCATAAGGGAAATGCTGGCAGAACAGGCTGGCGACATGGGCGCCGGCCGGCGCGAGGCTGTCGTCGAGCGTCGAGGGGATCAGCATCTCGACAATCGGTTCGGCCGAAAAGCCCTGAGTGCGCGCGGTCAGCCAGGCGCGGTCCATATAGTCGAGCGACGGCGCGACGATGATCCCGGCGGTGAGATGATCGCCGGGCTCGGGCAAGGCGGTGAAGCGCGGCAGTTCGGAGAGCGCCACGTTCATCCGGAAGGTCGCGGACTCGCTCTGCCAGTTCGCCATCCGCCGCTCGACGTCGGGCGCGACCGCGCCGGCGGGCAAGAGCCGGGTGAACAGCAATTTCGGATTGACCCCGGCCGCCACCGCCTTGGCGCGATGGGCGATTCCGCCGGCGACCGCGCCCACCGCCCTGCCGCGCTCGACGATGATTTCCTCGACCGGGGTATCGAGCAGAATCTCGACCCCTTTTTCGCGCGCGGCCTTCGCCATCGCCTCGGTGATCGCCCCCATCCCGCCGATCGCATGGCCCCAGGCGCCCGCGACCCCGGCCGCCTCGCCGAACACATGGTGGAGCAGGACATAGGCCGAGCCCGGCGCGTGCGGGCTGGCATAGTGGCCGACGACCGCGTCGAAGCCGAACAGGGCCTGGACCAGCTCGTGGCTGAAATAGCGGGTCAGGATGTCGCTGGCCGATTTGGTGAAGAAGTCGACCAAATGGCGCTGCTCCTCGAGAGCGAGGCCGCGCACGCTGTTGCCGAGCTTGAGCAAGGCGACGAGGTCGGCGAGGCCGCCCCCGGCATTGGGCGGCGCGCGCAGCAGCCACTGGCGCAGGATGCCGACAACCGAATTCAGCGCGCTCGAATAAGCGTCGTAATTATTGGCGTCCTGCGGACTGTGGCGCGCAATCTCGCGCTTGGTGAGGCCGCCGCGGCCGGCGAGCAGATAATCACCCTCGAGTGTCGGCAGGAAATTGTCGATCTTGCGCAGCACGACCTCGAGGCCGTGCGCGTAGAGCCGCATGTCCTGGATCACCTTGGGATTGAGCAGGCTGACGGTGTAGCTCGCGGTCGAGTTGCGGAAGCCGGGATGAAATTCCTCGGTCACCGCCGCCCCGCCGACCACCGGACGCGCTTCGAGCATCGTCACCTTGAGACCGCGGGCGGCGAGATAATAAGCGCAGACGAGGCCATTATGCCCCGCGCCGATGATCAGGACGTCGCTGGTCGAGCCGCTCGCCATCGGCGCGGGCTAGCGAAAAGCGGAGGCGGCGGCTAGGGCTTGGCCCTCGGCCACGGCAAATCGTTCGCCTGACTCAGCGCCTCAATTTCTCCAGGATCCACTCGACGCTGCGCTCGGTCATATCGCGCACATTGGCGGGCCCCGAGATCATATGGCCTTCGCCCCAATACCAGAGCAATTCCGCGTCCACGCCCAGCCGATAAAGCGTGTTGAAGGTCCGCTGGCCATCAGGAAAGCCGTCTTCAGAGCCCTGGATGATCAGGGTCGGCGTGCGGGCTCGACCCATGTCGAGCAGGGGGCTGTTGCGAACATAGGTGGCGAGCCTGGCGTAAGGCGGCCCGCCCAGCTTCATGATCAGGTTGTTGACCGGCGGCATGTCCGACGATCCCAGATATTCGTGCATCATCTGATGGTTCAGGACCTCGGCCGCTCCGCAACTCTGGTCGTCATTGGCCGAGCCCGCAAAGGCGTAGGCTGCGAGATCGCCCAACGGTGCGGCCGCGACGATGCCGCGGAAATGCTGGGTGTGGGCGAGGAGGTTCAACGCCGTATAGCCGCCGAAGGAATGGCCGAAGAAGGCCGCACGTTCGGCATCGATTCGGCCGGTGGCCCTCAGGGCCGCCATGCCCGCTCCGATCTCGGACAAGGTTCGGGCCGTCGGCTCGTCGGTGTTCGGCGACGGGTTCTGGATGCGAAAGTCGGCGACATAGACCGCCACACCCCGCGACAGGAGCTCCGTCAGCACCGGGAAGGTTCCCTCCGGCGGCAGGGCGTCGGCCGGGATGGTTCGGGTGAGCGGATAGGCGGTCACGACGACCGGCGGCCGATCCACGCCCGGCGGCAGGAAGAGCCAGCCGCTCCGAGGCTCACCCTGCACGGTGTAAGCGACCTCAACCGGTGTCGGCGTGTCGACCGCGCGAAGGTGACCGTTCAGCTCCAGCAACGGCACCGCCTGCTCGCCGTGCACCGCCCACAGCGAAGTCACGTAGTGCACGCGGTTGCGGAACAGTCGATGGCCCGAGCCCGTCGCACCGACGAAGCCTGCTGCCGGCCCGATCAGCCTCTCGAGTTCGGCCGGCAGGTCGGCAGTCGGCGCTCGGGCGGGCTCGATCGCGCGCAACGCGCCATAGCCGGGCATCAGAGACGGATAGGTCTGAACCGCCGTAGGACCACCGCCGAGCGCGATCGTCACGACCCGGGCCTCGGGCTCATGAGCGAAGGGATCAGGCGTGTCGATCAGGGCCCATTCGCGCCCGTCGGGCCGCCAGCGCGGCAGGCTCGCCTCCATGACGGGGCCGCTGCCGGGAGCGGCTTCGCCAGTGGGCGCCCAGCCATCCGGGCCGCGGGTCAGAGCCTGCGCCCGCCAGCGGACGAACGGCAGCTCCGTCCGGCCGGAAAGGTGGGCGGGCAAGGGCTGGGTCGGCGGCGGCTGGAGCCGGCCAATCCCAGTGATCACGACCATCGCCTGTCCGCCGGGTGCCACCGAAGCTCCCATGAGGGCGCCCCGCGCCACCTGACTGACAGCTCCATCTGAGAGCCGAACGACGGCGAGGCTGTCGTCGGGGCGACAGAGCGGCACGGCTGACGTCCTCCAGATTCGGACCGAGAGCCCGCCCTCACGCGCTCGCGCCGCGGCGCCGCCGGGGTCGGGGGCCTCCGGGTTCGCCGCATTGCCGGAGCGGAGGAAGAGGATTTCGCCCGGCGACAGCCAGGCCAAGGCCGCGGCGGGCTGGCCTGCCGTGCGCAGCACCGGGGCGAAGCGCACGCCGTCTGCAACCAGCGTCCTCACCCGGCGCGTTCCGGCATCCCAGATCCGCAGCGACACAATACCGTCCCGGTCCGCGTGCAGGAATGCGAGCTTCGCACCGTCGGGCGACCAGATCGGCGAGAAGGCCGAGCTCCCGTCGCGGAACCCGTCGAGCTCGAACAGGGTGCGACCATCCCGCGCATCGATTATCAGGAGATTGTCGCGCTGGGGCAGACCGCGCATGGCGCCGGTCGGCGCGCGGTAATTGTCACCGGGCCGCGATTCCCGTGATACCGACACGGCAACCAGAGGACCGATCGGCGCAGCGGCCACCGCGTCGAGGTTCCTGACCTTGAGATAGTCGTCGACCGTCGCCGGGCGCCCCCAAGCTGCGGAGCCCGAGACAAAAAGGGAACCGAGCGCGGGACCGGCGAGCGCGAGCGCCGCGATGAAGCAGCGGATGAAACGACGAACGATCACAAGATACTCCGAGGCCGAAGTCGGCGGGCAATTCGGCTCAGCGACCGCCGCCGAACGAGGTGGTGACGCGCAGATAGACGGTGCGTCCTTCGAGGACGTGGTTGCGCGGATCGTAGCCCGAGGCGCCGTCGACGAATGGCGGGCGGGCGTCGAACAGGTTGGTCGCGCCGAGGCGCAGCGACAGCCCGCTCAGCGGCCCGGCCTGGACCTGCGGGATGAGGCTGAGCTGGACGTCGACCGTCGTCTGCGAAGAAACTTCGCGGCGAACAATGCGCGGATCGGGCGAAAGATTGTCGAGCCCGGCGGTATGATTGACGCTGACCGAGGCACCGAGCACGCCGCGGGTCCATGACAGGCTCCCCCGCGCCCGCCAGTCGGCCGGATTGGCGACCTGCCCCGCCAGCCCCAGGATCGGCGCGCCGTTGATGAGCTGCTCGTCGAACTTGAAGAAATGGGTGGCGAGCGCGCTGAGGTTGAACTCGCCGGCGGGACCGGACCAGCGATAACCGGCTTCGACGTCGATTCCCGAGATGGTGGTACGCGCGGTGTTGATGTTGACGAGGTTGAGGGTCTGAAGGCTGCCGTCGGGGCGCCTGACGATGATCCCGGGCGGAAGCTGATTCTCGATCGAAAGCAGGAAGGGCGCCGACAGGCCGTCGCCCGAGCCGCGAATCCGGTCGCGATATTCGGTGTGGAAATAGCTGGCCTCGATCCGCGCGCCCTCGAGCCAGGCGGGGCGATAGGCTGCCGAGATCGTGTAGGTCTCGGCCTTCTCCGGCTGGAGATCCGGATTCCCGCCGAAGACGAAATCGACGAAGACGGTGCGCGGCCCGCCCGGGGCGCGGGGATCGAGCACCGAGAAGTTCGGCGAAATCCGCGTCAGCGCGAACAGCTCGCGAAGTCCGGGGGCGCGGAACGACGTCCCCCAGCTCGCCCGCAACACGACGTCGCTTGCCGGCCGCCAGAGGATGCCGAGCTTCGGATTGAAGGTGTCGCCGAAGTCGCTGTAATGCTCCCAGCGCCCGGCGGCGCTCAGCGCCAGCTCGGCGAAACCGGGCCGTGCATTGCGCGACGAGAAGAGCGGGAGATAGGCCTCGGCGAACAAGGCCTGGAGGTTGCGATCGGCGGCGGGGAACAGGAAGGTCGGCGCTCCCCCGGTCTGCTGCGCCTGCGTCGCCACGTCCTCCTCGCGATATTCGCCGCCAAGGACCAGGCGGAGCGCTCCCGCGGGAAACTCGGTGAGCTGGCCGGAAGTCTGGCCCGAGATCGACCGCATGTTGGAGACGCCGCTGAACGCGGACTGGGTCCGGATCGCGTCGACCACGCCGGGCGATTGCCCCGAACCGTCGCCGAACGGATTGAACGCCTGCGCCGGATCGGCGAGCGCGAGCCGACGGTTGAGCTCGGCCACGTTGATCGAGGTCACCTCGGTTCTGAACTCGTCTTCCGAGGCCGAGCCGACCAGTTCCCAGGTCCAGCCGCCGCCGAACCCGCCGCGCGCGCCGAGATTGACGAACCAGCCCTCGCTTTCGGGCGAGGCGGTGATCGGGCCGAACTCGGTCAGCGCATAGCCGACCAGGACCGGCTCGTTGAACGGCGAAAAGGCGTTGGTCGGCGGCACGAACAGGAAGGTGGCCTGGGGAATGATCCGCTGCCGCCCTCGCCGCCGCGCATAGACGCCGTCGCCGAATAGAGTGATCGGGCCGATTTCCTGCTCGATCGTGAGATAGCCTGAAATATTGCGCTGCGAGGGAACCACATCGACCGGGACCGGATCGAACACGCTCTGCTGGTTGAGGCCGAGATGGCTGAGCTGGACGTCGCGGCCGGCGCCGGCCGGCAGCATGGCGGAGAAGACCGGCGACCCACCCGGGCCGAACAAGGTCGCGAAGGGCTGGCCCTGGAAGAAGCCCGCCGGCACGACGGTGCCCGGGCTACCGAGATTGCGGGTGCGGAAATCGCCGCCGCCGCGCGGCCGGAAATCGAGGCTGTCGATGCCGAGATCCGCGCTGGTGACCGCATCCTTGCGGTCGTACTGGAAGGCCGCCAACATATGGCCGCCGGACCAGTTGAGCCCAACCAGCTGGCTGACCAGCAGATTCTCGCGGTCGCCGCGGCCGAGCCCATATTGAACACTGGTCTCCGCGCCCTCGAAATCGCGGCGCAGGACGAGGTTGACGACGCCGCCGACCGCGTCGGATCCGTAGAGTGCCGAGGCGCCGTCGGTGAGGATGTCGACCCGCTCGATCGCGGCCACGGGAATCATCGAAATATCGAAAGCGCGGCCGGAATTGCCGGCGGCGCCGGCGGTGCGGCGGCCGTTGACCAGAGTGAGGGTCGCCTGCGGTCCGAGACCGCGAATGTCCAATTGGGTGGTGAGGCCGACATTGCCGCTCGCGGTTCCGGTGGCAGGCGTGACGCCGCTGAAATTCTGCGGGACGCGGGCCATCAGGTCCTGAAGGGTGGTGTAGCCGCCGCGCTCGATCTCGGTCCGATCGACCGAAACCACCGGCGAGGTCGGCGTCACCCCGCTGATCCGGGTGCCGGTGATGAGGATGGCAGCGCTCTCGCTATCGGCCGCGGCGCTCCCGGCCTCGCCTTCCCCCGGGGCCGTCTGCCCCGCCGCACCGGTTGCGCGGATGGTGACGATGCCGGTGCCGCCGCTGTCGCGCCCGGCCTCGAGTCCGGTGCCGGCGAGCAGCTGCCGCAATCCCTCCTCGACGGTCAGCGTGCCGCGAACCGCGTTGGTGCGACGGCCCCGAACGGCGTTGCCGCTCGCCAGCAGCTGAATCCGGGCCTGCCGCGCGAACATCGGAATACCGCGCGCGGCGGATTGTTCGGGGACGTTGAAGCTGCGGGTCTGCGCCATGGCCGGGCTCGCGGCGGCGATCGCGGCCACCGCCGCGGTTGCGAACAATCCGTGCCTGAACGGCGCTCCGAAACGATCCCCCATCACTCTCCCCTTCCGGTTGGCGGAGCGGCTTGCCGGCGCCGGTCCCTGCAGGAAGGATGCATCGGGCTTGGGTTTCCGATGGGGTCCGGAAAAATATCAGCCGCCCTGGCGAACCAAACGGAGCGTCTCGCCTTCGTCGACGAGGCGCGCGCCGAGCATCGAGGCGACCGCGCGGCCGAAATTTTCGGGCGCGTTGGTCCGGAAATAGCCGACCAGAGGCTCGCGGCCGAGCGCCGGATCGGCGATCACCAGTTGACGCCGGTTGTAGCGGTTGATCTCCGCCACCGCGAAATCGAGCGTCTCGCCGTCGAGCGCGAGCTCGCCGGTGCGCCAGGCCAAAGTGCGGTCGATCTCCTCGGCCGCCGGCACCGGCGTGATCGCCGGCGCCTGCGCGCCGACGAAGCCGCGCGAGCCGGCGGCGATGCGGACGCGCGCGGTCTCGCGGCCGACCACCCAGGTCTCGACCGTGCCTTCGGTCACCAGCACGTCGGCGCCCGCGGCGCGCCGCCGCACCGAGAAAGCAGTGCCCACCGCCTGGACCCTGATCTCCCCGGCCTCGACGATGAACGGCCGGCCCGGATCGTGCGCGACCTGAAACCAGGCCTCGCCCTGCTCGAGCCGGACCAGCCGGCGCTCGGGCGCGATCGCCACGGCGAGCGTGCTGGCGGTGTTGATCGTCGCGACCGATCCGTCGGCGAGCGGCACCCGGCGGATCTCGCCGATCCCGGTCCCCAGCCGCTCGGCGCCGGTGCGAAGGAAGAGCAGCCCACTCAGGCCGGCCGCGAGAGCGCCGGCCAGCGCGCCGCCGAACAGGACCGAGCGGCGGCCGAAAAGCGGCGCTCGCTCGGCTTCGGCTTGGGCGTCATCGCCAGCCGCGCCGGCGAAGGCGCGGCCGCGGTCGAGATAGGCCAAGGCGGCCTCGGCGCGCAGCAGCGCGCCGGCGCGGCGCTCGTCGGCGGCGAGCCAGGCGTCGAGCTCGGCTTGCGCGGCGGCGCTCAGCGGCCCGGCATCGATCCGGATCGCCCAGCGCGCGGCGCCGTCGTCATCCGTTCCGGTGGCTGTCACTGCTTCGCTCATCCTTCTTCCTTGCTTTCGCCAGGCCCTCGGCCTCTCGTTCCACCCCCTGCCCCGCCAGCGCCTTCAGGATCAGCTTCAGGCCGCGGGTCGCCTGCGCCTCGACGATATGCTCAGGGAGGCCGAGCCGCGCAGCGATCTCGCGCTGCGGCACGCCTTCGATCCGGCGCAGCTCGAAAATCTCCCGGCAGCGATCCGGCAGCGCCGCGATCAGCGCCCGCACCCGCTCGAGCTCGAGCCGCGCGCTCGCCCGCCGTTCCGGGCCGGGATCTTCATCCTCGAGCGCGAGCGCGTCGATTTCGGTCAGGCTGTCGATGCGGACGATCCGGTCGCGCCGGATCCGCTGCAGGAACGCCATCCGCGCGGTGGTGAAAAAATAGGCGCGGCCGCTGCGGATATGCGCGACACTGTCGAGCCCGGCGATACGCAAATAGGCGTCCTGCACGACGTCACCGATCTCTTCCTCGGAGATCCGCATCCGCCGGAGCCGGGCGCGCAGATCGGCCTCATGGGGAACGACATTGCTCCCCACCCAGGCGACGATCTCCCTGCGGCTCTGCGCCAAGCGGCCGATGCTCCTCCTTCGCCGGAGTGACTCCTATAGACCAGGATGCACGGGTGCGGGATTTCCGATGGGCCGGACGCAAAGGTAATGAAAGTAAGCGTTGCCATGGGGGCTTTACCCTTGCCCGGCGGAGTCGTCGTTCGCAGGTGAAGTTGATGAAGTTCAAGGTTCCCATGGGCGTTCGCTTTCTCCCTCGGATAAGCGCGATGGGCGCACGCTCAGGGCAGATCGCCGGGGCCGCTTTGGAGTGACTCAACGATGTCAAAGAACCTGCCGGCGATCGGGATGGCAGGCGTTCCGTGACACATGAAATCCTACATGTATCCAACAATCGACCAGGCCCATGCGGAACCAATTCACGTTGGCTAGCCGTCATGTTAATTTGTCTAGCCACTTGCTGCGAGAGATGCTATATCACGGAGCAAGGAGACGAAAAATGTCGCGCGCCGATCATGTTCAATTCAATGTCCGGTCCGCTTTTGCCCGCAAGCGTGCGCATGAGCTGGCGAAGCTGACCGGCATGACCGCCACCCAGATCGTGGAAGAGGCATTGCGCGGCTATGTTCCACCTAGCGAAGCGGGCAAGGTCGGTCGTCTCGTTGCGAAAGGACCGCTGCTGGTGCTGCCCGCGCAGGGAAAGAAGATCAGTCAGGCCGAGGCGGACGCAGCGTTGAGCGCGACACGTGAGCGCGACCTTGAAGATTGATGCGCTGCTCGACAGCAACGTGTTGATCGCGATGCTGGCGGGCGCACATGAGCATCATGAGTCCTCGGTCGCTCTCCTCACCGATGATACGGGCGGGAAGCTCGCGGTCGCGGCGCATTCCTTTGCGGAAGCCTATAGCACGCTCACCAGACAAGGAGAGCGTGCAACCTTTCGCATGACGCCGAAGGAAGCATGGGCCGCGCTGGAACGCCTTCGCGCAGTCACCACCCTCGTTGGCCTGACTCCGCCGCAAAGCTTCGATGCAATTCGCGGCTATGCCCTGGCCGGTGGGACCGGCGCGCGACTTTATGATTGCCTGATTGGTGAAACGGCTGTCGTGCACCGCATTCCAGCGATCGTGACGTGGAATGTCACCCATATGCGCGGGCTTTTTCCGGACCTGCGGGTGCTGACGCCCAAGCAGTTCGGCAGGTGATGGGGCGCTTCCACGGACCTTGCGCCAAGCCGCATATCAGCTCAGCAATGCGGTCACCGCCCGGGCGAGGCTTGGAGCGGCTGTCTGCACATGGCTCGCGCCGGGAACGAGCCAGGTTTCGAGTCGCAGACTGGGAAGGCCCTAGCACTCAATTGCCCAGCGAGTCGGGCGGTGCTGCTGACGATCCCGAACGGATCGGCAATCTCAGGGAGGATAGTTCAGAATCCGGTCTCGCCGGCGAACAGCGCCTCGGTGCGGCCGCCGATCCAGATCGCGCCGTCGTCGCTCCGCTCGACATGGATACGGCCGGAGCGGCCGAGCCGGGTGCCCTGGGCGGCGAGATAAGTGTTGGGGGCGCGGCCCGATCCGATCAGCCATTGGGCGACCGATGCGTTGAGGCTGCCGGTGACGGGATCCTCGACGATGCCGCCATGCTGGTCGCTGAAGATCGCGCGCAATTCGAAATCGGCCGCGCCGCCAGGCGGATAAGCGCCGACCGCGCCGATGTCGATCCGCGCCGCATGGTGGCGCTCCGGCTCGAGCGCGAGCACGGCCTGCGCCGATTCGAGCATCACGCCGACCCACCCCGGGCCGTTGTCGACCCATTGCGAATCGACGATGTCGGATCGCGCGATGCGCAGCACCTCGGCGACCTCGACCAGCTTGGTCTCGTCGACCGGGCCGGACCGGATCAAAGGCGGGGCGGCAAAGGCGAGCATCCCGCCGGCCTGGCGGATCGGGATCAGACCGGCGCCGCATTCCTGCACGATCCGGTCGCCTTGCTTGGGCGCGCCGCCCATCGCCAGCCAGGCGTGGCAGGTGCCGAGCGTCGGATGGCCGGCGAACGGCAGCTCGCGCTGGAGGGTGAAGATCCGCACCCGATAATCGGCGCCCGGCGCGGTCGGCGGCGACAGGAAGGTCGTCTCGGAGAGGTTGAGCCACTGGGTGATGCGCTGCATCGTCTCGGTGTCGAGACTGCCGTCGTCGACGATCACCGCGACCGGGTTCCCGGTGAAGGGACCGGTGCCGAACACGTCGACGAGCTGGAATTTCTGCTTCATTCCTGTGCTCCCTCCCCGCCTCAGTCGCCGGTGGCGGTGACCGTCGCGCCCTCGATCATCAGCATCGCGGTCCGCTCATAAGCGCGGGTGCGATGGACCACGCCTTTCGGCACCAGATAGGCCTGGTTCGAGCGGAGCTCCACCGAAGGGCCGTTCTCGATGTCGACGTGCAGCCTGCCCGCCACCACGTAGAACAATTCGTCCTCGCGTTCATGCTTGTGCCAGTGAAACTCGCCCTCGACGATGCCGAGCCGGAGCACGCTGTCATTGACCTGGGCGAGCGTGCGGTTGAACCAGGTGTCGGGCGCGGCGGCACGGATCGCGTCGACGTCGATCAGGCTCAGCGGCGGGAATTGCACCTTGGTGTCGATGTCGTAGCCATATTCGCTGTCGCTCACGGGGCCTCCTCGCTTATGCCGTGCGTGTCCGACGAAAGCTCTTGCATAAATTAGACGGTTAGCAAAGTAGCTAAATATGAATATCGCCGCAGCGCTGCGCGCCCTCGCCAGTGAGAAAAGGCTGACGATTCTCGATTGGCTCAAGGATCCCCGCGCGCATTTCCGCGAGCAGGTCGACGGCGACCTGGTGGAGGACGGCGTCTGCAGCCTGTTCATCGCGGAAAAGCTCGGCGTCTCGCAGCCGACGCTCTCGGTGCACATGCGGGCGTTGGTGGAAGCCGGGTTCGTCCGGCCCAAAAGGGTCAAGCAGTGGACGTTCTACAAGCGCGACGATGCGCGGATCGCGGAGACGCTGGCGGCGATCAAGGATCGGGTGTGATCTCCACTTCGTTCGGGTTGAACGTTCCCGGGCGCATCCGGTGCTCCCACGCCCCGCCGGAGCGTTTCGATCGGCTCAGGTTTTCGGCCCCGGGGCGATCGACGTGCGCCAGCTTTCGGGTAAGCCGACCCAGGCGCACTTGCCGTCGTTCGACACGGTCAGGTTCGGCTCGGGCAGCGGATCCTCGAAGCAGCCGCCGGCGACGCCGGTGTGGCCGGGGAAGGTGCTCGTCTTCCAGAACAAGGTCGTGCCGCACGTGGCGCAGAAGCTGCGCTGCTGACGCTCGCTCAAGCGGTATTCGCGGAGCGCCCCGCCGGTTTCCAGAACGGCATCATCCAGGAAATAAGCGGACCAGCCGAATGCGGAACCCGTGCGCCGCTTGCAATTGTCGCAGTGACAGATGCCGACGATTATCGGCGCGGCGGCCAAGGTGATGAAGCTGCTGCCGCAGCAGCACAATGCCTTGCGCGCGCGTTCCGGCATCGCCCTCAGCGTCGGCCGCGGTCGAGGCTGAACGCGCCCGGGCCGGCGGCAACGAAATAGAGGAACAGGAAGCAATAGAGGATCGCGGCGTCACCGCCATTGGCGACCGGATAGAGACCCTGCTTGGCATGGACCATCCAGTAAGCCACGGCCATCTGCCCCGAGGCGATGAACGCCGCCGGACGGGTGAACAGACCGAGCGCGATCAAGGTGCCCGCGACCAGCTCGATGACGCCGGCGGCGCCCATCAGGCTCATCAGCGGCTGCTGGCCCGGCATCGCGCCAGGCGGAAAGCCGAACAATTTGACCAGGCCGTGCGAGAGAAACAGCAGACCGGCGACGATGCGCAGGATGCCGCGCAGTTGCGGCGCATAGCGCGAGAATGATTTGAACATCTTGGCTCTCCTGACTCTCATTGTTCTAACCGGCTTGACTGGATGGAAGCGGGATGCGCCAGATTTGGGGACGCAGCCCACCGGTTGCCCGGCAGCGCCCACCGTGCCGATTCTATCCGACGCCATGGCGCGCGCAAGGGCCTGGCCCATCATATTCCTCCCCGATGAGCCGGTGCAGACTGCCCCCGGCAGTCCGCAGCCATACCGGGGGCATGGCGGGCCGGCTCATTTCGCGGGGAGGGGGACGATGTGAAATGGGCAGGTCGCCATATCCCCCGGACATGGCCGCACGGTGCGGGGCACTGTGCACCTGCCCATGGTGGATGGGTAACTTCCAACGCTGTGAAGAGAACTACCTCTCCGCTGGCCTGCGGCTGGTCCCCCTCCCCAGCAAATGCGGGGGAGGAAATACAGGTCAGCGCATCAGCACCAGTTCCTCCGACATGGTCGGGTGGAGCGCGACGGTCTCGTCGAACTGCTGCTTGGTGAGGCCGGCCTTGACCGCGACCGCAGCTGCCTGGAGGATTTCGGGCGCGTCGGGGCCGATCATGTGGAGGCCAAGCACCCGCTCGGTCTCCTGATCGACGATCATCTTGTAGAGCGCGCGCTCGTTCCTTCCGGCGAGCACGTTCTTCATCGGCCGGAAATCCGAGACATAGGCCTTGTAGGCGCCGACCTTTTCGCGCGCCTGACCCTCGGTCATGCCGACCCCGGCGATCGGCGGATGACTGAACACCGCGGACGGGACATTCTCATAGTCGACCCGCGTCGGCTTGCCGCCGAACAGGGTGTCGGCAAAGGCCTGGCCCTCGCGGATCGCCACCGGAGTGAGCTGGATACGATCGGTGACGTCGCCGATCGCGTAGATGCTCGGCACCGACGACTGATTGTCCTCGTCGACCAGGATCGCGCCATTCTTGCCAAGCGCGACGCCGACCTTGTCGAGCCCGAGCCCGGCGGTATTCGGATCGCGGCCGACCGCCCAAAGCAGAAGATCCGCCTCGATCGGATCCTGCCCGCCGAGTTTGATCCGGAGCGTGCCGTCGGCCCGTTTCTCGATCTTTTCGAACGGCGCGTTGAACTTGAAGTCGATGCCCTTCATCAGCGAGATGGTCAGCAGCCGGTCGCGGATCTGCTCGTCATAGCCGCGCAGGATGCGGTCGCCGCGATTGACGATCGTCACGTGGCAGCTGAATTCGTGGAAGATGCCAGCGAATTCGTTGGCGATATAGCCGCCGCCGGCGATCACCACCCGCTTCGGGATCTCGTCGAGATGGAAGACCTCGTTCGAGGTGATGCCATGCTCGGCGCCGGCCACCTTGGGGATTACCGGATGCGAGCCCGAGGCGATCAGGATCGTCGCCGCGCTCAGCCTGGTGCCGTCGGCCAGGGTCACCTGGTGGGGACCGGTGACGGTGGCGCGCTGGGCGAAGATTTCGACCTCGTGACGCTCGAGAATATCGGCGTAGATGCCCTCGAGCCGCTCGACCTCGGCCAGCACATTGTCGCGCAGCACCGCCCAATCGAACACGCAGCTGCCGACCTTCCAGCCGAACCTCTGGGCGTCCTGCAGATCCTCGGCGAAATGGGCGCCGTAGACGAGCAGCTTCTTCGGCACGCAGCCGCGGATCACGCAGGTGCCGCCGACGCGATATTCCTCGGCGACCGCGACCCGCGCGCCGTGCGCGGCAGACACCCGCGCGGCGCGAACGCCGCCCGATCCGGCGCCGATCACGAACAGGTCATAATCGTAGGTCTTGGTCATTCTCTTGGCTCCAGCCAGATCGCGCGATCCGGCACAGTGATGATGGGCGTCATTCGCTTTCGTCGAAGGCGCGGGCGATCAACGCCTTGGTCGAGGCGTCGAAATCCAGTCCACCTCCGCTGTCGAGCCGGTGCGCGATCTCCTTGCCGAGCTCGACTCCGAACTGATCGAACGGGTTGATCCCGAGCAGCACCGCATTGGCGAAGACGCGGTGCTCGTAAAAGGCGATCAGCGCGCCAAGGCTGCGCGGGTCGAGCCGTTCGAGCAGGATGGTCGTCGACGGGCGGTCGCCCGGATAGAGACGGTGCGGATCTTCGGACGCGCGGCCGGCCATCAGTGCCGCGCCCTGGGCGAAGGCGTTGATCAGCAGCGCGCGATGATGGGCCGGATCGAGATGATCGCCGCTTTCGATCGCCGCGACGAACTCGACCGGGACGAGATGGGTGCCCTGATGGAGCAGCTGAAACACGGCGTGCTGGGCGTCGGTACCGACCCCGCCCCAGGTGATCGCGGCGGTGGCGCGGCCGGCCGGGGAGCCGTCGATCCGCACACTCTTGCCGTTCGATTCCATTTCGAGCTGCTGGAGATAGGAGGGCAGCAGCCGCAGCCGCTCGTCATAAGCGAAGATGGCGCGGGTCTCGGCGCCGCGGACATTGGCATAATGAAGATCGACGAAGGCGGCGAGCACCGGCGCGTTGCGCGCGAACGGGGCGAGGCGGAAATGGCGGTCGATCGCCGCCGCGCCTTCGAGCAGGCTTTCGAACGCGTCCCAGCCGAGCGCGAGCGCGGCGGGAAAGCCGATCGGCGACCAGAGCGAGAAGCGGCCGCCGACGCTCTCGGCGAAGGGCAGGATCCGGGTCTCGTCGACACCGAATTCGAGCGCCTTGTCCGGGCTCGCGGTCAAAGCGACGACCCGGCCATAGGGATCGGTGACCCCGGCCTGCTCCATCCAGCTCAGCGCCGAGCGGGCATTGAGCATGGTTTCCGCGGTGGTAAAGGTCTTGGAGGCGATCACCAGCAGGGTGGCGTGCGGATCGAAACCGGCGATCGCTTCCTCGAGCGCGGCGCCGTCGACGTTGGAGACGACCGCGACGTCGTAGCGGCCGGCGTGCCGGCCAAGCGCGTCGACCAGCAGCTTCGGGCCCAGCGCCGAGCCGCCGATGCCGACATGAAGCACGTGGCGGACGGCGCCGAACGCCTCGGCCTCGATCGCGTCGATCAGGGTGCGCATCCGGGCGTGGAACTGCCGCGCGTGGGCGACACTTTCGGGGGCGCCCTCGCCGCGCTCGGCGCCATGCTCGGCGGCGCGGCCCTCGGTGACGTTGACCGGGTCGCCGGCGAACAAGGCGTCGCGGCGGCCGGCCAGATCGGCGGCCTCGGCGAGCCCGACAAAGGCGGTGAGCAGGGCGCGGCTCAAATGGGTCTTGGCGAAATCGAAGCGGATCCCGGCTTCCTCGATCACCAGCCGCTCGACGCGGTCGGGCTCGGCGGCGAACAAATCGTCCAGGCGCGCCGTCGCCGCTTTCTCCACTTCCGCCCAGGCCCGATCCATGACGTCCTCCTGCGCCGTTCTCTAGAAGCGCGCAGGGCGAAAGCCAATCGACCGGCCGCAGATTGAGATTGGGGTCGCAGATGCACGGCGCACGCCGCTTGACCGCGCCGGGCCCCCGGGCGAAAGCGCGGACATGCCCAGTGACGAGCGTCCCGCCGAACCCGGTACCCCCCTCCCCGCGCCCGATGCGGAAGCCCCGCCGGCCAGGAAGGAGAGTTGGTGGGAAACGCTGCGCTTCTTCTTCTATCTGTTCGTCGCCGCCCTGATCATCCGCAGCTTCGTCTTCGCTCCGTTCAGCATCCCTTCGGGATCGATGCTGCCCAATCTGATGATCGGCGACTATCTGTTCGTCACCAAATGGCCCTACGGCTTCTCGCGCTATTCGGTGCCGTTCGGAATGCTCGGCTTTCGCGGCCGGATCCTCGCGCGACTGCCCGAGCGCGGCGACATCGTCGTGTTCCGCTATCCCGGCCGCGAGGACGAGGATTATGTCAAACGGGTGATCGGCCTGCCCGGCGACATGATCGAGGTGCGCGACGGAAGCGTCATCCTCAACGGCACGCCGGTCCCGCGCCGGCGGATCGCCGATTATGCGATGCCGATCAGCCCGAACAGCCCGTGTCGGGTGGTCGGCAACGATCCCGGCGCGCGCGAGCAGAGCGGCCCCAACGGCCGGGAATGCCGCTATCCGCGCTATCGCGAGACGCTGCCGGGCGGGCGCAGCTATGACATACTCGACCAGGGCGAAGGCGATGCCGACGATTTCGCGCCGATCATCGTCCCCGAGGGCCAGTTGTTCGTGATGGGCGACAATCGCGACGACAGCGCCGACAGCCGGGTGCCGACCGAAGAAGGCGGCGTCGGCCTGCTCCCGGTCGAAAATCTGCTCGGCGAGGTGCTGATCGCCTTCTGGTCGACCGACGGCTCGGCCGAATGGCTCAAGCCCTGGACCTGGTTCAGCGCCGGGCGCTGGGAGCGGTTCGGGCGGACTTACTGATGGCTGCGCTCGCCGACTGGCTCGAGGCGGCTGCGGGCTATCGCCCGTCCCAGATCCATCTGTTCGAGCTTGCCGTGACCCATGCCAGCCGCGGCGAGGAGAATTACCAGCGGTTGGAATTTCTCGGCGACCGGGTGCTCGGGCTGGGCATCGCCGCCCGGCTCTACGAACTGTTCCCCGAGGAACCTGAAGGCAGTTTGTCGCAGCGGCTGAACGTGCTCGTCGCGCGCACGACCTGCGCCGAGGTCGGCCGCGACATCGGCCTGGCAATGCAGGTCCGGCTCGGCAAGCAGGCGCGAGACGACGGCGCACAGGACAGCGACAATGTGCTGGGCGACATCGTCGAGGCGCTGATCGGCGCCATCTTTCTCGATGGCGGCTTCGAGGCGGCGTCAGCCGTCGTCCGCAGGCTCTGGGCGGCGCGGATCGTCGACCAGGAGAACGCGCCCAAGCACCCCAAATCGGCGCTGCAGGAATGGGCCGCGGCGGCCAACCGCAAGCCGCCGGCCTATGCTCTGGTCGGCCGCTCCGGGCCGCAGCACGCGCCGAATTTCGTCGTCGAGGTCGCGATCAAGGGGGTCGGCGAGGCGCAGGGCGAAGGCGCGAGCAAGCAGGAGGCCGAGACCGCCGCGGCCGAAGCGCTGCTGGCGAAAGTCTCAAGCTAGTGCGGCGATTCGGAAATTCGCCTGATCTCATGGCCGCTTCGGAGCGAATTTCCGAATCTTTCAGCCACACTGGCAACCCTATGAATCTGGTGTGCTTGTTTGGATTTGAAATTCGCTCCGAAGGTGATCCAACGTGCAGGCGACCTTCAAATCCAGTACACTAGAGCCGGACCATCGGCTCAAGCGCTGCACCGCTCCGCATCGCCCGCAGTGGCGCGGTGTCGGCATAGACGATTTCCTCGGCGATCCTGCCTTGCCTGAGCGTGAACTTGTCGGCGCCCCGCCACACGACGCGCGCGTTTCCAGCGCCGCGACTATTTTCCCATTCGACTACGACCACGTCGCCGCGCCAGGTCCAGCCAAGCAGGGTCCAGACCAGATCGGGCGCCTGCGCCGCGAGCAGGGCATTGAGCCTACCGATCTCCGATCCCGCGATCGGACGGTCTGAAAAGGGCCAGCGCAGTATACCGTCCGGGTGCCACAAAGCCTCGAATGACGCGGGATCACGCGAACGCCAGGCCGCGGTGAACGCCTCGACGAATGCCGCGGCCTCGGTCTCGGTCATCGTAGCGTTCCTTTTCACCTGCTCGCCCGAAGTCTTGCCTTTGCCCGCGCCGCCCGGCGTCCCGTTTCTTGCGTTCAACAGGGTTTCGGGCGAAGGCGCCGCGATGAGCCAGCCGAGAAGCGAGCATTGCGGCTTCGTCGCGGTCGTCGGCGCGCCCAACGCCGGCAAGTCGACCCTGGTCAACGCTCTGGTCGGGCAGAAGGTCGCGATCGTCACCGCCAAGGCGCAGACCACCCGTACCCGCTTGATGGGAGTCGCGCTCGCGGGCGAGTCGCAGATTCTGCTGATCGACACGCCCGGCATTTTCGAGCCGAAACGGCGGCTCGACCGGGCGATGGTCGCCGCGGCCTGGGGCAGCGCCCAGGACGCCGACCTGATCGCGCTGGTGATCGATGCCAAGGCCGGCATCACCCGCGGCGTCGGCACGATGGTCGACCGGCTTCGCGATCGGCGCGAACCCAAGATCCTAGTGCTCAACAAGGTCGACCTGGCGCGCAAGGAGGCGCTGCTGACGCTTGCGACCCAGCTCAGCGAGCGCGCCGATTTCGAAGCGGTGTACATGATCTCCGCCTCGACCGGCGATGGCGTCGCCGACTTGAAGGCGGCGCTTGCGGCGCGGATGCCGGCGGGGCCGTGGCATTTTCCCGAGGATCAGGTGTCCGACGCCACCGACCGGATGGCGGCCGCCGAAGTGACCCGCGAGCAGCTCTACCTGCAGCTTCACGCCGAGCTGCCTTATGAAAGCGCGATCGAGACCGAGAAGTTCGAGGAGCGCGCCGACGGCTCGGCCGCGATCTACCAGCAGATCCTGGTCGCGCGTGCCAGCCAGAAGGCGATCGTGCTCGGCAAGGGCGGCACCCGGATCAAGGCGATCGGCGAGGCCGCCCGCAAGGAACTCGGCACCCTGCTCGGCCGCAAGGTCCACCTCTTCCTCCACGTCAAGGTCGACCCGAAATGGGAGGAGGATCGCAGCCTCTACCGCGCGATCGGGCTCGACTGGGTGGAATAGGCGGACAGTTCCACCACAATCCAGGTTAAGAACCGCAAAATTCCGATTGACGCGCTACTTGATCCATATTCCGATGCTTGACGCGGGTGAGGCAGACCGATCTTTGGTTTTTCCTCCCGCGGTTCCACCCCCTCTCGCCTTGGCGATCAGGGATGAAAAACTAGCCGAGGATTTCGGCGACCCAGGCCGGCACCAATTGCCCGGCGCGCCCGATCCGGCTCTCGTCGAACAGACTGCTGCCGAGGCTCGGGTCGAGGTTCATCTCGAGCGTCCGAGCGCCGCAATAGCGCGCGGTCTGGACGAAACCCGCGGCGGGATAGACATTGCCCGACGTGCCGATCGAGACGAACAGATCGGCGTCCATCAGCGCGCGATCGATCCGCTCCATTTCATAAGGCATCTCGCCGAACCAGACGATGTCGGGGCGAAGCTTGCCGGCTGCGCCGCACGCCGGACAGGCCGGATGATCGCCGAGATCCGCCTCCCAGCGGCTGCGCGCGTCGCAGGTCAGGCACCAGGCCGAGCCGAGCTCGCCGTGCATGTGCAGCACCCGACGCGCGCCGGCGCGCTCGTGGAGATCGTCGACATTCTGGGTGACGATCAGCAATTCGCCCGGCCAGGACGCGTCGAGCCGCGCCAGCGCGCGGTGGGCGTCGTTGGGCTCGACCGTCTTCAGTTTGGCACGGCGCGCGTCGTAGAATAACTGGACCAGCGCCGGATCGCGGGCGAACGCCTGCGGCGTGCAGACGTCCTCGACCCGGTGGCCCTCCCAGAGGCCGTCGGGCCCGCGGAAGGTGGCGAGACCGGATTCGGCCGAGATGCCGGCGCCGGTCAGGACGACGATGTTGCGAAGGTCGCGCATCGGACGGTCGCCGCCGGGCTCAAGTCTGGGACAGGGTCAGGACGTTGCCGTCGGGATCGGCGAAGAAGGCAAGCTTGGTCCGGCCATCGGGCGCGGTCCAGATGCCGAGCGCGTCCTGGCCGAAGCCTTCGTGGATGGTGAACTCGACGCCCCTGTCGCGCACTCGCGGTCGCTGACATAGAGGAATGCCACTGGCGTGCCGGACTGCTGAAGATTCATAGAGGGTCCCCCGATCGCGTTGACCGCCAGCTTAGCAAAAGCCGACCGCCTGAAAACAACGGAATGGCCGAACCGACCCGAGAAGGGATGGAAAGCGCGCGCCGGCCGGTCTAATCCCGGGCCGCACAGCTCGGGAGGACATCATGGAAACGGCGCTGCAGGACATTCCGGTCAGGACGATCAATGGCGAGGAGGCAAGCTTGCGCGACCATGAAGGCGAGGTACGCCTGGTGGTCAATGTCGCGTCGAAATGCGGGCTGACGCCGCAATATGAAGGGCTCGAGGCGCTCTATCGCCGCTATCACGACCAGGGCTTCGCCGTGCTCGGCTTTCCCGCCAACGATTTCGGCGCGCAGGAACCCGGCACCGAGGCCGAGATCGCGCAATTCTGCGACCTGAATTATGGCGTGAGCTTTCCGATGTTCGCCAAGATCCAGGTGACCGGGCCTGACAAGCATCCGCTTTATGCGGCGTTGACCGAAGCAGAGCCGCATGCGGTCGACACCGGCGGTGGCTTTCGCGCCCGGCTCAAGGGCTATGGCATGACGCCCAATCCCGAGCCCGAATTGCTGTGGAATTTCGAGAAGTTCCTGATCGGCCGGGACGGCACGGTCGTCGCCCGGTTCGCGCCCGACACCGCGCCCGACGATCCGGCGCTGGCCGCGGCGATCGAGCAGGCGCTCGCGCCGAGCGCATAAGGCGACGCGTCAGGCCCTGACGTAGCGCGTCGAGGGCGGGATCCGGCACATCCGCTTCGGCGCACGGGTTTCCTCGCCGTCGACGATAATGATGTCGGTGACAGTCAGGCAGCGGCTGCCGTCGGCGGCGAGCGGCTCGGCGGCGGTGACGGTCGACGATCCGGAGACGTTGGGCCGGCTCTCGCTCGCCCAGCGCACCGTGGTGCCGATCGGCCCTTCGACCGCGCGATCGGTGGCGTCGGCCATCTGGCGCTGCTCGCCGCAATTGAGGAGCGCCGTGACCGCGCGGGTCACATCGGCGCTGACCTGGGGCATCGGCGCCATCACAACATTGGCGCCGTTGCGCCGGGCCTGGGCGGCGGACATATTGGCGGCGGCCTGGGCCATGCGGTTGAGCATCTCGGTGAACTGCTCGGCCGACTGACGGTTCGCCTCGCGGACCGCTTCATCGTCCTGGCAGGTCTCGCCAGCCATCAGCGGTACTCCCGATTCCGCGCCGCCGACCGGCGTTGCGCCGGGCCGCACCATTCCCGGCATGGTCAGGCGCGGATCGCCGGGGCGGCCGGGAACGAAGGGCGCCGGCTGCATCGCATTGCCGCGCGGCCGGCCGATTGCGGCGACCGCGCCGGCATTGTCCTGTCCAGCCGCCGGTTGGGTGGGCTCGGCTTGATTTTGCAGCGCGGCCGCAGTGCCGGCGCCGAATAGGGCCAGCGCGAGCAGGCAAAGGATCTTCGGGGCTATCCGTCCGGTTGGCGGCATCTCGACCTCCCGATGCGGCCGTCACGCCGCACCGTGCCATTCTGCCTCCAAGAATCGAATTGATCCAGCCTGTTGCTAGAGCATCGTGCGGAAAAGTGGGAACCGGTTTTCCGCAAAAACGATGCGAAAACAAATATCTAGAGCGGAATGTGTGATTCTGAAATCGCGCATTTCGCTCTAGATCAGGCCGACCTCTCGCCGTCCCAGATGATGACCTGGTCGCCGACCCGCACCGCGCGGAACAGCAAGGCGGCGAATTCGCGGGGAAGGCCGACGCAGCCATGGGTGACGAGATCGTCCCTGAGCTCGGGTGAGCCATGAAGCGAGACGCCGTCCCAGGTCAGCCGCAGCATGTGCGGCATCGGCGCATTGTAGAGGTTGGAATGATGATCGGCATCCATCTCGAGGATCGGGAAGGTGCCGGTCGGGGTCGGCTTGTCGCCATGGCCGTAGATCAGGCTCGAGCGACCGATCTCGACCCCGGCGCGATAAGCGGAGAGCACGCGCGCGCGGAGGTTGACGACGATGATCGTCGGCCCGGCCGGCGCGCCTTCGTCATTCCAGGCGAACTCGCCGGGTCCCAGCCAGCGCGGGATATCGAGCTCGCGATGGACCCTGACGCTGGCCAGGGTCGCCGTCGGCGCCGCGACCGGCGTCGTCGATGCCGGCGCGGTGCGGGTCCGAGGCGTGTGATCGACGTTGGTCGCCGCGAACAGATTCTCCGGCAGCAGGCCGGGCACGGTGTGGAGCAACACCGCGGTGCTGGCGACGAACAGGGCGATCCTGGCCGACAGCCACAATCCCAGCTTCATTCTTTGCCGCATATGCTCGCCTCCGTCCGATGGCCTCTGCCGCTTTCACGCGGGGCGCACGACCCAGGCAAGCGGCCAGATTCGGCTGTGCCCGAAGGGGACAGCCGGCCGCGCAGGTCTTAGAGGCCGATCAAGCCGATCCTCAATTTAACATCAATCTTCAGGAAAGACAGATAAATATCTGGTTTACAGTCACTCTTCGATCTCTACCTTGTCACCCACTCGGACCATTCCGGGCCAGGCGGTCGCGCCATGGATGCCCACATGATTGTCGAAACGCCGGGCGACGGTGCGCATCACCTTGGGGTCGCGCACCGCGTTGTCGGGATCGATCGTGATCATCACGCAGCGCTCGATCGGGTCGGCGATCTGCAGCGCGGCGCCGCCCGAGAAGCGCAGCCGCCGCCCGCGCCAGCCGCTTTCGCTCCGGTCGCTGTCGATGACGATGTTGATCCGGAAGCGGCGGCGGTCGAGCGGCGTGCCGTGCGCCTCGTCGATCGCGGCGAGCGAGGCGGTGGTGACCAGCGACAGCGGCATCGAATCATAATTGCCGCGGCCGACCTGGATCAGGCCGACCGGCGCGTCGGCTTCCTGTGCAAAGCGCGCGGCCAGGGCCGGATCGTCGAGCGCAACCGTGCCGACATCGGGCAATTCGACCTCGACCGGCGAGGTCTTCGGCGCCGCGGGATCGCGATAGCGGGCGCGCAGGGTGACGAGCCGCGACAGCTTGCGCCCGGTCAGCCAGGGGAAGCGGCTGCGATCGTCGGCGAGGTAGAAGGCATATTGGCGGTCGCCCTCGATCCCCTGCCAGTCGATCTCGGCGGCCGCCATCGTCTCGCCGGCCATCGACTTGACCGGAAAGCGGTTGATCTCGATCACCGTGCCGACATTGGTGGCCATCGCCCGGTGCTAGGCAAACGCCGCCGCGCGCGCAATTGCGGCGAGACGAAATCGGCTCAGCTTTGGCTCGCCAGCCAACCCGTGTCCCGCACCTCGTCCGGAAGCTGGGCCAAGACCTGGCGTGCATGACCACGGACATCATCCCAGCGTCGATCGTTCCAAAGCGCTTCGCGCCTCCAGAAATCGGCATGGGCCTCGCCGGCCCTTTCGAGCAGCAGATCGTCGAGCGGCCGCAACGCGGCGACCTCCTCGCGCGAAAGCTCGCCCCAGCCATGCATGTCCCACAGCGCCTCATGAGCTTCGTGAAAGGCGCGGGCGAGCGTCTGGCCGCCGGTTTCGCCCTCGCCTTCGAGCAAGGCCGCCTGGGCATCGGCATCCGCGGCAAGATCGGCCACGGCCCGGCGCAATCGCTGGTAGCGGGTCAGCATGCGTGCAAAATGTCAGGACGCGCCGGCCGCGGCAACCGGGCCAGGCGAGTCGGCGGCGGGGACGCCCAATGTCCGAGAGCATCGTCGGATCCGCATTGAAATGACGCGATTCTTTGCGTGCCGCGGCGCTTGCCGAACGGTGATAAGGTCGGCTTCCTTCGGGAAGGAGCTGAACATGAACCTGTTCGATCAATTGCTGAATCAGGCACAGGGCGTGGACCTGGAGGCGCTCGGCGCGCGGGTCGGGCTGACGCCGGACCAGGTCGCCGCCGGCGCGCGGCAGCTGCTGCCGCAGATCGCCGACCCCAATGTCGACAATCAGGCAGCGACCGCCACGGTGGCCGCGAGCACCGGCATCCAGACCGGGCAGCTGGAAGCGCTGGTGACCTCTTTGGTCCAGCAGGCGAGCAGCGGCGGCGCCGCGGGCGGGGCGCTGCAGAGCATCGTCGCCGGGCTGGGCGGCGGCACCGCCGCGGCCGGACAGGGCTCGGTGCTCGGCAATCTCGGCGCCGCGCTCGACCGCGACGGCGACGGCAATCCGATCGACGATGTGCTCGGAATGCTCGGCGGCGGGCCGGCGCGGACCTGATCCGATTTGAACCCGGAGCGCCCGGCTTCGTTGTGCGGGCGGCGACACTTCACCTGATGGGGAGAGAGTTGATGAACAAGGACCAATATGACGACGGCAGCCAGGACGGCGGCAAGCAGCAACAGGGCGGCGACAAAGGCGGCTATGGCGATAAGCAGCAGTTCCAGGACGATGGCGGCGGCAAGGGCGACGACGATCAAGGCTATGGCGACAAGGGCGGTGGCGACGATCAGGGCTATGGCGACAAAGGTGGTTATGGCGACAAGGGCGGCGGAGACGACCAGGGCTATGGTGACAAGGGCGGCTATGGCGACAAGGGCGGCGGCGACGAGGGCTATGGCGACAAGGGCGGTTATGGCGACAAAGGCGGCGGCGACGGGGGCTACGGCGACAAGGGTGGCTATGGCGACAAAGGCGGCGGCGACGATAGCGGCCGCAAGGCCTGAGCCGATTCTCGCCTGAACAGCTCGACAGCCGCGGACGATTCCCTCAGGAATCGTCCGCGGTTTGCGTTCCGCAGAGGTCGGCGTCGGGGATGGCGAGGATGCGCCAATCCCCCGCCGCCTCACGACGGAAATAGGCGCAGTCGAGCGCGAAGGGGAGCCGCACCCCCGAACTCATGACCCGCTCACCGGAAAAAATGCAGAGCACGCGCCCGGGATATTCGGGCTCGACGGTCGGTTCGCAGCGGAGCGCGCGGATTTCGATCCGGCGCGGCGACGGATCGCAAGCCCGCGTCTCGTCCGGAACGCATTGCGCCGCCTCCCATTGAAGCGCGGCGGCGGCGACCGCCGCGCGGCTGGGCAAGCCGGAGGGAATGGCGGTCGCGCAGGCCGCGAGCGTAGCGATCATCAGCGAGGAACGGGCGCCGCGCATGCCCGGATCCTAGGGTCCTAGAATCCTCGCTCGAGGAAGCGCTCGGCGATGGCCGCGTGGAACGCCATTCCGCGCGCCATCACCGACTCATCGAGCACCATCCGGTTTGAATGCACCGGGCAGCAGCTCTGCCAATCGCTGCCCTCGGCCGATGCGCCGAGGAAGAACATCGCGCCCGGCACCTTCTCGAGGACGTACGAAAAATCCTCCGCCCCCATGATCGGGGATGGAAGCGTTTGCCATCCCTCGGCACCGAACAGTTCGTGGGCGACCTGCTGCCCGAAGCTCACCGCCTGCGGATCGCAAACCGTGACGGGAAACCCTTGCTCGAATTCCACGGACACGGACGCGCCATGCGCCTGACCGATCCCGACGGCCACCCGTTGAATGCCTTGCTGAATCGCCTTGCGCCGCTCCGGAGAAAGCGTCCTGATCGTGCCGAGCAGAAACGCGGTTTCCGGAACCACATTGTCGGTGGTGCCTGCTTCGATCTTGCCGATCGTGACGACGGCGGGATCGAACACCGGCACAGCGCGCGTCACATGCGCCTGGAGCGCCATGACGATCTCGCAGGCGATCGGCACCGGATCAATGGCGTCGTGCGGCATCGACGCGTGGCCTCCCTTCCCGACGACCCGGATGCGGACTTTGTCGGCCGATGCCAGGAGCGGGCCCGCCTTGCCGCTCAATACGCCATGCGGCGCATTGGGCATGACGTGGAGCGCGAAGGCCGCGTCGGGAAGCGGCTCGAGCAGACCATCGTCGAGCATGTGGCGCGCGCCGTGATGGCCTTCTTCGCCGGGCTGAAACATGAACATCACCGTGCCGCGGAGCCGGTCCTTTCGCGCGGCCAGCAGCCTTGCCGCGCCGACCAGCATCGCGGTGTGGGCATCGTGCCCGCACGCGTGCATTGTGCCCTCGATTTGGGAGGCGAACGGCAGGCCGGTATCCTCCGCCATCGGCAGCGCGTCCATGTCGCCTCTGAGGAGCACGCGGCGCCCTTCGCCGCCTCCGCCTTGCAAGATCGCCACCATGCCGGTCGTCGAACCGCCCTCGCGATAGTCGAAGGGTAACCCGTCAAGCGCCGCGCGAACTTTGGCCGAGGTGCGAGGCGTGCTCAGCCCAAGCTCGGGATCGGCATGGATCGCCCGGCGCAAGGCCACGATCTCAGGAAGAAGCGCAGTCGACCGTTCCAGAATCGCACCGGCGAGGACTTCGCTGTCGGCCATATCGCTCTCTCCTGGCTGAACGGGCGCCGACCTATGCCGGCATTTCCTGCATCGCTCAAGCCAACCGCCGATGGCGGGCGAACAAACCGCATCTTAAGCTCTCGCCGCTAGAGGCGACGCGATGCAAGTCGAAGCCGCACCGCTCGCGACACGGACTTTGCCGCGGCTGCACTGGACCGGCGCCGCGCGGCTGACCCTGCCGTTCGTCATCCTCGTCACTCTGCTGTTCGAGCTGGCGCTCGCCGAGCGCAAATATGCCCTGTTCGGCGGCGGCTTCGGCCAGTCGCAGACGCTCGACAATCCGGTCGAGATCATTGCCTTCTTCGCGGGCTTCGTCGCCTGCCAGTCGCTGATCTTCTTCCTGCTCTACCGGCTGATCCGGCGCTTGCATCGCCGCAATGCGGACAGTCCGATCTTCCACTTCAATTTCCTGTTCTTCGCCGGCGCCGGCGCGATCGGTGTGACGATCGCCAAGTTCGAGGCGCTGGCTTATTTCAGCGACGCGATGAGCTTCCAGATCGTCCGCAATCTCGGCGGCGGGAGCCTCGCCGACGCTCTGCTCTACAGCCTCAGCGAAATCGGGCTGGCTTCGCTCGGGGCGGCAGGCGCCGCGGGCGCTTATCTGCTGGCCCGGCTGATGCTGCGCCGGCGCTGGCGGAATGCCCCTCCCCTCGCCGACCATTATCGGCTCACCGGCCGCCAGCTCGCGCTGGTCCTCGCGGCGACGCCGATCCTGCTGTTCGCGGTCAACCGGGTCGACGATGCGCGCTCGGCGCTGAGCCGGTTCACCAGCGTGATCGCGATCGGATCCCTGCTCCATCAGGTCACCGATTTCGACCGCGACGGCTGGAGCCTGTTCTCCTTCCCGCTCGATCGCCAGCCGTTCGACGGCACCCGCCATCCCTATGCGCTCGACGTGCCCGGCAACGGCGTGGACGAAGACGGCTATGGCGGCGACTTCGTCTTTTCGGGCGGCCTGCCCGACCGCCGCGCGCCGCTGATCACAGGGCACAAGCGCAACGTCATCCTGATCGTGCTCGAAAGCACCCGCGCCGACGCGGTCGCCGCCCGCGTGAACGGCCGGCCGATCGCGCCGACGCTGACGGCGATGGCCCAGCGGGGCAGCATCGCGCCCGCCGCCTACAGCCATGTCGGCTTCACCACCCAATCGCTGCAGAGCCTGTTCTCGGGCGCGCTGGCGCCCGCCGACGACCGCCACTCGCTGGTCCGCGATTTCCTCGCCAACGGCTATGACGTGGGCGTCTTCTCCGGCCAGGCCGAGGATTTCGGCGGCACCGCCGAGCGCACCGGGATGCGGCGCGGCCGGATCTTCATCGATGCCAACACCCATCGCGAGGAACGCGCGTTCAGCTTCGCCGCCCAAGGATCGCTGACCATCGACGGCAAGGTGCTGCTGCGCGAGTTCGACCGGCGGCTCGGGCGGCGCGAGGCCTGGGCCCGGCCGCAATTCCTCTATTTCAACCTCCAGTCGGCGCATTTTCCCTATAGCTGGCCGGGAATGGACCAGGTGCTCCCCGGCGCGCCGATCCCGCGGGGCGAAATCTCTGCCGCCAACCGGGCCTGGGTCGCGCGCACCTACCGGAATGCGATCGCCTATAACGACCGGCTGATCGCGGCGCTGCTCGGACGGCTGAGGCGGCTCGGCGTGCTCGACGACAGCCTGATCGTGGTCACCGCCGACCATGGCGAATCGCTGTTCGACGACGGCTTCCTCGGTCACGGCCATATGCTCAACGAGCAGCAGACCCGGATCCCGTTCATCCTCAGCGATTCAGGAGTCGCGCTGCCCCCGGTGATCGGCCTGTCCGACATGCGCGCGATCATCCTCGGTGCGGCGGGTGTGCGGATGCCGGCCCAGCCTCGCCGCCAGGTGTTTCAATATCTCGGCAGCCTCGAACGGCCGGGCTCGATCGGCGTGGTAGCTCCGGACGGGGGACGGGTGATCTTCAACCTGTTCGACGAGACGGTCTGGACCAGCAGCAGCGGGCGCTGGCGCGGCTATGCGGGCCTCACCGGAGCCGATCGGCGGGCAGCCGACGCGCTGATCGACGAATGGGCGCGGCAGCGCTGGCTCGAGCAGCTCGATCGGTCATAAACGAACTCCCGCATGCCCTTGCACGCGGGAGCTAAAAATCAATATCAGGATCTATTATTTATTGGGCGCCGGGGTGTCGATGCTGACGTCGGCGTCGATCTTCTCGGTTCCGCCGCCGCTCAGCAGATTGCCGCCGAACATCAGGAACAAGACGACGACAATCGCGATCAGCAGGACGACGGCGAGCACCGCCATGCCGCCGCCACCGCCACCGTCGCTGGTCACGATCACTTCTTTTTCACGGTCGGCCATCGGAAAACTCCTTGTCTCTCCACGGCGGCTCAAACGCGGCGGCGCTGGCGGCTGTTCCATCGCCGGCGGCTTGCGGCTCCGCGCCGGCTCGCCCATGAAGCGCGGATTGAGGGAGCGGCGGGCATGACTCGGATCGGGATCATCGGCGCAAAAGGACGCATGGGCCAGGCGATCGCGGCGGCGATCGGCGCGGGCGAGGATGCCGAGCTCGCCGGCGGCGCGGACGTCGGCGATGACATCGGGGCGCTGGCGCGCCGCGCCGATGTGCTGATCGATTTTTCCGCGCCGGGCGCGCTTGCCGGCAATCTCGCCGCCGCCTCCAACGCGGGGGTTCCGATCGTCGTCGGCACCACCGGATTGGACGAGGCAAGGCTGGCCGCGATCGACCAGGCCGCGGGGCTGATCGCGGTGCTGCAGAGTGCGAACATGTCGCTCGGCGTCAACCTCCTGGCGCATCTGGTGCGCGAGACCGCGGCGCGGCTCGGCGCCGACTGGGACATCGAGATCCTCGAGATGCACCACCGGCACAAGGCCGACGCGCCGTCGGGCACCGCCCTGCTGCTCGGCGCGGCGGCGGCCGAAGGACGCGGCGTCGCGCTCGGCGAGGTGAGCGACCGCGGCCGCGACGGCATCACCGGTGCGCGGCAGGCCGGTCATATCGGCTTCGCCTCGCTCCGCGGCGGCTCGGTCGCGGGCGAGCATGTCGTCGTCTTCGCCGGCGAAGGCGAGCGGATCGAGCTCAACCACCGCGCCGAGAGCCGCGCGATCTTCGCTTATGGTGCGCTCAAGGCGGCGCGCTGGCTCGCCGGCAAGCCCGCCGGGCGCTACAGCATGGCCGACGTGCTCGGGCTGTAAGGCCCCTGTTCGCCCCGGATCGATGCTCATGAAAAAAGCCGACATCGCCGAATTCTACCGCCGGCTCGCCGACCGCATTCCGGCGCCCGAGACCGAACTTCAGTCGGTCAACCCTTACACCCTGCTGGTCGCGGTCGTGCTCTCGGCGCAGGCGACCGACGCCGGGGTCAACCGCGCCACCAAGGATCTGTTCGCTAAGGTGCGGACGCCGGAGCAGATGCTCGCGCTCGGCGAGGAGGGCCTCAAGCGGCACATCAGGACGATCGGCCTGTTCAACATGAAGGCGAAGAACGTCATCGCCCTGTCGCGCGCCTTGATCGAGCAGCATGAAGGCGGGGTCCCCGCCGATCGCGATGCATTGCAGCAGCTGCCCGGGGTCGGGCGCAAGACCGCCAATGTCGTGATGAACGTCGCGTTCGGCGCCGAGACCTTCGCGGTCGACACCCACGTGTTCCGCGTCGCCAACCGCACCGGCCTCGCCCCCGGCAAGACCGTCGACAAGGTCGAGGCGATCCTCGACCTCCAGACGCCCGCGCCTTACCGCGCGACCGCGCATCATCTGCTGATCCTCCACGGCCGCTATGTCTGCAAGGCGCGGCGGCCGGAATGCTGGCGCTGCATCGTCCGCGACCTGTGCCGCTACAAGCCCAAGACCCCGCCGCCGGCCGAGGAAGAGGCCGCGCCGAGGCGCGCGCGATAGGGCTGGTCCCGTTGCCGCCCCTTTGCTAAGCGCCCATTTTCTCCGGCCAGGCACCCGTAGCTCAGCTGGATAGAGCGCTGCCCTCCGAAGGCAGAGGTCACAGGTTCGAATCCTGTCGGGTGCGCCAGCCATTTCAATGACTTAGCAGAGTTTCCGGTCTCTCCATAAGAGCCCGAATTGGGCCCACATTTCGGTAGGTTAGAGGTGCCAATTTCGTGCTCCGTGGCCAAAAGACGCTTTGTCCGCACGCCAAACACGTTTCCCGTCCCAAAATCTCCGCCGCCCAAAAAGTGTCCTCCAACCCGAATAGAGTGAGGACAGAGACGATCGAGCGTTGAATGACCGGAGTTCGCAGAGGCTATTGCGAACCCGTCTCGAGGCGGCAGATTCAGAAAATGGATGTCTGCCAAGCCACTGAATTTGCGTAATAAAATATGCGCCGAGGACAGCAGTTTGTGTATTGAGCGAGGCGCCACTAAGTCTTTGGTATTACTGGATTTTCTGTCTTTGCGACGCACTCCCGATTTCTGCCCGCATTTCCGGGGCTTTGCAGGTGCCCGGCGTTCGCTTCGTGGCCAAGAGACGAATTGTCCGCCCGCCAGTCCCGTTTTCGGGCTCGATATCTCCGGCGGGTAAAAAGTGTCCTCAAAGAGAAAATGCGCGACTACGGTTGGCCGAGCATTCGCACCCATCGCCCCAAGTTTACTTGAGGTCTGGAAGCCACTGCCTCAGTACCAGTGGGGCGGCCGAAACGCATGGTCGTCATCCTCCCCAAAGAGATGTTGGTTCTCGAAGTGCAGTCCAAGCTCATCCGCAGCCAGATTACCTTCTCTCGTCGCGAGATGACCTTCGGTCCATCGGACGAATTCCGCGACGCGTGGATCGTTCGTTCCCGACGCTGTCTGCTGAAGTCGACCTAGCAGCCCGCGTAGCCGATCGATCTTCTCCAGCTCACTAACAATTTCGCTGAGGGCTGCCGTCCGACGTTCCTCGACATGCTTCGCTCGCAGAGCAAGCTCTTGTAGCCGCCGCTGCTCCTTGACCCGCCGCTGCTCCTCCTCCCGCCGCTCGCGGTCGGCCGTTTTAGCGGCCGCCAACACCGCCAGGCCCACAGCGATGTCGATCGTCATGGTCTCCAGTCGCTGTACTTTGGCGTCACGGAAGCTGCGACGCGGCGATTGCCCACTCCAGATGTAAAGATGCTCAAACTCGAACGACAGTTGACCGGTGGTGTGGAAATCCCATTCAGGAAAGCGCGGGCGGGAAAAGAATACGTAGTCCCACTCGTTCCTTGATTGACGACGCTCGGCTTTCTGGTTCCACTTTTCCTCCTCATTCCGCTCCTTTTCGGTCAGCTCGTGCTTCACCCGCTTGACCTTCTCAGCGACCGAAAAGCCCACAGATTCGCTCTCGCCGGCGAACCGAGTAACACCACCCTCCACGGCGAGACGGAAGCCTTGCTGTGCCGCAGCTGCGACAATCCCGTTGAGGATGATCTCCGTTCGCTCGATTGAGGTGGGAGCGATCTCGCACTTGATTAGCCCCGCGGCGTCGACTGCTACGAGGCCGGTCGGACCGACCTTGGCCTTTCGCAACCGGGCAATCGTTCGCTCGACGATCGGATGGTTCGGCGGCGCCTCGCTAACGAGGGCGGATGAAGCTCGGATGCGGGCCTGCTCCCGTACGGACGTCACTGCCTCCGGTTCGCTTAGCAATTCACCCCCTGCAATCGCGACCCTATTCCCGGTTTTTTCCGATGGCTTCGGAAGCGGTTTTTGGTCGACCTTCTGGCCGGCCGCCTTCTTCGCCCACCATCCAAGCGGAGGGTTTGGAATGTTGTGCTTTCGGCAAATCTTGTGGAGCGCCACGTCAGAGAGAGCGAATTCCTTTGCCAGATGCGTCATTGGCTTCGACCACACGAGTTCGTAGAATTCCTCCCGGGAAAAGACCCTCGACATCAAGCACCCTCTCGCCCGCGTCCCAGCTCAAGACTGGGCCGACACCAGCTTACGCGCCCGCGACGAAACCAGAAATGGGAACGGCACCCGACTTGCCGCCATACTGACGGATAGAGGGAGGCGATGCCGCCTATGTGGCGGGTGACCGTCCAGTATGGCCGCTCATCGGGCAGGAGGTTCATGTGCAAGATGTTGCCGCACCCGCAGGGACAAAGCATCGCTGCCTGTTCCTCATATCCATCCTCCTCGACGACGTAGAGCATGCGCTTTTCGATCTTCGAAGGCAGCCGTTCCTGCACGGTGCATGTCCGGTACGGCGCCTGAAGCCGCTCGAGGATGTATCTCCAGAACCTCAGGATCAGGTCGAGTATCGCAGTCATGCCGGCGGCTTTTCGGCCAATTCCATCAATCGGAGCAACGGCTTCCTGTCACCCATTCCGACCGAACCGCTGAAGACCGGACAGACGCCCATCTCGGCCTCGGTGAACAATTCCATGCTCGCCAGGCTGAACGTGACCTCCGCATGGCACTCGTTTGACTCTTCCCGATAGGGATGCAGGCGTGCCAGAAATTCATTCACGGCGAGCGACGAGCCGAACATATTCACGCTGATGACGGCCGGCCGCCGACCCTGAACGCCCCTTATATAGCCGTCCTCGACCTGGCGCTTGTGCGCGGCCGGATCGGTGCGCGCCAAGCCTGCCGCCGCGACCTCCTCCAGGGTGATCAGGCCGCGGGTCAGCAGGCTCGATCGGCCGGGTCGGATATAATGAACGGTCCCGCACACTTCGCGGATGCGGCCTTGCTCGGCCACCAGTCGGACGCCGATGTCGAAATAAGGGATGTTGTAGAAGGTCGAAATGGCATTGAGCAGGAACCGGCCGTCGACCGTGTCCATGCAGCCGAACAGGACGTCGCATTGCGCGACGGCGCGGACAACCTCGGGATTCCAGAGATTCTTCTTGATCGGGATCAGCCGCGTGCCGAGGCCGATGCGCTCAGCCGCCTCCGCCATCACCTCGACCTTGGGGCGCTCGGCTGCGGCGTCCGCCATCGTCGAATTGAGGATCCGATTGAGGTTCCGGTCTTCCATCCGGTCATCGTCGACGCTGACGATCTCGCCAACGCCAAGCCGGATCAGTTGCTCGATGGTGGGGCTGCCGGTCCCCGACGCGCCGATCACCGCCACGGAGAGGCGTTGCAACCGCTCGATCGTACCCTCGTCAAACGCCTGAGCGTGCGAAGCAGCGAAACTCGGCATGTCAAGGGAGCCAGCATCGGCATACCAGAAGTCAAGGTTGTCGCCGGCAACGCTTATGCAGTCTATCGGCACCAGCCTGCCCTGCTGCAGGATGCGGCCGAACATCTGGGCATCGGGCAGCATGACGACGCTACCGTGCACGACGTCATGCTCGACCCAGCCGCGGATCATCGGCAGGAGCTCGGCATCGGCCTCGTCATCGATCTGCGAAAAGGCCGCATAGCCGTTGGGATGGCAATGCACCTTTAAGATCGAAAGCCGCTCCGCTGCGGCACGCTCCAAGACATGATCGATTGAGTCCGGCGACCAAGTGACGCGGGTTGCCGTGCGCTTGAGGCATTGATCATAGGGAATGCCGTGGATCTCCCGCACGGTCAGTCGTTGACGGCGCTCCCCGTCACGCCGCCCGCACAGTACCAAGGCGACCGCCTCGAGTCCGTCGCCGGGGAAAAGGAAGCTTTGAAGATGTGCGTGTTGGTCGCCGGTCAGCGCGAGTGTCAGGGGGATGGGCATTTCTCGAACTCCCTGGCAAACCAATCCTCGATCAGGAAGATGTGCGATCCGATGCCGTCCTTCCCCGCCCGCCAGGGATTGTGCTCGGTCCGATGCCGAGACCAGCGCTGGTAGTTCTGGCCGGCGATGACTTGCTGCGCGTCGATCGCGCCGATCGGTTGGCCGTCGCGGCGCGCCAGCTGCGGCGCCACATAGACCATGTCGAGCGCGGTGGCCGGGTAGCCAGTCTCGAGTCGGATCGCGATGGTCACTGTCGCGTGGTTGTATCCCTCGTGCTGCGACGGGAATTCATGGACCAGAACCCATTGGGAGCCGTCGTTTACGGTCTCCCAAGGAAGGCCATAATCGTCGAGGAATTCCCGGTCTTCGGCCAAGAGGTCGAAGTCGCGACGGAGCGCCATCGATCAACCCTCCGTCTGGTCGCGCGGGAGAGCCTTGAACTTCTCGACACCCGGACGCCGAAGGTTCACCTTCTCCTCGAGGCCGATCTTCTCTGGCTTGCTGCCAGCCAGCTTGATCCGCAGGGTATATTTCTCCGCCGGGAGAAGGCCGGCGAGGGTGAGGATCTCCCGGCCGGTGACGACCGGCTCGTGAACTACAAAAGCCTCACCATTGACGCGGATGCGATAGCCCTTGGCGAGCGGCGGCCGTTCGCCCTTGCGGGCATAGTCTTCGAGATCGATGATCTCGTCGAGGACATTCTCCTCGCCCAAATCCGTGTTCTGCATTTCAACCTCTTCGTTAAAGTGTACGCCCGCGATTCGGACCCTCCGAGCCGCACCATCGTTGTTGCAAAGCGCGCTTGATAAATCAAGCAAATTCCTAGCGCGCTTGACGTAGCAAGCATGACAGGCCTATTTCGGCCTCCGTTTCAGGCCCTTACAGGAGGCGGCGATGACGATCGGAGCGGCCGAACCGCAGGACAAGGCGGAGGTGGCGCTAACCCTCGGTCAGTATCTGGCATCGATACGTAAGGATCGCCGGCTCAGCTTACGGGCGGTGGAGGAGCAGACCAAGCGACAGGTGTCGAACGCCTATCTAAGCCAGATCGAGAATGACCAGATCCAGCAGCCCTCACCCAATATCCTCAACGCGCTGGCGGATCTTTATGAGATCAGCCTTGAGGGCCTCATGGAGATGGCAGGCTATATCACGCGCACCGAAAGCCGCGGGCGACATGAGCGCCACGGGCGGCTCGCGACTTTTGCCGAGCACAATCTGACCCCCGAGGAGGAGGTCGAGCTGATCGAATATTTGGAGTTCATCCGGAACAGGAAACGGCCGCGTTGAAGCCGGATGACAGCAGCCTTGCGCCGCAGGATCTGCAACTGATCGAGGCGCGCGCGCATGAACTGCTCGACGAAGCCGGCGCCTGGGATCGGTTCCCGATACCGATCGACGACATTCTCGCCGCCGCTAATGTCAGTGTCGCGTCCCACAGTCTGTTCGACCCCGCCGCGATAATCGCCTATCTCAAGGGCAAGGTAGCGGCCACCGCGGACACTATGAAGTCCGCCATCAGCAAGGTCCTGGGCCTGTACGATGCTGGCGAGAATCTAATCCACATCGATGAGACGGTCATCCAGTCTAAGCAGAACTTTTTAAAACTCCACGAGACCGGCCATCACCACATCCCGACCCACAAGAAGCTGTTCCGCTTTTTCCAGGATTGCGAGAAGACGCTCGCACCGGAGATTGCAGACCAATTCGAGCGCGAGGCCAACAATTTCGCGCGATTCGCACTGTTCAAGGGCGACACGTATCGCATCCATCCCGCCGACTGCGTTTTCGAGATCAGGACACCGATCAAGCTGGCCAAAAAGTTCGGCGCCTCAGTCTATGCCTCGGTCCGCGAGTTTGCTCGTACCAACCCGCGCGCCTGCATCGTCTACGTGCTAGAGCCGGCGCAGTTCGTGCCGGGCGACGGCGTCCGAGCCGAGGTTCGACGAGTAGAGGCGTCGCCCAGCTTTCGACAGATGTTCGGCGTGCCGACTGATACGGCGATTACGTCGCATCATCATCTCGGACCGATCCTGCCTATCGGCCGGAAGATGACGCGGCCGACGACGCTGGCAATCACGGACAGGAATGGAGCAGCGCATGATTGCATCGCCGAGGCTTTCGATACGACTTACAATATCCTCATCCTGCTCTATCCCGTAAAAGCCCTAACCACTTCCGTGCTGATCCGGGCGGATTTATCAGGAAACCCCGGGTCCTGACCGCCTGCAGCAGTGGCGCCGGGCGCAGCTCGAAATCTGTCCGGCATAGACGGCGGTCTCTGAAACATACTTCGTTCTGTAGGTGGTGGCCGCCGGGGGCTATGCAACCAATTCCCCACCAGAAAATTTCGTCTATTGGCCGAGAGCGGCCAGTCTGCTTTGGCCTGCCGGAACCACAAAGCAGTCCGTTACTACAGTTGCGCCCCTGTTCCTTCTCGTGCCACCTTCTAATGTTCCGCTCGATGAAATAGCCTTCCGGTCCGCCAACCGCACCGGGGCTAATGGCTCCAATGTCCCCCGTCGCGGCAGCACGCGGGGCGACTCCAACCAGCGTGCTTGCGCGGTCTATTCAAATGTCGGCGCTGACACTTTCGCCCTATTGAGGCTTGTAATAGGGTTTCTAGTGGTGCGGAGAAAGAAGAGCCGTGGCGAGGAAGACAAGAGAACGCGGTCGATCGAAACGCAGCCAGCCGCCGCTGGACAAACGCTTCACTTTCCTCGGGAATGGCGCGCCCGCGACCGATCGGAAGGCGTTGCGATCGAACCTTTATCCCGTGCTCGACAAGTTGTCCGGTTTCGAGCGCAATCTCAAACTCTGGCGCAAGACGGGGTCCGCTGTCGACGACGATCTGCGTGAACTCTGGCTTCATGAAATGCGGCAGGTGCAGCGGGTCATGTCCTACGCCGGCGCCCGCGAAGTCATCGTCGACATCCTCGAATTCGTGGAAGATGCCGAGGAATTCGGGGTGGTCTTGGAGCATGTCGGTCAGTCTCTAACAACCAAGTTGCGGCATGTTTCGCGCCAGCACTGGCTAAAGAACCTCACGGCGCCGCGATCGCGGTCCTTGTTTTGGAAGAACATCCGCCGCCTCGTAGACGCGCTCGGCATCGTGCACGCGCAGGGTCTCGTTCATGGCCAGATCTCGGCGGATTCGGTGATGACCGAAGCGTCAGAGGAGCCAGATTTTCAGCTTACCGGGTTCGAATGGAGCCTGTGGCTAACCGCCGACAAGTCGGATCGCGCGCAGGCGAAGCTGAACTCGGCCGGACAGGCTGCACGAGCGGACCGCTATTCTTTCGCCGAAGACTGGAAAGCGCTCGGCCGGACCATTGCTCAATGCCTCGACGCAACCGTTCGAGCGTCAGGAGAAGTACAGCCTCTCAGAAAAAGCGAAACCCCGATTGCGCTGGGAACGTCCGAGCGCCTGCTCCTGAAAAAGCTGATCGCTCCTAGCCGTATTGACAATCTCGATGCGCTGTCGATCGGCAAATCGATCGATGACATCGTCACCGACGTCGCCCGAACTGGCTCATCGCGGGCGGGCACCTTCATCATCGTGTTCGACAAAAAAGCGAAGCTTGCCGACGCCGTCTACTCAGCGACCGACGGTGAGATTCCTACCGACGAATATTCAGCGCAACTCGACTGGGTTCGGGCGGACCTCGACAGCAATCCAGTTCTGCTGGTTCCCCGAGAATTCGACGCCGAGCGAAGCCACATGAGCTTGGTGACAGCGAACATGGTTTACGGGCTTGGTCCGCTGCGCGACGATGGTGTTCCGCTGTGGGACATCGCCGTCTGCCGGGCCATCGAAAGGCGCAAGGACAAGCTTCGGTTGGGGGAGAGCGACGAGCACGACCTCGTGCAGCCGATCAGGGTCGCAACGGGTGTGCGCGACGCTAGGGAGTCGAAGTCGAGGATCGGCCCCGATGTCCTCGATTGGAGCGCGTTCGCTGGCACAAGCCGAGCGCCTGGCCAGCCGGATCGCGCGGAACGCGTCCGCCAGGCCTTGGTCCTAATTCAGGTGATCGAAGCAGTCGTAAAGGCGCTCGAAGTTTATCCGATCGAGATCCTCCGGACCGAGCGTGGCGGCGGCCGACGCCACGTCCTCCTGCGAGCGGATCCCGACAATGAGCGCGACAAGATTGCAAGGAAATTGCGCCTGACAGACACTGCGGCGGCGCTAAAGCGTCTGTTCGAGGACGAGCATCGTGACGCCGACCAAAAATGGCGTCTTTCCCAGTCGGGGAGCCTGGGGACAGGCCGGACGAACGACGTGGTCGTCACCTTTGTTGATATGGACGAAGACCGCGGCCGACGTGCATTCAGGTTCGAGCTCGACGATGAACTTCCCAAAGAAGGACAGTTCTTCCTTCGTCCAGAACGCGATTCCGGCACCGAAGGCGTAATCACCAGAAGGCTGCGAAACATCAAGGCCCTGTCGACCCGAGTGGACCTTGCGGAGATGCTCGATGATGCTTGGCGGGTACGCAGGGCGAGCCGAGACACGCTTGACGAGAAGCAGCGGTCCGATACGTTTTTCCAGGATTTAGATCAGCCGAAGCGCGATGCCCTGATGGGCTTATGGTCCACACTTCCATCCTATTTTGTGGTGGGCCCACCAGGCGTCGGCAAGACGCGGCTAGCGACGGAAACCGTGCGCCGCCGATTCGAAAGCGATCGTTCGACCCGTCTCCTGATCACTGCGCAAGGCCACGACGCGCTCGATCATTTGCAGGACGAAGTTCGCAAAACGCTTCAGGAGAATCGCCTCGACGACGTAATCCTCGTCCGCTCGAGTGCGCCCGACCGGCGGCTCACGAGCGACCAAGACTTGCACAAGATCTCGATCGATTACCTCGAAGCGTTGTCCCTGAGTCCCCTGACCGCTGAAGCCCCCGCACCTTTGCGAGACCGCATCCACGCCCTTGCGACCGCGGCCAGAAGGATCAAAGGACCCAAGGATGCCGCAGACAAAGGGGACCGGCGCGACCTTAGTGCCTTTCTGAGCCTCATTCTCGACGCGGCGAATATCGTGATCTCAACCGCCAACTCGGCAGATATCGAACGTCTCGTCGAAGCCCGCGAGCAGTTCGATTGGGTCATCGTCGAAGAGGCCGCAAAAGCAACCGGCCCCGAGTTGGTGGGAGCCTTGATGCTCTCTGGCCGGCGCTTGCCCATCGGGGACCACCACCAGCTTCCGCCTTTCGAAGCCGACCGTCTGGTACGGATACTGTTGGACCACGGATTGGTCGCCATGGCGATCGAACTTGCCGACCAATATGTCGGCCCGCTGGTGCGCGACGGAGAAATCGCCGAACTTCAGCAAATCGCCCGCGACGACGGTGACCTTCGCGAGGTGGCCGATCTTGCCTTGCGTCTGTTCGAGCCCTTTCGGTCAATCGTCGATGAGGACGAGCGCCGCCTTCAAGCCAATCCTAACCACCGTCAGGTGTCGTCGATCTTGTCGCAACAACGGCGTATGGATCCGGCGATTGCGAAGATCGTGTCCGAAGCTTTCTACGAAGGCAAGCTCGCTACGTTCGACGAGCGCGCCGAAGCGGCTGAAGCGCAGGCCCCGCCATTCGAAGCGCTTGAACCTTTGCCCGCAGCTCCGGTCGTCGTGATCGATTTTCCGCACGTCAGCACCACCGGGAAGGGAGCGCATGCCGAAGCCGCCCGGCCCCGCTGGCACAATCCGGCTGAAGTCCGCTCCGTATGCGATGTGCTTCGTCACGTCCGCGCGCGACAAGGTAATAAGAAGCCGACGCTTGCGATCCTGTCCTTCTACAAGGCGCAAGTCGAGCGCCTCAGCGAACAGATCGATGCCGGCATGAAGGACGGCTCGCTAGCTCATCTCAATGGATTCGCATCGGTCTTGCACGGCGGGAAATGGGTCAGCACCGTCGACGGCTTCCAGGGAAATGAGGCTGATTTGATTATTCTCTCGCTCGTTCGCAACAATCCGGGAACGGGCTCCAAGGCACTTGGCTTCTTGAAGGACAAGCGCCGCATGAATGTCGCTCTGAGCCGCGCGAAAATTAAACTCGTGATAGTTGGCAGCCTCAATTTCCTCGCCGAGGCAGTGCGTGGCGTAAATCCCGACGCGGGGGATCATGATCTTTCGTTTCTGACCGTAATGGCCGAAACGATCGGCGATCTCGAAACCATCAACCGAGGCACAGAGTTCTGCGTGGAACGCCGGTCGCCCCAAATTTTTGAACCGGCGGACAAGGCATGCTGATCGCCATCCCCGCCTTTCGTCTTTCCTGCAAAGTTGGTATCGACAAGGGTCGCGCCTGGAGCGCGCTTGACGAACTCATCCTGTGGGAATTGGCACGCGAGCCCCGCTCGATCGGCCAGCTAGGCACGCGCGCTAATCTGCCAAGACAATTGATTGTCGCTTCGATCGCGCGGCTGATGCGCTTTCGGCTGATCGAACTTGCAATCAAGAGCAATCGCGCGGCCTTCCAGGCGAGCGCGTACGGCTCCGATATCGTCTCGAGCGGGCGGGGGCTGCCCTTTTTCCCGAAGCGCGACCTTCGTCGGGTCAGCTTCGTCATAGAGCAGGCCACCGGCGCATTCTTCAACACCTCTCAACTTCGCATGCGATCCGCCTCCGCGCTCAAGCGGGAGCCTGATCAGGACATCCGGACGATTGTCGTTGAAGGAGGCGGTCCCTCAATGACTGTCGAGGCGAATCTCGCCCGCTTGTCGCACTTAGCTGCTCGAGGCTGGGAAGAACAGGTCGCCCTCGTCGTCGGCCGCACGGCCACGCTCTCACCGGAGTTCATGGTGATCCGGGTCGTCGACAACGTTCCACGCAACATCCCTGAAACGGCATCGGCGACTCTTCGCGCAGTAATCGACGAGGCCGTCGCGCGCCCCGCGGGAACCACCAAGGTGCAAGTCAGCTATGTCGGCGAAAAGCCAGAGCCTGATCTCGCGCCTCAAGTGCACGAATGCCAGTTCGATTTGCAGGATCTGATCATCGGCGGGTCCACACAGCGCGCGTGCCTAAAGGCGATCCTCTCCTCTGCCGCTAGACGCGTCATTATTCACTCGACCTTTCTTGATCACCGCAGGTTCAAGGATCTGGTCCCCGACATCCGCGCGGCATGTATTCGCGGCGTGAGCTTCGATCTTCTATGGGGCGCTGAATCCCTCGACCAGGACGAAGAGGAAAACCGCAACAGCAGGTCGGCCGTGGAGATCATGAAAGTGGTCCGCGAGGACCCGGACCTTGCTCGCCGGTTCCAGGTGCATATGCGAAGCACTTGGTCGCACGCCAAACTGCTGCTGGCGGACACGCTCGAGGACGACTGGATCGCTGCCGTGGGTTCCTGCAACTGGCTTTCATCGCCATTCCAAGCGACCGAACTGTCCGCTGTCCTGCGCGACCCCGCCGTGGTTGCCGACGTTGCCAGCGCTCTTCAACGGCTGGTCGGTCGGCGGGGTCTTTCCGACGACATCGCAAACGAGATGGGCATTGTCGCGCGAGAACTCAAGGCGCGGCCGCAGAATGGTGGACCGGCGCGGATCTCACTACTGTTCGGCGATCGGCACGACATTTTGATGCGCGAAGTCAGCGGCAAAGCGGCATCGCGCATCGATGTCGGCAGCAACCGCCTCGGTTCGACCGCGCGGCCGGGCGTCGTGCTGCAGGGCGAAGCGGCCGCGCGCCGGGCACCCATCGACTTTCGGCTGTTGTACACGATCCCCTCAGGCCCTCTCAAGAACCGGCACGCTCGCAAGCTTGCCGAAGAGGCAGCCGCCAACGGCCTTCGGTTGATCAAGACTCCAACAGTGCCGTTGCATGGAAAGTATATTGCCTGGGACGATGACGATCTCGCGCTCACCAGCCTAAATTGGGCATCGGCTTCCACCGATCCCGATAATCCCCAAGCCGACATCGGGGTTCATATTCATCAGAAGGGAATCGCCTCTCACACGATGAAGGTGATTGAGGCCATTCATCCGGAGCTCAATCTGTTCGACGCAACCGGGGGCGGCCAGAAAGGCGAGAGGGCATAAACCTCGGATGGCACCGAACGTCGGCAAAGCGCGCGCAAATCTGCCATTAGGCCCGGAAACCGAAAACCCGTCGCTGTTCCTCCCAACACCACGGCATCTCACTAACGCGAAGCACCCCACGTGCCTTCAAGTTCTCCGGTTGTCGGCCATCGAGGATTGCTTGCATGATATCCGGAGCGAGATAGCAGGTGCGAGCGGTCCGGCAGAGGTGCGCTTTCTGTGCCTGACTCGTCCGCTTGCGGGCGAGCAATTGGGTCCGAGCAGCGAACCCCTTCGCGATGAGAGCCACCAGGCGCGGATTTGGTGCGCGCGAGACGCCGTCTCGGGGGGTCAGGATGAGGCGCAGCTCCTGGCCGCGTCTCATCAATATTCCAGGTAGCAGAACGTCGGTTCGTTCCGGATGGGATTGCCCGCCAGCTCGCTCCGGGAGGAGGTTTCGAGCGGCATAGGTCAGCCGGCAGGTATCAGCGCCAATCGCGATATTGGCGTCAAGTTGAAGGAATAATTCTCGTAATTCGTGCGTCGCCATCTTCGGCACATCCAATGCGACGCGCCCCCATTTCGCAATAGCCGAGGCTTGGTCGTCCGCATTCACGAGGAGCGAATCGGTCGCATTCGCGATCTGCCCTGCATCTCCAAGAAACTCAGCAATTCCTGCGCGCACCAACCTCTCAATTTCTCCAGCCGGAATCCGCAGCGGTCGGTCACCGTGCTCCGCATTATCGGAGAGGCCGGATACGTAATAGCGATAGCGACGCGGCCCCTTCTTCGCATGCGACGGAGTCATGAGATGGCCTTGGGTATCGTAGATCATTCCCGCCAGCAGCGAGGGCTCAGTGGCATTTTTACCGAGCCGCCGGTCGGCTGCGTTTGCTACGAGCAGCCGCTGCACTCGCTCCCACAGCTCCTGAGGGACGAGACCCTTGTGTTGACCAGGATGTGACTCTTTCTTGTGCGGGATCCTGCCTACGTAAACGGGATTCTTGAGCAAGCAGTAGAGAGGGCCACGGGCGAACAGCACCCCTCCCCTTTTGCTGCCGTCCCGCATGGTCTGGACCTTCGTGCGGACGCCCTCGGCGCCCAAAGCCGCCATCAACGCGCGCACCGATCCGACCTCCAGATAGCGGCGGAAAATATGACGGACGGTCTCGGCTTCGCGCTCGTTGATGACGAGCTTGCGGTCGACCACATCGTAACCGATCGGGATCGTCCCTCCCATCCAGATCCCCTTGCGCTTGGAGGCCGCGATCTTGTCGCGCACCCGCTCACTGATCACCTCGCGTTCGAACTGGGCGAAGCTGAGCAGCACGTTGAGGGTCAGTCGTCCCATGCTGGTGGTCGTATTAAACGCCTGCGTGATGCTGACGAAGCTGGCTCCGGCGGCATCCAGGATGTCCACAATCTTGGAGAAATCGGACAGCGCGCGCGTCAAGCGATCGACCTTGTAGACGACGATCACATCGACTGTGCCGCCCCGAACATCGGCAAGCAGCCGCTGCAGGCCGGGCCGATCCATATTGCCACCGGAATAGCCGCCGTCGTCATAATTGTCGGGCGAAAGCGACCACCCTTCGTGCCGCTGGCTCGACACGTAGGCGGCGCAAGCCTCGCGCTGGGCATCAAGGCTATTGAACTCCAGGTCGAGCCCCTCCTCGGTCGATTTGCGGGTATAGATCGCGCAGCGGACTGCACCCGGCTTGCGCGGTCGTTGATCGTCTCTAGACATCGAATGCTTCAACCACCTTGCCGGCTTTTCCAGCGCCGCGCCTCAGGCCAAAGAAGCGGGGTCCCGACCAGCGCACGCCGGTGATCTCGGTGGCGATCTGGCTGAGCGAGGAGTAGCGCCGCTCACGGTAGAGATAGCCGTCGTCCATGATCATCACCTGATATTGTTCCTGTTTCCAAGCGCGGACCAGCAGGGTCCCGGGCTTGGTTGTCGCGCAGATCTCGGTCATGATCTCACCATTCTTCTCATACTGACGCTGGAGGCGCTCGATCTCTCGCCGGATGGATGCTGGGAGTTTGCCGAAGACCTTCTCTTGCAGGCGATAGGCAATGCCGCGTGCCAAGAGATCAGGCGTGAACGGCGGCGGCGGCTCGCGATAGACGCGTTGCCATTTGGTGCGCAGCTGCGCCGGCGACATTGTCGACAGCGCAGCCAGTTCTTCCTCGAGGGCCGTGTTCATCAGGCAGGTCGCTTCGCGTGGTAGCGGCTATGGCCTTCCACCTTCTTGCTGGTGATCTCGAAGCCCCGTTTCTTGAGGCCGGTCAGCGCCGCTCGCGAGGAATGTGCCAGCCAACCTGTGACATCGACGATCTCCTGGATTGAGGCGCCGTCCTTGCGCTCCAGCATCTCGACCAGCAGCGCCTGCTTCGATCCGGGGCGGATCTCGCCCGTCTTACGCGCGGGCGGAGAAGGCGGCGAAGCGGTGGTGGAAGGTTCCGGTCCTCCCCTGCCCTCCTCAGCGTCGCCATCACCGATGGCGGCTCGGCCCTCGGCCGTGATCGCCACGCCAATCCGGCGGTCACCGTCCTCCCTCCAGCTCGGCACCTTCGCGCCCACCCCCATCTCGGCCGCGAAGCCGCGCTTGACCAGGCTTTCGATCGCCTTGGGGATACGGCTCTCCCCATTCTTCAGAGATTCGGCGGTGGGGAAGAAATTGCCATCGGCTCGCTGGCTGGCGGTGGCCAACAGGACGAGCTGCATGTCGGTGAGTTTGGGTTGCTTGGGCATTGTGGGTGTCCTTGTCCGGGAGGCTTGCGGAATTGCCACCTCCCACCACCCACAGCCCCGTCGGTCGACCGATCGAGGCGGCGGCCGCAATTCTTCAACGGCCGCGATTCACGTGGACACCAATGCTTGGTTCCCTGTTGAAGTCCAATGGAATGTAGGCTTGGCCAGCGATCTAAAGTTTGGCGGCAACGGCCCTGGACATATCGACGACGTCAAGACCGACCACCCTAGAAATGGCGATAAACTCCACGACGTCCAACGAGCGCTCCCCGCGTTCGACCTTGGCGACGAACGATTGCGGGCGTCCAATCATCTGGGCCACCGCCTCCTGCGACAGACCTGAGGCCTTTCGAGCAGCAATCAACCGCTCGCGTAACACCACGTAGGGCGGCGCGTTCGGCTGGCGCCGCAGCAATACTCGACCGACTTGAGCCATGTGGCCCGAAGAGCTAAGCCCAAAATCGGATTATCCCAGATCAGGATTATTCAGAAATGCTGGGTCTATCTCTCATGATGGCCATGTCGCTCGCAGTCTCTCCTGAGGAGACTGCCTGTTCGAGCTTGATCGGAGAGCACATCACGCTCTCCACGTTTGCAGATGTGCGCTCGCGACTGCCTTTGATTTCGCCACGCACTTCATACGAATCTACCGCGGATTATGAGCGTCGCCTCGCTCAAACGGCCGCTCCCGGCGCTAGCCGGGTCGTCGTAAGAAGGCACCCTAATCATCCAGGCGAGGGCCTCTCCTATGATCCAGACCGGCAGATACTGACGGTTTACGACACTGCCTTCGGAGCAGGTCAAATCAATTTTTCAAGCGTGTTCGGGCGCGAAGCCCGAGCAAGTGATGACAATTTCACTGGAGCCATTGGCTTTCAGGTCGGCGCAACTGAGACGGGCCAGGACACCTACGAAGCCACCAACGCCTACGGTGCAAGGGTGCCGGTGACACGGACCGAGCGTCAGGTCGACGCTGTATGGGAGCGCGTCGGGAGACGAGGAGAGAGCCAGTTTGTCGGGGTCGGTTCATACCGGCCAGTCGCTCGAATCCCGATGGCGCCGGATTCTGCCCGAGACCTGATCGAAGGAGGCGCCGCCGCGCTCTTGTTCGTCCCCAAGACACCGTTTCAGGCCAGCGGAACATCGGTGTTGGAGCCCAGCTTTTCTCGGCCGCGCGAGCGGCGCGACACTATCAATGTGATCATCGCGGATGTTCAGTGTGCATTCTTGCTGAACGGCGCGGGCATAGCGATGTACGCCTTCACGGTAAAATGAGATCGCGCGACCAGGCGATCCTTCCGAGTTGGCAGCGTGCCACACCAATCAATACAGGGGACCGAAATGATCCGTTGGTCCGTGCCAGCCGCCCCAGCCGTTATCATCGCCTCTCTCTATCTCGACTATGATTGGCCCGCAGGGCACTGAGAATTCATATCGCTCCTCGCGGTCTACCCAGGCAAGCAGCTGTGACAGCGCGTCGACCTGATCGTCGTGGCGGCAGGAGGGGAACGCCAGCAACTCCGCCTTGAATTCCGCGAGCCAGGGTGCAGCGGCGGGAAGCAACAGCGAGCCGGCTTCAATCATCGCGCTCACCCCAGCCAGACGAGTGCGCTTATCGGCCTCGGGCTTGCGCGCGATCGGCCGGGGCACGCGGACCGGCTCCTCATTGCGAAGCGACTGGATGAGCTGGGTGCCGCTTGCCTGGTCCTCGATCAACAGCACGCGGGCCTCATGCTGACGTGACAAGGCGATTGCGGCCTTCTTGAGCTCCGGAAAGATCACCCGCCGGCGCCAGACGTCGATGATGAAGACCTGCCGCCCGTGCACCCAAGCGGTGATGCACACGGAGCAGTCGTTCAGCAGCCCATCCTTCGAGGCGGTATCCCAGCTCTGCACGATCCGGCCGCCGACAGATCCATCCAGCTCGGAATAGATTCTGAGCCAGTCCGCCTGGATCATATTCCCCTCGGCAGGTACCGGCTGCTGCTGATACTGGGCAGCGAAGATCACCGAGCCAATCGACTGCTTGATGCGCATAAGATCTTCGTAAGATTCCCGCGCGGGATGCATCGGTTCGCCTCCCTGCCAGCGAAACTGTCGACCTCGAGGGAGCGGGATCGTCATGTCCTCGATTGCGATGGCCGGAAGGGAGAGCTCTTCCCACTCGCTGGTTTCGAGTAGCAGGCCGGCGAGGTCATACTGGTGGAGGCGCTGCATCACTGTGATGATGGCACCGCGCTTCTTGTCGTTGAGGCGCGAGGCGAGCGTTGAATGGAACCACTCGTTGACGGCCTTGCGCGCTGTGTCCGACATGGCTTCTTCGGGCTTGATCGGATCATCGATGATGATGATGTCGCCGCCGCGACCGGTGAGGGTCCCGCCGATCGAGGTGGCGAGACGCCCGCCCCCGCCCAGCGTTTCAAAGTCGTGCACCGCAGAACGCGACGCCCTCACAATCGTCCGCGGGAAGAGTCTCCGGTACCAGGCCGATTGCATGAGCGCGCGACAGTCGCGCGCGTGCTTTGCGGAGAGCTCGTTGGAGTAGCTCACACAGACAAAGTTCAGCGATGGATCGTGGCCAAGGCACCAGGCGACCCATGCAACCGAAATCGTGAACGACTTGAGGTTGCGCGGGGGAAGCGTGACGAGGAGCCGCCGGCAACTGCCATCGCGAACGCGTGCCAGCTGATAGGCGATCGCTTCGAGGTGCCAGTTCATGTCGAGATCAGCGCCGCCGTTGATATACGGAAAGGCCCGCATCAGGAATGACGGGAAGTCCCGGCGGACAAGCTCGTCCAGCAACGCATGAGGATCATCGATCTGGCTGACTTCGATGCAGTGCTTAGGCATCAGACTGACCTCCCGATGGTGCCTCTGGCGGAAGATCGCCGCCCAGGAAGCGGTTCAGTATGAGCTGATCGGTGTCGGAGAGCGGCCGGGCAGCTGACCGCTCGTCCTCGATCCCGAGAAGCTGGATGATCAGGTCGATGAGCCTTTGCGCGGCGGGGACATTCCCCTTGGCCGCCTTTGCGGCAAGCGACATGAGAATCAGGCGCTGCTTTGACACGCGCCGCGTCCTTCCGCCGATCGTGACGGGCACCAGCTCGGTTATTTCATCGCGCAGGTCGGATTTAAGGCACCGTGCGCCTTTCGGGCGACCCTTTGGATTGCCGGACCTGCCGGGCTGGAACTGGGTATGCTTGGGAGGCTTGCCGTAGCCGATGTCATAATCGTCAGACATGGGCCACCTCCTTGCCAAGACGGTCCGCCGCGACCTCGTCGAAGGTCCGGCCATCGGCGAGGACCGGGACGAGCCCGGTGACGGCCGCGAGCCGCTTGAGGCTGGTGTCGACGTAGATCGGATCGATCTCAATCGCCGCGCCCCGGCGCTTGGCACGATGAGCGGCGATCAGGGTCGTGCCTGAGCCGCAGAACGGGTCGAGGATGAGATCATCTCGATTGGAGCAATCGAGGATGGCGTCCACGACCATCGCGACTGGCTTGACCGTAGGATGGGCTTCCAGGTCCTGGGCGCGGCCTTTGCGAAACGTATTGGAGCCCGGGTAATTCCAGACATTGCTCCGGTGCCTGCCCTTGGCGCCCAAGCCGAAATTATTGACGTGACGCGCCCGTCCCGACTTGAAGATGAACACGAGCTCGTGCTGGGAGCGATAGAAGGCCCCCATCCCCGCGTTGTCCTTGGCCCATACAGCCAGCTGCTTGAAGTCGGTGTAGACGCCATCGGCGGCGTCCAGGATCTCGCGCACATGGCGCCAATCCATGCAATGATAGTGGATCGACCCATCGCGAGAGAACCGCACGCAATTGCGAAACACCGTGCGAAGGAACGCGGTGAACTCGGCTGGCGACTGCTCGCCCGAGGCCTCGGCAAACTCACGGTGCTGCACCGCTCCCAGCCCCGTCACGTGATGATGGATCGGGACATTGTATGGCGGGTCGGAGAAGACCATGGCAGCCAGCTCTCCGGCCATCAGTACCTCGTAGCTCGAGCTGTCGCGCGCATTACCGCAATAGAGGCGATGGGGGCCGATGAGCCAAAGGTCGCCCGGACGCGAGACGACCTTCCCTGCATTTACCGGCGGAATGACACCATCGGCATCGTCGGAATTCTCAGCGTTAATTCCGAGATCGAGATAGTTCGTGTCAAAGCCCGTGAATGTGATGTCGTAGCCTAGATCGAACAGCTGTTCGAGCTCAGCCTTGAGCAGATCCTCGTCCCATTCGGAAAGTTCCGACATCCGGTTGTCGGCCAAAGCAAAGGCTCTGCGGTCTTCGTCGCTCACGAAGCTTGCCCGGATGACGGGGACCTCTTCCAGGCCGAGAATCTCGGCCGCGGCCCAGCGGCCGGCGCCGGCGACGATCAGACCGGTTTCGTCCGCAATGATCGCAACAAGGAATCCGACGCGCGCGATGACGCGAGAGAGCTGGTTGAGCTGGCGCTTGGGGTGCTTGCGGGGACTCTTCGGATCGGGCCGAAGCGATAGGCGGGACACCATCTCGATATGGGGATGATTTCGCAGGTCCATGGGATGCTCCTCATTTGAAAGGAGCCATCCACTTATCCCCCTGAAAGGGGCTCGCTAAGGACAATAAATTGGAACAGCGAACTCGAAATGCTTCAGCTTGTACGGCGGCTGGGGAGCAGGAACCTGAGTTTGACTGTCAACCTTGGCACCATAAAGGGGAAAGAAATCCATGAACCTCATCCGCTTGCCGGCATAGGTTCGCCGCGCCTTCCGAATGATGTTGACGAGCTGGGTGTTGGTCACCGTCGGGTCGAGCTTCGAAAAAACCATCGAGACAAGTCGGCTGACACCATCAGGCAGCTGAGGGTCGTAGACGCTGTCCTTGTGGCGAAATCCGAGCACTGGTTTGCCGCAAGTCTCCTGGATCAACGCCATCAGACCTTCGACATGATGTCGCAGACATTCAGAGCCAGGACGGCCGCGGATAGGCTTGGTATTCTTCGCAACCTCAGCAGCGGCTTGCTGAACAAATCTCTCGTGCTCAGCGCCTGGGATCTGCGAGGCGTCAATGCCGGCCAGCTTGCGGGCGCGATCGGTGATCAGCAATTCAAGTCGCGGATCCAGGCGCGATTCTTGTCGCCCTGGAACTTTAGGACGGCCCACCGCTCTCCTCAGTCTTGCGAGCGAGCGGTTTAAACCCGCTGCATCCAACGAGACGGCCTTGGCGAGCTGATAGCTCGCCACGAGATATTCCAGGCGATTCCTGATTTCGTCCAACACCTCTGCCTGACGCGCAGGGTCGCTAACCACGATCGGGTGGTCCGAAACACCCAGCGGATCATGGCGACGGCGATGTGGCACGCACTCTGTCCCCCACTCATCAACTCTGACGGCTGGCGAGCTTACATGATGCAAAGCCCCCAACCGTACGGCTGACGCGCAGCATAGCACGAAGTGGCACTTCGATAAACTGCCAATGGAAATGCCAATCCGCGCGGCAAGGAACACTGTTGATGGTCTTTTCTTGGAAAGTCCTGCCATCGAGGAGGCATCTCACTCGTACTCTGCACGTCCGGCGTCGAGAATGTCCAATGACTCATTGTGCAGACATTGCATCAGCAGGCACTTGATCCGGCCTTGCAAAATCATCGCGCTAGACTTTACAAAACATCATTGGCATAGGCGCGTCATTTGGAGGGCATGTACATGGATCACGGAATTCTAATTAATCTAACGGCAGAAATCGTGGCCAGTCATGTTGCGAACAACCATGTCGGGATCGGTGAGATGAGATCCTTGGTCGAGAATGTGCACGCCGCACTAGCGCAACTGGAAAAGCCCGCTGATATCACTCCGGAAGCGATGACGCCGGCCGTCTCCATCCGGTCTTCGGTAAAGCCGGATTCGATTACGTGTCTCATTTGCGGCAAGAAGCAGAAGACGATGAAACGGCATCTCTCTGTCGCGCACGGCCTCAGCCCCGCTGAGTATCGATCCGGATTCGGTCTTGCCGACGGCTATCCGATGACAGCGCCAGCCTATGCCGAGACGCGCCGTACACTGGCCAAGAAAATCGGACTCGGACGAAAGCCCAAGTCGGCTGAAGTCGAAGCGGTTCCTGCAAAGCCACTGGTGACGAAATCGGCACCGGCGGAGCCGGCATCGGCGAAGAGTGCACCGGCGAAAGCGACACGAGCGAAGGCAGCGCTCGCGATCTCGTCTCCGAAAGCAGCATCGGCGAAGGCGGCGCCTGCAAAGACGGCCAAGGCGAATCCTGCCAAGTCCCCACAATCACGCCCTCGGAAGCGGAAAGCTAAGAGCTCGGCAAACCCGCGGCCCGACCCGGACGTCCGATAACGTCATTTATGTCCAGCCCAACCGGACCGCTCCCTGCTCTAACGGAACTGGTAGCAAATATGGTGAAATGTCATGAATCCCTGGTGCTGACCTTGGCCATGGCTCCAGGGGAATAGCCATACTTCCTCAAGCTAGCCCCCGCGATCCCGCAATGCTTACCCGGGATATCGTGGGCGAGACCGCAGAGTTCGACACCGCAATGCCGCCTGATTTCTTGGCCTATGATCGAAGCCTATTAAGTTGTCGACATGACCGCGCTGGCCTGACCATCTCAGCGCGATTTTCGGCGGCGCTGGCACGGTTGACACGGCCGCCATTGTGACTCGCCGCCGTGGGAGCAAATGAGGGAAGCCGGCCTGAGAGCGCCTCAGTCTACGTTGGTTTGCGTCGCGGGCAGAACTTATGTCAGGTGCGAGCGAACTGCCACCTGGCCCGATGCTTGCGGTCCGTGTGAGTTGCCGCGCGAGACGTTCCAGATCGCGGCGCCCAGCGGCTGGCAGAGCGATCGGAGGCCATGGATGTTGGCGAATCTCATTAAATGTCATGAACAGGAACATTACTGATAGGCGAACGGCAGATCTGATAGTTCTGACTGACCTTACCCGCAATTCTAGTTCAAGCGGTCTGGGTCCAGGCATGCAAAGGCAGATATGCGTGGGCGCAGAGCCTTGCTCTCAAAGGTATAGTTTCGGCAGCAGCTCTTTGAACCTGATGGCGCAGACCTAGCTAAGATTGGCCATCGCTATCACAGCTGCTCGCAAAGCGTGATAACACATCATATGAATGGCTATGGAAAAAAAAAGAAGGTACCTTGTAGCCTTGGGACACGAATTTTACCGCAACCCCAAAACTATTCACTTGGCCGGAACGAACAACGAAGCACCGCCCTCATCTCGTTTGATAGAATACACGGAACCTTCCGGGGGAGAGGTAATGATCAAGTACTTTAGATCTGGGCCAGCGAAGCATACATTGGTCGGAAAGCTGCCCGGCGGCAGGTTGAGCGACTCGACTAAGTCCCCGGACGGATCATAGACCTGGACTGAGCCGGCGAAAGTTGCGGCTACGTAGAGATATCCACGACAATCGAAGGCGATCCCGTCAGGATAGCCCGAAGCAAGTGCTGCGAATACCTCAACATTCCCAAGTGAGCCGCGCAGCCAACGGTAACGAAGGATCTGCGCCGTCCCTGTTTCGGCGACGTAAAGCCAGCTTCCGCTCGGTTCGAAGGCAAGGCCGTTAGGGTAGAGAATATCCTCCGCCTCGATGTTCGAACTCCCAGTTGCGGGGTCGAGCGACCAGATCCTTCCGGCTTGGGGTACTCCCTCAAACGCATGCCCCTTCGGGTCCGTAAACCACAATCGTCCGTCAGGAGCGAAGGCTAGGTCATTTGGCGCGTCAAATGGGCCCAGGTGAGTATTCATCGAGGTATTCACGAGGTGCTGAATCGAGGCGGTGACCTCTAACGATCCTGCCTGCGCGATCCAGAATTCGGCGTTCGCGCCGGCAGCTAGCCCGTTGGGTCGCCCACCGGTCTCGAATGACCACAATTTGCGGCCGCTATTATAATCGATCTCGTAAATGAGGCCGCGGGAAAGACCGGCCAGCATCAGAGTAGACGTTGGCGTCCAGACAGGGCCTTCAGTAAAGCCGAGGCCGGCCGCTAACCGCTCAGTGACTGGCGTGCGTTTCATGCTCGCTATATCGCTCCTTACGCGCTGGACCAATTGCTAAAGTCGACCCCCTATCGATTACCCGCGCTGGGCGGCACCGGAGAGGAGAACTTGTCCTGCATCGCCTCCCGCAGTGCTGGTTGATCGTATTCAGCGGCAAGCGAAATAATCGCCTCGGCGCGGCTTAACGGCGACAGTGAGCGTAGGTCGGCGCTGCCGCGCTCTGTGACTAAGATTTCAATGTCACCGCTCTCCAGCGACGGCTTTTCCGATGCGAGTTCGGCGACAATACGCGGCGAACCCTTCGCCGTAGAATTCATCACGATTATTGATAGACCGTCCGGATTGGCGACGGCCGCGCGTGCGAAGTCTGGCAGGCCGCCAAGACCTGAGCGTAAGCCGCTGCGGGTCGCCTCGCAATTTGCACGACCCAAGAGATCAATTTCGAATACGGAATTAATCGCTCTGAATGAAGGTAATTGCCGAAGGGTTTCCGGACTATGAGTAAGCGTGGCTGGTAGCAGCTGAACCACAGTGTTTGAGCCAAGAAAATCATAAAACGCTGCACTGCCTGCGGCGTCGGTGGCAACCACTGGTGCAGTGTCGCAAAGTGCACCAGTCCGCATGAGCTTCCACATCCAGTCCCCAATTTGACCGGTGTGGAGACGAAGTCCTTTACGGACTTCGGCGAGACGAGCGATTAGTGGCGGGAACCAATTTCCAATTCCGAATTCGATCGTCGCCCCATCTGGGATCCAATTGAGCAGATAACTCGCCATGGCGACGTCACCTCGATGCCTGGCCGGTTTCACCTCGAGCGGACCCGCGCCGTCGACGGCGACGATATTTGGAGCATCAGTAATACACGACTGGGATCCGCTCCACGGTGTCTTTGCGTTAACTTCCAGAATCACGTGTTCAGCGCGCAAGGCAGCCGGGTGGAGGAAATCGATAGATACACCAAGAGAATAGCAACCGGCCTTTCTAGGAGCGGCCTGCCCAAGAACTACGTCAATGGCGCCGGACTCTTCTCCTAGCCGGGTCGCAAATTCATAGAGACTCTCGCGGCGATAAAATGCGTTCCGCTCCGTCAAACCTCTCGTCGTCCCGAAGGGCCCCGAAGGGAAGAAGGTTTCTACGCTGACTCCAGGTAATTCCGGGAAGTCGTCCACCACAAGACCCATCCAAAGCCGGCTGCCCTGTAGCCGGTCCAGATGACGAACCAGCGAGGCTATTGACTGCATTGGCGCTCCAAAGCCTTGGCCGATGACAATCTGTTGACCCGGTCTCAAAATCCGGGACAGCGCAGCGTCGATAAGACTGCAACCTGACAAAGGCGGATCTCCTCCTAGTTAGATTTGGAGCTAGCCGTTCGACTTAGTCAACATTTTTGTTGACAATCGAGCGGCCGCCCCTAGGTTTGCCACGGCCAAGCCGGAATCGCGGACTCGTCGAGCGTTTTGTGCTAGCAAACACAGCAGGCGAAAAAGGATCGGGATGACCATTCTCAGCGATCTGAGCGACAAGCTCACCAAGACGAAAGTTGACATTAGAGATGTCGGTCTTCGAGAGGGGTTACAGTCGCACGACATGATCGTGCCGACGGAAACGAAGGCTCGATTGTTTCGTGGACTTGCAGAAGCAGGGATCAGAGAAATCAATGCCGTATCCTTTGTAAGTGCAAAAAAGATGCCTCACATGGCTGACGCAGAAGCACTTCTTCGTAGTCTTGGCGAGACGCGCGTAGGAATCGATGTTTCAGGCGTCGTCTTCAGCGAAGGGGGCCTCGAGCGAGCGCTCAAACTTCACGATGAAGGCCTACTCGATACCGTATTCCTCGTGTTCTCCCCCGAGGTTACGACCTTGGCGGCCAACGGCTTCACCGCAGACCCGGAAGCCTTGCTGCAGCAAATCGAACGATGTGCTTTGCAAGCCGGCGAGCACGGGTTGAAGGTTGGCGTCTTTCTCAGCGAGAGTTTCGGATCTCCAATCTCAGGTTGGATGGATCCTCGTCGTGTGCTGGCTCACGCCGAGCGTATTCATAACATGCGGGGAGTCACCGAGTTGATCATCTCGGACTCTACCGGCCAAGCGGATCCAATACAGGTTCTCGCTCTGTTTACCGACCTCGCCGATATTCTTCCAATTGAGCGGCGCATTACCTTTCACGTCCATGACTCGCGGGGAGCGGGTCTTGCTAATGTTTGGGCGGCGCTGAATTCGCCGTTTGAGCATTTTTGCATTGATTCCTCCTTCGGCGGACTAGGCGGCGACTATCCCTTCATTCCGGATGCCTTTGGCAATGTGGCTACGGAGGACTTGGTCGAGATGTTGCATGGCATGGGCGTGGAAACGGGAGTGGATCCGGATAGTGTAGTGGCAGTGAGCCGGGACTATGCGGCCGTTAGCGGCCGTCCGCTAGGCTCGCGCCTGAGCGGATGTAGTGCCGCGCTGACTTGGAAACGCGAGCACCGACTCATCAATCCAGTGCGGGAACCCACCCCGGTATGAACGTTTTGGTTGTGGGCGCGCGCGGGTTCGTGGGGGTAAGACTAGTCTGTGAGCTGCTTGAGCGTGGTCACGCAGTTGTCGCTATGGATATCCGAGGAGAACTCGGGCCTCTGGCACCATTCAGTGAGCAGATCAAATGGGTAACTGGCGACGCCGCCGACCCGGAAACAATGCTTTCAGTGATTGATGAGTTCCATTTGAACGCGCTGTATTACGGCCCCTTTTTCCGTGTCGATCCCTCTTTCCACAATCTCGGCGCAGAATGGCGGGTTATGGGAGGCGGTGCGCTATCGCTGTTTAGTCTTACACGCGCTCTCCCACTCCACCGCATCGTCTTTCCAAGCTCGACTGCGGTCCATGGTCACCAACCGAACTCCGGCGACGTCTTAAACGAAGACAGCCCCGTGCGGCCCTTCATGGTCTATGGAGCCACGAAACTCCTGTGCGAGTATTTCGCGCAGGAAGTGAATCGAGAACTAAAGGCGAACCGGATCGTTTCCGTGCGTTTGCCGTCGATTTACGGACCCGGAGCCGACATAGCCAGTCGAGGCGTCAACATTTTTCCCGTACAAGCCGCGCGCGGACTCCTCGGGAAAGTAGCCTGTGCAGCTGACGCGCGTGTCTGCGTGGCACACGTCGCAGATGCCGCTCGTTTTATCTCGGATTTACTCGAGGCGCCCACGTGCGATTACGACCTCTACGAACTGGGGGGTCATGACGTGTCGTTCGGCGAAATTGCCGCATCTGTTAAGCACATCATTCCCGAGGCCGAGCTTCACTTTGGCTCGTCCACGGATATGCCCCTGCCCCATGCCGTAAGCTGCGAGCGCGCGATGCGCGAGTTCGAACTTCGCCATGTTCCGTTTGAGCAAGGGATACGGTCGATAGTGGAGTTTGAAAAGTCCAAGCAGGTAGCGGCTCCCTTGAGGGGTCGCTCTGTAGACGCTGCCAACGAGACCGAGGAAATTAAATCAAGCCGTGACGAAGGCGGCACGAAACCCCAGGCTCCTGCCGCGGTCGCCCAAGCCCGTTCCAAGGCAAGCGAGCGCCTCACTGACTCCGTCCACCAGAGGACGTGATTACAGACGTCTGGTTGAACCAAAACGCCTCAGGTTCGGCTAGCTTATGCCGCTCTTTACTAGGTAAGGTCGTGCATGCTCGACAAACGCACCCTGAAGCTAACTACCCATGATGGATGCACCCTAGTTGGAGACATTGCGGGTCTGCGCACGGGGCCAGGGGTGGTCCTTCTGCACGGCGGCGGTCAGACGAGGCACTCCTGGGCGACCGCGATGCTTAAGCTCGTCAATCGGGGATATCTCGTCGCCAACTTCGATGCGCGCGGACATGGCGACAGCGACTGGTCTCCCAATGGCGACTATACCACTGAGGTTCTTGCGTCTGACCTGGACCTCATCCTTTCGGTTGTGCCGCGACCGACGGCGTTGGTGGGCGCTTCAATGGGCGGCCTGACTGCTTTTCATCTTGTAGCGAGCAGCGCTGGAACAATCGTCGATGCTTTGGTTCTGGTCGATATAGTTCTGCATCCTTCAGCTGCCGGCGCAGAAAAGATCCACGCGTTTATGCGCGCAAATCAGGATGGCTTTCGCTGTCTTGCAGAGGCGGTGGCCGCCGTTACAGCTTACAATCCTCATCGTTCTCGTCCTAAGAATGCATCCGGCCTTATGCGTAATCTTCGGAGGCGTGAAAACGGGCGGCTTTATTGGCATTGGGACCCGCGCATGCTCAATGCGCGGCCGAGCGCGGAGCCCCCTTATGCCAGTGAGAAGCTTCTCGAGCTATGTGGCCGCGTAACGCTCCCGACGATGGTAATACGAGGTGGAGACAGCGACGTGGTAGATGAGGCAGGTATAGCTGAAATGCGCAAATGCCTCCCGCAAACCGAAGTCTTCGAGGTTCCTGGGGCGGGGCATATGGTCGCCGGCGATAAGAATGATGCCTTCACAGCCGGAATGATACAGTTCCTGGATCGTCACATGCCACCAAATATCCCGTGGGACCGGTGAACATGGTCTAAGGGACCTCTCCACTGTCCTATACGATCCTCACAATGAAAGTTATTATCCACCCACGGGTCGTGCTATTTCGCTTTGCGCGTCGGCGCAGCCTTTGGTTGTTGTGTGCCGAGCGCGTGCGCCGCCACAGGACGATCGCTCGAAGCAAATGTCGAATTATGTCCTTCAGAGGGGAACGGCATGACGCGCGAAGCATTTGGTTCGACCTGCACGTTGGAGGAGAGCGGCGCCGTCGCCATCGTCGCCTTTGCGAAAGCTCCCAGCAACACGCTCGACGCTGAACTGGCGTGTGACATAGCCGCCGTCCTCGCGGCAGTTGATCAGCGGTCACACCTGAGGGCCACCCTGCTAACGGCGGGTGGAACTCACTTCTGCATCGGGGCTAGTTTCGGAGAAGGTGAATTCGATCCCGACCCCATCTATCAAGCGGCGTTGGGTATCTTCTCAGTACGCAAGCCGATCGTCGCGGCGATCCAGGGCGCAGCGATCGGCGGCGGCCTCGGCCTTGCTCTTGCTGCAGATTTTCGAGTGGCCGCGGTTGATGCGAAGCTATCCGCCAATTTCGTACGCCTCGGCATTCATCCGGGTTTTGGCCTTACAACTATGCTGCCTCGAATCGTAGGTTCGCAGAAAGCTGCAATGCTTTGTCTCACCGGGCGACGAGTAGGGGGCGAGGAAGCCGCGGCGCTCGGCCTTGTCGATTTCGTTGTGCCTGCTCCTAATCTTCACGCCCGGGCATTTTCGTTAGCCGCCGAACTTGCTGAGGGCGCCCCTCTCGCCGTCGAAGCGACTCGAGCTACCCTCCGGGCCGGTCTTGTAGATCAAATTCGGCGTCAGCTCGCCATCGAAGTCTCTGAGCAACGCGCCCTTTTTAACACGAGGGATTTCCGCGAGGGCGTGCTGGCCACACAAGAACGACGTCTTGGCCACTGGTCTCGGTCCTGATGGGCTTTGTCGTGAGGACCGACACACAATAATCTGAATTCGAGGCCGCGAATGAGACTATTGATTGGGAACGTGCGTTATCAGGGTTCGGATTGGTTGCAATGATCCGTGAGTCAGCCCTACCAAACCTGAGTCGACAAATGTTGCGAGGCTAGGGTCTCGGCAGCGAACCGGCTCAGAGGTTGCCAATAATTGGGCTCACATTCTTTTTTACGCCCTCAACCACCACGACCTCGTGCTCTTTCAGAGCAGCCATCCAATTCTTCCTAGCAAGAGCCGCTTTTATATAGGGTGCGAGTTCCGCGTCGCGAGCCGCTCGTCGGGACTGATCCGTGCGGCTGAACTCGGGCATCACATCTCGGGCGAAGCGCCGCAACGTATCGCAAACCCTCTCATGAGGACGTTTTCCGCCCTGAATCGTAAATAGAATTTCGTCAACACCCGCTTCTTCAAAGATCTTCATCCGCTTGCGCACGTCCTCGGCCGTACCGGAATGCCCATGATACTCATGACCTTGCGCTATGGACTCAGCGACCGCTATCTCGCACCCTTCTTCCCCATTCTCATCTCGCATATAATCGCGCCACAGGTTGGTATAGCCCGGAATCGAGTCTTTCATAATCGTCGCTTCAAGGGCGTATTTAAAGAACTTTGAGCAATGATAGCCATCCCGCACCGCTGTCGCGCGGTCGTCGGCAAGAGAAAGGCTACTGACCATTGCTATGCGCGCATTCACGGTGTGGCCCAGGGGAGTGCACTCGTCCGATTTAATCGCATTATAATACCCTTCCACCCATTGGGCGGACTCGAGAGGATCATGAAACGAGAAGGCGAGAGCACCGAGGCCAAGTCGTGCGGCCAACAGAATTGTGTCTCTGTTGGTGCAGGCAAGCCACATCGGCGGGTGAGGCCGTTGAACCGGCTTGGGAACAATGTTTCGCGATTCCATTTTGAAGAATTCGCCGTCGAAACCAGGATAGGGCGACAGTGCCAACATGTTCGCGATTTGCTCACCGGCTTCGAGGGACATCGCCCTCTTGTCCCGGCCGGCAACGTAATGAGCCCCAAGTTCAAGACGCGTCGCGCCTTCGCCTATCCCGAACTCCACACGGCCATTTGAAATGACATCGAGTGTCGCTACTCCTTCAGCGAGTCGCGCAGGCGGGTTGATAGCCGGTGGAGTTTGTCTGATGCCGTGACCGAGCCGCAGCCTGCTCGTTCGGGCGGCCACCGCGCCGAGAAAAATCTCGGGTGCGGAGGAGTGAGAATACTCCTCCAGGAAGTGATGTTCCGTAACCCATAAGCTGTGGAACCCGAGCTCATCCGTGAGCACGGCCTGTTCTAGGTGCTCGGCGAAGCTCCTTACCTCACTCCCTTCTGTCCAAGGTCGAGGCATTTGCTGTTGGTAGAAGGTCCCGAATTGCATGACTCTGTCCCCTTGAAGGCAACTTTGAAGCACTTCCACCCGCGCTGGTCAACAGCGATGTTGACTACGCAGCAGGGGGGAACAGAGTTGACCCAATGTCGTCTGCTCGGCATTCGCTCGGGTCGGGAGAAAATTGATGTCGAAGAAAAGGGCTAGCGTTGAGAGACAAAGCGGGCTCGGTGCGCGCCGCGCAGCCGCACAGACAGAACAAGGTCGCTATTTCACAGAACGGAGAGCGAAGCTGTCGGACGCTGCAGCCGCTCTATTTAAAGAGCGCGGACTGAGGAATGTAAGCCTTCAAGAAATTGCCGAAAGAGCTGGCTTCAATCGCGCGACTATTTACTATTATGCCGCTAGCAAGGAAGAAATATTCTTTGATATAGCTTTCTCCGCGATGGATAGATTTGTAACCAGGGCAGAAACTATTCGATATGGAGACGGAGGCGCAGACATAAAGATCCGACGTTTTATCGTGGCAATGATGGAACACTACGAGACGGCGTATCCTCATATGTATGTGTTCATGCAGGAGCACCTCAATAGCCTGCAATTCGACGATCAAGGGCGTCAACAGCAGCTCATAGCGCTCAGTTCGCGAGTAGAAGATCAATTACTTGCCATTATAGATGATGGTGTAGCGACAGGCACGCTGAGGTCGGATCTTACGCCGCGCATATTCGCCTATGCCATCCTGGGGATGGTGAACTGGTCGTATCGCTGGTTTCGCCCGGGCGGTGCTTTGTCAGGTGCCGAGATTGCACACCAGTTTGCGGACGCCATCCTGGACGGCACTACACCGGCCGCCCTTTGACCGGGAGGATAGTAGTCTGGCATCCAAGGCTGTCAGCGCGGACGCACTGCCGAGGCTACAGACAGATGACATCGCCAAGTGTGAACAGGCGCGCATTGCGTTGCGCGTCTGACGGATAAGGTAGACTCGGGCCGCAACGGCAAGGTCACGCTACCAAACTTGTTTCTGTCGCGAGCTCAGGGGCGTGGCGGCGAATTACCCCTAGACACAAAAACAACATTATGTTTTGTTAAGCGGAACATGGATATCGGGGTCAGATCCGCAATGGTGCTGGACACCATATCTTTCAAGCGACTGCCTCCAGAGGACGAAGCCCTGCGCGAGCCGATTAGGGCTCTGATTGCACAGCTATTGCCCGAGGTGCCGCTGGAAGAGCGTGTGCGCTCGTGGACCGCTTGTGACGTGCAGTTCAGTCGCGCGCTCGGGCAAGCTGGCTATCTAGGCCTGACGATACCAACCGCTTACGGCGGGGGCGGACGAGGTCCTTTTTCGCGGTTTGTTGTAACCGAGGAATTGCTGGTCGCGGGTGCACCGGTCGCTGCGCACTGGGTGTCGGACCGGCAGAGTGCGTTGCAGATTCTCCGCTATGGCACTGAGGCACAGCGACAGAGCTATTTGCCGCGAATATGCCGCGGCGAAATTTTCTTTTGCATCGGCATGAGCGAGCCGGGGGCCGGATCGGACCTGGCGAGCGTTCGGACTCGTGCTTCCAAGGTAAAAGACGGATGGCGTTTGAATGGCCAGAAGACCTGGACCACCTCTGCCGCGGTCTGCGATTACATGATCGCCCTGGTCAGATCATCGGGAGGGCCGGATGACCGGCACAAGGGCCTTTCGCAGATGATTGTGGATTTGAAGGCGCCGGGTGTAGTCATCCGTCCAATACCAGATCTCACCGGAAACGCTCATTTTGCGGAGGTCTTCTTCCAAGATGTACTCCTCGGCGAGGACATGCTGATCGGTACTGAAGGCGAGGGCTGGCAGCAGGTGAATGCGGAACTTGCTCTGGAGCGGAGCGGACCCGAGCGTATCTTTTCGACCGTCGTCTTGCTCGATGCCTGGATCCGCCATTTGAGGGAATGCGGTCGTTGCGATGAAGGTACCTGCCGGCTCGTCGGCGAATTGATGGCGCAGCTTGCGACCTTGCGCGCGCTGTCGATCGCCGTCACCGCCAGACTGGCGGAAGGGGAGAACCCCGCACTCGAGGCGGCGTTGGTCAAAGATCTCGGCACGACATTTGAACAGGCGATCCCTGATCTCATTGCGGACGATCTCGGAAGCAGGCCTGACGACGCCGTCGACAAAGGGCTGTTGAGTGCCCTGATATTCGCGACGGAGGTCGCACCCAGCTTCTCTTTGCGTGGTGGCACGCGCGAGGTTCTGCGCGGGATCGTCGCTCGCGGCCTGGGTACGTGATGATCGACGCAATTCTTCCGGAATTCGAGCGCCTGCTCGCCCGCGTTTCCCCGTTGAAACAAGTGCGCACGGCCGAACGCCGACTCGCGGCGCAGAAGATATGGCTTGCCATCGCCGAATCGGGATTCCTCGACGCGATGATCACGGAATCCAAAGGCGGAGCGGGATTGTGCTTCGCGGACATCGGACGCCTGATTCAAACCGTGGGGGCGCATCTGGTCCCCGCGCCAATTGGTGAGTCAATAGTCGCTCGCGCCCTCGCGGTGGAAGCAGATTTGCCATGTCCCGGCGACCCGATCACGCTCGTCACCCCAACAAGCGTAGGACAGGGCTTTAGCGCGCGTTCCGTGGCCTTCGGGATGGTCGCCACCCACGCCCTGGTAGAACTCCCCGATCAATTGGTGCTGAGCCCACTTGCATCCACCGCGCGCGTTTCACCTGGCACAAGTGCGACGCTGAGTGCCGATCTCCATTGGGAGCGAGCGCCAGAGGGCGCGACGTTAGAAAGGCCACCTGGAGGGTTGCGCCCGATCGCCGCAGTGATACGAGCCAATCTTATTGCTGGAGCCTGCCATCGACTCGTGGAGATGACGGTTCAATATGCAGCCGAACGCAGGCAATTCGGCAAGCCGATCGGGAAGCAACAGGCCATCCAGCAGCAACTCGCTCAAATGGCCGAACAATCCGCGTTGACGCTCATGGCTTCTCAAATCGGAACCGCCGAATTCCCACCGATGATTGGAGCAGCGGCAATCGCGAAGCAGATTTCGAGTGTCGCAGCCGCCAAAGTTGCCGCGATAGCGCACGCGGTGCACGGCGCCATCGGCTTTACCGAGGAATTTGACCTGCAACTCTACACGAGACGCCTGGGTGAGTGGCGGCGTGCCGACGGAACGGAAAGCTATTGGGCCGGCATATTGGGTCGTCAACGACTAGGTAGAATCGACATTTAGCGCATCCAGATCATGGTGGCGGCGATTTGGATGAAGGCGAGGTAGTGTGCTGAGAGGCGGTCATAGCGTGTTGCGAAGCGGCGGAAGTGCTTGAGCTTGTT
>Ga0187894_10000073_pt1 | contig 126767 bp, 104 predicted proteins | sample GBC1701081metaG_FD_136650 | JGI IMG/M metagenome (GOLD analysis project Ga0187894, IMG submission 136650) | White microbial mat communities from a lava cave in the Kipuka Kanohina Cave System on the Island of Hawaii, USA - GBC170108-1 metaG ... | reverse complement strand
TTGCGGCCGCAGCCTTTGTCGCTCGTCGGCAACGACCAAGAGGGTCGATGACTCCTCGCTTCGCGGCTGCGGCTCGCAAGACCCGGCTGCGCGACCCAACCCAATACTCGGACAGGCTCCTAGACAAGAGTTCCGGATTCGGAGTAGTCGGGCTCAGAACCGCGATACGCTCATGAGCGTGAGAAACGGTTCACATCGGTGCGGCGGCCCACGAGCACCAGACGATCGCCGGCCACCAGCTTCACGTCGGCGGGAGGCGGGATCATGTCGGCCTTGTTCCCGTTGCCCCGCTTGAGGGCCAGCACGGTCAGCAGGTAGCGGTGCGGCAGGTCGAGGTCCAGCAGAGTGTGTCCCAGCAGGGCGTCCGGCACCGGCAGCTCCTCGATGGCGAACTCGTCGGGAAGATCCACCGTGCTGCGGCGCAGCCGGCGGCCGGTGGCTCCCGGCTCGTAGCGCGTGGTCATCAACTTGCGCTGCAGGACCTCGCGGTCGAAAGCGCGCAGGATGTCGCGCCGTGTCACCACACCGAGGAAGCGCTGCGGCGCCGCGCGCGACAGCACCGGCGACTCGCCGTGCTCGCCGAACCAGAACTTCTCCATCACGCGCGCCACCGGATCCCCCTCCTCGACGTGCGGGAGGCGCCGCGCCAGATCGCCGGCGATCACCAGATCGCCAACCTGGCGCTGATCGGCGGCCGCGACCAGATCCTGCACGTCGATGATCCCGTGGTAGCGGCGCTCGCTGTCCACGACGTGGATGTTCTGTCCGCGCATCGTCAGGAACCGATCGAGCAGCTTGCGCAGCGACGTGTCGGGGGTGACGGTGGGCGGCTCGGTCCACATGACCTCTTCCACCTTGATGGACTGCAGCGCACTCTCCTCGATGGCCAGGTCGATGTCCACGCCGCGCCGGCGCAGCTTGTCGGTGTAGATCGAGTCGCGCTTGATCGCCCGCGACACCATCGCCGAAACGCCGCAGCAGACCAGCACCGGCAGGATCAGGTTGTAGTTGAGCGTCATCTCCAGGATCATCAGGGTGGCCATCAGCGGCGCGTGCATCGTGGAGGCCAGCAGGCCACTCATCCCCACCAGCGAGTAGGCGGCGGGGGACGCGACATGACTGGGCCAGATCTCGCCCGCCACCGTCCCCACGAGGCCGCCCAGCGCCGCGCCCATGAACAGCACCGGCGTGAAGACGCCGCCCGACGAGCCCGACCCCAGGCTCAGCGACGTCGCCAGCAGCTTGCCTGCCAGCGCAAGTCCCAGCAGCCCGAGCGCCATCTCCGAGCGCAGCATCAGGTTCACGCCGTCGGCCCCCGTCCCCAGGACGTGGGGGACCCGGATCGCCACCGCCCCCAGCAGCAGGCCGCCCAGCGTCGCGCGAGCCCAGGGCGGCACCGGCAGCTTGCTGAAGCTCCAGGTCGTCCCGCGCAGGACATCGATGAAGAGCGGTCCCACGAAGGCGCATAGCAGGCCCAGTGCGACATACGGGACGAACTCCCAGCCCGAGACGAGCCGCAGCTCGGGGACCTCGTAGATGGCGCCGCCGGCAAGTCCGCGCGTCAGCAGCGTGGAGACCACGGCCGCCACGACGAGCGGACCGAAGATCTCCATGGCGAAATTGCCGATGATCACCTCCATCACGAACAGCGACGCCCCGATGGGGGTGTTGTAGGCGGCGGCCATGCCGGCGGCCATGCCACATCCCATCAGGATGCGGCTGCGATCCGCCGGCAGGCGCAGCCGCTCGGAGATCCGGCCGGCCACGGCCGTGCTGATCTGGGCCATGGGCCCCTCGCGCCCGATGGAGCCGCCCGAGCCGATGGCGATCAGGGAGGAGAGCCCTTTCCAGAGCGAGGCGCGCACGCCCAGCGTGCGCTCGCGCAGCGTGATCGCCTCCATCATCTCCGACATCCCTTCGCCCTGGGCGCCGCGCAGGCCGTAGCGGATGACCAGCGCCGCAACGAGGGCGCCCGCCGCCGGGGCGACCAGGCACAGATACCAGGGGAGCCGCGCGGCGATCGCGATGACCGGATCGGTGGAGCCGTAGTAGATGATCTGGAAGAGGCTCAGCAGCAGACGGTAGCCGATCCCCACGAAGCCGCCCACCAGCCCCATGGTGACGATCAGGATGACGTACCAGGCGCCGGTGCGCTGGGCGGGATCGAACTGCATCAGGAGCTTCCGCAGCGAGGCGGTCATCTCCTGGAGGCGTGTGGCTCTGAGCTGCATCTGAATCCCGGCGCCGGGATCTTGTTGACTAGCCGGCGTGCTCTGGCGGGGTGGTGGTGACTTGCGATGTCCTGGGCTGCTGATCGCCCAGCAGAACCTTGTTGATCCTGTTGGCCAGGACGATGAATGCGGCGAATAGGGCCAGAAGCACGATGAAGGCGAAGATGATCTTTTTCATCGGGTCCAACTCTAGTGCGTTGCCGCGAACGGTGTCAATTGCGGCGCCGGAGAACGATGTGCCCCTTCTGGATCACCAGCGCCAGCCGCCGCGTCGCCGTGATATCGGAGGCCGGGTCCCCCGCAACCGCGATCAGGTCGGCCCGCATGCCGGCAGCGATCAGCCCGATTTCGCTCTGCACGCCCAGCGCCCGGGCGGGCGCCGCCGTCGCGGCGGCCAGCGCCTGGTGCGGGGTCAGGCCGGCTTCCACCAGCAGCTCCAGCTCACGGTGCATGTCGAATCCGGGCGCCACCAGGAAGGCGGGCGCGTCGGTGCCTGCCAGCACGCAGCCGCCGTCCTGCGCCAGCCGGCGCGTGAAGGCGCCGATGCGCTCCAGCCGCTCCCCGCGGCGCTGCTTTTCCTGAGCTGACATCCCCTCGGCCCCCGCGTTGGTCAGCTGGCTGACGACCCAGGTGCGGCGCAGGAGCCACGGGAGGTAGGCCAGCATCGGGTTGTCGGGGCTGGCGAGCTCACGAATCCGGAAGGCATGCTCGGCCACCACGAGAGTCGGCGTCAGACAGGCGCCGTGCGCACGGAAGGCCTCGAGAGCCGCGCGCTCAGCCTCCGGATCGGATCCCCCCCAGTCCATGCCGGAGGCATGCTCGATGGTGTCGACCCCGAGAGCCAGGGCCCGCTCGGCGCTGATCCCATCAAGATGCGCCGCCACCCAGAGCCCGCGCCCATGCGCCAGCTCCACGGCCGCCTGGACGACCGCCTCCGGCATGGCGCCATGCAGCTTGATCCCATCCACGCCCGCCATCGCCAGGCGCGCCACGGCGGCGCGGGCTTCCAGCGGGCCGGGAGCTCCGGTCTCCTTGTCGGCGGCGCCTTCGGGAGTGCCGACCAGGTAGGGGCCGGTCACGAAGAGGCGCGGGCCGATCCTTTCCCCCGCATCCGCCTGCTGGCGGTGGCGCAGGATCCCCTCCAGCTGGGCTCCGAGGTTGCGCGCCGTGGTGACGCCGTTGCCGAGCATCATCTCGCCCGAGAAAGTGCCCCCCATCTCGTGGATATGCATGTCCACCAGACCCGGGAGGATCGTCAGTCCGGATGCGTCCACGACGCGCGCGCCGGGATCCGGCATCTGGGCGAAGCGTCCGCCCGTGATCGCCAGGGCCTCGTTGGCGCGCAGACCGCCGCGGGCGTCCCAGACCATGCCCCCGCGCAGCACCAGCGGCGCGGCCGCTCCGGGACCGGGAGGGGCCGAGGTCAATCCTGCGATCCGATCCCTGGAAGCGAGCAGGCCGAGCCCGTCGAGGGCCTCGGTGAGGACGAAGAAGTTGGAAGGGATCAGCAGGGCGACGATGAAACCGATGAACAGCAGCACGGCCGGGATCGCGACTCCCAGCGCAATCCGTCGTCTGCCGCGGCTTCCGGGGAGCATGACCCCGGAACATTAGCACCCCGCCGCGGCGCCGCCCGATGGCTGTTTTACAGACGCGCCCGGAGGGTAGAATGCTCCGCCGCAGCCGGGTGCGGCTCATGGATAGGAGAATGCATGAAGTTACTGAGAAAAGGCTCATTGCTGGCGGTGGCTCTGCTGTGCGGGATGACCACGACGCAGGCTCTCGAGTTCGAGCTGGCACCGTTCTATGGATACCGGATCGGCGGCGAGCTCGAGGACGTCGACGTCAATGCCGATGATTCGGCCGCCTACGGGGTTTCCTTCGGAATCTCGATCAACGACAACAGCCAGATCGAGTTCCTCTACAGCCACCAGGGAACCGAGGTGGACCTTGATGATTTCCAGGTCACCGACCAGGAGATCCAGCTCGACGTCGACCTGGATCACTGGCTGTTGGGCTGGCTGGTGCAGGGCAGCGACGACCAGATCAAGCCCTTCTTCAGCTTCCACGCCGGAATACTCGATATCAATCCCGATGGCGCCGACGGCGAGGATTACTTCACCTGGAGCCTGGGCGGCGGCGCGAAGATCTATGTCAGCGACGGCATCGGATTCAGGCTCGCGGCGCGGTTTGATTTCACCTACGTCGACTCCGACAGCGCCGTCTACTGCAACTGGTACGGCTACTGCTTCACCGGGACCGACGCAGACTACTTCAACCAGACGGAGTTCACCGCCGGCCTGATCTTCAAATTCGGAAAGTAGCTCACCGCAAGAAAAAGCCCGCGTCCTCCGGCAGGACGCGGGCTTTGATCCGGGCTACTTCTTCTGCTTGGGTGGCTCGGGCGGAAAGTCCTTGAAGACCCTCCCCACGGCGTTGTGCAGCTTCTTCTCGTTCTTGGATGACTTCTCGGAGACCGTTTCCTCCGACGAGGCGCGCCAGAGCAGCTTCTTTGTCTTTGCGTCGAAGATGTCGACGAGCAGCGTGCCGATCCTCCACGTGGTGGCCGTCGTGTGCGCGGAAGAGACGCCCATGCCCCAGCCGTAATAGCCCCAGCCACCCATGCCGGTGTACATGGTGTTGTAGCTGGTCTCCTGGGTCAGGTTGATGCTCCCCACGATGGCCGCGTCGGCCTCCTCCACCGATGTGATCTTCTTCCATCCCTTGGCAGTGAGGGCGGCATCCACTTCGGTGATCAGGCGCTGATCCCACAGATCGCTGCCCGTGGTGGCCTTGTGCCAGGCGTAGGTCTTGTACTTCGTGAAATCCACTGCCTTGTCGTAGTCGGTGTTTGTCTTGCCGGCCACTGCCGCAGTCACCGCCAGGAGCGCCACGACACAGGCCGCCATCAGCCGCTTCATGCAGAACCTCCAGTCATCTTAATTATTGGGTGCCGTCCTACCCGGGACGGCAAGATGATAGCGCAACAGGCTTCAGACGAGATAGGCCACGGCGAAGCCCACCTGCGCAGCCATCATCATGAGGTACATGTGCTTCCACGAGATGTGGTTCTCCACTTCGGCCAGCTCCTCGGGCTTCTTGAGGATCAGATAGCAGACGTAGGCGCCCCACAGCGTCAGGCCGATCCCCAGCGCGCTCAGGACGAGCGGGTTGCCCGTCAGGATGGTGTGGCCGGGCTCGAAGGGGTCCTCCATGAAGGCGCCCACCGGCATGAGCAGCCAGGGGAGGACGAAGAAAGGGGCGATCATCCGGGCGCTGCGGCGCACGCCATACCTGATCGGCAGCGTCTGACAGCCGCCCAGCCGGTCGCCCTCCATGTCGGAGAAGTCCTTGGTGGTGGAAGCGCCCACCAGGAACAGCATGAAGATCCCGCCGATGAACCACGGCTCCAGGTGCGCGATGGAGGCCACCATGGACCATCCGGCCACCTTGAGCAGGCAGCCGCGCGGGATCGCGATGGTGATGTTGGCCCACATCCCCAGGCGCTTGGTGCGCCCGAGGCCCGGGGCTGAATAGATGAACGTGAACAGCAGCCCGATGAGATAGATCAGGAAGCACTCGTGCCAGCGGATCGGGGCGGTGAGCTTCGCGGCGAATGAATCGAACGGATGGATGACCACCAGCCACGTCGGCAGGACCGCCGCGGCGTAGAGCGCCAGCGAGAAGATGTATCCCGCCCGCATCGAGATCGCCCCCGTGACCAGGTGGCGCGAGGGCTTGTTGCGGCGATCGATCTCGATGTCGTAGTACTGGTTGATCCCGTTGGAGGCGGCGTTGAGCAGCGCGGCGCACGCCGATCCCAGAAGTATCGTCAGGATGACAGAAAGAGTCAGGCGGCGCGCGGGATCGGGGTTGGAGGCCGAGCCGAAGGCGGTGATCGCCCCGGAGATCACTCCCAGGGTTGGCGGAAGCAGCGTGAACGGGCGGGTGAAGTCGACGTAGAGCCCGACCTTCCTGAGCGCCTGGCTCATGAGCGCGTCACGATATCACAAGCACGCAGAGCCACATGGCGGACAGCGCTCCGGCCAGGGTGTTGGTGAAGTTGATCGCCTCGTTGTCGATCATCTCCAGCGCCTCCACGGTCGCGCCCAGGAACGACTCCAGCGTGGTGCCGATGAGCGCCCCGGCCACCGCGAGCGCCGCCCCCGTCGACCCCAGCCCACCCAGCATGCCCATCAGAAGAGCGGCGCCCGCGAGGATCACCGCCGCGAGCAGGCCGGCGAGCGTTCCTTCGAGACTGATCGCGCCGTCGGTGCCGGGAGGCACGCGCCGCAGCGTGGTGATCAGGAAGGTCCGCCGTCCGTAGACCTGGCCGATCTCGGAAGAGACGGTGTCGAAGGCCGCCGTGGCGAACGCCGCCACCAGGCCCAGCATGAAGATATCGGACCAGGGGGATGCCCAGGCGAGAAAGGCGGCAAAGGCGGCCACGCCGCAGTTGGCCACGGCGTGCCGGGCGCCGCGGCGCCCGCCTTCTGCCTGCGCGATCTTCCTGGCGGCCTTGCGCTCGTAGCCCACCTTGGTCGCGGCGGTCCCCATCACGAAGAACAGCAGCAGGATCAGGTAGGCCTGCCAGCCGCCGAAGATGAAGATGGTGACGCCCACCATGAAACCTGCCACCACACCCGACTTCTTCACGGAGCGGGCCGCCAGCGCGGCGCCCGCCACGGCGGCGTTGATCAGGATGGCGGCCAGGAGCCGCTCGCCCAGGACAAAGGTGCGCTGTGCGGCCAGCTCCGGCAGCGTGAATGTGAGCGCGAAGAGGAACCCGCCCGAGATCAGCGGCACTGACAGGTTGTCGTTGATGCCGGTGGGGAGACTCTCGACCATCGCCGCCAGCAGCGCCGCCGCGTAGCAGCTCCAGACGAGGATGACGAGATCCTGATCCGCCCTGACCCAGTGCGACATGAACGACGCGCTGAGCCCCCCCGCGCCGATGAAAGCCAGCAGCCCCGCCCAGCTCTTGCCCGGGTTCCAGGGCAGACGCGGCCCGCCCAGCAGGCGGCCCGCCAGCGTGGCAAAGCCGTCGCCGAAGGCCATGATCGCCCAGGCCGCCGCCACCACCTCGGGATGGGAGCCAAACAGCAGGCAGAGCAGGCCGACGGAGATCGGATACAGCACGATGCCGGCCGCAAACCCGCGGCGCTTCTCGTCAGCGCGCTCCATCGCGTGGCGCGTCAGGCGCGGCAGCACCAGCCAGTTCAACAGCACGGCCACCAGGCAGACGGCGAGCGCCTGCTGCCAGCTCAGCCAGCGCAGCGCGAGCGCCAGCAGCCCGACACCAATGTGCAGGAGCTTGCGGAGCACTTCGCCCGAGGTGATGCCGGGCGCCTCCGCCGCGCTCATGCCGCCGGCTGGCGCCGCAGCCAGTCGACGGTACGGCGCAGCCCTTCTTCCAGCGGCGTGATGCGGTAGCCCAGCTCGCTCCGGGCCAGCTCGGAAGAGTAGGCCCAGTCGTGTTCGTAGATGCGGATCACTTCATGAGTGATGATCGGCTCGATCCCGGTGAGCGCCGCGCGCCAGACCATCAGGCGCCCCGCCAGTTTCATGGCCCAGAAGGGCAGGTGCCGCGTGGGGGCCGGCTGGCCGGTGATCTCCGCCAGCAGCGCGAACAGACGCAGGTAGTCGGCGTTCTCCCCTCCGAGGATGTACCGCGCGCCCGGGCGGCCGCGCTCGAGCGCCAGCAGGTGCCCCTCCACCACGTCGTCGAGGAAGGCGTAGCAGATCCTCTGCCGCCCGCTTCCCAGGTAGCCCGGAACGCGCCGGTGCATGAAGTCGCCGATGGTGCGCGTCATCAGACTGCCGTCGGTGTCCTCGCCCGCTCCGTAGACCACGCCCGGGTAGACGATGATGATCGGCAACCCCTCCGAGGCGGCCTGCCGCGCGACGGCGTCGGCGGCTGCCTTGGTCCGCTCGTAGTCGTTGTGATGGCCCGTGGCGGCATGCGTCCAGGACTCGTCACCGACCTTCCCGTCGGTGGGGCCCAGCGCGATGAACGAGGAGATGTAGAGCAGGCGCCCCACCGACGCGGCGCGCGCCGCACCCAGGATGTTGCGCAGGCCGCCGACATTGATTGCCTCGAACTGACTGCGATCCCGGACCCACATCTTCACCAGCGCCGCGCCATGGATGATCGCCTCGCACCCCGCGGCGCCGCGCTGCAGGCTGGCCGCATCGCGCACATCGCCCGGGACCGCCGTCACCCCGGGAGGCAGCACGGGGTGGGCAGATGACGGCCGCACCAGCGCCCGCACCTCGTGGCCGGCGGAGGCCAGGCGGGCGGCGACGCGCTTGCCCACGAAGCCGGTGGCGCCGGTCATGAAGATCTTCATGCGCCGGCGCGATCCTGTTCCATCGGCTCGTCCTGCCGGATCGCGATGTACTCCGCAAAGCTTTCCTGCCAGGTGCGCGGCGTCAGCCCGGTCACCTGGGCGAAGCGGCGCCAGTCCAGCGCCGAGTAGATCGGCCTGACTGCAGCGTCCTCGTTCCAGTCACTGTCGGAGACGGGGGTCAGCCCGCGCGTGGGGATGCCCAGGCGTCCGGCCAGCTCCAGCAGGAAGTGATAGCGCGACGTGGGCTCGCCGGCGTTTGAAAAGTGCAGAATGCCCTTGTAGGGGGTGGCCACCAGCCGGACGATGGCCCGCGCCAGGTCGTGCAGGAAGGTCGGCGATCCGATCCGGTCGGAGACCATGCGATAAGAGGCTCCCTCAATAAGCCCGGTCAGAAAGAGCTCCGGATAGCGATCGCGCGGGTAGGGGCCGAAGAACCAGGAGCTGCGCAGGATGGCATGATCTTCGTTGGCGTCTGCCACCGCCAGCTCGCCTTCCAGCTTGGTGGCCGCGTAGTGGGACAGCGGGTGCGGCGCATCCTCCTCGCGGTAGGGCCTGCCGGCCGCGCCGTCGAAGACAAGGTCGGTGGAGATGTGCACGATGCGGGCGCCGATCGCCGCGGCCGCCCGCGCCAGGTTGCCCGCTCCGGCGGTGTTGACGCGCTCGGCGCGATCGCGATCGGTTTCGCAGCCATCCACGTGGGCGTAGGCGGCGCAGTTGACCACCACCGCGGGCTCGATCCGCTCCAGCTCGGAGCGCAGCCGCCAGTAGTCAGAGATGTCCAGCTCGTCGCGCGTCGCGAAGACCGCGTCGGGGAAGGTCTCGGCGTGCTCTTCCTCCACGACGCTGCTCAGCGCCCGCCCGAGCCGTCCGTTGCTGCCGCAGATCAGAAGTGGTGGCATGGCGCGCAACCTAACGTGGGCGGCCCTGCAGGTCAAGGAATGTGCCCACGCCGCGCAGATTAAGCAGAAAGCGGTATTCGACTTCGTCGACGGTCTCGAAGTCGCGCTGCGCGAACTCCACCATCATGCCGCAGCACTGCGTGTTGTAGCCGAGCCGGTAGCGGCGATCGCGCAGGTCCCGGTTGATGATGTCATAGGACCCTTCCACATCCAGCGTGACCTTGCGTCTCAAAAAAGATGTGCCGCCCAGGATGCGGATCTGGCTGGTATCGAAGAACTCGGTGCTGCCATTGGACAGCGGGTCGTTGGGATCGGCCGGATTGCCGTCGGGGTCGACGAACCGGCCGTTCAGGTCGCGGTTCAGGAACCACGAAAAGCGCAGGTAGCCGCGCTGCAGGCTGCGCAGATCGGACGAGAGACTCACCGAGCTGATGTCGTCGTGGGTGATGTCGTAGGCGACCGCGAAGTTGACGCTGGCGGCGGCGGTGGGGTTGAACCGGACGGAGCCCACGATCGGCCCGAAGGCCGACTCCAGCTCCGTGCCGAAGCCGGACGAGTTCAGCACGCTGGCGCGCGTCAGCGGCGCGTCGTCGTCGAATGAATAGCTCTGGGTCAGATCGAACGTCGCCACCTCCACCACGCCCACTCCCGGCGCGCGGCCGACGTCCTTCAGCATCTGGCGCAGCTCGGGGGGAAGATCCTTCTCGTCGACCACCGGCACCTGTATCTGGGTGGGACCCACGATGTCCGAGGCGTACGGCTCACCACCGGCGGCAGACGGCGCCTCGGGAGGCCTGTTTGCCGGCCGCTTGGCGAACAGACGGCTGGTGAGCCCATAGGTCACCTGGTTGATGTCGCCGCGCACCGTGTCCACTTCGTCGAACGGGATCACCCTCTCGCCGTCCTGCACGCGCGGCACGTAGCTGTAGCTGGCGCGCGGCTCGAAGGTGTGCTTGTAGACCGTGGCTTCGGGGTCGTGCGCGTCGCCAAGGATCCTGAAGAAACGAGGCCCCACGGTCTGCACGTTGAACGCGGCGAACTCGCGCGCCACCGGCTCGCTCGTGGTTCCCTCGAGCGGATTGTTGGGGTCCTCCAGGCCGCGGGTGTAGTAGGTCTCGCGCAGCCCGATGGACGGGGAGATGTCGAGCCATGGGGCGGGGCTGAACGACGCCGAGATCGAGGGGGAGAGGTCGAACCGCGAGTAGGTCGCCTCGGTGCCGAACGGATCGCCGTTCGGGTCCTCGAAGTTCTGCTCGCGGTTGAGCAGCGCCGCCGACGAGTCGAAGGACAGGTAGAAAGGCGTCTGCCCGAGCCGGATCCCGCGCGCCCGCAGCTCCACCTGCGGCAGCCGCTGGAGAAGCTGCGTGGCATCGGTCGTCAGGAACTGCTCGATCCTCTCCAGGCGGGCGTTGAGGGAGAAGAAGCTCCAGTTGTTCGAGGCGTGGATGGTCGACAGCACCGCGGGGCTGGTGTTCTGCGTGATGTCGCGCTCGAAATCCAGGTAGTAGTCCAGGTCGCTGACCTTGTTGAGCAGCGTGAGAATCCTGAACCCGCTGCGGAACCGCTGAGTCTCCTCCAGGCGGAACCGGTAGCGCTGCTCGCCCGAGACGGTGTCGTCGAGGTAGTAGCCGGTGAAGGTCCCGTGGCCCAGCGCGGAGGGGACGAAGCGGTATTCGAAGCCCAGACCGGTGCCGGTGCGGCCGTACAGATCGATGTAGGCGGTGATGTCCTGGCTGCGGCCCAGCGTGAAATAGATGGCGTTGCCGATGAAGCTGCCGCGCGTGCGCGAGTAGCCGACGTTGGGCAGCAGGATGCCCGACGCCCGCTCGCGCTTCATCGGCCACATGAGATAAGGCAGGTAGAAGACATGCGCCTTGCCGGTCTTGATGGTGACGTTGCGCATGTGCGCGTAGCGGTCGAGCTCCAGTGTCGCCGAGGACACATGGAAGGCCCAGTAGGGCGTCGGCTGCGTGCAGGTGGTCACGGTGGCATCCGTAACGACCACCTTCTCGTCGGAGATCCGCTCCACCTTCGCGGCGTCGAAGACGACGTCGGGATCCATGTACCCGCGCGCGTTCCAGACGGTGGCCCTCTTGGTCTCCACGTTCATCTCGAGCCGATCGCCGGTGATCTCCCCCTGGCCGACGATCAGGACGACGTTTCCCTCCGCGTGCACCATGTGGGTGGTGTCGTTGAAGCGGACCGTGTCGGCCAGCAGCTTCAGCTCGCCGTAGCGCAGCTCGACGTGCCCCGTGAGCAGCAGCTCTCCCTCGGCGACCTGCTCGATCCGCTCGGCCGAGACGGTGGGGCGATCAGATGCCGCGATCGCCACGGGGGGCAGCGGCGGGGGCTCGGGGGCTGCGGTGTCGTCGGCGCCGCGGGCCCGGGCAACGGGTGCGATCACAAGGAGAGCCACCAGGACAGACAGGCGCCGCACGCGGCGCCTCACGATACGATGACGCCGGCGTAGCCGACCACCTGGCCGAGGTCTCCCGAGACCTCGCCGGAGTTGGCGTAGGCCACAAGGCGGGCGCCGCGCGCCCCCCGATCGCGCGCCGCGGCAAGCCCGGCCACGGCCGGGTAGATGCCGCACATGCTGATCCGCTCCCGGCTGACGGTGCCGTGCAGCCCTTCGGGATCGATCGCCAGGATCCGATCGATGGCCAGCATGTCCTTGCGGTGCGCTTCTGCGGCGCCGATGTAGTGGCTCATATCGGACGAGATGATAGCGGAGGCGCTCTCGCCGCAGCGGTCCAGGGCGCGCGCCAGTCCGTGGCCCAGCTCGAGCAGGACCTCCAGCTCACCCGTGCCCACGCAGATCGGCACGAAGCGGAACCCGGGCCGTACGACTTGAAGAAAGGGAAGCTGGACTTCCAGGGCGTGCTCGCCGCGGTGGGCGCGCTCGTCCACGGCCGCCATCGGGCATGCCTCCAGGATCAGATCGGCCAGCTTCTCGTGGATGGGCGCCTCGCCGAGCGGCGTGAGCCACGCGCCGCGGTTCATCACGGCCACGTCATGCCCTGCCCCGGTGTGGTTGGGGCAGAGGATCGCCAGCGCGGCGGGGAGCGCCGCCGCCGCGTAGACGGCGCCGGCCACACGGCCCGAGTAGATGTATCCGGCATGCGGCACCAGGAGCGCCACCGCGTCATTGCTTCCTCCGGGGCCTCCCCCGGGGGGCGCCTGCCCGAGGCGCGCCTGCACATCGCGCCGCAGACTCTCGGGATCGCCGGGATAGAACTGGCCCGCGACGGCCGGCATGCGCAGCGAAGTCACCAGCGCTACTCCCGCAGTTGGTGTCCCTCGGCTTTCGCCACGTAGGCGGCCGCCACGATATCGCCGGTCACGTTGAGCACGGTGCGCGACATGTCCAGCAGCCGGTCCACTCCGAGGATGATGCCGAGCCCCTCCCAGGGAACCCCGATCGAGACCATGAGCGCACCCACCATCGGCAGCGAGCCGCCGGGCACCCCCGCCGTGCCGACGCCCGCGAGGATCGACATCGCCACGACGGTGAACTGCGCGCCCAGCGTCAGGTCGACGCCGAAGAACTGCGCCAGGAACAGCACCGTGATCCCCTCGAAGAGCGCCGTGCCGTTCTGATTGACGGTCGAGCCTACGGTCAGCACGAAGGCGCCGATCTGGCGCGGCACCCCCAGCTCCTCCTCGGCCACGCGCATCGTGACCGGAAGGGTGGCGTTGCCCGAGGAGGTCGAAAACGCCGTGACCATCACCTCGCGGATCCGCCTGAAGAACTTCATCGGCGAGTATCCCACGACGAACCGCAGCACCAGGGAGTAGACGCCGAACTGGTGCAGGGCCAGGCCGGCCAGCACCGTGACGACGTACCATCCCAGCCTGCCGAGCAGCTCCAGGCCGAAGCGCGCCGTGAGGGAAAACAGCAGGCAGGCCACGCCGAACGGCGCCAGCTTCATGGCCAGCCCGATGATCTGCATGACGATCTCGTAGACGCTGCGCAGCACGGTGAGCAGCGGCTCCACCACCCGCGGCGGGCACATGGTGGCGGCGATGCCGATGAACAGCGAGAAGATCATCACCGCCAGCATCTCGCCGCTGAAGGCATCCACCATCGACTTGAGCGGGTTCTCCGGGATGAGCTTCAGGAGAATCTCCACTCCCTGGACCGGAGGGGGCCTCTTCACCTGCTCGGCCGACTTGCCCAGCACATCCAGAAGCTGCGCCTTCTCGGCGTCCGACAGTCCCACCCCGGGCTGCACCATGCCGACCAGCGCCACGCCGATCACCACCGAGATGGCCGACAGGATCAGCGTGAAGCCGAGCGTGCGCGCTCCGACGCGCCCCAGCCTGCGCAGGTCGCCCAGCTCCGCCACGCCCAGCACCAGCGCCGAGAAGATCAGCGGGATCACCACCATGAAGATGAGCTGCATGAAGATCCGGCCGCCGGGGTAGGTGACGTTGCGGACGAAGGCCTGCAGCGAGCCGGTGTCGGTCCAGAGGGCCTTGGCCAGCAGCCCGCCGGCGATCCCGGCCACCATGCCGATGAAGATCTTCCGGTGCAGGGGCATGGGCGGGCGCGCGGACATGGCGCGGCATCTTAGCGCGGGGCATCCCCGGAAGTCCCGCAGGGCGGCTGTGATACCATCCCGCGTCCTTTATGAAGACGCGCGTCGTCCTCGCCCAGATCAGCCCGTCTCTCGGCGACGTGGATCGCAACGTGCGGATCCACCTGGATGAGATCCGCCGCGCCGAGCGGGCGCGCGCCGATCTGATCGTCTTTCCCGAGCTGAGCCTCACCGGCTACCTGCTCCAGGACCTCGTCACCGAGTGCGCCCAGACACCCGGCGTCAGCCCGGCGCTGGCGGCGATCGCCAAGGCGAGCAGAAAAGTGGCGGTGGTGGCGGGGTTCGTGGAGCGGGCCGCCGGCGGCGCGCTGTACAACGCGGCCGCGTGCTACGCGGACGGTGCGCTGGTCCATCTGCACCGCAAGGTCTACCTGCCCACCTACGGCATGTTCGATGAGGGGCGCTACGTCGGCGCGGGCGAGGTGTTCCGCACCTTCGCCGCACCGTGGGGCCGCACGGGGATCCTGATCTGCGAAGACTTCTGGCACCTGTCGGCCTCATGGCTGATGGCGCAGGAGGGGATGGAGCTGCTGGTGGTAATGTCGTGCAGCCCGACCAAGGCGGTAAGCGCGGCCGCGGAGCCTCCCAGCCACTCCGCCTGGGTGGCCCTGGGCCAGGTGGTGGCGCAGTTTCTGGGCTGCTTCGTGGTCTACGTGAACCGCACCGGCTACGAGGATGGCTGGAACTACTCCGGGGGCTCGTTCGCGGCGTCGCCCGACGGCAAGCTGGTGGCGCGCAGCAAGCTGCTCAAGCCTGATCGTCTCGTGGCGAGCCTGGACGCCTCCCTGCTGCGCCGGGCGCGCCAGGCCAGCCCGCTGCTGCGCGACGAGAAGCTTGACCTGGTGCGCCGCGAGCTGGAGCGCATCGCCGCGGCCCGCTACGCCTCGGGGATCTGAGCGATGCCGGTCGACTTGTCGCTCAACGCGCGGCTGGTCCTGGAGATCCTCACCGGGTTCATCGCCGACGAGACGCGGCGCGCGGGATTCTCCCGGGTCGTCGTGGGGCTTTCCGGAGGACTGGACTCCGCGCTGGCTGCCTGCCTGGCGCGCCGCGCGCTGGGAGCCCGCGGCGTCATCGCCGTGCTGATGCCGCACAGCCAGAGCCATCCAGCAAGCCTCAAGGACGCCGCGGCGCTGGCGCGGCGCCTGAAGGTGCGCGCCGAGACCCGCGACATCAGCGCGCAGGTGGAGGCCTACTTCGCCTCGGACAAGAGCGCCTCGCGCGCCCGGCGCGGCAACAAGATGGCGCGCGAGAGGATGAGCATCCTGTACGATCTCTCCGTCGTTCACGAAGCGCTCGTGCTGGGGACCAGCAACAAGACGGAGCTGCTGCTGGGCTACGGGACGCTCCACGGCGACATGGCCAGCGGGATCAATCCGCTGGGCGACCTGTACAAGACGCAGGTGCGCCAGCTGGCCGCGCACGTGAAGGTGCCGGCCGCGATACTCGCCAAGACCCCCACCGCCGATCTCTGGCCGCAACAGACCGACGAAAAGGAGCTGGGGCTGTCGTACGCCGAGGCCGACCAGATCCTGTCGCTGCTGGTGGACGAGCGGCGCCCGCGCGCGGAGATCGTCGCGTCGGGGTGGCCGGCCAGGCTGGTGGATCGCGTCATCCGCAAGGTCACGGCGTCGCAGTTCAAGCGGCGCCTGCCCCTCATCGCCAAGATCTCCGCGCGCACGGTGGGGATCGACTTCCGGTATCCGCGCGACTGGGGCACATGAAGCCGGGAACCCTGATGGTCGTGGCCACCCCGCTGGGCAACCTGCAGGACATCAGCCCGCGCGCGGTGGAGGCGCTGCGGCGCGCGCGGATCGTGGCCTGCGAGGACACCCGGCGCACCCGCCCGCTGCTGTCCCACTTCGGTATCCGGCCGGAATCGGTGGTGTCGTACCACCGCTTCAATGAGACGGCGCGATGCGAGTCGATCCTGCGCGCGCTGCGCGAGGGGGCCGACGTGGCCCTGGTGAGCGACGGGGGCACTCCGGGAGTGTCCGATCCCGGGGCGCTGCTGGTGGACGCGGCGCTGCGCGAGGGGCTTCCGGTGTCGCCGATCCCCGGCCCCTCGGCGGTGGCGGCGGCGATCTCGGCCTGCGGCTTCACGGCGCCGGCATTCGTCTTCGCCGGATTCCTTCCGGCGCGCGCCGGCGCCCGGCGCACCGCGCTGCAGGCCATAGCGCGCGATCAGCGCCCGCTGGTTTTCTTCGAGGCGCCGCATCGCGCCGCGGCCTCGCTGGCCGACATGGCCGCGGTGCTTGGGGAGCGGCAAGTGACGCTGCTGCGCGAGACCACCAAGCTGCACGAGGAGGTGCGGCGGTCCACGCTGGCGGGGCTTGCAGCAGATTTCGCCGCCGCGGCGCCGCGCGGTGAGATCACGCTCGTGGCCGACGGCTGCCGCGAGCCGGAAGCGCCCGCGCCCCGCGATCCCGAAAGCCTCCGCTGCCGCTACGCTGAGCTGCTCGACGCTGGCGGCGACCCACGATCGGCCCTCGCGCAGATCGTCAGGGAGACCGGACTGCGCCGCCGTGAGGTCTACGCCGCGGTGCGATCTCGTTCCTGAACTCGCCGCCCGCCCCGACTCTTCCGAGCCGCCAGGCGATCCGCAGCGGCGCTTCACCATGACTCGACGCAAGGCCGCCGTGCTGGCCGCGCTGGTGATGGTCCAGCCGCCGTCGCGCCGCCTGCATGGCAGGCATCAGTTTACCTGTCAGCTCCGCCGGCAGGCGCAGGCCGAGGAAAACATCCGACAGGGGGGTGGCCAGGGCGAGGGCCCCGTAGCGGGCAAGCCGCCGGCGGGCCATGCCCGGCTCTCTTGTCAGTGAAAGCGTGCCAGGAGGCGTCATCCAGCGGGACTGTGGATCCGCCCGCCCCGTCCACGGCCTGCCGCGCCAGCTCCTTTGCCTCATCGCGCATCCTCTTGACGGTGGCCTCTGCGCCCCGCTGCACCCAGAGCTGCTGTGTCGCTTCATCGACCTGGGAGGCGCCGGCAGAAAGCAGGATCCGGGAAATCTGCAGCGCCGCCTGCAGGCCGATCACCCCTGACTCGCAGGCCTGCCGCACCACGGAGAGTCTGCGCAGCGCCCGCGCGGGCCGCAGGCGATCCCTCGCCGATGTTCTGCAAAGGCCAAGCCGCTGCTCTGCGTAATGTCCCGCTCCGGCAAACCGCAGTCTCGACCAGGCCGCCCCTTCAGCCATCTGCGCCAGCAGTGCGCCCACAGCCAGGCCCTGCCCGTCTTCCAGAGCGATCAGCTCGCGAATAAAATCGGCACGGAATCCTAAGTTGCTGAGCCCAAGGGAGCTATAGCCTATGGCCAGATAGACACCCAGAGACGTATACTCCGGTCATGCCTGAGGGCATTCCCAAGTGAGAATCGAAGTCGTTTTTCAAGTACATCTGCCAGTGTTCGTCAGGCAGGAAGGACAGTCGTTTGTCTCATGCTGTCCTGTTCTAGACGTGTACTCGCAAGGACCAAGCAAGACGAAAGCACTTCAGAACATAGAGGAAGCGCTGCGACTTTTCCTCGTTGACTGCTACGAGCGCGGTACGCTCGGGCGCGTTCTAGAGGAATCTGGTTTCAAACCATCGGGCCACCCCTACCGGCACAAGCCACGATCACGACCCACGCTTCCAGGAGACTACAGAATGCTCAGCGTGCCGATCCCCTTCTTAATCGAGAAGCGGCGCGACGAGCTGTGTCCCGCATAACCCCTATCTCCTGGTCCAAACTGGTCAACATCTTCATCAAGGCCGGATTCACTGTTACTAGAAAAACTGGCAGTCACATCGTCCTTTCCAAGCCGGGCGTGCTTAGACCAGTTATCATACCCAAGTATGATGCTGTTGGGCGTGACATCATCCATTCAAACCTCAGGTCCGCAGGCATCTCCCGCGACGAATACTTCAGACTCCTAAATAGCTAGATTTGCGTCGGCACCTGCTTCCGACCATGAGAGTCGGTCATCAGCCAACTCCCTCTTCGGAGTCAAGGCGGCGGTTACTGAGTCGGGTCAGTGTGGCGCCGTCGGATCTGCTCGACGATTCTGCGCGCCGCAGGGTTATCTGGACTCCTGGAAAGAACATCCATGGCCACCCGCTCCGCCTCATCGAGATCTCCCTGCGCCAGCAGTCCGGCCGCGAGGTTCCCCGCCGGGATCGCCTCACCGGGTTTGAGGGCCACTGCCTCGCGCAGCACGGTGACCGCCTCGTCTGTCCTGCCGAGCTCGAGGAGAACCCGCCCGAGGTTGTTCAGGCTCTGCGCATCCGAGGGGTTCAGCCTGCGCGCCTGGTCGTAGCTCGCGGCCGCCTCCGGCAGGCGGCCGAGCGCTTCCAGCGTGACGCCGATGTTGAAGTGCGTCCGGCCGCTGCCGGGAAGGTCGCGCAACGCCGCGCGATACTCGCCTTCCGCCTCGTCCAGCCGGCCCTGAGCGTGCAGCGTCGTGCCCAGACCCGCATGCGCGAGGGCGCTGTCGGGTGTTCCTCCCGGCAGCAGCTCGAGCGACCAGCGCAGCTCCCGCTCCGCGTCGCTCCACCGCCGCGCGTTCAGGTGCGCGGCGCCCAGGAAGTAGCGCGCGGGGCCGCTCGCGGGCGCCACGGCCACCGCGACGCTGGCGATCGTCGTGTCGTCCTTCCAGCTCTCCGCGGCGCGCCATGTGCGCACGGAAAGGATGGCCGTCAACGCGCAAAGCACCACCAGGCGCGCGGCGCGCTGCCGTCGATTGCTCCAGGATCCCGATGCGATCAAAGCGCCTGCGGCGAGGCAGAAGCCGACAGAAGGAAGGTAGAGGAGCCGCTCGGCCATTAGAATCCCCGTCGGCAGGATCAGATTGCTGGCAGGCAGCAGCGCACACATATAGATGAGCAACCCCGCCGAGATCGCCGGCTCCCTCCTCCTGAGCCACCAGGCGGCGCCCATGAAGAGCACCAGGCACGCGGCTCCCGCCAGGAAGCCAGGACTCAGCAGGGATGTCTGCAGCGGCACGCGGTCGTACCAGTAGTGCGGCGTCAGCCGCGCCGGAAAGAGCATGAGCAGCAGGTAGTGCGCGAAGGTGGACACCGCGGTCAGGATGCGCGTGCCGGCGGCCACGCCATGCAGCGGGCCTTCGACCGCCTCGATCCGTCCGCCACCCAGGACGAACGTCCGCAGGGCGAGAAAGCCGAGCGCAACGGCCAGCAGCGGCAGGTACTGCCGCTTCCATTCGGGCCGGCGGCGCCTGACCAGATCCTCGATCAGCATCAGGGCCGGAGCCACGATCGCGTTCTCCTTTGAGAGCATGCCGAACGCGTAGAGGATGCAGCTTGATGCCCGTCGCTCGCGCAGCAGCCACGCTCCCAGTGCGCCCGCGGCGGCGAGCAGCTCCGCGCGGCCCACGGCGCTGGCCACCGCATCGGCATGGACAGGGTGCACCGCGAACAGAGCCGCGGCGCACAGCGCCGCAGCACGGCTGCCAAACCGCCGCTCCAGCGTGACGGCGACCATCACGCTGACCAGAGCGTGGAGCAGCAGGTTCACCAGATGAAAGCTGAACGGGTCGGGGCCGCTGATGCGGTAGTTGAGCCGGAAGCTGGCGATCGTGAACGGCCGGTAGAGGTCGTGCGCCTCCCTCGACGAGGACCAATAGGGAGAGATGAAGATCCGGTGTAGAGCACTGGGAGAGGCGACGAGCTGGTTATCGAGAATGATCGACGGATCGTCGAATGCGAAGTCATTGTCCAGCGCCGGTAGCATGACGACGCACGCCAGGACCCCGATCAGCGCGAGAGCGATCCGGTGGCTGCGATCGGCCTGAATCGGCATGGACCTCGCTCGATTCCCGATGGAGCGTGCTGCGTCAGGCGGCCGGCTGGTCGGCTCCGGGAGCCTCGTCACCTGACTGGGGCTCCTGGGAGCGGCCGCGCAGATCATCGCCGGTGTCCTCGTACTTCAGGCAGCACATGAGACGGCCGCACTGTCCCGATATCTTCGACGGGTTGAGCGACAGCCCCTGCCTCTTTGCCATCCGGATCGACACCGGAGCGAACTCCTTGAGGAAGGTAGTGCAGCAGAGCGGCCTGCCGCAGATCCCGTACCCGCCCAGCACCTTGGCTTCGTCGCGCACGCCGATCTGCCGCATCTCGATGCGGCTGCGGAACTGCTGCGCCAGCTCCTTGACCAGCTCGCGGAAGTCCACCCGCCCCTCGGCCGTGAAGAAGAAGGTCAGCTTGCGCCGGTCGAAGCTCTCCTCCACGTAGACCAGCTTCATCTCCAGGTGGCGGTGCCGGACGCGCGCCTGGCAGAAGTCGAACGCCTCCTTCTGTCTGAGGAGGTTCTCGGCGTTGATCCGCATGTCCTCGCGCGTGGCGCGCCGCACGACGCTCCGGAGGCCGGCGTAGCCGGCGAACCGCCTGGAGGGACCGGTGGGCAGGACGACCCGGGCGAACTCATCGCCGTGCTCGGTCTCGACGATGGCCGACTCGTGCAGGAGGAGATCGAAGCCGCCGGAGTCGTAGTAATAGGTCTTGGCGGTGTTGTTGAACTTCACGCCCACGACGTCGCGGCGTTCATCCCCGCGGAAGGCGTCGCCGCAGCCGCCGGATCCACCGCTTCCGCAGCCGCCGCTGGAACAGCCTCCGCCGGAGCCGCCAGCCGATACACCACACGAACCGCCCGAGCCGCAGCTTCCGCAGCCCATAGCAGACCTCGCTTCCTATGTGAATGTCCCTGACGGCCCGAACGCCGGTGATGTCTCGATGAGCCGGGGGACAGAAGGCAGGCCGCGTGGCAGTCGTGGCCTGCGGTGAGGCCAGTATGTCACCCGACCATGGGGCGATCAAGGACCCGCATCACGGCCAGCTTGTTGGCGCAGTCGAGCGCGGCCACCTTGTAGCACTCCGCCAGGGTGGGGTAGTTGAAGACATTCTCGAGGAAGTAGTCGAGCGTTCCTCCCAGGACGATCACCGCCTGGGCGATGTGGATCAGCTCGGCGGCGCCGGTGCCGAAAGCATGGCAGGCCAGCAGCCGGCGGGTGTCGCGCTGCACGATCAGCTTGAGCATCCCGGTGTCGTCGCCCAGCATCTGGCCGCGGGCGATCTCGCGGTAGCGCGCCGTGCCGGTGACGTACGGCACCAGCTTCTGCGTCAGCTCCTCTTCGGTCGGACCCACCAGCGAGATCTCCGGGATCGTGTAGATGCCGTAAGGGAAGAAGCGGGGCATCGGCGTGACGGTGTCGCCGGCGAACATGTGCGCCGCCGCGAGACGTCCCTGCTCGGCCGAGGTGGAGGCCAGGTTGGGAAAGCCGATGATGTCGCCGGCCGCGTAGATGTGCGGCACCGCCGTGCGGTAGTGGGCGTCCACGTCGATGCGTCCCTTCGCATCGGCGCTCAATCCTGCCGCCGCCAGATTGAGCGCCCCGGTGGCTCCCTCGCGCCCGGCCGAAAAGAGAATCATGTCGGCGCAGATCGTCTTGCCCGAGGCAAGCTCTGCCACGGCCTGATCGCCCACGATCCTGATCTGCATCACTTCCTCACCCAGGCGCATCGTCGTGCCGAGCTGGCGCAGGTGATACGAGAGCATCTCGACGATCTCCCGGTCGACGAAATCCAGCAGCCTGTCGCGCTTGTCCACCAGGGTCACCTTGGTCCCCAGCGTGGCGAACATGGAGGCATATTCCAGCCCCACCACACCCGCGCCCACCACGGCGAGAGTCCGCGGCAGGCGCTTGAGCTCGAGGATCCCGTCGCTGTCGATCAGGTGCTCACCGTCGCACGTCACCCCGGCCGGCAGCGCCGGCCGCGTGCCGGCGGCGATCAGGATGTAGTCGGCTTCCGCGGAAATCGTTTCGCGCGGGTTGGTGATCTGCAGCGTGTGGGGATCGGTGAAGGATGCCTCGCCCGAGAGCACCTCCACGTTGTTGCGCCTCATCTGCGCCACCAGCACGTCGATCTCGCGCTTGATCACGAAGGAGCACCGCGTCAGGAGATCCTCGATGGTTATGTTCTCCTTGACCGCGTACGAGGCGCCGTAGATGCCGTGCTGTCCGTACCCGGTGAGATACAGGACAGCCTCCCGCAGCGTCTTGCTGGGCACGGTGCCGGTGTTGATGCAGACGCCGCCGAGGACCTGGAGCTTCTCGACGATGGCGGCCTTGCGTCCCCGCTTGGAGGCCTGCACCGCGGCGCGCTGGCCGGCCGGACCCGATCCGATGACGAGGAGGTCGTAGCGCAGCATGGCGCCTATCGTAGCAGAATGGCTGCCGCGCCCCGAGCGCGCGGTCATGGCCGTGAGGTATAGTGCGCCCCCCTCGGACGGCCCCATGACCTACGAAAAAACTCTCGCCACCAACCGCCAGGCTCATTTCAACTTCTTCATCCTGGAGAAGATTGAGGCCGGTGTCGCGCTTCAGGGCACCGAAGTGAAATCGCTGCGGATGGGGCTGTGCAACCTGAAGGATGCCTACGCGCGCGGCGACCATGGGGAGCTGTGGCTCTATCAGTGCCACATCGGCGAGTACCCGATGGGCAATCGCGAGAACCATCCCCCGCTGCGGCCGCGCAAGCTGCTGCTGCACCGCAGGCAGATCATCAAGCTCGACCGCGAGATCGCCCACGGCGGGCTCACCGTCGTGCCGCTGCGCGTCTACCTGAAGGGAAACAAGATCAAAGTCGAGCTGGGACTCGCCAAGGGGAAGAAGGCTCACGACAAGCGGGCGTCGATCAAGGAAAAAGACATCAAGCGCGAAATGCAGTCGGATCTGCGGCACAGGCAGAAGTAGTCGGAGGCAGACGTTGCCCGTGCTGCGGCCAGCCATTGACCGCTCTCGAGGGGCCGTGATACAAGGGCCAGACGCCCCTCGCTGAAAGGAGGCAGTCGATCCCTTCGCGCAGAGATCGGATTCGGTTCATTGCCAGGCTGGCGGCCGGATGGATCTGCGGCTTGACTCTCGTCACGCTGCTGCCGGGGATCGAGCAGGAGGCGCAGCTCCTCACCGCCCGATCGCTGGGAGCGTTCCGGCTGCTCGGGGCTGAAGTCGAAGTTTCCGGGACCGTCGTGAGTCTTGGCGGCACGGCGGCCCTCATCGTGCCCGAGTGCACGTCACTGATCCCGACGATTCTCTACGGCGCGGCGATCGTGGCTTTCCCTTCGACATGGTTGTGGAGACTCGAAGGGATCTTCGCCGGCGCCGCGATCCTGTGGCTCTACAACGTGGCCCGCATCGGGCTGCTGGCGCTGCTGCACTCAGCGAACGAAACGTTCGCAAAGTTCATGCACCTGTATCTCTGGCAGACGATCACTCTGGTGCTCGTACTGTCGCTCTTTGTGGCATGGGTCAGGCTGCAGCCGCGGCGCCCGCTACGCCCGTAGCCTGGCTTCTGCGCTTCTCGATCTGGGCGACGCTGCTCCTGGTGCCGTGCTGGGCGTTGATGAGCCGATACCAGGCCGGGCTCGCGCGTGCCGCGGAGTGGACATTCCGCAACGTCTTCGGAATGAGCGTCGATGTCGCCATCGTGCAGGTTTACGCGCCGCTCGATCTGGGTCTGTTCCTGAGTCTTTGCCTGGCGGGGCGAGGGTTGGGGCGCCCGCTGCCTCTCCGGAGAATCTCACTTGGTGTGGCGCTGCTCGTGGCCCTTGAATTCGGCACCGCCATGGTGATCCTTTCAGACGAGCTGAAGCTGCTGGGAGACTCGCCGGCGGTCAGCGTCATACGGCGCGCCGGGGTGGAGACGCTACTCTTCGGGGGCTCGATCCTGGCGTGGCTGGTGTTGTCAGTCCCGCCGGCGCCGGGGCGCCGCGGCCGGCGTCACTGAATCAGGTGATCCATCGGGCTGCTTGCCGAGGCGTACAGCTTGCGTGGGATGCGGCCCGACTCGAAGGCCAGGCGCCCCGCCTCCACGGCCAGCTTCATGGCCCGGGCCATCGCCACCGGGTCGCGCGCTCCCGCGATGGCCGTGTTCATCAGTACCCCGTCGCATCCCAGCTCCATCGCGACCGCGGCGTCGGAGGCCGTTCCCACGCCGGCATCCACGATCACCGGGATGTCGGTGATCTCCTCGAGGAGCAGCCTGAGATTCACCGGATTGCGGATCCCCAGTCCCGATCCGATCGGCGCGCCCAGCGGCATGACGGCCGCCGCTCCCGCGTCGCGCAGCTTCTTCGCCACCACCACGTCGTCGCTGGAGTAGGGAAGCACCACGAACCCCTCCTTCACCAGCTCGCGGGTGGCCGCGAGCAGCCCCTCCACGTCGGGAAACAGAGTCTTCTCATCGCCGATCACCTCGAGCTTCACCAGATCGGTGTCGAGCGCCTCGCGTCCCAGCCTGGCGGTGCGCACCGCCTCCTCGGCGCTGTAGCAGCCCGCGGTGTTGGGCAGCAGCGCGATGCGGGATCTGTCGATGAAATCGAGCAGCGACTCCTTGCTCCGATCGGAAAGATTGACCCGCCTGACGGCCACCGTGACCATGCTGGTGCCGGATGCAGCGTGGGCCTCGCGCATGATCTCGAAGCCCGGGTACTTGCCGGTGCCCAGGATCAGCCGCGAGTCCAGCTTCCGGCCGGCGAAGGTGAGCTGTGGAGATCGCATCGCTAGCCTCCTCCCACCAGCGTCACGATCTCGAAGCGATCGCCCGGCTCGACCGGCTCGCTGGCATAACGCTGCCGAGGCACAACCTGCCGGTTGCGCTCCACCGCGACGCGCTTGCCGCCCAGCTCCAGGCGCGACAGCAGGGACTCCAGGTTGAGCCCCGGCTCGACCTGGGTGGGCTCTCCATTGACGCGGATTTCGATCATGGCTGTTCTACCGGCGCACCGGCAGGACGACGTCGTCGCGTCCCAGTGGCGAGCGCGCCTCCACGGTGAGACTGGCGCCGGCGAACTCCTTGGGTACCTGGATGCCGGCCTGGAGGCGGCCGTCGGCTCCCGTCACTCCTTCGAACAGGATGACCGTGCGCTCCTTGCCGGCCGGGTTGAGCTTCACGCGCACCTCGGCATCGGCCACCGGCTTGTTGCGCGCTTCCGAGCGCACCAGCAGCTCGAGCACTCTGGAATCGCCGGCCCGCACTCCGCCCTGGCCGTAGACAACCAGCTCGATCTTCTCGGAGATGTCCTGGCTGCCCAGGAACTCCAGCACCAGCTTGTCGAAGCTCGCATCGGTGATGATGCCGGCGCCGAAGGGAGGAGGTCCATCGGGATCGAACCGGCCCCCTTTCACGTCGCGCATCATCTTCTTGTGCTGGGAGTCCAGCAGGTCCTGGACCACTTTCTCGCTGTACCCCTCTCTCAGGAGGGAGGCGTAGGAGTACTGGCGGCTGGCGATGATCTTGCCGCCCATATAGATGAGGGACTCGATGATCGGGTTGTCCACCCCCTTGTCCTCGGTCTGGACGTGGAAAACCCGCTCGTTGTGCTTGATGTCGGTGTTGTACCCGGTAATCACGGAGGAGATCTTGGCGCAACGGCTGGGTGGAATCAAGGCCATGGTCTGAACTCCCGAACCGGCTCCGCGTATACTGCCGCGTCCAGGCAGTGCTGCCAGCAGAGGGGGATTCTCATGTCACAGACCGATGCGCCCGGATCAGTGCTGTCGCTGAGCCGGGTCACCAAGAGCTTCGGCGAGAAGCGGGCCGTTGACGGACTCGATCTGGAGATCCCGAAAGGGTCGGTCTTCGGGCTTCTGGGCCAGAACGGGGCCGGCAAGTCGACCACCATCCGGATGGCGCTCAATATCTATCTGCCCGACGCCGGAGAGGTCCGCCTCTTCGGGCGGCCGCATGCCCCCGGCATGATGGACCGGGTCGGCTACCTTCCCGAGGAGCGCGGCCTGTACACCAAGATGAAGGTAGTGGACCTGCTCGTTTACCTGGCCAACATCAAGGGTGTCCCTGTCGGCGAGGCGCGCAAGAGAGTGGACAGGTGGCTGGAGCGCGTGGAGCTGCCGGGCGTACGCGACAAGAAACCGGTCGAGCTGTCGAAGGGAATGCAGCAGAAGATCCAGTTCATCGCCACCGTCATGCACGAGCCGGAGCTGATCGTCCTGGACGAGCCCTTCTCGGGTCTCGATCCGGTCAACCTCGGCGTGCTGAAGGATCTCATGCTCGGGCTCCGCGAGCGTGGAGCGACCATCATCTTTTCAACGCACATCATGGAGCAGGCCGAGCGGCTCTGCGACGCCATCTGCCTGATTCACGCAGGCCGCGCCATCCTGAACGACTCGGTCAGCAGGATCAGGGAGCGTGAAGGACGCAACACCATCGCGCTCGCCTTCGACGGGGACGGCTCGTTCCTCAGACAGCACCGCCTCGTCGCCGGGGTGGATTCCTATCCTTCTTATGTGGAGCTGCGGCTCACAGACGGCGCCGATCCGCAGGCGCTGCTGGCGGACATCACATCGAGAGTCAGAGTGAGGCGATTCGAGATCGTGGCCCCGTCGCTCAACGACATCTTCATCAGGCATGTCCGGCAGGCCGGGGCCCTGCAGTCCGAGCCGGAGGTGGCCCATGCCTAAGGTCTGGGCTGTCATCCGGCGGGAGTTCATCGAGACGACACGCACGAAGACCTTCATCTTCAGCATGTTTTTCACGCCCCTGTTCATGGGCGCGATGATGGTGGTGCCCGGGCTTCTTGCCAGCCGCTCGAGCCAGACGCAGACCCGGCTGGCGGTTCTGGATCAGACCGGAAAGGCCTTCGCGGCGCTCAGCGCCGAGCTGGAGCGCGACCCCAACCGCTACGTCTTCCAGGAAGGCAAGCTCAAGGGGCAGCCCCGCTTCGTTCTTGTCGATGCGGGTACGGGCGACGATCTGGAGCGAGATCCCAACTCGGGCGTGATCAAATCGCTCGGCTCGGTGCTGCACGACAAGGGAGCAGGCGCGCTCCTGGATGTCCGCAGCGGTTTTCCCCAGCTGGAAGATGTCTACATCTATACGAAGCACAGCGGAGATTTCGAGCCATTGCGCGTGATGGGAAGCGCCATCAACGCGGTGGCCGTGGATCTGAAGCTCTCGGGTGTGACCGACGATGGCACGCTCGCCGGCACGCTGCGCAAGCGCGTCGATCTCGAGGCGGTCAAGCTGGACAAGGAGGGCCAGATCGCCGGCAGGACCGACTTCGGCATCATGTACATGGTGAGCATCTCCGTCGTCCTGGTCTTCTACATATCCAACTTGATGTCCGGACAGACCCTCTCCCGGGGCCTGCTCGAGGAGAAGTCCAACCGGATCATGGAAGTCCTGGCCAGCTCGGTGACCCCGCTTCAGCTGATGACGGGCAAGATCATCGGTCAGTCACTCGTGCTTCTGACCCAGCTTGCCGTCTGGACCGGTCTGGGGGTCGTGGTGTCGCTGCGATTCGGCGGCGGCATGCCCGAGGAGGCGGCCACCGTGATGGCCTCCCTTGCCGGGATGAACCTCGTCTACCTGCTCGGGTTCTTCATTCTGGGCTACTTCTTCTACGCAGCCCTCTGGACCGGCGTGGGGGCGATGTGCACCACCGAGCAGGAAGCCCAGCAGCTGCAGCTTCCCATCATTCTTCTGCAGGTGGTTCCGCTCGTCGCGGCGATCGGCCTGGTGCGCCAGCCCGGCAGCACGACGGCCACGGTACTTTCCATGATCCCCTTCTTCGCCTCCATGGTCATGATGCTGCGGATCGTCCTGGAGACCCCGCCGCTATGGCAGATACTCCTCTCGATGGGGTTGCTCCTGGCCGGGATCGTGGTAGCTTTCTGGGCGGTGTCCCGGATATTCCGCATCGGCATATTAATGACCGGAAAGAGGGCCACGATCCCCGAGGTCCTGCGCTGGCTCCGGGCCTCCTGACGGCGGTCGGCGAAGTCGCCCAGGCCTGCTCCTGGTGATAGATGAAAGCCGGTTTTTATGCCTTTCCGGTAAAGATTTTCCTTGACGCTGCACCTACACCACCGTACTAAAGCGCGCAGTCGAAACTCTCCGTTAGGGCATGCACTGGACTACTGTGGGGGGGTCTTGTCCAGCCCGACGCACTTGCCTTGTCGCCTATCCTTCCCGGCACGGCGGCACATCGTGAGCCGCAATGATCTAAGTCTCAGTGGCTCAGCTATTTATCGAATCGAGCTACTCCACGGAGGCACCTTCGTTTGACGCCAACACGCTCGATTGATTTCTGCTTTGCGCCTGTTCGGGATGCCATCCCGAACAGGTACAGGCAACCTCTGCGCGCTCAACAGAATCCGTCTATTTCCTGCTTTTTCAGTGTTTACGAGGGGTCCGCTCCCTTGGGCGGACCGGTGTTTGTCATTTGGGGGGGAACACATGTCAATTAGGCGCTCCACCAGAGTCTCCTTCAGGAGCTTCGGGTGGCTGGGAGTGATCGTCCTGCTCCTGCTGCCCTTTACGCTCCTCGTAGGCGCTCCCAAGAAGGGCTCGGGCGATCAGTCCCGCGAGGCCCTCAACACCAAGAATCGCTACGACCAGCGCATTCCCGGCACCGCCGAGGCCGAAATGGCCTGGCTCAAGGGCCGGGAGAGACTTTCGTACTCCAGACCCGATTGGGGCCCATGGAATGGCGAGTCCCGCTCGGTTGGCCACGTCAGCCTGAGACAGATCGATTCGCCCAACACGCTGATCCTGCCCAACGATATGGGCAGCTTCGACGTGCAGATCGGCCACAAGGCCTTCGCGAAGGAGCTGGAGCTCGACGCAGCGGCTCCCTCGGCGAGACTGGGCAAGGGCGACTGGTACCTGGTGCAGCTCAAGCCCGCGGCCGTGGAAGGAAAGACCTCGGTTGACATCCGCCGCGAGCTGGGCAACATCGGTCTGGAGGTTTTCGAGTATGTCCCCAACAACGCCTACCTGGCGCGGATCGACCGCTCGCGCTCGGGCGACACCCAGACCATCCTGGGCGATGGCCGCTTCCAGTACACCGAGGCGTTCAGCCCCGCGATGAAGATCCACCCCAAGCTGGGCCGCATGCCGATGCGCAATCCGGACAGGGCGAGCTCGGACACCTTCGATCTCGTGATCAAGGTCCTGCCCACAGAGGACGCGCAGATCGTTGTTGACGATGTAGTGCGTCTCGGTGGCGAGGTCCTGCAGGTCAGCAACGTGACCGACGTGGACTACGTCTCTGCCAAGGTGCGCAGCAGCTCGGTCATCGAGCTGGCGCACAACGGCGTCATCCAGTCCATCTACGAGGTCAACGAGACCGAGCTGATGGACCTGGTGCAGGCGTCCCAGACAGAGATCGGCCGGTTCCTGGATGTCCGCGACTTCAACGGATACCTGCTCCCGTTCAGGGCGGTGGGTGTTGATGGTGGCGGATCCGGCTACACCGGCACCCTGCCGGGCTTCACCGGCGCGACCGCCACGGGGGCCTACAACTCGGGTCTCTGGACAGTCCAGCCGCAGTTCCTGGGCGTGGCCGACAACGGCATGACCATCGACTCGCCGATGTTCGCCCACGACAACAGCAATCCCTGCCTGGGTGGCGCCTGCACCAGCGGCGCCGGCGCGCTGACCAACGTCGGGCAGAACCACCGCAAGGTGGAGGCCTACTTCACGGGCGTCAGCCGCGATGCGACATCGGGCGGCGACTTCCTGACCTGCGACTCGATCCGGTCGGGCGGCAACTCGCACGGCTCGATCGCGGCAGGCGCCGCGGCCGGCAACCCCAGCAGCGGCTCGATCGGTCTGGGCCGCAAGTACGAAGACACGGACGTGCTGGATCAGTTCGTTTCGTACTTCAATGACTCCGGTGAGGCCAACCTGGACATGGACGGCCAGGCCCCCGGCGCCCGCGTCATCTTCATGGATATCGCCAACACGCCCGCTCTTTCTCCCCCGGCGTGCGCGGTGAACTTCCTGAGCGACGTGGATCCGGGCGACATTCCGGCTGCCAGGCTCGAGGACATGGCGTTCCGCCGCGACCTGGCTCCAGGCAACACGACGCTGCATCCCAGGGGCGCGAAGGTCATTCTTCTGGCCTTCGGCGCGCCGACGAACTTTGACGACAACATCACCAATGGCCAGGGCAACTACGCCAACGGCGCGAGCGCGATAGATGCATTCCTGTTCGCCAACCGCCGCGTTCTGACTGTTGAGGCCGTGGGCAATGACGGAGCGGATCCTTCCAGCAACGCCGACATCGATCCCTTCGTCAACTGCGATCCCATCAACGGCTTCACGGCCGCCTGCGTCCAGATCAACGATCTGGCCACCGGCAAGAACCCGGTGACGGTCGGCTCGAACAACACCGACACGATCGTCCCCGGCAACACCGGACTGTCGCTGGATCCCAGCGAGTACATCAACAACTTCACCAGCAAGGGCCCGGCAACCTTCGCTTCACGCCGCATGGCTCCGCTGGTTGTGGCCCCCGGCTTCGACTTCGTCCAGAACCGCGAAGGCCGATACAGCGACGATTACTTCATCTCGTCGGCTCAGTACGTGTCGTTTGACAACGCGAACGACACGGCAGGCATCGCGGCGGTGGAGAACGTGGAAGTGCAGGGCAACGCGGGGACCTCGGTCTCGGCGGCCAACGTGGCGGGCGCGGCCCTGCAGATCGGCGACTACTTTGCCAAGGGCTTCTACCCCACAGGCAAGGCGGTCGTCGGTGACAGGCTTCCGGACATCTCGGGCTCCCTGCGCAAGGCGCTGCTGGTCAACAGCACCGACTTTGCCAACCAGGGCCCGAACATCGCGAGCTGCACGGGCAAGTTCTGCATCGAAGAGGGATACGGCAAGGTCGAGCTGGCCAACACGCTGCCGCTGGAGAACTACCGTGCGGAGCGCCGCCAGCCCAACCTGTCCAACGTCGCTCCGGTGCCCAACGTGCCGGCTGGTCTGCTGGTCGTCGACGAGTACTTCGACGGCGGCGCCCGCGGCGCAGGTGCGGACGGCAGCCTCGCAGGTCTGGGTGTTGTCCAGGTCGGGGAGTCGGTCTCGTTCGACTTTTTCCGGCGTGATGGTCAGGATCAGACGCGCGTCTCGCTGGCGTGGTATGACGCGCCCAACGAGCTGGTTCAGAACGATCTCGATCTGACCGTCATCAGCGGCGACAACGACATCATGAGCAATTTCGACACCGGTGCTCCTGGCGCCGGAATCTGCGGCAACCTGGGCAACATCATCAACGGCCTCCCCGTGGAGATGGCCTTCTGCGGTGATTGCACGTACGCCGCCAACGACAACGACGCGGCGTACTTTGACCCGGCGGGTAGCAATGACTGGATCCTGAGATGGCATGGGAACCAGTTCAGGGAGTTCGGAAACCAGTTCACCCTGCACACGCAGTGCATCGCCGACACAGGCGACCCGGCCTACGGTGAGCTGGATCCGGACACCGTGGTCAACCCGCAGAACGCGTACGACCGCATCAACACGACGGAGTCTGTGGTCCTGCATTACTTCGGTGACCCCGGCATCTTCGGGGCCACGCGGAGCGGTGGCGACCACGGGTTCTATCGTGCGCGCGTGTCGTTCCCGACGACGCTCGCGGCGACACCGGTGCCGAACGCACCGGCCATCGCCCGCGGCGCCAACGGCGTGCTCAACACGACGCTTCTCGGCGATGACACGGTCCAGGTCACTGGAAACGGCGGCTACAGCTATGTCGGCGCCGGAGCGGACGGGATCGTGCAGTCGACGGCGGGTGGCGACGATGTACAGTTGCTGGATGTGGGCAGCTTCGGACAGCCGTTCGCGCTGGTTGCGGCCGGCCCGATCGGCAATGCCCGCGTCGGCAGCACCATCGCGCTGGACAAGGACTTCTACGACTGCTCCGACCGGACCCTCTCACTGCGCGTCAAGGACATGAGCCGCATCTCCGGGAACACGAACCAGGCGGAGACGGCGGCCAATGTCGGCGCGAGGACCCGCGTGGAGGTTGTGGACCCGAACGGAACGATCCGGGACACGGAGGCTGGCTTCAGCTTCACGGTTGATCCCGGCTCAGCCGCGTTCCGCATTGGACGGTCGAACCACTACAACTCCAACGCCCGCCGCGTTCAGTTCGTCAGAGTGGCGGCTGGCGATCGCACCACAGCGTTCATTCCCAACAACGGCATCGTCGAGGTGACGCAGGGCTACACGGTCCGTGCCACCTACGACGACAAGTCGGCCACGGCCTTCCCGGGTGGCGCGTCACCAGAGCCGGACGATGCAATGACCATGGCTTCGGTGACCTGCCGTCCGCTGATCGGGCCGGTGCTGATCGGCCAGGTGGAGGAGAACTTCCGCCGCAGGGTCATCACGGGAGGCTGCGATGTGGGCCGTACCCGTGGCGGTCGCGGCGACTACTTCCTGGATGCTGGTGAGACCGTCCTGTTCCAGGCCGGATTCGCCAACCAGAACTCATCCCAGCCCGTCAACCTGCGCGCCACGATCTCCTGCGCCGACCCGGTTCCCGGCGGGGCCAACGCCTGCAGCTCGCTGCAGTTCGTTCAGCCCAGCCTCGAGCTGGGCACAATCCCGCCGGGCAAGGAAGCCATCGGGATGTGGGAAATCGTGGTGGACCAGGGTGTCAAGGCGCTCGCCACAGCGGATCGCGTGGTGGACCTCCAGGTGACCTTCACGTCCCGCAGCACCGACTTCGGGGCGGAGTTGGCCACCCAGGTTTTCACGTTCCGCGAGGCAGTCCAGGCGAACATGGAGACATTCTGGTACAACACCGACTTCCCGGCCGGCGGCACGCAGGCAGCGGACTACAACCGAGACGGAGCCGTTCAGGTTCCCGTCGCCGGTTCGCAGGCCCGCTATCGCGAGCTGCAGACCTTCTCGCCGTTGAACAACGTCGGTAACCCCAACGCCGCCGCGGCTGCCCAGATGCCGTGGAGGTTTGACAGCAACAACGGTGGATTCAACGCCTACCGCACGGCCGATTCCAAGCCGGGCGGACCGGGCTCCGCCCAGAACAGCCTCGCCTGGTTCCACAGCACGGGTGGCGGCTGCGGCTGGCAGACCCAGAACAACGGCGTGGTTGGAACCGGCGTGCTGCCCAGAGGCACATGGCACGCTGGTCACGGCCCGGTGGGCAACTTCCGCGATGCGAATGCCTGCCCACCCTACGCGCCGCCCAGCGACACTCTGACCGCACCTCTGACGGAGTTCATCCACGACGTTCTGGACTCGCCGGTTCTCAACAAGGTGAACCAGGGTCTGGATGCCCGTGGCATTGCGTTCGATCTGCGGATGGAGAGGATCGGCTGGAACGACACGCAGTCGTTCACTGATACGGCAACAGTCATCAACCTGGAGATCGACTCGAACCTGGACGACAGCGGTCCGATCATCCTGGGCGACTCCTACTCCTACAGGCAGCCGTTCGGTGAATCGGGTCCGCGGACCAGCTTCGGCAACGGCCAGCGCACCTTCGGTCCCCTGCGCGACAGCGATAATTCGCTGGCGGGCAAGGGCGGCGCGAACGGTGACGAGGTCGGAGTCTCCGAGCCGATCGCGGGCCGCATCGAGGCGAACTTCCTCCAGCGGCCACTGATGGCCTATCCGGTCGCCGACGTGGACGGCAACACACGCGGCTTCCAGAGCAACACGGCCATCGATGGTGCCACCGGCCTGCCGGTCATTCCGGGCCGCTGCACCAGCTTGATCTGCACGGCTGGCGCCGACGCGCTGATCGGAACGGCCTGCACGACCAACGCGCAGTGCACCGGTCCGGGCACGCGTCTGGGCCACACCACTCCGTGGGGTCCTGTGCGCAACGCGGACGCAACCGCGGGCGTGTTCGACTACCTGGGATCGTTCGAGGACTTCCGTGGCGCCTCGGGCAACCGGTTCGGGTTCGAGCTGAACTTCTTCCTCAACGAGGGTGGAGTCGGCGGGGCCCTGGGCTGGACAGTTGATGACGTCTACTTCGTCTGGTCCGAGCAGCACCCGGCTGACCAGTCGAACAACGACATCAATGATTGCTCGCGGATCGGTGGTGACTGCGTCTCCAGCGTCTGCACGGTTGGAAACGTTGGCGCCGCCTGCAGCACGGATGCGCAGTGCGTCGTCCGCACGAACGGCAACCCCAACGCACGTCAGTGCGCGGTGGTTTCGTTCGAGCGTCTGACGCTTCACAACTGCACCACGGGTATCCGCGTCGCCGTCGATGACGACGACACGGCCTCGACGGTCGGCACCGGAGGCTGCCCAGCCGGGCAGGTGCCGATGAACATCCGGAGCAACGAGGAGCCGCTGAGCGAGGTGTTCTGCCTGAGCCCGATCGGTGCCGGCCAGTTTGCCACCGTCGCGCAGGTGTCCGGTCTGGCGAACCAGAAGGGACTTCTGTTCGTCAACCCGGCCCTCCAGGAGAACCTGGTCATCACCGCGTCATATAGAGACCCGGAGTGCGACCAGGACAGCGACGGCGAGCTGGGTGAGAACAACTTCCTGGACGTGGATGGCGATGGCGTGCCAAACGCCGGCGCCGACACCATCCAGGGAGACCAGCACCCCACCGACCTGCTGGCCGGCGGGATCCCCTCGTCCGACGACGACTACTGTCACAACGCGGTGTCGCGTTTTGACGTGTATAACCCTGCGGGTATTGCGCAGATGGACCTCAACGGCGACAACGTCATCAACGCTTCCGACTGCGTGGCCTCGCCCCGCAACGGACAGTGCGACTTCGATGACGACGGCCGTGGAGACATCTGCGACAACTGCCCGAAGACTGCCAACAACAACCAGCTCGACACGGATGGCGATGGCGTCGGCAACGTGTGCGAAGTCACCGACATCGACCGTGACGGGCGCCTCAATGGTGCAACGGACAACTGCCAGTCGCTCTACAACCCGTCACAGGCCGTGGCCGTGGTAGGAAATACCCGCGGCGTGGTCTGCGACGACGTGAACGACCTGGACAACGACCTTGTCGCTGAAGTCAGCGACAACTGCCCCAATGAGCAGCTCGGCCTCGAGAACGGAGTTCCTTCGCCTTCCGTGGCGGCCACCTACAATCCAGACCAGGTGGACACCGATGCGGACGGCGTGGGGGACCTCTGCGATGCCGAGGACTTTGATGGCGACCTGGTGGTCAACCGCGTGGACAACTGCCGGAACATCTACAACCCCGCGGATCCGACCTTCCAGATTCAGACTGATAGCGACCTGGACGGACGCGGCGATGACCGCACGGGCATCGACGTCATCACCAGCGGCCCGGGAACGGACCCGCAGGGCAGAGCTGCCTACTGCGACCCGGACTCGGCCGACGATGATGGCGGTGGCGTCCCGGACGACCTGGTTCAGGCCACTTCCGAGCTCAACTGCAACCACAACCAGTTCGGAATCGGCAATGCATCGGGAACCCTCAACACCATCGCAGCCATCGGCGTGACCGGAATCGTCATGTCTGACGATGGCACGGCGGACCCTGTCTGTATTGCCGGCGACCCGGATCCGAACAACGACCCGGGGCTGGCACAGTTGTGTGACAGCCGTCTGGACAGCCAGTGTGACAATCCCGGCCAACCCGGAACAGGAAACTGCGAAAACGTCCCGGATGGTCTGGCTGACCCAGGCGAGGTCGCGAACCTGCGGATCTTCATGGCCAACGGTTCGGTCAACAGGCAGACGGGCAACCCGACGGGACTGACCAACCTGACCATCGGCATCAGCCCGACCACTCCATCGGTCGGCTGCACGCCCAAGGCGCAGGTGTTCATCGGCACCGTGGGCGCGGGAGCTGCTTTCTCCACGCCTGTGGGCGGCCTGTCGTTCGTGGTGGATCCGACCCCCGGTGGTCCTGGCAAGTCTTCAGCCGCCAGGCTGGCCGAGGCGCGTTTCCTCCTGACAGGTCAGGCTGACAACGTTGAGGGTATTGCTCCCAACCAGAGCTTCAACCTGTTCGTTGACGTGGATCGCATCGACAAGGCCCGCATCCCTGCTTCCTGCCCGCAGTTCGTTGGAGACTGTGTCTCGAGCGTCTGCATCCAGGGTAACTGGGGCGCGACCTGCACGGTCGATGCAGACTGCAACGTGAACATCGGTGGAAACCTGTGCGAGGATTTCGACACGAATCGGAACGGGACAGCCGGGTTCCAGTGGACCAGGCTGTCGACCGGCGCGGGAGCTGACCCGCTCTTTGCGTTTACCGACCCGAATGACGACATCCTCGGCTACGCACAGGGATCCGGTCCCAGCCCGGCTGGAACGGATACCCGCAACTGCACGGTGGACATCCCCAGAGGATTTGCGGACTGCGTGGGTGTCCCGCACGAGAACGACTGGCACCTGCACACCAACGTCGTGGGTGAAGGTCCGGGCGCCGGCTACGATGCCACCGGAACACCGGGCATCGCGGCTCCGGACGGTGGGAAGGCCCGCAGCGGTGTACGGTCCATGCACTGGGGCCGTCACCTCCGGTCCACGACAACCCTGTTCGACACGATCCGCCTCCGTCAGGCGGCGGCCTTCGTGTTCGACCCGGTCGTCATCGGTCCGGGCACACGGCTCGACTTCTGGCACATCATCAACCTGATGGACGATGAGGTGCAGGGACAGCCGCCGGCTGGAACGACCTTCGCGGGTGGTCAGATGCAGTACTCACTGCTGACCGGCTCCACCAACCGGTACGAGCGGTGGCAGACGATCCTGCCCGTCTTCAACCCGTACAACTCTCTGACACAGGATGCCTTCGCTGTCTGTCAGTTCGACCCGGGTGACGATCTGTTCCCGCCGAACAACGACACGATGTGTCAGAACTCACCGCAGTGGTCCGACATGGGTAACGTCGTCGGGACGGATGCATCCTGTCTGACCGACACCGATGGCAGCAACCCGACCGACGGACGTGACTGCGGCGAGGCGTCGTCCTGCATACCTGGTGCTTCCGGCGGGTGTGCCAGCAACGGCGCCACGGGTAATGGCGTGTGGGTGAGAGAGGCCTTCGACCTGTCTCCGTTCGCCGGGCGCGTGGCCCGTCTGCGGTGGATCGGTGCGACGGTCGGCGGCTGGGGATTCGGGATCAGCAAGTCACCGATGGAGCCCGAGCCCGGTTCGCCTTACTACTACTACTACGAGGGCGACGACGGATGGTGGATCGATGACATCAAGTTCACCGATCTGCGCGTCGACGCTGCAATCATCACGCCGGACACGCTGGTCGGAGGAGCCACATGCTCGGCTACCAGTCCGAACTTCTGTGGTCTGGTGAACATCGATGTCGCCGGCTCGGTTGCACTGGGCTCGAGGCGTCTGCTGGCGCTGGATGCACTGTCCCAGTCAGCAACGCTCGATGCACGGCGCACCGTGGCTGTCGACGATCCGGCTACTGCAGGGATCGTGGAAGGCGCCTGCGACAACGGCGTCATCCAGATCCAGATCAGCCAGCTCAACGCAAACGGGACGAGCGTGGTGGATATCATCCAGCCGTTCTCGCCCGACATGGACGCGGTCGTGGCTCCGAGCAAGGACACCTTCTACAGGATCGAGGCCAAGTGCTCGTCGGATACGGCGTGCGCGGCAAGCCGAGATGTCCTCGTGAAGGTTTATCCTGGTGACGGTAACGATCCGGACTGGAACGTTGACCTGGCGGATCCGTACAAGGCCACGCTCGCCGGCCTGTCGGTAACCGGAAGTGGTGTACTGACGTGGGATTCGCGCCCGCAGCCTCCGGGAGTCAGCGGTTACAAGATCTACCGCGTGACGAACGGACCTGGCCTCGGGACGGCGGATCTCTTCGCTGGCAACGTGTTCAACGGAGCCGGCGCCTGCAGACTGAACACGGTGGCGCAGGTCGCTCTGCCCACGGTGGTCACGACGACAGATGCAGGCGTTCCGGCGGCGGGGACCGGTTTCAACTACCAGGTCGCCCACTCGTCGGCCGTTGCCACGGCGCTCAACCCGCTCGGTGTGAGGCCAACAACCTCGAACCGCAGCGGTCAGCTGGTGACTTCGAACGGGACGGGAACCATCTGCCCGTAAGCAGTCACTGAAAGACGCACTACAGAAGGGGGGCCGAAAGGCCCCCCTTTTTTTGTCTTTTCTGAGTGCGTGGCCCTGCCGGCGGCCGGCCTGTATACTTGGCCGCGCTATGAAGTTCCCCCTCCTGCTGGCTCCCCTGGTTCTTGTGGTGCCGCTTGCGGTACCCCTCGCGCTCGCCGCCGAGCCGCTCCCGCTGAGCCTGCAAGTCTCGGAGAGCATCCAGGGGGACACCCAGCGGATTGTCCTGGCCTTCTCCCGGCCGGTGACCTACGAGATCGAGGAGACCAAGGTCCGCTACACGCTGCGCCTGCGCGAGCCTCTGGACAGGGATTCGCTGAGGGACCTCGCCTTCGAGGCCGGGCCCGTGCGCCGGGTGCGGCTGGATCGCTCGTCGCGCGGCGCCGAAATCACCTTCGTTCTGCGCGAGCCCGAGCCTCACATCACGCTGCTGGAGCAGTCAGAGCCGTTTCAGCTCGACCTGACCATCCGGGGGTCGGCTGCGCGCAAGTCCGTGACGCCAGGAGAGACACAGGATATTCCCCCCGGGCCGGATCAGGAGATGCCGCCCGAAACCCAGCCCGAGCCGCAGGAGCCGCCCCCGCCTTCTCTTCCCGACAGGCTGCCGAAGTCGTCTCCCGGTGAGGTGCGCAACATCGTGCTGGACCCCGGCCACGGCGGGTCGGAGACGGGCGCCGTGGGCGCCTCCGGGCTCCGGGAGAAGGACCTGGTGCTCCAGATCGCACGCCGGCTGCGCGAGTCGCTGACATCGGCAGGCTTCCGGGTTCTGCTGACCCGCGACGAAGACCGCGGGGTGGATCTGATGACCCGCACGGCCATCGCAAACCATGCGGGGGCCGACCTGTTCGTGAGCATCCACGCCAACGCTTCGGGCAGCGCGGCGGCCCGGGGCGCCGAAACTTACTACCTGAGCAGCGGAGCGCCCGATGCGCAGGCAGGCTCTCTGGCAGGCCGGGAAAACGGCCCCGCCGCGCCGGGCCCTGCTTCACATCCGTCCGAGGAGATCCAGCTCGTGCTCTGGGAGATGGCCCAGAGCGCCCAGCTTGCCCGCGCCAGCCGGCTGGCCGAGATGATCCAGAGCGAGCTCAACTCGCTGTCCGGGCTCCAGGACCGCGGAGTGCGGCAGGCTCCCTTCAGGGTGCTGGTTGGGGCCACCATGCCTTCGGTGCTGCTCGAGGTGGGGTTCCTGAGCAACCCGGACGAGGCGCAGAGCCTCGCGCAGCCTGACTACCAGGACCGGCTCTGCGCGGCCGTCACGGCGGCCATCAGGCGCTTCGCCGAGAGCATCAAGCGGGAGGACAAGGCTGAGCTTGGCTCCTGGGATCCCTCTGAAGCGGGCCGCTGAGCAGGCGATGACTCGGCGCGGCATCCCGGCCACGGCACACGCGGGCCTTGCGACCCTGATGATGCTGCTGCTGGCTGCATGCTCTGACGCTCCGCCGCCTCCGGAGCCTGCCGGGACCGCCTCCAGTCCGGTGCCGCCGGATGCCGTCCCGGCGCTGCCGGGGGAAGGGGAGCCACCGCCCAACGTGCAGCCCGTCAGGCTGCATTTTGCCGACGAGATGGATCGGCTCGCCCCCGAGATGCGCGACATCGACGCCGGCGGGACGCTCGCGGATAGGCTGCGCCGCACCGTGGAGGCGCTGTTTGCCGGCCCCTCGGGCCGGCTGCGCCGGGTCATCCCGCCGGGCACCCGTCTCAGGGCGCTCTATCTGGACCCCAGGGGGATCGTCACGCTGGATCTGGACGCCACCTTTGCCCGCGGCCTGACCGAGGGGTCCTCCGATGCGCTGCTGGCGGTCTGGTCGGTGGTGAACACCCTGGCGGTGAGCTTCGCCGAAGTCCGCCAGGTGAAGCTGCTTATCGAAGGAGAAGAGCGCCGGGATCTGGGGGGTCATCTGGACCTGTCGCGGCCCCTGACGGCCGACATGTCGCTGCTGGCCGGGCCCGGCCGGCCCTGAATGTCCGACCCTCGTCCCATCGGAGTCTTCGACTCCGGGCTGGGAGGCCTCACGGTCCTGCGCGACATCCGCGCGCGGCTGCCGGGCGAGAGGCTCGTCTACCTGGGTGACACGGCGCGCGTCCCCTACGGTACCAAGTCGGCCGCTACCGTCACGCGCTACGCCCTCCGGTGCGCCGGCTTTCTGGCGCGCCGCGGTATCAAGGCGCTCGCGGTCGCGTGCAACACCGCCTCGGCGGTGGCCATGGATGCGCTGGGCTCCGAGATGGCGCTGCTCCGCATCCCGGTGCTGGGCGTCATCGAGCCGGGGTCGGTGCAGGCCTGCCGCGCCTCGCGCTCCGGCCGCGTGGGGGTGATCGGCACCGCCTCCACCATCCGAAGCGGCGCCTACGCCCGCGCCATCGCCGCCATCCGGCCCGACTTCCAGGTCACGGGGGCAGCCTGCCCGCTCTTCGTGCCGCTGGCCGAGGAGGGCTGGACCGGGCGCGACGATGCCGTGGCCCGCGCGGCGGCGATGCGGTATCTTCGGCCGCTCGCACAAGGCGGGATCGACACGCTGATCATGGGCTGCACGCACTATCCGCTGCTGCGCGAGGTGATCGAAGAGACGCTGGCGGAGATGGCGCCGCCCGGACGGGGAGTGACACTGGTTGATTCCGGCGAGGTGCTGGCGGCCGATCTGGCGCGCGTGCTGGCCAACAACGACGCCGCGGCGCCCGCCGGTGGTCCATCGTCAGGGGGGCTGTCCGGTGATGCTGAGAGGTTCTACGTGACCGACGATCCCGAGCGCTTCGCGGCGCTGGCCGCCCGCTTCCTGGGCCGGGATATCCCGCAGCCGCACGTCGCCGATCTGGACTCCAGCGAAGCTGTCCTTCCTGGAGAGGCTCCATGAGCCCCCGCCAGGATGCCCGCCCCGACGGGAGGCCCGATGGACGCACTGACGGAAGGCCCGATGGACGCACTGACGGAAGGCCCGATGGACGCACTGACGGAAGGGATGACAATCAGCTGCGCCCCGTTGGCATCACCACCGGCGTGAACCGCTATGCCGAAGGCTCCAGCCTGATCACCATCGGCGAGACGCGCGTGCTGTGCACCGCCAGCGTGGAAGAGAAGGTCCCGCCATTTCTGATGGGTCAGCGGCAGGGATGGGTCACCGCCGAGTACGGCATGCTGCCGCGCGCCACCCACACCCGCAACCAGCGCGAGGTCAGCAAGGGGAGGCCGTCGGGCCGCACCTCGGAGATCCAGCGGCTCATCGGCCGGGCGCTGCGGGCCGTGGTGGACATGCAGGCGCTGGGAGAGCGCACCATCTGGATTGACTGCGACGTGCTGCAGGCCGACGGCGGCACCCGCTGCGCTTCGATCACCGGCGCCTGGGTGGCGCTGGCCGTCGCCCTGCGCACGCTGCGCGAGCGCGGCATCGTGATGATCAGGCCTCCGCTGCGCGGCCTCGTGGCCGCCGTCTCGGTGGGCATGCTCAACGGGCGCCCTCTGCTGGACCTGTGCTACGAAGAAGACAGCAAGGCCGGCGTGGACATGAACATCGTGCGCACCGACGCGGGCCGCTACATCGAGGTGCAGGGGACCGCGGAGTCGGCGCCGTTTGCGCGCGCCGAGATGGACCAGATGATGACGCTGGCCGATGCCGGCATCGACGAGCTGATGCGCGCGCAGCGGCAGGCGGCCGGAGAGGCGGTGGCCGGCCTGATCGCGCCCGGGGCCGCCGCGGAGAGGTAATGCCCGCGGGCCGGCTCGTGGTGGGCAGCTTCAATCCCGGAAAGGTCGCCGAGGTGCGTGCCGCGCTGGAGGCGGCCGGCATCGGCGTGCCGGTGGTGGCGCTCAAGGAGGTCCAGGGCGCCCCGATCCATGTCGAAAAGGGGACCACCTTCGAGCAGAACGCCGAAGGCAAGGCGCTCCATTACAGCCGCTTTGGGCGCGAGCTGACCCTCACCGACGACTCGGGGCTGTGCGTGGATGCGCTCGGAGGCGCCCCCGGTGTCTACTCGGCCCGGTACGGCCCGCCCGACAAGGTGAAGGTGGAGGACGCCGAGCGCTGGGGCTGGCTGCTCGAGCAGATGAAGGATGTCCCGGACGGCCAGCGCGGCGCCGCCTTCGTGTGCGTGCTGGTGCTGGGGCGCTGGGGGCGCCTGGTGAAGACCTTCCGCGGCGAGTGCCGCGGCGAGATCCTGCGCGCGCCGCGCGGCAGCGGGGGGTTCGGATACGACCCGGTTTTCTATCACCCCGCCTCGGGCCGCACCTTCGCCGAGATGACCGAGCCCGAAAAGCGCGCCGTCTCCCACCGCGGCGCGGCGATGGCTCTGCTCATCGAGTACCTCAAGGGGCCCGAGAGCCCCCTCACCGGCAAGACCATCACGCAGCCCGGAGCGAAGGGCTGACATCGAGGCGATCGTGAACCCCCTGGAGACCCCGCTCATCGCCCAGCCCATGCTGCAATCCGCACCGCAGCGTCTCGAGCGCCGCCTGGGGATGAGGACGGCGCTCGCCTTGCTGGTGGGCGAGGTGATCGGTGTGGGGATCTTCCTGACGCCGGCTGCCATGGCAAAGTCTCTGGGATCGCCGCTGCTCATCCTGTGCGTCTGGGTCTTCATCGCCGGCACGGCTCTGTGCGGGGCGCTGTGTCTGGCCGAGCTCGGGTCGCGCTACCCGGAGGCGGGCGGGCCATACGTCTACCTGCGCGAAGCGTTCGGGCCGCTGCCGGCCTTTCTGTATGGATGGAAGTGCATGCTGGTGCTGGATGCGGCACTGACGGCGACCTATGCGGCCGGCATGGTGGAAAACCTCGCCGTGCTGGTGGCGCTGGGTCCGGTGGCGAAGAAGGCCGTGGCCGTGGCGGCCGTGCTGCTGGTGGCCGGCATCAGCCTGACCCGCGTGACCATGGCGGCCACCTTCGTGCGCCTGCTCACGTGGGCCAAGATCCTGCTCCTGGCGCTGTTCGTAGTGCTGGGCTTCGCGGCGGCGTCGGGGAGCTGGAGCCACTTCGTGCCCCTGGCCGCCCGGCGCGAAGGCAGCGACCCGCTTTTGCCGGCGCTCGCGTCGGGGCTGGTGGCGGCATTCTTCTGCTTTGGCGGATGGTGGGACACCACCAAGATCGCCGGCGAGATGCGTGACCCGGTGAAGATGCTGCCGCGCGCGCTGTGCCTGGGCATCGGACTGGTGGCGGGCATCTACGCGGCGGTGAGCGCCGCGCTCATCTGCCTGATCCCGATCGAGGCGATGCAGCCCGATGTCGCCTTTGCCGCGCAGGCGGGCGGGGCGCTGCTGGGGCAAGGCGGCGCACGGTTCATTGCGGCGCTGGTGTCGCTGTTCGCGCTGGGCAGCCTGGCCGCCATCATGATGCTGTTTCCGCGCGTCTACTACGCCATGGCGCGCGACGGGGTCTTCCTGCAGGCCGCCGGGCGGCTCAACCCGCGCACCGGCACACCCACCCGCGCGGTGGCCGTGCAGGCCACCCTGGCCAGCATCATGCTGCTGGTGGGAACGCTGGCCGAGATCGTGGCCTACTTCATCTTCATCACCGTGGCTTTCCTGGGCATCACGGTGACGGGGCTCTATGTTGTCAGGCGCCGTGGTGGGGCGTCATCCTTCGCCACGCCCGGCTACCCCTGGACGTGGGGGATCTTTCTGGCCAGCGTCGTCATCGTCCTGGCGCTGCTGGCCGCCGGCAGCCCGCGGCAGGCCGCGCTGGGAACTATCGTGGTGCTGGCGGGCATTCCCGTGTACTACCTGAGGAGACGATTCGCATGACCTGGATCAAGACCGTGCCGCTGGATGAGGGTGACGAAGAGCTGCGCAAGGCGGTTGAGTTGCAGCGGGCGCTGTATCCGATCGAGTACGCCACGCCGGTGCACCCCACCGGCGACGGCACCTCCAGCATCGTGGCGTCCCACTCGCTCATCCCGAAGGCGCTCGAGCACGCCTTTGCCACCTTCGGCGCGTTGATGTCGCCGGACCTGCCGCTGCAGCGGCGGCATCACGAGATGATCGCGGCGCGCGTGTCGTCGATCAACCGGTGCCACTATTGAATTGAATCTCACGCAGAGTTTCTGCGTCGCGTCACCCTGGATCAGGAGCTGGTCAGAGCAATCACGCTGGACTACGAGAAGGCGGCCATTTCGGCCGCCGAGCGGGCGATGCTCGATTACGTGGGCAAGGTCACGCGTGATGCCACCACGGTCAGCCGCGCGGACCACGCCGGCCTGCGCGCGCACGGCTTCGACGACCGCGCCATTCTGCAGATCACGCTCATCGCCTCCTGGTTCAACTACATCAACCGGGTGGCTGACGCGCTGGGCGTGGGGCGCGAATAGCCGGCGCGCCGGGCGTCACGGCGCGCGGGTGATCTTCACGAGCTGATTGGCAGGGAGATTGTCGCGCGTGCTGTGGCTGCCGTCGGGCCAGCGCACATCGATCCGTTCCACCATGTCCGCGGCGCCCAGCCCGAAGCTCAGGCGCGGGTCGTGCGCCGACAGGTACGAGTCGCTGCTTGCCAGGTCCCGCACCAGCGTCCTGCCCCCCGCCGTCACGCTGACCAGCGCGCCGATCGCGGTGTCATCGCCAGGAGGGACCGACAGCTCCACCGCCAGCCAGCTGCCGCGCTCCGAGTCGTTGCGCAGCAGGGAAGGCGCAGCGTCCAGATGGGCGATCAGCAGATCCAGGTCGCCGTCGTTGTCGTAGTCGCCGGCCGCCAGCCCGCGGCTGAGCCCGAGCGCCGCGAAGCCGCTGCCGGCCCGCGAGGTGGCGTCCTTGAAGCGGCCGCGGCCGTCGTTTTCCAGCAGCAGATTGCGCTGCGCGTAGGTGAGGCCGAACTGCGGGTGGCGGTCCACCTGGGGATAGATGTGCCCGTTGGCGACGACGAGATCCTGATCGCCGTCGTTGTCCAGATCGGCAAAGACGGTGCCCCATTTGAGCGGCTTGAACGTGGCCTGCCCCACACCGCTCGGCGCGCTCACATCCTCGAAGAAGCCGGCGCCGTCTCCCTTGCGCAGCGTGGCGAAGTCCTCGGAAAAATTGGTGACGAAGATGTCCAGCAGCGCGTCCCCATCGGCGTCGCCCACGGTCACTCCCATGCCGGCCTGCGCTGCGCCGTGCGCGTCGAAGGCCGCTCCCGACCAGAGCCCCGTCTCGGTGAACGTGGCGTTGCCCTCGTTGCGGTACAGGTAGTTGGCGTTGGAGTCGTTGGCCACGAAGATGTCCAGGTCGCCGTCGCGATCGAAGTCGGCCGCCCGCACCCCCAGCCCGTAGGCCAGCGCTCGATCGGTCAGCCCCGCGCTTTCGGTGGCGTCGGTGAAGCGCCCCCTGCCGTCGGACAGAAAGAAATGATCAGGGGCCCCCTTGAGCCCGAACGGCCCCAGCGCGACCTTGTCGACTCCCTTCCAGCTCAGGATGGGGCGCGCGGCGAGCACCTCGTCCAGCGTGCAGTCGATGTAGGACGCGACGTAGAGATCCAGATCGCCGTCGGCATCGGCGTCGAGGAAGGCCGCCCCCGTGTTCCAGCCGGGTGATTCGATGCCGGCGCGCGCGGCGACGTTTTCGAAGGTGCCGTCGCCGCGGTTCCTGTAAAGAATGTTGGGGCCGAAGTTGGTGATCAGGATGTCGGGCCAGCCGTCGTTGTCAAAGTCGGCCACCGCCACGCCGCATCCCCAGCGCCCCTCGCCGCCCACGCCCGCCTTCGTGGTGGCGTCCTCGAAGGTGCCGTCGCCCCGGTTGCGGTACAGCGCGTTGCGGCCCTTCTCCTCCACGTTGCTGCCCGTCAGCTTCCAGCCATTGACGATGTAGGCGTCCAGGTGGCCGTCGCGGTCGTAGTCCAGCCACGCCACGCCCGTGCCGGCAGAGTCGAGCACGTGGGCCTTGTTGGGACGGCCCGACAGGATGACGCGCGTGAGGCCGGCCTGGCGGGCGACGTCGACGAACATGAACCCCGAAGCGGCGCGCGCCGAAGGCGGCGCAGAGGCCGGGCGCGGGTGGGAGCTCCTGTGACCTCCCGCACAGCCGGTGACCAGCAGCGCAGCCAGGATCACCGTGCAGGGGACTGTCGCGAGCCTCACTTCACAGCGTCGTTGTACTGCTTGGTCACCTGTCCCCACTCGCTCTCGAGCGCCTTCGCGTCGGGAGCCGCCGCCAGCTTGCCGATCCTCATCGCGCTGTCGAGGAAGGCCTTCTTGGCCGTGCGCGTGATGATCACGTATCCGGGGTCGTAGATTCCCTGTTTTTCGCCCTCGGCGTTGTGGTGGTGGCCTCCCTCGAGCAGGCGCGTGCGCACCGCCGCCACCGCGGCATCACCTTCGTTGCCAAGCTGCGAGACCAGCGCGGCGACTTTTTCGGTGGCCTCCCTGGCGTTCTGCCCGCCGGCCATCGCGGCCTTCGCGGCGGCCATCGCGATCTCGGCATGACGGTAGGTGGCCGCCAGGATCGACTTGACCAGATCGTGCTCGGTCTTCTTCACCGCCAGGATCGAGTCGGCCAGGCTCCCGTAGGCGGTGACCAGCTCGGGAGGAGTGGACGCTGCGGAGGCGGGAGCTGCCTGTGCGGGGGCGGCCAGTGAGAGGGCTGCGGCGAGACACACGATGAGCGTGGCGTTTGTCTTCGTATTCCACCTCCTGTGACAGGGAGAAACAGGTGAGTTACGGCCCGGCATGACGCGGCGTTGTACCACACCCCGCCCGCCCCGGCAACGCCCGGCGAAGCTCGAAAGCCCGTACACGGAAGGGCCTATCCCGCGGCTCGCGCCGTTGACAGCGCCCCCCGCTCGCCGCATAATTCCGGCCCTGTACCCAGCCAGAGCCAGCGCACCACCACTACCATTCCTCAGTAGCTCAATGGTAGAGCATCCGGCTGTTAACCGGAGGGTTGTAGGTTCGAATCCTACCTGAGGAGCCAGTCACTCCCGCCCCGACTCCAAGGGGCTGACGATACCCAACCCCGGCCGGGAGACCGACCGGGGTTCGTTGTTTCTGGGCACGGGGCGCGGGATTTCGTGGATCGACCACCTCACGGGCGCGACTCTCACTCGAGATTGGTGTCTCAGTATCACTTTCCTCTGCCGCGGCGACGTACCGGTAGTTCGCGAGCCGCGCACTGCTGTGCCGACAGCATTTCGGGCCGGCAGTCCGGGCACGGTGTGCATGCGTCGACGGCCCCGCCGCGTGGGCAGATCCGGCACGCTGTGGCGCTCCCGTCCATCCACGCCCGGCATTCCTGGCCTCGCGCCTCGGCTCCTTCCGGGCAGCTACAGGCGACGACGAAAGCGGTGCAGCCCTCATCACGCCTTGAGCACGCAACTCCACGAGCACTGCGCTGCGGCTCGTGACGAAGTCGTATCCCTTCTCGGGGACCGCGCGGTCACCTTCGACAGTGAGCCCGGGCACTTCGACGCCGAATTCTCCTGGCCAGCCGGGCCGCAAGGGGATCGCATTGCCCTTCTTACACTGGTCAACGGCCCCCGTGCAGTCTGCAGCGCAGAAAAGCTCCCCGCTGGGGTCGTCCGCGAAGTTCTTGGAGCATTGCGCAAGGCAATCCTTATATGTCTCCTTGCAACAACGCTCGCGCTCGGTGGTGTTGGGACTCTGCGTCGCGCAGCCGTTGAAGTCCTCCTTGTATCCCCGCGGCAGGGCAAGCACAGCGAGTCCCGACGCTGCGACAAAGGCCAAACAGCTCACGAAGCGAACATCACTTCTCATAGGGTGCCCCTCCTACGCGCTGATACCTCTGGATTTAGCCTTTCAGCCATTCGTTCAGCTTGCTCGCCGCTTGATCGGTGATCTTCTCCCAGCCGGCCTTGATCTGACCCTCTGCTTCCTTCAGGCTCGCTTCGAGTTGCCGCTTGCGCTTCTGCGCCTCAGCCGTGGTGTCCGCCGCCAGTGTGCCCAACTGGGCCTTGATCTCATGGATCCTGGCCTCGACGCGCAGCTTCAGTTCCAGCGTATTCAGCGACATGACATTCTCCTTTCGATGGCGGTGCGTAAGGTTGATCAGTCTTGCAGACCCCCGGGTTTTCGGCAACGCTGGGCGGGTAGACCAGGCGCGCCAGCGCCCATGGGCTACGCCTTCGCGGCCTGATCGCCCTCGACCCACTTCATGAAGATTTGATGGCCGAGCGCCAGAGTCGTGGCGCCCACGAACATCCCGACGATGCCGCCGGTGGCCATGCCGCCGAGCGCCCCCAGAAGAACGACGGGCATCGGCGCGCCGACGCCGCGGCCCAGCAGGATCGGTTTCAGGATGTTGTCGGCCACTCCGACGAGCAGCAGGACGACCGTGAAAGCGACAGCGGCGCCGGTGCCATAGTGGTCGCTCATCCAGATGCAGGCAATGACCGGCAGAACGACGAGGAGCGCCGGCAGCTGGGCGATGCCCAGGACAAGCGTGATCGCCGCCAGAACGCCGGCCCACGGCACACCCGCCGCCAGGAGCGCGAGACCGACGAGGATCGCCTGTACGAAGGCGATGCCGATGACGCCCTGGGCGACGCCGCGTATGATCGAGGTGGCGAGCCGCGCCGATGCGCTTTGTGGCAGACGTAGTAGCGCTCTTCATCGTTCGTCAGGACCGAGAGACGTCGCAATCCACGGCTTGAGTGGCGTCGCTTCCTGCGGTCGTTGCTCGTGGAGCTTGCAGAGGGCTGCGGCCGGGCCGGGCCTCGATGATGACGTTGGAGAGCGGCAGGCCGGCCGAGCCGGGTGCAAGCGAGGCTACCAGTCCCTCCGCAGCCAGAACTTCGCGAAGCTGGGCTGCTGGACGGAAACACAGGGTCGGTCCGCGGTTGAGCCGTATCATCCGACCGATCTTCTCCTGCCAGCGGGTGACGTGCGATCGCCAGCTTGCGCTGGCGTCGACCTCACGGATGTACAGCACGCCATCCGGCGGCAGCGCGCGCGCGGCGCGGCGCAGGATCTCGTCTTGTGCGGGGAGATCCTGATAGTGCAGCACGTCGATGAGCAGCAACGTGCGCGCGCCCGGAATCTGGTACCGGCGGACATCCTCACAGTGGAAGCTCAGTCCATCCAGGCCGGCCGCCGCCTGCCTGGCGCGCGACAGCTTCGTTTCGTCCCAGTCGATGCCGGTCGCGCGCAGGCCAGGCCGCATCTCGGCAAGCAGTATGAGAGTCTGGCCACGGCCGCAGCCCAGGTCGAGTATCGGCTCGGGGAGATCGCCTTGCTCGGCCAGAAAGCGATAGACCGGGTCGTGCTCCAGCTTGCCGCGAACGTATCCGAAGGTCCCGCTGCCCTGGGCGCGGAACCGCAATGCGGAGCGCCTCAACGCCTCTTGTACAGGATCCTGCGGCAGGGGGTGGCGCCTGCGATGGATGCGCATGGCAACATAGGTGAGCAGACCGGCGCTGCCGCCCAGGCCCGCGCCCAGAACCAGGGCCCCGACGAGCCACGCCTGCGCGAACTCCCAGGGGTCGACGGTCCCGAACGCCTCCAGGTTCATGGGGAGCCAGCGGCCCGCGATCAGGAGATTCCCGAGCTGTACGCTGCTGAAGATCAGCAGCGGTGCCGTCCACGGCAGGGAGATATTGGCAGCGAGGTAAGTGACAGTCCGGTTGAGACGCAGCGCCGTCGCGGCGACCAGACACAGTGCAAGGTGAAAGCCGTAGAAGGGACTCGTGCCGATGAGCACGCCGAGGGCGACGGCCCAGCCCAGGCGCGCCGGGCTGGCGCGCTCGGTGAGGATGCGCCCAAGGAGACTCCGCGCGCTCCTGAACTTCAATGTGCCGCGGGGAGGTTCAGGCTCCTTCATGCCCTGTATGCCAATCATGGCGGTGGCGTTCATCCTGTGCAGAGTGTATCGCCCATCGCGCCCGGCCGCTGCGACCGCCGCCATCCCGGCTTGACAATCGTGAGACAATCGAGGAGGTCGAAGCGGAGCCTGGTGCAGTTGATAGGCCCTCCGACAGACTCGTGCAGATGCCTCCACGGGGGAGCTCAACTGCCGTGAGCAGATACAGATCCCTGCAATCAGACCTCATGCAGGCGGGGAGTTGGCTCGAGGCCCTGCAGTCTTCGAGGCTCACCTGCACGACGGTGGCGCTCGCTGCGTTGATCGGCATGGCTGGGCACGCCGAAGCACAGGAAGAGTTCACCGAAGTCAAGGTCGTCGTGAATGTCCTGACGGGTGCGCGTGAAGCCAGAGACGATCAGATAAAGGACGCTCTGAACGAGGCCAACAAGATCCTGAAGCAGGCCAAGGTGAAGCTTGTCCATGTCAAGACCAACCGCGACGTGTCGGACGGCGGCAACAACGACGGCAGGATCGACCCCGAGGAACGGGACCAGCTCCAGAAGAACGGAGAAAACGAGCTCAACACGGTCGTTGGCGAGGGCAAGGGCTTCAAGCTGAACGTCTCGCTCGCCGCCGATTCCACGGACTTCAGCGTTCTTGGGAACACCGTTCACTGCATCCCGGTCGGCATTACCGAGCATCCTCCCGCCCCGCGGGACTGGGGTTATGTGATGGCGCACGAGTTCTGCCATTCCTTCACGCTGCCCGGCCACGAGGATTCCAACGGTCAGACATGGGGCACGGACAATCTGATGGACCCGATCGCTTTCGGGGGGACCACGCTGACCGACGAGCAGCGGCGGGAGGTCAAGAAGAAGGCCGATGAGCGCGGCGACACCAGGAAGAAGGCGGCCGAGAACCAGGCGCCGCAAAAGAAGTCCCAGGAGAATGGCAGCGGCTCAGATCAGCGCTCAGGAGAAGGCGGCGAGCCGCCTGGGATTCCGCCCCGCAGCGACCTGCGACGGTATGACATTGTCTCTGACTCGACCACCGGCATGGTCCGCGGCTACGTGCAGATGCACGGGCTGCTTGATCCGCAACAAGTCACGCAGGTTCGGATCTACACGTACATCGACACGGACGGCAATCCGGCAACCGGGGAGTCGGTGGTCATCGATGGCATGCCACTCGGCGCGGAGTACAGGGTTGAGATAACCCTGCTTGGAAATGGTGGCGGGAGCTTGCAGCTGCAGGGAAAAATCAAGAACACGATCAACACCCAGGAAATCGCGCTTGCGGACCTGGTGCTTGAAACGGAAAACCGTGTCGTCTGCTTCCTCGAGGGTCAGAGCGACTTGACGCCGGTACTCGACCAGATCAACTATGAGTTTCCGCGCTCCTTCATGGGGGCGCTCACCTCCCCGAGCCTCGTGGGTGCGCGCATTCTGGACGACGTCGCGGCAACCGCAGATGAGTCCTGGTTCGAGCTGCGCAGCCGTCCCTCTGGCGGAGCTGCGTTGGTCCTCAGCAAGTACCAGGCCCTGCCCGGCGAGCCGATCACGGTCTCCGGCAGCGGTTTCATGCCGCAGAGCACCGTGAGCGTCACGGTGGATGACCTTGCCGCGGTTTCCGGGACCACGAACGCTCAAGGAGGCTTCAGCGTGCCCTTGACTGCCCCCGGTGGAGGCAGTGCGTACTACTGGATCGACGCCCGCGATGCCTCCGGCAACGCCGATTTTACCATCCTGCACGTCCGGTCAGCCCTTCCGCTTCCAGTCCTCGGCGCGCCAGGTCTCGTCATCCTGGCGATGCTTCTCGCGGGCGCGGCGGCTGCTCTTCTGCGTAGAGCCGTGATCTGAGCGCAGGCTACTCGGACTGCTGTGCGGCGGTGAGGCGATCATCGCGGTACGGACGCCGGGCCGCGTAGAGGCTCTCGCGATGCTGGATATCGCCGGCGAGGGCATCCTGCCTCGTCTGTGCCGCCAGCAGCCGGGCCCGGCGGGCGGTTGACGCTGCCTCGGAGTAGCGGCCCGACTCGGCGAGCGCCGCGGCCAGAGCATCCAGTGCGAGCGGATCATGATCCCCGGCTTGCGTGGCGGCGTCCTGGGCAAGCTGCAGCGCCAGGGCCGCGTCGCGCATCCACGGATCCGGGTGGGTGGCCAGCATCCAGGCAATCTGGGACGCGGCCGGGGGCCAGTTCACGTCCACCCGCCGCGCGTCACGAAGCTGGGCCGCAGCTTCTTCGTCCTTTCCCACCTTGGTGAGCGCCAGTCCCAGCGCGAACCTGAGATCGGCGGCCGCGGGGCGCGCCGCGACGGCCTTGCGGAACCATTCCGCCGCCGCACTCCAGTTGTTCTGACGTGCCCGGATCCAGCCCAGGCTTCCGAGGTTCTGCGTCAGCCCCGGATCCAGCGCGACGGCCGAGGCGAGATGCTCGGCGGCCCCCTCCAGGTCGCCGAGCATCTCCAGCGCCTGACCCAGATTGTGCTGCACCTGGCTGGAGCCGGGGGCGATGCGCGCCGCCGCGGAGAAATGCTCCGCGGCCTCCTTCATCGCCCCCATCCGGGCGCAGACCGCGCCCAGCGTGAGCTGCGTGTCGGCGGAATCGGGCCGCAGGGACGCGGCGGCCCTCAGGTGTTCGAGCGCTTCCGCCAGCCTGCCTTGCCGGCTCAGCGCCAGACCCATGTTGTACTGCGCCTCCGGGTAGCGCGGGTGAAGCTGCAGCGCGCGGGCGTAATGCTCCAGAGCACCGTTGATGTCCCCCTGGCGGAACAGGATCAGTCCGAGATTGCCGTGGGCGATCCAGCACTCGGGGTTCTTGGCGAGCGTGTCCTGCCACAGAGTCTGCTCGTCCCGGTAGCGGGTTGCCTGCTGCCAGCTCAGGGCAGCGAGGATGAGGAGGATCGCTGCCGCCATCGCGCCGCGCGCCTGAGCCCTGAGGCTGCGGCGCGCGGCGATGGTTGCCGCCCATGCTGCCGCGGGAACGATCAGGCCCAGACTCGCGAGATACTGGAAATGATCCGCCACGAAGGAGAAGCGCATCGGGTAGGTGTTGAAGAATCCCAGCGCCGGAAAGAGCGTGCCGGCGAAAAACAGCGCCGCCGCGGCAGGGCCCTTGCCGAGCCGTGCCCGGCCGAAGAACAGGACGGCGAGCGTGGCCAGGGCGGCAAGCGGGAAGAAGTACTGCCAGACTTGATCAGCGCGTACGTCCCAGCGCGGGTAGATGAAGGTCAGGTTCACGGGAACGAGGAGCTTGCCCAGGTAGAACCACAGAGCGCGTCCGGCGATCAGGCAGCGCTGGAGCCACGAGAGCGACCAGTCGTCACCGGCCGCCCCGATGTGATGCGTCTCCAGCCACGCCGTGTTGAGCCCCATCACCAGGCCGAGCGCAAAGAACGGGGCGAGCGCGAGCAAGTCGCGTGGTGTGATCTTCCCCCTCCACCACATCAAGATGAGAAGCACGGCGGGCAGGGAGCAGGTGACCGTCTTGCTCAGCAGCGCCGCGGCGAATAGCAGCAACGAGGCCAGATACCAGGGCCAGGCTCGCGATGACGCGGACTTGGGTGGCTCCAGCGGCCGGAATCGCAGCCAGGCAAGCAGCGCGCACAGATAGAAGAATCCGGAAAGCACGTTCTTGCGCTCGGTGATCCAGGCCACCGACTCCACATGGACCGGGTGGAAGGCAAACAGGGCCCCGGCGAGCCAGGAGCCCGGCACGCGCAGCCGCCGCAGGATCAGCCAGACCAGCAGCGCGTTGAGGCCGTGCAGCAGCACATTAATGATGTGATAGCCGAGCGGGTCGGGACCCCATGCGTGGTATTCCAGCCAGAAGGTGGTGAAGACCAGCGGGTAGTACTGCGGCGTTGCTTCCGCCTCGAGCCAGATCCGGCGCAGGCCGTCGGAGGTGCGCAGGGTGGGGTTGGCGGTGACGTGCACATCGTCGTCCCAGACGTAGCCGCCCTGCACGGCCGGCAGATACGCCGCCAGGAGCGCGAGCAGCAGCAGCGCCCCCAGGCAGACGTTCTTGACGGACATCGCGTCATGCTACCACCCGATCTGTCCCTCCCAGGAACCGTATCTTCCGATTCCGGGGCGTGGCAGGGGCAGTAAGTACGGACAACGGAGAAGACACCGACACCTTGCGGTCCACCTTTCTTGAACGCGGTCCCGCGAAACTCCATATTGCATATCGAGCAAACATCCCCCTCCTGCCGGCCGCCGTTCCCCTGCCGCGCCTTACGCCATTCATCTCGAGACGGGGCACCAGCCTCTTCAAGCCTCGCGGGAGGTCGGAGTGCGCACCAAACTGGCAATTTCCGCATCCTTCTTGATCATCGCCCTGGCGACAGCGTCGCTGGTCAGGGCTGATACCCACCCTTCCTCCGTGCCTGGAATCATGGTGGCGGAAGGCTTCGACGCGGAGGTGGTGTTTTCCGGGCTGCTGTCGCCCTTCGGGATGGCGCTCGATTCCGCCGGTAACCTCCTCGTCGGCTCCAACTGCAGCATGTGCCCCGTCCTGAAGATTTCACGCGATGGAGTGATCATCGGGGCCAGCAACGGAGTCATCGACCCGGATGGTGTGGCCGTCGACGCTGAAGGACGTGTGCTCATGGGCGGCGATCAGGGCGTCAGCGTCCTGAACTCCTTCACCGGCGGCCTCGACGAGATGCTCGCGGAGGGGTTTTCCAACCTCAACGACATCGTCATCGGCCGCAACGGCAGCATCTTCGTCTACGAAAACAACGGCGAGATCTGGCGGATTAGCCCCACGGGGGAGATCGATTCGGCCCCGCTCACGATAACCGACAGCGGGGGCGGCATCGGCCTCGACCCGGTCACGGGCGGCCTGTTTGTCACGACCGGCCCGCCTTCCGATCTCGTCCTGTATGTCTCGCGCGAAGGGGTGGTGACGGAGATCGCGGCGATGCCCATGGATTCGACCCCCCTCGATGCCGAGCAGTCGGGAGGGCGATTCGGAGACGCGATCTACGTGACGCTTGCCGCCACCGGCGAGGTCGTCGCCGTCGACCGTGACACCGGTGAGGCGACCCTGTTCGCCAGCGGTTTCACCCGGCCTGCGCGCATGGTCTTCAGGGGCCAGGACGCGCTCCTGGTGAGCGACATGGTGGAGGGGCGGATCGTCAGGATCTTCCCGACCGCGCCGGACGTGATGGAGGTCCGGATGGACATCAAGCCAGGCGGGTCGCCCAACTGCTTCAACCCGAGAGGACACGGCGTCCTGACGGTCGCTCTCTTCGGCGACGCCAACCTGGATGTCCGCGCGATTGACTACGCGTCCCTGGATCTCGAGGGGCTGTCCGTGAAGCAGAGAGGCCGCGGCCGGCTGATGGTCCGCTTCGGGCGGGTCGACAATGACGAGTACCTCGACGCCGTCGTCCAGTTCAGGAGCAACGGCCACTGGTCGGGGGCGGACGGGACCGCCACGCTCACCGGGGCGCTGCTCGACGGAACGCCGATCGAGGGCAGCGACAGCATCCTCATCGTCCCGGTCAAGAAGTCGGGCTCCCGCAGACACTGAGGAGCCAGTCACACCGGCCCCGAGCTCCTGGGGCTGACAATACCCAACCCCGGTCGGAAACTCGACCGGGGTTTGGCGTTTCTGGGCACGGCGCGCGGGATTCCGGCGCGTGGTGTTCCGCGACGGTCACTCTGTCGGTGCTAACGCAGGTACATAGGTAGGATCTTGCAAGCGAACGCATCCAACCTCATGGGGAGCCAGCGGCCAGCGAGCAGAAGATTCCCGAACTGCACTCTCCCGGCCGCTCCACACCGCTCCAGCGTGAAATCTATGAATGACCCGCGCCTTCATCTTAATAGGTAATCGTCCGCCGGCCGGGGCGACGCCAAGGTCGCGCAAGAAAAGGAACACCGCCGGGCCCTCGCGCGCAGTGGCACGCCCATTGCTAAACCCGCGACGCAGCCTTCCTGCACGTTCGCCTGCGGCGGTGATGGAAGCCTTTCAAGGAGGCCCCGTATGGTTTCGCTTCGCATTTTGTTTGTGCCCGCCGCTCTGGTCGCGGTCCTGGCCGCGGCTCCGGCGACGGCGCAGTCCACGGATGGAACCCTCAAGGGGATCGTGCGCGACGAGGCCAGGGCCCCGGTGGCCGGCGCCGTCGTCACCGCCACCAACGAGCAGAATCACGCCTCCAGGACCACGACCACAGGGGCGGACGGCAGCTATTCGTTCTCCCTGCCTGCGGGCAAGTACAGCCTCACGGTGTCGGCTCCCGCCTTCTGGGCGCCCACCACGTCGGTCGGTGTGGTGGCGGGCCGGGAGGATTCGTTGGATATCTCGATCACCCCGAGACCAACCGAGGTGATCACGGTCACGGCCACCAAGCGCGAGACCGCTCTGATCGACGTGCCCTTCTCGGTGGCGGCGCGCTCGGAGCAGGATCTGCGGGACCGTGGCGCCCAGAACCTCGAGGACATCGCGGCGAACGTTGGCGGCTTCTCGGTGCAGAGCCTGGGCCCCGGCCAGAGCCAGGTGGCGATGCGGGGGGTTTCCGCCGGCCAGATCGCGCGCGACCAGCCCGGCGTGAAGGAGCAGATCGGCATCTACCTCGACGAGTCGCCCGTGTCTCTGTCCCTCTACACGCCCGATCTGGATCTGGTGGACGTGGGACGCGTGGAGGTGCTGCGCGGCCCGCAGGGGACGCTGTACGGCGCCGGATCGGTCACCGGGACCGTGCGCTACGTGACCAATCAGCCTCTGCTCAAGGTGAATGAAGGGTTCGTGGAGTTCGGAGGAGCCGCCGTGGAAGATGGGGCCGGCCGGGGAGACATCAAGGCCGGCATCAACGTGCCTCTGGGGGAGAGGAGCGCCGTCCGCCTGGTGGGGTATTACACCACCCTGGCCGGATGGACCGACGCGGTGCAGCCCGACCTCAGCGTGGAGGATGACGTCAACGACGGCTTCCGCACCGGGGGGCGGGTGGCCTTCACCTTCGCCCCCACCGACAAGCTCACCATCACGCCGCGCGTGCACTTCCAGCAGGTCGAGACGAACGGCTGGAATCTCTACGACATCTACAACATCCTCGGCAATGCGTTCACGACCTCGCGCCCGGCGGTGACGATGCAGTCGCGCGAGGAGTTCTCGCAGCTCCAGGAGCGCTTCACCGACGCCTTCTGGATCGGCGACGTCAACCTCCGCTACGACTTCGGACCGGTGGCCCTCACGTCGATCACGTCGTACATCGACCGCGACATCGATGTGGTGCGCGACACGACGGCGCTGACCGCCAGCTTCACCGGCGGCACCGCCGGATTCCCGGAGCCGGTCTACACGCTCGACTCGCCGCTCTTCGACGTGACCGACCTGGCGGTCTGGACTCAGGAGCTGCGTCTGTCGGGCGAGCAGGGCCGGGTGCAATGGCTTGGCGGCGTCTTCTACAGCGACATCGAGCGCGACTACGGCCAGGATGTCACGGTGCCCGGCTTCACGGCCGCCACCGGCATCCCCACCGAGGGAGCGCTGTCCCCCGAGGACAGCATCTTCTACAGCGAGTTCGACTACGACCAGGAGCAGATCGCCGTGTTCGGCGAGGCGACGGTTGCGGTGACCAGGATCTTCAGCATCACGGCCGGCCTGCGCTACTACGACTACAACGAGGACAAGGCGCAGCTCGTCGACGGGGCGTTCGCCGGCAACCCCAACTTTCCGAACGCTCCATTGTCGATTCCCGGCTCGGTCGAGGCCTCCGGCCTCGCGCCACGCGTGATCGCCACCTGGAAGCTCTCGGAGGACAACGTCATCAATGCGCAGGCGTCGCGCGGCTTCCGCCTGGGCGGCATCAACGATCCTCTCAACGTACCGCTCTGCTCTCCCCAGGATCTCATCACTTTCGGCGGCTTCGACACCTGGGAGGACGAGACGGTCTGGAACTACGAGATCGGCTACAAGGCGAACCTGATGGGAGGCAACGCTTCGTTCGGTGCGTCGGTGTTCTACATCGACATCACCGATCTGCAGACCACCGTCACGGCGGGCACCTGCTCCTCGCGCCTGGTCTTCAACGTTCCGGACGCCCGCAGCCAGGGCATCGAGCTGGAGTTCGAGGCGGTGCCCTTTCGCAACTTCGACTTCGCCATCTCGGCTGCCTACAACGACTCAGAGCTGCTCTCGACGCTCACCTCTACCGATCCGAACGGCGTCGTGAGCATCGTCTCCGGCATCGAGGAAGGCCGGCGGCTGCCGTCCGTCCCCCGGTTCCAGGCGTCGGCCTCGGCCATCTATCAGTTCGAGGTGGGCGCCGGCGCGCAGATGTACGTCACCGGCACCTACCAGCACATCGGCTCGCGCTTCACCCAGGTCGGAGACGAGGACCTCGGCACGCTGGACATGACCACGCTGCCGAACACCATCGGCGGCCCGCTGACGCAGAACACCTTCACGTACGATCCGGAGCTGCCGGCCTATGACCTGCTCAACTTGAGGCTGGGCTGGCGGCGGGGCCGATGGGACCTGTCGGCGTTCGTGAACAACGCGACGGACGAGGAGGCCTTTCTGGCGCTGGAGCGCGAGCGCGGCACCCTGGCGCGCATCGGCTACCTGACCAACCAGCCCCGCACCTTCGGCATCGCGACCCGCTACAGTTTCTGAGGCCCACGATCCCTCCCGGGAAAGCCGATCTCCGCAAGAAAAAATGCAGCCGATACGACGCCAGGATCGTTGATAGCTCAGGCAAACTCATGCCAGGGTTGGGTTGGCCCCGCCGGCACAATCCAGGGGGAGCGCTGCTTGATGCGTCTGAGCGTACTGATCCCGGTGTTCGCAGCCCTGCTCCCTTCGCAGGGGCCTGCACAAACAAGCAGTCCGTCGGGATCGCTAGCCCTGACTCACGTCACGGTCATCGATGCCACCGGCGCGCCCGCCAGGAAAGACATGACGGTGGTGATCAAAGGCGACCGCATCGCCGCGCTCGGCCCGGCTGGAGAAGTTCCGGTACCTGAAGGCGCCCGCGTGGTGGAAGCCACCGGCAAGTTTCTCATCCCCGGGCTGTGGGACATGCATGGCCATCTGTCCTACGCGAAGGAGCCGGCCCTGGCCCTCATGGTGATGAATGGCGTTACCGGAGTGCGCGACCTGGGCGGAGATCTGAACGTGATAGACCGGTGGCGTGAGGAGATTGCCAGAGGAACGCGTCTGGGTCCTCACATTGTCAGAGCAGGTCCCTTTGTGGACGGGCCCAAACCTGGAGCGGGCGATCGACTGACGGTCACCAACGCCGCCGAAGCGCGGCAGGCGGTTGGCACTCTGAAGCAGCGCGGCGTTGATTGCATCAAGGTGCACAACGCGCTGACACGCGACGCATTCTTCGCGCTCGCCGACGAAGCTCGCAAACAGGGCGTCCCCCTGGCGGTGCACCTGCCCAGTGGTCTTTGGGAGAAACAAACAGGAGGGTTGACGATCGCGGAAGCCTCGGACGCCGGAGCCCGAAGCCTCGAGCACATTGAAACACTGTTTGAAAGCGCGCTGTACCGGAAAGAGGCTCCTGCAAAGGGCTTCGACGAGGCTTTCGCCGAGTACATGGGGGACGCCGGGGCCCCGCTCTTCGCGCGCATGGTCAGGAACGACACCTGGTTCGTCCCGACGCTGGTTGCCTACTTCCGGGGATTTGTCCTCTGGAGCAGCGACCCGGCCGCGCTGCCAAAGCGCATGGCGGTGCATCTGAAGCACATCGAGCTGGTGCGGGCCATGCACCGGGCGGGCGTCCAGATCATGGCCGGATCAGACTTTTCTGATTGGGCCCTGCTTCCCGGCTTCGACTTGCACGACGAGCTTGCCTTTCTCGTTCAAGCCGGTTTCACGCCGATGGAGGCTATACAGGCCGCAACGATAAAGCCTGCCACGTTTCTTGGGAAGAAGGACTCCCTTGGAACAGTTGAAACCGGCAAGATCGCCGACCTGGTCCTGATCGACGCCGATCCGATCGAGAACATCAACCACACGAGAATGATCAATTCCGTCATCCTCGGCGGCAAGCTCATTCCAATAGCCGCCTTGAGAGAGTCGTTCAGGAAGCCAGAGAGCATCGACCGGTAGTAGCTGGATGCTCTTCCTGGCCCCGGTCCTGACGGGTGCCTGCGGCTGAGTCGCAGCTGCGTGGAATCACATCGGCAGCCTGGTCTAGACTTGCGTTCAATCTCTGCCTGAGCGTGGACCGTATCAGAGGGCATCCCACATGAAGCGCAATCTTGTCGCACCGTTTCTGATGTGCCTGGTCTTCACGGCTGTCCTGGCAGCGGAGCCGGGCAAGAAGCCGTCAGACGGGACGAGTCATGAGCACGCCTACTACACCTACCTCGAGGAATCGGGACCGTTCAAGCTCATGGTGTACAGCTATCCCGCCATGTGGCGTGAGGAGAGCAGCTGCTTCCCGCTGCAGATCGCGGTCGGACTGGGCAAGACCGACAAGAAGGTCGCGCTGAGGCTCGCCAACTTCCTGCTGATCGATGCGGCCGGCAAAGAATCCACGCCCCAGGACTACAAGACCGTCCTCAAGGAGTACAAGGACGGTCCAGGGGACCGTGATTTCATCAAGCAGTTTCCCATGCAGGTCGGCAACGCCTTCGGAGAGTACGACCAGATCCAGGCCGAGTTCTATCCGCCGACGAACAGCCCTGCGCTGGCCACCGATGTCGTCGAGCTCCCCTCGGCCACCTGGTGGACTGGAGTAATCTATTACGCCAACGCCAAGGTCGGGCTCGACGGCATCCTGACGCTGTGGCTCGAAGGCAAGGACTTCCAGCCCCCCATCGCAGTGAAATTCCGCGTTCCGCCTGCGAAACCTCGAAAGGACCAGAAAGATCACGTGAAATGACCTGAGCTGACAGGCCGAGCACTGGTGAGCCCCGGTCGGAAGCTGACCGGGGCCTGGTGTTTCAGGGGCGGGCCGTGCTCGAAAAGGCTTGACAGGACAGTGCTTTGCCGGAGTAGGATGGCGATCTGCGGTTCCTATCCTGGGACTCACTTCCTGCGGGAGATCAGCGGCGATGAACTCGACTCGGCTCGTTCGCGGAACGCTCTGGTTGCTGGCGATTCTTGTTCTTACAGTCATGGCCGTACCCTCCCCGGACGGCAGGGCCGCCGAATCTGACACGGCAGGAATGTCGTCTGAGGTGGTCGTCCCGCAGACAGGCCCGGTCTCCGCTCCGGCGCGCCGGCGACCGGAGTTTGACGCGCTCGCCAGCATCGCCCCGGACAAGGCCCTGTCGGCGCAGGTCGCGGCCTCGGCTGGCAACCTGCTGCGTTACGGGGCGCCCTTCCACGCCGACGAGCGCTTCGGTGTGCCGACGTTTCTGTGGGCCTCGCAGGACGGCTCGGAAGCTGGTCTCGCCAGAGCGCGCGCGCTCGCCGGCGGCGTCAGCCAGCAGGGTGGGGCGTTGCGCCCCGAGGACGCCGCCCGCGGCCATCTGGACGTTTACAGCGAGCTGTATGGGCTTTCCCCCGATGACGTCATCAAGGCCACGGTGGTTGACGTGCACGACCTGGGCCGCGGGCCGATCATCGTGCAGCTGCGCCAGTCCATCGACGGCATCGAGGTGTTCCGCGAGCGCGTCTCGATCGTGATGGACCGCTCCCTCAACCTCGTCGGCATCTCAGGCAGCATTACGGGCGCCGCGAAGGCCAAGGGCGCCTCGGCGCCGACCTCCCCAATCGGGTCGCTGGAGGCTGTTGCGCTGGCCTACTCTGACCTGTCGGGCAAGGAGATCCAGGCCGGCGACGTGTCCAGCCTCGGTGCCCGCGACGGTGGCTTCGAGGAGCTCGACGTCCTGCCCGGCTTCAAGGGCGAGTTGGGCGCGGCCACGCAGCCGGCGCGCGCCAAGCCGGTCTGGTTCCACGACCTGGGCGGGCTGGAGGCTGCCTGGTACGTCGAGGTGGACTCCGCCAACGCGATTGGCTCGGATCTGTACGCCTACGTCATCGCCGCCGCCGACGGCCGCATCCTGTTCCGCCACGACCTGACCGAGTACGATGCCGCCGCGTTGAACCAGTTCACCTACCGTGTCTGGGCCGCGCAGCCCAACGACCCGTCCAACCCCACTCTGCCTTTCGATGGCCCGCAGGGCAACGCCTTCGGTCCGCACCCCACGGGCACCCTCGACGGCACGCAGCCGCCCGGGACCGTGGCGACCAATGACGTCAGCCTCGTGTCGTCACCCTATGCGAGCGATGCGTGGCTGCCCATCGGGTCCACCGAGACCGTCGGCAACAACACCGACGCCTACTCCGACATCAGCGGCGCCGACGGCTACACGCCGGCCACGGGCGACTTCCGCGCCAACGTCACGGCTCCCGGCGAATTCCTGCACACCTACGACGCCGCAACCCCCGGCGCGCTCGAATCGCGCAAGGCGGCGCTCGTGCAGATGTTCTACAACGTCAACTTCTGGCACGACTGGTACTACGCCTCGGGCTTCACCGAGTCGGCCGGCAACGCGCAGTCGAGCAACTACGGGCGCGGTGGCCTGGAGGGGGACAGCATCCGGTCGGAGGGCCACGATCAGGCCGGCCGGAACAACGCCAACATGAGCACGCCCGCCGATGGCGGCCGGCCGCGCATGCAGATGTTCCTCTTCGACGGCATCGCCGAGCGCCATCTCTACGCGACGGCCAACGCGAGCACCACCGATTACCCGGCAGGCGTGCCCTCGGGCTGGGGCATCAATCCCGCGTCGGCCTATGACCTCACCGCCGATGCCGTGTGGGTCACCGACGGCGTGGGCTCGGCAGCCTATCCGCCGGCCACGACCACGACGTCGACCATTCACGACGGATGCAACTACACGCCGGGCCCCGGCGGCACGGTCGACCCGGCCTGGGCGCCCGTGACAGGAAAAATAGCCTTCATCGATCGCGGCGGCCCCGCCGCTCCCAGCTGCGGCTTCTCCGACAAGGGTTTCAACGCGACGCGCGCCGGGGCGATCGCCGTCATCATCGCCAGCACCACGACGCATGGCGCTCCCTCACCCATCACCATGGGAGCCACCGCCGGCTCGGGGATCACGACGATCCCCGCGCTGCAGCTGAGCACGCCCCACGGCGACGCCATCCGTTCCTTTCTCATCGCCGGCACGCCGGTCTCGATCCATATCACCCGCGCGGCCTCCATCGACCGTGACGGCACCCTCGACACGCAGATCATGGCGCACGAGTGGGGCCACTACATCTCCAACCGGCTGGTGGCGAACTCCTCCGGCCTGACCACCAACATGGCACGCGGCATGGGTGAGGGATGGGCTGACTTCCACGCGATGCTCCTCACGGTAAAGGAAGAGGATGCCGCCGTGGCCGGCAACGATCAGTATCAGGGTGTCTACGGTACCGCGGTCTGGGTCACGACCGGGGGCACGAACGGTCCGGTGCCCAACCAGGGCGTCTATTTCGGCATCCGCCGCATGCCCTACTCCACCGACATGACCAAGAACAGCATGACGTACAGGAACATCCAGGACAACTCGCCGGTCCCGGTGGGAGTGCCCTTCTCCTTCTGGCCCGCGCCCGGCACCACGGCGGTCAACAATGGCAACTCCGAGGTGCACAACACGGGCGAGGTGTGGGCCTCGATGCTCTGGGAATGCTACGTAGCGCTGCTGCGCGACACCACGGGAGCCAGCCCGCGCCTGACGTTTGCCGAGGCCCGCGAGCGGATGAAGGACTACCTTGTGGCGGGCTACAAGCTGACGCCGCCGCAGCCCACGTTCATCGAATCGCGCGATGCGGTGCTGGCCGCGGCCTATGCCGGCGGCGACACGCGCGACTACAACCTGTTCCTGGCCGCCTTCGCCAGGCGCGGTATCGGATTCGGCGCCATCTCGCCGGATCGCTACTCGGCGACCAACAATGGCGTGACCGAAAGCTTTGCGGTCGCCCCGAACCTGGTGTTCACCAGTGCCTCGATCGTCGATAACGCGGTCACCTGCGACAACGACGCCAACCTCGACACGGGCGAAACCGGCACTCTCACGGTGAGGCTGCGCAACGACACGGAGCAGGTGCTCACGGCCACTTCGGCGACCGTCACGGCGATCGGGCCCAACGCCGCCAACGTCTCATTCCCTGCGGGCGGCGGCATCGCGCTCAGCTCCACCAATCCGCTCGAAACCGCCATCGGCACGATCCCGATCGCGCTTGCCACGGGCCTGACCGGCGAGCAGCAAGTGGACCTGCGGATCGACTTCATGGACGGCGCGCTCGTTTCCCTGGGCACGCAGTCGGTGAACTTCTCACGCCGCGGCAATATTGACGAAGTGGTCGGCCAGTCGTTCACCGATAACGTCGAGCCCAACCTGGCGACCGGCTTCACGCAGGTGATCCTGGCACCGCCGGCCGGAGGGCAGAACATCCCGGTGGGCTGGTTCCGCGGCGAGATCTCGGCCTACGATCACAATTACAAGGCGGCGGATCTCAACGGCGTCAGCGACATCGCGCTCGTCTCGCCCGTGCTCAACATCGGCACCGGGCCGCTCAGCGTGAGCTTCCGGCACCGCTACAGCTTCGAATTCTCGGGCGCGACGCTGTTCGACGGCGGCGTGGTCGAGGTCTCCAGCGACGCCGGCAGCAACTGGGTGGACATCACGACGCTGCCGGGTGTCATTGTGACGGGCCAGGGGTACGCCACCGCCGCCCTTGCGGGTGGCTCGCCGCTGGGCCGCAGGCGTGCCTTCGCAGCGATCAGCCCGGGCTATCCGGCCTTTGTGACCACGACCTACAACCTCGGGACGCAATTCGCCGGCCTGCTCGCAACCACCACGACCGGCTTTGTGGTGCGCTTCCGCATCGGCACCGACTCGAACGGCCGGGCCGACGGGTGGGAAATCGACGACATCACAGTCGCCGGTTCGGCCACGCGGCCCTTCCGCTCCCTGTTGTCCAACAAGTGCAACGCCGCGGTCAGTCCTGGCCAGCCGAACCGCCGGCCTACGGCGGCAATCGGCACGCAGGCCGCCGTGCAGGAGCGCACACTCGTCACGCTGACCGGCGCGACCTCCGCAGACCTTGATGGCGACACGCTCCAGTACTTCTGGGCCCAGCTCAGCGGCACGTCTGCGGCCATCACCCAGGACGCGAACAGCCCGACGATGAGCTTCACTGCCCCGGACGTGCCGACCGCCGGCGGCTCCGTGGTGATGACGCTCACGGTGTCCGACGGGACGGCCTTCAGCACCACGGTAACGCGGACGGTTGCCATCACGAGCGTCGATCGTCCGCCGGTGGCATCCGCCGGGCCGGACCAGACACTGGACGAGCGGACGCTCGGCACGCTGGACGGTTCGGGCTCATCGGATCCGGACGGCGACCCGCTGACATATGCGTGGATCCAGACAGCAGGGCCTGCGGCGCCGCTCTTTGGCGCGAATACGGTCAGCCCGCTCTTCGGCGTGCCCGAAGTCGGGCCTGCGGGCGCGACTCTGACGTTCCAGGTCACCGTGACGGCGCTTGGTGTCCCCAGGACCGACACCGTCAACGTGTCGGTGCAGAACGTGAACCAGGCGCCCCAGGCCAGCGCGGGACCCGACCAGGCGGTGGGCGAGCGGACGCTCGCCACGCTGAATGGTTCGGGCTCAGTGGATCCGGACGGCGACCCGCTGACGTATGCGTGGATCCAGACAGGGGGGCCTGCGGTGTCGCTTTCTGGTGCGAACAGCGCGAGCCCGTTCTTCATCGTGCCCGAGGTCGGACCCGCGGGGGCGACGCTGACTTTCCAGCTCACCGTGACGGCGACCGGCGGCAACAGCAGCGACACTGTGAATGTGACGGCGCAGAATGTGAACCGGGCGCCCACGGCCAGCGCGGGAGCCAGCCAGAGCCTGAACGAGGGAACGCTGGCACAGCTTCCGGGCAGCGCGAACGACGTCGATGGCGATCCGCTCACCTACATCTGGACGCAGCTCTCTCCGGCCTCTCCGGTGGTGACGCTGAGCAACCCCGGCACGCTCCAGCCGACGTTCACGGCCCCCGAGGTCGCCAGTGACACGCCGTTCGTGTTCCAGCTCGAGGTGAGCGACGGCATCGCGCCGCCGGTGACCTCCACGACCACTGTCACGGTGCTGGACGCGCCGCCGGTGTGCGTGGCGCCGGACGAGGAGATCTACATCACCATGGTGACGCTCGACATGAACGGCAATCCCGTGCTGCACTATCAGGATGCCAATCAGCCGTCCGATGTGACCGGCTACAACATCTATCGTTCGTCGAGCCCCATCGGGCCATGGACCATGATTGCCTCCGATGTCGTGGACATGGATGAAGCGACACCCGACAAGCAGTACGTTGACTCGACGGCAGATGTGGGAGAGATCTTCTACTACAAGATTGCCGCATACAACAACGTGTGCAGTCTTGAAGGGCCGTTCTAGACAGGGCAGGTTGACTGGAGGGCAAGCGGCCTGACTGTTGGCACGCAGCCACTGAAGATCCGTCTCGATAGTGGCCAGGTCGTTTCCTGCCTGCTGCAGGGACCAGAAAAGCCGCTCGCCTGCTTCGTGCTCGCGCACGGGGCGGGAGCCGGCATGACGCACCCGTTCATGTCGGCGGTGGCGGAGGGGCTGGCCGGGCGCGGCATCGCCACGCTGCGCTACCAGTTCCCCTACATGGAGCGCGGCTCGAAGTCGCCGGACGCCCCCAGGGTTGCCCAGACAGCCGTCCGCGCCGCCGTTGCCGAGGCGGCGCGCCTGGCTCCGGAGCTTCCACTGTTTGCGGGCGGCAAGTCCTTTGGCGGGCGGATGACTTCGCAGGCGCAGGCCGAAGCGCCTTTGCCTGGTGTTCGCGGCCTCATCTTCCTCGGCTTCCCGCTGCATCCCCCGGGGCGGCCCTCAGACGAGCGTGGCAAGCATCTCCTCGAGGTGCGTGTCCCGATGCTCTTCCTCCAGGGGATGCGTGACGAGTTTGCCAGGCTTGAGCTTCTGCAGCCGACCGTCGGTCAGCTCGGAGCCCGGGCAACTCTCAAGCTGTTCACCGATGCCGACCATTCGTTTCATGTGCCCCTGCGGTCGGGACGCAAGGACCAGGAGATCCTCGCCGAGCTGACAGGGGTTCTGGCCGAGTGGATCGAAACGGTGATAGCTGACTGACCTGGAAGGCGCGCAAGTCATTTCCCCGGGCGCGGTAATGGTTTCGGCCCCTCGTGGCTCCTATTCCAGGATTAACTGAGGAGAGCCTGTGGCAGAATACCGTCGAGTCGTTGTGGATGTGCTCTTGTGGATCGTGGCGTTGTTCCTGGTCTACGTGTTCACCAGGCAGGGGATGGCGAAGTTCTCGGACAGCAGCGGCTGGGCGCAGGCATTCCGCGTGTGGCATTTCCCGGTCTGGTTCCGGATCTGTGTCGGGGTTGCGGAGGTCGCGGCCGCGTTGCTGCTCCTGACGCGGCGGACGGCTTCGGGCGGCGCCCTGATCATCATCGTCGTCATGCTGGGCGCCATGGGCACGCACATCTATTGGCAGCGTCCAGGCCAGGTGACCAGCGAAGTCCTTCCGCTGACTCTTGCGACGATCGTTGCGGTGGGCCGGCGCAAGAACTTCCTGTGGCCACGCCGCGCGGAGCCAAGGACGTGAGTGTCAGCCCGGCCTCGAGCGAGAAACTGGTGCAGAGGGCACGCAGCCCGGCCGTGCCGCTGCACGAGCAGCAGGCCGCGTTCGCGCAGCTCGTGGAGCAGTCGCAGCACCTCGTGTTCGCGTGGGCCCTTGCATCGCTGCGTCAGGTCGAAGAGGCGAGAGATGCTGCGCAGGATGCCTTCACGACCGCCTGGCAGTGTCTGCCGCAGCTTCGCGATGCCTCTGCGTTTGCCGCATGGCTGAAGCGAATCGTCGCGACGCATTGCCATCGCCGGCTGAGGCGCCGCACGCGCGAAGATGTGCTGGTGGAGGCGCAGGAGCCGTACGAGGCCGGCGACAGCAGCGCCGGACACGAGTCCCTGGTTGCGTCTGCCATTGTGGCGCTCCCGGCAGGCGAACGGCACGTCACGGTGCTGTTCTACTTCCTGGGTCACACCCAGGCGGAGATCGCCCGGCTGCTGGGTCTGAAGTCAGGCACGGTCGGAAAACGGCTGCACGCGGCCAGACTGCGGATCCGGCGTGGTCTGCCTCCATCCGTGCGGAAGGAATTCGTGAGGCGGGCATGGTCGCGCACCTTCATCGAGCAAGTGCGGCTCGGTCTCTTCGATGAGTACGTCGGCCAGTATCGCTTCGAGAAGCGCCCCGATCTCGCCGTCTCGATCAGCAGGAAGGGAGACTCCCTTTTCAGCGACGGAGGCGGACAGCGCAACCTTCTCGCATCACTCGCCCCCGGATCGCTGCTGACGAGTCACTACGATGGCGAAGGCCGGTTCCGCCGCAACCGCCGGGGCAGGATCACGCATTTCGTCTACTACGAGTCGGGCCGGCGCCTCGGGATTGCCCGCAAGATCGGCTGATCGCTTCGACTGCGCGAGATTGCGGTACTATCAGGCCTCATGGCCGAGGATGCACCAGCTTCCATCGTCTCGCTGATCGCCAGCGCCACGGAGATCGTCTGCGCTCTGGGGCTTCGCGACCGGCTGGTGGGCGTGTCCCATGAGTGCGACTTCCCCGAAGACGTCAAGGGACTCCCGGTCCTTTCAGCCCCGAAGATGGACCCGGAGCTGCCTGGCGGGGAGATCGACCGTCAGGTGCGTGAAATCGTCGCCGGTGGCCTGAGCGTCTACGACATCCGTACGGAGGAGCTGGCGAGGCTGCGTCCCGATCTGGTCGTCACACAGGACCAGTGCGAGGTGTGCGCCGTATCTCTCAAGGATGTGGAGGGGGCAGTAGCAGCCTTGACGCTGAGGGCGACGCGGATCTGCTCGCTGCGCCCGAACTCCCTGGAGGACATCGTCGAGGACTTCCGGCGCGTGGCCGCCGCGGCCGGCGTGCCTGAGCGTGGCGAGAAGCTGGTGCGATCGTTTGATGATCGCCTCGCACGGCTGGGGGAGAAGTCCGCTCGGGCTGTCCGGCGACCGACGGTTGCGTGCCTCGAATGGCTCGACCCCTTGATGGTCGCCGGCGGATGGATGCCCGAGCTGGTCCGGATCGCCGGCGGCGAGCCGGTTGTCGTGACGGAGGCCGAGCGGTTCCGAAAGGTCGACTGGGAAACGCTCGCCGGGGCCGACCCTGACGTCATCGTCGTGATGCCGTGCGGGTTCGCAATCGACAGGACACTGGAGGAGCTCAAGGACCGCCGCACCGGGGAGATGCTGCGCGGCATGCGCGCGACCCGCGCGGGGCGGTGCTTCGTGGCCGACGGCAGCGCCTACTTCAACCGTCCCGGCCCGCGCATCGCCGACAGCGCCGAGATCCTCGCCGGGCTGATCCATCCGGGCATCTTCGGCGAGCAGAATGCCGCGCAGCGCTGGCCCGGCTAGGGGAGCATGCTCTTGCGCATCAAGCCCGGGGACGCTGGCGCGGAGGGAGCGGGTGCCCTGGCTGTCGGGCTCATCATGTGGGTCAGCCTGACATCGGCCTCCGGGTCAATCCCCACCTCCGACGAGCTCCTGTCCTACCTGCGATTCAACGACGCGGATCGCGCCCGCGTCCTGCGAGGGGAGGTCGTCGGCAAGGACTTCCCGAGGACAACGAGAAGGAACTCGCCGTCGCGATTGTCACGATAATCAGTGCGCCGCTGACGCGCATCGTGGAGGAAGTCCGCAAAGGGGAGTTGCTTCGCGCCGACCGCGAGGTGATTGATTTCAGGTTGTTCGGGTCTGAGGCCCCGATCGAGGAGGCGTTTCGGGGACTCGGCTATGCCTCGGACGAGGGCAAGGAGATCCGCGAGCTGCTGGCCGCCGCGCCCGGCTCCACTTTCAACCTCAGCTCGGCGGAGATCGATCGATTCCGAACCCTGCGAACGCGCCTTGGCGGTGGTGACTGCGAGCGCGACGCCGCCTGCGCGGCGGAGGTGTCCGGCACCTACCGCCAGATCCTTCTCGAGCGCATGGCGCAATACCAGAGCGCAGGGCTGGACGGGATCGCCCCCTACGCCCGGGGGGTTGCGGGAGTGGTCCAGCCAGAGGAGGAGATGCGCGACGCGGCCGACGACGCGGAGCTGGTCCGGCGCGCATTTCCCGAGTTCTACCGGGCCTTCACGTTGTTTCCCAAGGAACAGGCAGATCGGCTCGACAGCCAGTTCCTGTGGATAAAGCAGCGCGTGCAGGGGAGGCCGGCCTTCGCCCTGGCACACCGTCTCTACGATGTGCGGCCGGACATGGCTCTGATAGCCGAGCGCCAGTTCTATGTGGGGACGTCGTACAATTCGCTGCAGACTTTCATCGCGCTACTCCCGGACGGAGACCGGACGCTTCTCGCCTACACAAACCGCACCTTCACCGATCAGGCCGCAGGCTTCGGCTCCAGCATGCGGCATGCCCTCGGACGCCAGAAGCTGCTCAGCGCCGTCACGGCGAGCTTCGAAGCGCTCCGGCGCGGTGTGCGCTAGTCAAGCGTCGTGCAGGATCTGGCCTGGAGGCCCGCAGGATGGCACCGTGCGAGGTAACCCTTGAGGAGCCTTGTGTGTCTAGACTGACGTGAAGGCATTCGGCGCTGGAGGAGACACGTCGATTTCGGCAGACGCCCTTCCGTCAGGCGATGGAATCTCGCGCCGCAAAGCGATCGTGACGATAGGACTCGCGGCCGCCGCCGGATATGCCGGCCTCGGGGCGGCGCCCGAAAAGCCCGCCGGGCCACGGGACGACGGCGGGGTGCTCGACGAGGCCCTGCGGCTCATGCATCGACAGGAGCCCCGATGCCCGCAGGGGCTGTCGACGCACGCGCCGATGGTCGCTGAGGCGCTCTGCGCGCTCGGGTATGCGGAGCGTGCCGCCTCCTGGGTCACGAGCTACGACCGCCCGGTCCTGACGCTGCCGGCTCCCTCGGTGCCCATCGCAGCCGCACGCTGGCGAGAGGCGCTCGGTCCCCGGCTGGGGATCATCTCCTGGGAAGAGGCGAATGCCCGCTGGGGAGACTGGAGGGAGCTGTTCACGGCGGAGCTGGCGGGCAGCCGCTGGCAGGACGTTCTTGATCGGTGGGTCGCCCGGCTGGCTCCAGGAATGAGCGGCGCCGCGACCCACGGAGTCATCCGGACGGCGCATGCTGTCCGCTCCATGGCCCGGCGGGAGACGCCCGAGCGCCGCGCAGAGCTGGCCCGCGGCCTCGCCTACTGGGCATCATCCTACGAGGAGCTGCCGGCGCGGCCCGGGCGGCGCGCCCGCTTCGAAACCTTCGCCGATGCGCTCGGCGAGGTGCCGCTGTACTGGCAGGCCTTCGGCAGATCCCCAGAAGGGCGCAACATCGTCGAACAGATCCGGCACGTGACAGAGCTTGACCGCTTTGCCGAGGTGCGCGATATGGTCTTGCCGCCGGCAGACCTCGCAACTGCCCTCTCCGCACTGACGGCGACCTTCGCGCGCGTCTATCTGAGGCATGGAACCCGCAATCACACGATCGGCTTTGTTCATGCCGTGACCGGCCCGGCATCATTGCGCCGCATGGTGCCCCACATGGGCCCCGAGACGGCCCGCGCCGCTTTCCCCTTTGCGTGGCAGACGGCCGCCGCGCTCTACGCCGCCTACGCCAGGGAGCACGGGCTCGCGCGCGCCGAGGAGAGCCGGCTCGCGCCCGACGAGCTGGCCGCCCGCGCCGTGAAGAACGGCGATGAGCACGCCATCAAGCTCACCGAGGTGATGCTTGCGGAACACCGGATCAACCCCGATCCGATCTATCTCGCCGCCGCCGAGGATGTGATCACGCGGTTGTGACAAGCACCCGAAACCGTGAATCCCGAAACCCTCGAATCTCGCAAAACTCCCGTCAGATCTAACGAAGTTTGACTTTCCCGGGGGCGGGACGTACTCATCCACTCGCGGTGGTGCGCCTCTATTCCGGAGGGAACAGTCATGCGAGATGGCAAAACGCGCAGGCATGTGAGGAAGGAGAACGCCGGCGGGATGAAGGATTTCCTGGCCGGGCGTACGGTGAAGATCGTCGTGATGACCGGGGCCTCGGCGGGCCAGAGCTTCAACATCGATCGCGAGCGCGTCACGATGGGACGCGGGCCTGGTGTGGACTTTGCGGTCGACAATCCGGAGATGTCGCGGCAGCACGCCGCCATCGAGTACTCGGCCAGGAATTTTCAGATCCGTGACCTGGGCAGCACCAACGGCATCTTCATCAACGGCAAGCATGTCCAGGCGGGCGCCATCAGGCACGGGGATCGGTTCGAGATGGGGTCGCAGAAATTCCAGCTCGTGATCGAGGAGAAAGACGAAGCCCCCGACACCTACGAGCTGACTCCCGGAATGTAAGCGTCCACCCTCAATAAGGACGCAGCGTGAGCAACGATCAGTCAATACCGGCATCGCGCAGGCTGGGCAGTTTCGAGGTTCTGCAGGAGCTGGGCCAGGGAGGGATGGGCGTCGTCTTCCTGGCCCGGCAGCCTGCGCTCGATCGCCTCGTGGTCCTCAAGCGGGTCCACCGTGAGATGCTCGACGACCCGAGCACCGCCGAGCGCTTCCAGCGCGAGGCGCGCTCGGCCGCGGCCGTGCATCACCACAACGTCGTGGCGGTCTACGATTGCTTTTCGGCCCGGGGTGACGACTACATCGCGCAGGAGTTCGTCGACGGCGTGGACCTGCGCGCCGTCCTCGACAAGATCCATCCTCTCGAGCCCAGGATCGCCGCTCTCATCGCCCTCGAGGTGATCCGCGGACTCGAGGAGATCCACGCGCAGGGGATCGTCCATCGCGACCTCAAGCCGGGCAACATTCTCGTGGGCTGCGCCGGAGAGGTGAAGATCGCCGACTTCGGGATCGCGCTGGAAGGAAAGGGCGACACCCTGACGCGCCCGGGGGTCATGATGGGCTCCCTGTCGTACATGTCCCCCGAGCAGATGCTTGGCGAGCGGGGCGACTATCGCAGCGATCTCTTCCTGTTCGGCATCCTGCTCTACGAGATGTTCACCGGCGTGACCCCTTTCGACAGATCGACCGAGGAGTCCCCGGACACGTTATTGGAGAGGATCCAGAAGGGCCGCTTCGAGCTGCCCCGCCAGCGCGCCCGCACGACACCGCGCTACATCGACCACATGATCCGCACCTGCCTGCGCGCCAAGCCGTCGCGCCGGGTTCAGTCTTCGACGCTGCTCCGGCGGCTCCTGGAGCGCCGGGTGGGAAATGTCTCGCCATCTGACTGCCGCAGCGAGATCGCCTCATACCTGTGGGAGCGGGGGATCTTCCGCGAGACCGAGGACCGGACCCGGGTGCGGCCCAGACCCAAGGCGCGCGCCGCCTCGCTGGCGCGCAACTGGCAACGATGGATGATTCCGGCGACCACCGTGGGGCTTCTGGTGGTGATCGTGTTCGGCGTGCGCAGCGAGGGGTTCGGCCTGTTGCGCCGCGATCCTCCGGCGGCTCCGAGCCAGGCGGCGTCGGGCACGCCTCCTGAGAGCGCGCGGGTCCGCTTCGTGGCCTACCCCTGGGCCGAGATCCGCACCCAGTCGGGGGAGCGCTTCCTCACGCCACGGGCCGAGCCAGTCGAGCTGCAGCCGGGCCGCCACCTGATCAGCTTCATTCATCCGCGCTTCGGGCGGGCCCACTACACGATCAGCCTCGCGGCCGGGGAGGAGAGAGTGATCAGCCACGTGTTCGAGAAGGCGCCCGGCCCATGAGAACCATCCCCTTGCTGACCGCGGCGGCCCTGGTGGGCTGCCTTGCCGGAGGCACCGGTGCCGCAGCCGCAGTGCAGGTCCACGCGGTGAGCGGCGGAGAGTCGGCCTCGGCCATCGCCGCGCGGTACTACGGAGACAAGGAGCTGGGAGATCTCCTGCTGCGGTACAACGGCAGATCCGGCACGGTGATCCGGGCGGGAGAGAAGCTGCGGATTCCGATCTGTGAGGTTCACCGGGTCGGAGCGGGCGACACCTGGTCGGTCCTTTCGACGAAGTACCTGGGCAAGACCAGCAAGTTCGCCACGCTGGCGGCGCTCAACGGCCTCAAGCCCGATCACGTGCTGCGGCCGGGAGAGCCGATCGTGATCCCCGTGGTGATCTCTCACAAGCTCGGGCGCGGCGAGTCGCTGGCCTCGCTCGCGGAGCGCTTCTACCGGGACCCCAAGGCGGCCGGCGTGCTCCAGACGTTCAACAACCTGGACGATCCGCGGCGGCTCTCCGTCGGACAGACGGTGGAAATCCCGCTGGTGTCCTTCGTGTCCAAGAAGAACCGGGCGGCGGGGATTCTGCAGAACAAGCCCGCGCCTGCCGGCCCGGCCGCCGCCGGACGAAAGGACACTCCGAAGACTGCCGCGGCGAAGGCCCCGGCCCAGGAGCCGAAGGCGACTGCCGCAAGGCAGCCCGCTGCGAGCGCGGCCCGCAAGACTCCCGCGCCGGCGCTCCCGGCGGTGACCCTGCCCCAGGTCGACACCAGCCGGAAGGCCCCTGAGGCTTCCCCCACGCCCGCCGCCGCGGCCGCGCCGCAGCAGGCGGCCCGGCCGCGCGATCTCGACAAGGAGATCGCGGAAGCTTCGAAGGCATTTGCCGAGGGAGACTACGCCAGAGCGCGGCACCTGCTCGAATCGCTGCACAAGCGCGCCCGCGCCGGCGGAAGCGACGAGGAGAAGGCCCGGGTCGCAAGCCTCCTGGCCTTCGTTTACATCGCCTACGACATGAACGACGAAGCCTGCACGGCGTACCGGTCCTTCTCCAGCTCGACCAGGAAGCCGGGCCTCGATCCGGATCTCGTCTCTCCCAAAATCCGGGACACGCTCTCGCGCTGCAAGAAAGGCTGAAGCCGCATCAGCACCGCCATCTTCGATGGCGCCTTGCTCAAGGAGTCTCGCGGTGAACGGCTCCGCCCTTCATCACGAACCCCACGCGCTGCAGGCAGGTCAGGTCGGCGAGGGGATCGCACGGCACGCCGATCAGATCGGCGTAGAGTCCCGCGCGGATGGCTCCGACCCGGTCGCTCCAGCCGAGCAGCTCCGCCGCCCGCACGGTGGCGGCGGCCAGGCTCTGCGCGGGAGAGAGGCCGATCTCCGCCATCGCCGCCACCTCTTGCGCGTTGGTGCCGTGCGGGATCACCGTGGCGTCAGAGCCGAGCGCGATCTTGACGCCGATCGCCACAGCGGCGCGAAGCCTCCCGGCGGCCAGATCCCGGCTCTGCGTCAGCGATGCCACGCGCGCCGGGGGGGCATCGTTGCCGCGTGCCTGCTCGATGGCCAGGCCGAGCCTGTGGAATGTCGGCACGAGGAAGACATCCGTGTCCTTCATCAGCCGTGCCCCTTCGTCGTCCAGCATCGCTCCGTGCTCGATCGAGTCCACGCCGGCGCTGACGGCATTGCGGATCGCCTGCGCCCCCTGGGCGTGGGCTGCGACCTTGCGCCCCAGCCGGTGCGCTTCGCCAACGATCCCCCAGATCTGCCGTTCGGTGAGCTCGACCGCCTCGGCGTCAGATGGTGCTGGCAGCACGCCGCCGCCGGCGCACAGCTTGATGACATCGGCGCCGCGCGCGACCAGCTCACGCACCTTGGCGGCTGCCTCCTGAGGCGTGCTGAACGCTCCTTCCCCCTGGAAGACCGAGTCGCAGACGCCGCCCTTGAGCCCCAGGCCGGGGCCTGAAACCAGCATGCGCGGGCCGGCCACCTCGCCGCGCCCGATGGCGTCGCGCAGAGCGAAGTCGGCCGAGCCGGTGGCGCCCAGGTTGCGCACCGTGGTGAATCCGGCGTCGAGCGTGGCGCGCGCGGCGTCGACACCCTGAAGGCCGGCGGCGGCGCCGGCATCAGGCTGTCCCCAGGCCAGATGGACGTGGGCGTCGATCAGCCCCGGCAGCAGCGTCACCTCCGGAAGATCAATGATGGTGGCTCCCGGGGGCAGCTGGGCCGAGGCGTCCCGCACTTCCTTGATCCGCTCGCCGCACACCAGGACGGTCTTGCCGGCGAGACGCGCGCCCTTTTCCACATCAAGGATCCAGCCGGGCCGGATGGCGGTGAGCTTGCCCTCGCTCTCACCGCAGGCGGACCCCTGAGCGCGCGGCGCGGCCGGCGTCCCCAGATCGAGAGCCATGATCCTCTCCTGGTCGCGCAGGTAGAGGGTCGTCGAGACCAGTGTGGGGATCGTCCAGGCGCGTGGCGTCATCACCTGCGCCGTGGCCAGCACGTCGAGCTTTGCAGGAGAGACTCTCACCAGGGCGAGCTGTCCGCGCTCGTCCAGGAAGAGCAGCTTGTCGTCCACCGCCAGCGACTGCGCCTTGTGAAACCCGCGCTCGGCCCAGGCCACCTCTCCCGTCTTCCAGCGGAAGGCCGTCAAGGCCGACGTCGCGTTGCCCCCGGTGGAGCCGTAGATGTAGTCCCCCAGGCGGATGTTGGTCCAGTGGGAGACGCGCAGCTGCGGAAAGAACCAGAGCTGCTCGGCCCGGAATGCCCCATCACGCGGACTGATGCGGAGAAGCCGGCCCCCGCCGGTCGGGAACTCACTGCCCACCCAGAGATGATCCTCGTCGCATTTCACGACAGGGGTGAGGTGGTTGCCATTGTCGTATTCGATCGGATGTTTCCACAGGCTGATGCCGGTCGCCGGATCGAGTGCGGCCACACCCTCGGGCTCGAAGTAGATGTACTGTGCGCGGCCCGCCAGCGTGGTGATCACGGGCTGGGCGTAGCTGACGCCGCCCGCTGCGCTCTTCCACCGCACGGCGCCATCGTTGGGATCCAGGGCTACGACCGCGGTGTCAGTGCCACCGGCCAGGACGATGATGCGGCCCTCGTGTGCGAGAGGACTCCCCGAGTAGCCGTACTCCTCCTCCCGCCCCTTTCTGCCAAACGACTCCGCCAGATCGCGGCTCCAGACGAGCGCGCCCGTTTTCAGATCGAGACAGCGGATCCTGCCGGAGATCCCGATGGCGACAACGCGGTCCGCGATGATGAGCGGTGTGGCGTTGGGCCCGGAACCGAACTGCCGGACCATCTCCGGCCAGAGCACGGGGCGATCGCGATGTTCCCAGAGCGTGGCGCCGGTGCGGGCATCCAGGGCGACGACCACCTCGTCGTCCCCCTCGCGGTACATGGTGACCAGCCGGCCTGAGTCGTGGAGGATCGACGAGTAACCCTTGCCCAGGAGGCGCTGCCAGAGGCGGGTCGGTCCATCCGGCGGCCAGGACTCGGCCAGCCCGACGGCCGGCAGCGTGAAGTCTCCGCGCGGCCCGCCCCACTGGCGCCAGTCTTCAGCGTAGAGAGAGACCCACATCCAGAATGCTGCCATCAGCAGCAACCCGCACGCGATCCGCCCGGCTCGATGCACAGAATGGCCCCCCGTCGCCACCCTCTAACGGGATCCCGCTCCAGGGAGTCTCATTATGTGAAGCGGCATCGCTGCACATATGACGAGATGTCTGCTGGGCGGTTAGGAGCCGGCCGCCAGTTCGGAATCAGGCGGAACAGCTCCGAGTCGAAGTCCTGCGGGGGCACGACCACGTGCTCACCGGCACAGGCTATTTTTCAGGTTCGGCCCGGGCGCTCCCTCGTTGACAGTTCCGGCCCGGCCGATATAGCGTACCCCATCCATGCTCATCTACGCGGCAATCGGAGCCATCGGCTTCCTGTTCCTGATCGGCATGCTGGTCGTCGGCGAGATCTTCGGCGGCGACCATGACGCCGGGGGACATGACGTTGCGGCCGACCACGGAGATGCCGGCGGTCCGAGCATCTTCAGTGTGCGCGTCATGGCTGCGTTTCTCACGGCGTTTGGCGTCGGGGGCGTGGTCGCGCGCTTCTACGATCTGTCGCACCCGGCCGCCTCCGGCGTGGGCGTGGTCGCCGGCATCGTGATGGGCGCCATCGTCTATCAATTCGCCAGGCTGCTCTATTCCCAGCAGGCTTCCAGCGAAGTGCGGATGCCCTCGCTCGTCGGGAGGCTCGCGGAGGTTTCCGTCCCGATTCCGGCGGGAGGGGTCGGGCAGGTGTCGTTGACCTACGGCGGCGAGCGCAGCGAGCACATCGCCCGCTCGGCGGACGGCGGCACGCTGGCCAGGGGCGCAGGCGTCGTCATCACCGGCCTGAGAGGAGACACGGTCATCGTCGCGCCGGCTCAGGCGCCGGCACCCGGAGGTTCCAGATGAATCTGATGGGGTTTGAGCTCTCCGCCATCGCCGTCGCGCTCGCGGTGCTGCTGGGCCTGCTGGGGCTGTTCGCGGCAATGGCCCTGTTCGCGCGCAATTACATCAAGGTCCCTCCTTCCATGGTGGCGATCTTCTACGGGCGCAAGCACAGCCTCGTGGATGAGAAGGGGAACCGCACGACGGTCGGGTTCCGGGTGGTGCGGGGCGGCGCAGCGCTGCGCGTCCCGGTGCTGGAGAAGGTCGAGTACCTCTCGCTCAACATCATGTCGATCCAGCTGAAGATTCAGCGGGCCTACACGAAGGAGGGCGTGCCCGTGACCGTCGAGGCGGTGGCCAACGTGAAGATCGCGGGCGACGACATGTCGTTGCGCGGCGCCGCGGAGCGCTTCCTCGGCATGTCATCGGAAGAGATCAAGGGGGTCATCTTCCAGACTCTGGAGGGTCACCTGCGGGCGATTCTCGGCACGCTGACGGTCGAAGAGATCAACGCCGATCGTTCGGCCTTCGCGCAGAAGATGACCGACGAGGCCGCCGTCGACCTGAGAAAGATGGGAGTCAGCATCGACATCCTGACCATTCAGCAGATCAGTGACGAGCAAGGCTACCTCGATGCCCTCGGCAAGAAGCGCACCGCCGAGGTGAAACGCGATGCCGTCATCGGCGAGGCGCTGGCCCTGCGCGACTCGATGATCAAGTCGGCCCTGGCGGATCAGGAGGGCAAGACCAAGCGTTACGAGGCCGATGTCGCCATCGCCCAGTCGCTGCGGGACAAGGAGACACGGCAGGCCGAGTTCGATGCCATGGTCAAGTCCAAGAAGGCCGAGTCGGAGCAGGCCGGACCGCTGGCCACCGCGATCGCCCGGCAGAAGGTCACCGAGCAGGAGACGCGGATCGATCAGGTCCGCAAGCAGCAGGAGGTCCTGGTCCAGGAGCAGGAAGCGGCGCGCAAGGAAAAAGAGCTGCGGGCCACGGTGGTGAACCCGGCGGAGGCCGAAAGGCAGGCGGCGATCCTGAGAGCCGAGGGAGAAAAGCAGGCCACGATCATCCGCGCGGAGGCCACGCAGAAGGAGCTGGAGTTCGAGGGCGCCGGCACGGCGGCGAAGATCGAGCGGGTCGGCCGTGCTGAGGCGGCCAAGGTGCTGGCGGTGGGCGAGGCGGAAGCGGAGGTGATCAAGCGGAAGCTGCTCGCCGAGGCAGAAGGGCTGCACAAGAAGGCCGAAGCCTGGAAAAACTTCAACGAAGCCGCAGTCATCAACATGGTCGTGGAGAAGATGCCCGAGCTGGCCCAGGCCTTCGCCACGCAGCTCGCCGGCATAGACAAGATCAACATCATCGAGATGGGTAACGGCTCAGGCGGCTCAGGCGGCATCGGCAAGGTGATGAGCACCGTGGGTGGTGGCATGACTGCCATGCTCTCGATGCTCAAGGATCAGTTCGGCGTGGACATCGCGCGCCTCATGCAGGCGAAGGCCGAGGCTGCGGCCGAAGAGGCGGAAAAGCGCACCGGAAAGCGCTGAGATGAGCGACGCGGCGCCAGCCGCGCGACGCCGCGCCGCGGGCAGAACGGCCGCCCGCGCGATGATCTCCCTGCTTTGCACCGGCGTCGTCAAAGCGGCCGGCCCCTCCCTGCAGTTTGTTCCGAGGCGTCACGGCGCGAGGGGAAGCCACCGATCAGTGGCTGACGATGCTGCGCCGGCGGCTCCCGGCCGAAGCGGCCGCCGCAATCGCGGCGTCGAAGAAGCAGCTCTCCACCGCGGAGAGCCGGTGGCTCGAGCTGATAAGGGCCAGGCGCGATGCCTGGGAGACCCGCAGGCCGCAGCTTGCGGCGCCATTCCTTGGCGCGAAGCCGCCGGAGCATGTGCTGATCGTCATGGGTAATCGTGGCGGAGAGGATGCCTTCACGCACGACCCTGTCACGATCGGCTTTGACCTGAGCGCCGCAACGCATCCGGACCGAAGCGCGCGCCGCAGCAGTTGCCTGCTCAACACGGGGCTGAGTCCGGAATCTGTTAGGATCGCGGCGCGAATGTGGGGCGCGGGCGTCATGAGCATGCGGCGCTCAAGGATTCACGGCGATGGAGGATTCCATGAAGAAAGGTGTTGTCGGGTCTCTGGTTCTCGCGGCGGCCACGATCGCGCTTGCCCAGACACCCAGCCACAAGCACTATGAGCATTCCGACAAGGCGGACAAGCCCGCGCCCACCGGCGAGCTTGCGCCCCGGCTCCAGAATCTGGGCAAGCACACTTTTCCCGTGACCACGAAGTCGAAGGACGCCCAGCTCTTCATCAACCAGGGAGTCAACCTCGCCTACGGATTCAATCATGCCGAGGCGGGCCGGGCCTTCCGCGAGGCGGCGCGGCTCGACCCCGGATGCGCCATGGCGTACTGGGGCCAGGCTCTGGTGCTCGGCCCGAACATCAATGCACCGATGGGTGCGGAAGAAGAGCCGAAGGCCTACGAGCTGGCGCAGAAGGCGGTCGCACTCAAGCAGAACGCGACGCCCAGCGAGCTGGCCTACATCGACGCCGTGTCGAAGCGCTACACCGGCAAGGCGGAGGATCGCAGCACGGCAAACCGCGCCTATGCCGACGCGATGGGGGCGCTGGCGCGTCAGTTCCCCCAGGACCTGGACGCAGCCACGATGTACGCCGAGGCCCTCATGGACATCCGTCCGTGGGACTACTGGATGCGCGACGGCAGCCCCTATGCGGAAACGCACCAGATCGTGGCGACCCTCGAAAAAGTGCTCGCCTCGAACCCCGATCATCCGGGAGCGAATCATTACTACATCCACGCCATGGAGCTGACCCAGCCACGGAAGGCCGAGCCCGCGGCAGACCGCCTGGGCAAGCTGATGCCGGGTGCGGGTCACATGGTTCACATGCCGGGCCACATCTACCAGAGGGTGGGCCGGTATGCCGATGCCCAGGCGGCCAACGTGGCTGCCATCGAGGCCGACGAGGACTACATCACCCAGTGCCGCGCCCAGGGGCTCTACCCCATGGCCTACTACCCGCACAACATCCACTTCCTGTGGTTTGCGGCGACGGCCGAGGGGCGCGGCCAGGTGGCGATCGAATCGGCCCGCAAGACCGCCTCGAAGGTCACCGACGCGTCGCTCGACCAGGCCCCGCTGCTGGCCGCCTTCAGGATCGTCCCGTGGTACGCGCTGACGCGGTTCGGCAAGTGGGATGAGATGCTGGCGGAGCCGGCCCCCCAGTCCCGCTTCATCTTCCTGAAGGGGGCGTGGCACTATGCCCGGGGGCAGGCCTATCTGGGCAAGGGAGATGTCGAGAAGGCCGACGCGGAGCTGGCCGAGCTGCGCCGGATCGCGGCCGATCCGTCGTTGAACTACACGCTCTTTTCCCCAAACACCGCGGCCAACATCCTCGCGATCGCGCCGGAGGTGCTGGCCGGCGAGATCGCCGCGCGGCGCATGCAGTTCGAAGCCGCCATCGCGCATCTGGATCGCGCTGTGCGCCTCGACGACGGCCTCATCTACACGGAGCCGTCGGAGTGGCACTACCCGCCGCGGCAGTCTCTGGGCGCGATCCTGCTCGCGGCATCGCGCCCCCGGGAGGCCGAGACGGTCTACTGGGACGATCTGCGCCGCAATCCTGAAAACGGATGGTCGCTGTTCGGTCTGGCGCAGACTTTGCGCGCCCAGGACGGCCGGCAGGAAGAGGCGGCCGCAGTCCAGGCGCGGTTCGAGAAGGCCTGGGCACGCGCCGACGCGAAGCTGACCGCGTCGCGGTTCTGAGCATGAAACACTCTCGAGCGCGCTACGGATCGCTGCTCCTGCTCGTTGCCGCCAGCCTGCTCCTGATGGCGCCCCGCTGGTCGCAGGAGAAACCAGGAGCCGGCCGGGCCCGCGTCACCATCTACAAGATCGCCGCAGGCAGGCAGATCGATTTCCTCAAATGGATGGCAGTCCAGGACGAGGTCTCGAAGGAAGCCGGGCTCGCCCCCGTGCAGCTCTACACGCACATCAACGGCGACGACTGGGACTACGTCGGCATCGTTCCCGTCACGACACCCGAGCAGGACAGGATCGCTGACGAGATCGCGACAAAGCGGGGGCTGAAGACCGGCCTGGCCGCCGCGCTGGAGTTCCGTGAGCTGGTGGCGTCGCATGCGGACACCATCACAGCGGGACCGATGACCGCAGCGGAGCTGATGGCGCAGACGGCAAGGTGAGGGCCCCGCGGGGCGTCAGCTTTCTGCGGCCGGAAGCCTGATCGGCTTGACGGAGGAGGCGGTGTGCGGGGCGCGCCGCGGCTTCGGGGCCCGTCGCTTGAGGGCGTAGGCGGTCTTGGCCATGCTGTAGCGGCTCATCAGGTAGTTCGACACGAAGTGATGGGTGAACCCGCTTTGAGATGACGGCAGCGTGCGGTCGTAGCGCCGGGCGATCCCCCGCAGTGAGTAGGACTCTCTGAGGAAGTGGAAGTAGCCTTCCAGAAGCTGTTCCTCTGTCATCCGCTTCGGGCGGATGAGCACGTGGGCGCCGTCAAAAAGCGGCCAGTTGTAGTCCATCAGGACATCGGAGTCGGGCGGGCAGGCGGTGCAGGGGAGCAGGTCTCCTGCCGTCACCGCATCGGTGAAGGTCCCCGTTCCAGGGTAGGGCTGGATGATATTGGCGGTGATGTAGTCCAGGCCGTTGCGGCGGGCGAACTCCAGGGTCCTGTCGAAGACCGAGTCGTCGTCTTCATCCAGCCCGAAGACGAACGCCCCCATCACCTTGATGCCGGCGTCGTGCACCCGCTGTACGCGTTCCGCCGTGGATGCGGCCTCATTGGACCACTTGTCGATCGCTCCCAGGCTGCCCTGGTTGATCGACTCGATGCCGAGAAACAGCTCGCGGCATCCGGCTTCGTAGGCCAGCTTGAGCAGCTCCGGCTTGTCGGCCAGATCGATCGTCAGCTGGGCCGACCAGGGGCGGCGCAGCGGGCTGATGGTCTCGAGCAGCCGCTCGAACGCCCCCGCGGCGTTGTAGAGATTGTCGTCCCAGAAGAAGAACCGCTTCGTGTAGCCCGGCCCGAGCGCCTGCACGAGTGTGTCGCCATGGCGTCCGCGCAGACCGGGCAGGCGGACTGCCAGCCGGAGCAGGGAGTTGAAGAAGCCGGGCGGAGCCTGGCCGATCGTCTCTCGCGTGTAGGCCACACCCTGCCGGCCGAGCTCTTCGACGACGTCGTCGCCGTCGCGGTTCCTCACGGTCGGGCCATTGACGATCTTGACGGCGCAGAAGTGACAATCGAGCTTGCATCCTCTGGCGAAGGTGGCCGAGGCGAGCACCTGCTGCGGCGCCGGGTCCAGCCCGAGCCAGATGTCCATGTCGAGCCGGAGCGTGCCGCTATCCCTTATCCGCTGGAAGCCTGCGTCGTAGACCGGCTTGAGCGGCCGGCCCGCGGCAAGATCCTCGAGGATGGCCGCCGTCGCCCACTCTCCCTCTCCCACGACTGACGCGTCCACGTGTCCGAGCCGGGGGCCTTCGTCGGGCATGGCCGAGGCGTGCGCGCCCCCGAAGACAACCGCCAGGCTCCGGCCGGCTTCCTTCCAGACTCTGCGGGCCTCGCGCGCGCGCCGGTAGGCCTCACGCGCCGAGTTGGTGTAGGAGGTCATCAGGAGAAGGTCCACGTCTCCGCGCGACGTGTCTGCTTTCCGTTGGAGGATCGTTTCGAACGGTGTGGGTCCTTCGATCTTGTCGTGCTGCACCACGACGCGGCACTCGTCGGGCAGCAGGCCGTTCTTCCTGAGAAAGCCCACGATGTAGGGAAAGCCGATTCCCGGGCTGCGGACGAACGGCCCGGTGAGGCGCTCGACGCGGCCCAGCAGGCCGCGCCGTCCGATCGGCTCATCCACGACGTACGAGTCGCGCGGAGTGACGCAGATCAGATTGCCGAGTTTAAGCACGCGGGCACAGTATCCTCGCCGCGGCCCCACGTCAATGCAGGTCACGCACCCGCCACAAAGCGCGCGCGCACCTTGACATCCTGGCACCCGGCGCCCAGGATGACGGGACGGCGTTTCTTGCCCGAAGCCCCGCACCAAGAGGACATGGCGAGATGATGGCCGATCGTCCTGCTCCCTTCGATGTCAAGGACTGCGCGATGATCACCCTCGCGCTGGGTAAGTCGGCGCACAACCTCAGGGAGCTGCGCGATCGCGTCGTCGAAGCCCCTCTCCAGAGCATCTATCACCATTTCTATGAAACGCTGCTGAGGCCGGGCTTCGACGATCCCGAATACCGCAACGATTTCGCGCTCTGGGCGCGCCGGCAGCTGCACGATTTTCATCTCGCCGAGCGGCTCGGGATCATCGAGCCGATGGACTATCCCGACATGGAGGCGCTGCGCCAGCACCTCGTCGAGATCATCGAGGACCGGCTCATGGAGAGCCTGCCCCAGGCGGCTGTTCATCCGGGGCGCGAGTTCCACTTCCTGAGATCCAAGCTGGTGGTGTTCGATGCCGGCATCTCCGCGGACAGCCCCGAGTCCCTGGCGAGGATCATGCCGCGGATCTCATCGGGAAGCGTCTTCTATCACGTCATCGAAGCCCGCCGGCGCTCGCCTCAGAGGGCCGATGATTTCTCCACCTGGCTGGGCCTGTGGGGCCCGCGTTACGCGGCGCCCTGCAAGGCCCTGAGCGAGATCGACTCGAGCCTCTGGCCTCTCACCGAGCTGCGCGATCTGCTGGCAGGCTGCTTTGCGGTCCCGACGGATCCGGAAATCATGGGAACCTCATGACGCCGCCGCTCGATGCCTACAGCGGGGTCGCGGGCCAGGATGTCATCCGGCACCTGCGCCAGCTCTCGGCCACGCTGCAGGGGAAGCGGGTCGTTCACGTCAATTCGACCAAAACCGGAGGAGGGGTGGCGGAGATCCTCTCCTGGCTCATCCCGCTCAAGCAGGATCTCGGGCTGGACGTCTCGTGGGAGGTGATCGACGGGGAGGGCGAGTTCTTCCAGGCGACCAAGGGGATCCACAACAGCCTTCAGGGCGAGCCTGTCGCGCTCAAGCCGGCGCAGGTGGAGGCCTGGCTGGCCACCAACAAGGTCAACGTCGAGCGGCTCAGCGCGAAGCTCGCCGACGCCGACTTCGTCTTCATCCACGATCCGCAGCCGCTGCCGCTCATCGCCTCCTGCCCCGTGCGCCGCGGCAAGTGGATCTGGCGCTGTCACATCGACGTCAGCCGGCCCTACCGGCCCACCTGGAAGCTGATGCGGGATCTGGTCAGACAGTACGACGCCAGTATCTTCTCGCTGGCCGCCTTCGCCCAGCCGCTGCCGCACCCGCAGTACCTGATCTCGCCCAGCATCGATCCCCTCAGCGAGAAAAACGTCCCGCTCGAGCAGGAGGAGATCGAGGAAGTGGCGCGGCAGTTCGATCTCGATCCCGGCAAGCCGGTCATGCTGCAGGTCTCGCGCTTCGACCGATTCAAGGATCCCGTCGGGGTCATCCGCGCCTACCGGATCGTCCGGCAGCACGTTGCCGTGCAGCTCGTGCTGGCGGGAGGCGGGGCCGCCGACGACCCCGAGGGACAGGCGGTCCTGGAAGAGGTGCGCGAGGAGGCGGGCGACGACCCGGACATCCGGGTGCTGCTGCTTCCTTCCGATGCGCACCGGGTCATCAATGCCCTGCAGCGGCGTGCGGAAGTCATCCTCCAGAAGTCCCTGCGCGAGGGGTTCGGGCTGACGGTGACCGAGGCGCTCTGGAAGCACAAGCCGGTGATCGGCGGCGAGGTGGGCGGCATCACGCTGCAGGTGATCAATGGGCACACGGGGTATCTGGTGAACACCGCCGAGGGCGCGGCGTTGCGCACCCGCTACCTGCTCAGCCATCCGCGCGAGCGGGAGGCGATGGGCGAGAAAGCGCGCCGCTTCGTGCGTGAGAACTTCCTGCTGACGAGGCACCTGCGCGAGTACCTCACCCTGATGGTCGGCCTCGAGCACGGCCATCAGGACTGGATCGTCCTGTCATGAGCGAGCGGGCATGGTTTCCCGAAGAGCTGTGGGGGCGCGCATCAGCCGCCAGGCGGCGGCTCCTGATGCTCGACTACGACGGCACGCTGGCGCCGTTCCGGGTGGATCGACTAGGGGCGTTCCCGGTGCCGGGTGTGCTGGATCTCCTCGCCAGGATCTCGTCGAGCCGGCGCACGCGGCTGGCGATCCTCTCGGGCCGGCCCGTCGCCGAGCTCACCGAGCTGCTCTGCCGGCTGCCGATCACGCTGGTTGGAGAGCATGGCTGGGAGGTGCTCCATCCCGACGGCACGAGCCGGGCCTGGACGCTGCCCGACGAGTGCGCTGTCTGGCTGGCGAGGGCGGGGCGCGCCGTCGCAGAGCAGGGGCTCGGGGACAGGATGGAGACGAAGCGATCCAGCCTCATGCTTCACACACGGGCCCTTCCCCTGAGCGAGGCGGGCCAGATGGAGGAGCTCTGCGCGCGGCTGTGGGAGGAGGCAACCCTGCACGCTCCCCTCAGAGTCTGCCGGGTCAACGGCGGCGTCGAGCTGCGCACCGTCGGCCGGGACAAGGGGACCGCGGTGCGCGAGCTGCTGGCCGGCGAGCCGGAAGGGACGCTGCCGGTCTACGCCGGCGATGATGCGACCGACGAGGATGCCTTCGCGGCGGTGAAGGAGATCGGATTCGGCCTGCTCGTGTCAGGGCAGGTGCGCCCCACCCTCGCCGGCGGGCGTTTGCCTTCGATCAGCTCGATGCGGGAGTTTCTCGGCGGCTGGCTGGCACACGTCGAGGGTGAGCGCGGCGATTCCGAAGAGCCGGCGCCTGGAGCGCCGACCATGAGGCCGGCATGAGAAGGCTGGTGATCGTCTCCAACCGCCTGCCGCAGCGCCAGCGCGTGGACGGCGACGAGGCCAGGAAGGTCCCCGCCGGAGGGCTGGCCACCGTGCTGCGCAGCGCCCTGAAGAGCTGGCCGGGCAGCCTCTGGATGGGATGGGACGGCTCGACGGGATCGTCGCATGCCCTCGAGCTGGTGACCGAGGAAAAGCTCGACGGCATCTCGATCGTGGGCGTGCCGCTCACGCCGCACGAAGTCAGCGCGTACTACCGCAACATGTGCAATGAAGTCCTCTGGCCCTTGTTTCACGGCTTTCTGGGCAGGGTGAAGCCGGAGCGCCGGAACGCGGAGTGCTACCGCCAAGTCAACGCGCGGTTCGCCAGGATCCTGGCGCCCCGCCTGACGAGCGGCGACGTGGTCTGGATCCACGACTACCACCTGCTCTGCGCGGGGCAGGAGCTGCGCAAGGCAGGCTGGGACGGCCCGATCGGTTTCTACCTGCACATCCCCTTTCCGGCGGCGGAGTTCTGGGAGGTGCTTCCCGATCCGGTCGGTCTGCTGCAGGCGATGCAGAGCTACGACGTGGTGGGATTCCAGACGAACCTCTCCGCGGACAACTACCGCGCCTGCTGCGCGCGGCTGCTCGGCTCGCGAACCGAGGAGCGCCGCCTGTCGAAGGGGGGCCAGGCCCAGCTCGTGGGGACCTACCCGGTCGGCATCGAGCCGGAGGATTTCACCGGCTCGGCGCTGCGCGCGGCGCCCATCGTGGCACGGGGCGACCTGGCCCGCATCGTCCGGGGGCGTCGGCTCATCCTGGGCGTTGATCGTCTCGACTACACGAAGGGGATCCCCGAGCGGATCCTGGCCTTCGAGCGTCTCATCGGTGAGCACCCCGAATGGCGCAAGAAGGTTTCCTTCATCCAGATCGCATCACCCACGCGGGAGCGGGTGGCCGGCTACACGGAGCTCAAGCAGAGCGTCGACCACCTGGTGGGGCGCGTCAATGGAGACCTGGCGCATCATGACTGGGTTCCCATCCGCTACCTCTACCGCACCTACCCGCAGCATGCGCTGGCGCGCTTCTACCGCGACGCGGACGTCGGGCTCGTCACCCCGCTGCGCGACGGGATGAACTTGATCGCCAAGGAATTCGTGGCCGCGCAGAACCCTCAGACGCCTGGCGTTCTGGTGCTGAGCCGTTTCGCGGGCGCCGCCGAAGAGCTGCGCGAAGCCGTGATCGTCAACCCATTCATCCCGTCCGACACGGCCGATGGGATCGCCCGGGCGCTGGCGATGCCGCTCGACGAGCGGCGGCAGCGCCACGAGGCGCTCATGAGGCGGGTCTCCAGAGGGACGGCGACAGCCTGGTCGCAGCGCTACCTCGAGGACCTGGTCGAGGCGGCGCGCAAGCGAAAAACGGCCTGACCCGCGCGTCAGTTTCCCGGCTGGCGGGCCGGCACCGAGGCGGTCAGCGAGCCCAGATAGAGCGCCCCGCTCCAGCCCACCTCGTCGAGGGCATCAGGTTGCAGTTCGATGCGCGGGATGGCGCCGGTGACCTCGCGGACGCGCAGGCTCCGGGAGCCGCACTCCGCGGCGACAGCGGACTGGCACATCCATGCCGTGCCGCCGCCAGTGATGGTGCGCAGCCCTTCCACGTTGACATGCCGGGCGCGCAGGAGCGCTCCCACGGACATGTACTCCTCGCCGGGGTTCCACGGATAACCCTTCAGCAGCCGCGAGTGGACATCTCCGACCAGAATCAAGGTCTGTCCGGGGCGCTGGGCCTCGATCGCCTTGTTGACTGCGGCGGCCATGCTCGCGTCCCGCGCACTGGCTGACGCAGGCTGTGCGGCATCGATGGCGACGACGGACAGATTGAGTCCCGATGCCCGCCCGCGGCGCAGCGTCTCGAGCAGCCCGACCATCGCCGTGCTGCTCCGGCCGTCCTGATAGTCGCGCTGCCAGAACTCATGGGTCAGCAGGGCCCCTCTGGACTGAGCACTTCCATTGCTGGCCATGAAGGTGTCGATCGCGGCCTGCAGGCTGTTGTAGATCTCCAGCCCGACCAGGATCGTCCCGCCGCGCAGCGCGGCTGTGGACAGGACCAGCTCGCCGAAGGCGGTCGGGATCTCGGTCGTGCCGTGGGTCTCGCCCAGCAGCACGATCGGAGCGGTCAGGAGCTCCTGTCCTGGGATGCCGCGGGCGGCGGGTTGCATGGCGCCCGGCGCTGAGACTTTCGAGGACGGGCCGCAGCCCGTCAGCGCGGCGCAGGCGCACCAGATGATGACGAACCGGGAAGCTCTCATGCCGCGGGCAGGGTATCAGGTCCGGGAGGATCCGGTAGACTGGGCGCGTGAACAGGATGCGGCCTCATCTCCTGGCAGTCGTGTGCCTGCTGATCGGCGCGCCCGCCTTCGCGGCCCAGAACGCTCAGGCGGATGGCACGCGCCGGATGGCCGAGCGGCTCAAGCAGATCACCGCGCGGACCAATCCAGAGCTGAACCCGTTCATGAGCTCCAGGCGGGCGCAGCTGCTGGGCTCGATGGTCACGTCTCAGGGGGCCAAGGCGCCGCCCGCGCTCCTCCGCGAGTACGCGCAGGAGCTCCTCTATGCCGGCCGCACGGCTGAGGCGATCGCCCGGTACGACCAGCTCAGGAAGATGATGCAGGCCTCGGGTCTGGACCCCCGCTCGCCCCCATGGGTGGATCTCATGATGCGGCAGGCGGTCGCCAACCTGCGCCGGGGCGAGGACGAAAACTGCGTCTTTCACCACAACGCCCGCTCGTGCATGTTCCCCATCCGGGGCTCAGGGGTTCACAAGGAGCAGCGCGGCTCCCGGGAAGCCTCCAGGATCCTCGGGCAGCTCCTGGCTCAGGAGCCCGGCAATCTGGGCGCGCGCTGGCTGCTCAACATCGCCTTCATGACGCTCGGAGAGTATCCGGGCGGCCTGCCGCGCGGACAGCTGCTCGCGCCGGAGCTGTTCGAGTCCGAATACGCCATCAAGCCGTTTCCCGACATCGCGTCCGAGCTGAGCGTTGCCGTTGACGATCTCGCCGGCGGCTCGATCCTCGAGGACTTCGACGGAGACGGCTCTCTCGACATCATGGCCTCGGCGATGGGTTTCGAGTCGCAGCTGCGGTACTTCCACAACGAGGCCGACGGCACTTTCAGCGACCGCACCGCCGCAGCCGGGCTGACCGGGGAAGTCGGCGGACTCAACATCGTCCAGACCGACTACAACAACGACGGGCACGCGGATGTCTTCGTGCTGCGCGGCGGCTGGATGGGCCCCGGCGGGCATTTCCCGGACTCGCTGCTGCGCAACAACGGCGACGGCACCTTCACCGATGTGACCGAGCCGTCACACCTCCTCAGCCTGCATCCGGACCAGACCGGCGCGTGGCTCGACTTCGACAGCGACGGCTGGCTGGACCTGTTCGTCGGCAACGAGAGCGCGGAGGGCGAGACGCATCCGTGCGAGCTCTTCCGCAACAACGGTGATGGGACATTCTCGGAGTGTGCCGGGGAGGCGGGAGTCGCGACGGCGGCCTACGTGAAGGGAGTGACCAGCGGAGATTTCAATAATGATGGCCGGCCGGACCTCTACCTGTCAGTCCACGGAGGGCCGAATCACCTGTTCCGCAACGATGGCGCGACGGGCGGCGCAAAAAAACCCGGCAGCTGCGGCTGGCGGTTCACCGACGTAACGGCAGCTGCGGGCGTGACCGAGCCCCACCACAGCTTCCCACGTGGTTCTGGGATTACGACAACGACGGTTGGGAGGACCTGTTCGTGTCCGGGTTCATCCTGGGAGAGCTGGGCGACATCGCGGCCGACTATCTGGGCCAGCCGCACCGGGCGGAGCTGCCGCGCCTCTACCGCAACAACAGGAACGGGACCTTCAGCGATGTGACCAGGCCGGCGCGCCTGAGCCGGCTTCTCCTCGCGATGGGATCCAACTACGGAGACCTCGACTCGGACGGCTGGCTGGACATCTACCTGGGGACCGGAAACCCGGAGCTGAGCACGCTGCTGCCGAATCGGGCGTTCCGCAACGTGGACGGGCGGTTCTTCCAGGACGTCACTACCTCCGCTGGGTTTGGTCATCTGCAGAAGGGACACGGAGTCTCCTTCGGCGATCTGGACAACGACGGCGATCAGGACATCTACCACGTCGTGGGCGGCGCCTATGAAGGGGACCGCTTCCGTAACGCGCTGTTCCAGAATCCGGGTCACGGCAATCACTGGATCGCCCTGAAGCTCGAAGGGGTGAAGTCAAACCGGCCCGGGATCGGCGCCCGGATCAAGGTGGTGGTCCGGACTCAGGCAGGCGAGCGGTCGATCCACCGCACGGTGCGCAGCGGCGGCAGCTTCGGCGCCTCCCCGCTGCGGCAGGAGATCGGGCTGGGAGCTGCTTCGCGCATTGAGCGGATCGAGATCCAGTGGCCCTCAGGTGGCGCGCCTCAGGTTGTCGCGCCGGTCGAGATGGATCGCTATTACACCGTCCGGGAAGGCCGGCCCCCGGTGCTCCTCCAGCTGCGCAGCTTCCGGCTCGGTCGTCCCGGGAAATAGGCCGGGCCATCCTGCAAGGCCTGCAAGAATTGTGAGTGAGCCCGGCGGCTTCTGCGGTATGATTCAAGCGCGCATCGCGCCGGTCGACACCCGGGGGGGGAGTTGCCTGATCTCGACGTGCGCCCATTTACCCCTCCGTCTGCAGATCGCCGCATACGCAACGGCGACTCAGGAGGAGCAGGCGGATGACATCGTCCGTTAAGGCGAGCTCAGCCTGACGTGACCCGGCACCGGCCGCCGGGAGTGTCAGAGTTGATAGCAGGGGCAGCCGTCGTTCTGGCGGCGGCGCTGCTGCGCTTCTGGTCGCCTGCCTCGATGGGGATCGAGCACTTCGACGAGGGGGTCTATGTCATCAGCGCGCTGGGCCTGACCGACCCGGCCCTGCCAGACCCGCTCTTTGCCCACCAGCTGTTCTTCTCGCCGCCGCTCTACTTCGGGATCGTCTACGTCGCGCAAGTTCTGACTGGTGGCGCGCTCGACCTCGTGGCGGTGCTGGTGAGCGCATCGCTCGGCACCCTCACCGTGGCGTTGGTCTGGTGGGCCGGCAGGAGCTGGTTCGGCCCGGGAGCGGGCCTGGCGGCCGCCGGGCTGCTGGCCCTGAGCGAATTCCACATCGCGCTGTCACGCACCGCGCTGACCGACGTCACCTTCGCCTTTTTTCTTCTGCTCGCGGTGGTGCTGATCGAGCGCGCCCTGCGCGGCGCAAGCCTCGCGATAGCCACCGCAGCCGGCTTGACCGTGGGGCTGGCCTGGAACACCAAGTACCATGGGTGGCTGGCGCTGGCTCTGGGGCTCTCGGCATGGATTGGTTACTCATGGCATCGCGGTGCAGCCCCGGACCTGAGACGATCGCTCGTGGTCTGGGCGGTCATCGCCGGCGTCGCGGTGGCGGCCTGGCTTCCCTGGACGCTCTACATCCAGTCACAGCCGGGCGGGTATGCGAGCCTGACGCAGTGGCAGGGGGTCTTTATGGAGGGAGCCTGGCTGGACAATCTCGTCCGCCACCTGCGGCAGGAGCGCTACCTGGACGGCCCGCTGACGGACGCCTCGGTGCCGGTTGCCATCGCGCTCGCTCTGCTTGGAGCAGGCGTCCGGCGGCTCTCGTGGCGGGCGGCAGGTCTGGGCGTGTGCCTGACGGCCGCTTCCTGCCTGGCGGGAGGGTATGCCGCCGTCGTGCTGCTCGGCCTTGCCGGGCTGGTCTCTCTGATGAGAGGTCCCGGGACGCTGGCCGGATGGCTGGCCGGCATCTGCCTGACCACCTTCATGATCCTCACGCCGTTCTACCATCCCTACGCGCGCCTCTTCCTTCCCATCACCGCGATGGCGTCGCTGCTGGCCGGGCTGAGCCTCGGCAGGCTCGCGACATGGGAGTCGGCTTCTGGCCGCGGGCTGAGGGGTGGTGCGGCCCTGTTCCTGGCGGTCTCGGCCACCGTCGTGGCTCTCGGCGCGCGCCCGGCCAACGGCTCCGATCCCTGGAGGGCCGCCCGCGGCGCTGCCGATGCGGCTGCCGCGATGGCCAAGGCGATCCCGCTGGGCAGCCGCGTGAAAGTGATCGAGGAGCCCTCGGTGGCCTATTACCTTCACCGGGATGGGTTCGACACGCTCAGGAACGTGCACGACAAGGAAATGCCACGTGACGAGACGGGGACTTTCTACGTCGTGACGGGGTACTACGGAACCGCCGGGCTCGAGCAGCTGGGCGATCGCGTCTCTCTGGTCGGCTCCTTCCCGATGAAGCCCAAGGACATTCGCCTGACGGACGACCTGGTCCCACCCTTCGTCTCCCGCGATCCCGCCGCTGACTCCGGCGAGCACGATCTCTACCTCTTCAAGGTCAAGGCGCTGGGCGCCCTCTGAGTCCCGGTTCTCGGGATTCTCTTCTCCGGATCTTCACCTAGTCGTAGATGTCGTCATGTAAGTTGTTATAATTGAACTAGTTGCGCGCATCTCCTCCTTGACTGATCAAGCCCCTGCGCCCAGATTAACTCACATACTAAGGCCGAATCCCCTGCATATGCGGCCGACGGTGAACGCATGCTTCGATCGATCTTCACGTGCGGGCTCGCGGGGCTGTTCCTCCTGCTGGTGCCCAGCCATGCCGCGGCGGGCAGGCGGGACGCCGGCCTGACCGTCACGACATCGGCCGGCTTTGACAGCAACCCGCTTCAGCTCAGCGAGAGCCTGGAGGGGGGGCCGTTCGCGCAGCTCTCCGTCGACGCCCGCTTCAACGATCAGTTCTCGAAACGTGTCGGCTACTTCATGTCGGCCGGCGCGCGCAGCCGCTTCCATGACTCCGACCTCGACGACGCCGACGTCACGCAGGCCGATGCCCAGGCAGGCATGGGGTTCATCCTGACGGAGCGTGGGGAGACGCGGCTCTCGCTTGCGGTGGGAGGCGGCTTTGCCCTGGAGCGCAGCACGTTCATCGACCCGGTGACCGGCGAGGCCTACGAGTTCAGCGTCGATCCCAACACCTTCGTGCCGATCCCGGATCGCTTCAGCGCGAACGTCACGCGCGGGTTCGCGAACCTCAGGCTGCGGCTCTCGGACGGCCTGCTCCTGATGCTCGATTCCGAGCTCGCCCGCACGGACTACACGCACGACTACGAGGTCGTGCCGGGGATGGAGCCCCTCGACGATCGCTCATGGCGCGTGCGCCCGGGGCTGAGCTGGCGGGTCGGCAGCAAGGTCCGCCTGGATGCGACGTTTGACTGGGGCCACCGCAGCTACGACGAGCTGTCCGCGGTCGATGAGAGCGCGGTCTCGGTCTCAGGCTCGCAGCGGGCCTACCGCTCGGCGGGCTCGCGCCTGACCGTGACGGTCGCGCCGGCGCGCAACCTGGACGTTTCCGTGGGAGTGCTGGCCGCCGATCAGGCCGATCTGCAGGCGGGCTACTACGACTCGCTGGCCACGGGCGGCTTCGTCGCTCTGGCCGGCGCCGTGACGCCGACTCTGAGGCTCACGCTGAGCGCGTCTCAGATGACCTTCGACTACGACAATGCCACGGTGCCCAACGACCCGACAGGGGTACGGCTCAGCAGCGGCGCCTTCCGCGCCGCGGGACGCATCGAGAAGAGCTTCGGCAGACATCTGATGCTCTTTGGCGAGCTGGGCACCGATCGCGAGAGCAACAACGACCCGATCTACGCCTATCAGAGGAACTTCGCATTCACGGGACTTCGTTTCGCGTTGTGATGCCGGGCACATCCCGGACTGGAGGTGCAACATGTTGTTCGGAAGATTGAGCGTTCTTTCCATGCTGATGGCCCTTGCGGTCTCGATGGCCTCAGCGGCGTCAGCACCGCCCGAGCAGGCTCAGCCTGCCGCGGCGACTGCAGCGCTCTGGAAGACCGTGGCCGCCTCGGGCGATGTCGCCACCCAGGCGGCAAGCTCCGCGCCGCAGCACTGGGTGCAGCTGCGCCGTGGCGATCAGGTGGCGCCGCTGTCCCACGTGCGCACGCAGGCCAAGGCCAACGCCACGCTGACGCGTGACGGCGATGTGATCCTGGTGGCGCCCGGAAGCGATGTCGTGCTTCCCGAGCCCTCTGTCGACGGCATGACCCGGGTGCAGCAGCGCACGGGCAAGGCCTTCTACCAGGTCTCTCCCCGCTCCTCGGGCCGCTTCGAGGTCCAGACCCCGATGCTGGTAGCCGGGGTGAAGGGGACCCAGTTCTCCGTGGCGATCGAGGAGGGGCGCGCCGCCGTCAGCGTCGTGGAAGGACACGTCGAGGTCCGCTCGCTGCTCACCGGCGAGCGTCAGGATCTCTACGCCGGTCAGTCCGCCGTGGTGGACTCGCGCGAGCAGAAGATGCAGATGCACCGCGAGGAGCCCGGAAAGACGCCTAAGCGGGGCCGCGAGAATGCGTCCGAGCTGCCCGCGATTCTGGAGGAGACCACGCGGCTCAACGAGTCCGTCGAGAAGGACGCGACCGTTGCGGCCGACATGGGCCGCTCCCTCTGGGATGACCTCGGCCTCGGAGCCCCCAGTCACGATCCGTCCCGCAACGAGACCGGCAAGCCGGCCGGAGACGCCGATCAGGGCGGCGGCTCGGTAGGCGATGTTGGCGGTACGGTCGGTGGCGTTGTGGGCACGGTGGGTGGCGTAGTGGGCACAGTCGGTGGAGTGGTCGGTGGTGTGGTTGGTACGGATCCCGCCGCTCCTCCACCCGGAACCTCTCCGATCATTCCCGTCATTCCGCTCCTGAATGGACTCCTCAGGCGCCCTTGACCGCATGGGCCCGCGGCCTGCAGGCGCGGCCCGGCAGCGTGCAAGGCGGCCCGCGGAGCCTCACGGCCCGCGGGCCGCAGCACGCTGGTGGCTCGAGCCTTTTCTCGGCCTGAGGCTCATCAGCTGGATCTCCGCTGCAGTCGCCGTGCTCTACCTGTGCGGCGCGTTCCAGTGGCTGGACAACCACGCCATGGATCTGCGCTTCCGCATGACGCGGCGGCCCGCCGGCGACCGGCCCACGGTGGTGGCCATCGACAGCCGGAGCCTGGCGACTCTCGATGTCTGGCCCTGGCCGCGGGGCTATCACGCCACGGTCCTGGAAAACCTGCTCGCGGCCGGCGCTCGCCAGGTCGCCTTCGATCTCGATTTTTCCTCGCGCTCCAGCCCCGAGGAGGACGAGCAGCTTCGGGCGGCCCTCGAGCAGGCGCGCAACCGTGTCGTGCTGTCGATCTTCAGGCAATGGGAGCCGGCCTCGGACGGCAGCGGCCGCAGACTGGTGCTGACCAGCCCGCTGCCGATGTTCGCCAGGCCGGCCAGGCTGGCGACGATCAACATCGAGCCCGAGTCGGGCGGCCTGCTGCGCCGCTACAAGGTCCTGCCCGCGCCCTCCGAGGGAACCCATCTCTCTCTGGCCGCGATGCTGAGCGAGCGCGGGCAGGCCGCGCCCGAGAGCTTCCATCTGGACTTCGGCCTCGACGCCGCGTCGCTGCCGCAGATCTCCTACGTCGACGTCCTGACCGGGTCGTTCGAGCACTCCCTCATCGCCGGCAAGTCGGTCATCGTCGGAGCCACAGCGATCGAGCTGGGCGATCGCGTCACGGTGCCGGTCCACGCCACGCTGCCGGGGCCGGTGCTCCAGGCGCTCGCCACGGCCTCTCTGGACTCAGGCCGCGCGCTGCATCCCGTGCCCGCCGCGCCCGTGGCGCTGATCTCGATGCTGGTCGCATGGGGGGCTGGCGCGATCATGCTGCGCTCCTCCTGGCGGTGGGGCCTGCTGATCATGGCGGGGGGGGCTTCGCTTTGGTGCGCGCTGACGCTCGCGTTGCAGCGGGCCACTCCGTGGTTTGCCGACGTCTCACCAGTGGTCGTGGGTCTGACCGCCTGCTACGGCGTCTCGCTCGTCAGACGGATCGACCACCAGCATTTCAACCTGGTGGCGCAGAAGGCCGCCGCGCAGCGCACCGAGATGCAGATGCGCCACGTCGTCGAGAACTGCGCCGAGGCGATCATCACGCTGGATGACGCCGGGCTGGTCACATCGTTCAACCGCGCGGCCGAAGAGCTGTTCGGGGTGCCCTCTTCGGGGACCATCGGGTCGGAGATCCGAACGCTGCTGGGCCAGGAGATCGAGAGCGCCCTCAGGCGCGCCGATGCGCAGGGTGCGTCGAGCCGCTTTCCTTCGCGCGAGATCACGGTCCGGCGCGCCGATGGGGAGCGCCTCCACCTCGAGCTGACCCCCTCCCGCTTCCAGCACGACGGCCGCAGCGTGCAGGTGCTGTTTCTCCACGATGTGACCCAGCGTCGGATGCAGGAAGAAGCTCTCGAGCATCAGGCGACCCACGACGCGCTGACCAACCTGCCCAACCGCATCCTGCTCAAGGAGCGCCTGGAGCAGGCCCTGCAGGCCGCGCGCCAGACGCAGTCGCCGCTGGCGCTGATGATCCTTGACCTGGATCGTTTCAAGGAGGTCAACGACACGCTGGGGCACAACACCGGCGACCTGCTGCTGGTGCAGATCGCCGAGCGGCTGCGGCAGGAGCTGGGACCCGGCGACACCATCGCCCGGCTGGGAGGCGACGAGTTCTCGCTGCTGCTGCCCGGCGCCGGGCTGGGCGAAGCGGAGGCCATGGCAGGCCGGCTGCTCGGTGCGCTGCACGAGCCCTTCGAGCTCCTCGGGGTCAGTCTTCAAGTTGATGCCAGCGTCGGTGCGGCGATCTTCCCCGACCACGGCCAGGAGATGAGCGCCCTGCTGAAGTGCGCCGACGTGGCGATGTACGTGGCCAAGCTGCGCCGCAACACCTTCGCCGTCTACACCCCCGAAGCCGACATCAACAGCGTCCGCCATCTCAAGCTGCGCGGGGAGATGCGCCAGGCATTGGAGGGCGGCCTGTTCCACCTGCACTACCAGCCGAAGATCCGGCTGGAGACCGGAAGGCCGGTGGGTGTGGAAGCCCTCCTGCGATGGAAGCATCCCCAGCATGGGATGGTCTCACCCATGGAGTTCATCCCCCTGGCCGAGCGCACCGGCCTCATCCGGCAGATCACGGCATGGGTGCTCGAGACGGCGGTGCGCCAGTGCGCCATCTGGGAGCGTCAGGGGCTGGGACTCTCCGTCTCGGTGAACTGCTCGGCGCGCAATCTCCTGGAGGAGGATCTCCCCAGGCTGCTCCGCGGCACGCTGGAGCGTAGCGGGCTTCCTCCCGAGCGGCTCATACTTGAGATCACCGAAACCGCCATCATCGAGGATCCGCAGCGCGCGCTCGACGTGATCAAATCGCTCAACGAGATGGGCGTGCGGATCTCCATCGACGACTTCGGCACCGGCTATTCCTCCATGGAGTACCTCAGGAAGCTTCCGGCCAGCGAGCTGAAGATCGACAAGGCGTTCGTCCTGGGCGTTGATCGGGACGAAGGCAACGCGGCCATCGTGCGCGCCACGGTGAACCTGGCGCACAACTTCGGCCTCGAGGCGGTGGCCGAGGGGATCGAGTCCGAAGCCGTCTTGCTGCACCTGCGCTCCGTGGGGTGCGACCTGGGCCAGGGGTACTACATCGCCCCGCCCCTCACTGTGGACGATCTGGCGCGCTGGATGGCCCGTCAGACGCGGTCCGTCATGGTCGAGCTGCCCGGGGGCATCTCGAAGCCCTGACGGCGCAGCAGCGCGTCGTAGGTCGCGTACTTGTAGAGGTCTCCCAGCGTCGGGTAGTTGAAGCAGGCCCGGTTGAACAGCTCCGCCGTGGCGCCGGCGAGCATGGCGACGAGCCGATGTGGACCACCTCGGTTGCCTGCTCGCCCAGCACGTGCACCCCCAGCAGGCGCATGTCCTCGATCCGGAGCGCCTGCATCCGTGACTCGATGCCCTCGCGCTCGGCGGCGGAGACGGCGTTGCTGTGGCGCATGAAATCGCCCACGGTCGCCTCGCGGCGCAGCGAGAGGTCCACTCCGAAGAGCCGCCGCGAGCGCCAGCCGGACAGCGCGAGGGCCGTCTCGCGCAGCGTCTTGCTCGGCACGGTGCCCGAGTTGATTCCCGCTCCGCCGACTTGGGCTGCTTTTCGATGATCGCGACGCGGCGGCCAAACAGGGCGGCTGTGCCGGCCCCGCTGGAGCCCGCGGGGCCACCACCGATCACGACAAGATCGAAGTGTCTCGTGTCCATGTGCCTGTGCCGCGAAAGAAGGAGAGCCGCATTCTTCCACCCGGGCGCGGGATATGTCCAGGCACGGCGTGTGAGCCGCGGGCCAACCGGGTCCGGCTATACTTCTCCGCATCCAGGAAGCAAGGTGCGTTGAGTCCCACGCTCACAGGAGATGGTGCATGCAGGCGAAGAGACGGTTGGTGGCGCTGGCAGCGTGCGCGCTGCTGGCGCTGATGGCTGTCTCCCCGGCCATTCTTGCGGCCGAGAAGAAGGCCGAGGGGAAGAAGCAAGAGAGCCAGAAGGCGAAGGAAGTCGATTGCGAGATGAGGTTCAGCCTGAAGGGCTGGTCGGCGTTCTACAAGACCGCCAAGGGTGAAGGAAAGATCACGTGCGATAACGGTCAGACCGCCGACGTCACGATCAAGGCGACGGGCGGCGGCATCACCTTCGGAAAATCAGAGGTCGTGGATGGCACCGGCAGGTTCACCAAGGCCACGAGCATCAATGACCTGTTCGGCGGGTACGCCCAGAGCGAGGCGCATGCGGGCGCAGGCAAGTCGGCCGCCGCCAGCGCGCTCACAAAGGGAGAAGTCTCGCTGACCCTCGCGGGCACCGGCAAGGGCGTGGACGTGGGGTTCGCCTTCGGGAGGTTCACGATCACGAAGAAGTAGCAGCCCTCTCAAGGGCAGGGATTGATCCCCAGGACCCGGGAGGTCCCGCCCGCGGAAGTGCGAACACCTGCGGCATCCAGCGCCACGACGAGGTAAGCAAGCTGAGCGCCGGGGGCGGGGGTTGTCGGATCGCCGGATGGCCAGCTGGTGTCCGTGGTCCTCAGGACGCACTGGAAGGTGCTTCCCGGAACGCCCCGGTAGACACGGTAGTGATTGATCGGATGGCCCGTCGTACGCCCCAGGTTCTCCCAGGTCCAGGGCCCGGGCTGCACCGTGAGCAGGTCGGCGGCACCCACCCCCGACACCTCGAGAGCCGGAAGCGGCGGCACGATCTTGAGGATCACTCCGGAGCGATCGACGATGTAGATCTCACCTTCGGCGTCCTCGCCGAAGCTGGTCAGGCCGTTCACCAGCCCGCCGCCGGGATCCAGCGCCCCGGTGTGAGTCATCTGGCTTGTGGCGGCGCCGCCCGAGAAGATGAAGCTTTCGATGTTGCCGGCGCAGAAGTCGCCATAGAAGTAGCGTCCCGCGATCGCGGGAAGCAGGCATCCGCGGTAGGCGTATCCCCCCGTCACCGAACAGGCGCCCCCCGCATGACTGAACTCCACCACCGGTATCGTGAGCGAGGCGTCCCCGCAGGCCGGCGAGGCGCCGCACGCGAGCGCAGCCGGCTCGCAGTTGATGGGAGGAGGCGCTCTGAAGCAGTGGGTGGCTTCCATCTGGCGCCAGCCATAGTTCAATCCCTCCCCTCCATTGGGAACGGCATTGACCTCCTCCCAGCAGTTCTGGCCGACATCGCCGATGAACATGTCGTTGGTGAGCCGATCGAGGCTGAAGCGCCAGGGATTGCGCAGCCCGTACGACCAGATCTCGTCGCAGGGACTTCCCGTGCCGTTGGACAGCGGATTCCCGGCGGGGACGCGGTAGGTCGCGCTCGCGCCGCCGCAATCGGGCGCGGTGTTGAGCGGATCCTCGTCTGACACATCCAGACGGAGGATCTTGCCCAGCAGACTGCCGAGGTTCTGGCCATTGCCGCAGGTGCCATGCTGGTCGTGCGCGCCTCCGCCATCGCCCATGGAGATATAGAGCATCCGATCCGGGCCGAACAGCATCATGCCGCCGTTGTGATTGCTCTGGTTGTCAGGGAGGCGCAGCAGGCGCTCCTCGCTGTCGGGATCGGCGACGTCCGGGTCACCCGACACCTGATAGCGGGCGATGACTGTGAACCATGGACCGTTGAGCGGCCCTTCGGAGTAGTTGACGTAGAAGAAGCCGTTTTGAGCGTAGTCAGGGTCGAAGGCCAGGCCCAGCAGCCCCATCTCGTTATTGGCTGCGGCGGCCTGCACCTTGCCGCTGATGTCCAGAAACAGCTCGTTGACGTCTGAGGGATCGCCGCGATGGTGCAGCCGGATGAAGCCCGATTGCTCCAGGATGAAAATGCGGTCGCGATCATCACGTGGGGCGGTGACCAGCAGCGGCCGTCCGGTCAGACCCGTCACGACGGGGACCGACATGATCGTGGAGGTGGAGGTCGGGGCGATGCCGGTGCAGTCGGCCAGAGCCGGACCAGTGCGGGGAAGTACGAGAAGGCCAGCCAGCAGACCACAGAGAAGCTGAGGTCGCATGCCGAATCTTATACGCTCAATTCACCGGATGGGAAGGGGGGCAAGTCCGATTGTGGCGCGCGCCGGACAGCCAAAGAGGTCGTGCGCTGTCACCTCGAAGACCAGACCCTGCGGATCGCCCCAGACCCGCGCCAGGCTGAGCTGTCCCGAGGTGAAGCCAAGCTGCCAGCGCTGAGCTGTGCCGATGGGCGTGTCGGTGGCCGGCGCGGGGTAGGCCGCCAGGGAAAAGTCTCCATACGCATGATCCCCGGCATGGGGCAGATTGACCCCGCCGCTGTCTGCGATCTCGAGCCAGAGCCGCTCGATCCCCGCGCGCTCCAGCCCGCGCAGCTTCACGCTCCCGGCGTGGGCATCGGCAGCGATGTAGAGATCGATCCGGGGCGCGCCGCGCTCGTACTGGATCTCGAGCTGCGCCGGAAGGGGAGGCAGGAGAATCCGGGCCGAGTGCCCGGGCAGCCCCGCGTCTCCCGCGACCTCGAGCCGCGACATCGGCAGCCCTCCCCGGCGGCCGGCGGGCTCAATCCGCGCACTGAGTGAGTGGAGTGCGCAGACGGTCAGTGCGTTGGGGAGCGCGGCGGCATCACCGGATGGATTGCGCACCACGACGTCGTAGGGTCCGGGAGTCAGGGCCACCGGCGCTTCGAAGGTCAGCAGGCTTTCGGAGTGGGTCTGCACCGACAGGACAGGCTCGTCGAGCTGCATCACCTGCAGCCCGCCCGTGCCATCGGCCACCACCAGGCGGCCTGAGCCCGCCGCGGCGGCGAGGGCCGAGCCGGGCGTATCACGCCGCCCCGTGAGCACCGGCGCCCTGGGGTTGGAGAGATCGAAGCGCAGCACACCGGCGTAGCCATCCATCACCAGCAGCGCATCGCCATCGAGCTGCACACCGGCCGCCGTCGCGACCGTCGGCAGGTTGCCGATGAGAGTCGGCGCCGTGGGAACCGAGACATCCATGATCTGCACGCCGCGGCTGAAGTCGGCCACGTAGGCGATGCCGTCGCGCACCACGACTCCCGCCGCGCGGCCCGGAGTATCCAGCCTGGCGGCCGGCGCCGGTGAGGCAGGCACTCGTGCATCGACGATCTGCAAGCCACGGAAATCATCCGCGATGTAGACGTAGCCGGCCTCGGCCCGGATGCCACGGGCGTTGCCCAGCGTGTCCAGCCCCGCCACGAAAGCAGGATGAGCCGGATCCGCCAGATCGGCGATGACCAGACCGCGGGTGTCATCAGCGATGAAGGCGAATCCTCCTGCCACATCCACGGCGCGCGCCGAGCCTGCGGTGTCGAGCGCGGAGCCCTCCAGCGGCGCTGCGGGATCGGCGACATCATAGACGCGCAGACCGGAGGCGCCGTCCGCCACGTAAGCGAACCCGTCATGCAGCGCCACCCCTTCCGCCGAGCCCGGTGTGTCGATCTCCACGATGACCGCGGGGGCGGTGGGGTCGGACAGATCCACTCCGGCCAGCCCGGAGGCCCCCCGCGCCACCCACGCGGTGTCACCCGACAGGGCTGCGGCGACCGCCCCCGGCAGAGTCAGCGATCCCGCGGGCCGCGGCGAGACCGGTCTGGTCACATCGATCACCTGAAGCCCGTTGATCAGATCGGCCGCGTAGACCCGGCCTCCCGAGACGGCTACGGCGGCGAAATAACCGGAGTTGGCCACGAGTCCCTCGCTTCCCACCACCACGGGATGGCGCGGATCGCTCACATCAACGACCTGGAGCCCGCTGGAGCCGGCCGCCACGTGCACGAAGCGTCCCTCGAGTGCGAGACCCGCGGGCGCCTCGGCCAGCGCGGTGCTTCCCAGCAGCGCCGGGGAGGAGGGTGTCGAGATGTCGAGCACCAGCAGGCCAGCGGACGCATCGGCCACATAGGCGATCGAGTCCTTCACAGCGAGGCCCACCGCGTTGATCCCCGGGGGGGCATACGAACCGATCACCAGAGGCGCGGCGGGTTGGGTGGTGTCCACCGCGAGCACGCCGCCCGATCCATCGGCCAGCCAGACGATGCCGCCCGCCACCTCCAGGTCGCGCACACTGCCCGAGGTGTCGAGCAGTCCGGCATGCTGGGGGTTTCCCGGATCGATCAGGTCGACGATCTTGAGCCCTTCGTAACTGTCGGCGATCCAGGCGTAGCGGCCGGCAACCGTGATGGCCTGCGGATCCAGCAACGTGTAGTAGGTGCCGAGACGGATCGGGTCAGCCGGATCCGATGTGTCCACGACATGCATCCCTCCCAGGAACGTGTAGGGATTCATGAACGCGATGTAGGCCAGCGAGCCCGACGTCTGCACCGCCACGCCGCTGTCTCCGGTCTCGAACGCCCCGAGATGGACGGGAGCGGCGGGCTGGGAGATATCCAGAATGGTGATCCCGCCGAGCTTCGTGTTGTGGCTGTAGAAGGCGACGCAGGCATGCGTGCCGGAGATCTCGACGCCGCGAGCGCCCTCCGGGAAGATGTGCGTGGCCTCGAGAGAGGGACCGCCATCCAGGAGCGCGACACGCGCCGTGGGCTCGAAGCCCGAACCGGTCACGGAGACCACCGATGCCTGGTCCTGCGGGATGGCCGCCGGGGAGACGGCTGCCGGCAGCGGCGCTGCCGCCCGGATGCCGGTCAGCGCGGCGGCCAGCAGCAGCGTCAGCGTGGCGCGTCGCCGCCCGGCTCTCATGCGATCAGACCCAGCTGCGACAGCCCCAGCCCGGTGTATCCAGGAAAGACGGTGTCGGCCGATGTGGGCGCCGCTCCCATGTGATCTCTCAGGATCTCCCAGAAGATCGCCCGGTAGTCGGTGCGCATCAGGAGATAGCGGCCCGAGACGCCGAACATCACGCCGGCGGGCCATGTGGAGGGATCGCAGTTGTAGACGCCGCCGCTGACTGCGCCGCCGGCGACGAACAGGCAGGACGCTGCGGCATGATCCGAGCCGAAGCTGCCGTTCTCGCGGGTGGTGCGGCCGAACTCGGACAGCGTCGCAACCACCGTGTCGTCCCACACGGCGGGGTAGGCGCGCGGATCGGTGGCCGCCCCCGACAGGACCACTCTCAGGGAGCGGATCCCGTATCCCAGCCAGGCCAGCAGGGTCGCCTGCTCTCCGGCCGCCTGCCCCTGCGCGTCATGGGTGTCGAAGCCGTTGAGCTCGGTGCCCGCCACGCGGGTGCCGTTAGGAGTCGAGGCGTCCGACTCCAGAAGCGACAGGGCGCAGATCTTGAGAGACTTGAAGAAAGAGTAGGAGCCCGTGGCGAACTTCAGACCGTTGGGGCCCTGCGGGTCGGGGGGGTTGGTGGCATCCGACACCGGAAAAAGCGACCAGCCGCTATTTGGATCTTTGGGGTCCCAGTTGGCCTGATCCCATGACTCGTACTCGTCCAATGTGTCCACCAGCTTGACGTTGGTGTCGGTGAGAGCCGGGCGGAATGGCTCCAGGCCCGTGAGGTCGGTGTACTGCGTCCGCCAGCCTGTCGCCAGCTTGCTGCGCTTGGGCTCGGCGGGAAGGTAGTTGAAGGTGTCGGGGTTGGCGATGTTGACGAACTTCTCCTGGCCACGCATCAGCACGGGCGGCAGGGCCTGGACGGTGAGCGCGGGCAGGGACGCCCCCTGCGCCAGCGCGCTGTCCTGGATGTAGCGGTAGAGCCACCCCTCGAACGACTTGGACTGGGCAGGGTCGCCGTTCTCCCAGACCCGCTGGTCGTCAAAGTGAGAGCGGCTGTTGTTTGGAAATCCCACCCGATGGACCACCGCCAGGTCGCCTGCATTGAACGGCTCCATCAGATCAGTCAGGGCCGGATGCAGCCGCGCGAAGCCGTTCAGATTGATCGACAGCGAGTTGGGTATGTAGAGAGTGGGACGGATCGCCGCGCTGTAGTCGGGGTCGCCCGCGGGGATGACAGCATTGATCCCATCGTTGCCGCCACGCAGGAAGATGAACAGCAGACGCTTGCCGGAGGAACCGCCGCCCGCCATGGCGTGCCGGATCCAGGGACCCGGCAGCAGAGAGCAGACCGAAAAGCCCGCCAGTGTCAGGCCGGCCCCTTGCAGGAACGAGCGCCGTGAGAGATCACAGGAGTGTGTGGTCTTTTTCATGGTGGCCTCCGTCTACTGCTCGAGGAACTGCGCGAAGCCCAGCATGAATCCTGCCGTCTCGCGAATCCTGGTGCTGGTGTAGTTGGACGGGACGCCGGTGTCGTTCGTATTCAGATAGTCGATCGCGAGCTGGCGCTCGGCCGCGGTCAGCTCTCCGGCGAACATGATGTCGTTGAAGAACTCGACGATCTGCTGGGAGTTGTTGGGCGTGGGGCTCGTCGAGATGCCGTGGGCGTTCAGCAGGCCGATCACATCGGCCCCGAAGGTGTTCCCGGTGCGGATCGCCATGTCGTATCCGAAGTTCTGCCGCTCGAGCAGGTTGTTGGTGTCCAGCCAGTCGTCTCCCAGCTCGGAATACCCCGTGGGGACCGGATTGCGGTGCAGCACCTCCTGCATGCGCGTCATATAGGTGCGGTGCACCTGGGCGCCGTCAGTGCGGCCGCGCACTGTGCGGAAGGCCGACGTGACATGCTCGTAGGGGGTCTTGAGCTTCGAGCCGGCCAGATCGGGATTGAAGAAGGCCGACATGGTCAGCACTCTGCGCAGCACCTCGCGCATGTCGCCGACCCCGAGGGGATTGCCGGCATCGTTCCACTCCGCAACCACCGTGTCGATCATCTGCGTGGTCGGGCTCTCCGTTACGAAGCGCTGGAGCAGCTTGGTCGCGATGAACCGTGCTGTCGCGGGATGCTCCACGATGGCGTCGAGGGCCAGGCTCACGTCGTTGACGCCGCTGGCCGGGTTGCCCGCGGTGGAGGGGATGATCGCCTGATGGGGGGTACCGGCGAAAAGCACCTTCTGGCCGGTGTCGTGCTGGTTGATCCGGAAGTTGTTCACCCAGAGGCCCGCGGGCTCGGTCGCGGTGCCATAGGCGCTGCGCGGGATGCAGACTCCCAGCGGGTCGGCCGCCACGGCGGCGTCCTTCTTGCACACGTTCCAGCCCGTGAAGACCCGCGCCAGCTCCACGATGTCCTGCTGCGTATAGCCGCCGTCCACACCCAGCGTGTGCAGCTCGAGCAGCTCGCGCGCGAAGTTCTCGTTGGGGGACAACCTCACGTTGGTGTCGGTGTCCAGGTAGAGGATCATCGCGGGCGAGAGCGCCATCTCCTCCACCATCTCGCGGAAAGTGCCGTTGAAAGCCAGGTCGCGGTAGGTCGCGTGGATCGAGTCGTGAAACTTCACGGCCTCGAGCTCCCGTGTGGCGGGGAAGAGAGCCTGGTAGAAGGAGAAGAACATGAAGCTGGACTGGTGGTCGGTGTTGAAGTGGTTGTCCCAGAACATCGCCGCCTGCTGCTCGAGCTGCCGGCGGCCGTAGACGGCGCGGATCACCTGTGCGGCCTGCAGCTCCCGCTCATCTTCCGGAGGGGTCACGTTGGCCAGCCTGGTGCTCAGCTCGGTGTTGGTCGACTCGTCGATGGAGGCGGGATCGAGCTGCTCGGCGACGTAGGCCTGCCGTCCCAGCACGGCGTAGCGGGCGCTGCTCCATTCGTCCCAGCCGTAGCCGGTCCGATCCAGCACGTGATTGCGCATCAGCATGTCGCAGGGAGTCCGCGGCCGGCGGACGGCGCTCGAGGATGTTGTGCCCGCGGTTCCTTCGCCGCCGACGTTCGACTCGGCGGTGACCAGATAGAAGTACCCCTCCCCGCGGTCGGGGGCGGCCGGCGAGTCGAAGGTCAGCCCCGTGATCTCGTCGCCATGGCACTGGGCGCCGATGCCGGAGGCAAGCCAGCCTGTCAGCCCGCGGTAGACGTTGTAGTCATCCGCGCCGGCAGCGGCGGACCAGGTCAGAACCGATGCGGTTGTGACATCGAGGTTGGCGACTTCGCCGGGAGGAGACTGGGCTATCACTCCGGCGATGCTGATGTGGATGCAACAAACGGCGGCAACGAGCAGGCTTGCGTAAGACGGACGCTGTGGCATGGCGGCCCCCCTGTCGGAAGTTCAGGCCAGCTTTATACCCCTCATACTGGAGACAGGCCACACCAGCATAAGTTGAGGCGCCACCCAGTGCTGAATCGGGTCAGCGCCTCGTGTGCCGCAGCCGGTGGGTGTTTACGTCGCGTCGTAGAACTTGAGGGCCATCGCACCGTGGGTCGCCGCGCCGCCCGCCCGCATCGCCGCCGCGATCATGAAGGTCTCCACGAGCTCTTCGCGCGTCGCCCCGAGCCGCTTGGCGGCCTTGGCGTGCACATCGATGCAGTAGGGGCACTGGGTCGTGACGTTCACGGCCAGCGCGATCAGCTCGCGGTACTTGGGCGGCACGGCGCCGTCCTCCCGCCCCACGATGCTGTTGAGCTTCTGCCAGGCTTCGAAATCAGCCGGCGCCAGCTCCTTCATCTGCTTGAACAGGCGCAGGTCGTCCGGGTGGTGGAAGTGATCGCCCATGGATGTTTCTCCTTGTCAGATTCAGCTCAGTCCCAGGTGCTTCCTCACCGCCGCGACGGCCGTGCCGGCGCGCGGATAGAGGAGGCGGTTGCCGGAGTAGACGCAGGTGCCATTCACGATCACGCTCAGCTCGCCGAACCCGCCCCTCTGCATCGAGACGCTGGCTCCGGGGATATCAGAAAGCTGCGCTGCCACACGGGCGGCGGTGGCTGTCTTGAACGGTCAGATGGAGCAGTAGCGCGCCACGATATTCGTCATTTCCTGCTCCTGAGGAATTCCTCCTCGCGCCGCTTCATCTCCTCGGCGGAGACATCCTCGATGTGGGTGGCGATCCACCACATGTTCCCGGCGGAGTCCTTCACCCCCGCGTTACGGTCCCCGTAGAACATGTCGGCCGGCTCCATGAGGGAGGTGCCGCCCGCCGCGATCGCCTTCCTGTAGGCGGCGTCGGTGTCCTTCACGTAGAGATAGAGGGAGCCGGGCATCGGCGCCAACGACTCATGCGGCTCGCCCAGCATGATCATCGAGTCGCCGATGCGGATCTCGGCGCACATGATCTTGCCGTCAGGATCCTTCGCACACTTGATCTCCTCTGCGTCGAAGCCCTTCTTGAGGAACTCGATCACCTTCGACGCTCCCTCCACCACGATGTAGGGCGTGACCGTGCGGAACCCATCGGGGATCAGCTTGACTGGCATGGCGGGATGCCTCCTCTGGACGTGCCGGTTGCAGGATTCCTGGGATGGTACTCGAACAGGTGCCTGCAGGGAAGCGGGGGGTTAGCGATAGGTCCCTCATGGCCCGCTACGCGGCCTGGTGGGCTTCCATCTACGGCAGCTTTGCATTCGTGGTCGCCTATGATCAACCCCCTATCGGCCTCGACGCCCGATGCACCGAGGTGTCCAGCGCGGGGCTGACTCTCGCCGAGGCGGGAGGTGCCGCCCGGCAGGCGTACGAGAGCGCCGACGCCTGCGCCCAGGGCCTGTGACGCACCAGTTCAACAGGCGAGAGCCGGTCGAATCTGGATGGCAGCCTACCGGATCATCTCTGCGACGCTGGAGCGGATGTCCTCCAGGCAGATGCTCATCCGGTCCTGGTGGGTCCTGAAGGAGAGCACGCAGATCCGCAGGGCGAAGCGATCGCCCAGCATGGTGCCGGTCAGGAAGACCCGCTTGCGCGCGTTGATGCGGGAGAGCAGGTCGCGGTTGAGGTCGTCGAGCTGCGCGGGCGTGCGGCCGTCGGGCGCCAGCCTGAAGGCGAGCAGCGAGAGCTGCGGCTCGGCCAGGATCTCGATGTGGCTGATCGTCCGGAGCTGCTCGGCCGCCCACCGGGCCAGGTCCAGCTTTTCGTCGAGATAGCGTCTGAACGTTGCCGCCCCGTGCATCTTGATCGGCAGCCAGCAGCGCAGTCCGCGGAAGTCGCGCGACAGCTCGGGCGAGATCTCGCAGAAGTCCACCAGGTCGGAGTCCTGCTGCATCGTCGGCAGATACGCCGCCTGATGACTGTGCGTGCGGCGCAGGGTGGCTGCGTCCCGCGCCAGCAGGCAGCCCGTGCCGTAGGGAAGGAAGAGCGCCTTGTGGGGATCCAGGGTGATCGTGTCGGCCTGCTCCATTCCCCTGAGGGCCGCGCGCCCGCGCGCGGTCAGCGCGAAGAAGCCGCCGTAGGCGCCATCCACGTGAAGCCACAGGCTCCGCGCGCGCGCCAGAAAGGCCAGCGTCTGGAGGTCGTCCACCGCTCCTGAGTTGGTGGTGCCGGCGTTTGCCACGATCATGAAAGGAGTGAAACCGGCACGGGTATCGCGCTCGACTTCCTCTTCCAGCCGCGCGATCTGGATCCGGAACGACGCGTCGACCGGAATGGAGCGGACATTGGCGCGCGGAAACCCCGCCAGCAGCGCCGCGCGCGCCACCGAGTGATGCGCCTGCCCGGATGTGTAGATCGTGCCGGAGAGGAAATCCTCCGGCAGCTTCTCGCAGCGCGCCGTGACGATGGCGGAGAGATTGGCCAGCGAGCCGCCCGTGGTCAGGAAGCCGCCCGAGGAGGCGGGCAGTCCCACTATCTCGCAGAACCAGCGCACCACGTTGGACTCGAGCTGGGCCAGGCCGGGGGCAGTCTGGAACACGCCGACAAAGCGGTTGGTAGCATCGGCGATCAGATCCGCCAGCGCTGCGTGGTACAGCCCACCGCCGGGGATGTAGGCCAGGTAGCCGGGCCCGGCTGTGTTGAACGACTTCGGAATCACCCGATCGAACAGCAGATCGAGCAGATCCTCGAACGCCGCCCCGCCCTCCGGGAGCGGCTCTTTAAGCGAGCGAGCCAGCTCGGGGCCGCCGAGCGTGTCGGCAGCGGGCATGGAGGGGAGAGCTTCGATGTGCGCAGCGATCCGGGCGAGAGCCGCCTCCGTCATGGCGCGCATCTGCGCAGTGGTGAGCTCCAGCTCCCGGGGGGAATCTGCCATGCCGTCAGCTCACAGCCTTTTTCACGAACTGGCGCAGGCCCAGCGTCAGAAACAGCGCGTCGAACAGGATCAGCGCCGCTGCCACGGCGGCTCCGGGCAGATGCGGGTGCTGCGGCGCCAGGACGGCCCGGAACCCCTCGCTGGCGTAGACCAGCGGATTGATCAGCACCGCTTTCTGCATGATGGGGAATGCGGCCAGCGCGCTCCAGGGGTAATAGGTGCACCCGAAGAAGAGCATCGGCGCCAGCACCAGCGAGAACATCAGGCCGATCTGGGTCTGCCCCACCGAGCAGCCAAGGAGCAGTCCGATCGACGACGCCATCATTGAGACAAGCAGGGCAAGCGCCGCGAATCGCAGGGGATGGGCAAGGCTGATCTCGACGCCCGGGCCCATGATCAGCCACGCCAGGGGGATCACCACCAGCCCGGCCGCCAGCGCCTGCGCCATCCCGGCCACGACCTTCTCCAGCGCGAGCCAGCGCTCTCCCATCGGGGCCAGCAGCCGGTCTTCGATCTCGCGCGTGAACTGGAACTCCGAGACCAGCGGCAGCGCCACAGCCTGGACTCCCGACAGCACCATGCTGATGGCGATGATGCCCGGAAGCAGCAGGCTCTTGTACTCGGGGGGCATCAGGCCGCCGCCCACCATGACGCGGCCGAAGATGAAGACGAACAGCATCGGCTGCAGCAGCGTCTGGAGCAGCAGCGGCCAGAAGTTGCGCCGCGCCACGCGCGCGTCGCGCATCAGCATCGCCAGGAAGGTCCGGCCGTTCATTCGCGCAGGCTCCGGCCCGTGTGGTGCAGGAAGAGGTTCTCCAGGCTGGGAGCCGAGATGTGCACATCGGAGATGGCCACGTGGTGCGCCACGGCGCGGGCGACGATCTGCGGGATGAGCGCGCCTCCCTGATCGGCGTACAGGTCGGCCCCCGTCCCGCCCGACAGGCGCACTTCGGTGACGCCGGGCAGGGAGCGCAGCGCGGCAATGAAGTCCGGGGCCTCTGCCTCGAGCTGGAGGCGGACCAGGAAGCCGCCCGGGATGGAGCGCTTGAGCTGCTCGGGAGTGCCCATGGCGATCAGCTTGCCTCGATCCACGATGGCGACCCGGTGGCACAGCCCGTCGGCTTCCTCCATGTTGTGGGTGGTCAGCAGCACGGTGCGGCCGGCGGCGTTGTACTCGCGCACGATCTCCCACAGCAGCAGGCGGGTCTGGGGATCCAGTCCGGCGCTGGGCTCATCCAGGAAGAGCACCTGCGGGTCGTGCACCATCGCCCGGGCGATCGACAGACGCTGGAGCATGCCGCCTGAGAATCCCGTGGGAAGCTGATCGGCGCGATCCTCGAGCTGGAAGCGGGCCAGCAGATCGGCTGCGCGGCGCTGCCGCTCGGCCGCGCCCATGCCGAAGTAGGCGCCGTGGAAAGTGAGGATCTCGCGCGCGGTGAGCGCAAAGTCCAGGTTGGGCCGCTGCGGCACCACGCCGATCAGGCGCTTGACCGCCACGCGCTCCTTCCAGACATCGTGCTCGCCGACCCAGGCGGCGCCCGCATCGGGGCGCACGCGGGTGGTGAGCACGCCGACGGTGGTGGACTTGCCGGCGCCGTTGGGCCCGAGCAGACCGAAGATCTCGCCGGGGCCCACCTCGAGCCCCAGCCCGTCGAGCGCCACCACCTCGTCGCGGGATTTTTTCTCCCGGCGGCCGGCACCGGCGGCGTAGGTGATTCCTGCGCCGCGGCCGGCGGCCAGCGGCGGAGGAGTCGTGTAGACCTTCCGCAGACCCTCCGTACGCACGCCGATCGCCATCGCGCCCTCCCAGGGGGCGCGATCGTACTACACGGAAACGCTGCGGCCGGCCCGAGGCGGGCCGGCCCGTGTCGCGCGATCGGATCTACGTGAGCGGCAGAGTGCCGGAGAAGAGCGGCACTCCGTTCTGCTGGACGACGATCTCCTGGCCGCGCGGATCGAAGGTGAGCAGCAGATCCAGCTCGTCCTCGTCGTCATCGTCTCCGAGCGACGGGCGCGAGTCGAAGTCGATCTCCGCTTCATCCTCGCCTGGGTCCGCTTCGATCGTGCCGACCATCACCCCGCCCACCAGGACATCGTAGGTACCCGGAGCGATGTCTTCGATCTCCACCTCGAACTTCATCCGGCCGCGGCGCTCCTCGAACTCAGCCTCGGCCTCACCGGCCACTACGCCGAGATCGTCCAGATCGATCTCGATCTCCACCCTGGCGTTGCTCTCGGCCGGAGTTGCCGGCACGTCGGCCATAAGGATGTCGACCCCCTGAAGGCTCAGCTCCACCTCGCTGCCCCGCGGGTCGTAGCTGGCGGTGGGGATGTTCCCGTTGCGCTGGCGCGTCGAGCTCGCGAGGCGGCGCACGATCAGCCCATTGCCGTTGTTGCGCACCGTGATCATATCCACGATACCGCCGTCCAGCACGACATCGTAGGTGCCCGGAGCCGCATGCTGGATGCGGATCAGGAAGATACCGTGGTTCTCCTGGATCCTGATTCTCGCCCTGGCTCCCGGTTGGACGCCGGTGTTGAGGAAATGGACCGTGATCTGATGACCGTTGCCGCTACCACTGTGATTGCCGCCGTGAGCATGGAGAAGGGCGATGGATGCTCCGAACACGAAAACCATGATGAGAAGGAGGGCCGCTGTGAGAAGTCGCCTTGTCGTAGTGCAGTCTCCCGGATCGTAGGAGTCAGCGCGGGGATGAACAAGAGCCGGCGGAAGGAACCGGGGCATATCCGAGCATACGACGATGCGGGGGACGCCGCAATGCCCCGGGTGTCAGATTACGACCCTTCTCAGGCCGGCCGGCTCCCGCCACGGTGAGGCCGCTCGGCGCAGCAGACGGCCCGACGTTTCTTGTATGACAGGATGTTGCCCCGCCGATCCATCTCCAGATGGCAGCAGTCCAGCAGCCGCCGGCGCACCATCTGACGTGCCCTCTGGACGCGCGACTTGGCGCCCGAAGCCGAAAGGCCGAGCCTGCCGGCCATCGCTGCCTGAGGCTCGCCGGCCAGATCGACCGATTCAATCGCCGCACGGTATTGAGCCGGCATCTCGTGCAGCACCGGCTCGAGCCACGAGGCCACCAGCGCGTTGATGTTCCGGCTCTCCTCCGGGGCCGGAGGCTCGGGTTGCCCGTCAAGGGATCCCGAGGGCCGCTGGCGCCGCAGGTAGTCGATGACCGCATGCCGGGCTACCGAGTACAGCCAGGGCGCCACCCGCTCGCGGGAGCGCAGCGTCCCCAGCTTCTCGTGGATGCGGATGAACACATCCTGCAGGATGTCATCCGCATCTTCGTCGTGGCGGACCTGCGCCCCGATGTAGCTTCGCAGGCGGGAGGAGAACTCCCGCCAGATCTCATCTGTGGACAGCGGCGCGTTCATTGCCGGTTGCGTTGAGGATGCCTGTGGTGCAGCAGTCGGTTGTCTCGCAGTTCATCGATTCCAGGCTCCTGCCTGGATCCAGGACCACGAAGAACTCCCATTGGTTTCCGTCCGGATCGGCCACCCAGGTCTTGTCCTGGATCGCGTAGCAGCAGTCCACCTCCTTTTCGGCGCGCGTCGCCAGCCCGAGACTCTCGAGCCTGCGGGCCGCGGAGGCAACAGCCGCGGAGGACTTCACCTGAATCCCCAGATGGGAGAGCGCCGAAGCCGCCGGCTGCGGCCCCGAGCTCTGCATCAGGGCCAGGTTCAGCGCAGGCTCGTGGGACTCGAACTTGGCGTAGCCGGGACGGGTCTTGATGGGAGGCATGCCCAGCAGCTTCTCGTAGAACGACACCGAGCTGACTAGATCGCGCACGTTGAGGCTGATGTGAATCCTGGAATCGGTGGGGAACTGTCCTTCCTGGATCATTTCTGGCTCCTGTTCCTGGATGATTGTGCCGGGAGGTTTACCCATAGGACGCAGGAGCCCCCAAAAGGACGCAGCCGGCGTGGCTCACGGAAGAGTCGCATCCAGCGCTTCGGACGCGGAGCGCAGCGAGACCGCAAGGGCTGCCAGGTCGGCGCGCGTATCGTCCACGCGTAACTGCTTCATCCCAAGGAGGTTCTCGGACGAGACAGGAAACGGAACATGGAGGCCCTCGATCAACTTGAGTGCCACCAGGGCGGGCCCGATCGGGAAGGGGACGAAGATCGGCGAGCGGCCGAGCCGGGCCGCGATCTCCCGGAGGAAAGCGCCCATTTCGATCGGCTCGGGGTGCGCCACGGTGAAGCTGCCCGTCAGATTCCGCCGCAGCGCCGACTCGAGCGCGGAGCCGAGATCGTCCACGTGCACGGTCTGGAGCGGCTGGTGGCCTCCTCCGAACAGCGGGATCACCTTCGACGTGCGCACCGTGGCGCACATCCTCTCGAACAATCCCGCCGAGCCGCGGCCCATCACCAGGCCGGGGCGGATCACCAGGTCACGGCCGGCAGTGACCGTCCGCTCCAGCGCGTGCTTGCTGCGGCCGTAATACGATGCCGCGCCGGCGTGGGCCGACTGCGACGAGATGAAGACGAACTTCGGCACGCCCGCGGCGCGGCAGGCATCGAGAAGCCGCCGTGTTCCCTCCTCGTTGACCCGCCGTGCCTCCTCCAGGCTGCGGTGGCGCGTGACGTAGGCGCAGTGGACCACGGCGCCTGCTCCGCGCAGCCCTTCGCTGTCGATCCGATCGGGCAGATCGCACGCGAACGCCTTGATGGCGGGGCGCGGCGCGGCGTAGCTCTCCGGGCGCCGCACCAGGGCCCGCACCTGCCAGCCCGATGCGGCGAGGCGTGCGCAGAAATGCCGGCCGATGAAGCCTGAAGCGCCCGTGATGGAGACGATGCCGGCAGCTGCCGTCGTGCTGCTCACGCCAGCTCTCGACTCACGATGGTCCCGACGCGATCGGCGTTGGCCATCAGTGAGAAGGTCAGCGGCTTGGCCGGAAGGTGCGGAAAGACGCTGCCGTCGGCGACGAACACGGCGCGTGTGCCGCGCAGACGGCAGGCGGGCGTCACCGTCAGATCGCGCTCGGCATTGCTCATCGGCAGCGTGCCGCCGTAATGGATCGAGGCGCCGTAGCCCGGATCGATGCGCCCGATCGGCAGGCATCCCAGCCTGCGCAGCAGTCTGCGGATCTGCTTCTCGGCGGCGGTCTGGCGCAGCCTGGCCTCGGTCTCCAGCCGGTAGGAGACCTCCAGCGCGTCGGGCTCGCCGGGGCGGCCGCGGCGCAGAAGGCAGCTCTTGTCGGGGGTGGGGTAGTCGGCATGCTCGATCACCGCAATGACAAAGGCGCTCATCAGCTCGCGCAGGATCAGGCGGGCCTGCGGGACCGGCAGGAACGATTCCTTGGCCAGCTTGAACAGGAGCAGCGATCGGTACACATGAAGCTCGCCGTATACCGGCGGGGCGCCATCGGGAGGGATGAACATCAGGCCAGCCTGAGTCAGGCTGTGGCGCCGGCGCGGAGCCGGCGCTCCCAGCATGGAGAGATTCAGACAGGGGATATAGATGTGCGGGTTCTCCACCAGCGGGATCCGCCTCTCGTAGGCTTCAAGAGAGCGCAGGACGATGCGCGCGCTGCCCAGGGTGCCTGCCGCCAGCACCAGCCGCCGGGCCGTGAAGGCGGCCGTTTCTCCGGTGCGCCGCTCCACGGCGATCACCTCGACCGCATCGCCTCCCGACGACTCGCGGAACAGGTGGACCAGCCAGGGGCGCTCGTAGGTGAAGTTGGGCTGCCGCTGCAGCTCCTCCACGGTGAACCGGGGGCGGAAGACGCTGCGGTCACTGTCGGCGTAGAACTCCATCTCGCGGTACCGCGACCCGCGGCGATCTCCCGTGTCGCGCGACAGCATTGCCAGCCGCGGATGGCCCATGAACAGACCCGCCCGCTGCATGACGTCGCGCTTGAGCAGATACCGCTCCATCACGCTCTGCGCGGCGGCATCCATCTCGAGAGGGGGCTGCAGCGAAGGGCAGGCGCCGAAGTGCAGTGCCAGATCGTCGTGGGCCCCGGACAGACCGATCCGCTCCGCCACCGCGGAGTAGTGGGGCGCCAGGTCGGCATGACGGATCGGGAATCCGGCAAGGTCACGATCATCCCACTGCGGCGACGAGGCGCCCCAGCCGCCGCCCAGCCCTCCGAGCGCCAGGCTCTCGGTGGGATGAAACGACTCGCTGCGCAGCGGCGTGAGCGTGTCGGTGTCGCGCGCCAGGTACTGCCGCGGCGGGGTGAGCTGCGCTCCCACCCGCAGCCGGCCGAAGGGGACTCCGTCCAGCTCGTCGCCAAGGAAATAGCGGTGCTGATCCGGATCCTGCCTGCGGATCTCCACGAAGGATGATTCGGGAATCAGCGGCGCATAGTTCGTGTCCTCGTTGCCGACATCCAGCATGAGGACCGACAGCCCCGCGCGCACCAGAGGCACGGCCGCGGCGGTGGCGCTCGGGCCCGAGCCCACCACGATCACATCGGCGGTGCGTTTCATCCGGCAAGCCGCGCGAAGGGATACAGAACGAACCCCGCCGCGAGCTTCAGCAGGCTGGTGGCTCCCCAGACGAAGAGCCTGCCGATGGAGGCGGCAACGCCATCGCTTCCGCGCTCGCGCGGCAGGAACGACTCGGCGTGCTCCGGAGTGGCTTCCAGGATCGCCAGCATCACCAGGAGCCGCTTGCGCAGGGCTCCCTGCGGCTCCAGCAGCCCCGCGGCCGCATCCAGCGGGGCAAGTGCCCACGGATACCTGGCGACGAAGCGCACCAGCTGCGCCCCCTGTTCGCCATGCTCGCCCGTGGCGAACAGGGCGCGGCACCCCGCGACATACCGGTGCAGAGCGGCCTCGCAGGCGGGCTCACCGAGGATGTAGACGCCGATGAGGCAGCCCTCGATCATCAGCGCCTGCTCGTCGGTGTGTGCGGCGGGGGAGGATGCAGACATGAGGCGGCGCGTACTCTACCACGGGCCCGCCCGGGGCTGGTTTCCTAATATGACGGCGTGTGCTCCGGGTAGAACTCCTGCGGCTTCCAGGAGCCGCCGCCGGCCATCGCGAGCCTGCGGCGCCGATAGTCGTCCACCGGAGCATCCGCGAGCACGAGGCGGTTGTCTCCATTCCACCCCAGGACCTCCCAGAGCACATCCAGGTCGATGATCCGGCCATTTTCCTCGATGACGAGGTCGGCAACGCGCCTGTCGCCACCCTGCTGGCGGACGGCCACGCGATCGCCCGAAGGGGAGAGAAAGACCGACCAGGCCCGGCCGGGTATCTCGGCCAGCACCTTGTCGCTATGATGCGGAAGCTGGACCCTGTGGATGACCGAGCGGGGAGGCCCGCCGCCGGGGAGACACTCGGCATACACCAGCGTCTTCTCGTCGCGGGAAAAGTCGGCCGGAGCGCGGCAGGCCGATGTCGTCAGCACGTGGTGCGCGCCGGACTCGAGATCGATCAGGTGCAGCGACCTGCTGCGGCTTGTCTTCGGGCCCGCCTGCGTCACGAGCGTGAGATAGCGCCCGGACTTCGCCGGACGGATCAGGCTGGCCGGATCGGCTGCCGCGCCGAAATCATGGATGAGGCGCTCGCCGCAGGAGCCGGGCGTCACCGCCATCAGGCGTGCCGGACCGCTTCCTTTCAGATCGGCGCGCAGCAGGAGAGCCTCGGCCCCCTCCGGGGTGAACCCGAGAAGCCAGGCGGGCGGGCCACTGTCCGGGCCCAGGTCGCAGCCGAGGGCGACCGCGCCGTCGGTGGAGGCCACGATCAGCCTGTTGTTCTGCATTGCCGCGATGCGTTCGCCGGCCGATGAGAAGACCGCAGTCGTCCAGATCTGGAGGCCCAGTCCATCCGCGACGGCCCAGTCGTGTCCCCCGTCGGTGCGGGCGATCCGCAGCTCCGCCGAGGACGAACGGAGTCCGAGCGGTCCGCGCCCCGACACATAGGCCAGGAACCGGCCATCCGGCGAGACGGCCGGGCTCATCGCCAGCCGGCCGGTCAGACGCGTCGTGCCGCTGCCATCGGCGGCGATCGACCAGATCTGAGGCGAGCCTCCGTCCTCGCGCGTCGCGGTGGCGATCACCTCGCTGGCTGATGCCGGCAGCGCCAATTCCGCAAGGACCGCTTCGGCGGGAGTCAGGCGCGTGAGGGCCAGGACCGAAGGCAGCCCTGCGGCCGGCAGTCCGACCAGCGCCACCGCGGCGCAGGCGGCCGCCCGGCGTCCGCGCGAAAGCAGCAGCTCTCCCCGGGAGAACAGCCACAGGGAGCCGCCCAGGATGACCAGACCGCTCAGCAGAAGCTGCAGCGACAGCCACTCCGGCTCCAGGCGCGGCACGAGGTCCAGCCGGGACCAGAGAAACACCATCCAGGCGATCAGCACAAGCGAGGCCGCCAGCGCGGCCGCGGCGGCGGTGAGCGTGCGGGAGATCAGCGTGGAGCAGAGGATCGCCATGGAGAAGAGCAGGCAGGAGACTCCCACGCCGATCACCAGGCCCGGCAGCACGAATCCCGCGAACGAGGCGAACGGGCGGTCCTCGTACAGCATCTGCAGGCTGAGCAACGGTTGTCCCGCCACAAGGGACATTACCCAGCAGATCGCCACGTTCCCGATCAGTACGATCAGGCCCGAGCCGGCGGCCATCAGGACCTTGGCGCTCCACAGCCGCGCCCGGGGAATCGGCCGCGAGAGCAGGAAGCCGAGCGTTCCCTCTCCCGTTTCGTTGGCGATGGTGTTGGCACCGGCCGCCAGCAGGAAGCAGGGCCAGGCGAACCCCAGCAGGAGCACCGGGAGCAGATCGGCCACATCCCGGAGATCCACGCCGCGCCGTGCCGAGTCGCCCGAGGCGATCATCAGCATCAACAGGGGCATCAGCACCGAGAGTCCCAGCGCGGTCAGGACCAGCAGCCGCTGCTCGCGCCACTCTTTCCAGAGGATCATCCTATGCATGAGCGCCTCCCTTCACCGTCTCAACGAAGATCTCTTCGAGCGTGAGATCCTCCGCCCGGGCGCTCTCCGCACCCTGGGCCAGAAGCTGCTGCTCCACCCCCGGCTCGTATGAGGTCATCGTCAGGATCGCTTCGTGCGCGCCGCGCTCGATACGGATCAGCCCCGGAAGCGAGAAGCTCTTGGGCACGCGCTCGGGGTAGACCACGCGCACCTGCTTGCAGGAAGCCTTCAGTCCTTCCAGACTCGCGCGCAGGAGCAGCCGCCCTTCGTGGAGGATCGCCACCTCATCCGCGATCCGCTCCATCTCGTGGAGCATTTGTGAGGAAAAAAAGACTGTGCCGCCATCGCCCTGGACCGTCTCGATGATTGTCTGCAGGAACTCGCGCCGCACCACCGGATCGAGACCCGATGTCGGATCGTCGAGGATGAGCAGCTCGGGACGGCACCCCAGCGCCATCACGAGGCCCACCTTCGCGCGTGTTCCCAGCGACAGCGTTCGGAGCTTCCCCTGGGACGGCAGCTCGAGACGGTGCATCAAGGTCTCCACCAGCCGGGGATCCCAGCTCGGATAGAAGCTGCCGTTGAATCGCAGGATCTCCTCCACGGTCATCCAGGCGTAGTATGCCGGCTCCTCGGGCACGTATCCCACGCGGCGGCGCACTGCCACCGAGTCGGCACGCGAATCCAGGCCCAGTATCGAGAGACGCCCCGACGTAGGCTGGACCAGGTTGAGCAGAGTCTTGATCGTGGTGCTCTTGCCGGCGCCGTTGCGCCCCAGCAGGCCGAAGATGGAGCCGCGGGGAACTTCGAGGCATAGATCGTCCACCGCCTTCCTGCTTCCGAACCGCCGCGTGAAGTGATCGATCACGATCGCGTGTGCAGACATGGGGGCTCCTCAGGTTCCGGCAAGGCGGCGCGACTGCCGCCGGGACATCAAGCTCATCCGCTTTCGCACGATGGAATGAACCTCGTCATATGAGATCTCCAGATGGTCGGCCTCCACCAGGACGCGGTCGATGACCTTCTCGAGTCTGCGGACCCTCTCCTCGCGGGACCATCGCGGGCCGGATGCCGCGACGAAGCATCCCTGACCCTGCCGGGTCTCGATCACCTTCTCGGACTCGAGGAGCTGGTAGGCCTTCGCGGCGGTGTTGCGGTTGAGCCGCAGCGTGGAGGCCAGCTCGCGCACCGAGGGAAGCTGGTCGCCGGGCCGCAGGGCCCGTGACGCCACCAGCGCCATGATCTGCTCGACGATCTGGGCGTAGATGGGCGTGGCCCGTGATGGATCGATTCTCAGGTTCATCTGGATGCGCTCCGGTCAACTGTCCTAGTGTCATAGGACAGCATAGCCCCGGGAGGCCCGTGGTCAAGGGCGTGGAAGAAAAAAGCTCAGGGCAGGACCTGCGTGGAGGTGGCGATGGCGCCGCCGGGGGGCCCCAGGAGCTGCTGCATCAGAGAGGCCGCGGACTGCGCGTGGGCCTCCATGCGGGCAGCGGGGTAGCCGGCAGGAGCGAAGATCACCATGAAGAGGGAGCGGGTCTGCGGCGTGACGCAGGTGCGCAGCGAGTCGGATGTTGGATTGCCAAAGGGGCCGGCGGCGTCGTAAAGGGCCAGCCGCCCTTCGAGATTGACCTGGTCCTTGCGGATCCCCGGGTAGGATTCGCCGGCCGCCCCGCGCCGCAGCGTTGCGCTTCCGTCGATGCGATCGGCGTCGTACAGCCCGATCGGCAGCAGGAACTCCACCGCGCACAGGTTGCACAGATCCACGGCGTTGGAGATCGCCGGAAACGGCTTTCCGGCCAGAGCACGCCGCAACAGCGCCTCTGATGACGGCCGCGTGCGCGTCGGATCGACGCCGCACGATTTGTAGAGCTGGCGCGCCGGCACAAGCCCTTCGATCACGCCGGGCTCCCTGCCGGTATGCTCGGCGACGAGGCGGGCGCAGGTGGCGCGGATGCGCTCCTGGAGCTGCACGCCGGAACCGGCGACGGCTATGGGAGCGCCGGCCACCAGGCCGAGTCGGACGAGGCCTGCCACCTGGGGATCCAGGCTGAGCTGCACCATGCCGCTCATGGCTCCTCCTCCGTGGAGATCTCGTGGCCGGCCTGCTTCAGGGCGGCAGCGGCTGCGCCGAGCTGTGGCTCCTTCACCAGCAGATAATCGGTGTCGAACGTGGAGAGGACGAAGACCGGTATTCCCGCCGTGGCCATGGGGCCGGTCAGCGACGCCACGACACCGGTGACTTCAAACGGGATCGGCCCGCCCACCTTTATACAACGCCAGCCGGTCTCGGCGCGGACCCCGGGCGGGAGAGCGTCTTCGTGGCAGACGATGGAGAGCTCGTCAGCGGTGCGCGTCACGGAGAACAGCGTCGCCCGCCCCGGCAGCTCAGGCACCGGAGCATCCGGTCCGAGCCGGCAGACGGCGAACCGCCCGGCCAGCAGCCGGAGCTCCCACCTCCGGGGACTCAGAAGACGAGCCTGTAGTTGAGGCTCACGTCGGCTCCGGGCAGCGGCACCAGGTCCTTGACATGCGACACGTGGCTGTGCGCCTCCTCGTCGGTGAGATTGGTCCCGCGCAGGACGATCTCGTGGATCAGCCGCGACTGCAGGATCCTGTATCCCACCACCGCACCGAGCATCGTGTAGCCCCGTGTGGAGCTTTCCAGATCGGCGACGCGGTCCTGCGTCGCGGTGCGGCGCACCTCGACACGGCCCCAGAACCGCGACCCCTGGTAGGATACTCCGGCGCCGTACCGCGCAGGCGTGATCCGGGGCAGCGGCTCGCCTGTGTCGCTGTCTTCGGCGCGGACCAGATCGCCGAACAGCTCCAGCGAGACGTGATGCGGCTCGGTGTGCACCAGGGCGATGTCCACGTGGGCCTCGCCGCCGACAAACTCGGCATCTGACGCCGCGAAGTCGAAGATCTCCAGCCCGCTGTTCGGATCGATCGCGATCCCGCCCGGACTGTTCGGGTCAGGCCGGGCCTGGTCCGAGACGAAGCCGTTGTAACGGGTCATGAAGAGAGTCAGCGTTCCGGTGACGCGCCCTTCCTTGCGCCGCACCGAGATGTCCAGTCCGGCGGCGCTCTCCTCGTCCAGATCGGGATCGCCGACCTCGAATCGCTCCGTTGCCAGGTGCGGCCCGTTGGAAACCAGCTCCTCCGCCGTCGGAGCGCGCTGCGTCCAGGCGGCGTTTCCGGCGAGCGACCAGTCTTTTGGCATGACCCAGATGACACCGGCCGAGCCCGACACCGGAGTGAAATCGCGATCAACACTGACGTCGCCGGCGCTGACCGAAACGCGCTCGACGCGTGCGCCGGCCTGCACGCGCACCTTGCCCGTGCCGATCTCCTCGAAGCCGAACAGCGCCGCGGTGTCGGTGGTGTTCGCGGGGATGAAGGCTTCGTCGCCGAGCGCCTCGAGATCACGGCTGCCAGCCTGGGCGCCGAAGGTGCCGGCGAACGGTCCGGCCTGCCGGTGCGGCGCCTCCACGCGCCCCTCCCACGAGTCGTTCAGAAACGTGGTTGCTACGGCGCCGGCTTCTATCTCCTGGTGCTCGTAGTCGGTCAGGCCGAAGCGCGCCCTCACGCTGCTGAAGAAGCCGGAGGCGGGACGGTACTCGCCGCGGATGTCGGCGCGGCGCTGCTCCATGTCTATCCTGACGTCGGGCTCGGCGGGATTGCCGTAGTTGGTGTCGTACATTCCCCAGGAGCCTCCGGCGAACCACTTCTCTCCGACGTACGACGCCCCGGCCGTTCCCTGCTCGGTGTCGAGATCGCTGTTGGCCAGCGATCCATCGGGGATGTCGTAGTCGCCCGTCTCGCGGGTCAGTCCGTCGAGGTGCCACCCGACATTGCCGAACTTCCCGTCGAGAGCCAGGGCCATGGAGGTCTCATCGGCCACGCTGCCCGCGCGCAGGTCGACCTGGCCGGTGACCGGGTGCTCGGGCAGGACGGCGGGGATGCGGTTGTCCAGGATATTCACCACGCCGCCCACGGCGCTGCCGCCATAAAGGAGCGCAGCGGGGCCGCGCACCACCTCGATTCTCTCGGCGGCGAGCGGGTCGACCGTCACGGCGTGGTCGGGACTGACGGTGGAAGCGTCGCCCGTGCCGACGCCATCCTGCAGGACGCGCACGCGGTCGCCACCCAGGCCGCGGATGACCGGCCGGCTGGCGCCGGGGCCGAAGTAGGTCGAGCTGACCCCTTCCTGGCGTGAGAGTGTTTCTCCCAGAGTGGGCTGCAGCTCGGAGGAGAGCTCCTGCCCGCTGAGCACCGATGAGGGCTGGTAGACCTCGGCCAGCCCGCGCGCGTTGGGACTGGAGGTGACCTGAATCTCCTCGCTGTGAATGCTCAGGTCGAGTTTGATCTCCATCTGCGCCGTCTGGCCCGGCACCACGGTGATCTCTCCCAGGGCGCTTCCGAAGCGGCGGCTCGTGGCCTCGATCAGATACCGGCCCGGGGCGACATTGCTGAACTTGAACTGTCCCTGCTTGTCGGCCTGGACGCTGCGGCGCAGCTCCAGGATGGTGACCTCGGCGTCAAAAGCGGCCTCGCCGCCGCTGCCGGCAACTTTGCCTTCGAGTGTTCCGGTGTCGGCGGCATGAGCCGGGCTTGAAAAGACAGGTGTGCCGATCAAGGCGGCGATCAGCAGAAGCCGGATTCTGATCCTGGTGATGTTGTCCATGTGGATCTCCCCCGTCGGGATGGTGTTCGAGGCTGGAATGCACGCGGCGTGCGCCGCGCGCGGGTCTCAGGCAGCTGCCGTGAGCACCGGTGTGACGGGAGGAGCGCGGCCTGTCCGCGGAGCGCGGCAGGCATCCAGAAGGGGAGGAGCCAGCTCTGAGGCAAGAAGTGGTTGAGACAGGCAGGGCGATGCCGCGGAGGGCTGCGGCCCTTGAAGCAATGAAGGCTGGTGTGAGGCGCGGCAGGCCGGGCATGGCGGATCGGAAGAGGCCGGAGGGGACGGCCGCGTCCAGGAGCTTCCCGGGCCCGTAGGATCCCCCACGACGTGGGTGTGGGAGGGAGTCCACAGCGCCAGCCACAGCATCGACAGCGCCAGGATCGCCGCGCTGGAGCGGATTCGGGGTTTTCCGGGATGGCGCCGCGGGTGCATCTGAATCACCGCCTCGAGCCTCAGGTCAGATCGCCGGACATTATAAGCGGCGCAGCACGACGCCGCAATGTCAGGACGCCCCGGTGGCTTTTCGTCCGGCCCCCGCGGCGGATGGCGCGGCGGAGCGCCGCACAGCCACGGAGCACAGCTGCAGCTCGTGGGCGAAGATCCGGTTGAACAGGTCGGCCTTTTCCTCGGCGGCATGGATCTCGACGGAAAGATCGGACCGGCCGTAGAGGGCCAGCCGGACGCGCCGGCGCGAGACGCTGGCACGCAGCTCTGCGACCACCTGCGTATGACGGCGATCCAGCGCGTCGGCGACCCGCAGCAGGGCGCTGAGCCTCTCCACCAGCGTCCTGTCGGATCGCGGCAGCGCGGCCCAGGCATCGTGACGCCTGCGCGGAGGCGAGGCGCGATGATAGCGGGCCACCAGGGCGATGACCTCGCGCTCGCGCGGCGAGAAGCCGTCGAGCTGGGCGTGGGCGATCAGATGGTAGGAGTGCTTGTGATGCTTGTGGTACGACACCACGTACCCGACATCGTGCAGGAGCGCCGCCGCGGACAGCAGGTCGCGCTCCTCGGGATCCAGCTCCAGCGCGCCTTGGAGCTGGTCGAACAACGCCAGCGACAGGCGCTGGACCTGACGGGCATGCTTCTGCTCCCAGCTCAGCGCCGCCGCGAAGGCTTCGGCCGCATCGACGCGCTGGCGGGGACTGGAGGCGCCGTTGCGGCGCGTGGAGCCGCTTCCCGAGATCATGCGGTTGATCAGCGCATGGCGGATGCCGCGCGCGCTGACGCACAGCCTGTTCACCTTGAGGTGACGCATCACTTCGAGCAGGATGATCACGCCGGCGATGATGATGTCGGCCCGCTCGGGCGACAGCCCCGGCATCTGCCGGCGCTCGGACAGCTCGCGGGCGGCCAGCGCATCACGCAGGTGGAGCAGATCGGCCTGGGTCATCTCGAAGCCCTGTGCGGAACGCCCGGAGAGCCCCTGGATCGCCATGGCCATCTGCGCCGCTGCCGAGGCGGTGCCGCCGGAGGCGATCGCCACCTGGGGCGGCGGATTGGTCTGGATCCCGGCGGCGATCAGGCGGTGGCGCAGCTCGCGCCGCAGCTCTTTGAGCTCGCGTCCGCGCGGCGGATCGGACACCAGGAAGCGCTCCGTCAGGGCCACGGCGCCCAGCGGCAGAGAGTACAGATGCTGCACGTGGCGGCCCAGCGAGAGGATCAGCTCGGTGCTGCCGCCGCCGACGTCCACCACCGCGCAGGGGCGATCGGCGAGATCGAAGCTCTGCGCCGCGCTCTCGAAGGCAAGCTGCGCTTCCTCTTCTCCGGAGATGACGCGCACTCGCAGCCCCGTCTCCTGCTTCACTTTGCGGAGGAAGACCGCGCGGTTGGCTGCGTTGCGGATGGCGCTGGTTGCGACGACGGTGATGCGCCGGGAGCCCCGGGCGCGCGCGATGTCGGACATGCGGCGCAGCGCCTCCACGGCGCGCGCGATGGCGGCCGCGGAGAGCCGGCCGCGCTGGTCCAGTCCCGAGGCGAGTCGCGCCATCTCCCGCTCATCGTCCAGGACGCGATGTGCACCATCGGTGAGGGGCTCGACGATGAGCGAGCGGATGGTGTTAGAGCCGATGTCGATGACGGTAATCGGGTCCTGTGACGTCTTCATCAGGCCGTCAGTCCATGCGCAGCGGCGCGGCGAGGCGTGGCAGGAAGCTGGAATGACTGAAGCTGATCGAGAAGCTGCGGGAGGCTCTCTCGACGGCTGACGCGAAGGCAGCTCAGCAGGCCCGCGCGTCCCGGACCGGCCTGGGAGCCCACGAGATCGATCAGCACATCGAGATCGTGAAGCAGCCCCAGGGTCGTCTGCATCTCACGAGCTGATTTCAGCGCAGGCGCCAGCGGAAATCCAGTGGAAAAGTGAATCGCCTCGAGAATCTCCAGCGCGTAGCGCCACCTCTTGAATACGATCCGCAGCCGGTGCAGGGCGGCCGGGTCGCCCGACATGGCGCGCGGCAGGGAATCCATGATGGCGCGGCCCCGGCGGCCCACCACCAGGCGCGCGCGCTCCGAGGGGACCGGACCGGAGGGGAGATCCAGCGCGCCGCGCAGCGCCTCCGCGCGCTTCTCGATTGCCGGGATGCGCAGGGCGCCCAGTCGCCCGGCCGCCCGCAGCGCGGCGCCGCGCGCGGCGATCTGCCGGCGCAGATCGCGCGCCGGCTTGCGCAGGCTGGCCCCGACCTCCCGGGAGAAGGCCGCCAGCAGCTGCTCATGGACGTCGGCGTTGCGCAGGTCGCCCAGTACCCGGCGGATGGCCCGCGCCCGACGGCCGAGCCGCAGGGAGAGCGGCCTGTTCAGCCACGGCGCGCAGAAATCGAGCACCTCCTGGAGCCTGCGCGTGGCCACCCGCAGGTCGTGGACTGCATCCACATTCCACGAATTCAGAACGCGCTCCCGCAGGCGGACGACGAGATCGGTTCTCTCATCCAGAAGTGTCTGAAACGAGCGGGGCTTCATCTCAGGCAAGATACGGGCATGGCCGGCAGGATCGCCACCTCGATCCGGCCGGAACGCTGGCAGAAAAGTGTCAGTCCTGTGACAATCAGGGCGCGCAGAGTCAATCGCGGCATTGTGGATACCTATGAAACTCTCATACGTTAGTGTTTAAGCTTGCATTCCAACATAATCGAGTCCGAACCGCATTCTCCCTTTGGCGCGATCGCGTTCAGGATGTGCGCGCTGTGCGTTGTCCCAGAGGTAGCGAAGGATCT
>Ga0187894_10000072_pt1 | contig 127086 bp, 121 predicted proteins | sample GBC1701081metaG_FD_136650 | JGI IMG/M metagenome (GOLD analysis project Ga0187894, IMG submission 136650) | White microbial mat communities from a lava cave in the Kipuka Kanohina Cave System on the Island of Hawaii, USA - GBC170108-1 metaG ... | reverse complement strand
TCGGCCGACACCTTCGTCAACGCCGCGGTCAACGTCGTCTTGCCGTGGTCCACGTGCCCGATCGTCCCGATATTCACGTGCGGCTTCCGCCGCTCATATTTCGCCTTCGCCATACCTCGCTCCTTTTCTAGAAATCTCTGGATGCTTTCATCCCTTCGCGCTCACTGCATGAGCCGCAGATCGAGCAAGCTCTGTTTGGAGCCCACGACGCGGATCGAACGCGTGACCTCGTCCTTACCAAGGACGTGCTCTACCAACTGAGCTACGTGGGCGCTCTTCGTGAATCGTGAATTGTGAATTGTGAATTGTTAATCGCAAGACAATCAACTTAGACAATTTTGCTGATCCACCCGTTTCACGAATAACGACTCACGTCCCTTTTGGAGCGGGCGATGGGATTTGAACCCACGACAGCCAGCTTGGAAGGCTGGAACTCTACCACTGAGCTACGCCCGCCCTTACTCGAGTTCAGCGCCGAATTCGTCTTCAGATTATGTACTCTCTCAGTACTCAATGCTTCTCGCTTGCCTGCGTCTGTTCTTTGTGGTGGGCAGGCAAGGATTCGAACCTTGGAAGCCGATGGCAACAGATTTACAGTCTGCCCCCTTTGGCCACTTGGGTACCTGCCCTCAATACCTGCACACAAAATCCTAAGCGTTCAATTGTTTTAGCTGTCTCATTCGTTCGCATGATGAAAAACGAAGAGCAAGCTAGTCCGCGCACAGCTCCCCCGTCCTTATAATATAAGGGGTACACGTGGTGAGCTGAGGACATAGCCCTGTTCAGGAAAAGCTGGATTCTATTGATGAAGTCCGGTGAAGTCAAGACCCAAAAGCAGAATTATCTTGTTTTTCTCCGAAACTGCTTACCTTCGGAATTTTCCTGCCGCCATCCGGTCAGATTCTGCCCACATGCCGCCTTTCTCCACACCCACGGCTGAACCGAGATCATTTCTTTGAGCACCCGAGAGACATCATCACGGAAGCGCCTCTCCTATCCGCACCGGCCATATCGTTCAGGTCCCTGACCTGAGCCGGAAAATACCCTTCTCGCACGCAGGAGGAGGCCAGATGGAATCTCAAGGACATTTTCCATAAGTACCGCTGCTTCCTGTTCTGATAAACGCGAAGCAGGGGCTAAATACCGCTTTCGAGCGATGGTCCGCTCAGCAGAGTCTTCCGGCTCGTAATACCCGCGGAGAGAGCCTTCTCGATCGGCATTCTTTAGACGGCGTATCCATTCATCCTGACTGCTTCCTGGCTTCTGAATCGATCGGCCGGAGCGGTTGGCAAGTTCCAACTGGTTCCACACGATCCACCCGACAAACACTGCCCATGTTTCATTGAGCGCTTCCCAGGATTCACGCTCGGTGAGAAATCGCTCTTCCGTTTCACTTTTCCTCTGCACGACCGGAGTGATCAACACCGCTCCATAGCGACAGGCTTGCTGCACTTTCGCGAAAGCGAGCACGGGATTCGGTGCCACCTCGGACGATGCTTCAGCCGCCGTCACCAAGTAGTCGATATAGGCATGGAACAGTTCGTGATACAGCGTTTCCATCTCGGCGTGAGTAAGCCGTCCGAGCGGGCGCAACGTCGCTCCGGCCCCATTAAAGGAGAGCGCACGATTGAGTACCATCCGATGCTCCTCCGGATGATACTCAGCGGCATAACTGTGCAAATCGTCGAACTCAAACCGCACGAAACTCGAAGGAACCGCCATGAGAAACTTCGTTGGAAGGCTCAGTGCCCGAGCCTCCTGAATCAACTGCCCCCACATCCGGTCGGCTAACGCGAGACGCTCCTCTGACATTCCTACATTCGGCGCGAAGAGAAGTCCGCCCATGAAGAAGCCCGTTGCAACCACTTTGCACAGCGTACGCACATCGATCTTAGTCCGCATTTCTCATGGCCACGCAGGATGCTCAAAAAGGCCGTTCAGCAAGGCCGCAGGCGAATCGAAACCGGAGGCGTACCCTCAGGGGTACGTTGAGGATTTCGATGAGTCGAGAACGAAGCTGGCGGACTTTTTCAGCATCCGGCTAACGGTCGTCGCGAGAATACCAGTCATGCTGTCCGCCTTCTTCCACCAGGGCCAGTTGGTCCAACAGAGTAGGCGAGACAGGGTCCATAAAACGGGAGGGCTTCGACAACAACATGCCACTCCCCCTGTCGAATACATTAATCGGGTAGGTCAAGTACAAGTGCCTCTTAGCCCTCGTCACGGAGACATAAAACAATCGACGCTCCTCCTCCAGCCCCTCATCCTCGCTAAACGAATAGACCGACGGGAATCTTCCATCCACAATCCAGATGACAAATACACATTGCCACTCAAGCCCCTTGGCAGAATGGATCGTGGACAACACCAGTCGCTCGTCGTCGCGATCTGGCACCTCAACGCCAGTTGCGCTTCCATCCGGTGGCTCCAACGCCAGATCGGACAGAAATGCTTCGACTCCCTGATACCCTTCCGCAATCGTCTGCAAATGATCCAGATCCCGTGTGCGCTTGGGATAGTCGTCGTACTGCGCCTTCAGAATCGGCAGATAGTACTCGTAAATATGATTCACCTGCTCGGCAGGACGAAGCTCGCCGGCTCCGGCAAGACTTTCGAGCGTGAGGGCCAAATCCTTGAGCCCTTTCCCCGATCGCCCCGGCATGTCACGGAGGAGATGATAGGGGTTATCCGATTTCACCAGCGCGGCCATGACATCCTTCGCCTTCTTCGGCCCCACACCTTCGACGAGCATGAGCACGCGATGCCAGCTCACGGTATCCAAAGGATTGGCCACTACGCGCAAGTGGGCCAACAGATCCTTGACGTGCGCCGTCTCGATAAATTTGACTCCGCCGCGCTTGATAAACGGCAGTCCATGACGCGAGAGCTCGATTTCAAGATCGAAAGAGTGAAAGCTCGATCGAAACAGCACCGCCATTTCGCTGAGTGGAACCCCCTCCTCCCGCAACTCCAAAATCTTCTGTGCGATAAAACGCGATTGGGCATTCTCCCCCGCCGCCTCCACTAGAACAGGCAACGGCCCATCGAGCTTTCTCGTAAAGAGGTGCTTGCTATACTTCTCCGCCGCCTCTTCGATAATCGCATTCGCGAGATTCAGAATCGGCTGAGTGCTGCGGTAATTCTCTTCCAGCTTATAGATGGTGGTGCCGGGAAAGAGCGCTGGGAACTCCATGATGTTCTTGAACGTCGCGCCACGGAACGCATAAATCGACTGCGCGTCGTCGCCCACGACCATCACGTTCTGATGGGTGGAGGCGAGATGCCTGACGACATCCGCTTGCAAGCGATTGGTGTCCTGATACTCATCCACCAAAATGTATCGATAGAGGGATGAGATCGTCCGCCGGACCCCTTCGTCCTCCATCACAAGCTGCCGCAGCAGCACCAGCAGATCGTCGTAATCCACCAGTTGCCGCTGGCGCTTCGACGCCTGATATCCCCGCTGCAATTGACCCAATGCATCCAGATGATCCGCGAAATGATTGAACTCCTCGACCACGATCTCGTCAAGCGGACGCAACGTATTCTCCGACTTGCTGAACATTTCCGCAATCGTACCCTTGCGGGGAAACCGTTTGTCTTTTTCGTTCAAACCAAGCTGTGCGCGAACCAGCGCAATCAAGTCTTCAGCGTCACTCCGGTCGAGAATCGTGAAGCCCGGTTCAAGACCAATGGACCGGCCATAGCGCCGGAGCAACATATTGGCCACAGAGTGGAACGTCCCGCCACGAACCTGTTCACTGCGGACACCGATCAGTTCGCCGGCCCGTTCGAGCATTTCCTGAGCCGATTTTCGCGTAAAGGTCAGGAGCAGAATCTGGGAGGGATCGATCCCCGAATCGATCAGATACGCCACGCGATAGACCAAGGTGCGCGTCTTGCCACTACCTGCGCCGGCAATGACCAATGATGGCCCTTCGCCCGCAGTCACAGCCGCAAGCTGCTGACTATTCAACGCCGCCGCATAATCAATAGAAAGCTTCCGAGGAACGGCCTCATCAATCGGCCGCTTCAGCACATACGTCTTGGTTTCTCGTTCCATAGAGATGAGTGAAGAAATGGTTGGGCAGTTCGATCATTCAGGGGAAGCGCTGTATAACATACTCTCTGCCGCCCTTTCAAAGAGAGGGGGGATGGAGCCTGATGATCTTCTGTGCTCGCGCAACGCGCGGCCTAGAAGGCCCTCGTTGGACGCGCGCAGTAGAAGATCAATCAGCCCCCATCCTTAGAGAGATAACGAGCAAGCGTGGAGGGACCATGTGTATCGTTCGATGCGCGCAGTTGAGGGCAGCCTTGGCCACTCCTCAAAAAAAGATGGAAAGAGAGGAAGGCCCTCGGAGGGAACAAGTGGACGAAAAACCAGAGCGCACATAGGTGTCATTGTGTGGCAGTCCAAAAGCTTGCGCCGGTTTATCTGTCAGGAAGTAGCGGGAGGGAGCGAGATTTGAACCACAGCATCAGAGACTATAGGGCCTGATCTCACCGCATCGGTTCTATCTCAACCATTTACGAAGGCCAGAGGCAGATGAAAGACCGATCAAACCAGATCGGGCACGATGGTTCCGCTACAGTTAAGCTGCAGTGCGAGATGTTGTTCAGGAAACGCGGTCGCTTGCTAAACCGGTTTCAACAGCCCGCTTGGTGAAATCCAGACCTCATGCCATTTTCCGTCTCGTTTATTTCACGCACTGAACCGTCTGGGAAGCACATAAACTCATGAAGTTGCTCGCCAATGTAACCTCCGAAGCGGTTCTTGGCATTGAGACCAACCGAAACGACGTGACCATATTGACCACTGTGGACATACTTCTCAGGTCTAGAAAAACGAAACATCACACTAGAGGGGGCGATCAAATTAGCACTCAGACGTTGCTTGATCATTTGCTCGTAGTCGCTCGGACATTCTGCAAAGGTGTTGTTGGCCAGTTGTTCGGCGGTCGGTTGCCCGCCGGACGCGCATCCGCTTAGTGAAAGCATTACAACGATTACAACCAGATTATTTCGTCTCATCCATCCTCCAATAAATGTCAGTAGTAGGCTGAATTTTATAGCAAAAGCTGGAGATGGATACCAGTGCCCATTCAGAGGAATCGGCTTGCATATTCGCAGCCGCTCAAAAATTTCCTGTTTTCATTCTGGAAGTCTTCAGCCTGTGGCTAAAGTGTGGCTGATTATGAACTTGGGTGGAGCGCCCACGAATCTCAATGCTTGATATTAGAGATAATGGTGTCAGCATATTCGCCAAAACTCACAGCCGTCAATTCAAACAAAGCCGATACATTTTTATTCCCCCCGCGCGTTGCGCGAGCACCTTTCTGGCTCAATGATCCCTCCAAGCTTGCTCGTTATCTCTCTAGGGATGGGGGCTGATTGATCTTCTACTGCGCGCGTCCAACGAGGGCCTTCTCAGGCCGCGCGTTGCGCGAGCACAGAAGATCATCAGGCTCCATCCCCTTCATCGTGGGGGTTCCGTGAGCACGGGGGACCAACCAGGCCACCCCTCTGCTCTGCTACTGCGTCGGTTCCTTGCTCTGAGCAGCCCTCTGCTCAGCTGACTGCCCCAACACACTTTCGACCTGACGGGCCTGATCCATCGGAGTCTTTATCGCATCCACCGCAGCCTGCCCTGCTGCCTGCGTCGCCGCACTGCCAGACGCAGCGGCAGCCTTCGTCTTTTCCACAGACGGTTCCTGACTACAGCCCAATAGCCCCGCCACCACCAGCAACCCAACAACGAACAACGCACTGCATCTCGATTTCTTCATCGCAATCTCCTTAGCCAGCAATTCAAAATTCAACACTTCCCGTACTGTCTTCCCCTCACCTATTGCATCGCTCAAAAACAATCGTACCCGCGAGCCAACAAGCGGGCAAGGAATTGCTGAAACAGATTCTTTGATCGCCGAGTCCATCTCCGCTATAATCCCGCCGCTGAAGAGGAGACCCGTATGGCCACCGCCAACCAAGAACACCACACGCAGCTTCGCCAACTTGCCGAACTCATCCTGGCCATTGCGGGCGAATCCGTATCTGTCATGAAACGGAACGCCCCGGAGCAGGCCTTGAAATTGAAACGGCAGGACGAGTGGGCCCTCTATCTGGAATTTCTCAAGGTCATGTTCAATCTCACCGACCGGCTCTCCGTCCTGTATCTGCCGATCAAAACACAGCCCCAGTTCATGGACAGTCTCGAAGATGCCGTCACCGTGCAGTTGAAGAGTGTGCTGGAACCGGCATTCGGTTCAGGGGCCGACCAAATGGAAATCATGCTCACCGTCGGTGCGGCAGTGGCAGAGAGTCGGCAAACCTACGAGCGATACCGGTTTCTCGTCACAGAGGACAATCCCGTAAAAGACGAAATGTTGAAAGCCTTTGGCGGGCGAGTCGCCGATACGATGGGAATCGCGGGGAATGCACAAGTATCCTCCGCCGCAACGCTCTGCGCGAGCGCCGTGGTTCCGGCCATCAAAGCCATTCTGGCGGGAGATCCCCCTCCGGTCACCGCAGCCGAGGCTGCCCCACTCGTGGCAACTCCTCTCTCCTCCGCACCGCCGCGCCTCACTCCGGAGCCTGGGCCTCAAGGCTCGACAGGAACTGAGATCACATTGGTCAGCGTGATGTCGACCGTCGCCGGGGAAGAAGTGGAAACTCGGTGGGGGCTGCACCCTCGATTCCGACAGGATCTTCCTCCGGAAGACATACAACGAATCGCCAAGCTGATGAACCGAGTCGCTAAAATACTTGGCGAACGGTATGCCTCCGTGGCATTCTCGGACGAATGGACATCTTGGCATAAGGCCGGTCACGCCTGATCGCTCTCAAAAATCGTAAAAGGTAAGACGTGGAAGGTGAAACGTAGGACTGCCGAGTCCTCTTCATCTGAAACATTTTACGTCTAACATTTCACGTTAAACGAATTGGAGGAGGTGCAGTGGATAACTCGCGGACAACAGCCGACTTACCAAATGGAATTCCAGCTAGTCTCTCCCGTCTTAAGGAACTGGCTTTCAATCTTTGGTGGAGTTGGACACCGGAAGCCCGACGGCTGTTCGAGTATATCGATCCGACCCTCTGGATGTTGACCCACAACAATCCAGTGAAATTGCTGACTGAGGTCAGGACGGCTCGACTCACCCATCTCGCCGAAGATCCCTCGTATATGCGTATGTATTCCGCTGCCCTCAAGAGATTCGATGAGTACCGCCAGAATGGACACAGTTGGTTTAAAACTCAACACGGCGATTTGAAAGCTCCTGTCATCGCCTACTTTTCTGCGGAATTCGGTCTGCATCGCTCCATCCCCATCTATAGCGGCGGCCTGGGCATTCTCGCCGGAGACCATTGCAAGGAAGCCAGCGATCTCGGCGTCCCGTTGGTGGGGATAGGATTCATGTATCCGCAGGGATATTTTCGGCAACGGATCACCCCCGAAGGATGGCAGGAAGCGGCCTACTCCCCGTTCAATCAAGCAGAGTCGCCGATCCATCCGGCCCTCACCCCATCAGGAGACCCCTGCCGGATTACGGTCGAGATCGGAAGCCGAATCGTAGCCGCAGCAGTCTGGAAAGTCCTCGTCGGGCGGGTGACCCTCTACCTCATCGATACGGATGCCCCCGAAAATAGTCCTGAGAATCGGGCCCTGTCAGCTCGACTCTATGGCGGCGATCAGGAGATGCGCCTCTGCCAGGAGTTTCTACTGGGTATCGGCGGTGTCCGGATGCTTCGAGTATTGGGCATCGCACCGACCGTCTGGCACGCCAATGAGGGTCACTCCGCCTTCCTCACTTTGGAGCGCATTCGCGAATTGATTCAGAAGGGATCGACTCACGCAGACGCCAGCGAGACTGTGCGCCAAAGCACGGTGTTTACCACCCATACACCGGTGCCGGCTGGTCACGACGTATTTCCCCATCATCTCATGGACCGGTACTTTGCGGGCTATTGGGAGCAGTTGGGCCTCTCGCGGGAAGATTTCCTTCGCCTGGGAGATACGCCCGAATCCCAGGGACAAGGCTTCAACATGACGGCGCTCGCCTTGCGGCTGGCCGCCCATGTAAATGGCGTCAGTCGTGAGCATGGGCAGGTCTCGCGAGAGATGTGGAAACATCTGTGGCCTGGCCTCCCGATCGAACAAGTCCCGATTCGCAGCGTGACCAACGGCATCCATGCGCCGACCTGGATCGCGCCGGAGCTTACCCAACTCTACGGCAAGTATCTCGGCCCGGAATGGGCGGAGAAATGTGACGACACCGCGATGTGGCAACGGGTGCTGGAAATCCCCGATGAAGCGCTCTGGGTCGTGCGCCAAACCATGAAACGCAAGCTGATGAGCTTCATCCGGGAGCGTGCCAGAAGCGGTTGGATCCAGGGGGAGCTCCAAGCCTCGCAGGTCATCACGCGAGGCACACTGCTCGACCCTGAAGCGCTCACCATCGGCTTCGCAAGGCGCTTTGCCACCTACAAACGGGCGACCCTGTTGTTCCGAGACCTCGAACGGCTGAAACGACTACTCCATAACCAGTGGCGTCCTGTCCAATTGATCTTTGCCGGTAAGGCCCACCCGGCCGATGAACCTGGCCGCTATTTCATTCATGAAGTGTTGCGCTTTTGCGACGATCACAAGTTGGGCGGGAACGTGGCGTTCTTGGAAAACTACGATATGCACATGGCCAAGTTCCTGGTCCAAGGGGTTGATATTTGGCTCAACACACCGCGGTTCCCCTTGGAGGCAAGCGGCACGAGCGGGCAAAAAGCCGCGCTCAACGGTGTCATCAATCTCAGCGTCCTTGATGGATGGTGGAAAGAAGGCTACAACGGAGCCAACGGATGGGGCATTGAACCCTTGGTCGGGAACCAAGATACTCAGGCCCAAGACGAGCATGACGCGCAACAGCTCTACCACTTGCTGGAGCAAGAGGCCATTCCTCTCTACTATCAACGTGATCTTGACGGGATACCTCGCGGCTGGCTGCAGCTCATGAAGGAAAGTCTCAGGACCAACGCCCCCCGTTTTTGCACAAAACGGATGGTCAAGGAGTACGTCGACAATCTGTATGCGCCGGCCATGGTTCAAACACCTTCGACATGGTAACGGGCATCCGGCGACTCGTGAAACGTCAGACGTGAAAAGCTTCACAGGTAATCGCTGCGCTGCCACAGCACACCGCCAAGTGCTCCTGCTGCTCACACTTGTCTCGATTCTCGTAAGCCCGCTCCTTGCCAACGCGGGCACGCCAACGGCGCCGACTAGCTCAGCCATCGAACGTGAGGCCACCGAATCGTTCAACCGTGCCGAATACGACCAAGTCTTAAAGCGTTGGTACGCTCTGCCGCCCGAAGCCGCAGCGTCGAAGCCGCTCCTCCGGCTCGCCTTCCACAGCGCTCTTAAGCTTGGGAAGCCGGAAGAAGCCCTGACTCTCTATCAACGGCTGATCCCTGCCGAGCAAAAAGACGATCCCGCTCTGCTTCGCCCTTTAGCACTCAGCTTTCTGACCAGCCATGTCCGCGACCCGCAAGAATATGTGCGGGTCGAGGCCTATACGATACTGGCAGAACTGGGCCTTGCAGAAGTACAGGCAGTCCTGGAGGATGGATTGCTCGATGCCTCGGTCTTGGTGCGAGCCCGTGCCGCTGACGCGATTGGCAAAGCCGGACTCGCAGGAAAGTCCGGCCCCCTGCGGCGAGCTCTGAACGATGCGATGCCGGCTGTGAGAATTGCCGCTATGAATGCGCTCAGTGAAGCCAACGTCACCGACATCAAGCCATACCTGATCGAAGTTGCAAGAACGGACGACGGACCGGAGGCCGTGTTCGCCTATGCCGCGCTCTACAGACTCGGCAAACAGGACATGCTGACCGACATCACCGGAGCGGCGACGCTTCCAGAACCCGATGTCCGCATGGCAGCCTTGGGAGTATTGGGGCGGCTCAAACGCCCATCGAGTCTGTCGGTTCTAAGCCAGGCTGTGTACGACCCTGAGCCGTCGGTTCGCGCCTTCGCCGCCGGCGCATTGGGAGACTATGGGCAAGCCGGTGGTGTCGCGCCACTCACCCATGCCTTAGGGGACGAACACGCGCGCGTGCGTGCAGTGGCAGCCACGAGTCTTGGCCGAGTGGGTATTCGAGAGAATGTCCCCTTATTGCGAGCTCTCACACGCGATGCCAGCATGCAGGTACGGGCCAGCGTGGTGGAAGGGTTGCTTCGGCTAGGTGACATCTCGGCTGTCTCACTCACTGCGGATTTAGCGAAACACCCGGACCCCTCGATCCGGGCAGCGGCTGCCCGTGCACTGGCAGCCACATCCGATGCGCAAGCCGTGGAAATCCTACAGACGCTCCTGCAAGACCAGCAACCGCAGCCACGTCTCTCAGCTGCGAAAGCTCTAGGGGTGAGCAGCGCGCCGGTGATGCCGTTGCTCAAAAAAACCTTGCAAGACTCAGATGTCGCCGTTCGCCTTACTGCAGCAGGAAGTCTGTTTCAACAACTTCGCCGTTCCACAACGATTCCCGAAGTCCGTCCGCTGAAAGGATAGAGTCATGTGGAAATTTATTGCCGTTCTCGTCCTAATCGCCGCGTCATTCGGTCTCGGGTTTTATTTTGGTCAACGCCCGGTCGGCACACTGCAACAGACGGTCTCAGACCTCCAACAGTCGCTCAAAGACACCTCTCGCACGATTATCGACACAACCATGGGAATCGAGAGAGACCTGCGCAGACGGCAGGGGTTGCTCGACGCCAAGTCACGGGTGGTGCAGGCCAAATCGGAATTGCTCGACAAAAACTTGGGAGACGCAGCCAAACAGCTCGACGAGGCGGCCGAGACACTGGAGAAAACCGCCAAAGGCGCGAAGCCGGACGAGTCGACCCTCGCTCTGCAGTCGCTGACTGGAACGCTTCGAGAAGTCCGCCTGGAGTTGTCGATGGGAAAAACGGTCTCAATCAAGAAGCTCGACGATCTTCAGCGAGAAGTCGACCGGCAGTTAAATAAATGACCTCTGGCAGGACGCTCAAAAAGGCCAGCCTTCTCAGCCGCGCCAACCCTGGCGCGCCGAGACGCGCCTTTCCCAAACAAGGCCGCAGCCGATGGAAGCACCGGAGGCGTAGCTCTTATCACCCGCCCACCCCAAGCTGCCAAGACAGCTTGTTCTCCGAGTGGGCTACGTTGAGGATGCTTTCGAGGTGAGAACGAAGCTGACGGACTTTTTGAGCATCATGCAGGCTGTTTCTTTTTCCACTTCGCCAAGATCCGCTCCACCCGCATGCGGACTACCATATCCGGATCTTTCATCAACGGCTTGATCGCTTCGCGGCCCCGGTCGTCGCCTATGGCCTCGAGCGCTGCCGCAGACGTCAAGCGGGTAAACCAATCGCTGTCAGAGAGCATGTCGATAAGCGGGGCGATCGCCTCGGCATGTTTGATCCGTCCTAAAGCCAGCACCGCTTGCTTCCGAACATTCTCGTCTTTGTCTTTCAACGCTGTGACCAATCGCGGCAACGCCGGTTGGCCCAGTTCGACTATCGCATTGAGCGCATCGTCTTTGAACTCGTCGTTCCGCAACTGCACCATCAGCGGATCGAGCACACGTTCGTCACGAATCTTCCCTAACGCGGCAATCGCATATTTCCGAACGTCCCAATCACGGAGCAGCTTGACCAACAGTTCGACGGCAGGAGAGCCGATCTGTCCCAACCCCTCGATCGCGACTTCCCTGACTTGCCAGTCGCCATCGCGCAACGCACGGCCCAGCGGTTCCACACAACGCTCATCGCCCATCTCCCCAAGCGTAATGGCGGCCTCGCGCCGAACGACCCAGTCGGGGTCCTTCAGCAGATCGATCTGGATTTCGATCTCATCCTTGACCTTCTCTTCTTCAAGGACGACCGGCTCGGTCAGTTCCGTTACCAGCTCAACCGGTACCGGGTACTGTCCCGTATAATCCGCCGCCACCTGATCGGCCAACGCATCGGTCGCCGTCTCGGAAACGGGGGGAGTCGCGCCCTCTTCTGTGGGTCGTGATGGTTCCATTCTTACTACCTTAACGATTCACTCGCTCGTCAACTGCTTCGGGATGGGACTACTTTGCGGCAGGAGCGGCTGTTTTCTTGCCTGCAGCATGTTTCATACGCAACGCGAGCGCGCGGCGTTTTCGCTGTGTCCGTCGCAACCGTTTCCTCAACGAACGGAGAGCCTTGTCCTCTTTGGGGGTCTTCTGGTCGGTTAATTTCGCCGTCACCTTCTTTTTCAATCGAGTTTCATCTGATTCACTTGCCGTTTTTTTCGCCATCCGAATTCGGGCCTCCCTGTCTACCTTGTTGGTCCCATTGACTGTCGGCTTCCAGCACAGATTTGCAGTCTAGTAGAGAAATTCACACCCTGTCAACCGCGGCTTTGCCGTAAGGAGATCTTCTTTTTTACTCTGCTGGAACCGGAAACCTCCCTACTGGCTACACAGACTCGACACCACCATTCCACATTGTCATGCGTCCGTTCATTGCGAATTGACACCCTCGCCCCCTCGTCTCTAGAATGCCGACATGAAAAACGAGCGCTTCCTGAAAGCCTGCCGGCGTGAGCCGGTGGATTGCACGCCGGTCTGGTTTATGCGCCAGGCGGGCCGGTATATGGCAGAGTATCGTGCCCTCCGCGCGAAGCATTCGATCCTCGAACTGTGCAAGACGCCAGAGCTGGCGGCGCAGGTCACGCTTCAGCCGATCGATCGTTTTCCACTCGATGCCGCCATCATTTTTGCCGACATCCTGTTGCCGCTTGAACCGATGGGGCTCCGTCTGGAGTTCGCGGCAGGCGAAGGACCGGTCATCCACAACCCGGTGCGGGACCAGGCGGACGTTGAACGACTCAACATCATCGACGGCGGTGAGCTCGACTATGTGGCCGAAGCCATCCGTCAAGCTCGGCGCGCCCTGAACGGGAAGGTCCCGCTGATAGGATTTGCCGGAGCGCCGTTCACACTCGCCAGCTATGCGATTGAGGGTGGCAGTTCGCGAAACTATCTCCTCACCAAACAGTTGATGTATGGCGAGCCGAAGGCCTGGCATCAACTCATGGACAAGTTCGCGCGGGTCATCACCGGCTATCTACGGCGGCAGATCAAGGCCGGCGCGCAGGCGATTCAATTGTTCGACAGCTGGGTGGGATGCCTCTCGGTCGGCGACTATGTCGAATATGTGATGCCGCATGTCCAGTTGATTTTTGAGGGATTGAAGCGGGAAGGCGTGCCGATGATTCATTTCGGCACCGGCACTTCGGCGATGCTGCGTCAGATGCGAGCAGCGGGCGGCGATGTCATCGGGGTCGACTGGCGCATTCATCTCGACGAGGCCTGGGCGACTGTGGGACACGACGTGGCGGTACAGGGGAATCTCGACCCCCTCACGTTGTTTGCCCCCTTGCATGAAATCGAACGGCGCGTAGAAGATATTCTGCGCCGGGCCGGCGGTCGCCCGGGGCATATCTTTAACCTGGGCCATGGGATCTTGCCGACGACGCCGATCGAACATGTGGCCGCCACCATCGACATGGTGCATAAGCTGAGTCAACGATAGTGCCACACACGTATGGCATATGTTGAATAATTCGGATGCGCTTATCGATATATTGACTTCTGTGCTCGCTACGCACGAATTCTCTCTCTGCCCTACGTCGTGAGCACCTTCCGCACCGTCGCCGTCATCGGTGGAGGGATCTCAGGTCTCTCGACTGCCTATACCCTCCATGAACGGGCTGCAGCCGCCGGTATCCCAATCCGCTGCACGGTCGTCGATGCCGCTCCCGATTGGGGAGGTAAGATCGTCACCCACCGGGTCGGCAATCTCGTGACAGAGGCGGGACCCGATTCTTTCCTGTCTCAGAAGCCGGCCGGCCTCGAACTCTGCGACAAATTGGGGCTGACCGATCAACTTATCAACACCAACGAGACCGGCAAGAGAGCCTGTGTCTACTCACATGGCCGTTTGCATGAACTTCCAGAGGGACTCGTCGTCATTACTCCCAATCAGCTAGGGCCCTTTCTCCGAAGCGGCCTCTTGAGTTGGGCGGGGCTCGCGCGGATGGGCATGGATTTGACCCTGCCGGTAAAGCGGTCGCAGGAAGATGAATCGTTAGCATCGTTCTTCCGGCGGCGCTTAGGCCGGCAAGCATTCGAGCGGATGTTGGAGCCCTTGATGGCCGGCATCTACGCAGGAGACGCGGAACAGATGAGCGTGCAGGCGACCTTCCCACGGTTCGTCGAATTGGAACAACAGTATGGGAGCGTAATTCGCGGGATGATGGCATCCCGGAAGGCGGATTCTCCCGCCACGCACTCCGGCCCGAAGCGCACGATGTTCGTCAGCCTCAAGAATGGATTATCGGATCTGGTCGCCGCCCTCGTCCGTCGATTGACGGACCAAGGCGCCGTGCTCAAGGGAAGCTGTGCGGTGGAGGCGCTTCGTGTACGCTCCCATCAGCTCGGTCGCTGGATGTACGATGTCATTCTCAGCGACGGCTCAGCCTTATCTGTGGACAGTCTCGTGCTGGCGACCCCGGCCTATGTATCGGCGGAACTGGTTCGTCCCCTCACGCCCATTGCTGCCGGACTATTGGAATTAATTCCCTATGCTTCGACGGCCACGATTGCGATGGCCTATCCACGTGCGGCAGTATCTGGTTCAGCTGAAGGCTTCGGATTTATCGTCCCGCGGGCAGAAGGACGCGATCTCATTGCGGCAACCTGGACATCCCTCAAGTGGCCGCACCGCGCTCCACCGAATCAATTGCTGGTGCGTTGTTATGTCGGCGGAGTCGGACGGGAGGCAATTCTTCAAGTGGATGATCAGGCATTGGTGGCACGGGTCAAGGACGAATTGGCCGCCATGTGCGGCGTGACGGCAGAACCGGGGTTTGTCGAAGTGAATCGCTGGATCAAGGCCATGCCGCAATACACGTTAGGACACCTCGAACGGCTAAACCAGATTGAGGCGGCACTCAGCCGCTATGGAGGATTGATCCTTACGGGTGCCGGCTATCGCGGCATCGGGATCCCTGACTGTATTCGTGACGGAGCGGTTGCGGCCGAGCGGGTTGTGCGCTATCTGTCCGGAGCGCGCGGATAACTCGAAACGAGGAATCACGATGGATAATCGGATGAAGATTACAGCGGTAACAGGACCCTACCGCGAGCCCCGTGAGCAGGTGTTTTCCTATGACTACTCGATCCAGCGGGCATCCTGGCCGACTGCTCAGGCTGTACGCGTAAAGGTGGCTATTCCAGAAGAGTTGGATGTGCTCCGCGGCAAGATCCTCGGGACTATTGCAGGAACACCCGGTCAGCAACTCATGATTTCGAAATTCCTGTCGCGGCATATCGCAAACGAAAAACTCCGCATCGCCGACGCAGAGGGCATGTTATCGGAACGTCGCGATACCGTCGTGGCCCCATTCACCGGCCCATTGGTTCATCTATTCCCGCGCCTCGATGCCTGGGCAGGAGAACAGCGAGACACATTGCGGGCAGAAATCAAAACGTTGGTTGGATTGTAGTCGAACCAGAATCCCCTACTAGACAGGCGGACGGGACACTACTAAGGCAGCTTCCAACCAACATTGCGGAATAGCGTCTCGAGGAAATCTCTTTCGTAATGCGAGAATTCTTGATTGTGGATAGTGAAAGTCCGTTTCAAGTCTTCCATGCCGCCAAGAGCCGTCACTAAAGATTCTATAAATTGCGGGGCACCGCCAATGTAGCTAAAGTCCTGTTCATTAGAGCAGGCAATCCCCCAGGAGCCTGACTTTCCATAGAGATGATTTTCAAAATGGCTCCGGTGGGACCCAAGTAAAATTGACATCTCCAGATAATTCCAAGGAATCACGACAGGCGGACACGAACCATTAAGAACTTCCCATGTTTCCACGATCAACTCTGCGTCTCCCATCCTTCTTGCCATCAAACTCACCGCGGTGAAAATTGTTTCTGCAAAGTTCAAAGAGTCTGGAATGAGAACGGCCCTCCAACTTTCGATCTTGAAAGGAAGATCAGGAGGATACGAATTGACAAAAATTTGACTATGGATAGGCCGCCAAACTTTTTTGTACTCTTCCTCGTCTATTACTCTGGCAGAGATCTTCATAGTATCTAGAACCTAATCTTGATTTTGGCTCTCATAACAGTGTCCGTCTTGCAATCAGACCTGCCCCTGGTGTTGATGGTGCACCGCCACCCAATAGTAGATTTTACAGATTCCGACAGTAGAGGCAACGAGAATGCTGCATCGATCATTCAGAGCGTAGGAGTGGAGGACACGACAGGCCAAACAAAATACGTCGTGAGGTGTGCGACGTGCGGGAAAGCTGGACGCGGACGGACTAAATCCTTATATCGCGTGACCCGTCTCTCGCGATTGTCGCGGCAGGCTGCTCAAAAAGGCAGCCAACGAGGCCGCAGGTGAGAGAAAACCGGAGGCGTACCTCTGGGGTACGTTGAGGATTTTGTCGAACCGAGAACGAAGTTGGGGGCCTTTTTCAGCAGCCTGACTGTTAGAAGATTTTTCGATAGTGCCGCGAATGCACCCCCGACTCGTCGGCAAAACCGAGGGAGGCGCTGTCGGGATTGCTGGTGTCGTTGAGATCGATGCGATAGTGTCCGCGGATGGCTTCCATCGCTACTTCGAAGGGAACGGCCTGGGGGTACAGATTGCCCGGCGCATGCGCGCCACGGGTCAGGATGCGAATCACATCAGCCTGCGCATACTGGGCATCGGACACAATGTAGATATCGGCGACGGCGTGATCACCCAGTTTATGGCCGGGGGTGGTAGGAGGCAGGAGATCGGTCAAGGTCCCGGCAAGCCGATCGCTTTTAAACCGCTTCAAGAGCCCGGCGACTTGGCTGTCGGTGGCTTCCGGGGGAACAGTGAGGCTGATGGCATTCATGTCCGCAATGACTGCCCGGACCTTGAACAGCACCGGCGCCGCTTCGGGATCTTCGATGATCGGTCCAGCCGGTCCCTCCGTTCCGGTGGCTTGTTTGTTCTTCGAGCTGGGCACGATGAGAAACACAAACAGCCAGAGCCCGATCAAGACGGCAAACACCACAATGAGGGGGTGAATTCCGGCGCGCTTGCCTTCCTGGTAGGGATTGGGCTCATTGCTCATGACGGTGTTCCTCGGTGACGGTGGCTGGATTCTGCTTCTTGGCTTCGTTCCACAATCGATTCATTTCTGCAAAGGAGAGATCTCCAACCGCACGGCCGGACGCGGTCGCTTGCGCTTCGATAAATTGGAATCGTTCAACGAATCGATCGGCGGCTTGGCGCAGAGCGTCCTCCGGATTCACCTTGATAAAACGAGCGAGATTCACGAGTGAAAACAGCACGTCGCCGAACTCCGCGACGATCTCCGATTGTCGGACTGTTGCGGCGCCGGCATCGTGTTCCGTTCGGTTCGACGCGGGGGGGCGAAGCGCGACACGGAGCTCTTGAATTTCTTCCTCGATCTTGCCGAGCACCTGATCGAAACCTGTTGCATCATGAGTCCAATCGAAACCGACGCGCGAGGCGCGCGCCTGAAGTTGATAGGCCCTCAGGAGGGCCGGCAATGTCCGCGGCACACCGTCGAACGCCGAGTCCTGCCTGCCTGAGGCCTGACGTTCCGTGCGTTTGATATCTTCCCAGCGCGCAACGACTTGGTCGGCATTCATTGGAGTCGGGTCTGCCGCCCCATTCCCAAACACGTGAGGATGCCGCCTGATCAATTTATCGGCCAATTGCTCAAGCACGTCTTCGATGGTAAAGCTGCCTGCCTCTGACGCGATCTGACTATGAAAGAGCACTTGCAGCAGCACATCGCCCAGTTCTTCTGGAAGTTTGGCGCGGTCCTGCCGGTCGAGTACCTCCAACACTTCGTAGGTTTCTTCGAGCAGATAGGGTTTCAGCGATTCATGCGTTTGTTTGCGGTCCCAGGGACATCCGTCCGGCGCGCGCAATGCGGCCATCAAATCGACAAGCGCATGAAATCGGTCCGACATCGTTTCCCTCATGGTCGCATACCGTTGGACGCTCATTATACCCGGTTCTCGGCAAGCTTCAATCGGCTGCGCGTGCTGTGGAAAAACTATTGTGGCACAGTGAAACTCAACTACCCACGCATATAGCACACAGGAGGACCCCCCGCAGGATGCTCAAAAAGTTCGTCCAGCAAGGCCGCAGCGCACTATCACTCTATTAAAGGGTGACTGGGATGATCCCAACTGCGCGCGCCTTCCTAATCCCCAATTCATTTTCAAGGGTGACCTGGTCGATCCTCGATTGCGCGCGTCGAACGAGCATATTCTTATCGTGCGCGTTCCGCGAGCAGGAGGACGGCCAGGCTACCCCGCCTCCCTTTTCAGCATCCTGCTAGCGCGTCTTGCGCCGCTTTAGGGCCTATGGTAGGGTACGGTCGCTGCATCTGGAGCGGGGGAAAGGCCTGTGGACGCAGAACAGGAAGAAGGATTTGTCGTTCGGGATCGGCGGGGTGGGAGTGGACCCGATCGTCCCTCCGCCACTTCGCCTGCCGCGTCGGAGGTACAGTCCCACCAGGAGGCGGCGCCCTCCGATCCACACCAGGGTTCGGGCATTCCCGTCACCTTTTCATCCTTCGTCATTTCACTGGGCAGCTCCTCGATGATGTTGATGGGGGAACAGCTGGATCCGCAGCAGCCTCCGATGCCGCTGAATCTGCCGCAAGCAAAAGACATTATCGACTTGCTCTCGGTTTTGGAAAACAAGACGACGGGCAATCTCACGACGGAAGAACAAGCGGTGCTGCGGGATATGCTCTACGCCCTTCGGATGAAGTACGTGAGTTTGGCCGCCAAGTAGTCGTACCTCCTGCCGCCCACCGCCTCAGACCTGTCTATCCGCCACCATGGTTGATGGGATATGGGGAGACACTACCCTGATTCGGTGAAAGTGAGTATTCTGTTCTTCATGTCTCGTAACGCCGACAAACAGGGATGCCGGATGTGAATGATATCAAGAAGGACACAGGCTCCCTTCCCGGGGTAAAAACGGATCGCAGTTCCATGACCGGAATCGCACCCCCTCTTGCTGGTACCGGTCGATCTTCACGACCACCCCGACCGACTCCCGAACCGGAACACCGGACGATGCATTTGCGGCCGGTCTGGATCGTCCTCATTCTGCTGCTCCCCTGTCTGGCGCTGACGTTCTACTACTCACAGGTCATCGCTCCCGGTGGCGAGGAAACGGATTCCTTTCTGCCGACGACCAGCTACGCCTTTGTGCTCCTTCTGCTCAATCTCGATCTGATCGGGTTTGTGGTTCTGATGCTCCTGCTTTCCCGCAACCTTATCAAGGCCTATTTCGAGCGGCGGCATCGACTGTTTGGATCGGGGTTTCGGACAAAGCTGGTGGCGGCCTTTATCGGGTTTTCACTCATTCCGACAGTGCTCCTTGCCCTGGTTGCGAGTGGGTTGGTGAATAAAGCCGTGGATGTATGGTTCAGCGATCAGATCGAGCAAGTCATGCGGGACTCGTACGACGTGGCCCGGATGCAGCACGCCGGCCACATTACTTTGGCCGTGAACAGCGCCCGGGCGATCAGCCATGAAATTTACCGGGAAGACATGCTGCTGCCGGAACAACGCGATTTGCTGGTGGCCGCGATGGCGCGCAAGCGGGCGGAATTCGGCGTGGCAGGGATTGAAGTCTTTTCAGCCAAAATGGAAACGCTCACGAAGGCGCTGGACCTCGATGTGCCCTCATCGGCTCTCGATCTGCCGATCGGTCAGCTGGTCCTCCAAGTGATCAATGGGAAGCAGGAAGTGAATGCCGTGCAAGAGGCTCAAGCCGGGCGCTTGGTGCGGGCCGCGGCTCCCATTGCCGCGAGCGGGCGTGGCGGCGAGATCGGCGGCGTCGTGGTGGTGGAAGCCTATGTGCCTGAATCGCTGCTGGCGAAAATGGAGGGGATCGGCCATCAGTACGACGAGTATAAGCAGACCAAAGCCATGAAAAACCCGATCAAGGCCGGGGCCTATCTCTTCGTCGCCGTCATCACGGTGCTCATATTGTTCGGGGCGACCTGGTTTGGATTCTATGTCGCGCGGAGCATCACCGTGCCGATTCAACGGCTGGCCGAGGCAACGGAGGCCATTGCGCAAGGGGACCTCTCCGTCAGGATCGAGGCCAAGGCCACCGATGAAATCGGCACACTCATCGATTCGTTCAATCGCATGACATCGGATCTGCAGGGAAGCAAGTCCGAGATCGAAGAAGCCAATATTTCGTTGCGCCACAGCAATCTTGAACTCGATCGCCGCCGCGCCTACACCGAAACGGTGGTCGAAACGATCGCCGCCGGCCTGCTGTCCATCGATAAGAACGGAGTCATTACAAATTTCAATCCGTCCGGTGAACGGATCCTTGGGCTTGCAGCGGATCGATTTCATGACAGACCGGCCAATGAAGTGTTCAAAGAGTTCAGGCTCGATCTGTTCCAGACGGTCTACGATCGGATGCTGGCCGATCAGCGGGATACGCTGACGCTCGAAGGTCCGATGGAGATCGACGGCAGATTCTTGACCATCGGACTTCATGGGTCGCGGATGAATGATGAGGCCAACAAGGACCTCGGTATCGTGCTGATCTTTGAAGATCTCACGGAGTTGATCAAGGCGCAAAAAGTGGCGGCCTGGCAAGAGGTGGCGCGGCGGGTGGCACATGAGATCAAGAACCCCTTGACGCCCATCCAGTTATCCGCGCAACGGTTGAGAAAGAAGTATTTCGAGAAGGCGCCGGATTTCGACACGATCTTCGATGAATCCACCAACGTGATCGTCAACGAAGTGACTAGCCTCAAGCATATGGTCGACGAATTTTCGAAGTTTGCCCGGCTGCCGACTCCGCAAATGGCGCATCAATCGCTCCACGATGTGATCAACGAAGTCACGGCGCTCTATCGAGGGGCTCACAAGGATGTGGAGCTGATCGTGGCGCTGGACGAAGACCTCCCGTCGCTCAATTTTGACCGAGAGCAACTCAAGCGGGTCATGGTCAATCTGCTGGATAACGCAATTCAGGCGATGCAACAGAAAGGGCGGGTATGGCTCTCGACGAAATACGATACCAAGCGTCGGCGAGCCATCGTCAGCGTGGCGGATGAAGGCGCAGGCATCGCGCCTGAAGATCGGGAAAAGCTGTTTGTGCCATACTTTACGCGAAAGAAGACGGGAACAGGGCTGGGGTTGGCGATCGTGCGGCGCATCATCACCGATCACGAGGGCCAGATTCAAGCCGGCCAGAATCAGCCGAAAGGGGCCGTCTTCACGTTCGAATTGCCGGTCTAAGAAGAAGTGCTGAGAGTTGAGTGCTAAGCGGTAGGATTCGTACCGCCTCGCCGATCACAGCTCACGTTTTATGGGGGATTCATGTCTGCATCGATATTAATTGTAGATGACGAAGAATCGATTCTCACGTCTTTGAGCAGCATTCTTCAGGACGAAGGATACGACGTGGTGACGGTCAAAAACGGTGGGGAGGCGCTGCGCATCTATACCACCGACCCGCCTGATCTCATGCTCCTCGATATCTGGATGCCGGAAATGGACGGGATGGAAACCTTGCGCCGGGTTCGTGAACTGGTGCCGGCGGCGCAAGTGATGATGATGTCCGGGCACGGGTCGATCGAAACAGCAGTCAAGGCGATCAAGCTGGGGGCCTATGACTACATCGAAAAACCCCTGTCACTCGAGAATGTCACGTTGCGTGTGAAACATGCCTTGGATCAACACCGGTTGGAACAAGAGAACCGGACACTCCGAACCACGGTCCAGCGGAAATTCGAATTGGTGGGACAGTCGCCCGCGATGCAACAGTTGCGGCAGCTGATCGAGACAGCCGGACCGACGAATAGCCGCGTATTGATCGGGGGGGAGAACGGAACGGGGAAAGAGCTTGTTGCCCGGGCGATCCATCTACACAGTGCGCGATCCAATCGACCGTTTGTGGCCGTGAACTGCGCTGCGATCCCGGAAACCTTGATCGAGAGCGAGCTGTTCGGACACGAAAAGGGTTCCTTTACCGGCGCAACTTCGATGAAACGCGGGCAGTTCGAACAGGCGGACGGAGGCACGTTGTTTCTCGATGAAATCGCCGATATGAGCTTGAGCACCCAGGCGAAGGTCTTACGGGCATTACAGGAGCAGCAATTCACCCGTGTCGGGGGAACCAAGCTGATGAAGGTAGATGTTCGGGTCTTGGCCGCATCCAATAAGGACTTGATCAAGGAAATCGAGAAAGGCGCGTTTCGCGAAGACCTCTTCTACCGGCTCAACGTGGTGCCGATCGTCGTGCCGCCGCTCAGGGAACGCCGAGAAGACGTCCCCTTGCTCATTCGCCACTTCATGAAAGTCCATGCGGAAGAACAGGGACTGCGAACGAAATAGATCTCGCCGGACGCGATGGCGGTGTTTCAACAATACGACTGGCCTGGGAATATTCGAGAACTGCGCAACCTGATCGAGCGATTGATGATCATGGTACCGGGGCCTGTCATCGAGGCGGCGCAGGCAGGCCTCTCGCTGCAAGCGCGGCCGATCGGGCCGGCGTCTCAAGCTGCGGCTCCCACTCCCGCGGCCAATCCACTCTTTGCGCAGTCGTATGACTCGCTCAGGGATGCTCGTAACGCATTCGAGAAAGAGTATATCGCGCGAAAGTTGCGTGAGCATCATTGGAACATTTCCCGCACGGCTGAAGAATTGAAAATAGAACGGAGCCATCTCCATCGGAAAATCAAGTTGCTGGATGTGGAGATGAGACCGGAGGGCTGAGCTGCTGCCGCTTAAAGCCGGAACCGTGTCGGTCCGCTGTAAGCCTCGCAGTCGCTTCGGCTCGGCTACATCGGAACACGACACGGTTCCGATGCCCGCTTCAGCAACTCAGCCCTCCTCAATGGTGTGAGAAGTGAAGAATACGTGCGTTGACCACTGCAACAACCCTCCGTTAAGATGCGCCCTCTTATGACAACCTATCGAGATGCCGGAGTCGATATCGATGCGGGCGACGAGTTCGTCGACCGGATTTCACCATTGGTGCGGTCCACGTTCCGCCCGGAAGTGCTGACGGACCTTGGCGGGTTCGGCGGATTGTTTAAGCTGCAGGCCCATCGCTATGCCGAGCCAGTCCTTGTCTCCGGCACCGACGGGGTCGGGACGAAATTGAAGATCGCCTTCCTCACGGACCGCCATGATACCGTCGGGATCGATCTGGTGGCCATGTGCGTGAACGACATCGTGGTCAGCGGGGCCGAGCCGCTGTTCTTTTTGGATTATTTCGCGACGGGAAAGCTGGCCATTCCCAAGGCTGAGTCCGTGCTCAAGGGAATTGCCGAAGGCTGCCGCCAGGCCGGCTGCGCCTTGATCGGCGGGGAAACCGCCGAGATGCCTTCCTTCTATGCGGAGGGCGAATATGACCTGGCAGGGTTCGCCGTCGGAGTGGTAGATCGTCCCAAAATCATCGATGGCCGCAACATCATGCCGGGCGATGTTCTGATTGGACTGGCTTCGACCGGTCTTCATAGTAACGGTTACTCGCTGGCGCGTCGTGTCTTGTTGGATCAGGCAAACCTTCGCATGACCAGTCGTCTGCCTGAACTCGATCAGCCGCTTGGAGACGTCTTGCTGACTCCGACCAGAATCTATGCCAAACAGGTCCTCACGTTGATCCAGGAGTATCCCATCAAGGGCATCGCCCATATCACCGGCAGCGGTATTACCGAGAACCTCCCGCGAGTGTTTCCCCCGGGTGTGCGAGCGCAGGTACGACGGAGCGCCTGGCCTGTGCCGCCTATTTTTCAGGCGATTGCCCGGCTTGGACAGGTTGAGCGTGAGGAAATGTATCGCGTCTTCAATATGGGAGTCGGTTTGGTTCTCGTGGTTCCGGCGTCAGCTGCCCAGTCTGTCGCCGCGCGCGCCACAGAGTTGGGCGATCCGGCCTGCCTCATCGGAACCATCGCAGCCTCGACCGGCGGAGGGCCATTGGTGGAGTATGTCGATTAACCGAGCGGATGCGCTTCGAATCGCCGTCTTGGCATCCGGGCGCGGGTCGAATCTTCAGGCGGTCATCGACGCGATCGAAGCAGGAACGGTTCAGGCAAAGATCGTCGCCGTCATCAGCAACAAGAAAGACGCCCCGGCCTTAGAGCGAGCCCGTCGGCATGGACTCTCCGGCCTCTTCATCGATCCCAAACCCTATGCAGGCAGACCTGATAGCCGCGAGGCCTACGATCTCGCGCTGCTCGATGTGCTCAGGCTGTACGATGTGGAGTTGGTCTTGCTGGCCGGGTACATGAAAATTGTGACGAAGGTCTTTGTCGAAACCTTCGCAAATCGCATGATGAACATTCATCCGTCCCTGTTGCCCTCGTTTCCAGGGTTGGACGTGCAGAAGAAAGCGATCGAGTGGGGCTGCAAACTTGCCGGCTGTACGGTGCACTTTGTGACGGAAGGTGTCGATGAAGGGCCGATCATTCTTCAAGCAGCGGTTCCGATTCTCGATAACGACAGCCCCGATACGCTGGCTGCTCGTATTCTTGAACAAGAACACAAGATTTACCCGCGAGCGGTCCAACTTTTTGCCGAAGGACGATTAACGGTTGATGGACGGCGCGTATTCATCGAGGCTGAAAAGCCGACGGGTGAATCGGTGATCAGTCCAGCGTAATGGTGTGGCGATTCAACTTCAGTGGAGACTCGGGAAACGGTTGTGTATAATGCGACCGATGTGAGGCCTTGGTCTCACTGATTGAAGGCCGGTCGAGTGGGGGGCTAGCTCAGTTGGGAGAGCACTACGTTCGCAACGTAGGGGTCGGGGGTTCAACTCCCCTGCCCTCCACCACCATCGTTGATCACCAGTTTCCTGCTCAATAATCGGTCAAATGTGCCCGTCGCTGTGAAGCAATAGCCGGGCCTCCCCCTCCACAATCGGCTCACAACTGATATGCCCGTCCAGGAGTTTCCGCAACATCTGGCGGGCCAACGGGACGTGTCGACCAAAGAGCGACGGGACATCACCGAGGCGTGCACGCAGTGTCTACACAATCCGCTTTTCCTCAAGGGAAATGGTTTCGGTCATAGAATCGAGCAAAGCCACATCAGCCACGAGAGTTTTCTTTTGGGCCTCTTCTCGGTGAAGCGCCTGCATCACTTCGTCTGTCCCCTTGCCGTTCGCGATGGCTTCAACCAGATGATGCAGCCGAGTTTTACAACTACAGGTGGAAGGTCATCTCAGCGCCTCTTTTTCCCACTTGAGTGGAGTAGGCTATCCCTGCCAATCTGCAAAATGGAAGAGAGGAGACGCAATGTTTCTTAATCCTAGTCCCCCTCCATCATGGCGGCAAAGAGACTGAGACAGGGAAGGGCAGTCATAATGTGACTGCGGCCATCGCCCATCGATTGGCCCGAACACCTTCTTCACCGCCTTGCTCCTTCGAATCACATTGAGGCTCACGGACTCAGAGACGTCGGCCTGAAACAGAACTGCCGATCGGTGGACCCGCTCGCCATGGCCCACAAAGTAGCAATACCCTGAAGTTCGGCACGGATTCGAAGACAGGCCCATTCGGACTTGATGGGGGGATTGTAGATGAAGGTCGTCACCCCTGGAGGCACGATTGACAAGAGTGTCCAAATTGGTTGGATCGACGAGGAGGCCTCAATACGATGGGATGCTGAAACGATACTGGGATCGGTCCATCGAAGTGCAATTCCGTCTCGAATGGGCGTTTTGTCTATGACTGTGGGTTCAGCGATCGAATCGTACGATATCGCTCCCGGAAAGGCGGTCTGGCTAACCGGCGAGGTCAGAGGCAGTTGGTTGCCGCTTCCAACCGAGCTGGCCACCATCATGGATCCGAACGTTTGCCCGGATGTTTGTCCGCTCGCCGGTGGACTACTCGCCGTGGCGCTGATGGCCATGGGAGCATAGCAAAACTGACGATCGTTCGGACCTCCTGCCATCGCCCAAAGGGAGACAGCCGTCCCAACTGCTTCAGTTCTGATCCGCACACAGACCCAAGATGCATCGATGGGAAAGGCGTAGGTATACGTGGTCGTGCTGGCCTCGAGAACGGCCAAGTTCGACCACCCCATACTCGTCGAACTACTGATTTCAATACGGTGGAAGGCGGAGGGGGAAGCGCTGGAGTCTTTCCATGTCAATTCAAACCCGGCCTGCCTAGGAGTCAGCGCGACCAACTGTGGCTCAAACATGATACTGGACGCCACAATCGGTTTTGTAAGCATGGGAACTCGCGAGGGGGCAAAACAGAATTGTCTGTCAGTTGGTCCACTAGCCTCTGCCCAATCAGAAACGATCGGTCCGCTTTCTCCTCTCACTCGGTAGCAGGCCCAGTCCGCCCCTATAGGCTGGTAAGATCTGAAGATGGCGCTGTCGAGTGGAAGGGCCGCTGCCGTTGTCCAGTTCGGTTGGAGGGAACTGGATACTTCTACGCGGTGGGCTACTGCGGGGCGGTTAGTATCTGTCCACGTCAGTTGAAAACCTGGTTCACGAACTGCCAATTGGACGGAGGTTGGTTCGGACAAGCTTGGCGGAGGTGTGGGGTTTACCAATCCGGTCAGCTCAAACGGCATGACTTGCGAGGGTACACTCTCAATTCCATTGCCGTTATATGCCGTGACCGCAACATACCATTGTCCATTGGCCGCCGCTTTGGCGTCCGAGCACCTGACGTTCGTCTGACGGCCCACGTCCTTGACCTGATTGAGCTGACTGGCAATGTGGCCGAAGTATGCTCGGTACCCTCCTAGATTGGACTCAGTGTTGGCATTCCACGTGAGCTGACAATCCTGATACAGTACCGGACCGGCGGCATGAAGTGTACTCGCTAGTCCTAAAGGGACAACAACTATGGCAAAGAGGACGATGCGAAGTAGTACAGCGACAACCATAAACAATAATCTCTTTTGGAGAAACCCTTCGGCAGCCGTTGATGGGCCTAATCGCGAGTAGTAACTAACGCAAACCTCACCATGGTGGGTAACGGCAATATCTAAACTGTGTAAAGAAACTGTAAAGTGTGATGCAGAGGCAGAAAAGAAGGATGAACGCTCTTTACTCTGTGAGTGCTGGATAGCGCAGCTAATCCGAAGTAATACCCAGTTCCACTAGCTGACGGTAGAGCAGCAACGTAGAGCGTATATTAGTTTGTCGGTCTGTGTAGTGTTTCTGCGTCCAGTCCGAGATTTTCAGACAACTTCAAACTGAGTCTTGCTCCGATCACAGAAAGGCCCGTCATAGAAATCGTATATAAACAGGAGGTCAGAAGTTGAGGCTGCTAAAGCAACCCCTTGGATTTCAAAGCGGAGGAGGCATGCCAACGACGGTTGGATCGCGTGCCCTCCACCAAACAATTATTACCTAGGCACTATATATCACTTGGCCGAAGTTCTATCCGATCAGCGGCGAAGCTAGACAACCGCCTAGCTGTGGCCTTGACAGTTCCTCGGCCATCCTCCCTCCCGTATCTCATCTCCTTCCAGGGCTTACGCTTTTTCCTCCAGGGCCTGTCGTATCAGGACCTCTCGGAGCAGTGTTTCCAGCTCCTGGTGCATCAACTGAATGCTGGATTCAAGCTGTTGGAGCATGGCTTCGCGGACATGCAGTTCGTCACTGTCATAGAGACCCCCGGACCCGAACAGTAATGCGATCCGCTCTTTTTCGCGAACCGATCCCACCTCTCCCAGCTTCCCCTCTTCCTGCCAAGTCTGCAACATGACATCTCTTAGGCTGTGCCCTTCGAGACCTCGGATACCTGGCTCCGTCAGAAACCGCCAGATTCGTTGTGAAAAAAACTCCGATTGCGGCGAGCCGTTCCAGACGGCCGCCAGATGATTACGGGGATGACTGAACTCCTGGCGTACCTTCGTGAAGTTGGCGGACGTGCCGAACAGAACTTCTAATGCGCCGCCAGTCACTGATGTGATATTGCCTGCATCGCCAGCCCCTGTGGCCATGCTGATTCCGCCGGACAGAATATTCGCGAGTCCACCGAAAATCACACCTAAGATGGTTTGCGAGATCGTGCGCGTGGTTTGAATGTCCCAGAGCCGATCGTGAACCTGATCGGCTCGTTGCACTTCGCATTCAATTTCGGCAACGAGGCCGGAAACTTCGAGGGTGGCCAATACCAGTCTTATTACCACCTTCTGTCGGACACGCTCGATGTCTGCCACTGCGGCTTGCTCAACCTCCAATCGCGCCATTCGGTTTAGTAGTGGCAAAAGATCCATGACATCAGCGATATGGACTGCGATAGGGGAATAGAGTTTGACCGCCGCATCTTTCTCGACCGACTCGTTGGGCGTCTGCCGCTGTTCGTCCAAGCCTACAGGCGGATTGCGGACTTCGGAAGAGACAGATACGCATCGACGATCGAACGTGTAGGTGCTGGCAGGAGGGGGCAAGGTAGAGGCGCAACCGACGGTTACAAGGAGCAACGGGAGCGTCACTGGCCACCATCTGTATAGTCGCATATCTTAGTTTCTCCTTATTGAAAGGCACTGACTGGTGTGCGACTGAGGTGATCGATACTCATGGTCTGATCCGCGCTGGGGGCAAATTACCAGAGAATCGCCAGGTATTCCAAACCGGCTTTATCTCATGGCACAAGCAGCATCTGAAGCGCCCTCGTATTCAAACCATTGCTCCTCGCTCTTCCAAAAATGGGCATACATTGTTTAGCATCATCGATTACTTCAAGGTCCTCCGCGTATCCACAATCTACCGAGTGAGGCGACGGAGGAAACCACCGCCTTGGAGTCATGGCAAGGCGGGCAGTTGCAGTATGCCTATTCCTCCTTTGCTACCACGCTGCCACCAGGACAGGGCAAACAAGCCCCCTCAGCCCCCGTGTCGGGAGCATCCTGGTGTGTGGTTTCCTGTGGGGTTAGATTGCTGGTGGTGGTACTTACTGGATTTCGTAAACCGCAGGTCAAATTCTTAAGCTACCAGCGCAACCCCTTGGATTTCAAAGCGGAGGAGGCATGCCAACGACGGTTGGATCGCGTGCCCTCCACCAAACCAAGCTTGCTCGTACCGGCGGCTCTTCAAGCGAAGCCTCTCCTCTATTGACGCCGCCGGATAAACCCATCCCGGTGTCCGGATTCTCTCTCCGACTTGTCTCTTTCTTCTTTTATCTCCGATACACCACCGTAACCCGATCGAGAAAGTCGATGAGTCCAGCCGTATGTCGTTGGATCGCGCTCCGATCTTCTCGTGCCGCCGCATGCTCCAAGGCGGCGCCGATCGTACTGATGGCGTCGAACCCATACCCTCCTCCATCTCCCTTCATGCGATGGCCGATCATTTGAATCTGCGCCAGATTATTTTCTTGCAATGCAGTTTCTATCGTCTGCACGTCGCGCCGACGATTTTCTAGAAATCCGGGAACGATCTCTTCAAGGCCCGGATCGACGTACACAGTGATGACGTGCTCAGCATTTCTGTTCGGCCCCATGATCATGCGGTACTCCGTCCTGTACAAGCCCGGAGGACTTCCAAAAGCGTGTTCTTCTTGATGGGTTTGGTCATATGAGCATTGCAGCCGGCTTTGTGAATCTTGACCCCGTCTTCTTCCCGTGCCAAAGCAGTTAGGGCAATTACCTGTATGGGAGGGAGGTCTTGCTCCCGTTCCCAGGCCCGGATCGCTTTGGTAGCCTCATAGCCATCCATCACCGGCATCTGCATGTCCATCAAGACAAGATCGTAGCAGCCGTTCTTGAATAGCTCCAACCCGATGATGCCGTGATCGGCAACATCGAGGCGATAAGGAGTCTGCTGCAAGTAGGAACGGATCAGCACCTGATTGTCTGAGGAATCTTCTACCAATAAGATCCGCAATGCCTTGTTTTTGAGAGACGGCGCAGGCGCCGTTGCAACTGAATCCACAGGATGTTTGACGCCCCTGGAACGGCCGAAGGCGATGCCGATGGTCTGGAGCAGATCCGATTTCCTGATGGGTTTGACCAAGTAGCCGTCCAGCTCCAAGTCGTAGGTGCGGGCGATATCGTCGGCCCAATCGCGAGAGGCCAGCATCACAATCGTCGGGCTCTGGGAAGGACTGGCCTGCCTGATTTCATCCGCAACCTGGAACCCATCCATCTCCGGCATGCGACAGTCGAGAAGCACGAGTTCGTAGGGTCGTGTCGAAGTGGTGGCTCGCCGCCATTCAGCGAGGGCCTCACGGCCTGACGCGGCATCCGTCACCGCAGCTCCTAAGGCCGCCAAGATTTCACGAAGGATCAGGCGGTTGGTTGCATGGTCATCAACCACGAGGGTTCTGACTCCTTGAACATTGACCACCGCGTTGCTGTGGGTGAATACCGGGCAGGATTGCACCGCGAGCTGCACGCAGCAATGAAACGTGCTGCCTTCTCCGAAAGTGCTTTCCACCCAGATTCGTCCGTCCATCAGCTCGGCTAATCGCCTTGAAATGGTCAGACCTAAACCAGTTCCCCCGTACTTGCGCGTCGTTGAGGCATCGGCTTGCGTGAAGCTTTCAAAAATGGCATCCAGCTTGTCGGGAGGGATGCCGATCCCTGTATCGCTGATAGAAAATCGAATGGCTCCTGGCGTGAGGCGTTCCGGATCCAGCATGATCCGCACCGTGACGGACCCGCTCTCGGTGAATTTGATCGCGTTGCTGATGAGATTAATGAGGATCTGGTGCAGCCGGTTGGCGTCTCCTATCACGGTGCAGGGGACGTCAGGCGAAAGGTGGCACGCGAGTTCAAGGCCCTTTTCATTGGCTCGCATGGCAAGGATCTCGATAGATTTTTCAACCAAATCGTTCAAATCAAAGTCAGCTGATTCAAGCTCCAGATGGCCGATCTCGACTTTCGACAGGTCGAGAATCTCGTTGATCAGACTCAAGAGGCTTCCGCCGGCGCGGCGGAAAATGCGCAAGTACTTACGTTGATCGGGGGCCAGATCCGTTTCCCATAGCAGATCAGCCATGCCAATAATCGCATTCATCGGCGTCCGAATCTCGTGACTAATGCTGGCAAGGAATACATTTTTGGCGGTGTTCGCAATTTCGGCGCGCTCCTTGGCCTGACGCATGGAGTTCTCCGCTTCAGCGCGCTCCTTGGCCTCCATCGCAAGGGTCACCATCGTGGAGAATGACCCAGCAATGGTCATTTCATCGGCAGTCCATGTGCGACACGAGCCGAGGTATTCATGGCACAAAACGCCCACCGTCTTTCCTTTATGTCTGATCGGCGCGTCGAGCATTGCGCCGATCCCGAGCGGAGTCAGATACGACGATGAAAATTCACGGGTGCGGGTATCGGAATTGGCGTCATGCGCGGCGATGGCATGCTCCTCCTGCTGCAGTGCTTGAAAATAACATGGATACTGGCTGGCCTGGAGAACAGCCCCCATGCTGTGCTCTCCACTCGTGACCTCGTACAGATCCTCCAATTGAATCGCCGACCGGTCTTCCTGAAACAGCCAGATACTGGCGCGCTCAACCTCCAGGACGCGGCAGGCTATCTCTGTGATGGCCTGAAACGCTCGGCGAGGGTCGCCGGAGACGATGGCCTCGCTTCGCGTCAATTCGAGCAGCCCAGCCTGATGTTCTTGGAGCAAACTGAAGCGCCGCCTTTCTTGCCTGGCGACTCGTTTGCTCTCTGTGATGTCCCGGCAGGTGCAGATGACGTCGGGTTTATATCCCTCACTATGGCTGAATTGCTGCAATGTCACTTCGACGTCGAATGGCTCTCCAGTTTTCTTTCTGCCAACCAATTCGCCGCGCCAATATCCGACACGCATGAAGAAGGGGAAATGGTGTTGCTCGATCATGGCTTGCTGTTCAGAACCGTAGAGCGCCCTCCAAGACTGCCCAATCAATTCTTCAACCTTAAAGCCATACAAGGCGGCGTAGGCCGGATTCATATAGGTGTACAACCCGTCGGCATTCAAAATGGCAAGGCCTTCCATGCCGTGATCCACGGCGGCCTGGAGTTGTACCAACGTCTCGTGTTGGCGTTTCTGCTCAGTGATGTCTACCATGATGCCACGGACTCTGACCGGGGCCCCTTCCTCGATAAACACACTGACGATGTCTCTGATCCAAACGATCCGGCCGTCAGCGGCAAACATCCGGTATTCGAGATCATGGGCCAAGCCCAACTTTGTCTGCTGCACGCAATACGCTACGGTTCGCTCGCGATCTTCTGGATGTATGTGATCGGGCCAGAACGATGGATCGTTGAGCCATTGTCGAACCGGATAGCCGAGAATCTGCTCAGCTTGGATGCTCACAAAGGTGAAGCAAAAAGTGGCCGGATCCGCCTCCCAGACGATTCCGGAAACGGAGTTGAGTAATGACACATAGCGCTGCTCGGAAAGGCGCAGTGCCTCCTCCGCCTGCTTGCGTTCGCTGATGTCACGCACGATAGCCAGGAGATATTCTCGATCGAACTGAATCAGATGAGCCTTCACCTCGACCGGAAAGGTCGAGCCGTCTTTTCGACGGTGGAGGGTTTCCAACGTCACCGTTCCGTTTTCTCGTATCCGTTTTACATTTTGCGCGAAGATCGGCGTCGTGACGATCGGATCAATATCGGGGACAGTCAACGATAGGATCTCTTGTCGGGTATAGCCGAGACTCGAGAAGCTTTTCTCGTTGCAGTCTAGGAAACGGCCGGTGACAGGGTCAATGACTTCGATGGAGTCGTCAGCCTGATCGAGCACTGCTCGAAACAATCTCACCGCCTGCTCTGTCTGCTTGCGCTCGGTGACGACCTCGGTGAACATGATGATGCCGCCGATCTGCCCGAATTCGTCGTGCCAGGGCTGTACTTCCCAGCGAAGCCAATCTACGCAGCCATCCGTGCGTGTGAAGCGATCATCTTCTCGTCGCTCAATTGCTCCGGCCAGACACCGCTGATGAATCTCCTGCCACTCCTGCATGTGCCGGATTTCTGGGAATACGTCGTAGTGATGAAGGCCGATGATGTTCCGATCGCCAAGCTGATAGTCCTGGAGCCATCGCCTGCTGACCGCCAGGTATCGCAGGTCTTTGTCGAACATGGCTACGGCGGCAGGCGTGTGCTCGACGAAGGACTTCAAAAGACCGTGGCTGCGCTCAAGCATCGTTGCTGTCCGCTTGCGCGTAGTTCGTTTGCGTTCCGTGGCGGTCGAAGGCTTAGGTTGTCGCTTCGCCGGGCGATTGGCTCGAGCCCGTGACGCCTTTTTAGCCATGGCCGCACACTTCCCTGCTGACGATGGCAGGTATGAGGTATGGAGAATCCGGGGAGGAGAATGAAGCCCCGTTGGTAGAGAGAACCGTGGTGTCTGTCGCGTCGATCGCCGTCAGCACCTCTCGTCGAGACCTTGGCTTGGTCATGGTGAGGAGAAGGTTAGTCTTCGTGGGAGTGCGGAACGAGAGAGAGTATGCCGGCTTGTTTTGCTCTATTTCTGCCTTCCTGTTTGGCTTGGTAGAGCGCTTGGTCCGCCGCCTTGATCAAGTCGGTGGGGGAGGTATTCCGGCTTGGAATCGTGCTGGCAAAGCCCGCGCTGATCGTGGTGACACCACCGTCGGAATGCGTGATGCCGAGGGCCTCGACTCGTTGCCGAAGTGCTTCCGCCACCTGTGCCGCTCCGTCTGTACGGGTACCGGGAAGCACGATCACGAATTCGTCTCCACCGTACCGCGCAACCAGGTCTCCTGGTCTGTTGACCGCACCTGAAATCGCGGCAGCAACCTGCCGGAGGCATTCATCGCCCGACGTATGGCCGAGGGTGTCATTGTAGGACTTGAACCGGTCGATATCGAGCATGATCAGAGAGAGCGGCGTCAATTCACGGACGGCGCGGCGCCATTCCTGATCCAGAAAGTCGTCGAATTGCCGGCGATTGGTAATGCCGGTGAGGCCGTCAAGACAGGACAGGCGCAGCAGCATCTGGTTCGCTTCCTGGAGTTGACGCATCACCTCAAGGAGCTCCTGCTCCCGAGCCCGCCGGCGATCGATTTCGTGGACGAGCCGCAGCACCGACCGGACGCGGGTCAAGAGCTCGATCTTGTTGACGGGTTTCCCAATGTAGTCGAGCGCGCCGGCGGCAAAGGCAAGTTGGAGATCGACCGGATCGGTCTTCACGGTGACCATCATGATGGGCGTGTCACGGAATCGTTCGACCGCCTTGATCTGGCGGCAGGCTTCGATGCCGTTCATCTCCGGCATGACGATATCCATCAGAATCAGGTCGACTCGAGAGGGAGCGCTGTGCTTCCCGTCATCGAGCCCTAGTAAACGGAATGCGGCAGCGGCCGAGTCGGCAACCAGGAGATGGTCGTAGCCGGCAGCTGAAAGAATTGACTGAAGCAAAAGCCGGTCGTCCGCTGAATCATCAACGATCAAAATGCCCATGAGCTCTTACTCCAGTGAATACGTGGAATATGGTTTTGAAATCGTAGCAGCTAGTCCTGGCAAACTCCAGGATAAAGCTTTTTGACACAGGACTGACAGATGCCGTGGCTGAACTCGGCTTCGGAATGTTCGCCGATATATTCCTCCAACTGTTGCCAGAACCCCCCGTCATTGCGGATCTTTTTACAGGAGGCGCAGATAGGGATGAGTCCTTTGAGGACCTTGACATCCCGCAGCGCTTTCTGCAGCTCATCATTGCTTCGACGGAGCTCTCCTTCGCGCGCCTTGCGGCAGTCCATTTCTTTTTTCAAGGCCAGCGCAGACGTGGCGCGTGCCAGAAGTTCCACACTATTTACCGGTTTGGTGATGTAATCGTTCGCTCCTGCCGCAAAGGCAGCTTGGAGGTTGGAGAGATCGCTTTTGGCCGTGACCATGATGATGGGAATATCGCAAAGATGCGGGCGGTCCTTGATTTGGCGACAGGCTTCTACTCCATCCAGCTCCGGCATCAGGACATCCATGAGAATCAGGTCGATCTGAGTAGGCGGCCCCTGGTCGTCTATGTCGAGCATGGAGAACGCAACCTTCGCCGAGTCGGCGCTCAAAAGATCCTTATGGCCGGCCTTCCCAAGAATTGTGCGAAGGAGAACCTGTTGGTCTGGAGAATCGTCGACGATGAGAATGCCCATGCTGACTCCTGACAGGCCCTCACGCATGCGGCGTGATCGATCACCCCTCAGTATAGCAGGCGCCGATTGGGCTACTGGAGCTTGGCGCGGACGAGGTCGCTGATCTGCTTGCCGTCTACTGGCTGGCCCGCCACACGGAGCATCACGGCTTTCATCACTGCGCCCATCTCTTGCAGAGATCGAGCGCCGGTTTCCTGAATGACTCCCTCCACAACGGTGGCGAGTTGATCGAGAGAGAGGGCTTGAGGGAGATAGGATTCAAGAATGGTGATCTCCTGTCGCTCTTTTGCGGCAAGTTCTGCTCGATTACCTTTCTCAAACTGTTCGACTGATTCCCGTCGCTGCTTGATCATAGTCGTCATGACGCGGCTCATTTCGGCATCATCGAGATCTTTTTTGATCTCCATCTCCTTGTTCATCACAGCAGCCTTGATCATGCGGATCACATCCATCCGCAATTGGTCGCGGGCCTTCATGGCAAGTTTCAGGTCTTCGGTCAAACGGTCGTGCAAGGACATACAAGCCTCATGATGAACGGGTCGTCGGGGATGGAGAATACCCCTACATGGGACGTCAGTCAATGTATGTCCGTCACTCGGATGGCGGTCTACCCGGCATGGTTTTCGTGCCGAGCGGGTAGTATGATATTACCGAGGTCGGGTTACGGATCGAAGCAATGATGAGGGAACGCGGGGAGGCCAGCCATGGTGAGGCGAGGCGTCGCGATCCAGCTGATGACGGTCATCACTGTGGCGCTGCTCATGGCAAGTTGTGCGAATGCCATCCCAGAGGCGGAGTCTGCGGTCTCGTCCCGTTCTGAGCCCTCGGTATTACCGATCCCTTTCGATGTCCGACAAATGGCGGTGCTATATCCGCGTGGAGAGACTCCTGATTGGTCCAGCGCCTATAGCCGCTTAGAAGAAGCGGCGTTCCGACTCAAGACGTTTCGCCCGAACCTGAGGATCATCGATCGCTCTCATATGCAGACTATCGTTTCAGAACAACGCTTCCAGGTTGGGGGGCTCGTCTCTGAAGACAGTGCTGTCCGCATTGGGCAAATGTTGGGCGTAGACAGCGTGTTGATCTATCGGATCGACGGGCCAACGTTGCGCGACCGGTTCTTTGCACGCCATTATCGCGATCTTCCCCCGATGACCATCACGAGCAAAATCATTCGAATCGAGAGCGGGGAAGTCATCTATCACAACGTGGTCACGGCGCATGTAGACGATGCTGAAGACTCAGGCTGGTCACTTTCGGACAATGTCGACTATCACCGATGGAGCCGCGAAGCGTTAGACCGTGGCATTATACAGACGGTCTACGATTTGCATCGCGCGTTCGATTAACAGCACGGATAGGAGAAGATAGAAATGAATCATCGACGAAGACGTTTGCAACAACCTGGGATCGCTGTGGCCGTAGGCCTGTGCGTCCTTTCTTTGATCACCGCTTGCGCCAGCGACCAGCCCAAACCTCTTCCGCAGCCGACTCCGGACCAAGTACGAGGTCATGCCGATCGGACGTTTGACAAGCTCAAACAAGAAGAACAAGAGCGAGCAGTCCAGCCTCCGGCCCCGCACTAGTGATGCCGACGCCCTACCGATTCGATTTGGGCAGGGCCCAGACCATCAACCGGGTAACGGGTTTCACAAACGGCAATTCTCCAAACAGTCGTTGTCGAGAGGCTCGTTCCACGAGGCGCGCTTCATGGAAGGTGCCAAGCAGACTGGACGAGACCAGCAGCCGCAGAACACCCGAGAGAAAGAAGACAAACGGCAAATTGGACGCAGGCTGGAGAGCGACTCCTGCCCACTCGATACGCGCAGGAAGATGCTCCACTAACCAGCTCCCCAACAAGGCTCCTATCGCCCATCCTACTGCATTGACTGTGCTATAGAGCGCAACGGCTTTCGCTCGGTCCTCCGGTCTCACTGAATCGAAGACATAGTTTTGCAGCCCCAATGCCAAGCCGGCCCAAATGACACCGCCTAAAAAATTGACTGCCAAAAGAAAACCTAGATTCGTGCTCACAAGATAGAGCATCGGCAAGAACGGCACTGTGAAACCGGTAATCGACAATAACGCTTTGTTTCCAAAGCGATCCCCGAAATGACCCCAGGCCTGCAGGGTAAGGAGTTGGCCCAAGAGGCCGGCAGCCAGCCAACCCCCATAGCTGAGGTACGACAGGTGGAGATCATGCAGCATGTATAGAACGAAAAAGGGACCGGCGATCAACACAGACGCATGCATCAGGCCGGAGAAAAACAGGAAGTGGCGGAAGTCCTTCGTTGCGCTCCGTCGGAAGAAATCCCGAAATCCTTGTTGAGCCTCTTGGTGGGCGGTCGGATGCACATCTTGAACGGGGGACAAGGACCAGGCTGAGAGGATGCGCGCGCTCCCGGCCAAGACGAAGATCAGCACGAACCCCCACCAGGCAGCGGTGGAATCCTGCCAAAGGGTCAGCACCCATCCGGCTCCGCAGAGCGCAAAGAAACTGAGGCTCGCGATAATTTTGGCTCGGCGCGCGAAATAGGCGCCCCGCTCATGCTGATCGAGCCAATCGGCGATCAAGCTATTCCAAGCCGGCGTGGTAAAGTGAGCGCATGCAAAATAGGCGGCCGCTCCACCGACGACGAGCCAAGGGCCCCACTGTGGAAGCAGGAGCGGCAGGAGCACGATGGGAATCCAGACGAATGCTTGCCCAAGGGTGCCGGCAAAAATAAGGGCTTTGCGGTCGGGGAACCACTGTAACAACTTTACAGAGACGAGTTGAGCTCCTGTCCCGATAAGCTGGGGCAATGCCGACAGCACACTAAGTTGGAATGGGCTTGCCTGGAGGAGCAAGGCGAAGGCGGAGAGGTATTGTTCCCCGCTTCCTTGCGTGACAGCCTGGCAAGCGCCATCTCGAAGGCCATAGCGACGTCCTTGCGCACCGGCGTTCTGGGCCTTGGAGCTGCTTGGCACGAACTCTTGTTGACAATCAGGCAATGTCGGATGCACAGAACCCTTTCCTGAGAACGACTTGATCGAGGATAACATAGACAAGGACCGGAGCGTGCATAGATGAGCAGTTCGGTCCGTCAGTGATTGACCCCTTATGGATCTCTCGATACCATAACGGGACGAGTGGACAGCATCCATGATGGCTCCAATGATCGAGATCAGAACTATAGGAAAGCAGCTCCTGGCAGCCGTGTTTGCCGGCCTGAGCGTTCACATGTGTGTCTGGCAGGAAGTCGAGGCGCGGGATCTATTCGCGCCGAAGGAACAAGCGACAACCGAAATCGATCCCACGCAAAGCCCGTCGTTTGACGAGCAAAAAAAGGGAATCCCTCAATCCCTGTTTACATGGATCAAGATGGCCAAAGGATATGACATCGAATGGGATACCTTCGGACGGAAAGGCTGGTACACGCAAGATCCTCGGCTGAAGCCCCTCGAGCCAGGATCGGTGTTTCCTCCTGATATTCCCGCGATCTATATTGTGTTTGAGTCGGCCCCGCTGGAAGATCCCGCCCAGTTCAGCGCACAATGGTTTTTGGAGGGGGAAAATGGCATTCTCTCGCCCGCGCCGCTCGGCAAAGACACCTTGGAAGTCCCAGGGCATGAACGCTATGGGTTCCTCGAACTCAAGAGACCTGGAAACGCCTGGGACGTCGGGACGTATCTGGTGAAACTGTACATCACGCCGCTCGGACAACAGTCCTTTCATGCGGTCAATCAGGTCGGCATCATGCGATTTACTATTATCGAGGGTGTGGCTCCTGCCGGAGCGAACCCGCACTAACCTCACGCTCAACCATTGATGGTGACGGCAGACGCGCGTATAGATCATGAGAATGACACAGAGAAAAGGAGCAGGATGGGAGATCGAATCAAAGTCACGGATCAAGAGAAGCTGATGTTGCTCTATGAACGGTTCCGCGACGTGTGTCTGGTCGAGAAGGAAGTCTGGAAAGAGATTTTTATGCCGCGGGAGATTACACAGGGGCCGGTCAGAACGAATATGCAAGACCGCTATGAGGTGGAAATCGACGATCCCGCGGTCGAGGAGACTCTAGATGCGAATATCCCTCGTGGCAGTCACGCCCTCGCCGCAGCGATTCAGGAATATCGCGCAAATATTTCTTTTTATCGAAAAACCTGAATGAGTCAGCGAGCGGCAAGTACTCGTTCGACGTCCCGAACGACGTCAGGCGCTGAGGGCTTCGTGCGGTGATGATACCGGGCCACAACCTTTCCGGAGCGATCGACTAAATACTTCTGAAAATTCCATTCCACTTCGCCGGGAAACGGACTCTGCTCCGTCAAGTAGCGGTAGAGCGGATGTTTGTCGTCGCCCTTCACGCTGATCTTGCTGAACAGTGGAAACGACAGGCTGTACTTGGTGTAGCAAAAATCTTTGATCTCTGCATTCGTCCCCGGCTCCTGCTGGCCGAAATTGTTGGCCGGGAATGCCAGGATCTCAAAGCCCTTCTCCCGATACTGCTCATAGATCTTTTCAAGATCGCTGTACTGGGGCGTATTGCCGCAGAAGCTGGCCGTGTTGACCAGCAACAGAGCTTTGCCACGGAACTGGCTCAGGGAAACCGGTTTCCCATCGATATCGTTCAGCGTAAAGTCGTACACCATGGGCGTCTGTGCTGCCATACGTACAGTCCCTTCTTGCGTCGCCTGTGCGAGCATAGGCTCAAGCAGGTCACTCGATCCAGCACCGGCGATCAAGCCAATTGCTGCAAGCGCGCCTCCCCATATCTGACGCGACCTTTCCATTCAACACCTCGTGGTTAGAGCCGTTCCAAGGCTTCAATGCGCGATTCGATCGGTGGATGCGTGGAAAAGAAATGCATGAATCCCGAAGAATTGCCGGAGATCTTCATCGTCGCAAGCGCATCCTGTCCAGAGTACTGAACCTGCGAGCGAGTCACCCAACGATCAATCGCTCGAAGAGCCGATATCATCGAGTCTTTGCCGTACACCTTGGCGGAGAACGCGTCCGCGCCATACTCACGCTGACGCGAGAACCAGCAAATCAGGATTGAGGCCAGAATGCTGACGACAATCTGGAGCACGAATGACAGTCCGAAACCGAGCATCGCTTGATCGCGCTCTGCGAAGAACCGGCGCACCCACATCGCAATGTAGTACACGAAGGTATTCATCAGCCCCGCCAACACCGTCGTGGCGAACATATCCCCGTTGTAGACATGTCCCATTTCGTGAGCGAGGACGGCACGCACTTCCTGCTCTTGTAGATTGTTCAATAACCCGGTCGAAACGGCCACCATCGAGTTGTTCTTGCTGGGTCCGGTCGCGAACGCGTTGGGATCGGGAGCTTCGTAGACCCAGACCTCAGGCATCGTAATGTTGAGTCGTTGCGCAATCTCCTGGACGGACCCGTAAATCACCTGTTCGGCGTGGGACCGAGGTTCGGTAATCTGACGGCAATCCAACATGGCTCGGGCCATTTGTTTGGAGAAGGCCAAACTGATAAAGGCGCCGCCAAAGCCGAAGGCAAGAGCCCAGACGAGCGAACTCAGATCGACCGCCCCTCGCAGATCGACCCCGAACATGGGTAGAACGATATTGATGAGCAATGGCACGGTAAGCGAGAGCGTCACCATGATCAGAATGTTGGCGGCCAGCAGCAGGAACATGCCTTTCATCCACTTCATCGAGATCCTCCTTCACGACTATGTACTCGCCCCGTCATCGAGCGAGCGGCTAGTGAAAGTCATTATACTAAGCAATTCTCTGAAATACATCTCAATCGACAGTGCGATGACAATATGCTGAAAGAAATAACTCCGTAAATGCCAAGGTCAAGGCGCCTCAAGTGCCTGAAACTCCTGGACAAAGTTGACCGGCTCCAGCGCTTCCTGTTAGAAATGGCTCATCAATGAGGCGGATATGCGATTGATCCACATCTCGGCGGCTGTTTGGTTGCTGACTTCGGTCGGCGTGACTATCGTTGGTTCAGCAGAAGCTTCTCAGTCCACTCCTCCTGTGATAATCCCGCTTGCAGCAGACGGGGTGCAGCGAGCCACGGTCACGCTTGATAGCTACTCGTATACACCAAACTATTTGATTGTCGAAGCAGAGAAGCCGGTTGAATTGACACTGACCAGTGTGACGACATTGATCCCGCACAACTTTATCATCAAGGATCCAGCGGGAAGCCTCTCCGTCGAGCAGGATGTGAGCGCCGGCAAGACGGTCACCATTAGGTTTACACCGACTCAACCCGGCATCTTTCCCATCTACTGCGACAAACGGCTCTGGCCGTTGCCCAGCCATCTCGACAAAGGGATGGAAGGGAAATTGGAAGTGCGATAGGTGTGGCTACGAGCGTAGAGACATTCAAGCAGGAACTGCTCCGCGATCTCCTCAAACAAGTATCCCGTCTCTTCTACACAACGTTGGTCGTAGTCCCGGCAGATGTGCGCGATCAAGTCAGCCTCGCCTATCTGTTTGCCCGAGCGGCGGACACGATTGCCGATACCGAGTTGATCGATCGTCCGCGTCGGCTGGACTTACTCGGCCAGCTCAAAGCTCAGTTCGTGAGCGATCAGTTCGCCTGGACGCAGATTCGAGAGATCCAGCAAGCGGTGGCGCCAATCCAACAAGACTCTGCCGAGCGCATCCTGCTTGAGCGACTAGAAGATTGCTTCAAGCTCTTCCAGACCTTTTCGCCGGACGATCGCCGCCGGATACAACGGCTCATGTCCACACTGACGCAAGGCATGGAAATGGATCTCGTCGTCTTCCACGGCACGACGGCAGAAGATCTTACAGTTCTGAAAACACTCGATGACCTGGATCGCTACACCTATTACGTGGCCGGCTGTGTCGGCGAGTTCTGGACAGATTTGATGTGCGCGCATCGAACAGCGCTGGCCTCGTGGAAGGTGCGAGAGATGTCGGAAGTCGGTGTGCGGTTTGGGAAAGGGTTGCAACTCACAAACATTGTGAAAGATATCGCGCACGATCTTCAGCGGGGCCGCTGCTATGTGCCGGAGCCCATGCTGGCCGAAGCCGGACTCACCGGTCGAGACCTACTGGACCAGCAAAACCGCGCACGTTTTCAGCCGGTCCTGAGCAAGCTCGTCCGTATGGCGGTAGAGCATCTTGACCAAGGCTGGCTCTACGCCATGGCGGTACCGCGATATGAAACTCGCCTGAGATTGTCCTGCATGTGGCCGATCCTTTCCGCCGGCGAATCGCTGAAGCTCGTCATGAATTCGCCCGATCTCTTGAACCCTGCCGTAAAAGTCAAAATCCCGCGGAGCCAGGTCTACCAAATCATGGCCCTGACAACAGGCACCTTCGCCTGCGGATACGTAGGGACGGCCTGCTGGGGACGGTTGCGAAAGCAGATCGTGTAAGTCGCCGGATATTGCGAGCCTATAGCACTCAATCGACAGTTTCAGATCCCCGGCCTTGACTCCGCTACGATACTGAGTCCTAAGGGAGAACCCCCGCGCCTGATGTCGAGATTCAAGGTCTGCCCCGCTTCGACTCGGCACAGTCGTTTGGCCTCGCGATCGGAGGTGACGGTTGCCAGTGCGATGCCGTTACAGGCCACGACCCAATCACCGACCTTGAGCCCCGCCTTCTCAGCAGGCAGGCCCCCACGGAGTTCCCGCACGAGATAGTATCGTGCGCCGGCTGATTCTTGCAGGTCCCAATTGACTCCGATCCGTCCGGACCCGAGCAACCCTGTTTGTGATCCGAACCGCGCGAGAATGCGATTCGTAATGACACGGGCCACGCCTTCGGGATCATCGGCAGTGGCGTCAGACCCGTATCCTTCCCCGTTGAACAACACCACGCCGCTCTCAACATCGATCATCCGCAAAGCCAGCGACACACGGCTGACCTGGTCTCCCTCAGTTCGTTCCCATTGCTGCACTTCGCCCAGCACAATGGCCTGCGCGCCGACGAGTTTACCGACTTTCAACACCTCGGCATCATCGACATGCTTGAGCTGGATGACCTGCTCCTTGAACACTTCGTCAAGTTCAGTTCGCTCGACCATATTGACATCCAAGTCTAACAACAGAGTCGTCACCATCCCGGCGACACGCGACCCCGATCCCTCTGCGCCCGGCGCGTCCTCAAACAACATCACGGCCATCGTCCGATAGCGATCGATCGTGTCGCGATTGATTGGGCCGGCACCGGCCACAACCGGCTCAGGCCGTCCACGCATCCCACCGGACGCTAGGGCCGCAGTGCCTGACGAAGCACAGGCGCGGCGCCGCTGAAGAATGGCAGCAGGCGTACCCCAGGCACAGAGTTCGTCGTTCACCAGCACGATGTGGTGCGGATATTCCCGTTGATGCTCTAAGGCAATGTTGGTGAAGGGATAGAAAACGCAGCCGAAGATCCAGACCGATAGCGGACAGAGGGCCAGCTCATAGAGCCACTGTTTGCGGGCCGTGAGGGAATATTCCCAGACCAGCAGCCGGCCGTCGTCGCGCAGCACACGGTCCGGCCGGCCTATCTGTTCAACCACTTCGGTCTTCGTCATCGGCACGGCCAGCCGGTCCAGTTTAGATTCCGACTTCACAATCGTGTAGGCGACCCCGCAAGCGGTAAGTACGCCGACAAGGCTAACAATCGCGAGTGTGTGGATGAACGTGGAAAACCGGATGGAAGAAACGGCCTGCTGCATCGGCATCGTCGCAAGCGTACCACTCCGGAAGCGAGGGCTGCAACGCAGGGAGGGGACAGACAGAGATCAGTTCAAGGAAGGATCGAACGGCATATCCGCATAATGGCGATAGTTGTCGCCCAGAGTGCTCACGATGTCAGGCCAAATACGTGTGGGATCCTTTTCGAACACCACGCTGGGGTCTGCAGGAAGAGTGATCCAGGAACCAGTCTGCATTTCAGACTCCAGTTGCCCAGGCCCCCATCCGGAATATCCGATATAGGCGCGAAAAGCCTCTCGCCCCTCGCGGGTGGTCAATATACGATCGACGAGTTCTGTATCCCCTCCGAGACAGATTCCATCAAAGACGTGATGGGAATTCTCAGGGAGTTGATCCAGGCGATAGAGCATCATGACCTGGTTCGTTTGTACCGGTCCACCGGAGAAGAGGACGTGCCGCTGGCCTTCGAGTATCGGTATTTGAGGTAATGCTTCCGAGACCGACATCGCCGTCGGACGATTGACGACGACACCCAGCGCACCTTCGGCCCCGTGCTCGCAGAGCAACACGACGGTCTGCCGAAAGTTCGGATCGCGCAAGGATGGCGCCGCGATAAGGAAGATGCCTTTCCCGAGCGGGGCTTTCATGTTTCTAATCCTACCGCGCAGGCCGGTAGCGTGCAAGCAAGACTTGCGAGATAGGCGAGACGGAGACAGTTCGACGTCTGAAGTTCGAGTCGCGCCTTTCCCGCGTGTCTCGCGCGTTCACGCGTCGTCACCGATAGAGGGATTCACGTCGATCGCGGAGCAGATCGTTGTACCGCGTCAGTGCTTTGTTCCGCGCGTCGGCAGGATTGATCTCGACAGTGTACAGTTCTTCCCGGTCCCTGGGGGCGCGATGCAGAATTGCCCCCTTTGGAGCGACGACTTCACTGCTCCCAATAAATGTCAGCTGATCTTTGCCGCCACGCGTTTCGCTCCCTGTGCGGTTACATGTGATTGCGAACACTCGATTCTCCAGGCATCGAACAGGCATGGAGTCCGGGCAATTGGGCAAGATGAGGTTCGAGGGGTGACAGATGATCTCTGCGCCTTTGAGCGCCAATGTGCGAGCCGCCTCCGGGTAGTACCAATCGAAACAGATCATCGCGCCGATCTTAGCCAGCCCGATATCCCACACCTGAAATCCTGTGTCGCCCGGCGTAAAAAACAGCGTTTCCTCAAAAAACAGATGGGTCTTGCGGTAGCACCCGATAAACCCCGACGGACCGACGACCACGGCAGAGTTATAACAGGCAGATCCTGCGCGCTCAGGAAGACCAGCAACAATCGTCATCCGGCGCCGCTTCGCAAGGTCGATCAGCCGTTGTGTCGTTGGTCCATTCGGAACCGACTCTGAGAGCCTGTTCGCTTCTTCCTGCGACACAAACTGATAGCCTGACGCACACAACTCCGGCAACACGATCAGATCGGCATCAGCACGGTCGAGTGTTTCCACAATCGTATCGAGATTGTGCGACACCGCACCGAACTGTGGATCGAACTGAAAAAACCCAACCCGCATGATCGTCTTGCTCCCAGAACGAAACGGGCAGGGTCGCCCCTACCCGTTCAAGAAAACCTCTGACCGAATGACTTACTTCACTTCAGACAAATGGGTCACTGCGCCTTCGGCATGTTGGGTAGCCACATCGGCGTGACCGGCCTTGCCATGGGACACGGCTTCCTTGAGATGCGTGATCCCTTCATCCGTATGTGGATTCTTCCCAGCTGCTCCTGCATGTTTGAGAGCTTCTTCAGCATGCTGCACTAGGGCATCGGCATGTCCCTGTTTGCCATGCGCCACAGCTTCCTTTGCATGTTCCAAGGCTTCAGCTGCATGCTTGTCGGCGGCAAGAGCGAGCCCGCTGAACAGCGGGAAACCGACAAGCGCGGCAACCGCCGCAACGACCAGTGCTCCGCGATGGATTTTCACTTTCATGGGTTCCTCCTCAGGGGTTAAGGTTCATTCAACAGGTAATCGGCATCTGACAGATCTTCGAGTCATTCACCTTACACAGCCATATTTTTACTGTCAAGAAGGTCTGACCTGGGGATCGACGTTTAGGATATGCTGCAATCCCTTCGCGTCTTTTTCTACCGGACAGGCAAAATCCCGGCTCCACTCCCACCAGGATCCCGGATAGTTGCGGACTTTCCGATACCCGGCGAGCTTGAGAACAAAATACAGCCAGGCTGAACGGAGGCCGCCGGTACAATAGCAGATGACCTCTTGATCCTGTGTGAGGCCTTTCTCAGCCAGGCTTTCGGCGATCGCTTGTAGATCTTTTACCGTGGCATTCGCGTGAAGAAATCCATTCCAAGCCAGATGAATGGCAGAAGGAATGTGTCCGGGCCGCGGTATCCCCGACACCTCTTTCCCAAGATATTCTTCGAGGCTGCGGGCATCGACGATCGCGGTGCCGGGATGCGGCTGCTTTACGAGGTGCTTCAGTTCGTCTTTGCCGGCGATTACGGCAGCCACCGGCTTGACGGTAAAGGTTCCCGGCTTGGGCACCACACACCCATGCTCGAACGGGCGTTTTTCCTGCACCCACTTGACCCACCCGCCGTCAAGAATACGCAGGCGCGTGTGTCCGAGATATTCCAACATCCAGAACATGCGGCCTTCGTCTCCCCAATTGTCGAACGGATTGGAATAGATGACCACCTCGCTGTCCTGACTGATACCCAAGGCGCGGATCCTCTGTTCCAGGCGTCCGCGGTCAGGATCGAGCAATCCCTTCGGCACAGCACGGGGATCACTGTACTCGTGCCACGTCGAATGCACCGCCCCCGGAATATGCCCGCCGAATTCGTAAGCAGCCCGCCCACGCACGTCGAGAATCACCAGGCCTGGCTGACCCAAGTTCTGCTGGAGAGTATCGGTATCAATCAGCAACTCGTGCGTCATGGTTTTCCCTATGAATTATGAACGATCAGCCCTTCGCTTCGGCCTTGCAACTTAACCCATCTGGCTGACGGTTGACCGCTGAGAGCTGCCGACCCTCGTCCAAAACCGCCGCAAGCGCACCGGACAACGGAAACTCCCGCTCGTAGACGACGAATCGATAGGGATCGTTTCCCGCCAGCCCATATTTCGTCTGCAACATTTCATGCTGTTTATCGGTCAGGATGTGGTACTGCACGCGAGTCTTCACTTTCAAGCCCTCTGCCTGAGCCGGAAGCTGGTACGCGAACTGGTATTCTCGGCTGGCCAATGGCAACAAACGGTTATCATACAATTCTACGATGGCCGGCTGCCACATGATCCAGCGGCCCATCGTCGATGATTGATGATCCAGCACCTGTCCCTGCCGGTCTTCCACGGAAAACTCCACCGTGAAATATCGATCGGGGTCGCCGGTCGGGATCTTATGGCCGGCTCCCGCATTGACCAGTGTGAGCGTGAATCCGACCCGGTCGCCCGGCTTGGGCGAAGTATTGTCAGCACTGACTTGTATTCCCACCGCCCGCTTCACCATATCGGGATCGTGCCCGCCGCGCCAGAGGTGCCGGCGTCCACGACGGATCGGACTATCCGTCGCCACTGGGCGATCGATTTCAGGCATATGGCAGCTCTGGCAAATGAAGCCCCGCTCCTGCATGAAGAACTTGCCTTCGTATTCCGCATACGTCCCGCAAGGTCCCACGTTATAAAACTGGGCCGGTCCGGACACGACATTATGGCAGCGATAACAAACCTGCGCCGTCCTGAAATTGGGATCGAACTTAGTCGGGTGCGGCGCGGCCGAATCGTCGAACGGTCCGTAGATGACTCCGTCTCGCACATGGCAGACCGCGCAGGTCACAGATTCCTTCTGATATTCTGGATCGTACTGGGGATTGGGCTCTTGAACCGCCTTTTCCACCCTCCCTCGCGGAATCTCCTTTATCAAGGTCGGCTGCTGGTTTTCCAGCGGAGTGTGACAGTTCAGGCACACCCACACATTCTTGTCTTTTTTCCAATAGGCCTGAAAGAAAGGATCTTCATAGGCATGGGCGTGGATACTCGTTTTCCATTCGTCGTAGATCTCGCGATGGCATTGGCCACATGACTCAGCCTTCAGGCTCGTGAGACCCTCCGGAATCTTTTGAAATGGAATCGCATGGGCATAGTCAGACCGCAATCCGAAAATTACGACCGGTTTGATCTCGGTGTAATACACATAGACAAGCACGCCGGTCAGGACACCACCGAGCAAAACTTTTACGAGGGTTTTCATGCAGCCAAGAGCGCCTGAATGTGGCGATCCACCGAGGCCGCCAAGGCCGGCAAATGATATCCACCTTCGAGCGACGAGAGGATGCGTCCACCTGCATGGTGCTTGGCGATACCGGCTACGATGCCTGTGAGGTCCGCATAGCCCTCCTCCGTCAATCGCATGCTCGCGAGCGGATCGTCTTTGTGCGCGTCGAAGCCGGCGGAGACGATCACGAATTCCGGTTTGAACGCATCGGCCGCCGGTACCAACGATTTCTGAAAGACAGCGCGATACTCCTCATCTCCCTCACCTGCATCCATCGGCACATTGATTGTGAACCCCTCGCCGGCTCCTCGTCCCCGCTCCGATTCCCGGCCCGTTCCCGGATAATGCGGGTATTGATGCGTGCTGAAGAAGAGCACAGAGGGATCGTCCTCGAAACTATGCTGTGTCCCGTTCCCATGATGGACATCCCAATCAACGATCAACACCCGTTTGAGACCATACTTCTTCTGCGCATACCGCGCGGCAATCGCCACATTGTTGAAGAGACAGAAGCCCATCGCACGCCCCACTTCGGCATGATGCCCCGGCGGCCTCACGGCGCAGAACACATGGTCTACTCGACGGCCCATGATCGCATCGATCGCGGCCAACGCCCCGCCAGCTGCCAGATAGGCGGCGGTCAATGAGCCGGGAGACATGGAAGTATCGGGATCGAGCGAGATCCGCCCACTCGTCGGTGCATGACTTCTCAACATTGCTAGATATGAGGCTGTATGGACCTGCGTAATCCATTCATCTTCAGCCACTCGCGGCTCAATCCTGGTCAGCCGAGCCATCGTACCGCTCCGTTCCAACTGCTGCATGATGGCACGCAGCCGGTGAAGCGACTCAGGGTGCCCGGCCCCCATGTCGTGCTCAAGATAACGCGGATCGTAGACGAGACCGGTTTTGCCCATGACGCGAGTCGTGAAACGTTAGAAGTCAAACGTGAGACGCATCATCATTGCGGATGAAGCAGATTAGCACGCACCCAAGAGCATAGACAACGAGCGCTCGTCGCTGCTATCGTCAAGCAGACTTGGAGGAATGTATGGCAAATCGCCGCATTGAACCGCTCAAAAAAGTCCTGGCAATTGACCCGAACGACGAGGTGGCTTGGTTTGGTCTTGGGAAAGCCTACATGGAAGATGCAAACTTCGAAGAAGCAGCTAAGGCCCTTCAGCAATGTGTCACGGTCAAGCCCATCTACTCAGCCGCCTACTATGCCTGGGCCCAATCGCTGCACAAGCTAGGTCGCATCGACGAATGCCGAACCGTCTGCGCCACCGGCATCGAAATCTCCACGAAAAACGGCGACGCGATGGTGACGAAGAATCTGGAGATACTCAAAGGTTCCTTACCTGTTTAGTCGCGCCTTTCTCGCACGTCTCGCTCTTCACGACCTGCGTTAGACCGGCTCCGCACCTTCGTCCTCATCATCGACTTTGAGGCCGCGGGCTTCCGGCTGGCGCTTGGCGATTTCCTCGTACACTTCATCGAGCCAACGGCCTGCGCAGCCAAGAATCTCCCTGACTAATGGTTCCGATTGGCCCGTGCGCTTGATAGTCCATTGGCACACATACTCCAACACCACATCTCGCTCGAATTGCTCCGACGATTGGATAGCCAACGAGGCCATTTCTCCTAGCCCTGTCGCAAGAACATCGGCCACCATGTCACGTCCATAGGATGTACGGGCGGTGACATACTGAACCGCTCGGTTGAGTTCTTGGTCGGTCATGAAGTCTCCCGTTGCTCTTGGCGCATCATACCGAGAATGCCACGGTAGATGAAAGATTCTCCCGGAGGCTCAAGCGAGAGAAACTTCCCCGACCGCGTGAGCTGGAATGGTATGATCGCGACCAGACAAACCCGACTGCATGATAGAGGAACACGAGACGAAGGAGATGCTACTCATGCCTGTGAAGACCGTCCGGAATCGATCAACCCCACGCAAGGCCTCATCCCCTAAGCGGAGGAAGCTCGCCTATGCCGAGCGCTGGGACCTTTCGCATTTGGCAGAGAAACCGGTCGAGCGCTTTGAGACTCTGTTGGGAGAGATCGAGGCCAAGGTGGCACAATTTGAATCTGCACGCACTCAGCTCAGCCCTACCATGGAATCATCAGTCTTCCGCCCGCTGCTGACTCTGAGTGAAGACATCGCGGCTGCAGCCTCTAAAATCGGCGCCTATGCCTATCTCTGGTTTTCCGAAAACACGAAGGACCTCGCCGCTCGTTCGTTTAAGACTACGGTCGAAGAGCGGCTCACGACACTCCAGAATCGGCTGGTGTTTTTCGATCTCTGGTGGCAGAGCGTCGATGAGGAGAATGCCCGCCGGCTCATGGCCGGAACAGGTACGCTCCGGTACCACCTCGAAACCATTCGCCGGTTTCAGCCCCACACACTGTCCGAACCGGAAGAGAAGATCGTCAATATCAAGAACATCACGGGTCGCAGCGCCGTCCATTCGCTCTACGACATCGTCACGAACGCCTTCACCTTTTCCCTCACCGTCGCCGGCAAACAAAAGACGATGACGCGCGAGGAACTGACATCCTACCTTCGCCACACGAGCGGGCGGCTTCGTGAATCCGCCTATCGAGAACTCTACCGTGTCTACGCCGATCAGCACGACCTGCTGGGCGAAATCTACAAAGCCTTGGTCAACGACTGGAAGGCGGAGAATCTCCAACTGCGCCGGTTTGCCTCTCCGATTGCTACCCGCAATCTCGGCAACGACATTCCCGATGCAGCCGTGGCCTCCCTCTTAAAAGTCTGTCAGAAAAACGCGGGGATCTTTCAGCGTTATTTCCACATCAAAGCTCGCCTCTGCAAGATCAAGCCGATGAGCCGCTATCACATCTATGCGCCGCATCGCACGGCACAGAAATCTTATCGCTATCAGGATGCTATCCGAATGGTGCTGGACGCCTATCGAGTATTTTCTCCGCAATTAGCGGAACTGGCCGAACGCGTCGTCCAAGAACGCCATATCGACGCGCGAACGAAGCCAGGGAAAATCGGGGGTGCCTATTGCTACAGCGTCACCCCAGCCATGACCCCATACGTGCTGCTGAACTTCACCGGTGAGGCACGCGATATCGCGACTATGGCCCATGAACTCGGCCATGCCGTCCACGGCATGCTGGCGTCAAAACATTCCATGTTTACCTTCCATTCCACCCTCCCACTGGCAGAAACCGCATCGGTATTCGGGGAGCGAATCCTGTCCGATGCCCTCATGAACCAGGAACGGGATAAGAAAGTGAGGCAGGCACTCCTACTCAACCAACTGGACGACATCTATGCCACGGTCCTCCGGCAAGCCTATTTCGTCCAATTTGAGAATCAGGCCCATGAGATGATTGCCCAGGGTGCGACGGTGAAGGATCTGGCAAAAACCTATCTGGCCGAAGTGCGGCAACAGTTTGGAAAAGGCATCCGGGTCCCGGATGAGTTTCAATGGGAATGGCTGACCATTCCACACATCTTTGCCAGCCCCTTCTATTGCTACGCCTATAGCTTCGGCAACTTGTTGGTCCTCGCCCTCTACCGGATGTACCAGAAAGAAGGGGCCTCGTTCGTACCCAAATATCTGGATCTACTGAGTACCGGAGGATCGGAATCGCCACAGACGATTCTGGCCAAGGTCGGAGTCAATATGGCCTCTGAAGATTTTTGGCAATCGGGGTTCGATACGATCAACGAGATGGTCGATCAACTAGACCGGACGCTATAAGCCAAGCATTTTCAATGCTCTAGATATTCTCACCCTCCTCATCCCACCTGTTCAGTCGAACCCCTCTTGACAGATGGAAAGGGCAGGAGTATTCTTATGTCAGTTGATAACAGTTATCATAATCGTTGATGTCATACCAAAGCACTCCCCAACGATAAAGGTGTCGGCGCATGTACCTCTGCCTCTGTAAAGGAATCACTGATTCGGACATCCGGGAGGCCGGCCAAGCCGGTATTGTCATGCCCTGCCAACTCAAAGCGAAGTTCGGATTAAAAGATCCAGGATGTTGCGGTCGCTGCTCAAAGAATATTCATGAGTTTGCGCAGATCGCAATGAGTGTTCATCAAACGCCTTCTCCTGACAGCGTACGAAGCTAGCCTGGATCAAAATCTTTCTCCCCCACACTCCCTACTGCTGGATACAGATCCTCTCATCATCGACGAGCAGAACCTTGTCTCCGACATAGGTAGACCGATGCCGGTCGCTTTGACTTAGAAAATGACAAGTGGGAGGTGCGCGCTTACAGGAAGGGAGAAACACTCTACGTTAGGGAGCAGTCCCTCGCTTCATCATCACAGCCACTTCGGCCACGCGCCGGCCCAATGCCTTGGCGTCGGCCAATTCCTTGTTGTCGATGCCGGGGCTGTCGCCCTCCGTGGTAGCTGATGCGCCGAAGGCCCCGCCTCCACTGACGACGATCATCTGATTCCCCAGCATCGCGGCAATGATTGTCAACATGGTCACTTCTTTCCCGCTCGACACTTGACCGCCCACGGCAAACGCCGCGCCGATCTTGTTCTTCATCTTGAATTCCGGGAACACACCGAATTTAAACTGCCAGTTGTCGAAGAAAGTTTTCACCTCACCAGACATGTTCGACCAATAGACCGGCGAGCCAACCACGACTGCATCGGCGGAGAATAAATCGTCCGCCGTCACCTTGCCGACTCGTTTCAAGAGCGCCTCAGCCCCGGACACGCTCTTCACGCCATCGACCACTGCTTCAGCCATCCGTTCCGTATTGCCGGAGAGTGAATGGTAGGTCACGAGCACCTTCACCAGCGGAGCCTGATCGTCCGCGAATGTCTCACCTAATCCTGTGCCTAGCGCCAGAAGAAGGGTACACAGAAAGAGGGGAGCGATGATACGAAATCGTGACATGAAGGTGAGAGGTAAAAACATCTGCTCACAGAGGGAGGGACCGGCCCACAGGACTAGCGCCGATTCAACGACGGACGATTTCTTCTTCCATCCGCTCTTCAACGGAGACTTCGGTCAACGTTCCGCGATAATCGCACTTGTGACAGCGAACCCGCCACTCCTCGATCCACTTTTCTTGCACGTACGATTGCCGGCACTTCGGGCAGACGAACACGCCTTTCACATAATGCACTTTTCGCGTCTCTTTCATAGGCCCACCCTTTGCTGATGATGGCCGAGGATGGCATAGGCAACCGCGCGAATGCAAGATACTCTCCTCCAGAATTGCCGACGGTTTTGTCCCGCGACACGCAGCCTCTGGCTTGACTCACACCAGGCTGGTCGATAGGATGCCGCCGTGCGACAAGGCCGATCACTAGCGCTTTTCTTCATCCTTCTCCCGTTCCCCTGCCTGACCTTTGCGGGAAACGATCCGCCCCAGTCCGGGCTGATCCCGGTTACCCTTCCAGGCGGCACCGTCATTCATGCAGAATTGGCTAATACGCCCCAAAAACGGGCAGAGGGATTGATGTACCGTGAGCATCTAGCCGACGACCGCGGCATGCTCTTTACGTTCTTACAAGCGCAGGCCTGGGTGTTCTGGATGAAGAACACCAAGATCCCGCTCGACCTCATCTGGATCAATGAGAAAAAGCAGATCATCCATATGGAACAGAACGTCCCGATCTGCACGAGAACGGACGACAATTGCCCACAATACCGGCCCAATGAAGGCGCGCTCTATGTACTGGAACTCGCGGCGGGCCGAGCTGAGAAATTGAAGTTGCAGCAAGGATCGAAACTTCAGTTCCAAGTCCCGTAGCAGGCCCCTCTCACGCAAGATGCTCAAAAAGTTCGTCCAGCAAGACCGCAGGCGAGTTGAAACCGGAGGCGTACCCTCGGGGGTATGTTGAGGATTTCGACGAGGCGAGAACGAAGCATGGGAAAGGGCGCGTCTTGACGCGCCGGGGCTGGGCGGGTGAAATGAGTGATTTTTTCAGCATACCGTGGGCTACGGCCGTTCCTGCCAGGCTCGCATCCGCCGGGCTGTAATTACCCCTTCCACACGCTCAACGGCTTTGAGCACCTGTTCGAGGTGGCGAGTGTCCGACACTTCCACGACAAAATCCAGCACAGCTTTCTGATCCTCTCGCGTCGCGATCTCGGCACGGCTGATGTTGGCATGGCATTCCGAAATTGCGGAGGATACATTCGCCAATACCCCAGTCTTATCGACAGCGACAATCGACATCTTGACCGAGTGCGTACTGGGTGTGGCGGCGTCCCACTCCACTTCCACCAACCGTTCCTTGTCGTAGTCGAGCGCCTCAAGATTCGGGCAATCAACGGCATGGATCGTCAACCCGCGGCCACGAGTAATATAGCCGAGGATACGGTCGCCGGGCACGGGATGACAACAGCGCGACAGCTGCATCAGCAGATCTCGGGACCCTTTGACCTGTACACCGGCGCCGTCGCTCTTTCCGCTGACCGCTTTACGAGCGGCAGGGCGTTCCTGAACCGGCGCTGGAGTCTGCGTTCCCGATGATGACACCATGAGTTTATCGATGACCTGCGACGTTGCCACGCGGCCAAACCCAACTGCCGCAGCCAATTCGTCGGTGCTGTCGAATCCCGACTGACGCGCAGCCTCTAACAGCTCAGCCGACTTGAACATCCTGGCCGGCGCCATCCCCTGCCGCCGGAACTCCGATTCAAGCAAACGCCGACCGATCTCGATACTCCGCTTCTGCTCTTCAAGCTTGATCCAGTGCTTGATCTTGGTCTTCGCGCGCGAGGTGCGAACAAACTTCAACCAGTCCTTGTGCGGCGATTGTGCAGGAGACGTCAGAATTTCAACCGTATCCCCGCTGGCCAGTTGATACTTGAGGGGGACAATCTTTCCGTCCACCTTGGCTCCGACACAATGGTCCCCGACTTGGGTGTGAATCGCGAAGGCAAAATCGACGGGCGTCGATCCTCTCGGCAACTCTTTCACAATCCCTTTGGGCGTAAACACATAGACCACATCGTGGAAAAGGTCGAGCTTCACCGAGTCCATGAACTGCCGGTTATCCGTTAAATCTTCATGCCATTCGACGAACTGGTGAAGCCAGCCGAAGGCCTTGCTGTCACGATCTGCCACGTGCCCTTGTTCTTTATATTTCCAGTGCGCGGCAATGCCGTGCTCGGCGATGCGATGCATCTCTTCAGTGCGAATTTGGAATTCGACATGTTCTCCCTTCGGACCCACCACCGTGGTATGCAAAGACTGATAGAGATTGGATTTTGGAATCGCAATGTAGTCCTTGAAGCGCCCGGGCACAGGCCGCCAAATTGAGTGGATCACCCCAAGCACGGCATAACAGTTCATCTTGGTATCGGTCACGATCCGCAGCGCGGTGAGATCGTAGACCTCTTCAAACGTGATCGACTGCTTATTCATCTTTTGGTAAATGCCGTAGAGATGTTTGGGCCGGCCATAGACCTGCCCCGCCAATCCGTTCTCCTGCATGACGTTCTTCACGAGCTGCCGGACCTCATCGATATACTGCTGCCGATCCTCGTCCCGTTTCGCCACACGGACACGCAAGGTCTCGTAGACCTCCGGTTTGAGATGCTTGAGACAGAGATCTTCCAGCTCATTCTTGATCCACCCGATTCCAAGGCGATTCGCCAACGGCGCATAGATCTCAAGCGTCTCCTGGGCGATCTCCTTCTGTTTGGCCGGCCGGAGATGCTGCAAGGTGCGCATGTTGTGCAGCCGATCGGCGAGCTTGATGAGGACGACCCGGATATCGTCCGCCATCGACAGCACCATTTTGCGGAAATTCTCCGCCTGCTTTTCTTCATAGCTCCGAAACGTGATCTTGCCGATCTTCGTCACCCCGTCGACCAGATGCACGACGTCCTTTCCGAACTCCCGTTCAAGTTCGTCCGGCGTCGCGACCGTATCTTCCAGGGTGTCGTGCAGCAGTGCTGCGACGATGGCGGTGACATCTGTTTTCAGCGAGGTGAGAACTCCGGCGACGGCGATGGGATGTTGAACGTAGGGTTCTCCGGACAGGCGTAGTTGTCCAACATGGGCTTTCGCAGAAAACTCGTAGGCCTTGCGGACGAGGCCGAGGTCGGCATCAGCATAATAGCTTTTGATTCGATCCAGCAGCTGGTCGAGTTCTGTGACAGTTTCGTACACCATAATTCATCCACTGACTTACTCACGCACACTTAGTCGGACATCGCGGATGCGAAGCTGAATCCGGTCACGGCCGTTCCAATGGTTCAGCTCCGGGGTAAAGGCCAGATCGACCGGAGCCCGGGATGGAATGCCACGCTCCAGCAGTGACTTCATGCCGAATCCGATACTATCGAACGTCAGCGATGTCCCTTGCCGCACAGTCATTTTCAGGTGCTTCTCGCCGACCGTGCGCGCATCTATGACATTGAGACGGGTCACCGCAAACGTAGGCTCTGGATTCCCCTCACCGAACGGATGCAGCGATCCGATCTCATGGATCAACTGCAGATTCACTTCGTCCAGCCGCACTTCGGCATCGACGTTCAAGGTCGGAACCTTGGTGCCGTCATGGGACCACCCGGCCACCACTTTTGAGAATCTGGCGCGAAACTCGTCGATTCGAGATTCGCGAATCGTCACACCTGCGGCACTGGGATGTCCACCGAAGGCCTCCAACAGTTCCCGACAGGACGACAACCCTTGGTAGAGGTCGAACCCTCCGGTCGTCCGAGCCGATCCTTTGGCCATACCCTGCTCATTGATGGCCATGACAATAGCCGGGCGCTGAAACCGATCGACCAAGCGCGCTGCGACGATACCGACCACCCCCTGATGCCACTGCCGGGAGGCCAGTACAAATGCAGGCGGCAATGCTTGATCCTTCACCGAGGCTAGGGCTTCAGCCATGATATCCACTTCGATGCGCTGCCGTTCACGATTGAGCTGTTCAAGCCGGTCTGCCAACTGCTGCGCCTCGGACGGATTGTCAGTCGTCAGCAAACGCACACCCAACATGGCATCGTCCAATCGCCCGGCGGCATTGATGCGCGGCGCTAACTTGAAGGCGATTGTTTCTGCCGTGCAATCCCGTGTTACTCCTGCCACCTGCTTCAACGCTCGAATTCCACAACGCGCACCACGGGACAACTGTGCCAGTCCTTCGCGGACAAAACCCCGATTCTCATTCTGCAAGGGAACCACATCGGCGACCGTCGCCAAGGCCACGAGGTCGAGCAACGACTCCAACGGTACCCCGGCAGCCTCGTAGCGCAATTGATAGGCCTGCGCTACCTTGTAGGCCAGCGCCGCGGAACAGAGCCCCCGAAAGGGATAGATCGCATTGGCTCGATGGGGATTCAGCACCGCCACAGCTGGCGGCATCTCCTCGTCGCTCTGGTGATGGTCTGTCACCACCACATCCATACCGAGCTTGACCGCCAATGCGATTTCTTTATGCGAGGTCGTCCCACAATCGGAGGTCACCAACAGCGAGATGCCTTCGTCATGCAAACGCTGCACGGCGCCGAGGTTGAGTCCATAGCCTTCGCGCAGACGATGCGGGACATAGGCGCGAACCTGCGCGCCCAACCCGCCAAAGAACGACAGATAGACGCTGGTCGCCGTAATCCCATCGACATCGTAGTCGCCGTAAAAACAGATCGGCTCATGAGTCGTCACGGCGCGATGCAACCGCTCGACCGCCTGCTCCATGTCAGGAATCAAAAACGGATCGTGCGGCGACTGTATCGACATCCATGTTGTCGCTTCGTCCGGCGTGGTCACGCCACGAGCCAGGAACAGCGATGCTGTGGCAGAAGAAATCGAGAGGGCCTGGGCTAACGAAGCCCGCTGAGAAAGATTGACATCGCGGAAGACCCAGAGCTTGGACTTCATGAGAGCCTCTTGAACGGTTCCGAGTCTAGACTTCGTCTAACTATCTGAGAATTAAAGGGATACTAGCCGCTCAGGCCTACGTTGTCAAACCGGAAAATATAGAGCCGTACCGTCAACGAACGGAAGATGGGGCGCTCAATACCGAGCGTGAGGAAGAGGGGAGATCAAGAAGGGAGTATTTCTACCGGCTACCTGGCGCTACTCCCCCCCTTTTTGCACGTAGTTCTTGACGAATTCTTCTGCGTTCGTTTCGAGCACGTCGTCGATTTCATCGACCAGCTTATCGATGTCTTCTTTCAACTTCTTGCCCGCTTCGACGACCTTTGGATTGGCTTTGACCTCTTCCTTCCCCTGAGGCTCTCGCCTGGGCTCCTGCTTGCGCTCTTGTTTCTCCATCCGAGCACCTCCCCTGATTCTGGGAAACCCTCGTGGATCAGCCACCAGCGTGATCCCTTACGATCACCTTACTCCACGATTCTTTCAGCCGTCAAGCCAAGGCAGCAATCGTGAATTGTGATCCGTAAAACGCTTCTCCCTATTTCACAATCAGCGAGACGATCAAGAGGGCCACAATGTTGATCACCTTGATCATCGGATTGACCGCCGGACCAGCCGTATCCTTGTAGGGATCGCCGACCGTGTCACCCGTCACCGCCGCTTTGTGAGTATCCGTCCCCTTCTTGCCCTGTTCTTCAATAAATTTCTTGGCATTGTCCCAGGCGCCACCGCCGCTTGTCATCGAAATCGCGACGAACAGACCGGTGACGATACTGCCGACGAGCATGCCGCCCAAAGCCTGTGGCCCCAGGACCACACCGACCACAATCGGAGAAATGACCGGAATCAATCCCGGCACCATCATCTTCTTGATCGCTGCCTGCGTCACAATATCCACACAGGTCCCATATTCCGGCTTGCCGGTCCCCTCCATGATCCCTTTGATCGTCCGGAACTGCCTGCGTACTTCTTCCACCACCATGCCAGCCGCTTCTCCCACTGCTTTCATACAGAGGGCGCCGAAAATAAAGGGCAGCATTCCTCCCAAGAAGAGTCCGACCAGGACGGAAGGATTGGAAAGATCGAATGTGCTCGCTCCAGCCCCTTTTGCCACCTCACGTGCATATTCGGCGAAGAGTACCACCGCCGCGAGGCCCGCCGATCCGATCGCATAGCCCTTCGTCACCGCCTTCGTCGTGTTGCCGACCGCATCCAATGGATCGGTGATGTCCCTCACCTCTTTCCCGAGGTGAGACATCTCCGCGATGCCGCCCGCATTATCTGTGATTGGACCGAACGCGTCGATGGCCACCACGATACCAGCCATCGATAACATCGACACCGCCGCCACGGCCACGCCGTATAAGCCGCCCGATGCCGCGCCGCCGCAGATCCAATAGCTCAGAAGAATCGCGCCGCCGATCACTACCACCGGCCAGGCTGTCGCTTCCATCCCAACCGCCAGTCCGGCGATGATGTTGGTCGCATGACCCGTTTCACTGGCCTTGGCAATAGCCTTCACCGGCTTATAGCTCTTGGAGGTGTAATAGTCGGTGATAAAGACGAGGGCCAGAGTCACAGCCAAACCAATCAAGGCTGCAAGGTAGTAACTCAACCCGCTTACGCCGCCCACCCCATCCATAATCGAAGAGGTCACGGGAAAGAACGCAATCGCCGCAATACCACCAGCCACAAACAGGCCCTTGTAGAGCGCCGTCATGATCCCGCCACCCTGGCCCACCTTCACGAAGAAAATACCGATGATCGTCGCGAAGATCGTGACGCCTCCGAGGGCCAGAGGATATAGAATCGGAGCGCTGACTCCCTTGAATAGCGTGAAGGCCAACACCATCGCCGCCACCGTCGTCACCGCATAGGTTTCGAAAAGGTCTGCGGCCATACCGGCGCAGTCGCCGACATTGTCGCCCACGTTGTCTGCAATGACAGCCGGATTGCGAGGATCGTCTTCCGGAATCCCTGCCTCGACTTTCCCGACGAGGTCTGCGCCGACGTCCGCCGCTTTCGTGTAGATCCCGCCGCCTACACGGGCAAATACCGAAATCAAGCTCCCGCCGAACCCAAGACTCAGCAGCGCATGGATTGCATGCTCTTGCCCCGCAAATTGCGCAGCCAACGAGTAGAAGAGAGTTATGGCCAATAAGCCCAAGCCGATCAACAAGAGCCCCGTCACCGCGCCTCCACGAAACGCCACGGTGAGCGCGGCATTCATTCCATTATGGGCAGCCTGCGCCGTACGGACGTTCGCTCGCACCGCGATAACCATTCCCACATACCCGGCCAGCGACGACGCGCCGGCGCCGATTAAAAACCCAACGGCAGTCAGTAGGCCGAATTTATCGGAGAAAGCCCCTGCCCCCCACAACAAGGCGAATAACACAGCAGCCACGACGGCAACGGTCTTATATTGGCGGTTCAGATAGGCGCTTGCGCCTTCCTGAATGGCCTTGGCAATATCTTGCATCTTCTGGTTTCCGGCATCGAGTTTGAACACCCACATGGCCAGATACAGGCCATAGGCAATGCCGGTCACTGCCGCTACTAATGCAAACGTAATGATGACTGAGTCGCTCACAGTGCTCTCCTCCCAATAAATTCAAAGGCTCTTTATGTCACACGGTTCCCTCTGGCTTCTACCCATCAAAAGTACTCGTGGGGGGAAAACCGCGGGGCAGTGCAGGCTTAGTCTTGCAGCTAACTAGCCGAAAAGTTGCGCCATTCTATACGGGTGTGGAGATGGGATCAAGGCGAAAAGAAGGGGGGAGGACGCCTGCATCGGTTCTTTGCTCCCGAACTTGCCAAAGCATAGATTATCGCCTCTGGCAGGCGCATTTTATTGTCGATAGCCAATAGCAAGAAAGCCTGTGTGCTGGTTTGCGGTTCAAAAAGAGAGTTGCTATAGTGCGCGACGGAGGAATTGGCCGTGGGTATGGCGCCGGATTATATTTTGGTGGAGGGGCAGCAGTTCAGCAAGGCAAAGCTATCGCTGGACAACCACGTCTACAAAAACTGTGCGATTGATGATTGCGACATCTATTTCAGCGGTGGACAATACGAGTTGCTCGACACCCACATTACGAATTCCCGCCTCATCCTCAACCACCCGGCCAAGGGCATGTACAACGCCGTTCAGATCTTTAAGATGAAGTCCCCCGGCTCCAGCATCATCGCCGAATAACGGGATGCGAGTGACGAGCCACGCTACTTCGTGACTGCGATATTCTCGGCGTACTTGACGATCTCGATCGGCTGGAAGACCGGGTCTTGCGATCCTTTAGAAGACTCGGCTTCAACACGCTGTAGAAATGGGGCGGGGCCTGTGATCGGCGCATAGCTGAGAGTTGCCTCGACATCGAACGTCTTGGTGTCTTTCGGCGTAGGGAAGGTAAACGTTTCGACGCGCGTTTCTTCCGGCTTCAAGACCGTATCCTCAAGGACCTTGACTGCCTCAAAGTCGAAGCTCGTCGTCTGACCCTTGGCATCCTGATAGACGCGCCCATAGATCCGCCTGTCGGTAAACACGGTCTTCAAATTCTTCCCCTTGATATCCAGATCGAGCACCACGGTCGCCCAGGCCGGATGGGTAGTCGGCAGATTGTGCGGCACGAGACTCTGCACCTTTATCGTGACCGTAGTTTTCTCACTATCGATCTTTGTCTGGCCAGCCAGCTTGGCCGCTTCCTGGCGAAGCTTGCCGATACGACCTGGGAAGGTATGGTTGGCGGTTTTCCGTTTCTTCTCCCCATTCGCCGATTCACCCACCTGCTCCGGCATATGGCATGTCTGACACTCTTTGCCGGACTTCACTGCCTTGCTCTGATCCCAGTCGCCGAGCAGATCGTTCGTCTTGCCTAACGCGACAGCCGAAGGGACCGACTGGTGACAATTGAGGCAGAGATCGGATTTTTGAAACAGCCCCAGCTCCATCGACTGATGCGCCCGGTTCTGAACAGAATCCTTATAGGGACCATAGATTGTCTTGTTCTCAAGTTCGTATTTGGGCTCCGGGGGTTGTTTTGTCCGATCGACTTGTTTGATTAAATGGCATTGCGCGCAGGCCACTCCATCCAGCGACGGGTCACCAGCCTTGGCCTGATTGATAAAGAGCTGGACTTGATCGGGAAATTCCCGCACGTGCGGCGCATGGCAACGAAAGCACACCGCCTTATCTTTTCCCGCCGAGGAAGACAAAAACACATCGAGTGAGGCACGGAAGGCCGGGGAATGGATCGAGCGCGAGAGAGGGGATGTGTCCCACTCTTCAAACACGCGCTCATGGCAACGTTTGCACTTGCTGGAGGCCGGAAAGACCTGTTCGATGGCGCTCTGCGACAGACCCAGCTCTTCCGCGAACATGCCACGATCGAGCCAAGGAGCAAAAAACACCGCCATGGCGATCGTCGCACCGACTCCGACCTTCACAGCAATTGAGGTTCGCACCACCATGCTGGTCTTTCTGTATCGCCGACTCAAAGCGTTTTAACCCGGTAGGTCAGCAGGCGGGGCTGCGTATATTCTTCGAAAATCTTTCTCGCGCTCTCCCGTTCTTTGTCAGTTGCCAAGGTTGCGAGATATTTCTCTTTGAGCGCCTGTTCAGGCGTCGGAATCAATGCATAGTTCAACACTGCTTCAATCGATGCGGCAGTCGACCCGGACGGGACCGCAAGGGAGAAGGGAACTTTTCTCGTATGGCCCCCCTTGATGAACGGATCGGGAATCGGACCCCTGAGAATTTTGTCGTAGGGCAAGCCAAACTGCTTGGTTTCTTCCTTCAGCACCCTGCCCTGCGCGTCCTTGACGGTCAGGATCAGATAGAACTGCTTGAGCACCGGGTCGCCGTCGGGAAAACTGTGCGGGAGGCTGCCGATTCTCACCAGCGCCGTCCCCTCCACGGCAGAAGCAGACTTGGCGGTCTCAAGATCCACGCGAGGCATCCATTCGGCTTGGAGATTTCGATTCTTGAGGATGGTGCCGGATACCACCACACCACGGAACCAGTGCCGCCCGATTGCGCGGCTCATCGCTCCGCGCCTCGAAGTAGAGCTGCCGGTCGAAGGCTCCATGTGGCAGTCTTGGCACACCGTCCCCTGCAAAATCTCACCAGGCAGATCTTTCTGCGTCACATCCTTTACTTTATCGAAATGACAGGAGGCGCAATAGTTTGCGGCTCGGAACAGATTGGATTGCGTCGCAGGATGCACGAGGTTCTCTTCCGGGTTCGCATAGGGCCCGTAGATCATCTTGCCCGGCTCGATCTTGAACGAGGGAGGAGAGTTCGGCGTCTGCTCGACCTGTTTGATCAGATGGCAGGAGGCGCAGCCGATGCCTTCCACTTGAGGCTTGCTGGACAACACCTGGGCCACAATCTTATCGACATGCTGAGGAAACACGGTGGTCGAGGGCACATGACAGGCGAGACAGCGGCGGCGCTCATCGGCCGTCGGATCGGTCTGCAGCCACACACCCAACACCGCTCGGAAGACCGGCGACTCCAGCGACCTGCCATGCAACAACGCCGCATCGACACGGCCAAATGTTTTAAGGTCCGGTGTCTGCTCGCGAGCGCCTTTCCATTCCTCATAGTGCCGATCGTGGCATTGCTTGCAGTCTTCCGATCTGATGAAAATCTTTTCAATATCTGCGACCCAGTCGGCCTGAGCCTCCGTCTTCTGCGCGATGGCGGAACTATGAGACAGGCCGATTCCACAAATGATGAGCGCGATAACAAGGCCTGCGGCAATTCGTTCTACGCACCGTTTACGTCCGGACATCCTCAATCTCGTTTACATCCGACAAAATGGAAATTCACTCCCCACCCGACCGGATCGCCCGGATCGGCCGGTTCATAGGTGCCGACGGTGAAGTTACATTGTTTCATCCCGCGTTTGATCGCTCTCCCAAAATCGAGCATGCTTCTGATTTCTGTCTTGTCAATTTCCTTGATAATAGATCGGACCTTGATCCCGGCATAGTCGGCGCGCGAGCTCCCGATCACTTCGAACACCGCGACCCCCTGCGCCCGTTCAAGCTTCAATTCTTTTTTGATGCCCTCGTCCACATCTCCGACGATCACACCGAACTCTTCACCCAACCGAGCGGCTTCCTCCACGGTCATCGGCTCCTTATCCGCCGCACTCACCGGCGCCGTCTGGAACCAGGCCAGAACTCCCAGGCACAAACTGACACACAACACAAAGGCCCTTCCACTCCGAAGGGCCTTTGTGTGAACACTGACTGAGCTGATCCGAGCCTCCTCCAACGTTCACGCCTCTCATCCGTCAGCAGAGCAATCTCGCAAGATGCTCAAAATGGCGACCTTCTCATCCGCCCAACCCTGGCGGCTACTTCACCCGCCCTCCCTGAGTCTGCCAAGATAGCCTCTTCGCCCAAAGACGCGCCTTGTCCCAAGCAAGGCCGCAGACGAACCATCACATTATAAGAGGTGGCTGGGATGATCCCAACTGCGCGCGTCCAACAAGGGCTTTCTGAAGCCGCGCGTTGTGCGAGCACGGAGATCGTCCCAGCTACCCCGCCCCCATTTTCAACATCTTGCTAGAGTTTTGAGACTGGGTCGATGACAAGTTGAAACCAGGGCGCGACGGCTTTCTGCCCGTTCCGCTCCTTGTTCTCCCCATTCCATACGGCAAACGATACGGTTTGCACACGTCCGGGAATCAGCTTCGCTTCGTTCTCCTGCTCTTCACTCACCAAGGGTCTTCGCATCACAACATGCCACACCCCGTCCTTCCACGCAGCTTGCCCCTGAACCCGGCCCTGCTTCTCTTTCGTCGTCAGAGTGCTAAAGCCTCCGCCGATGAGATCCTCGACAGATGAGACCCGTCGTGGAATGACTTCAAACGTCCGCACACCGTCGCGAGCTTTCTCGGAAGCCTTGGCGGCCCGGCGATCGATATCGCTTTGCCAGTCTGCCTTCCAATGCCAAATGTTGATGTAGTGATCGAGTTGGCCCATGCAAAAGAACGAAGGAGCATCGCCGAGCGGCAATCCGATCGCGACGCCATCGCGAAAGGTCCCAGGCGTCAGACGATCATTCTTGGTGTTGTCCTGCCATTCGAGCAGAAACGCGATCTCAGCGCCGTTGTGGAGCGACCGCACCGTCAGCGCGTGCGCGCTCGGCTCAGGCCAAACCGGCCTGGTAATGATCTGCCCGCTCAAGGGAAGCGTCATCGGGGAGACCTTGGCCCAAGCGGCATCCTCAGGCCCTATCGGCAGTTCTCCCTCGACCAAGCGCGTGCGCAGAATCATCCCCTCGGAACTGACGAGGGGCACGCCGAACCCTACCAAAACGCCGGCCACAACCAAGATGAAAAGAAACAGGAGCAGCACCGGGCGGGAAGACACCTTCATCATCGTACGCACTATGCAAAGCCCTCGGGTGACCGGCGCGAGCGCATCGTGATGGACTCAGACTACCGCACAGCCCGGCAGGTCCAATCGGACCGCACACGAACTGCTACCAGAGTTTCACACGGCGAATTTTGTTTTCGCCCCGTTCGCAGATGTAGAGATACCCCTGAGAGTCCAATGAGAGCCCGACTGGAGAATTGACGACGGCTTCCACTCCAAGGAGCCCGTCTCCATGTTTCACTATTCCTGCCGATTCTTTGGCCACAAAGCGCGCAGCGCCACAGCCACCCATATTCTTGTCTTCATAACCGCTGTCTCCGTTGCCCGCCACTGTCGTGATGAATCCGGTTGCCGCGTCAACTTTTCGGACACGGTGGTTCATCGTGTCGGAGATATAGAGATTGTCCTGCCGATCGGCCACTACAGCTTCTGGCGCATGGAGCATGGCTCTGATCGCCGGCTTGTCATCACCATCGTAACCGTACCGGCAGACCCCGGCCACGGTCGAGATAATGCCGCTGCGGTGATCAATGCTGCGGACGCGGTTACTGCCCTTGTCGACGAAAATGATGTCGCCCTTCCCGTTCACCGTGAGCCCGACGGCATCGTAGAGCCTGGCTTCGAGAGCGGGCTTTCCATCGTCGAGATACATGGACATGTCCAGTCCGTCCGAACAGACCGGCATGAGCCAGCCATGATCGTCGCTGAAATCGATGCCGATGGCATCGCCGGAGAGCACCACCAGATTCCGCGCCACGAGCGGCTGCTCACGGGCCTCGTCCTCGGCCGTCCATGTCCCGGCGACAGTCGTGACCATGCCCGTCAGGGGGTCGTACCGACGGATTCGGTGCGCCTGAGTGTCGGCGATGTACATGACGTCGTCGAGATCGAACGCGATTGCCGCCGGCCATGTAAGATTGACCTCGAGCGCAGGACCATCTCCGTTGAACCCATGCTGCCCGGTGCCGATAATCGTGGTGATGATGCCGGTCTCATGGTCTACCTTCCGTATGCGGTTACTGCCGGAATCACAGATATAGAGATCGTTGCGGGAGTCGAACGCTACATCAAGAGGCAAATAGAGCCCGGCTTCGCCACAGGGGCCTTCGTCGCCGCTATAGCAGGTTTCGCCGATACCGGCGAAGTTATGGAGTGAGCCTTCGCGGAGATTCACCCTTCGGATACGATCGGACCCGGACTCAGCAAAGTAGAACCAGGCCTCGTCCTTGTCGAGCGCGGCGTGATGGGGCAGTGGAATCCCGGACTTGACGGCCCGTTTTCCATCGCCGGTGCTTCGGGCCTTGCCGTTGCCCGCAAAGGTTTCGATATAGCCGACCGCGAGCTGCAGTTCGGTTTCCATATGCCTCTGGCCCTATTCCGGCTGGTTAGCCGCGTGACGCTGAATGAACCGGCGCGGCCGTCTGTTCCACGGAAGCTGATGCTTGCACCGTGGGTTGCGGAATCGCCTGCTGCGGAGCGGCCGTTGTTTGCTGCTGGGCCGCTTGAGCTTCGGCTTCAATTGCGTCCGCCTCGTGCACGGACTTCTTGAAGCCCTTGATGGCCTTGCCGAACCCTTCTCCCAGCTGCGGCAACTTGCCTGCGCCGAAGATGATCAGCACGATGGCGAGGATCAGGATCAACTCTGTAAAACCAAGACTCCCAAACATGGTGTGTTCCTCCGTATGGTTGGAGCAATCAGGATGCGCTGCTGTCTTTCGTCCGCTTGGAAAACCGTTCCTTCAACCGCTTCCTCGCCTGCTCGGCCTGTTCGAACATCTTCGCCTTATCGTAGACGCTGATTAAGTTGTAGTAGGCCAGCGGCTCTTCGGGATTCTGTTCGACGGCTTCTTCCATGACCTTGATGGCGAGATCCGTCTTCTTGTGATTCAACGCCAGCTCCATCAGCTTGAAACTGCCTTCCAGATGCTTCGGGTCTAATTCAAGCGTGCGGATGTAGCATTGAATGGCCATGTCGATCGTATTGTAGTCCGACACCTGGGGATTATCGAGTTCGACATAGACCCCGGCAAGATTGTACCAAGCCATGGGGTCGTCCGGCGTAATTTCCACGAGGCGCTCGTAATACCCCTTGGCTTCCATGAATTTCTTTTTGTCGGCATAGACCCGGCCGAGATTGAACAGCGCCAGGACGTCATGGGGAAACACGTCGAGCGCATGCTTGAACTCAGCTTCCGCTTCATCCGTCATGGTCTTCGTGGCGTAAATCGTGCCCAAATTCGAATAGTACATCGCGAGCGACCGATTCATCTCTGCGCGGAGCCCCTCCGCCATCTCAATCGACTTCTTGACCTCTACGAGCGCGTCATCCATCCGGCCTTTGCTGAAATACAACTCACCCAATCGGCAACGCGCCTGGAAATCGTCCGGCTCGACCGCCAAGAGTTTTTCAATCTCGGTAATTTCCTCATCGGGGCTCAACGGCTGATCGCCGGGATCAACGATGGTCTGGCTGTGTTCAGGAACAGAGGCAGTTGGTTCGCTCATACGACTCCCTGTCATAAAAGGCCAATACTTTTCAGGTATTCAGGCTGAAGGTTCCGGTCACAGGCTGAAGGCCGGAGATCCGAACACTTCAGCCTAAAAACCTTCAGCCTCGCCACCTGAATCACTGCACAATCTCCTAGATATGTCCGCCTGCCAACGAATCCGGTCTGCCGACCATAGGCGCATTCGTGGCCTGCGCCGATTCCGTCGCATCACGCCGCTGCCGGTCCATGGTCAAGAGCATGGCGCCGAGCACCACCATGAGCGTCAGATTCGAATACAGGAGCGCATACCCCGCGATAAACATCAATCCCAGACCATATCCGGCAAGTCGCCCCATGTTGAGTAATTTAATAACCGTGTACGACCAACACAACAGGCCTGTCAGGTAGAACGCAAACGGGAGGAAAAACGTGTAGCCCATGCCGAACTGAAAGATCCACCCGATGCCGTCCGCTGCCTTCCGAATGTTACTGGCCATCCCGGCATCATACCGATGGAGCAGATAATCTAAGAACAGCATCACGGTAAACACCGATACGGAAGTCACCCAAAACCAGATGGCGCGGCGGCGTTGCCGTTGATTGCGCGTCCGAAACGAAACGCCCTGCCCATAAGCCCACATCACCAGGATGCTGGACAAGACCAAGAGCCCTTCACCCCCACGATGCGCTTCGTACACGAAAGGCGGGGCCTGCACGGTTCCGATAAAACTATAGATGGTGGACATGATCTGATAATACAACCAGCCACCGACCCCCAGAAGATAAGTGATACCCATGGCACGATGGGACCATTCGGTGTGGGCGGAAAGGTACTCCACCATCAAACAGATCAACGCGACCAGCGCCACGATGTTATAAATCGCCGACCCCAGGAAGGCGGGTGGGACCAACAAAAATCCCACCGTGAGGAGCAACAGGAGCGCGACACAGGGAATCACGATCCTATTCGATCCTGTAAACCCACGACTGGCTATTCGATTCATGGCTGCCACGCTGAGGGCAAGGAACAGCAGAATCGCCACGACGTTGAGCAGCCACTGCCCAATCTGCGTCAATGCAGTGAAGGTCGGAACGATCCATTCATGCTCCTGAGCCAGCTTGCTCAAATGCATCCCCAACCGTGACACCAGCCGATACAGGATCAATTCCGAGAAGGAGACGAGGAGGACAAGCTTGATCGTGTACCGAAACAGCAGGGATTGATCGCTGAGCTTTCCCGTAATCCGGTCGATGGTGGGATTCGTGGCAATCACTTCATACACCCTTGCGGCGCGTGTGAATTATACCGACCGGAAAAAAATAGGGCCAACGCCGCGCAGGGGACACTCATGACGACCCTGCCGGTTGCGGCTCGCGCACTTCCTGGGCCTTGGCTCGCGCGATATACAACAATCCATCGGCCATCGAGTAGTTGAACGGCAACTCGCACACGACTTCACTGACCTTCTCATAGACATGCTGATACAGCCGCTCAGCTTCGTCCGGCGTCATGCCTTCCGACACTTCATAGAAGAAACCCAGGCTCAAGTCTTCTGCCGACGGGCGCATGATACGTCTGATGCCATAGCTGCCGGGGTCGCTCATGATCGGCGCCTCTTTTTCCAAATCGAAGAGGCAGGGCTGGCAAGAGAATCCATACGATTCGTGAAGCCGCTCGTTCTCCACGATAAAATTCATCGTCTCCAGAGCTTCTTCTTCCTTCTCGGTCGGGAACCCGACGATGATGTAGCAATGCACCGCGATGCCTAGATCGACACAGTCGCCGGCAATCCGCCGCACCCACTCCTGCTTGATCCCTTTCTTCATGAAATCCATGACCCGCTGATTGAAGGACTCTAATCCGAACACAATCTTCAAACACCCGGCATCCCGCATCGACGCCAGAAGTTCGCGCGTGAGATGCTTCTCGAATCGCATCTCGCAGGTCCATTTGATATCCAGTTTCTTGTCGATGATCTGCTGGCACAGCCGTTTCGCCGGCGAGAGGGCCACACACTCGTCAGTAAAGAAGAAGCGCTGGGCTCCGTACCGCTGCTTGAGCCATTCCAGCTCCTCGACCGTTCGTCCCGGCTCTTTCTGTCTGAAGTTCTGGTGATCCAGCGTCAGAGCGCAGAACGCGCAATCCTTGTAGTAGCAGCCGCGCGAGAACTGCACGGGCAAGACCGGCTCCGGCGACAAATAAAGTCCGAGCGGGAAGCCGTCGTAGTTCGGGGCCGGTAATTGGTTGATGTTTTCAGAGTAAAACGGCTGGTTGATCGTGATCTTCCCATTCTGGCGATAGATCAAGTTCGGGACTTTGCTGAAGTCCTTTTTCCCGTCCAATTGATTGACGAGTTCGAGCAAGGCGGTTTCGCCCTCGAACACGATGATATCGTCGGTCAGGTCGAAGAGATTCGGGCAGCGGCGCACGTTATCGACCAATCTGGTGAAGATGCTGCCGCCGATCGTCAGATGGATGTGAGGAGCGGCTTCCTTGATCAAACGACAGAGGGTCAGGCCAGGGATAATCTGCGAGGTCGCCGTAATCGACACCCCGATCAAATCAGGCTGGTCGCCGACAATCGACTGCACGAATTGCTCACGAAAGAGCCGGATATAGGGGTTCTGGGCTTCATCCCTGATGATCCTCATCAGATCTTTGGATGAATAGATGGAACAGTTGCCGAACTGATTGTCGACGACCGTCAGTCTGGTCGGAAAATAGAGGGTGGAGAGCACCTCCAACCATTTATCGATAAGAAAAAGACTTTCCTTATAGTCTTCGAGATCGTAGAAGCCTTCTCCGCGAAGGGTCTCCTTGGCCGGCTCAATCCGATCGATGAGATAGGGGAAGCGGTCCAGCGATTCCACCACTCTCGCCAAATGCTCAGCGCTTCCAGGCCCAGTTTCGCCGGTCCGGTCCTGCTCAAGCCTGCGTTGTTTATCGACCAACTCGTGATAGAGCCCCACCCCGTAGGAGTGGGTGACCACCTTATCTAACAGTTCGATCCCAAGATCGCGCTGGGAGACGTTGGTGACTCCGCCTTGCGCCAAAAATCCCGTCAGCGAGGGAAGACTCAGATAGGGTTGTGACGGATGCCACGTTGGAGGAAAGAGCAGTGAAACCTTCATGCCAATTCACCACCAACTGGGGAGAAAATAAGATGAATTCTCAATAAATTCAGATTATTTTTATACACTCCGGTCTCAGTCAAATGCAACCCTCGGAGACTCTCGTTTTCTTCACCTCACCCTGCCTCATCTTGTCTTTTCCACTGAACTTCCATATACATACCTTGGCAACGAGCGTAACAAACGATTAGGTTTTGCCGTCACTTTATGAAAGGAGTGATGCCTATGACATTCTCCAGGAAATCAATAGCCATCGCGCTGACAGGACTCCTGGTTACAGCATCAGCCGTTGCGCTGCTTCTGCTACCGGCATTTGGTGAAGGTGGCGCGCGGCGGGACGTTGTACTTCGTAGTCTTGTGGACACACTCTATCTGGTCGAGTTCGAGGCGACCCAAGCCGGAACTCCCACGAGCCGCGAGCAAAGGATCGAGCAGCTCGAGAAACTCGTTATCCCAACCATCGAGAGTCTGGGAAAAGACAGCAAGGTCCGTGCTGGAGGCATCGCCGCCGACACTCTCACCGGAGCCTTCCTGGTTGAAGCTACGTCGGAAGATGAGGTGAATGAGCTTGTTCGTGCGCTTCCTGCCCAGGGCATCATGCAATGGAAGGTGACTCCGCTCGAAACCTTCGCTAAGCGGGCCGACATCGAGAAGAAGGTGGTCCAGAGGCTCCGCACACAGAAGTAGTCTGGCGGGCCGATCCAAATCTTGAACGCTCTCGACAAATGAAGCTCCCCGCAACTTCCAGCCTTCGTAGCCGAAGTGACTACTTCGGCGGAGTAGGCTGCTGCGGGGTATCTTGCGAAATTCTCTGAAGCCTCAGTTTGACCCTCCTTCGCCAAGGCTACGGAGGGTTCTCATCGCCTTCATACCCGTAGCGAGCTACGGGTATTCGGCGAAAGAGAATAAGAAACCCCAGCCGGGTCTGATACCCGACTGGGGTTTTCTTGTTCTGCCCTCACCCTACCTCTACTAAAAGGGTAAGAAGCGGCCTTTCCAGAAACTGATTCCCTTACTACAGCTTCAGGGTAAACCAGGTGGAGAGGGACTTCATACCGTTCCGTTCGATGTTGTTCCCATCCCACACCGCAAAGGCGATGGGCACAGACATGCCTGCCTTGAATTGGGTATCGTTGGCATCGCCGGTTTCCAACGTGCGCTTCACCACCACGCGCCAGGTTGGCCCGGTGTATCCACCGCCCTTGATGGAACCAGAAGGCTCCCACACACCGTTTCCAATGACATCCTGATGCGCTTGCGTCGTCAGGGTGCTGAAACCGTTGGCGTTCAGATCCTCAACCGAGCTCACGCGTAGCGTTGGATCGGACATGATGTTGCCTGACCAGATACCTGGATTGAAGGGTCCAAGACTCCGACCGATCCGATCCGGATAGGTCACACCGCCCGCTGGTTCTTCGAAATAGTAGTCCCAGAAAATGCCTGGGTATTGGTCGTCCACATCCCAGATGCCTGCGCTATCCTTGCCGATATCCTTCTGCCATTCCGCGTTCCACCGCCAAATATTGGTGGTGCCGCCTGACTGACCCATGCACTGGAAGGGTGGCGCGCCGGCTGTGTTGACCGGGAACATCACCGCCGCCTGATCACGGAAGTCTTGGGGACCGATGGTCGTATCGTTCTTGGTCTGATCGCTCCACTCGATGCGCAGACCGATCTCTTTCCCGTTGGTCATGGCTTTCACGAACACCGACTTCACCGAAATATTTGGATGCATCGGCGTTGTGATCAGCTGCCCGCTCAACGGCACGATCACCCCGGGCACACTTTCCCACACAGGGTTTGCGCCATCCATCGGTATCGCTCCCTTGACCATCTTCGCCGGAATCGTCACCGGCTGGCTGACAGCCAACGGAACCTGCCCGATCGTCAGCATCACGCCCACGATCAACGCAGAGAGAAGAATGCCGAGCACCACACGCTTGCTGTGTGTCTGCACTACACTCATAGAATCCCCCCTCCTCTCGATTAAATAAAGGTTAAGATCGCCTTCGTACTAATCGGTTAATTCGGATTGTTGGACATCGTGAAGAGCGCCAAGATCACGCCAACGATCAATGAAGCGAGAATAATGCCGATCCTCACCAGATTGCTCTGCGACTTCTCCACTTTCGGCTCTGGTTTTGGTGTTTTCATACGACATCTCCCTACTCGGACGAAAACACGAGCGGGGGCCCGAGATCACTATTCGCTAGGCGGTTCCGACCGGCCCCTCCGCCTCTTTGTCTTTGCCCTGATCCTTCTTATCTAAGAACGATTCTGCGCCGACTTCGTTCAGCAACAGACTCAGCTCGTTTCCCTGATCTTGTGCGCCGCACTCATACGTCTGGCCTTCGGGTGAATTGAAGGTTGCCGGACGATAATCGGTTTCTGAGTAGGGCTGGGGAACGACCCCGAGAAATGCGACTTCGAAGTCCATCCATTCCGCCATCAAGTCCGCCACATGTTTATACAAGCCAGACCCGGCTTTCTTGACCAACATCCGGCAAAACAGCGGAACCCATCGGCCGATATGATTCTTGACAAACTTTTTCTGCGCATCCAGAACGATCTGAGTCTTGTCCGCTCCATCGTGACAGCGGGAATAGGACTCTTTGTAGGCCAGGAAATGCATGAACTCGAATTCGACGCTTAGATGATCCAGACGCTCATGAATGTCTTTGGATAACTCCACTCCGAATGCACGATAGAATCCGGCAATATCGCCCATCACCTGTGATTGCGCAAATACGTGGTCGTTTCCAAAAAGCGTTTCGTACGGAGGACAATCGAGCGTAATCACGTTACTGAACACTCGGCGATGTTCGGCCTGCAGATCGCTGAGTTGCCAGTTGACACATTCGGATGCGATAACTTTTTCAATTTGGCCGAACTGCTTGCGCAACAACGCCAGCTTGAGCTTGGCCCGCTCGCCGCCGATGCCGTCGAGTGCGGCCTCCAAGGCGTCAATCGCCGCGCATCCATCCTCGACAAATTCTCCGCATTGCATGTAATCGAGAAACTCGTCGTCTTCGGGATAGAGCTGGCTCCACGACACAAGGAGATAGAGCTTGCTGCGGTTGAGAGCGCGTTCGACTGCGGGTGAGTCTTTGATGGCCGGCGAAGCCGGAATGACCCCGGCTACGGCCTGAGAATTTGCTTGCACCGGTTGTTTACTCGTCATGACAATCGGTTCCACGGCTACCCCGGTCACCCCCCTGAATCTCCAGGAGAGATGAGGTCACACCTTTGGCACAAAGCTCTCGTATGTTAGGTATAGGCCAAGGGGTTGTCAAGCATGAACTTCCGTTCGCAAGTGATATTCTAAGCCGGTGATTTCTCAAATTTTTCCTCTTCATGAATCACAACACTTTTCCCCAACCTTCTCTCTTGCATTCAGACCGATCTTGCGGATCGCGAAATGGCTATGCCAACAACCTATAGGGAGTGACTCGAATAGCCACGCGGTCGTTCACGGTTCGGCACACCTGTTCGCATAGCCCGCATCCAACACAACGCTCGACCGCCACCACAAGCCGCTGTGTACCAAAGTCCATCGACAGGGCATCCGTGGGGCATTTTGATGCACAGGCATGACATCCCTGTCCTGCTGTACAGTCTGGGTGCGAGACAGACGCAAGCCCCATCCGAATCTGCCCGCGCCCTTCAACCGGGAGCAACGCCTCGGTCGCGCAGGCCGCAATGCATGGCACATCTTCGCAGAGGTAGCAGGGCACTTGGTCCGCAAAAATCACCGGGGTCCCGTTCTGCGGATGAAACGTAATCGACCCGTACGGACAAACCTTGCCGCAGTCGCCGCACTGTGTGCATCGCTCTAAAAACAATGTCTCGCCAACTGCGCCGGGAGGACGCAACCAATCAGTCCGCACCGGCGCCGGAGCCGGTTGTTCCGGCGCGGCCTGTTGGTGTTTGGAAAATTCTTGCGCCGCTTTGGCAACGGAGACGACTGAGTCCTTGAAGAAATCGCGGCGCCCATATGTCGGATCGGTAGCCACAATCACCCGTTACATGACACCATCGGCGCGCAGCTTGTAGACTTCGACGCAACGATCGCAGGCTCCAAATTCGGTATCCCAGCCAGGGTGATTCTCCCGGATGAAATCGAGCACATAGGGTTCGATCTTGTTGCCCATATCCTCAACCCACGAATAGGTCGGAAACCGGCACAGAGGACAGGGAAATCCCGGCATCAACATGACCTTATTTTCTGTTTCCGGAACCTCGCCTCCCTCGACATCCACCGCACGATCCATCACGCGCAAGGTGTCCGACGCCATCTCGATCAATTCCGAGTGGGTAAAGAAACTTGTCTGCCACAATCCCTCGAACACCGATTTCAATTGTGGCGCGGGGATCTTGCGATACCAGGAACGAAACTCTTTGAACCGGTCTTCCTTCCTCAGCATCGGCTCTTTACCGACTGCGGTCAGCCGGCTATCCACGGTGAGACTCCACAAGACTCGATAGCGCTGAAGAATGAGGGTTTCCTCGCCAGGATTTTGTCCGACCTTGGTGTCCGGATCGTACCCAAAGACCGGGTCCAGCATGTCTGAGATATGCAACAACTCATGGCGGCAATAGCGCGTGAGCGCAGGGTCGTAAAATCGACGCGGAATGAGCTTGATCCCGATGCCTTTCAACCCTTTTTCTTCAAACGACCGAGCCAGCTCGTGTTCGACGGATCCCCACTTCCTGAGAATATCGACACCTTCCTGATCTTCTTTGAGGACCCCCTTGATGAGCACGATGCCGACTCGTTCTTTGAGTAATGGATACTCGTTGAAGGCATCGCGGATGATATCGGAAAACCCCCAGGTCCCAAACATGTACTGGTAGAGCTTCTTGAACTCACTCTCCCGATCGTCGAGCGTAAACTTCTCATAAATCGGGTCGGCCAGTTCGTGAAATTCCTTATAATAGGTGGGGTCGCCTTCCCGTTCCGTCTTTTCGACGAACGAGTCGATGACCTCCTGCAGCAAGGCGGGTTGAAAACGAAGTTCCATAACAATCCTTGACCGTGGCTACGGCGGCATGTCCAGATTGAGGGAGCGAAAACCGGCTCTCATGGCCAGCTTGACTTGATGACAACGCTTCTCTTACGATCACCCCAGGCTCACACGAATTATACTGGCGCGAATCGGCGGTTTGCAATGAATCCGGTCGCCGAAGCCCGTTTCATCTCGCCAAAACTTTAAGGATCATTGAATATGGCCGACCAAACGGCTTCCCAACTTGCCGCAGCTCCCTCCCCACTCCCAACATCGTCGGGAACAGGACCTGCCCCAATCGATTTTCTCGAATACTGGAAGACAGGGGCACGGGAACTGACCACGTATCGTGGCCATTCGCATGGGGTCTGGTCGGTGGCCTTCGCGCCGGACGGATTGACCCTCGCCAGCGGAGGAGTCGACCGGCTTGTTCGGCTATGGGACATCGAAACCGGGCGCCTCCTGCGCTCACTGAGAGGACATACGGCGGATATCCGATCCGTTGTCTTCACCCCGGACGGCCAGACGCTGGCCACTGCCAGCGAGGACCGTACCATCCGCCTGTGGAACCCAGCCACCGGCGAATCGAAGAAGCTTCTCTTTACACGCTACGATCACAATGTCGTCAGCCTCTCCCTTTCCCCCGACGGCCTCATGCTGGCGCGCGGCAGCCACAACAAAGACATCAAGATCTGGGAAATCACCACCGGCACCGAGCTCATGACCCTCCTCGGCAAAGACCAGTATGACCACAACTGGTCTGTCTGCGTTGCCTTTTCACCGGATGGAGTTCACCTCGCCAGCGGAATGGACATCGGCAAGATCAAGTTGTGGGAAGTCTTGCCCAGCGGAGAGGAAAAAATCCTGCATAACGGCCACTGGAAACAGCACGAGGATGATACCAGTGAAACCAGGGGATACTTCGTCGAAGACGACGGTGGATTTCAGAAGCCGATGAGCTATTGGATCGGCGCGATGACCTTCACCCCCGATGCCAAACTACTCATCACCGGGAGCCGTGACGAGACGATCAAGTTGTTCGACATGCCCCACGTGGCGGAACAACGGACGCTGAAAGGCCATACAGCCTGGGTGCGGGCGCTCGCCGTCACAGCGGACAGCAAGGTGCTCATCAGTGCCGGCGACGACGCGACGATTCGATTCTGGGACCTGTCAAACGGCCGTTGCTTCAGAACGATCAAGGCCCATAGCGCCGCCGTTCGCGGCATTACCCTGTCACCGGATGGAATGAAACTCGCCAGCGCCTCGTGGGACCGGACGGTGAAGTTGTGGGCAGGGGGCGCAGAACCTGCAGAGTAATTCGGAATGTCGACGCCGGTCGGAAAGCTTCGCTCCGCATCTCCCGAAACCACCCTTCCGGACTGTCCCGAGTGGAAACCTTCTGGAATTCTCTCCGCCACGGTCTTATCAGACCGTGAGGCGTCGGTCAGTTCCAGCTTTCCTTCTCGGCACAGTCTCGTTGGGTCCCGGTTTCTCCGATGAAGTCGCTCCACTTTCCGGCAGGCTCCTGAGCGAGAATCACCTCGCCGAATAAAAAATAGAAAGGCGACAGGCCGCTTCCAAGCCTGTCGCCTTAACGCTTCGCCACGTTCAGTAAGTTGCGCTGGTATTTACTGCCCCAGAAACCTCACAGCTTTTTTCATAGGTGTCCCTGTTTTTCTCCTCCTTCTGCAGGTCTTAGGAGGGCTAAGGTCGTGCAGGATTAGTGCGAGCTGCTACAATTAAATTGATACAGGCCAAAGCCGACCGACGGTATCCGAACCTATGGGAGATCAGGCATGAAACAGAACTATCGTGTAGTCATCTCCTTGTTCTTGGTCCTGGGAATGAGCATCTTGATGGGTCAAATTTCATCGGTATATGCCAAGGCCGATGGATCTTTTATTACAGAATATCCTGCCGTCAATAGCCCAGTTCATGAAATCTGGCGGTCTGGCATGAAGGACGGCAAACTACTTGAGCAGCTTGCCAATGGAATGAACAACTTAGTCGCAATCCCTGGAATCGTGACCATTGAATTACGCGAGTGCGGGCAAGTTAATGCGTTTTACAGATCTGTGGGTGGTCCGCTTGCGGAAATTGTGATGTGCTATGAGCTGCTTGATGATATGCAGCAAGTCTTTTCGCCCTACTATCCAGATCCTAAGATGATGAGCCAAATGGTCATGGGCGCTTGGATGTTTGTGATCTTGCATGAGTTGGGACACTCGCTTATTCACCAGCTAGACCTGCCCATTACCGGAAAAGAAGAAGATGCTGTTGATCAATTATCCACCTTGATGTTGACCAATGCTGGAGCATCGGGTGAAGGTGCCATCCTGGCAGGGGCGCAATACTTCAGGCTAGGGAGTGAGCGCGGCCGATCTCCGGGGACAGTGTGGCTAAGAAATGTCTTTGGCGATGAGCACTACAATTTCTCTGATGAACACTCGATCCATGAACAGCGGTTCTATAACATTCTCTGCTGGGAATATGGCTACAATCCTGAAGCACTGGTGGGTGCTGTGAAGGATGGGACATTACCCGCGCAGCGTGCGCAACGATGCGGCCATGAGTACAAGCAAATAGTTCGTACCTGGGAGCGATTGCTCGCCCCCCATGCGAAAACAAAGCCACCCTTGTTCAAAGTCCATTGATAGAGTTTCTACTAATTAGCCTTTACCATTGGAACTTGTAAATTTCAGTCTAACGTGCGGTTAGGCCTCTCCATCCCTCGCTTGAGACAGTGGAGGAGGAAGCTGCCAGACGTCATTCCCTTGAACCGCCCACTTTCTCTTATTCGTGAAGAGGGCAGCAAGGATAGGTGTACCGGCGGCGCGGGTTAGTTTGAAATGCATCCGTGGTATGATCAAGCCAATCGGTCCTATAACCTTTAACCAGGAGGAGTTATGGCATTTGTTCCTGTAGAGAATGTTGCCGAACGTCTTAATTTTGTTCTTGTAAGTAAACGGTCCCTCCGTGCTGCTCAGGAACGTTATGAACGTGAAGAACAAGAGAAACGTGAAAGAGAAGCGCGGTCCTCCTAGCACGTTTGCTATATCTCAGAAGAAAAAGGCCACCGTTTCCGGTGGCCTTTTTGTTTTTCCCTTCCATTTTCTGGCAGGAATAGGGCGGGGGTAGTTCTCATTGCGCGGTCCTTAAAGTTCTCCCCAGGTGAGGCTCTTTGGGCGAGACCTTGACAGAGGAATGCAGACCCACCGAGCCGGCGATGCGAGAGCTGAAACTGACTGAATGACTGCGGTCTGCTCTATTCACCTACTAAAGGGAGTGGCCCGGCTGCCCTTTACTGCGCACATCGAATGAGCACATTCTTATCGTGCACGTTCTGCGAGCAAGAAGGGCACCTGGCCGCTCCCAATCTTCCCTACTCGTTTTCGTCCCCCGACTCTTCTCTGGCCGATGGAATCCCGTAGCGCTTGCACTTTTCCCACAGAGCCTTGCGCGACAAACCGAGTATCTTCGCGCCGGTCGTGCGGCTGCCGTCTACTCGCTCTAGCACCGACACAATATATTCTTTCTCGAACTGTTCCCGCGCCGTCGCCAGCGAGGTCAATGAACGTTCCTCTCGCTTCTGCCCCGTCAACCCTTCGCTACAAAATCCACAAGATTCTTGTGGTACTCCGCCCGTATACGGACAGGACTGGAACCCGCACAGATCGGACGGCTGGACCGCTTCACGATCCCGCCCCAGCGCCACCGCGCGCTCGACCATGTTCTCCAGCTCCCGCACGTTCCCCGGGAATGAATAGCGCAAGAACAGCTCGCGCGCCGCAGGAGAAAACCCTTTCAGGGCTTTATTCATCTTGCCTGCGCAGGTCTTCAACATATGCTCGGCAATGATCATGATGTCTTCCTGCCGTTGGCGCAACGGCGGGATCACGACGGGCACGACGTTGAGCCGATAAAACAGGTCCTCTCGAAAGCGCCCTTGAGCGACTTCCTTTCGCAGATCTTTCTGCGTCGCGCAGACCAGGCGCACATCGACGTGAATCGTGTCGTTTCCTCCGACTCGCTCAAACTGCCGTTCCTGAAGCACCCGCAACAATTTCACCTGGATGACCGGCGAGATTTCCCCGACTTCATCGAGAAATAGTGTGCCTCGGTGGGCCAGCTCGAACCGCCCACGCCGCTGCCGCAGCGCCCCTGTAAACGCCCCCTTCTCATGACCGAAGAGTTCCGCTTCCAAGAGGGTTTCCGGAAGCGCCGCACAGCTGACTTTGATCAGAGGGTACTGGCTGCGCGGGCTGTTTTGATGGATGGCATTGGCCACCAACTCCTTACCGGTTCCGCTCTCGCCCAGAATCAACGTCGTCGAATCTGTTCCAGCCACCAACTTGATCTTCTCGAGCACAGCCCGCATTTGGTTGTTTGCTCCGAGAATGCCCCCGAAACTGAACTTATCCTCCAGCACCGCTTTGAGATCTTGATTTTCGCGCCGCAAGGCCACGACGCGGCCCACCCGCTCGACGATCAACAGCAATTCATCCATCTGGAACGGCTTCGTGATGTAGTCGAAGGCGCCGTGTTTCATCGCGCCGACCGCCGTTTCCACCGATCCATGGGCGGTAATCACCACAACCTCTGTATGGGGCGACTGCCCTTTGACCGCCGTGAGCACCGTGAGCCCGTCCGCGCCGGGCAGCCGCAGATCGGTGATCACCAGATCGAACGGCCGTTTACGGATGGCATCGATCCCTTCCGTCCCGGATGCCGCCGCTTCGATATCATGACCGATCGTTTCCAGCGCATCGACCATCGACAACCGCATCAGCGGCTCGTCATCGACCAGTAGGATCTTGAGTCCCTTCATGACACCCGCTCCATCAGCGAACGTTCCCGGGACACAGGCAGACAGAGGGTAAAGGTCGTCCCCTTCCCGACTTCGCTCTCCACCAGAATCTTTCCTCCGTGGCGCTCGGCGATGCCCAGACTGACCGACAGGCCGAGGCCGGTGCCTTCGCCTTCACTCTTCGTCGTAAAGAACGGGTCGAAAATCCTCGACAAAACTGTTGGCGGAATGCCCGATCCCGTATCGCGCACTTCGATCAGGCAGACTCCTTCGACCACAGACGTTCGAATCGACAAGACCCCTCCGTCTTTCATCGCTTGCACCGCATTCAATATCAAGTTCATCAGCACCTGCTCGATCATGTGCCGATCGACCATGATATTCGGCAACCCTTGACCGAAGCCTGACTCCAAGAGAATTTTGTTCGGGGCAAAGAGATGTGTGGTCAACACCAGCACCCGGTCCACGACGTGATTGATGTCGGTCAAGGCAAACGCCGGCTCATGCTGCTGGGAGAAATCGAGGAGCTGCCGAACAATCTTCTGCACACGCCGCACGCCATCCTCCATCGACACCCAATATTCTTCTTGCCGGCTTGGCGATAACGTCCCCTTCCGCAAGTTGTAAAGACAATTGAGGATGCCCCCAAGGGGATTGTTGATCTCGTGCGCGACCCCTGCTGCCAGCTTGCCGACTGAAGCCAGCTTCTCAGAATTTCTGATCTGCTGCTCCAGCTTCTTGGTCTCCGTCATGTCGCGCGCGATGCCCAACACGCCCAGGACCGATCCCTCGACTCCGTGCAACGGGGAGACACTCACCATCACAGCCCTCGGTTCCCCCGTGCGAGTCACCACTTCGACCTCATAGACCTGCTTTGCGCCGATATCCAAGGTGCTCTTGAGGCGCTTCCCGCGATGGCGTTTGGAAAGCAGCGCGAGATACGGGCGCCCGATCAGATCGTCTTTCCTGTAACCCCATGCCTCGATCTTGCTGTTGACGTAGGTAAACCGTTGCTCACTATCGAGGGTGTAGATGACATCGTTGGCGTTCTCAAGCAGATTCTCGAGGTACTGTGTGGTCTCTTCAATTTCCCGCGTGCGCTCTTTTACGTTATGTTCCAACTCCCCCCTGTACGTCTCCAGCTGCCGCTCAAGCCGCTTCCTGTCGGTAATGTCCCGCAACTGCACCATGACCAACAGTTCATCGGCCGCTCCGACTTGGATCAAGTCCATTTCGACCGGCGTGTCTTGTCCGCCGGCATGGCACACCATGATTTCCTTGGTGGACACTTTCCGCTGGCCGGCACTGACATCACTCAGCCATCCGCGCAAGGCATCGTGATGCCCGGGAAGCACCACTTCGAGCAAACTGCGGCCCACCACATTCGCCTCGGCATACCCCAGCGCCTGCTCCTCACGTTTATTGACCGCGACAATCATGCCGTTCGGATCCACGATAAACACTGAGTCCGCCACCAAGTCGAACAACGCCTTGTACCTAGCTTGCGAAGCCACGAGCTGTTGCGTCCGCTCTGAGACGGCCAGTTCAAGCTTCGTCGTATATTCTTGCAGATGCCGCTCAAGCTTGTGGCGTTCGGTCACGTCGTGGACAAATGCGCGTGAGTGCACTAACCCGCCTCGTTCTTGATCGATCAACGCCGTGGCGTCGATTTCCACATCGATCGCATGGCCGTCTTTGGTGAGAAACACGGTCTCCATCGAGCTGCGCCCTTGCGCCACCAATCGCTCGAGATATTGCAATACGAGCGGCTCCTGGCCGCGCGGCACAAGGTCCCAGAGTTTCATCGACAGCATTTCATCGAGCGTGTATTTCAGCTTCTCGATCCCCGTCTTGTTCACATGAACGAATCGTCCGTTCCGGTTCAACTGATAGATCATCTCAGGAGAATGTTCGATCAAATCGCGGTATTTTTCTTCCAACCGGCGCACATCCACTACACGCTGTTCGATTTGGCCAAACGACCGTTGAAGATTCTCCGCCATCTGATTGAACGCTTCGGCGAGCCCTTCAATTTCATCCCCGGTCTTTAGTTCCAAACGACGGTCCAATCGTCCGCTGCCGATCTCGCGCACGCCGTCGTGCAACAACTGAATGGGACGGGCGATCCTGCGCGCGACGACCACCCCCGTCCCCCACAACACGGCGAGCACGAGCAATCCATAGAGCAACACCTTCGCCACGAGTTCGGCGAGCGGCGCATAGGTCTCCTGGGGATCCTGCCGCACCACGGTGATCCATTGATGGCCCCCGAGACTCCCTGCGGCCAAGCTCTCGCTGAATCGGACCGGCGCGAACCCAATCAACGCATTGTGGCTCCCATGCGAGTCGTCCGCGACGACAGTCCAACCGGCCTTCAACCCGTCGAGAGCGCGGATCAATTCGGGCTTCACGCTATGCTCTTCCGGGGACAAGACTGGACAGATCACCGGCACACCATCTGAGCTGAATAACATCGCATGGCCGGTGGCCCCGATGGTGCTCTCGGCAATGGCATGGAAAATCGTGTCGCGGCGCAACAGAATGGTGACCGTTCCAATCACGACCTTTTTTGTATCGTCAAGAATAGGCGCCGTCACCACGATCACGTGGCTCCCGAAAGCCGGTTCGAAAGCGATCTCGCTCACATAACCCTTGAAACTTCCCCCTTTCACAACCGCTTGCCACCATGCTGTCTTCCCGTAATAGTACTCCACTTGTGGAATGGAACTGACGACCAGCGCTCCTTGCTGGTCAGTCACCAGAATCCCCACATAGTCCGACTTGCGGATATCGTGCCACCGGATGAGGTAGTTCGTAACGATGCGATTGATGAAGAGGGGAAACTCGCTTTGCTTGCCCCGCTGGTGCCACCGCTGCTGCCACTCCTTGATCATGCTCTGGATGCTGTCGGCACCCTTTCCTTCGTACGTGCGGTTGGCTTCGGTGACGGCGGTGTGAAGCAAGGGAGTCGTGGCGAGCTGCTGGGCCTCATTCATCCCGCGGCTCACTTGCATTTCGACGCGGCGAGCGGCTTCCACGGCAACTTCCTTGAAGTTGGCGCCGGTCATTTCTCGGAGCGCGCGCCGCTCCTCGACATAGGTGAGTCCGAGCAGAAGGGTCAGAGGCAGGAGTCCGACCAGTACGATCGCTGCGATGATCTTGCGCTGGAGACTATGAGACTGACTCCAGAGTGTCATGGGTGTGCCCAATCTCGCTATTGGCACGGGACGCGCGAGACTTGCGAGAATAGCGGGACGGGTCGAACGCTTCACCCTCACGAGCCGCGCCTGTCGCGCACGTCTCGCTTCTCGCGCCTGTGACTTCGACTAACTCCGCTTCAACAACCGTCCAGCGCCTCCCGGCCAGAGCAACAGCAGCGGGCTCGCGACGAAAACGGACGAATAGGTCCCGAAGATCACGCCCCACAACAGGGCAAGGGAGAAGTCGTGCAGGACCTCTCCGCCCGCCAGTGTCAGGGGAATCAGCACCAACACGACGGTCAGACTGGTGACAATCGTGCGGCTCAAGACTTGGTTGACCGCTTGATTGATGATCGTCTCTTCGCTCTCCCGCCGCCGCATCCGGAGATTTTCCCTGATTCGGTCGAACACGACGACCGTATCCGTCATCGAATAACCGGCTAGTGTCAGCAACGCCGTCACGACAAGCAGGGTAATTTCCTTGTCCAGGATATAAAAGGCGCCCAACACCGCCAACACGTCGTGAAAGGTCGCCAGGGCCGCGGCGATGCCGAAACGAAGCTCGAATCGCGCCGCCACATACAGAATGATCCCGGCAAAGGAAATGAGGACCGCAATGAGCGCATCCTCTTGAAGCTTCTTCCCGATGACCGGTCCAATTTCCGAACTGGAATCGACCACGAACTGGTTTGAGGGAAATTCCTTCGTAAAAACGGCCACGACCCGATCGGCCACCTTTTCCTCGATGGTTGTCGACGTCTTCAGACGAATCAAGAGTTTGTTGTCCTGACCGAACTCTTGGAGCTCGGCATCGCCCAGACCGTTCGTCTCCAGGATTTTTCTTGCTTCATCGATCCGGATCGTCTGGTCGAACTTTAACTGTACTGCAGTCCCGCCCGCGAAATCGATGCCGAGGTTCGCCGCACCACGGCCAATCTGAATGAGCGCCACAATACCCAGCACCACCATGATGCCGGAAAACAGAAAGGCCCAACGGCGCTTCCCCATGAAATCGATACTGGTTTTTCCGAGGATCTCTAACATGCCGGCTCCTTCGAACTAGATGCTTAACTGTCCCACTTTCTGTCGTTGATTCAAGAGGTCGAAGATCACCTTAGTACCGATCAGGGCTGTAAATAGATTGATGCCGATTCCGAGACACAAGGTCACGGCAAACCCTTTGATCGGCCCCGTGCCGAAGAGGAACAGCGCCACCCCTGTAATCAAGGTGGTCACGTGAGAGTCGACAATCGTCAACAGCGCTTTGTCGTATCCTCCATCCACCGCCAAACGAACCGCTTTCCCGGATCGCAGTTCTTCGCGAATACGCTCGAAGATCAGGACATTTGAATCGACGCCCATCCCGATCGTGAGCACAATTCCAGCGATTCCCGGCAGGGTCAAGGTGGCGTTGAGCGCAGACAGAGCCCCCATCAAACAGAACAGATTGAGCGCCAACGCAAAGTCCGCAATCACGCCGGACAACCTGTAATACACGATCATGAACATGACCACCAAAGCGCCGGCAAACAGCGTGGCCTGCATGCCTTTCTCGATCGAATCTTTCCCCAGCGACGGTCCGACCGTGAGGTCTTGAATGATCTTCAGCGGAGCCGGCAAGGCGCCGGCCCGAAGCACGATGGCCAAATCGTTGGCTTCTTGCATGGAAAACGTTCCGGTGATTTGCGCGCGCCCCCCGGTAATGCGGTCCTGAATCACCGGCGCCGAGTAGATCGTATTGTCGAGCACGACGGCCATGCGCTTCTTGATGTTGTCGCCTGTAATCCGTTCGAATTCCCGACCGCCCTTCCCGTCGAATTCGATCGAGACGTAGGGATCGTTGAATTGACCGATCGAGACACGTGCATCGTTCAACACGTCGCCGGTCAGCATGACCCGTTTTTTTACGAGATAGGGGATGCGATATTCTCGGCCGGTGTCTTTATCGACAACCCGCTCAAAGAGGATCTGATCGCCCGAGGGCAGCTTCGCCTCAGCCTGCTTCAGGACCTCCTCCTCCTTGTCTTTCGGAATACGGCCGGGCAGATCGAGCTTCGACTGGTTGTCTTCGTCGAGCATCTTAAATTCGAGCAACGCCGTCTCTTTGATCAGATCCCTGGCGCGTTTGGGCTCTTTGACACCGGGTAGCTGCACGACGATCTGCTTCAACCCCTGCCGCTGCACGATCGGCTCTGACACGCCGAACTGATCGATGCGGTTCCGGATCGTTTCCAACGCCTGGTTGATGGCGGAATCCTTGATCCGCTTGGCCTCAGCTTCCCGCAATTCCCACACCAGCCGGTTGGCCGATCCGGCAGACGCTGTCTCGCTGAAGGTCGGATAGTCGTCGACCAACTTCTGGATCTGCTCCTTGAGTTCGGCGTTCTGGAATTGAATCGTCACCTGGGCTGGTCCCGTCCGCGCCACAGACTCCACGGGAATTTTCTTCTCAACCAATACATCTTGAAGGGACGAGACCGATCGATCGACGGCAATCTCGACCGCGCGATCTTCGTCTACTTCCATCACGAGGTGAATCCCGCCTTGCAGATCCAAGCCCAGCGTGATGCCCTTACTCGGCATCACCTTCTTCAGCCAATCAGGCAACCCTTGATAGAATGGCTGATAGGTGGGGATAAAGAAGATCACCGATAGCACTACCACCGACGCCAACAATAGTAACCGCCCACCCACTTTTTTCATGTCGTCTGATACCCCTTCATCCTGTGTGATCTACGAGTCTTTCTCTTTATCCTTATCCTCGTCGTCTCCACCGCGTAATCGAGCGATCTGGTCTCGCTGTATCCGAATCTTCGTATTGTCGGATATCTGCAGCGTCACCGTGTCTTTCCCGAGATTCGTCACAGTGCCCCAGATCCCTGATGCTGTGACGACTTTGTCGCCCTTCTTCAGAGCCTCGCGCAACGCCTTCTGCTGCTTCGAGCGTTTCTGTTGCGGCAAAATGACCAAGAAATAGAAAATCACGAAGATCAGCGCGAACGGAATGAGGGAAAGGATCGTGCTGGCAGTGGAACCTCCTGCTGCCCCTCCACCGAACAACTGAGCCATCACAACCGATTGCATGAGCATACGAACTCCTCTCCAACTAAGTTAATCCCCTTCTGCATGCCGATGCACATCGCCATCAGCCAGGACCGCAGCTGAGACGCCCGATGCAGCCAGGTCGCGGGATCGGTAAAATTCATCCCGAAACGACCGTAACGTTCCCTGTGCGATCGCCGCCCGCACCTGGCTCATCAGGTCGGCGAAATACCAAAGATTGTGGATCGTATTCAGTCTCGACGACAACATCTCTTTCATCTGAAAGAGGTGATGCAGATAGGCACGAGAGTAGCGCGCGCAGACCGGACAGCCGCAAGCCGGATCGATCGGCTGCTCATCCCGAACGTACTGCGCTTGCTTAATCACCACTCGCCCGAAACTCGTAAAGAGCGAGCCGGTCCGCCCATGGCGCGAGGGCACCACGCAATCGAACAGATCAATCCCGCGCGCCGCCCCTTCGATCAAATCCTCCGGCATCCCAACACCCATCAAGTAGCGCGGCTTCGAAGCCGGCAACTCAGGCACGGTCACATCCAACATGGCGTACATCTCTGCTTTTGATTCTCCCACCGAAAGCCCGCCGACCGCGTAGCCTTCGAACCCAAGCTCGACGAGGTCGCGCGCCGAGGTCACGCGAAGATCTCTATCCAACCCGCCCTGCACGATGCCAAAAAGAGCTTGATCTGTCCGGCGCCGACTGGCCTGACATCGTTGTGCCCAGAGGGTGGTCCGCCGCACCGCATCGCGCACGACCTCTCTCTCAGCCGGCAAAGCCACACAGTGATCGAACGCCATCATGATATCGGCGCCCAACGCTTCTTCAATTTCGACGGCGGTCTCCGGCGTAATGAAATGTGTAGACCCATCGAGATGCGATTGAAAGCTCACTCCCTCGTCCGTCACTTTGCACAGTTTGGCGAGACTGAAAATCTGAAATCCACCGCTGTCCGTCAAGATAGCTCCGGGCCACCCGGTAAACCGATGCAATCCACCCATCTCAGCAATAATCTTATGTCCAGGACGCAGATACAGATGGTAGGCATTGTTCAGCATAAGACGAAAGCCGAGCTGCTCTAAATCGGCTGGATCGATTCCCTTGACCGGCCCCAACGTGCCGATCGGCATGAAGGCCGGGGTATCGATCTCGCCATGGGCGGTGCTGAGTCTCCCCAGCCGCGCGCTCGTCTCACGGTCCGCATGTTGAACCGAAAAATCCATGATCCCTCTTGTCGACTACATCTGCTCCGGCGCGGAAATCCCGAGGACGGCGAGCCCATTCTTCAAGACTTGCTGGACGCCGCTCATCAGCGCCAATCTCGCTGCAGTCCGTTCGGGAGTCGGTGCCTCTTTCTGCATTCCTTCACTCGATATTAATCCCTCAGGCGTTACCGCCGCCAAATCACGATCCGCAGCGGGAGGCAGAATTCGATGCTTGTTATAAAACGTATGCAGCAGCCCGGCCAACTGTTGAAGATAATAGGTCATCCGATGAGGCTCGTGGGCCATTGCGCTGCCCTGAAGGATTGAGGGATAGGCAGAAAGCTTGCGAATCAGCCCTAATTCATCCGCGTCCGTCAACAGCGTTAAATCCGCCGCGCTCGGCAGGGGACAGGCGATGCCTCGCGCGGCTGCGACGCGCCAAAGGCTTGCGATCCTGGCATGGGCATACTGCACATAGTACACCGGATTGTCGGATGACCGCTGTTTGGCCAGTTCCAAATCAAAATCGAGATGCGAGTTGGAATCGCGCATTAAGAAAAAGAACTTGGCTGCATCGGCCCCGACTTCATCGATGACTTCCCGCATCGTGATGAACTCGCCGGCCCGCTTCGACATTTCCACTTTTTTCCCGCCGCGCAACAAATTCACCATCTGGACCAGTATGACCCGAAGGCGATCTTTCGGGTGCCCATAGGCCTGCACGACCGCTTGCATACGAGGGATATAACCATGGTGATCAGCGCCCCAGACGTCGACGAGAAGATCGTATCCACGCTGGAGCTTGTCCCTGTGGTAGGCGATATCGGATGCCAGGTAGGTGTACTCGCCATCCTGTTTCCGTACAACCCGATCCTTCTCGTCGCCGAACGCCGAGGATCGGAACCACCAGGCGCCCTCTTGCTCGAACAAGAACTGTTGGGATTTCAATTCATCCAAAACTCGTTGGACAGATCCTGAGTTCACAAGAGAGGCCTCGCTGAACCAGGACTCAAACTCGACCCCGAAGGACTTCAGGTCCTCGCGAATCATGCTCAACAGTTCCTGCGCAGCGAACGTTCGGCAGCGTTCCTCGACCTCTGTGGCCGGACGCCCGGCCAGCTCAGGCTCGAGCTGCTGCTTTACCCGCTCGGCGACCGCAGTGATGTAGGCTCCGTGATAACCCTCCGCCGGAAATTCGACCGGGCGGTTCGACAATTCTTCATATCGGGCGTAGACGGAGGCTCCCAACAGTTTCATCTGCCGGCCTGCGTCGTTGATGTAGTACTCGCTCACGACGTCATACCCGATCGCCTTGAGCATGTTCGCAACCGCTTGTCCGACCGCAGCACCACGCCCATGTCCGACATGTAATGGACCGGTTGGGTTTGCGCTCACATATTCCAGCAGCACTCTGCGCCGCTGTCCTAACTCAGCTCGTCCGTAGGCTGCTCCTTCCACCTCGATTTCTCTGAGCACTTCTTGCCAGATGGCCGGCTTGATGGTGAGGTTGAGAAACCCGGGCCTAACGATTTCAACCCGGTCGAAGAGCTGGTCACCCTGAGAAAGGTTGTCGATAATAATTTGGGCAATATCGTGGGGCGCTCGTTGCTCGGAGGCTGCGAGAGACATGGCGACCGTCGAGGCCAAGTCTCCCCACTCAGGCCGTTTAGGAGTATCCAGGCTCACCTGAGGCCAGGCTTCCGTCTTCAGTTGGCCCTTCTTTTTGGCCCCATTGAGCGCTCCAATCAATGCGCTCGTGACCTTTTCCTGAATGACCCCGCTGGACAAGAAAATAACTCCTAAGTCCTTACCAATGAAAGGGAAAATGAACTGGTCACTTTAGCATACGGGATGGTCAGTGACAAGGCAGCCGGATGGGATTCCCGATGAGGGCACTCTCTCTGAGGCGGGCAAAACACTGCGCGACAAGATGGTCCTGCGATATATCAAGACACGGTTTTTTCTCGCATCGGTTGACCTCTTCCCACGAACGACAGAGGCAAGGCGCGCCTTGCACCACAGTCACATGGGCGCCACGGGGAGCCCAACGAGCGGGATCGGTCGGCCCAAATACAGCAACCGTCTGCACACCCATCAGCCCCGCCATATGTGTGATTCCAGAATCTTGCCCGACAAAAAGTCGTGCCTGTGCGAGTATTCCGGCAACCGTGAGAACATCGAGGCCCTTCAGGACGATCGGTGACTTCACACAGAACTGGAGTAGGCGCTCGACTGACTTTCGGTCAGCCGGCCCTTCTAGAACCACTGGTAGAGCCCCGGACAATTGCAGCGCATTCACCAAGGGCGCAAGGATCTCCGCTGACACACACTTATGGACACTCCCGCTTCCTGGATGGATGATGACAAGCGGCTCTTCATTTGAAAGGCCCGCCGCTTCAAGACAGGCCCGCCCGAGATGGAGGAGCGGTTCCGCCACCGTCGATAGAAGGTCTCCTTCATCGTCAGATGGCGCCTCATCGATCGTTTCAAGAAACCGGTCACGTTGATGTATCTCCCGAATCGTAGCCGAGAACGGGGATCTCACGATCACCTCACGGACACCGATTGCCTTGAGTGTCTCGTTCAACGTGCCATCGAGATCCTGAGTCCAGCCAATGGCAAGATCGCAGCCCTCCATCCGTGTCTGTATCCGGCCCTTAACCGAATCAGCGCCGGTAAATAAGTCCGTGCAGGCAAGCCCCTGGACGGAGATCCAATGATCAATGATCCCATACGCAAGGAGCAGCTTTGCGACCTGGTCTTCCGCACAGAGTACCAGTTGATAGTTAGGAAAGCGGGCCCGTAAACGAGCCATGGCTGGGACTGCCAAGAGCACATCGCCAAGACCGCCTGGATGGATCATCATAACCGTCCTTCTCACAGTAGACATTGATGCTTATCCCAAGCGAGGTGCCCGCGCCAGGAGGGATCTCGCCGCTTCAAGATCCGCCAAAGTATTCACGTTGTAAAAGGAACGCCCGGATGGATCTATGGTGTGTAGGTCTGCCTCAGTGACATATTGGACCCGGAGGGATGATTGCGACACCATCTCTTGGATTTTGAGCTGTCGCTCCTGAATCATCTGCTCCAAGACCGGCAGACATTGTTTGCTGTACAGCGCATGTATCGGATGCAGCCGGTCAGCAAGCCTCGCTATCACAATATCTGCGGCTCCTCTTCGACGTGTGAACTGAGCAATGACCGCCTGACTGAGAAACGGCATGTCGCAGGCTGCCACGAATATACAGGATGTCGATGCCTGCGCAATCCCTGTGTACAATCCTCCGAGGCTTCCGCAATCGGGCACCAGGTCTCGCACAACTCTGGCATCGATGCTAAGCGAAGGACTGTCCTGGGCAATAACGACAAGCACTTCCTGAAAGATTGAGCGAAATATCGCCAATCCTCGTTCGAGGAGGGTCTGTTCCCCTATCACCAGATGTCGTTTATCTTCTCCCATTCTTCGGCTTTTTCCTCCGGCGAGAAGAATGCCTGTCACTTCGGTTTCCATTACCGTCCCTCAAGTCAGGCGCAAAAAAGAAAGAGGGGGTGGGCCACCCCACCCCCTCCTGATGCTTCAATCTATCTCCGTTCAAACGCTGTTAAACGTTCTTCCCTTTCCGTTTGTTCGATCGCCTGGTCAACACCCACCCTTCCAGCAGAACCACACCAGCGGCAATCACAATCGGATAGATATAGGCTTCACGAGGTGTGGGCGGCTCCAGAAAGGTATAGTAGAAAGCCGAGACGGCCATCTTCCTCCCGGCGTCGCCATTGTGCCCATCCCACGCAAAGAACACAGTGGGAATATATTGCCCCATTTCGAAGAATGTGTCTTCGTCGTAAATATTATCCTTATTGTTGCCTAACGGCCGCTGAATGATCACTGTCCAGCGACCATTCTTCCACTCAGAAAATAGAATCTTGGTGAACTCTTCGTAATTGTCCCGCTGTTCAAAGTCCTTATCCCATCCGGTTCCCTTGAAGGCACGAAGTGAATTATCGGCTTCCCATTTTAGAATATCGACTGGGAACTGTTCGTTGCTGCCGAACAGATACCTCGGCTTAATCGGTGCGGGAAGTTCCTTCCACTTCACAGCAGTTTGCATGGCGACAGCATCGTTATAGACGGTGTAGTTATTCTGATGCATGGCAATGGAGCCCTCTTCACCGGTCTTTGGATCCTGTTCCTTCACATCGATATTGACCGAGGTCGGAGGCCAGGGCAACTTCCCTTCAGCTACACTCTTCGTCCGATCGTCCCACTGGAACATAAACGCAACGTGCGTACTGTTGTAAACCGACTTCATCCATATATCGTCGATCCGATTCACGAAGTTTCTAGGCTTATGGGTGATCTGACCGCCCATTGCGATAATCCGCCTGGCCCGCTTCGTCCACATTTCATTCTCTGGATCTGCCGATATTTCTCCCTCAACCACGCCTGAGGACAATACGAAGTTGACCTTCGGCTTGTCTGTCAGTGGATCGATCGAAAGGGGTGTCCCATCTGCCTCACGCTCACAGAGTGAATTCACAAAGTTGGCAATGTGCCAGCGTTCATCAACAGTGGTATTGTCGGCAAACGAGGGCATTGGCGTGCCGTTGACTCCGGTTGAAAATGTTCGGAAGATGTTTTTGACGTTATAGGGGTCCTGCCGGCTTCCTCTAAAGTTCCAACACTTGTGCCAGTTGGCCGGCTGTATCGAAAAACCCCAATCGTCTTTGAGATTGAACGCATTGCCGTCACCACGTCCATCAGCGCCATGACACTCGACACACTTTTTCTCGACAACGAGTTCCGCTCCCTTTTTTAAACTCTCTTCGTTCGCAGGGATCGGCTTCAGTTCATTCAACTGCAATATGGTCTGGCTCTCTGACTGCTTGTCCGTAAATTTTCGATCTTTCACAAGCTGGGTGGTGACGAAAGACAACACTTGGAGCCGTTGCTCTTCCGTCAGAATACCTTCCCAGGATGGCATGGCAGAACCGGGCAACCCGTGTGTCACAGTTTCAAACAGATCGTTTTGGCCAGGAACAGGCTTCTTGGCATCGAACAACGGCAGTTCACCGCTGGCCGTGTGCCGAATTTTGAATGTTCCTTGATTGAAATTTCTCGGGCGTGGCCAGAGACGATCGGCGCCTGGTCCATCGCCTGCACCATCGACGCCGTGACACCAGACACATTTGGTGAAGTAGACCCGCTTCCCTGCTTCAATCATTTCTGCAGAAGGCTCAGCTGCTAAGTCGCCCTTTTTAAAGCCCGCAGGAAGAGCATCTGCGGCGAAGGCCAATCCCCCGCTGATCCCGGAAACCAGAATGACTCCGAAAGCAGTCGTGAGGAATGTCCCCGCTTTCAGCCTTAACGAATTCTTCATCGCTTCCCTCATGTCGTCAAACTAGGTTGACTATAAACTCGATGAACTCTAGTCCCAAGTCCTTGGGTAATATCCGGTGTGCCAATATTCGAACAAGATTACTTTCCAGATTTCGTCTATGGTCAAATGTTGTTCCCATGGCGGCATCACGGAGGCCCAGGGGAATCCTTCGTTCGGCAAGCCAATTCCGCCCTTAGATACGCGCCAGAAGATGAACGTCTCTTGAAGCTGCGCAATTGTACCCGGATCGGTAAAGTTCGCTGGGATTGGATTGAAGGCGAAGGCGTGGAGACCGCGACCGTTCAGATTATCCCCATGGCAGAAATGACAATTTTGGTAGAAGATCTCTCCACCCTCACGCACGTACTTGAGATACCCCTGAGCATCCTTATCCCAGGGATTGGAAGTGGGCTTCATCAAACGGCCCATGCCCTGCTCCACAATATTGGCGTTGCTATACTCCTGATCGTATTTTCCTTCAGGATTGACACGATAGGGGTTCTGCGACGTTTGAAGAGTATAGGTTTTTCCATGTACCTTGGTACTGGCCGGCGGAGCAGGATGCACCGTTCTCAACTCGATTGGCTCTTCGGATTTTGGGACCATGGCACTGTATGAGAACCCGCCGATCAAGATCGGAAGAATAATCAGGTAGGCATAGCGCAACCACCTGTTCCCACCGGTCTTGGCATCCAAGACGTTCATGATCGGCTGCTTGAACTTTTTCCAATCTTCTTCATTCGCAGAAACCCACATAAAGATAGCCACGAGGGAAACCGTTCCATACATGGCACGAACGCTGAACGGAATTGGAGGATATACTCGAAACTTTAAATAGAGAAGAATGAAAGCCCAAAACAATATTCCTTGCCAAAACCGTGGGAAGGCCATTCCCATGGCACTCATCATATAGCTGATCCCTGTAAAGCCTGCCACGAACAGGGTGAGCTCCAAGATCACTTGGACCGGCATATATCCTTCGATCAGGCGCACGGTATTTGACGGAACGATTCCTACAATCATCCCGGCAAGTAGGAGTATCCCCGCTGCCCCTATAATTGCCGCGACTGACATTAATGCTTTCATCGGTGAACTCCGTTTACTCGATAAAAGAGATAGATGGCCTAGATCACGAAATCTTCGGTGGCGGTGATCCGGTCTTCACCTGCGACAGATAATCAACGATTTTTTTAATCGCTCCCGCGCTCAACTTCTGGCCGAATATTTTCGGCATCGTATTGTCCGGAAACGGCTTTACCACGTAGGCGCTGGGTGAAACGATCGACTCCATAATGTAATCCGGAACAGTCTTTGCCGATCCCTTGTAGTCTTTGTCCTTCATGCGAAGCAAGGCATTCGTCCCCTCTTCGAGCACAGGACCGATTGTCCCCTTCGCTCCTGGAATACCGGGAATCGTATGGCAGGCCACGCACTGAGCCTTCTGGAAAATTTGATCCACAGGCTCCGTTCCATCTGCCATCAGCGCGGTTGCTGCTCCTGCCGCTTCTTCCTGTTGCTTAGGCCGGTCTGCCTCGGGAATAAACTTCTCGTATGACTTGATGATCTCCTCGAATGTCGGAGCGTCGCGCCCCTCGCGAACATACAACCAGGTGTCTACGGCCGCCAATTCTGGAAGGCTCAAAGAGATCGGTGGCTTGTGAATGGCCGGCATCGGGCTTTCCTTATCGTTCGTACCCTTTACGCCGTAGCCAACAACAACATAACAGCTCGGGCATGCATGGGATTCGGCAATATATTCTTGGCCATTTTCAGCAGTCCCAGCACCGGGAAATGCTTCTTTTTGAGCATAGTCTCTAGCCGCTGCCTTACCCTTGCTATACTTGGGATCCTCCAACCGCTCCTTGCCTGCTCGATCTGGAAGACCTACCAAGTTGGGAGCGCGTTCACCCAACATCCCTGCGTGGAATGCGTGACAGAGCGGGCACTGGCCTTTGCCGACTGCCCCCTGCTCTTTGTTCTTTCCAATTCCACCGAAAATGATCTTCTCACCTTCATCGGCAAGTGCCTGGACAGACATTGAAGCAAAATCTAATTTCACTTCTGCAGGAGGGAATCCACCTTCGACCTGCGGCAACCAGTTTCCATACCCTGAGAGGCCTGCGGCAACCAGAAACATGAAACCACCGATCCTCAGCAGTGCGGCTTGACTGGGGAAATAGATCCCCATCATGAAGCATGTTGCGGTAATGATAACTAAGGAGACCGGAAGCATCCGGTTGGCTTCGTAGAAGCTCCCTTTATAGTGCGCAATCGCCACCATCAGCAAACAGGCGCCAATTGTGCCGATAAAGACCTTGAATAATGCGCGCTTCTTTGCAGCACCATCTTTGACGGATACTATTGAATAGACAAAGAGACAGGCGAGAAGCGCGAATAGCGGCCACCCAATCGATAGAGCTTCCTTTACTAGATCGCCCACGGATGTAACCTCCTGAAGTTCTGGTAGGAGGGAGACATGCTCTTCATGCCCCCACTCCCCCAACCATGATCCTTAAAGATGATTAGTGGCCCCCAGCCGGCTGCGGTGCGCCGCCCGGAACCCCTGCCTTCGCCTCAAGAGGCGTCTTCTTCATCCCGAGGCTTCCCAGCCAGAAGACGAATAGGATGCTCACCCAGAAGAACAGCACATTGAACGAGATCATATTCGCGGCGAAACCCACCGTGTGCGTATAGGCCCAAGGCGAGTTATCACGCATAATTTCATTGACGTGCCAGAATAATCGAACCGAAGAACGAATGTACCCCATCAAACCCATCATCCAGGTAAAGGCCGTTGCAAGCATGATCAGCGCATATTGCGACCGAACGGAGATCTTGCCCCACTCAATAGCCCCCATCTGTTTAGCGCCCTTCATCATGAAGCTGTTAAGCGCGAACATGAAAAAGAGACAGGACAGCGTAGTGGCGACCTGGGGGACCGAGAGACCTACCCGAACGTTTGCCGGAATGTAATACCCATAGATTGCCAGCCAGATGATATTCACGTAGGCGCACCCAAAGAAAACACCCATGAAGATATTTCCAAACTTCGACCATGATACAGTCGAGACTTTATTGCCTCGCATGTACCAGACGAAACTCAGAATGGTGGTGGTGATAATCACGTTAATTCCACCATTTTTGGCCGACATCACCCCGTAGTTTCCCAACACCGGGTGCTGTTGCCCTCCCATGGCCTTAAGCTCAGCCGGAGTCATAACGATCGTGTGAGGGGTAATGAACACCAGGTAGCCGCAACAGAGAACGAATACGAGATACTTAATATACCGTTGATATTTCTCGGCACCGCGCATCCGACCAAGCGCTTGCCAGAGATAATAGTTCGTGCTCAAGAAAAGGATGCCGATCATGGTGGCTTGAATGATGAAGAGCCACGCCAAGAGACCACCCATAAGCGTAATGCCCATCTGCTGGCGATAGGCGTATACCTCGCGCATCAGCCAATAACCGGCGAACGGCAGAGGAATCAAGAACGCCACGCCGAGCGCCATGGCGATATATCCCATCCAGTCATAGTGCGCACGGTCCTCATCCGTCTTGGAAGCCAAGAACTTGTATGCTGCGTAGGCCGCCACGACACCGCCGCCGAACGCCATATTTCCCAAAATGCGATGCACATTGAGTGGGTTCCAGAGAGCGGTATGGATGACGTGCCAGATATTCCCCAGATACCGGCCCTGCTCATCGACGCCGGCCGGCGACATCATGAAGCCGATCCAGGAATTCGCCAGGAACATGAGCAATGTGCCGATCACGTTCAAAACCACGGACATGCTCAAGTGAATCCACTTGAGGAACCCTTCCGTCATCTTGTCCCAACCGTAGTAATAGACGTAGAGGGTTCCGCTCTCCGCCACAAACATCAGAGCATAGATATGCATGACCGGGCGGAAGATACTGGATAAGTAGCCGAAGAATGCGGGATAGAGCGTCAGGTAGGTGAAGATCAGAATACCGCCCAAAATTGCCGTCAGCGAATAGGCCGTCAGGCTGATCTTAATGAAGTCATAGGCGAGCTTGTCATACTTCTTCGCCATTGACTTATCCTTCGTCACCATCCCCATAAATTCGATCACCATGCAGAAGATTGGAACTGCGAGCACGAAACTTCCGTAGTAGAGGTGCTGCTGGTTGGCAAACCAGATCAACACACGGCTTTCGAAGTTGTACCGCGGATAATCCTTAGGGCCATCGACGGTCTTCGGAGCAGGGGCGCCGACGACGATACCCTCCGTCTTATAATAGACATCTCGCCCCTTCTCAACTTTCGCCTCACCCTCCTTCTTCACCGCATCAGGCGCATCTGCGCCCATTGCCAGCGACGGAAGCGATACGGCGATGGGGAGCAGGAGAAGGCCAACCATCGCGCAAAGCGCCATGATTGAAAACAACTTCTTCCCGGCTACACGTCCCATGAAATACCTCCTTGATGCATTCTGAAAAAAATCAACTTCTAATTAACTATTCTCTATCCTAGTAAGCCGGAATCTGAGCAGCAGAACTATCTCGTTCTACTTTCGGAAAAGGTACCAGTAGTCCAGCCCCTGCGACTCCATTAAAAAGTGGTCGACTGCTGTAAAATACGCGATGCAGACGACTAGCGACACCACCACATACACAATTGTCATGCCCATCGCACTCCCTCCCTCAGACTCCACGGACGTTGAAGAAATCCTAGCGCTGCAGCGGCCCTGCTTAGCAGGGGCACTGAATTCCAGCGAACCAATAAAAAAACCACAGACCCACTGCACAGGTGATGTAAAAAATCATCTTGCCGACTCTAACTTTTATCTCGCTATCCGGTGTTGCCGTAGCCATCACTTCTCCCTCTCTCCTAAATGCAAACAAAATCCCGAATCAGCTCAGCGATTTTCTTGACACACAGATAATCGTATGTTATTCAAAAATCCTTGCCGCATACGAAAAATCAGGGGAATCTCGATGAAAAAAAAATCAAAAGTGTTCGACATTATAGTTTTGGCCGGAATGGTTGTCAATATACTTTTGGCCGTGTTTCTTATTCTCTACTACTTTGATTTCTTATAGATTTTATAGGAGCGACCCCTTCAGTTCCCTCTGACTTTTCACCAGAAACCGCACAGCGAAACCCTATTGTTTCATCGCGAAAATCCTGAACCATTTTGCTCCGGCTGGTGATGCGAATATCGGCTCCTGTGGTCGCGTAGCCTCCTCCACGAAGCACTCGAAATATGCCGTGATCTGGGCTCGGTGGGTTCTGTTCCGGAGCCTCTTCGAAGTATCGCTCCCCGTACCAATCACCCACCCACTCCATCACATTGCCTGCCCCATCCATGACACCGTACGGACTCTTGTCAGTCAGAACCGTGCCGACTATTGCGGAGACCTCATGACCATCCTGCACCCTGGCCCAATTCGCTCCGCTGGCCTGTTCGGCATTACCCCAGGGCCAGAGACGTCCATCAGATCCTCGCATGGATTTCTCCCACTCCGCTTCGGTCGGAAGCCGCTTCCCTTTCCAACTGCAATAGGCCTCCGCATCTTCCCATGACACGTAGACCACAGGCTGATTGATGCTCAGCATCTTGCTCATATTCTTGGCGTACCGAGCAGGAGGGCCGGACTTGCGGTGCCCCGTCACATTGACAAACTGCTGATACTGATAGTTGGTCACTTCGTAGCGATCAATCGCAAAAGCACTTAATACCAGCGTGCGTTGAGGCCGCTCATCGAGCCCGCCATGGTCCGTCCCGCGGATGAAGGGTCCTGCAGGAATCGAAACCATTTCTTCCGGAACCGGCTCTTCATGGGAAACTCCATCAGGATTGAGCGGCACTGATGGAGCTGAATCTGTGGAATCGACAGAAGAGGTTTCAAAGGGGGTCAGCGTGGTGCCCCGGAGGATTCCCATGATGGGGATCGCAGCAAAGGCGAGGACAGCCAAAAGAAACAGAACCTTGAATTTGGTTTCGAGCATGTCGGTTACGACGCCGCAGGGCTATCATTCGCCTGCACATCATCGCTCGCACAACGAAACCCGATCGTAATATCCGTCCGCCAGGCTTTCGCGGCAAATCGTTTGGATAGTCGCGCATTATGCTCGGTTTCTCGCCACGACCCTCCGCGCACAACTTTCAAATCCGCACGTTCCGGCCCTTTGGGGTCACGATAGGGCGCCTTCTCGTAGTAATGTTCATCGTATGAGTCCGCAACCCATTCCGCGACGTTCCCAGTCATGTCATAGATTCCGTAGGGACTGCGGCCTGACTCGAAGGAGCCGGGAGGCGCAAGATACCGATAGCCATCTTCACTTCCATCCAGATTGGCGTTGGCGCGGCCGCTCCGCACCGTGTCGCCCCAGGCGTATTTCCGCTTTCCCTCGCCACGACCGGCCTTTTCCCATTCCGCTTCCGTCGGAAGGCGCTTTCCGGCCCACTTACAATAGGCCGCCGCCTCATCCCACGACATGCTCATTGCCGCAAACTCAGGCTGCAACAGTTTGGATTGATCGTCTTCGAACACTTCGATCTTGGGCAGCGGACGCTTGGTCATTTTGGCAAACCGGGCGTATTCCTCTTGCGACACTTCTCTCTTGTCGAGATAAAAGGCCTTGAGAAATCTTTGCCGCTCCGGCACTTCGTCAGGGTCACCATCTGTGCTGCCCATGATGAACGGACCTTCAGGAATCTGCACCATTTCTCGCCCCTCATCGCCTATCTTCGTCTTATACATCGAGTAGTCCAGCGAGGGTGCGCTGGTCGGCTCAGAACGAGCCTCGGTCGTGATCGACGCGGCCAGCGCTTTCATCTGCTTTGCCTTGTAGGACTCATAGACCAGCAAGCTGATCATCAGGAGAAACGCCCCAAAGACAAACACGATTCCGCCGACGAGCACTCCCTTATTTTCCATCGCGACTCATACTCCTCCGGTTGCAGCCTTCTTCTTTGCCGCTCGCATATCCAGCAACATCGAAATCTGCACACCGAGAAACCCGCCCATGGCGGCGCCGGCTCCCGCTCCTACGGATATTCTTTCCGGTCCGGCAATGAGCCAGGCAAGCGCCCCGCCCAACAGAGTCCCCACCAAAATACTCGCCAGAAAACGCCGCCCTCCCATAAACCCGATGACTCCGCCGAGCACCAACCCTGCCCCACTCGCCAGTGGCATGATACCACCACCCATAATCATCCCGATGAGCGTCCCAACGGTTCCCATCACGGCCACGCCGAACAGGATATCCATCACCTTCTTCAAGGACGTGCTTTGTTCCGTGCCGGACTTGGCCATGCTCACAACGGTCCAATTCTTTAGCGTCCTGTGCTTGCCACAATCGAGCCGAAATCGATTTCCACGCCGGATGCGGCGATGATCGAGATGCCCCATGCTTTGGCAGCCGGTTCATGCTTGTGAATCCGTTTGAAATCCTCGTACACATTCACTCGTTCTTCAAACCACTGGCCGACCTCTTTTGTACCGCTTTGCACCACAATCTCCGAGCCACTGAACATGCCGCCCTCGGTCAACGTGCCTTCAGGCTTGGCGGCACTCCAGACATACTTCGTAAACACAGGAATAAACATCAGGTCGGTATCCAGCGAGGCATAGATCGCCGCAATCGGCTCAGTGTCTGTCGTCGCTTTCTGCAGACGCCAGCGCCAGGTAAGAACCGGAAAGGCTTTCGGGTCCCAATCGATCTTCTTTTTCTTGATCCTTTGTCCCGCATCCCTCACTGCAAGAAAGTTCCCAGCATTCTCCGTCTGAACCTTATAGGCATCACGCCCCTTGGATTGGCTCCGTTGATTTTCATGTTCCCAATTCAATGGGAATCCCTCCGCATCCTTGTTCTGAAAATCCTCAAGAACCAAGGATTGACCTTGGGCCGTACCCGTACCGACCATCATGAGACTTCCACAGGTCACAAGCCCTATTGCGAAACATCTCCAGAACATCACCCCTCCCCTCATATCTGCCACCTCATTGGATTTTTATGCCTCTTGCGACGACGACGGCGGCGCAAGCACCCTCGTATTTTCCTTGGCCAATGCTTCTCCCATTGCAGACGACTGGTCCCGCTGACACATCCAGAATAGGGCAAGCACCGCCCCCCAAAACACCATCATATTCAGCGTCACCATCTTCGCCGCGAACGCAAAGTCGGGGGTAAAAGCCCAAGGAGAGACATCGGCCATCAGCTCACTCACATGCCATGCCAACCGTCCGGATGAACGGATATAGCCCATGAGACCCATGACCCACGTAAATGCTGCAGCCAATCCGAATAGACCCGCCATAGCCCTGAGAGAAATCTTTCCCCATTGGATCGGCCCAAGGAGAACTGAGCCCTTGAGCATCATACGATTGATGATCACCCCGATCACAAGCACCGTCAATGTGGTGGCAGCCTGCGGCGTCGACAGCCCGACACGGAGCTTTGCTGGCAGATAGTACCCATAGACTGAAAGCCAGATAATGTTAAGCGCCCCAAGCAGAAACAACGAGCCAAGAATGATGTTTCCTTTCGTGACCCAGGACACAACCATCGTTCGATTAGCGCGACGGTAATACAGAAAACTCATGGTGGTCACGAGAATCATGATGTTGACCGCGCCATTCTTCGCGGACATCACTCCGTAATTGCCGACCACGGGATGCGACGCTCCACCCATCGCCTTCACTTCACTGGCCGACATAAAAACGGTGTGTGGCGTCAGCCACACAAACAGGGCCACCATAAACACCGAGAGCAGCACCTGGTAATACGGCTGATACCGTTCCCCTCCGCGAAGGCGCGCCATACTCTGCCAGAGGTAAAAGTTGACTCCGAGGAAGAGGACGCCTATCAAGATGGCCTGCACGACAAAGAGCCAAGTGAGTAAGCCACCCATCATCGTCACGCCCATACTCTGGCTGAACGAGTAGACCGACCGCATCAACCAGTAGCCGGCAAAGGGCATCGGTAATAATGCGATAACCGTGACAAATAAAAAGATATGCCCGACCCAGTCGAAATAGGCGCTCTCTTTTTCGGTCTTGCTGGTAAAGAATCGATAGCAGGCATAGGCCATCACCACCGCGCCACCGGACATAATGTTTGCCAGAAAGCGATGGACGTTCAATGGATTCCACAGAGCCGAATGGAGCAAATGCCATCCGTTTCCCAAAAACTGCCCTTTCGCGTCGACACCGGCCGGCGCCATCATGAAAGCCGACCAGGCGTTTGCTAAAAGCAGCAGTGCCGTCCCAAACAGGTTGCTCAACAGACCGATCGATGCGTGGACCCATTTCGAAGCCGGCTCAGCCAGCCGATTCCAGCTATAGTAATAGGTGATGAGCAGCAGCGATTCTCCAAGAAATACGAACGCGTAGACCGGCATAAAGGTCTTGAACGTCCCGCCCATATACCTCATGAAACTGGGGTAAAAATAGAGAAAGATCCCCAGCATGATGCTCCCGACCACAGCCGTCACCGACAGGGCGAGAAGGCCGACTTTTGCCAAATCACGCGCAAGGCCGTCATAGCGAAGTGCGATCTCGGGCTTTCTGCTACTGAGCCCAAGAAATTCCAGCAGTACACAAAAAATCGGCAATGCGAGAACAAACCCTCCGAAGTAGGTGTGGAGTTGTGTGACGAACCACACGACCAATCGGCTGTCGAACGATCCAATGCGCGGGTAGACCGTATCCTGGGGAGAAGGAGCCGATGGCCCATCGGGGGTCCCCGGTGTCTTGAAATACAGATCGGTGGCATCCTCGGCAAAGGATTGGCTCTGAAGACCCCAGCCAAACCCCAAGGCACCGAGAACAACCAACAGTAGAACAGAATACCCGACCACTCCGAACGCTTTTCTCTTCATAACCATATACTTCGATGGATAGCCGAGCGAGACTTGCGGGACGGGCGAGACGAGGTGGGAATCCAATCTGTCCACATCGCGCCCTTCTCGCATATCTCGCGTTTCACGCGCCACTCGTTGACTTGCCAAGAATTCCCATGACGAAGGGACATCGGAGCAACGCATTCAACATCGTCTGTCCCTGCTGTTCTTCCACTTGCCGGCGAAACCCGAGATAGTAACAATACAGCGCCATCATGCCGGTCACAAATCCACCGACGACCATGGCATAGGCAGTGGGAATTCCTGGCTGTTTCAAGAGAAAAATCACACATCCCGCCGCCACGAGGTAGTACGTCGAGGCAAAGGAAAGTCCCGGCCACCACCAATACTTCAGCAATTCTCCCGCTTTGGTCTGCAACAGTCCTTGGGTCCATGACTTTTTGGGACGAAGCCCGCCGAAATAGGCACACAGTGCGACCCCGCCTCCCAGCAGCGCCACAGCGGACAACTGGACGAGGGCTGCAATCTGACTCGCCTCGACAAAGTGTCCAAGCGACGCGCCCAGCGCCCCGACGACGAGACCCACTGCAACCCAGGGACCGAATTCCGTCGCATGACTGCCCACCATCGTGCGGAGGGCTGCCCCATCCGGGAAGGTCGGAAATGGACGTCCCATCAGCGCCACTTTCTTCACGTGACCGATCTCGAATGCATCACGCGCGACAGATGTACAAGCAATGATAATAGCCATCATGGCCGGCCCATCCGGATGTTTGAGATAGTCATAGCCAATAAGCCAAAGGAGGGCTAAGACCAACAGCGATAGCTGAACCCCATACACAAATCCAATCCAGCCGCCGAGCCACATCAGTAATCGGCTTCCGTCCTCTCGTAGGATCTTCCTCCATGCAGCGCCCCGACCGACACGATAGGCTAACAACGCCGTCACCAGCGAGACCAGGCCGCTAACGGCCAATAACACGACCGGCTCGGAAAGCGGCAACAGCAGTTTGGCCAACCGATAGACAGCGAAGGCTACCAACCCAGGCACAAACATGACGATCCGTTTTTTTTTGCGCACAGAGTCTTCTGTAACGGCCAGGCTGAGGCTGGGCAATACTCGTAGCGCCATTCGATGAAGCATGATTCTCTCGTTAATCGTGAACTGTGAACCGTGACATAAGGGAGGCGGTTTGCGTTTTACTTTTCACGTCTTTTGTGCGCCCATCCCGAAATAGCGCGCCTTCACTTCTTCCATCAGCGCCACCGTAATCCGCGCCTCGCCACGATCGGCTGCGGTTCGCTCCAGTTCAATGCGTGCCATGGCACGTACCGGCACCGGCACCCTATCCAATCGACGTTCAGCTTCCGGTTCCCACTCAATGTGTTCGCCGGTCCTTGGACGAAGCAATACATCGTATGTGACGACCCGTTCCCCTCTTACCCTCATATCCTGCTCGACTTCACTACATACGAGCGGGGCAAGGTACGGAGGCATGCGGTCCAGCCGATGGATCGCCTCGTCGGTCCACATTATCCGATCGACGAGCCCGCCTGGTTGCCCGGCTGGAACATCAGCCCCTATTTTTAGTCCACAGCCACGACATTCCGACCGAATGAACCATTGGGGCGTCCTATCGTCATACACAAGTTCTTCGATTCCCTCGGTATGCATCCAACGACCGCAGCCACAGATCAGCATGGGAAGTCCTCAGTGCTGAGTGCTGAGTGCTGAGTACAAAAGACACCCATGCGAATCACCCAATCTTCCCTGGATACAAGAGATAGAGCATCGTGTAGGTGGTCGTCCCGGTCACAAAAAGGACGCAGTACACAACCATCGTGAAGAGCCCGAGCGCCCGATGGCGTCTGGCACCGTTCGGCCAGATCCGTTGAATCGTCATTTCAACTGAAAACACGATGGCAATCACCGTCAATAAACCGAGATACACCTCGAACTTCCGCATTGAAAAGTCGGCAGTGGCGATGCGAGAGAAAAACAACACCATAATCAACGCCGTAAGAGTGCCGAAGATCAGCCCGATTTTTTTCCACGTCGTGAGCAACAGCGTCTCTCTGAGCGATCGGACACCATCGACTATTTGTTGTGCGCGAAAACCCAGCACAATCATGTATACCGCCATGACCAGTCCGAGAATAACCAGAATGATGTGCACGGTCAGGATAGGGATGAAGACATAATCGTAGAGGGCTTGCGACCCACCAAAACCTTCCTTCCCCTCAAAGGCCAACACGCCTAATTGACGAAATAAATAGTAGCTGATGAAGAACGCCACCATGGCGATCATCCCGCCGAACATCATCCAGTGATGCGCATCCGCTCGATGTCTCTTCGCCTGGATCCAACCGATCACGAAAAGCCCCGTAAAGAACGTCGCCATGAGCTGGCTCATATCAGCCCCAACCGTGGCATGAGTTCCAAAAAACCCTGGCTCTTTCAGCCATTCAAGCATGACGCCTCTTGTCGGTCGTGGTCTGTCTGGTTCATCTGGTTTGTTTGGTTTATCTGGTTAGTTTCGTTCAACCAAAAACCAGACAAACGAGACAAACTAGAACAACCAGCCCGTTCTCACGCTTCACGAGCCTTCACGCCCTGCACGACCGCCGACGGCTCCAGTTCTGTGACGGTCGAAAAGCCGGCTTCCTTGATCCACTGAATTGCATCTGCCGTCTTGTAGCAGCCGCCTCGTTCTGTATTCACGAGAATATGAACCGCAAACGCGGTGGTCCAGGCCGGACCGGTTCCTGCTTCGTTTAAGAATCGGTCCTTGATGACCAACCGACCGCCGGGCGCCAAATGAGCCCAGACTTTCTTCACCAGTGCTGCGTTCGTCGAAAAATCTTGATAGTGCAGGATGTCGGACATCAGGACGGCATCGTAAGATCCGCCAAGTTCGTCCTTATTAAAATCTCCAGGCAGCAACGCAATCCTCGATTCCAAACCAGCTTCTTTCACCGTTCGTTCCGTGAGTCGGAGGGTCGCAGGTAAATCGAACACCGTAGCTGTCAGCTCCGGATAGGCCTGGCAAAACGCAATCGCGTTGGTCCCGGCTCCACCTCCCAAATCCAGGAATCGCACCGGCCCCTTCAGCTGCATCCGTTTGGCAAGATCAGGCCCGCTCTGCTGCCCAATCCGGTGGAGCACCGCCAGCACGTTACTGCCTAAATCCGGATCAGTCTCAAAGACATGTCGGTCCACTACCCGCCGACCCGTGCGAATCGTCTGCTCCAGCTTGCCCCAGTTGTCCCATTCTGCGTCGTGAAGCAACAGGAGATGCCCGATATATTGAGCAGAGTTGCGGACCAGATGAGTGGCTGCGGTCGTCGAATTTCCATAGGAGTCCCCATCCTTCTCCAACAATCGCATGGCGACAAGGGCATTCAACAGCAGCCCTAGTGTCGGCGGATGAGCGCCGATTCGATCGGCTACTTCGGAGAGTGTTTTCCGCTTTCCGTCCAACGCGGAAAATACGTCCAGCCGGACAGCCGTAAGCAGAATTTTGGTCTCCCAGTAGTAGCCAAGCTGAAAGATTTCCGCGAGTGAAAGTTCTCGTGGCACACCACGCCCCTCAAGCAAATCGCTTTGAAACTCAGCATCTTACCTAGATTGGAAACTGAAAGGCAAGGCGGCTTCTCAGGCAGGAAATACGATGCAAACACAAAGGGCAGCGGATTGCTCCGCTGCCCTTTGTCGCGGGCTACCCCGCTCAGACACACTCTCGCTTACTTGATTTCAGCCTTGAGGTTGGCAGTTCCGCCGTCAGCTACATCCACCTCAAACTCCACCTTCTTACCCTTGGCGGCGAATGGATGCCAGGCCACCACTTTGTGCTTGCCGGCCGGTACATCCTTGATCTCGAATGAGCCATCGTCCTTCACAACCGCAAAGTGTGGGCTCGACACCGGGAGAAAGAAGCCCTGCATGAACTCATGCTGGTCGCACTGCAAACGATAGTACCCGTCCTTCTCCGCACCACCGCGGAACACCACGGGCTTGTCGAGTTTGTCACCCTTCTTGGCCAATCCGATATTGAAACCGGTGGCTGAGCTGGTGCCTTTCACCACGAAGCTGTGCGGATTGTGCAGCACACCTTGGAGCGACTTTGGATCGTCTGGATCGGCGTCATGGTTCTCAACCTTAAAGGACTTGTTATTCACCACCACGCCGGCAAACGGCATGAACTCGCAGAATTCTGCCACCACCTCAGTGCCCTGATACCCATCCATGAACGCCTTATCTTCGACGTCAATGACGGCAACCACCGCGTTCTTCAGACCGCCATCCTTACCGACTTCGATGGTCTTCAAGAACCGCTTATCCCCATCCATCAATTCCTTATGCGGGTTCTGGGGGCAAAACTTTGGGTTGGGGAACTTCGAGAACAAAAACTCTTTTTGCTCAGACTTTCCAGCAAAGGTCACCTTGCCGGCAATCGTTCCGCCTGCGAACGAGGTGAGAGGCGCCGCGACAAACGCGACGGCTGCCACACCAAATACTATGGATAACGCGCTCTTCATATAACTGCCTCCTTGTGATTAACAATATGCCCTGATTCCTAGCTCGCTGTTCCCTTCTTTTCATCCCCCGGCCCGATGAGAGAAAAGTGGGAACGGCTTCCTCTCTGGTGTGCTCGATCGACGACATGCTGGCGAGGCTGGTCTGGGACCGAGTATGTATATAAAATCCTACCGCATCCTGTCAATCTCAAACAAGAGGGTGAAAAAGTCCATTTAGCAAGCCGTGCGGACACAAAGCTCGAAGCTCCAAACACTTCAGTCTTCAACCCGTCTCGCCCAGTCTAGCCTTTGTTTGCTCTGGTCAACCCGAGCGATTTCATTGACTCCTGTGCGGCGGTGCGAGCTTTGGTTGCGGGATTGAGAAGCTGGCCCGGATCGGCGTGAACGCCAATTTCTGAAACACGGCGGCACTGACGGATCACTTCATTGAGGGAGGTCACCGTATCGTCCCGGCGGGAACCTGACGCTGAGAGCTGCTTGATGATCGTCTCGGCATAACGCGCCGCCTCTCCGCAGTGATGGATGATCGCCTTCGCATCCCCCATTCCGCCATGCGCCACCATCTCTTCGACGTTCTTCATCAGACCGGCGCCCTGCTCTTGCAGGCTGGCATTGGATGGGTCCGATGCGCGTGCAGGACTCTCGTCTGAGACAAAGGGAAGCCACAGAGTGGCTAGACCAACCAGCGTGACTATCAGTATCGTCCTGACGCTGATCATCTGAAGTAGCCTCTTAATATCGACCCTTCGGCGCCAGCGGGGAAGAGGTCAGACCATGGTAGAGACGGTGAAACTCTTCAGTCGTGAGGGTTTCATTCTGTAGCTGGGCAAGAGTGGCCTTATCTATGGGGTACTCAACCGTGTCGTCATAGTTCGACGATGCGATCGTGACAAATCGTGGAGGGAACAGTCGCTCCGGCAGCAGAATCCCCACACCGAGGTTATACTTCAGCGCCAACCTGATCGCTTCTCGCGCCTTGTCAGCCGGAACGTCTCGGCCCAGGCCGATGTTTTGCGGAGGCTGCCCCTGTCTGAAAAATTGAAAATGGACGTTGGACATCCCCGCCTGAACAAATTCTTCCGTCAATGCGGCGACCTGACTTTTATAATGGCTCGCCAGTACAACCTCAACACGGCTGACCGTGGGCGCCGATACGACTTCGGCAGCAACCGTGTGAGCGCCCATCACACCGGCACAGACCGCCATCATCACCGCATACAGGAAACGAGAACCCGTCATGGCTATTTCGTCTCAAAGTTAAAGTCCAACGATGTCGTGCCGTTCGCAGCCACCGTGACGTTTTGCACTTTCTCTCCCAGAGTCGGATGCCAGGCCTTGATTCGATAATTGCCGACCGGAAGATCCTTGATCTCGAAGGTCCCCTCCATGCCGGTGATCGCGTAATATGGATTATCAACGGCTAGACCGTGTCCTTGCATGTAAGGATGAAATCCGCATTGCATGCTGACATCGCGACGGTTCCCCGTAAATCTGATGGTATCGCTTGTCCCGGACTTGGTCAGCGCCGGCCGATGGAACATGATGAACACGTGTTCGCGATCCCGTTCATAGAACTGCAAATCGTGCGATACCGGGTCAAGATTCTTCACTATCAATGGGTGATTCTCCCGCATGACCGATACGAACGGGATAAATTGGCAGACATTCGCCTCCAGGTTCGTTTCTGTCAATCCGAACGGTTTGCCTTTCTCAACATTTTCGATCGTCACGACGACGTCTTTCAATCCTTGATTTCTTCCAATTGTGACGGTCCGAAGCAACCGGTACCCAGACCCATCGGACAGCGCTCCGCAATACACTCGATCGGGAAACCGGCTCAGATCGAACGATGCAGGCGGGGGTGGTTCGCCGTATAGCTGCACGGTACCGGTTACCGTTCCGCCGTTCGAAACCATCGCTTCCTCATATGCCCAGGCTGCGATCGGACCACTCATAAACAGGCTCAGAACGATCACGTGACAGATAGAAGCTATCATGCGCCATCGATAGACAGTCATGCTCACCACCGTTAGAAACACATAGAGACAAAATAGATGGGGGGAGTATGAATACTCCCCCCATGGTCCGGGCGATCTTCACCGGCCTCGCACTCGTTCCGACAGGATCTTCGCTTCTTTAATACGCCGACGCCTTCGTCGGCCTTACCGTCCACCCGTCGATGTTCGCGAAATGGCCCCATCGCCATTCTCACTCTCCGCCGTCTTCGTCGGCGGAACCTGAGGCATCAATGGAAGAATCCGCTGATCATCAATCGGCAATACCTTGAAGAGGCCCCATTGCCCTGCATTAGCGAATGCCGGACGTTGGTTCTTCCACATATAGTCGCCGGCGATCCTGTTCGGACCACCTGCGCCGCCCGTGAGATAGGCGTTGATCACTTCGGAACCGCCGAACTCCATGGTGCTGACCTGGTCGGCACCCTGCATATACGGCTCATGTGGCCACTCGTGACCGTCAATGGTGAACAGCTGAACCTGCTCGCTGAATGCGCCGAGCACGTGAATGGCCACCGGGTCTCCGACATGGGCCTGCAACAGCGGCGTCGCAGGTGTATTCCCGGCCTTGACGCAGCTGAAGATTTCCGACACTTCACAACCCTTTTCCAGCCGCCATGCAGTCGGTTCCGACTGATAATTCACAGCCGTAATGCCGGCCACCTGTTGGATGTAGGGCATGAAGCTCACGCCCACGATGTTGTCTTCATCCTGGAACATCAACGAGAAGGAACGGTAGTTCTTCCTGTTTTCGTTCCCGGGGATCGCCCGATCCACAATCACATCAGCGCGCCAGCTACTCTTCATCGTCAGATCGGCGCCCGTCATCGGATCGCGATAGCGCGATCCCTTTGGACCGATGATGACCGAGCCGAACAATCCATTGCGTGGATTCTCGACCACGTTCCCCCAGTCTTGAATGAGGGCGGCCAGTTCTCCGTACTCCGGGTGAGCATAATAGGTGTACGTTTTGCTCTCCCCGGGACCGATCGTTTGATCGCCCTGATTGTTGCCGACATTGGCACCGAACGAATCTTTCGGATCGAACGCCATCATATCGACGTGGAATCCGGCCCGTTCCTTTGCCATCTCATTTTTCAGATTGATTTTCATGCAATCGCCGACATTCACATGCAAGGTCAGCGGGCTCGGCCTGAGTTCACCGGCCTTGACCTTGCCACGATCGCCGTCGAGCACATACATCTTGCCCTGCTCATTCCCAAATACCATTTTCCGTTCCAAATCGACTTCCATCACACCCGGCGTTCCTTCGTTGTACCGGATGTTCTGGTCGATCGCGGACACGTTGAAGGTCTTCACGGGAGCCTCTGCCGGACAGATCGACGGAGCGGATTTTTGAATCTGCTCACGGCTCGGCAAGGGCTTCAGATCTCCTTGCAGCTCATCGAAGACCCGGAAGATTCCCCAACTGCCCTCCGCGAAGTGGGAGGCGCGGCCGCTATAGTAGAGATAGTCGCCGGCCTGTTTCTGCGGTCCCCCTGCGGCTGGAATTGCTGGATCGTAACGCTCTCCAATCGCCAGGTGAATCGTGCTCCGCGGCATGGCTGTGACTCCGTACCGTTCCATCGGGAACCAATGCCCGGTCACGTGCCACGTATGCACTTCGTTTGCAGACCCGACCAAGGCGCGCACCAGAATCGGGTCGCCGAGATAGGCCCGCAATAGCGGAGTGCCCGGGTCTCCGTGAATACCGGATACAAAGAGTTTCGAGGGATCAGGATTTTGGGCTAACCGAACACTCAACGGCTCTACACGCATGCTGTAGCTGCTTCCGGTGGTGGCTTCGCCCCCGTTCAGAAACCACATCGCCGACTTATTGATACGCTCCGGGAACTGATGAGACGGCGGTCCATCGACGGTCGTTGCCCCCACTCTCGCTTGCGGATTATCGGTCGTGATCAATTCCGCCACCCGCGCATTGCTGTCCTGAACATGCATCATGACTTCGCGGAAACTGCCACGAATATGGGCCGAGACCGGCTCCAAGGTGTGGATGTCTGCAATGGGGCCGCTCCGAATTTCTTTCCCGGTGACTGGATCGTGATACGTCGAGCGCGGCGGCTCGGTAATGAACGCGGAGAACAACCCGTGTCCCCAGGTATCGGTCCCAAAGACATGGTCGTGCCAATACACCGTGCCGAAATCGGCATCGACATACCAGCGCTCACGGATGAATTCGACGCTGGCAATGTCGTTTTTCTTATGGGCGTACTTCAACGGCGCATCGAACGTGAGGGTCTTTCCATTGATGGTTTTGATCCGTACCACCTCGAAATATTTCGGATCATCCATCCCGACGCCAAGTTCAATGTTCACATGGAACTTGGACGTATCACCCACCGTGATGCTGCGCGCGCCGGCTTTCGAGTCCGCCGTCAACACCGTATTCGCCGGCAGGGGCATTCCCTTAGTAGGCTGAGGATCCGTCAGCATGGTGAAGGCGCGCAACGACATGTCGTACGAAAATCCGATCGTCGGACCATCAGACGCGCTGGTATCGAATTGGAAGAAATGCGGATGAAGATTGATCTTGTTTGACCAGCCAGTCCGCGCATCGTCCGGTATTTCATTTTTGAAGATGATGTCGACACAGTCGTAGACGTTTCCACGAATGACCAACGGAAGCTGTTTTTTGGGATTCTTCCGAACCTCTGCCTCTTCCTCGTGCAGCACATAAATCATGCCGATGGGATCGACAAGTGCGGCGGATTTCGCCGTCGCCGGCTTGAGCGTGATCGGCAGTGTAATGGAATGAGTCGTATAGAACTTGCGTGGAGAATTTTCCGGACACAAACTCCAAGGCCCCTGTTCGCCTGGCCTGGCCTGCTCCGTACTCTTCGTTCCGTCTTCGCGCACATGGAACGGTTCTAACCATGGCGCTCCACCATGATTCGGCGCAAACGGAGGCCGCTTCCCAAGATGTGGGCGGAGCCAGGGGAACGCCAGTTTCCCGGTTTGCGGATCGAACGTAATGGCCGGACGCTTCAGAGGAGTCGGCGACTCATAGTCCGCCCACTTGTGCGGCGTCTCAGGTTCATTCAAAGCCAATGCACCTTCCCACTTCCAATTCACCACAGTCGCATCATTCGCCTGGGCCTGTTTCACCTGATCTTCCGTCTTGCCAGGCAAGCCCTGAGGCGGCAGCATGTACTCGACCCAATCCTTGATGGAGACCTTCACCGGATTGGCTTTCCAATCCGTCTTATCTTTCGTGATTTCCCACTTCTTCCCGCCATACCAGTCCACGGTGGTGCCAACCAATTTGTCCGAGCTCACCGCAAGCTTCATCTTCCCCTTGCGATCAGGCAGCTCGACCAAAGGCTTCATGACATCTGTCTGAGACCCAGGCGTCTGTAACGTGTTGTACACTCGCCAGAATCCCCACATACCCGTCACATAGTGCTGCGGAATATGGCAGTGAAACACAAACTCTCCGGCCAAGGCCTGCAACCCACCGGACCCGCCCTCGTTCACCTCATCGTAAATCTCCGACGGACCGATAGATTGGACGTCTAGCCGATCCGATGGATCGCTGATAGGAGGAAACTTCACTGGGCCGTTCTTCGACAAGGTCGGATCGATCCTGCTGGTGCCAGGCTGTCTGGCCCAGCGAATTGTCCCGCCATGCAGATGGTGCGAGTGCACGATCTCGGACCCACCGACCATCCGGAACGTAGCTGGATCCCCCAAATATGAGCGGGGAATTGTGGTTGCCGGATCGCCAAACGTATAGGACCCGTAACCCTGCGACTCATCGGCAAACCCGACGAGGTGCTCCTGCTGCTCTAGTCTCGTGCCATGTGGTTCGCTGCGATAGTTGAGCAAGCGCGCCGCCGGCCGGTAGGTGTCCGTATGCGGATCCCGCTGCGGCAACATATCGCCCTTGCGGTTCAACAGTCTAAACGTCTCGTCACCGGCTTCATGATAGAAAATGACAAATTCTCGGAAGTCCGAAGCGTTCGCCAGATCGATCATGGCCTCCCAGCCACTCTTCATTTCTTCCCCAGTGAAGGGGCTTAGATGCCGAGACCCACGCTGCTCGACCACCAGTGAACCTAACAGGCCCAGGGAATACTGCTCTCTGGTCGCGTGGCTGTGAAACGCGCGCCCGCCTACCTGAAGATCCATGGGAATGTACCACTCGAATTCGCCTTGCTTCCCTGTTGGCACCAGCGCATCGGGATTATTGGCGGTCGCCGGCTTGCCCGTGCTGGCAACGAGCATCTGGGAACCGTTGATGATCATGTTGGTCGGTTCGTCGGCAATCTGATTTCGCAATGTGACTCGGAGACAATCCCCTTGGTTTGCCCGAATGACCAAAGGTTGAATCAGATCGCCCTGCAAACCGTTCGACACTGCGCCTGCGGCAAATGTTGGATCTTCGCTTTCCCGGGCCGTCTTGTTCTTCTCTTCCTCCTCACGCACACCTGCCACATTCTCGGTCAGCACATACATGTAGCCTGGATAGAAATCGCCGAATCGATTCACGGTGATTTCCACGTTGATCGTGGAAATATCGAAAGCACGGACGGGAGCTTGCGCCGGACAGCGCGCACCCTGCGTGACCTTCACCTTATCAGGATCTTCCGCGACGAGCAGCACGCCCTGCTGCATCGCATGGGCTCCCGCGCCCTGGAACGGTCCTTTGGTCTGGACCTGTCGCTCGATTTGCTCGACAGCCTTTGACATCTTGTCCATCAGCATCGGACCTGCCTGTACACTCACCGGTGTCGCTACATCGACAGCGGAATCATCTGCGACATGCGCGTCATGCGACATGATCGCAAACGCAGGCGTTGCTCCGGCAAACCAGAGACAGGCCGCAAGCCCCATCATTCCCGTCCCTACCCACTTCTTTGATGCACTCATAAAGTTAAGCCTCCTCCCTCCTTACGATCACTATTCGGTCACGTTGCTGTTTCAGCGATATTTCCTTCATCTGGAGTCATTGGGAATCTGATCACAACCAACTTATACACCACAGACAAGGGGGGTGAGTCAAGAGGGGTTTGTGCCTCGATAAAACATGAGTCTGCATGGCTGAACGCTGAGATCATGGCGGCATGGTCGCGGCTGAAAACATCGAGCATGGCGTTCGCAAAGCGCGTTTATCACTCACGCGGGTTCGGGACCTCTACTTCAATGTGCAGATCTTCATTTATATGCGATAATGGCGCCTATGGTTCTGAAGCGTTGGCTGGTCGGCGATCCGCTCAAGAGCACTCAGGCAGCACACGAACGGCTGTCGAAAACCGTCGCTCTTGCGATCTTTTCCTCAAACGCGATTTCTTCTGTGGCCTACGCCACAGAAGAAATCTTGTTGGTGCTGGTTCTTGCAGGAACTGCTGCCGTTGCCTGGTCTATTCCCGTCAGTTTTGCCATTCTATTTCTCATCGTCGTTCTGACCATTTCCTACCGCCAAATCATCTACGAATACCCTGAGGGTGGCGGAGCCTATGTGGTCGCCCGCAACAACTTCGGGGAATATCCAGCGCTGATTGGCGCAGCGGCATTGATGATCGACTATGTGCTCACAGTGGCCGTCAGCGTAGCGGCAGGCATCGCGGCCCTGACCTCAGCCGTGCCGAGCTTGTTTGAGCATCGCGTAGCCCTCGGGCTCGCTGCCATCATCTTCATTATCATTATGAATCTGCGAGGCGTGCGAGAGTCGGGGAAATTCTTCGCCGTCCCCACCTACTTTGGCATCGGTGTCCTCTTATTGATGGTAGGGATCGGATGTGTCCAGACCTTCTTCGGACAAGGTGTCTCATTGTCGCAGAACAGCCAGACGGCGGTCGAAGATCTGACTCTATTTTTGATCCTTCGATCAGTTGCCGCCGGCTGTACGGCCGCGACGGGGATGGAAGTGATCTCGAACGGCGTCAAAGCCTTTCGCCAGCCGGAATCCCGGAATGCCGCAACGACTATGCTTCATATGTCACTGATTCTTGCTGTTTTATTCATGGGAATCACCTTCCTTGCCTATCACTCTGGAGTTCAGCCCAAGGCGGATGAAACGATCGTTTCTCAGTTGGCACGTCTTACCTTCGGCACCGGGGTTCTGTACTACGCGCTCCAGATTGGAACGATGCTCTTATTAGTTCTTGCCGCCAACAGCACTTTTGCGGCTTTCCCCCAACTCGCCTCGATTCTGGCACGCGACGGCTATATGCCCCGTCAGATGGCGACGTTCGGCGACCGCTTGGTATTCTCGAACGGGATCATCATTTTAGGCATCATCGCCTGTCTTCTCCTGGTCCTATTCCAGGGCGACACACACGCCTTAATTCCTCTGTACGCCGTCGGGGTGTTCATCTCCTTCACAGTGTCACAAGCCGGCATGGTTCGCCGATGGTTGACCAAGAAGGGACCCCATTGGCAAACGAAACTGATGGTGAACGGTGTAGGTGCTGTCACGACCGGCGGCGGTGTCATCATCATTTCCAGCACGAAGTTTATACAGGGTGCCTGGATCGTCTTTGCCCTCATTGTCATATTGGTCTCGATATTCCGCTCGATTCGCTCTCATTACAAGGCCGTCGCTGAACAGATCACGCTCACGCGCGATCACAGGCCTCCAATTCCACAACGCAATATCGTCATCATTCCCATCAGTGGCGTCGATCAAGCGGTTATTCGCGCAGTCGATTACGCGCGCAGTCATGCCGGCGAGATTCGGGCGGTACTGGTAGATGTGGATCCTCAAGCCACGGCACGCATACAAATCCAGTGGGCGCAATGGGGCTGTGGCGTCAATTTACTCGCCATCCCCTCTCCCTATCGCTCCGTCCTGGGATCATTACTCGACTACGTCGAAAAAACTCTGGAAAAGGAGCCTGATATTTGGGTGACCGTCGTCATCCCGGAGATTCTTCCCGCCCATTGGTGGCAGAGCGTCCTGCACAACCAACGAGCGCTGCTCCTCAAAACCGCGCTCCTGTTCAAAGAGCGCATCATCCTGATCGACGTTCCCTTCCACCTGAAGAGATAACCGTGAGGCGTAAAACGAGTCGGTGGAACATTGGTGTATTCGCGGCAGCCTTATACCTTGGCCTCGCGGTGCAGCAAGCACTCGCCTTCAAGATCATCGAACCGGCAGAAGGGGCGAAACTGACATCGGGGACAACGATCACTGCCCGTGTAGACCTCGGCAAAGATTCCGGCATTATCCAGGTCCGCTACTACTGGTATGGCGAACAGGACGATACCCTGGTCGAACAAGAAGACGCGACCGCCACCGGGTCGATCGTCGCACCTGTCATGCTCATCGGATTGTCCGACCAGAATCCACCCTTCGGCGGCCCGTTGTTGGTCCCAAAAGACGGCATCGGGCCAATGCGGTTGCTGGCGGTCGCAGAGATTTCACGAGGACGGTTGGGTACCCGCTCTGTTTTCGATGAGATCCTGGTACAAGTCGAACCCACCGCCTCCCTGACCACCATCGACTTTGAAACCGACAAGCCTTTACAACTCGGACGCACCGGACAATCCTCTGCATTCGGCCACGTCGATTCGATGGGCAAGATTTTCGAGCTGCCTGTCGTTGGAGAGTTCGCCGACGGCGTCACTCGACGGATCAGCTCACCGGCCAGCGGCACCAGTTACAAATCTTCCAATGACAAGGTCATCAAGGTTTTGAAGGATGGCCTGCTCCAGATCGTCGGCAACGGTAAGACCGTACTCGCAGTAACCAATCGCGGCAAGCATGCCTCACTAGACCTAGTAGTCAATGTGAACGACGAACCCAACGAACCACCAGGGGCCGACGCAGGAATGAACCAGACCGTGAAGGCTGGGTCGAAGGTGAAGCTGAGCGGATTGAAGAGCCGCGATGCCGAGGGAGAAGCACTGTACTATTCGTGGAGCCAGGTACGAGGTAACAAGATCGCGCTGCTGGACGTGTCTAACGCCGAAGCCTCCTTCCTCGCACCGACCGTGTCAGAGAAACGGACCTACCGGTTCAAGCTACGGGTGACGGATAAGAAGGGGGCGGACTCTGTGCCGGCCTACGTGGATGTGATAGTGGAGCCTTGAGGCTGCTGAAAAAGCCCCTAGCATCGTTCTCAGTCGTGTGTCTCCCTGCGGCCTTGCTGGATGGCCTTTTTGAGCAGCCTAAAACCGGAACATGCTTGTCTATTCCTGAGTTGCTACGCTTTACTCAACCGCGCTGGCCCATAGCTTTGGCGGGCTTGCTGGAGTTCCTTTATATGGCGGCGGAGGGCTGGGCCGAACTTTGATGCAAGAACGGCCTTGCGATGGGGAGCGATGCTCTGCTCGACCTGCTCGATCGACTCTGCCAACTGCTTGACCAGCCGCTGGCCTGAGCCGGTGAGCCACTTGAGATGCCAGCTTGCATACTCTAAGTCTTGGATCGAGTAACGGACGGATTCTACTTCTTCGAGACAGCGAAACCGGGCTCGCTGCAAATCGCGTTGGGTGAGTCCTGCCCGCTTCCACCGAGCAGATCCACCCAGTCCCGATGCCCAGGATGAGAGCCGCTCGAAGAGCATCGCCCCCATGGTGAACGTAAAGGTCGCGTGCAGAATGCCTCGTAGCGGCCGCAGGCTGCGACGCCAGGGGGAATAGAAAATCTGCTGGTTGTGATCTCCGTGATAGAGAATATGTTTGCGCAACAAGAGATTTAAATGGTGATGGTTATTCTCGTGGATCAGATCATCGATCAGATCGAGGTTATCCCGGTCGAAGCAGTTGATGAAGGACAAGCCCGGCCTGTGCCGATAACTGAAACTGACGACGCCCTTGGCTTTGAGCGGGACGATCCGAGTGGTCAAGACCGCGAGTACCTCATGTCCTTTCGGCCAGGCTTCTTGAATGGTTGTCCAGGCCCGCCCGATTCTGGCGGCTTGCTCTGCTAAGGTGCTCGCCACAGTCCTGGGCTGGCGATCCTTCCCATAGACGAGCGTCGGCCCGATTGTCAGGCCTCCTGATCGAGCTTCCATTGCCATAACTGGCAACCGATGCGTCCAGTTCCATTCCAACCGATTGCCTCTCCCTTTGCACAGAGGCGTCACAGTTCGTCCGATCTTCAGAGACAGCTCTTGCGGCTGAACTAGAATGGTTGCCTGGCCGGACGATTGTTTGAGAGCCCTCTTCACCGATGGAGGCGCCTCGTAGATATCGCCTTCCATCCCAACGGCTATCGTTCCGAACATCTCTGCCCGTTCGACGTTGTGGCCAAGGTGTGCATCGAGGGTCCAAGACGGAATCTTGCGAGTCGCGCACCACAGCATCGGAAGCCCTGGCACGAGACAAAGGGATTCCTGCGTCAGCTCCTGAGTGAGGCGGGCGCAGAGTTCGTTGAGCCGACGTTCGAGTCCCGATGCCTGCGACACACCGCGCGGAAACAGATCATCCAGATAACTGTTCTCGAAAAACTTCTCTTCACACTCGGCATACAACTCCGCCGCAAACTCACGGGGATTCTGCTCCTCACGGACTTGCTTCAGCAGATCGATGAAGTACACCAGGTCGTTCAGGGCTTCGATCCAACCGACCACTTTCCAGTGGGCATAGGCATTTCGTTCCAGCGCTTGAGCAAGGAACCGGAAATAGGGAACTGGCAAGGCCAGTGATTTCGCAACATCTACATATTGGTTTTCCAAGTCCAAGCAGAGATCGCTCAACAGTCGTTTCATCGACAGGCGAAACTCTTCCTGAAGGCGAGCCAGCAATGGCACATCGAGCAACGTCATGACAAGTGTAGGCTCCGAGATGGAGGAAAGGATCAGACTGTACCGGAGGAAGGAACGCGCTGCAAGAAGAGCGAGCAGGTTATGGGAAAACTATTGTGTACGAGAGAATTTCGATGGTCTGCATTTGCGGGGCACCGACAGGAAGTTCCCGCAGATACTCAACAAGGCCGTTCGATGATTCGCAGGTGAAAGAGTCGCCAGAGTTTAGCGGGTGAGAATGCCTATTTTTCTTGGCGTCCTCACGGCTTTCTTCGGCAGGTAGCCAAGTTCGTCGAGGCGCAGTTCTTCGACATGCTGCATCACGTGATCGCGAAGATCGGTCTGCACGGATGCTTCCTGGAGCGATGTGGAGCCCTTTGCCAATGTGAAGGGCAGTTCATCCTTCCAGAGCAGCTGGCCATCGCGATTCATCAGGTAGAGATACAACCGTCGTGAGTCCTCTGATTTCCACCCCCAGTCGCTTGGGTGCGAAGGCGCAGCGGCGGCAACGCGACTGACGAGCACAGTATCCACACCCAAGTCCCGCGTGACTTCTTTGGCTAGGGCACTACGATCGGCATCATCCGCGTTTGCAGAGAGTGGATCATTTGCGGAAATTTCAGTCTCGACGATTGCCGGGGACTCAACGCGCAATGCGGTTTCCTGCTGCAACAAGGTGGCAAGCCGCGCACCCATCTCCGGATCGCCTTCAACAGGGAGGACTGCCACGCTCGTTACCTTCGAATTGCGGACAGCATCGCTCGATTGATCCTGCTGGGCCACCCATGATTGCTCGAACGGCTCAAAGGCCACGTCGCTGCTCTTCATTGAATCCACCGCCACTATTGCCACCCATGCTCCCGCGAGGCAGCCCTGCAACAGCAAGGCCCCTGTCACAACCAGACTGAGGGTCATGACACGCGGCCAATCCCACCGGCTACCGGCTCGGGCCGCCGTGAGACCAGATCTTTCTGTTATAGAGCTGTGTTTCATAATGGAGGTATTCAGCAAGAGAAGTGCCTTACTTGAGCAAGCCTCACACGTCGCCTCCAACCTGTCGAGTTAATTACTGTTATCGGCAAACCAGCAGAATCAGGTCTTGCCGATCCCGCTGAACAGAGGGCCAACAGATACAACTCGATGAACAAGATTGGACGTAGACAGAAAGAGCTCGAGGGGGGCTGGGGGCAGAACGACAGCCTTCTGAATGAAACTTGCTGTCACGGCAAGGGATCGGCACTCGTTGACATCGTCGGGCCGACCGGCCTTAACCCTGCAGCGAAAAGCTTGTCCGACATTGACCTTCAGTAATGTCGTGCCCTAGACCGTCGCTTTGAGCGCGTGACGGAGCTGCGGCAGGGCCGCTTCTGTTCTGAGCAGCCGCCCCGCTCCCGCGTGTTGGATCATTCGATGTTGCTGAATGAGCGGATCGACAATGTTCCCGCAGGACACACATCGCCTTCCTTTCATCCACATCGAGATACTGCTCTCTTGAAGGTCGATCAAGCTATCGGCAACCATCAGACCGTCGCACCGTTCGCACTGCATGGGACCCTCCTCTGTTGACGCTGGAGCCCACGACGCCACACCTACCACCTTCTCAGCTTAGCAGCCGTTTGCCTGCTTAACAGAGCAATCGCAATGCCACGGGTGTTGTTGTGACCACTTGCGTGTTTTAGCAGTGAATCGTAGAGTGCGCCCGGGCAACATTCGGCCTATACCGCTTACCCCTGTGACACATATTGGTCCCAAGCGGCAAAAAGGGTCTTGTCCACAAGCCGGCCGAGCCGATAGCCCAAGTTGGAAAATTCCGTCATTCATTGTAAATCTACGCCACTCTTTTCACACACAGCGGCCAATCGAAGGCGAATCGTGGCACTGACTGCGACAGAAATTGCGAAGGTGATAGGTGAATGTGCCCCGGTTTTGACCGGAGGCTGGATTCAAAAAATTTATCAGCCGACAGAACGTACCGTTGTGCTGGAGATTCGCGTGCCGGGACGGACACACCGACTCCTCATCTCATGCCACCCCGACACCGCCCGACTCCATATTATTACTGCGGTCTTTCAGAATCCGCCGGCACCGCCACCCTTCTGCCAATTCCTCCGCGCCCATCTGCAAGGTGCGCGCATCGACCAGATCGAACAGATTCAGAGAGACCGAATTGTTCAGCTTGCGCTGACGGCCAAAGCAGGTCCCTGCAGATTGGTCTCGGAACTGACAGGGAAAACATCGAATCTTCTCGTGCTCGATGAGACAGGCCGTATCCGGCGAGACCTAAATGGAGTAAAGGATCGTGTAGGACAGCAATACATTTCTCCCGCCTACCAGCAACGAGAACGACCTGCCGCCGACCGGTCGCGGTTCAGCCAGGACATCACAAAATCGCCATTTCCTCTGTCGGCTGCCATCGAAGCCCATTACCTTACGACGGAAGCCACTTCCGCTGTGGAAACCGCGCGGAACACCAGGGGGAGCTTACTGAGAAGATCCATTAAGAAGCTCCACCGCCGCATTGTGGCATGGCACGAAGACCTCGCAAAGGCAGAGAAGTACAAGGCCTACGATCGTTATGGCGAACTGATCAAGGCAAACCTTAGAGTCATCCGCAAAGGCCAAACCGAAGTAATCGTGGTGGATTATTTCGATGAAGAGCTTCCCAACCTGACGATCCCGCTCGACCAGGCCAAAACTCCCCAGGGCAATATGGACGACTATTTCCGAAAGCATCGGAAACTTCTGGCTGCAGAACGGGAGATCAAGCCACGCATCAGAGAAGGAGAAAGAGAACTGGAGGCTCTGCAGAGGGAGTTAACCACCATCGAACAAGGAACCTGGGAACCGCTTGAGAAATCCGGTCAGATCACGCGAACGCGAACTCCTTCAAGGGCAAAAGGAGGGAAGGACAGACAAGAACAACGTCACGGCCCATTCCGCCGCTTCACTTCATCAGACGGTTTGGCAATTTATGTCGGAAAAAATGCGCGGGAGAACGACGAGCTGACGTTCGGCCTCGCCAAAAACGACGACCTCTGGCTGCATGCCCGCGGCACCCCCGGCTCCCATGTCGTGGTGCGTTTGGAAAAAGGAACCGATCCGCCGCCAGAGACGATACGGGATGCCGCCACGCTGGCACTGCTCTATAGCGATTTGAAGAAAAGCGGCAAAGGTGAGGTCATCTACACGAGACGCAAGTGGGTCAAGAAAGCGAAGGGCCAAGCCCCGGGCGCCGTCATCATCACTCAGGAAAAATCATTGCATGTGAGCCTGGAAAAGAAACGGCTCGATGCACTCAAGGTTCGATCAGCTCACGAGTAACTTTCGAATCTCACGCTGCTTTTCCGCTCATTCCCTTGTCATACTACCGTGTCCATAGCATATATAGGGGCCCCTCGTCTTTCCCTATCCATACTGTCAGAAATGTGGATTCTCTCGCCAAGGACTTTGTCCGGTACTATGCTGTCGTCAAGGGTACCCTACTATGTCAGGACAGCAAAACCTCGCGCCTCAACCCCTATCCCAAACCATCTTGGTGGTCGATGACGAGCCGACCGTCACGAATCTGTGTAAAACGATACTTCAACAGGCAGGATTTTCTGTTCTTGAAGCAGACGGCAGCTCAGAGGCCCTCAAAATCTGCACGCGGCACAAAGGGTCCATCGATCTGCTTCTCACTGACCTCGTTCTCCCCCCTCCAGGCTTTCAATTGGCCTCAAGCTCAAATCCATTCCCCCACGTGCACGGCCACGAACTGGCCCTCCGCGCGCTCGGCATACGGAAAGACCTGCGAGTGGTCCTCATGTCCGGCAATATCGAGCAAGATTTGGCAGGATACGGTATACACCGAGGGGATCTCCCATTTCTTCCCAAACCATTTGAGCCCCAAGCCCTGGTGACACTCGTGCGGCAGATTCTCCAAACGCCCCCACCTTCGATTGAAAGCCTGACAGCAAGCCCGCCAGGAGTTCCAAAAGTCGGTGATGGGTGGGTCGATTAGCTGACGACCCCCACCTACTCGACAAAACGACCATCTCTGGTGCTGCGGCAACATGCAAAACGGGGCTGCCATTATGTCAATGACAGCCCCGTTCACATTTGAAAGTACGTATTACCAGCGATCGCGCTTGCCGCCGCCGGCACCGCCACGACCACCGCCTCCACCCCCACCAAATCCACCACCGCCGCCGCTGCGAGGTTCCTGGGGGCGCGCTTCGTTCACGGTTAAGGTTCGGCCGCCCATTTCCGCACCGTTGAGAGCGGTAATGGCCGCCTGTGCTTCCGCATCCGAAGACATCTCGACGAAGCCGAAGCCGCGCGACTGTCCCGTGAATTTATCCGTAATGATCCGTGCGGAAGCGACGGCGCCATGTTTCCCGAACAGATCACTCAACTCCTGCTCAGTTGCCGAGTAGGGCAACCCACCGACATAAATCTTCGAACCCATCTGGGGTTCCTCCTTATGAGTATGATGATATTGTCTTGTACGCGAGGGACGGAGGAAGGAGCGGGCCGAAGGCGCGAAAGGTGCGGCGACTTAGGTCTGACTTCCGGCGAGTGACTCGAGCAAGGCAACATCGATGCTGCAGGCCTGCATGTTTTGTCCCACCCGACCGCCAGGCCCCTGCGATAAGGTGATTGTAGGCTATCACAGCGTTCGTGGAAATGGCAATCCGCGACCCAGTCCCCCGTCGGTTTACTCTCCGATGCGCACCAGCAGTCCCCGTTCCCTGCAAAGCTCGAAGGTCCAATGGAAGGCGGCAATGACCATAGCGAGAAACAGTAGATTGAGACCGATCGCCCAGCCAAGATGGATCATCGGTTCGGGAGTAGTGTTGAGCACGGCTCGCATCCCTTCAAATACATGAGCTGCCGGGTTCATCCAGGCAATTGCCTGCAACCATCCAGGGAGCACCTCGATCGGATAGAACACACAGGAGATGGGCTGGAACAGGAACACCATGCTCCAAGCCAGGACCTCGGCTTCTTGGCCGAACCGCATGATAAGAGCGGTGGTCAGCACCCCGATAATCCATCCCGTCAGCACAAGATTCAACACAAAGGGAACCAGCCACATTCCGATGATGAAGATATTGTAGGAGTAAAACAGGCCGGCGCAGACCACCATCACGATAGAAACCGCCACCACCTTAAAAACACTCATGACCATCGTGGCCGCCAGAAACTCGTTCGGCTTGAGCGGACTGGCGAATAAGTTCATGAGGTTTCTCGCCCAAATTTCCTCCAGAAACGAGATCGTAATGCCCTGCTGAGATCGGAACAGAATATCCCACAAGATCAACGCCCCCAAAAAGAACGTCACAGCCCCAGGGATCTGCCCCTGAAATTTCATGAGATAGACCGTGATGAATCCCCAAATGACAAGGTCCAAAAACGGCCAATAGAAGATTTCCATCATCCGCGGCAAGCTGCGCCGGTACAGATACATATGGCGCGCCACCAACGCATGGATTCGATGCACCTTCATCGTTCCCTTTTTCCCTTCCCCACTCTGGTTGGCAAGAGCCTTTTCTCCGAGGAGGAACCAGGTAGGATGTTCCTGACTGCGCGCGTCCAACGAGGGCCTTCTTAGGCCGCGCGTTGCGCGAGCAAAGGGAACATCCTACCCGGTTCCTCCTGCCTTATTTTTCTCTGGCCAACTTCACAAATACGTCTTCCAAGTCCACCTGCCCAAACCGCGCCACAATCTCCTGCGCCGTCCCCTCCGCCACAATCTTTCCCCGCTGGAGAAAGATGATCCGGTCCGACATCTCTTCCATCTCGTGCATATTGTGCGACGTATAGAGCACACTGAGTCTGGACGATCGACGCTCCTCCTTGAGGAAGCCTCGAATTTTTTGCGCGATATCGGGATCTAGACTCGCCGTCGGCTCGTCGAGGAACAGAATCTTTGGTTCGGTCAAGAACGCCTTGGCCAGCCCAAGACGAGTGCTTTGACCGGAAGACAGCTTGCGGGTCACCTTATGGCGGAACTCCTCCATCTCCAACCGCTTCACAATATCATCGACCCGCTCTTGAATCTGAGACAGGCCATATAGCCGCGCAATCACCCAGAGGTTTTCCTCGACCGTGAGCGCCTGAGGCAGGGAAACATAGGTCGAAGAAAAATTCACTTGCTGTAGAATCTCTTCCCGGTTGGCCGCCAAATCAAGTCCAAACATCTGAATGGAACCGGAGCTCGGCTTTACCACCCCGAGCAACATCTGAATCGTGGTCGTTTTGCCCGCCCCGTTGGGGCCCAGCAATCCAAGAATTTCTCCCGGCCTGATGTCGAACGAAATATCGTTGACGGCAACGAACTCGCCGAACCGTTTCACCAAATGTTGGACAGACAGGACAGGTGTGGACATGGATGATCAGCGACTTAGCAGGATGCTATCAACAACGAGGGCGAGAACACGACCGCTTTAGGGTTCCAGCCTCTGCTCCGCAGAAGACGGCGATCGTGGGAACTGCTTCATAATCAAGGCGGCCACGCCAGCGATATCGTCCAACCCGAACAGCGGCACGGATAGATCCACGGGCTTGTCCGATACCACCGCAAGCAACCCTTCCGTAGAAACAGGAATTTCGCCGATCTGCTCACGGACGACCACAATCTTCGGATACCCTTCGTGTTTCCATCCTTCGGCAATGATCAAGTCATAGGTGTGATCGAGAAACCGATCCCGCACCTCTTCGACCTTCATCTGATCGGAAACATCGGCAAACATTGCCATACTGCCCTTGGAGAGCACTACGACGCTGCTGGCGCCGGCTCGTTTGTGACGCCAGCTATCTTTTCCTTCCGTGTCGAGATCAAACCCGTGTCCGGCATGCTTCACCGTCGCCACTTTGTAGCCAGCTCGGACCAACTCAGGAATCACACGCTCGATCAGCGTGGTTTTTCCGCTGTTCGAGCGACCGACAAACGAAACAATAGGTACAGCCATGAATATATCCGGTCTATGGTCAATCGTCACGAGGCAACGGCGGTCAAGAATATGGCCCGCCATCGGCTCGCGACTGATGACTATCGACTTCCTTTCCCTATCAGCAACAAGACAACCGGTGATGATCGGTGTGACTGTGTTCGGAATGGCCGGCCCAGGCCTCTCCGCTCAAGAGTTGAACCGATACCAGGTCGCCTTGGTTCACTTGTTCGACTTCGACCGGAATATCGATCAAACAATTGGCCTTCACCATAGACGTCAATATCCCGGACCCTTGCGCGCCGGTCGTTCGAACTTTGAAGACACCCTCTTCTTGCGTGAGCACGCCGCGAAGAAAGTGGCGTCGATCCGGCCGTTTGGAAAACTTCTCCTGGAAAATCGCCTGTACAACCGGCCGACCGTAATTCCGGTGTCCG